>ERZ1673704.3-NODE-3-length-561479-cov-94.726054_pt1 | contig 561479 bp, 444 predicted proteins | sample MGYA00580234_ERZ1673704 | MGnify/ENA primary metagenome ERZ1673704 (study PRJEB41218, sample SAMN15661757) | gut metagenome | host: Homo sapiens | place: Canada: London | collected 2015-08-20/2019-03-30 | study: EMG produced TPA metagenomics assembly of...
CTGAATGAACATATAAACCTTTTAAATAAAACTGTATGATGAAAACACATGAGAACCGGGCCTTGTTCAGCAGGGCTTTGCTGAAGGCTACCACCTGTCTTTTCCTTACTGCGGGTGCAGGAGTCAGTAGTGTATGGGCAGCACCGGAAGAGAATGCCCAAACAACCTCGATAGTACAACAAAGTAGCACTGTCAATGGTAAGATTACAGACGCAAATGGAGAACCCATCATTGGTGCCAGTGTTGTGATAAAAGGTACTACTAATGGAACTATAACCGACTTCGACGGTAACTTTATGCTGGAAGTTCCTGCTAAAGCTACTTTAGTTGTATCCTATGTGGGATATAAAACGCTAGAGGTTCCTGTAAACGGAAAAAAAACACTTAACATCAATTTGAAGGAAGACACAGAAATGCTTGATGAAGTAGTAGTGGTAGGTTATGGTACTCAAAAGAAAGCCACACTAACCGGTTCTGTTTCACAGGTAGGTGGTGAAGAACTGAAGAAAGTGGCTGCAACAAATCTTACTAATACACTTGCCGGAAAAACAGCAGGTGTCATTGCTAATACACGTTCGGGCGAACCGGGTGAAGATAACGCTGACATTCTTATCCGTGGTAAAGGGACTCTAGGAAGTACCTCCCCTCTTATTGTCGTTGACGGTATTGCCGACCGGTCATTCAGCCGTCTTAACCCCGAAGATATTGAATCTATCTCTGTCTTGAAAGATGCTTCAGCAGCTATCTATGGTGCACGCGCCGCTAATGGAGTAATCCTGGTTACAACCAAACGCGGTACAGAAGGGAAAGTCAAAATCAACTATAGTGGTAATGTATCTTTTTCCCAGCCAACCCGTATCCCTGAAATGTTGGATTCTTACCAATATGCCACTTATGTAAATGAATACGATGCCGGACATGGTGAAGCTGCCACTTATTCTGCCGAAGCATTAGGTATGATTCAAAGTGGCGAGGATCAAATTCGCTATCCTAATACAGACTGGTGGAGTGAAGTAGCTAAAGACTGGGCTACCAAAACTCAACACAGCTTGGCTATCAGCGGAGGTAATGACAAAATATCTTTCTATACTTCGGCACAATATATGTATCAAGATGCTATTTACAAGAAAGGTGTACAAGACTACAACCAATATCAGTTTACTACCAACCTTGACGCAAAAATTACGAAAGCAATAAAATTCAGCATGGATATTTTAGGCCGGCAGGAAGTCAGGAATCGTGGTGTATATTCTACAGAAGACCTGTTTGGCTATTTTCTTACCACTAATCCGATGGCAGCTCCTTATTATCCTAATGGCTTGTTACGTGTAGGCTATGATGGAGTAACCAACAATGCCGCTGTAAAAGTAACGGATATACCGGGTACTAATAAAACGACATACAGTACTCTTAACCTAAAGCCAAGACTCCGTGTAGACTTAGACGTCATTACCAAAGGATTATATGTAGAAGGTTATGCCGCACTAGACTTTCATTTTAATGATGGAAAACAGATAAACAATCCTTATGATGTTTACCAATATGACGCAGCAACAGATTCCTATATCAACAGACGTGATGCCACAGGTTCCATCAGTGTTAACCAATGGTTCAACAAAGATAAAACCATTACCTTGAATGCCCGTTTAGGATATAGTCACGATTTTAAAGGTGGACATCATGTAGATGCTTTTATAGCTTACGAACAAAGTAAATACGATTATACTGGTATTTCTGCCTATCGTACAAATTATTTATCAACAACTATTCCTGAAATCTTCGCCGGAAGCGATGTAGCTAAAGACAAGGATAATAGTGGAAGTTCGAATGTAACAGCTCGTCAAAACTATTTCGGTCGTATCAATTATGCCTACAAAGACAAATATCTGACAGAATTTACAATGCGCTATGATGGTTCTATGAATTTTGCTCCGGGACATCGTTGGGGAGTTTTCCCGGCGTTTTCTTTAGGTTGGGTGATGTCAGAAGAAGAATTCTTCCAACCCTTGAAAAATGTAGTAAGTTTCTTCAAGGTAAAAGGTTCATGGGGTATGATGGGTAATGACAATGTAACTGCTTATCAGTATATGTCACAATACAAATTCATTGATTTAAACAATACCAGCTCCATGTGCTTCGGTGATGAAGTAGTAAAAGCAATTTATGAATCACGTACAGCCAACCCTTTAATTACTTGGGAAAAAGCAAAGACTTGGAATCTAGGGTTTTCTTCACAATTCCTTGATGGTAAATTCGGACTGGATTTTGATTATTTCCAATCACGCCGTAATGACATTTTGATTACCCGTAATGCTTCTATCCCTACCTATTCGGGATTAGTTCTTCCAGCCGAAAATTTGGGTAAAGTAAAAAATCACGGTCTAGAACTCATTGCAACCTATCGTGACCATTCCGGTGATTTTTCATGGGGAATAACAGGAAATTTCACTTATGCCAATAACAAAGTAGTATACGAAGATGAAGCTGCTTCCACTCCGGAATGGCAACGTCGTACCGGTCATCCTATTGATGGAATGGTACTATATAAAGCATTAGGAATCTATCAAACACAAGAACAGGTAGATAACACACCTCACATTGCAGGTGCCAAACCCGGTGACTTAATTTATCAAGATACCAATGGAGATGGAAATATTACCTGGGATGATGCTATACGTTTAGATAAATCGGCCACACCTAAAATAATCTTCGGTCTGACCCTGAACGGAGCATGGAAAGGTTGGGATCTGAATGTATTTTTCCAAGGACAAGCCGATGCAGAGCAATTGGTTCAACCGACCATGAATATGGCAACCGATTTCTATGAAGGACGCTGGATAGAAACAAATACAGCAGAACAAAATGCTGCTGCCAAATGGCCGCGTGCATTCATCAAGCAGACATATGGTGACGCATGGAATGGTGTAGCCTCTACATGGTGGTTACGTGACGCTTCCTTCGTTCGTCTGAAATCTATAGAATTAGGATACACACTACCCAAAATGTGGACTAAAAGCATAGGTATTGAGAATGCACGTATTTATGTTAATGGTAACAATCTTTTTACCATTGATGGTATGAAAATATGTGATCCAGAGGCCGGTATGTTCAAAAACACAGATGGTTATGTGGTGGAATCCGGTGGAGTCAGAGGTTATCCTCTCCAACGCATGATTACAGTCGGAGCTAATGTTACATTCTAATGACCTATAAAACTAAAATACAAAATGAAAAAACATATATTACTTTGTGCAGCACTTGCACTTTCAAGTTTCGGACTTCCTTCTTGTTCAGATATTTTAGATCAAAAACCACTAGACTCATACACAGATACAGCTGTTTGGGGTGACTTGAGCCTGGCAGAAAGTTTCTTAAACTACTGTTATTTACGAGTGGAAGCAGAAAATACAAACGGCGTAATGTTCTGTAATTATACAGATGAAACCTATCATATGCACGACTATGGAACAAGTACCTATACACAAGGCCGTGCTTCATGTGACAACTATAATACCGGGTGGACTGAAGGAAAAGGAAATACGTGGTCACATTATTATGGCGGCATTAAATTATGCAACCAATTATTGGAAGACATCATGGATACGCCTGCCAATACCGATAGTGAAAAAGAATGGAAAAATCAGATAATCGGCCAGGGCTACTTTTTACGCGCCTACTACTATCATATGCTATATAGTGTCTATGGACGTATTCCATTGATTGACCATACTTATGACTTGGATTCTGAATTCAAAGAGGAACGTGCAGATATGGATGATGTAGCTGATTTTATTGTTGCTGATTGTGATAAAGCTGCTGAATTACTTCCCACAGTCTATAAAGATGCAAGTGATTTTGGGCGTGCAACCAAAGGGGCGGCCCTTGCTTTAAAAGGCCGAGTATTGCTTTATAAAGCAAGTCCCTTATTCGGTACTCCCTCTAGAGAAAAATGGCAGGCGGCAGCAGATGCAAACAAAGCAGTCATCGATATGAATATCTATTCTTTAAAACAAGTTTCGAATAGTGATGAATATGCAGATCTGTTCTTCGATTCCAAAAATCCGGAAGTAATTTTCGAAAAACTTTATGATGAAAAAGGAATTGCAGGAAGTAGTGCCAGCCTAGTTATGCAAGCTCCTGCCGGACCTGGTAACGGATATGAAGGCTGGAGTACGTGGCAACCCACTTACGAAATAGTAGAACTCTTCCAGAATGCTGATGGTACACCTTATAAACCGGCAGAAACCAAACCATTCACGATTTTACAAACCACAATTGACCCCGACTCTGGAGAAGCCACACAAAAAGAAGTCACTATACAGGCATCAGATGTAAACCCATGGGAAGGTAGAGAAATCCGTCTGAAAGCAAATATTCTCTATGATGGTATGCTGTGGGGATACGGAGATTCAAACCGTGAAATCGAATTATTTGAAGCCGGAGCAAAAGGGGTCATTCCGGGTAAAGATTCACGTACAGGAGAAACTTGGTGGAACGGTACAAAAACTGGATATAATATGCGAAAGTTCTTATCTTCTCATATTAATTTTTATGACGATACGGTAGTAGATACTACCCCATGGTTCTTCATCAGACTGGCAGAAGTCTATTTGAACTATGCTGAATGTCAGATAGAGCTAGGTAACAATGCCGAGGCTCTAAAATACATCAACCTTATCAGAAACCGTGCGTTATTACCGGATGCCACAGGCAAAGACATACGGACTGAATATGAATATGAACGCACTGTAGAATTGATGTTCGAAGGACAACGATTCTTTGACTTACGCCGCTGGAAGAAAATGGAAGAAACATATTCCAAAGAACATTGGCCTACCGGATTAAAAATTTATAAATTGCAGAATGGAACCAAAATATATTATCATAACCCAGAAGCCGTACAGCAACGTAATTTCGATGCCTCAAAAAATTATTGGTGGCCTATCCCACGTTACGAGTTAAACAAATCAACGTTACTAGATGCCGCACCGTATGAATAAAAAATAGTATTTCTTGATTATTATATATTACAGGAACGGAAAATAAAAACCGTTCCTGTTTTCAAAAAAAGTAATTATATATGAATAAACATACCTTCTTTTTATTTCTGGCAATAATAATCACTTCCTGTTCCAACGCACAAAGAAACAGCGATATCCCTCTACCCTCCGGCAAGTCCATCTATATCCCCAAGGAGCTTCAAGGCATGGATTTACAGAATCCGGCAAGTCAGTGGAGTTATCACCGTATGGCATACACCGAGAACTTCGTCATCTTCTGGGAGAAGGGCTTCGGCAATGACCTCAGCAACCCACCACAGCTGGAGGGGCATTCCATGAAGGTGGATCTGCCCGGTCTGAAGGAGAAGCTGGAAAACTTCTACGCTTATTTCTACCACACGCTGCAGTTTGCCAGGCAAGGTTCGAAATGTGATAAATACCGCATGATGGTCATGATAAACTATTCCCTGGAAGGCACTGCCTACGGAGGGGATTACGACGGGCAGATCGGTGCGCTCTGGATCACCCCCAACCGGGTACAAGATGAGAAATTGAATTGTATCGCGCATGAACTGGGGCATAGCTTCCAGTCACAAATCACCTGCGACGGTCAAGGAGAAGCTTGGGGTGGTTGCGGCTTTTTCGAGATGACTTCACAATGGATGCTCTGGCAAGTAAATCCTGACTGGATGACCGATGAGAAATATCATTGGGATGCGTTCAAAACCCTTACACACAAAGCTTATCTGCATTTGGATAATATTTATCATTCACCATATGTGCTTGAATACTGGGGAATCCGGTACGGTCTGCCTTTCATAGCCGAACTGTACCGCCAGGGAAAACGTGGGGAGGACCCTGTCATTACCTACAAACGGCTGAACAGTCTTGGACAGAAAGAGTTCTGTGACGAGATGTTCGACGCCTGTCGCCATTTTGTCAACTGGGATTTTAAGCGGGTATGGAAAGAGACACGCCCGTACGCAAACCAATACACTTGCAAAATGAATCCATCTGAAGAGGGATGGTACCGGGTTGCACCCGAAAACTGTCCTGAGAATTATGGTTTCAACGCAGTTCCCCTCTCCGTTCCCCAGCCGGGAAGTGCCGTGGAAGTGGAGTTCCTTGGGGAGGCAGGTAGGGAGGGTTACAATTCCGTCCACCCGGAGAAAGCCGGCTGGAGATACGGTTTTGTCGCTGTCACTCGGGAAGGAAAATCCGTTTACGGAGAAATGGGAAACAACACGGAAGGAGTGGTGAAGTATATTGCTCCCAAGGATGTACCGTTGGCCCACTTGTGGTTGGTTGTCATGGGGGCTCCGACGGAACACTGGATGAATCCCATATCCGGGGAAAAAGATGCACAATGGCCTTATAAAATAAAAATAACCGGCAGTTTCCTACTCACCTCGGCAAATTGAAAGATTCATCTGGAATCCTCACTTTTTCTTCGAATTTTCTCTTTTCTTTCTCAGAAAAGTAGTAATCTTGCATAAGATTTAGAAATAAGAAGAAAATACTATGAAAAGACTAGTCCTATTGCTATTGAACTTACTGATGCCGATGATTCTGTTTGCTGCGTCCAATGACCTCTGTTTCCGTCATTTTTCTGTAGAAGACGGACTATCATCCAATTCGGTACGTGCTTTAATGCAAGATAAATACGGTTTTCTATGGATAGGAACGGATGAAGGACTGAACCGCTATGACGGTACTACTGTAAAACTCTATAGACTGAAAGATAGGGGAGCTAATGAAGCTATTTCATCTTTATACAGCACCCTCAACAAGATATGGATAGGTACAGACGAAGGCATATATATCTATGATTACGAAACAGAAGATATAATGCCTTTTGTACTGGCCACCTCCAAAAATATCCATATTGAAACAAATACGAACCATATTGTCGAAGATAAAGACAAAAACCTATGGTTCACTACGGTAGGACAAGGAATATTCAAATACAACACCATCACCAACCACTTGGAGCAATACGAATTTAAAAACGCAAATGGTTTAATGGCAAGTGTGCTGGTGGATAGTGAAAACCAAATATGGGCCATTACCAATTGGGGAAACTCAGGTCTTTTCAAACTGAATAAAGCAGAAAATAAATTCGAGACTTTTCCGCTCTCCTATGAAAGCGGAAAGCATGACTCAAACGCATTGGTCATGTTGGAAGACTCGGAACATACACTGTGGTTAGGAACCTGGGAGTGTGGTTTGCAAAAAATCGATAAATACAGCGGAAAGGCCACTACTTATCTGCATCCGACAGACGGAAAAGGTGCCACCCATATTCATTCTATCATGGAATATGCCCCTCACCAGCTACTCATAGGCTCGGATGACGGGCTTCTGTTATTCAATACCATTACAGAGGAATATCAATTGTTTACAGAAGATGAAACAAACCCACATTCATTGTCCAACCGTTTTGTTTATCCTATTATAAAAGATCATGAAGGTGGAATATGGATCGGAACTTACTATGGAGGAGTAAATTATATCTCACCCAATACTGGACAATTCGAAAGTTTTGTCCACTCACGTTTCTCCAATTCTGTTAACGGAACAGTCATCGGACGGTTCTGCGAAGACTCTAACGGAGATGTATGGATCGCTTCGGATGACGGAGGGTTAAACCGCTTTTCTCCCAAAAATAGAAAATTTTCCCATTATTTGCCCTTGGAGGGAAAAAACAGTCTGTCCTATCACAATGTACATGCACTTTGTATGGACGGTGATAATTTATGGATCGGTACTTATACTGGAGGGGTAAACGTATTAAATCTGCAAACGGGAACTTTTAAAACATATTCTGCCTATCAGGATAATCCCGCCTCACTGGACGGAACCAGTTCTTATGCCATATTCAAAGACAGAAAAGAGAGAATATGGGTCACCTCCATGTCCGGAGTAAATCTATATAACCGGGAAAAAGATAATTTCACCCGAATTAAATACTTGGACGCACTGACCATTGACATTGACCAGGATACCAAAGGAAATCTCTGGTTCTCCACCCAAGGCAAGGGATTATTTAAATACCATCCAGAAAAACAGATATGGAAGAACTATATACATGACCATAAAAATCCGAACTCACTGGCAAACAACCAAGTGAACTGTGTACTGATTGACACAAACGGAGAGATGTGGGTGGGAACCATGAACGGGCTCTGCAAATACAATGCGGAAGAAGATGCATTCGAAACTTTACCTCTTGAAATTCCCAGTCACAATATATGCAGCATCATCGAAGACCAACGCATATTGTGGCTCACCACCACCAAAGGGCTAGTGCGCTACACCCCTGGAGAAGGTTGCCGAGTATTTACTAAAAGCGACGGACTGCAAAGTGAACAATTCCTACCTAATGCTGCCTTAAAAGCATCGGATGGAAAAATTTATATCGGCTCGGTAAACGGATTCAATGCTTTCTACCCCCATCAGATTAAGACAAATGTGATGCTTCCTCCAGTAATCATTACAGAACTGGAAATAGATAATAAGGAAATCCAAACTGGAAACAAACTGCTTCCAAAATCTCTCAACCAGTTGGAAGAACTGGAGCTATCCTATAAAGAAAATGCATTCAGCTTGCTTTATGCCTCTTTAAGCTATTGCACCCCCAATAAAAACAAATACGCCTATAAACTGGAAGGATTTGACAAAGACTGGAACTATGTAGGCTCCCAGAATAAGGCCACTTACACCAATTTGCCCGCAGGAACCTATCTTTTCAAAGTAAAGGCGACCAATAATGACGGAATATGGAATGAAAAAGGAACCAGTCTGAAAATCACCATCCACCCTCCTTTCTATTGGTCCACCGCTTCCAAACTGCTCTATTTTATATTGGTTTGCATAGCTTTCGGATTCGTCATCCGCTTCATCATCAAACGGACAGAGAAGAAACATACGGCTGAAATAAACAAACTGAACGCCAACAAGGAAAAAGAAGTACACGAAGCCAAAATCAAGTTCTTCACCATGATAGCCCACGAAATACGCACACCGGTATCCCTTATCATAGGACCTTTGGAGAAAATAATGAAATCCCCCGTGTCCCTGCCGTCTACAGTACGCGACGATCTAAATATTATTGACCGTAACAGCCAGCGTCTGCTGTTCCTGGTAAACCAATTGCTGGATTTCCGGAAGGTGGAACAGGAAGGAATGAAAATGAAGTTTGCTTCCCAAAATATCCACCAACTGCTCAAAGCGGTTTGTGAACGTTTCGAACCTTTCATCGCCCAACATGGAGCACGGCTTACTGTGGAATATCCTGAAGCAGATTTCACAGCTATAGTAGACAGTGAAGCGGTAACCAAACTAGTCAGCAACCTGTTAACCAATGCCAGTAAATACACAAAAGATGAAGTTACTCTTACCTGTATCGTACAGCCGGAACAACATACTTTTATAATCCGAGTGACAGATAACGGCATAGGGATCAGCAAAGAAGAACAAAAGAAGATATTCCATCCGTTCTATCAGGCTATGGATAACAAGCCGGGAACAGGTATCGGCCTCAGCATTGTCAAAAGTATTGTAGAATCACACAATGGCTGCATTGAAGTGGAATCCGAAGTGAACAAAGGGTCATCTTTTATCGTAACACTGCCTGTAGAACAAGCACAAGTCCTGCCACAGGATACGGGCACATCACTATTGAACAACCCAGCCATTCCCGAAGAAATCTTGCAAGAGGACCTCTCCGGTTCTCCTATCAAACATAAACCAACCATGCTGATTGTGGATGATAATGAGGAAATGTTGAATTTCCTTTCGAGTAGTCTGGCTGATAAATACAGCATACTTACCGCAGAAGACGGTATAGAAGCATTAAATAAACTCAAAGAAAACGAAGTGACACTCATTGTAAGCGACTGGATGATGCCACGCATGGACGGAGTGGAATTCTGCAAAGCGATAAGGACTAACCAAACTACCAGTCATATACCCTTCATCCTGCTAACGGCCAAGACAGATACCAACTCCAAGATAGAAGGTATGGATTGTGGTGCAGATGCCTACATAGAGAAACCTTTCTCCATGCAATACTTGGAAGCATGTATCAAGAATCTGGTAGACTTGCGTAATCTGCTGCGTCAGAAATTCTCGAAGATGCCGCTGGTTCCGCTGAACAGCATTGCCAATAATTCTATGGACGACAAGTTCCTTACCCGCATGAATGAAATCATAGAAGAGAATTTCTCCAATCCGGAATTATCCGTAGATTTCCTGGCCGAAAAGTTGTGTATCAGCCGTTCGGGTCTGTTTGCCAAAATTAAAACATTGGCCAATATCACCCCTAATGAACTGATTCAAGTGGTACGTTTGAAAAAAGCAGCGATCTTGCTAGCAGAAAACAAATACCGCATTAATGAAATCTGTTATATGGTAGGATTCAATAATCCGTCTTATTTCTCCAAGTGTTTCCAGAAACAGTTCGGCATGAAACCGGGGGAATTTGTAAACGGGAAAAGAGAAGAATAAAAACTAATCAAAAATCATTCCCTAAAAATAAAAAATCCGGTTTCCCCTTTTCAGAGAAACCGGATTCATGATGAACGAGTGATTTTATTTCAATCAATAATTATTCTTCTTCACTTCGAAATAAGCTTGCGGATGCAGACATGCAGGACATACTTCAGGAGCTTCCGTACCTACATAAATGTAACCGCAGTTACGGCACTGCCATACAGTTTCTTCCGCTTTCTTGAATACTGTGCCTTCTTCCACATTCTTCAATAAAGCCAGATATCTTTCCTCATGCCCCTTTTCAGCTTCAGCGATTCTGCGATACATAGTAGCGATAGCAGGAAAACCTTCCTGATCGGCCACATCAGCAAAGTGAGGGTAATCAGTAGTCCATTCTTCATTTTCACCGGCAGCCGCAGCTTTTAAATTCTCCATAGTGGTACCAATGATACCTGCAGGATAGCTGGCAGTGATTTCTACCATACCACCTTCCAACCATTTAAACATACGTTTCGCATGTTCCTTTTCCTGATCAGCTGTTTCAGTAAAAATAGCAGCAATCTGTTCATAACCTTCTTTCTTTGCTGTACTTGCAAAGTAAGTATAACGCATTCTAGCCTGTGACTCACCTGCAAATGAAGTCAGCAAATTTTTTTCTGTCTGTGTACCTTTTACGCTCTTAGCCATAATAATTAGTTTTATTAGTTAGTTATTATTCAATCATCTTTTGGTAATACAAAGATATATCTTTTATTCCAAAATTGTATTCATTACAATTATATTTTTATATTTAATTAAACGTTCACTTTATATAAAATAAACAAGAACACCTATATTTGTGTTCACAACAACATTAACATTTTTCATTATGAAAAGCATCATCAAATTATTCACTTTTCCCCTCCTTACTATAATAGGATTTAATTCGTGTGCGTCCATACCGTTAAAGGTCGGAGAATCTGAAAACAACTCCACTTACACTGTCAGCTATCTGTTTGAACATGACGGTTGCAAGGTATATCGTTTTTACGATAAAGGAAATTACGTTTACTTTACTACGAGAGGAGATGTAACCAGTATCACAAATGATTCTACCGCCCAACGCACCATTACTATCAACAAAACACCCTATGAATAACAAAAATACGAATTTAAATAGAATAATACCTTAATTTATACATTAATTTTATCTACTTTTGCAACTCGTTTAAAATCATAGCATAAAGTAGTTGACAAATGAAAGCATTTGAATTCAAGCCGAAGCTCTTCACTACCCTACAGAATTATTCAAAAGAGAGCTTCATGGCCGACCTTATGGCCGGAATTATCGTAGGTATTGTTGCACTTCCACTAGCTATCGCATTTGGTATCGCTTCGGGAGTTTCTCCAGAAAAAGGCATCATCACTGCTATTGTAGCAGGATTTATCATCTCTTTATTAGGAGGAAGCAAAGTACAAATAGGCGGACCTACCGGAGCATTTATCGTAATTATCTATGGTATCATCCAAGAATACGGCATCAGCGGATTAACAGTAGCAACTCTTATGGCAGGAGTACTCCTTATTTTATTAGGTGTATTCAAGCTGGGAGCTGTTATCAAATTTATTCCTTATCCCATTATTGTAGGATTTACCAGTGGTATTGCCGTCACCATTTTTACGACACAGATTGCCGATATCTTCGGACTGAACTTCGGAGGAGAAAAAGTACCGGGAGACTTTATAGGCAAATGGATGATTTATTTCCGTCATTTTGATACTGTTAATTGGTGGAACGCCATTGTCAGCATAGTCAGTGTCCTGATCATCGCACTGACTCCCCGATTCTCAAAAAAGATCCCAGGCTCGCTGATTGCCATCATTGTAGTGACTATTGCCGTATACCTGATGAAGACATATGGCGGAATCACTTGTATCGACACCATTGGCGACCGTTTTACCATTCAGTCACAGTTGCCGGATGCAGTAGTACCCAAATTAGATTGGGAAGCTATCAAGAATTTATTTCCGGTTGCCATCACCATTGCTGTACTGGGAGCCATAGAATCTCTGTTGTCTGCTGCCGTAGCCGATGGTGTCATTGGTGACCGCCACGATTCAAACACGGAACTGATAGCCCAGGGCGCAGCCAATATTATCGCTCCGCTGTTTGGCGGTATTCCTGCTACAGGAGCCATCGCACGTACCATGACCAATATCAACAACGGTGGAAAATCACCTGTTGCAGGTATCATTCATGCAGTCATTCTGTTGCTGATTCTCTTGTTCCTGATGCCTCTGGCACAATATATCCCGATGGCCTGTCTGGCAGGTGTATTGGTGATTGTTTCTTATAACATGAGCGGCTGGCGTACTTTCAAGGCGTTGCTGAAGAATCCGAAATCAGACGTCACCGTACTACTGATCACTTTCTTCCTGACTGTTATCTTTGATTTAACCGTAGCTATTGAAGTAGGTTTGCTCATTGCCTGTGTATTGTTCATGAAACGTGTCATGGAAACAACAGAAATATCGGTTATCAAAAATGAAATCGACCCCAATAATGAATCCGATCTGGAAGTGCACGAAGAACATCTCATGGTTCCCAAAGGTGTGGAAGTATATGAAATCAATGGTCCCTACTTCTTTGGTATCGCTACCAAGTTTGAGGAAATCATGTCCGAACTGGGCGACCGTCCCAAAGTACGGATTGTACGTATGCGTAAAGTACCATTCATTGACTCTACCGGTATTCACAACCTGACTAATCTATGTGAAATGTCTAAAAAAGAAAATATTCAGATTGTGCTTTCGGGAGTGAATGAAAAAGTGCATCAAATTCTTGAAAAATCAGGATTTAATGAATTACTGGGAAAAGAAAATATCTGTCCTAATATTAATGTAGCACTGGAAAAGGCAAAGGGCATTATAGAAAAATAAAACGGACTACTCTATTAAAAGAATTTATCTATGGAAAAGAGGATACTCCCGATAGCTGGAATATCCTCTTTCTCATCTAAATACTTCAGGTTGGTACTACTCCACCAAAGAGTGGCATGAATAGAATGCCAATATCCGTTCTTTCAGTAAATAGGTATATTTAGTCTGTGATTGTTGGGACAACGCATCTGCTAATTTCATTTTTATCTCATTATACTCATATACAGCCGACTTTCCAGCCATATACTTCTCTAACGCATACCGATGCGCCTCCCGATTGGCAGCTACCGCTTTGGTAGTAGATTCGTATTTCTCAAAAGCTGCCAACGCATCCATATATGCTTTCTCAATATCCTTATAGAGACTTCTCTTTTCATTTTCCAATGACAAGCGGGCATTATTCTCTTCCAAACGCGCTGTTTTTACCTGATTCCTCGTAGAGAAGCGGTCAAAAAGAGGGATGCTTAATGTGAAATAAATGCTTTTCTGCATATTGTTTTTAAACTGCTGATAAAAAGACGGATTCATTGCACGACGAGAATAATAGTAACCGGTATTGATTCCGGCACCCAAAAAAAGCTGTGGGTAATATCCCGACTTGACAACTTTTGTACTTTTCACTTTACTCTGCAAAGAATAATGAGCTTGCTTTATCTGAGGCATACAGCTTAATGCCGAGGCGTAAATCCCCTCAGGAGTGACAGACTCCATAGAAACTATACTTTCATCCAAAGAATCTACATCAAAATACTCCTCACCCTTCAACTCCATCAATTGCATCAAGTCAAGAAAAGAAAGCCGCAGCGAGTTCCTAGCTTCAGTAGCCACCAGCTCATCATCAGCCAATTGAGCTTTCACATCATATAATTGAGACTGCGGAACTTTTCCATTCTCTATCAAAATCCGTGTTCTGATTTCTTGTTCTTTTGTCAACCGGATTTGTTCTTGAGCGATACGATAGATTTCTTTATTCAACAGTATCTGAAAATAATAGTTGGTTACATTGAGTGACAAGTTGTTTTCTATCAATTCCTTATTTGCCTCAGCCGCCAATATATCGAATTTATTCCGGGTAATGGATGCACTTGTTTTGAATCCGGTAAAAAGAGGCATTTCGGCACTGGCAGAGAATGAAGAATTTTGTATGTTGCTATCTTCATACGTATTATCCTGATTCAAGGCCCTGCCAAAAGAAAAACGTTGTGAAGCTCCTACATTCAAGTCGGGCAGAAAACTGCTCTTCAGCGTATTTCTCTCTACTTTCAAACTTTTAATCCGGTTTTGACTCTGCTTCACCTCTATATTGTGCAGTATGGCATAATCTATACATTCTTTGAGACTCCACTTCTTATTTTGTGCTTGTATATTCGCTATAAATACGATGGCTGCAACAGCTACAACTATTAACTTTTTCATACTGTTCATTCTTTAACCTACTTCATCAAACTGTTCCTTCCATAAACGATGATACATCCCATTCGAATTGAACAATTCTTCATGAGTACCTGCCTCGACTACTTGCCCCTTATCAATCACCACAATCTTATCTGCATTTTTCACTGTACTCAACCGATGAGCAATCACGATAATCGTTTTCCCCTTCCGTGCCAATGCATCTAATGTCTGCTTTACATAGCGTTCGGAAATAGAATCAAGCGAAGACGTTGCCTCATCGAAAATAAGTATCTCCGGTTCCTTATACAAAGCACGCGCTATGGCAAGCCGCTGCCGCTCGCCACCCGACAAGGATGCACCATGTTCACCGATATAAGTCCGGTAGTCCTTAGGCAAACCATCTATAAAGTCCTTCAAACCAAGTTGTTCCGTCAAATCTACAATTTTCTTCATGTCCGGATGCAAGTCACCTACCGCTATATTCTCTGCAATGCTGCCGGCAAATAATTCAATCTGTTGAGGTACTGTTCCCACCCGGCGACGAAGGCTGCGATTGTCTATTTGCGCAATATCATAATCGCCTATGCGAATGCGACCCTCCTGTATAGGATAAATATGCTGTAACAACGAAATCAAAGTCGTCTTGCCCGACCCGCTTTCTCCCACTATGGCAGTAGTCTTCCCCTTTTCTATCTTCAAGCCCAATTCCTTGAACACATCCTTGCGCGAACCATAGCGAAACGAAACATTCTCAAACGTAATATCGCCTACCATATCCGGTTCTAATATTATCTTTTGATTATTATCCTGTTCGCGTTCCAAGTCCATAATCTGGAATAAGCGGTCGGCGGCAATCAGTGCATCCTGGATAGTCTGATTGGAAGAAATCAGCGAGCCGATAGGAGAAATTACATAACCAACCAAGGAATAAAACACCATCAGAGCTCCGGGTGTCAACTCCTGATCGACCACCAAAATACTTCCTAACCAAAGAACGGCAATCGTAATGCCGGTGGATACAAACTGAATACCGCCTTGCGCCATAATAGATCCATAAATACTGCGATACGTATTCTTTAATAAATGTACAAAACGAGTTTCCGTCTTCAAATTAGCATATTCTTCTATACCGAATCGTTTGATAGTAGAAATGGAATTAAGAGATTCCACCAATTGCGCTTCCAAATCAGCGCTACTTTCCATAATACCGCGCTGATATTTCCGATTCAATTTATTGAATCCCCAGAAAATAAGCAGGAATAAGGGGGCAGACACTAATGTAATCAATGCCAGCTCCCAGGAATAAACGAACATAAGGCACACAGAGAAGACAAGAATCATGATATTAACCACCAGATCCAACGAAACATTATTGATAAAATTACGGATTTTCACCGCATCATTGACGCGTGAAATAATTTCACCTACGCGCATCGTATCAAAGAATTGCTGAGGTAAAGTCAGCAGATGCTTATAATATCCTAAAATCAATGCCGCATCAATCCGTTGTCCGGTCTTTAAAGCCAGAATACTTTTCATTGCTCCGATAAAAGTCCGCAATAGCAGGATGACCAGCATGATCACTCCCATGAGATTGAGTAAATTGATATTTTTATCTACCAATACATAATCTGTAATTTTACCTACATAGATGGAAGTGGATAATCCCAAAATGCTATAAATAAGCGCACCAAACACGGCTTGTAGCATCACGCTTTTGTGAGGAGCCAGCAGAGAAAAGAACTTCTTTGTCATACCGGTTTTCATGTTTCCGGTCTTGAAAGTTTCTTCCGGTTCCAATAACACCAGTACACCGGTCCACATTTTCTCAAATTCCTGATTGGTCACGCGATGCATCCGCCCGTCACCCGGATCCATATACTCTATGTATTCTTTCTTTTTCTCCACCTTATATATCACTACAAAATGCTGAAGCTGCTCGTGCACGATGACATGGGCAATAACAGGTTTAGGAACAATGTACAATGCCTCAAACTTAGCCCGCACTCCTTTAGCTGACAAGCCCAGCTTATTAGCAGCCTCTATCAACCCCAAAATATTCGTTCCTTTTTGATCGGTAAACGCATATTGGCGGATACGTGCAATGGGAAATTGCAAACCATAATAGGCACATACGGAAGCCAGACAAGCCGCTCCGCAATCTGTAATATCAAACTGTTTTATTTTAATACCTTTCTTGCTCATCATTGAATATTTATAAATGAATTGTAGAATCAAAATTTAGCTATCATCGCATTATTCTCATATTGTTTGGGATTCGCCCAATCGTCTATCTTTTGGTAGAGCAAATCGAAAAGCGATCGCCGCGTTATCATAAAATGGGCACTGACGGTCATTCCCTTCTTTAATATTCCTTTCTGTCCGCTTTTCAGCATAAGATAGTTCCGCTCCATTTGACATTTCACTTTATAGAATGAGTTTCCCTGACTGTCGGTTAGGAAGTCTGATGAAATTTCGGTCACTTTGCCGGGTAATGTTCCCCATTCATTATAATTAAATGATTCCACCTGTACATTGACCGGCATTCCCAAACTCATAAAACCGATATTTCGAGGAGTAACATATATTTCCATACACAGTGTGGAATCCGGGCTGATAACTGCCAATGACTGTCCTGCCTGTATACTGCTTCCCCTGTATATGCCGGAAAATTGATCAATGGTTCCACTTATCGGACTACGAACTATATAGAGTTCTTTATCTTTCAACTCTTGCTTCAGTGTAGTATTCATTTCGCTACGAGAATTACGATACGTATTCAGATCTGCCTGCCACGTACTCAACTGGCTTTGTATCAATGAAGCCAGTTCATTTTGCCGGCTTTGATATTGAAAATAATATTTATCATATTCTTCTTCTGAAATCACTTTCTTATCAAACAGGTTTTTATTGCGCTTATACTCTTTTTCTGCCTGTGCCAAAGAGGTTTCCAATTCTTCTTTCTTTTTGATAAAATAGGTATATTCCTGTTGACGCACCGGAGAATGAAACCCGGCAGGGCATTCGCCTTTTGCCAGATAAGCCAAATCTGACAAATGTGCTTCATAGTCATTCAGGCGATTCGTTTGATAATTGATTTTATAATCGGAGTTATTGGTGCGGAAGCGGAGGAGTACATCGCCTTTATTCACTTGATCGCCCTCGCGCACATAAACTGAATCTATTAATTCTGTGATAGACGATTTTATTTCAGTTTTTTCAGTAATCGGCCTTACTACTCCACTGCCTTGCACAGAGATATCTACATAGATAAAAGGCAATGCAATCATAGCGGCAGTTACGGCTGCCAATACTACCCAATAGATAATCTGGGACTTTGTGGTGTGTTGATAGATGTATGTTTCAATACTGTTCTCTATCCATTCATTTGGTAATAACATAACATTTCTACTTTTACTGATTCATGCAGCAAAAGTAGAATGAAAGAAAAAGTATATGTGTTATCGAATTGTTATCTTTAGGTTAATATCTATAAGTTTATACAGAAAAGATTCAGTGTTGACATATTTTCAACACTGAATCTTTATTTAGAATGCACTATAAACAATTCCAATGATACCATTAATTCTTTTGAAACGATATCAAGCGTCTTTATTTTTTCTATATATCAATATGACATTATAAAAAAGTCCTATTATATAGATAATTATAAATGCTTGCACACTAGTTATCTCAAATACAAACTGTTTCGTTTTAAAATAAACAATCATCAAATTCACTAGTTGCATGGAAATAAATAGTATGACAAAATTCTTTGTATATAGTTTAATTCTACTCATTTTTTAATGGATTATACAATTGATTTAGTGGATATTCTTTAGCTTATCTCAATATATCACACTATGCATTTTTTGCTATCTCAATTAACAAGTGCAATTATTAAAATAAAACATTAGTTTCACAATTGCAATACCAAATTACTCTACTATAAGCAAAAGAGTACATACACTCCATACATTGCACAGGCCCCATAAAATGCTTTACCTATTTTATGTCCCAATTCTCTACCTTCTTCATAAGATCCTCCATCAATCTGTCGAAGTTCGTCAAAAGTTAATTCATTCATAATGATAATTTTTAAATTAATACTAATAAAGAGGGGATTCAACTATACCAACAAGTACCCCAATAAAAGAAGTTATATTACTCCAATTTTGCCTTGCCGTACTTGAGTTCATATAATAAGACATTGGTACTCCAGCTAGAATTTCTTTCAATTCAGATGATGTCAATTTTGATGTCATTATATCATTTTCCATTTTTTCTTCGTATTATAAAATTAATTGCTACTATCAGTAAAATAAGTTTACTCACTATATTTATAGAGTTAAATATACTTTCTTCTATATTCAAATTAGAATTTTGAAGGAGTAATACAAACAATACAAATACTACCAAAAATCCAAAAAGAAAAATAGTTTTTATCATTTTAACTATTCCACTATTATCTCTACAGAATTTCTCTATTATTGATTTGTACCTCATCATTTATATTTTTTTATTCATTTCATAAATATACTGAGTAGTTTAAATAGATTTTCTCATAAACTATTTTGATTACTATTTTTTACAAATTCAATATCATATAAAAATTATAGTAATATTACAATTTCTAAACTATAGTCAAAATTATATTTACATAAAAGCTACCAGCAGACAACATCCGCCAACAGTCCATATTTCTCATGGAGTTGTTCCATCTGTTCCGCAGTAGGAGGCATACACCCTCCCGATACCTGTACACGTTCCTCACCACTGAGTGGCTTCACCATGCAATAATCATTTTTTTTCATACTTCATTTTGTGTTTTATTGTTATATATGCGAATCAGTAGTTGAAATACCTACTTGATTCAGTTAGTTAAAATGTTATTATTCAATTAATTATCTCGTTTATTTATTTCTCAATCTCCTTGAAAATCAGTATATTAGAAGAATAAAACCACTCATTATTCTAATTATGATTCCCAAGGAGAAAGAGCTAAAACTTATAAAAATATATATGTACATCTGCGATATTTACCAGTCTTCACTGAAGTTTTACTGCCAGAGATTCAGTAATAATGCAACTCCTATCTTTACAGACCAGGAACTGCTTACCGTATATCTGTTTTGCGGAGCCTATCAGCGATACTTCCAAATCAAAGAGATACATACATTCACTGAAGAATATTTGCTCTCATGGTTCCCCAACCTACCTTCTTATCAGACATTCAACTATCGGTTAAACCTGATGAGTGAGGCCATTAGTGAACTTGTAAAGCATCTCATTACATTCTTTAAACCAGAGGATTGCGATTCTATGACATCACTTATTGACTCTATGCCTATTATTACCTGTGCAGGAAAGAATAAAACAGGAAAGGTAGCTACTGAAATTGCAACCAAAGGATACTGTTCTACAAAGAACATGTATTACTTCGGTCTCAAACTCCATGCTTTAGCCTTCCGCAGGGAAGGAACTATTCCATTCCCGGAAATGATTCTCTTATCATCGGCAGAAGAGAATGACCTGACAGTTCTTAAAAGAGAAGCCGCTGATAGCCTTATAAACAGAAACATCTTTGCCGATAAGATATACTCGGATTTTTCTTACTGGGGCAATAAGCAACAAGAACAAGGAACTACTATGCTAACTCCCGTGAAAGCAATAAAAGGAGAGGAACCAGTTATTACTCAAAGAGAGAAAGCTGGAAGAGAACTGTTCTCTACTGCTGTTTCAAAGGTCAGACAGCCTATAGAAGCGTTTTTCAACTGGCTGAATGAGAAAACAAATATTCAAAGAGCGATGAAAGTCAGATCAACATCTGGACTTTTAGTACATACGATGGGAAAAATTGCCATCGCACTCATTTATCTAATTTTTTAAAACAAGAATCAGAAATCAACTACTGATTCGCATTACTAATAATCATTCTATTTATTGCATAAGACAATAAGGCACCAACAAAAGTAGCAATTATATCTTTATAATCACATAATCCCCCTTCCACTATCAATCCCAATAATTCATATATCATCAATCCACATGAAGAATATAAAAGCAACTTAATCGGTTTGTACATTTCATTAGGAGAAAAAAGAGAAACAAGAATAAAAAAAACAACACATTCACCAAACAGATTAGTGTATGTATCGGCAAGATAGAAATCAAATAAATGATTTGTATATACCCAAGGACGGTAATATGTCCGGAATAGCAGCATTATTATGATAAAGAGACAACCTACTATCAAGTGAAGCAATCTATGTTTTTTTCTCATAATTACGATATCTAGTTGCTAGTCAGGAAAGCTTATAAGCAATCCTGACTAATAAATTCTTATTTAAAATTAATCATACTAGTATATTATATAATTGAATAACAATTGATATAACCACATAAATAATCAAGATAAAATTGATTCGCTTCAATTTTTTGTTTTCCTTTTGTAAATCCGTTTGTTTCATTATCTATTCGTTTTTATCCATAAGCTGTTGGACTATTTTGTGCCATCTGACCAAAATATTCTAAAAAATTACAAATACTTGCTCCTATAGAACCTACACTATTCCCCAAACTTCTCATTGCTTTATCTCCACCACAAAAACATTTACATTCTTGCTCAGATAATTCTTCATAAACACATTTCATAAAATAATACTTTAATGATTAATTTCTTGTTCCGTTCCATCCCTCATTAACCCCCACGCAAAAATCATCCCAATTATTGTATACATAAATTGCAGCACCAGCCACAGCAAGAGCTAAAGCGACCCATCCACCATTCACTTCTTGCATCTCATTCACATTCATTTCCTGCATCAAAGCACTATTTTCTAAATTTTTCATAATAGTATTTTTTTTATTAGTTAATAAATTGTATTTATCTAAAAGCCTACCAGCAGATAATATCCGCTAATGGTCCATATATTTTACGGAGTCGTTCCATCTGTTCCGCAGCAGGAGGCATACACTCTCCCGATACCTGTACATGTTCCTCACCACTGAGTGGCTTCACCATGCAATAATCATTTTTTTTCATACTTCATTTTGTGTTTTATTGTTATATACTAAGAAAATAATTCTCTAAAATAGCTCCAAGAACATTCATATACAGAAACTGTCATATTACATTAATATCCGTACTATTTCCCTTTATCATCTTCTTTTTTTCTTACACTAATATTAAGTATCGCTACCAGAAAAAGAAAGCATACGGGAATCAACTTAGCCCGGTCTCCCTCATAGAGAAATAAAGCTATAGCAAGTAAAAATACTGATACAATATACAGAATACTCTTTTTCATATTCAACAGAATGTTGCCACACCTACTAATGCTCCACTGTATCCACCCAAAGCTTCACCCGAAACAGTCCGGCTCCTGTCAAAATACCAAGACCTGCACCACCGACCGCACCAGCTACATATTTAGCATACTGAGTAATTAGGGTTGTTTCGATGCGACAAATATAAATCTACTTTTTCAAACTCTTTGTTATCAGATTATTATCTTTAGATTAATGTTAAATCGTCGTACAAGACATATCATTTATCATCTAAAATAATATCCTCCGAAAAAAAGTATTGCTGCAACAATCCATATTATCAGCAAAGCAATAAAAATTCTTTTTGTCCAGCTATATGCTTTTTTTAAACTGATGACATAGGAAACATCTGACTTTCTATTCTTTTTCCAAGCCTCTATACTATGGTATAAAGGAATTATGCCTAAAACAGGACACATAAAAGTTAGCAGAACCGATAATAAAAGGACTGTTGATATATGTTCTTTTTCCATACTGATTGTTATTTTAAAATGCACAATAAATTGCACTGCCTAGTACTCCACCAACAGTACATGCTCCAAAAAACAAATCGCCAATATCACATGCTATAGGGTGGTTATTCTCATAAAAATCTTTATAATTTTGGTATTCATCATTGGCACACTGATACCAACTAGCAAGACTTCTTGTTTTTACTAAATTTTCATCATCAAATTCCAATTTTATATCTTTCAAGGTATTATCAGATATATATAATGTTGCAAATAGTACTTCATCAGTCGTGTAGTGATAAAGTATATAATTATTTTCGTCTATATTTTCTTTCACCAAAATAGCATCAAGTTTTATATCTCTATTATCCTCTCTATAAACAGATAAATAAAATTGTTCTATATTTCGACCTGAGGCACGAGTGATATAAGGAACCTCTTTGCTTTTCAATTCATAACCTAGTCCATTTTGTTTGATATCAATAATCACAGTACTTTTCCTTTCTTTTTCCATCACAGATTCGGAATTACTACAACTAAAGAACAACAATGTAATAAAGCAAGCGCAAAATGATTTTGCGATTTTAAATACAATTCTTTTCATATTCATATAGTTTTCTATTAATGCAAATCAATAGGAAGTACTGATACTGATTTACATTAGTTAATAAAATTGTACTTATATAAAAACCTACCAGCAGATAACATCTGCCAACAGTCCATATTTCTCATTTGTTCCGCTGTAGGAGGCGCATAACCTCCCGATATCTGTGCATATTCCTCGCCACTGAGTGGCTTCACCATGCAATAATCATTCTTTTTCATACTTCATTTTGTGTTTTGTTGTTATATACTAAAAAAATAATTCTCTAAAACGGCTGGGTACTACAAATACACTAGTCAGACTAGTACTGCTACTATAGATGTAGCATCCGCCATAAATATTCATACATTCTGCTAACGTCAGCGTTTTCATTTCATTTAATTCTTATCATGTTCTGTGTTCGTGTTATTATTTTCCCTATCTCAATATTAGGGCAATCTCTGATTCTTCTTTTGAACAAGCGGACAGTAAAAAGTGGTATACCGGTCATGTGATTTACGTCCCCACCTTGTTCGTTTATACTCGTTTTTTCCATATCTCTCTTTTTGGGTTTGTTTTGATGCGACAAAGGTAAATTGCTTTTTTCTAACTCTTTGTTATTGAAGTGTTATCTCTATGTTAATTGTTTATATATCTGGGTATACACTTACCTTCTTCATTCAATACATAAACAACTCTTCCTTCACCACCATAAATATTTTCTTTTTCTCCTTTTCTCAATTCTAAAATAATATTTTCCATAACTTATTGTTTTAATTTAAATGACTTACATTTGTTTTACATTGCAAATATACAGGCTATTTTTATAATAAAATGTTATCCGATTGTTATCTAACATTAGAAATATGTTATTATCTTTGCAAAAAAATAAACATGAAAGGTAGACACATTAAAATACTCACTATTTTTGGATTAATAGCAATTATAGCTTTACAAACTATATGGTTATGTAATGCATATATACAGTTTTCACAAAGTATATATAAAGATAGTAATGACATTTTAAAGAAGTCCTTAAACAGGGAAGCTTCTATTAGATTTGAAAAAACACCTAAGGGAACAATGATAAATGGTGCTCCAATAAAAGATTCTAATGAAATAGTACCGGAAATAGCCTATTTGAACGAAGGATTATTAAAACTAGGATTAGAACTATCATTAACTAATGTTGATTCCCTCGCCAATGATTTCTTAAAAGCTACTAATATTGAAAGTACAATAACTATCTACCTACTGAATACTGACACAGAAAAAGTTCTGAATAAAAGCAAGAATGATTTAGATATCCATTCATTCGGGATTATAAAAACAGATATAATTCCGATCCGGACAGATTTATCACAAGGTGTGCAAATGATTTTAATAAACCCATATTACACAATTATTAAACGTATGGGGTTACTGCTAATAGCAACTGTCATATTGATGATTTTTGTAATAGGATGTATTGTATATCAAATAAAAATCATCGCCAGACAAAATAAAATAGCCCAACTCAGGGAAGATTTTTCTTATGCCATGATTCATGATATGAAAACACCACTCAGTTCTATCACGATGTGTACTAGTTTTCTGCACAGTGGAAGACTGGATGACAAACCTGAAATGAAAGAGAAATATTTTACTATCGTAGAAAATGAAGCAGATCATTTATTAGCATTGACCAATAAGATACTTACATTATCAAAACTAGAAAATCATAAATTGGAAATGAATAAGAAAAAAATCTCATTCGAACCTATTATTGAGGATTTAAAAGAGAAGTTTATAACAAAATCTGACAAACCCATTCATTTCACTATTGATTTAAAAGCCAAAGAAGTATATGTTGATGAAGAATTTTTTAAAGAACTTATGAGCAACTTGATAGATAATGCCATTAAATATTCCAAAAAGAGTATTGAAATAAAAATAAGTTCGCATTACGATGATAAATATACCATTATAAAAATATATGATAACGGAATGGGTATCTCAGAGAAAGATCAAAGAACCATTTTCGACAAGTTTGAACGTGCTTCAGCAACTAAACGCACTAAATTTGGTGGAGCTACCGGATTTGGATTAGGTTTAAACTATGTTTATCAAGTAATTGAAGCACATGAAGGAAAAATATATGTAAACAGCATAGAAGGAGATTTTACAGAATTTACTTTGTTTATACCTAAAATTATGGAGGAACTATGATTAAACTTTTATTAGTAGAAGACGATCCCACTTTCAGTTATATCGTGAAAAGTGGATTACAGGAAATTATTGGTGGTTATGAAGTGATAACTGCTATGAATGGAAAAGAAGGATTGAAGGCTTGGGAAGAATATCATCCGGATATCATTATTTCGGATATTGACATGCCTGTAATGAACGGTTATCAAATGGTAGAGCGTATTCGTGAAACTGATGGAGAGACTCCTATTTTATTTGCTTCCGCATTGACTTCTCCCAAAGATGTAAAAGAAGGATATAAACTAGGTGTTAATAACTATGTGAAAAAGCCCTTTGTGCCCGATGAACTCGATGCGCATATACATGCCATTCTTAAAATAAAAGCAGGAACCAAATCACGCAATGAAAATGAACATTATAAACTGGGACGTTTCACACTGGATGCCAAACATGCCACACTGTATAATGATGAAACTGAAGAAAAAAAGATGCTAACTGTACGCGAGGCAAAAATACTTCAACTCTTCTGTAAGAATATAAATGAAACTGTGGAAAGAAAAGCTATTCTAAGCCGTTTTTGGGATACGGAAGACGATTATTTTAAATCACGCAGCCTGGATGTTTTTATCACGAAATTGCGGAAACTGTTGAAAGATGAACCTCGCATTGAATTGAAAAATATCCGAGGAGTAGGTTATACATTGTTACTGACCTGAAAAAGTAAGATATGTTCATGAGCAAAGTAAGTTAACTTACTTGCCCCTCGAAGTTAACTTACTTTTTTCACTTAATATGAAACCGAAACCGGAATACCTGCCTCTTTCACCAATCCTCCTATTTTATCCAATTCCTTATGAGTAGCTTTTTCCAAATCATGATCGGGCGTTTCGCGGTCAATGGTATAAATCATCACTTGACGCGGAGCTATCTTTTTCACAACCTCCAACCAAGGTAACACATACCGGTCTGTCGTATTATTCACATCCTGACCTTGATAGGTACCTTTCATGAACATAGTCTGAATAATCAGCTTTCCTTTGAAAGCTTTCATGCCTTCTATAATTTTCTGCACATCATAATGTCCAGTAGGACGATCCGTCAAATGGATATAATCCGTATCAATGGTATCCAGTTTCAATATATTATTATCTATCTTATTCAATGCATCAAATACCTCCGGTTTGTGAATAAAAGTAGAGTTACTCAATACACTCACTTTTGCCTGGGGAAAATATTTATCACGCAGTGCCAAAGTATCCTCTATAATTCCTGCGAAGTGAGGATGAGCCGTCGGTTCGCCATTACCGGCAAAAGTCAGCACATCCGGTTTAGGACCATTTTGCTGCATATCAATCAAACGGGCCTCCAAAGCTTCACGAACCTGCTCGCGAGTAGGCAGTTTCTTTTTCGGACGATGATCTTCATTAAAACCACATTCACAATAAATGCAGTCGAAGGTACAAAACTTGCCATCTTCAGGAAGAAGATTGATTCCTAAAGAAACTCCCAAACGACGACTATGTACCGGACCGAAGATGGGAGAAGGATAAATGATTGTTGACATAGTTTTTTTTTCAGTTGATAACAGTACAAAAATACAGAATGTTTTTCAGAATTTCAGCCTCAACTGCAAATAAAGGTCACTCTTTGTACTGCCGTCAATTTCCTCCAAGGCGGAACTTATCTTATCCCGATTGAAATAATGAGTAGTTCCGTACTTGGCCTGCAAGATAATGTGTTTATTCAATTCATAACGGGCGTTCACTGCCACACGCATACCTTTATAATAGAATGAAGGCATGGAAAAAGCATAGAGCACACTCTTTTCATAGATAGTAAGACGGGAATTATAGTCATCTGTGTTAAACCATGCGGCACTCAAATCAAGCTGAAGAGGAAGCAAATGGAAGGTATAAGCAGCACTTTGAGAAACCAGAAAACCATTGGAAGCAGATTGCCCACGAAAGTTGATGCGTACATAATCCGCTATGGTTTTCAATGTCAGCTTATCTTTCACGCTATAATTCAATTGGTATCGGCATTTCTGCTGAATAGATGGAATAGTTTGCTTGGTTTTATCCTCAGCAGTGAAGTCCTTTTCCTTCTTTTTATAACGATATCTTATAAACATTTCCAGTTCATAAGTAGGTGAATAACTTAATTGGAGTAATCCGTCCAATCCTTTGGTTCCTGCTTTGCTTACTAAATATTTCTTCCAAGGGAAATAGAAAAAATCACCATAACAAGTCATTTTGATATACTTTAAAATACTGGTTTCCAATCCTATATAAAATCCACTCTCATTTTGTACCGTACTTCCCTCTCCTATAGAACGAGCATAAACCGATTGATATTTGGCATCATAATACCTGTTCATAACTATTAACTGTGTTCCTCCTTTCGGTGAATAACGTAACATATTCATGGTTGCCCAAGTACCACATTTGTCTATAGCCGTTTCACCCAATAAAGAGAAGCGTTTCCAAAAGAATTTATAATCTCCTCCCACATTATAAAAGTCCTTTCCACGGGGATAATAAATATTATAGTACTTCTTCTCAGGATTCAACGGCTTGTTGAAAACATTATAAACAGCTGTTAATCCTAACTCACAGTACTTTCCATTATAATTTAAATTACTGCCAACCAACTGATTAGTTAATGTATTTTTCTTCTCAAACTCACGATACAACCGATGATATCCATCTTTTTTCAACGACCTTATAAACTGATTATCAACAATACCATCCATCTTCCGATAAGAATAGAAACCATCCAATGTCCATCTTTTCGCCAACTTATAGCTGACTGCCATTCCTTGAAAATAGTTATATTCATCGGTAGAAGAGTGCTTGCGTATTCCCCGGCTCTTATTTCCCAAAGTAGAGAGTGTAGCTGTTTTTCCCATCCCGAAATCAGTGTTGATAACTAGTCCATAACCATAGCTGACACGATAATTACCAAGAGCTAAAGTCTTGATATGACCTATATTACGAATTAACAAGTATAGTGAATAAAAATCATAACCTTTTTTATTTTGTCCGGTAAAGAAAGGTTCTCCTGCATCCTTTTCAGCAGTAATTCCTGCATAAATCTGATCCCGATAATGAAAACTATATCGCAGATTATGATAATATCCATATCCCAAATACTGTTTGTTCGGATTCTTTTTTAAAGTTTCTGCCGGGTACTGTTGATACCCGGCCTTCGTATAAAAAGGAATATCAACACGTGTTGATAACTCTTGTTTACCGTATTTCAATATCCGCTTTATATTTGGTTTATATTGCTCTTTTTCAGGAGTTTCAAAGTAAATAAAGGGTAGTAAATAGTGAATAGTCTGCCTGTCAATATCTTCAATCATCCATAACTCATTGCGGGTAAGCATAGGACCATATTTGTACAGATAATACAATATATTCTCTACCAGTTGGTCAGAGAGAAATGGAAAACGTTCCAGTTGCTCTTTAGTTGCTGTATTGATATTGATGGGATTTTCACGTAATTCGGAAAGCTCCTCAAAGTGAGTATCCCATTGAAACGAACTGTTTTCATCTTCATCCATCAATTGCTCTACCAGTTCTTCCCATACTTCCTGCGCACACAGGTTATGCACCGACAAAAGTATTGTAATACAGATAATTAACATTACTTTCAACAACCTGTTCATTTTGTAATTCATTGGCGTGTTTTAAGTTAAATAGTTTTATCCACTATACAGAGTAATCATATTTCTTGCTACTTTTGCACCAAGATGAAAAGGAAACTCTTTATAGCATTGTTTTTTTCCTTTATAGCCGTTGCTGCTCATTCCCAGCAACAAACGACTACTATAAACGGATACATAGTACCTGTATGTGTATACAAAGGAGATACTATTCCAGCTGTACAGTTACCTAATGTATACATTTTCAGACCATTAAAATTCAAAAACGAAAAAGAAAGACGGGAATACTACCGCTTGGTAAGGAATGTGAAGAAAACCCTGCCATTAGCCCGTGAAATTAACCGTGCTGTAATAGAAACTTACGAATATATAGAAACATTGCCTGACAAAAAAGCCAGGGAAAAGCACCTGAAACTCGTAGAGAAGGGATTAAAAGAGCAATATACACCGATTATGAAGAAATTAACCTTTTCACAGGGCAAACTGTTGATAAAGTTAGTAAACCGTCAGACGGATTCTTCCTCTTATGAACTGGTAAAAGCTTTTATGGGACCCTTTAAAGCCGGATTCTATCAAACTTTTGCAGCACTTTTTGGTGCCAGTCTGAAGAAAGAATATCATCCGGAAGGAGAGGATCGACTGACCGAACGGGTGGTATTGTTAGTTGAAAACGGACAAATCTAACTGATTCCTACTGTTTGAATTTTACTCTTATTATCTGAATTTCATTAATTTATTGGCAAACTCCCATACAATAATCCCTGTCGTTACTGATACATTTAACGAATGTTTTGTACCATACTGGGGAATCTCGATGCATCCGTCACAGGCATTGACTACTTCCTGTTGTACCCCTTTCACTTCATTTCCCATTACGATGGCATATTTCTTATCAGCATCCAGTTCCAGTTTGTCCAGCAAAGTACTGCCTTCCACCTGTTCGATAGCCAATACGATAAACCCTTGATCATGAAGTTCCTGAACGGCATCAAGCGTATTCTTTTTATATCTCCACTCCACCGAATTTTCAGCTCCTAAAGCTGTTTTATGCATTTCGGGATGCGGAGGAGTGGCTGTAATACCACATAAATAAATGCAATCTACCAAAAATGCATCCGATGTGCGAAACACTGATCCTATGTTGTGTAAACTGCGTACTTCATCCAGCACCACTGCTAAAGGCAACTTATCGGCTTTCTTGAATTCGTCTACAGTAAGCCGGTTCAGTTCTGTTATTTTGAGTTTCCTCATACTCTATTTTCTACTTTATTATTAACGGTTACAAACTTACATAAAAATCTATGATCTTTACGCCTATATAATGAAAAAGAAGCCTCCCCTACTCTCTTTTTATTTTTACTTCAGTCCCAAATCCATCTGTTTTACAATTGGATTTCTTTATACAAAAAAAGATAATAACTAATTCACATCCCCCTGTTGATAACGGTTGAAAACATGTAAAAAGGATGAGGATATCATTTCAAAAGTATTTCTTGCATATTTCAAATAATGGTATAACATACACTTAAAATCAACAATCCAAAAATTAATCACATAACTTAAACAATCAATATCAACACAATTTAATCACTATTTCAGGCGTTCATAACCATAAAGTTTTTAACTCATATTCTTATCAACAATATGTTAATAGAATAAGTAAAACCTGTATTATCAGTATTTAAGCCGGTTGATTATTTATTCATATCTTGGTATTATATATAAATAACTTATCAGGCAAGAGAAAGAACTCTTTTTTACTAACAATATAAACAGCCTATTATTAATACCATATTTCTTTTTTTTGAAAGAAGGAGAAAAAATATAGATATAATAGATACAAAGAAATTGTTGGTAACTGTTTATTGTGTTTCTTGAAATGTAACCTGTAATAATTTCCTGCGTCTAAGTAACAGAAATAAAAGGTAGAAGATCGCGGTCTTTTTATTAACTAATGCACTAAGATAAAGAATATGATAAAAAGAATATTGGTTGCCACATCACTTTTGTGTATGTGCTGCATACTTTTTGCTCAAAATGTACAGGTTAAAGGAAAAGTAGTTTCAGAAAATGAAGCGGTGGAATTTGCGAATGTCGTATTGCAGACAAAGGATTCTATATTTATAGCCGGAGGAGTAACCGACAGTAAAGGAAGGTTCATGATGGAGAATATCCAAGCTGGAAGTTATCTGCTTTGTATTTCCGGTATGGGATATACCTCCCGGATTATATCATTGGATCATTTAGCTGTTTCTAAGGATTTAGGCGTTATCATGATATCTCCGGAATCGATCCTGTTAAAGGAAGTGGTGGTAACGGGAGCCAGTGTGATAAATGCCGCCGACAGGAAAATTATCCTTCCTACAGCACATCAGTTAAAATCGGCCGGCAATGGTCTGTCTTTATTGCAGCAGATGAAGCTGAGCAGAATACAAGTGGATCAAATGCGTAACAAGGTAACATCCTCCGGTGAAGGGGATGTACAGTTACGGATGAATGGAGTAAATGCCGAGATACAGGATATATTGGTTCTTCGTCCTGAAGATGTGATTCGTATAGAATATCATGATGCTCCCGGTTTGCGATATGGGGATAATACGGCTGCTGTGATTGATTACATTGTAAGACGGCATGAAACCGGTGGCTATGTGGCTTTGGATGCGCAGGATTCTCCGCACGTACTTTTTGGAAACAATAATTTTATGGTGAAAATAAACCATAAAAAGTCAGAATTCGGTTTGAATTATAATAATGTTTATCGTTCGGTAGATAATTATTGGCGTAATAATTGGGAAACTTTCCGCTATGAGGATGGTTCTTCCTTTACACGGGTGGAAGATGGTATTCCGAGTAGAATTTCCACTTATGGGCATAATATAGGATTGAATTATAGTTTTCAGGATCAGGGGAAATGGTTCTTTAATTCCACTGTACGGTGGGCTTTTAATAAGAACAAGCAGAATAACCAAAGCAGTCTGTATGTTTTGGAGAAGCCTGAAGAAATTTTGATGATGAAAGAACATAGTACGGGCCGGACTTCCCGTCCGTCGGTGGACTTGTATTTTCAATGTAAACTGAACAATGACCAGTCATTGATTATCAATGCTGTGACTACTTATATTGACACTCAAAGTGACAGGAGTTATACGGAGGGGAAGAGTGATGAACCGCTGACTGATATTTATTCTACCGTATCGGGAAATAAATATTCATTTATAGGAGAGGGTATTTATGAAAGGAAAGTAACCAAGAAGAGCAGATTGAGTGCAGGAGTGAAATATCAGCAAAGTCTGGCGGATAATACCTATGGTGGAAACGAGTCATCTGAAACAAAGATGCATGAAACCCATGCGACAGCTTATGTGGAATACAGTGGGAAAATGGATCGTTTCAATTATTCTTTTGGACTGCAAGGCAGTTATTCCCGATTCAAACAGAAAGAGGAAGGATATAACAGGTATTCGTTATTGCCCCGTTTGAGATTGGGGTATCAATTTTCAGATAATGTCTTTGTCCGTTACCGGGGACAGATTTCACGTAAATCGCCCGGTTTGTCCGATATGGGAAATGTGAGACAATTAATTGACTCTTTACAGGTGAGAAGCGGAAATCCGGAATTAAAGATATTCACAGTATATAAAAATGAGTCGGAGGCAGATTTCCGGAAAGGTTTGTTTAGTGGTAATTTTCATTTGTCGTATCAGTATCAGCACAGGCCTATCATGGAAGAAACCATACGAGATAAGAATAACAGTTTTGTCCGTACCAATGCCAATCAGTTAAGTTGGCAGAAATTGAATCCTGAGTTGGAATTGAAACTCGGTCCTCTGAAAGATATTTTGACTTTTTCTTTTTCTACCGGTATAAATTATTATGATAGTCGTGGTTTGGATTATCATCATACATATACCAATTGGTATTACAGGGCCGAAGTGATGGCATCTTATAAAAGATGGTCCGGATTCTTTCAAATGGAAAATCATCGGAATAATTTCTATGGGGAAACATTGTCATACGGAGAGAGTTTTCATACCTTGGGATTGTCCTATCGATACAAGCGTTTAAATATCGGGATGATGACTTTGAATCCATTTGTTGATAATTACAGAATGGGAGGAGAAATGTTCAGTAAAGTGGCTCCTTCTAAGAATTGGTGGTATGTGAAAGAGAGCTGCCGCTTGTTTGTGGCAAAAGTATCATGGAATATCAGTTTTGGACGTAAGTATGAAACCATGCAGAAACGTGTGAATAACGAAGATAGCAATGCAGGTACATTGAAGTCGGGGAAATAAAAATCACTATTTTGGGTGGTCATAACCATAAAGTTTTTAACTTTGCATATTATCAATACCCATATTTCTTTTTTTGAAAGAAGGAGAAAAAATATAGATATAATGAATAAAGAGGAATGGTTGAAAAAAGGGTATGTTACCGAACCGGTAGACAAAACTCTGGATTTGAAAACTGAAATTGATAAGTTGCGTAAGGAAAAGAATGCGCTTATCCTAGGTCACTATTACCAGTCGGGCGAAATACAAGATATTGCCGACTTTGTAGGTGACAGCTTGGCGCTGGCACAATGGGCAGCTAAAACGGATGCGGATATCATTGTGATGTGTGGTGTCCACTTTATGGGTGAAACGGCTAAGATTCTTTGTCCTGATAAAAAAGTGCTGGTGCCGGATTTGAATGCAGGCTGTTCGCTGGCCGACAGTTGTCCTGCCGATGAATTTGCCAATTTTGTCAAAGCGCATCCCGATCATACGGTGATCTCGTATGTCAATACCACGGCGGCCGTTAAAGCGGTGACCGATGTGGTGGTTACTTCCACCAATGCCAAGCAGATTGTGGAAAGCTTTCCGGAAGATGAAAAGATTATTTTCGGTCCCGACAGAAACTTGGGTAATTACATCAATTCGATTACGGGACGCAATATGTTGCTTTGGGACGGTGCCTGCCATGTACACGAACAGTTCTCCGTGGAAAAGATCCTGGAATTGAAGAAGCAGTATCCCGATGCTGCCATTCTGGTGCATCCCGAATGTAAAGGAGCTGTTTCCAAGTTGGCGGACAAGGTTGCTTCTACGGCAGGCTTGTTGAAATATGCCGTAGCCAGTGACAAGAAAGATTTTATTGTGGCTACGGAAAGCGGTATTCTGCACGAGATGCGTAAGCAGTGTCCTGAAAAGAACTTTATTCCTGCTCCTCCCGAAGACAGTACGTGTGCTTGCAATGAATGCAACTTCATGCGTCTGAATACGTTGGAAAAATTATATAATACCTTGAAATATGAATGGCCCGAAGTGACAGTGGATGAAGCTGTGGCCAAGGAAGCGGTGAAACCGATTAAGAAGATGCTGGAGATCTCCGAGAAACTGGGGTTATAACCTAGATGAAAAAATGGAAGTGATAAAAGACTTGTTTTCTATTCCGAAAAGTAAAGGAGAATTTTTTTGGAAAGGATTCATCATAGGATGTATTATCGGAATAGGAATTGTTTTATTAATGTTACTCTCTTGAATAATTTTGGCGGAATAATGATTTTCATAATACATTATTCCGCTAAAATTATTTAAGGAAATAAGAGAATGATAGAATGAAAATAATACTGTGGAAAAAATAACCCTCCTTTTCAAGAACCGTAGAATGGGAGATTTCGTATGCAATTTTACTGCTGTAGTGCTTGGTATCATCCTTACCTTTATGGGAAGCGATTGGATAGAGAAACGAAATACGCAACGGGATGTGAAGAGTGCCCTTCTGTTAGTAAAAGCGGAATTAAAGGCTAATAGACAAACTATTTTAGACGGAAAGCAAAAAATAGAGAGAGAAATATGAGTTGTTATTTGTAATATTATGAAGCACATTCTTTTTCTTTTATTATTCAATATACTTTCTTTTGTATCTCTTCAATCGCAACCATCTTGCGTTTTTACTCAATATACTACTAAAGATGGGTTGATACAAAAGACTATTAGTTATATTTTACAAGATCGTAAAGGTTTTATTTGGGTATCTACCTGGGATGGAATTAACCGTTTTGATGGATATACATTTAAAAATTACAAAGCTCGTCCGGGAGACCTCATTGGTTTTATTAATAATCGTGTGGATTATATTGCAGAAGATCATCAAGGTTTTATATGGGCTTTAAGTTATGATGGTCATGTATACCGTTTTGACCCTAGGACGGAGAGTTTCTTTCCTTTACCTTATGATGACTATCAGGCTAGGCAAATCTATATTTCTCCTACCGGCTGTATATGGATTACCACAGAAAAAGCACTGTTATTAGTGACATATCAGGATGACGATAGCCAGATTGTGATAGAGAATTTTTCGGCAGATAACCAGATTTCGTCTGATGAAAAGATAAATCAGATATATGCTGATAAAGAAAAGAGTGAATGGATACTGACCAGTAATGGAATTTATTTAATAACTAGAGATTCGAAACGAATCATTTCTTTTTTTACGGAAAAGTATCCTCAGAATAGTGCTTTTTATAAAGTGACAGAAACTGAAGATTATCTTTTTTTCAGTTCCGAAAAAGGTTCTATACAACGCTATAATAAACAAACAAAGGAGTTTACTCTTATAAAATTACCTGTTGATTCTTCGGTAACTTGCCTGCAAGTCTTAGGAAATAAGGAATTAGTTTGTGGTACGAGGGAAGATGGATTTTTTGTTGTTAATGTAGAGAATGGACAAAGCCGACAATATAAAAGGACCCTTTTTCCTCAACTTCCGAGTGATTGTATAAAAAGTATTTATGTAAGCCGGAATCATGAAGTATGGATACAGCATGATAAAGAGGGAATTACATTATTTCATCTTCAAAGTGGGAATATAGACTATTTTAATCCTGTCAGTGGAAGAGATAAATCGGAAGCTAATTCAGAATTATTTATTGTTGAAGACAACTCCGGTAATTTATGGATACATCCTCCAAAAGGAGAATTGTTTTATTATAATCGTTCGGTAAATCAGCTGGTTCCGTTTTCCAATCCGGCATTATCATTAGAAAAGCACAAGATTGCTAATCGTATTACTGCTCTTTTTATGGACAGGCAAGAAAATATGTGGATAGGTTCTTATGATAACGGATTGGAAAAAGTTACTTTTAATGATACCTTTTTCAAATTTTATACAGATCCTACCCGATATGAAAGAACCGGCCAGAATAATGCCCGGGCACTGTTGTATGATAATAAAAATAGACTATGGATAGCTTGTAAAGATAAAACCATCGCTATTTATGACAATAGTCATAATTTCTTAGGTTATCTTCATTTCGATGGCAGTGTTTCGATGCAGCCGGATACTTCATTGGGAATGGCTTATGCTATTACTCAGGATAAGTCCGGTACCATTTGGATAGGTACTAAAGGAAATGGCCTGATAGAAGTCCAGCCCGGTCATAGTTCGTTACATTTTTTATTGAAGCAATACAAATATTCTGTTGAAGACATATATAGTCTTAGTCATAATGATATTTATGCGGTATGTGAAGATGCTGTAGGAAGAATATGGATTGCAACCTTTGGTGGTGGAGTGAATTATATGGAGCAGATAGAGGGTAAGACTCGTTTTATTAACTATCGTAACAAGCTGAAAAAATTCCCTATTCCTTTATGTTATCGTACTCGGGACCTTGTTTCTGATGGTAATGGAAGAATATGGATTGCTACAAGTAATGGTCTGCTTGCTTGCAAAGAAAAGTTTTCTGATGCCGAACAATTGGAATTCGAACATTATACACGTACTCCGGAAGATATAAACAGCTTGAGTAATAATAATATAAATCGTGTTTTTCTAACTCGTGAAAAAGAACTCTATGTTTTGACTTTCGGAGGAGGGCTCAATAAATTGGTTTCTTTAAAAGATGGAAAAGCTCATTTTAATGTGTATACCACATTAAATAATCTTCCGTCCGACCTTCTTGTGACGATGGTAGAAGATAAAAAAGGAAATTTATGGATAGCTATGGAAGAGGAGCTTTGTAAATTCAATCCAAGTACAAAAACTGTAGAAAATTATCCTGCCCACTCTTTTCCTCGATCACTCAAATTTAATGAAGGAAGAGGAGTTTGTTTGCCTGAAAGCGGTTCTTTATTATTTAATACCAAACAAGGAGTGTTATATTTCCAGCCCGATTCTATTAATAAAAGTACCTATGTTCCTTCTATCGTATTTACAGGATTACAATTATCAAATAAAATAATAACACCCAAGGACAGTACAGGGTTGTTGCAACGGAATATTGATGATACCCGATCGTTGACGTTTACCCATGACAACAATTCTTTCAGCATTCAGTTTGCGGCACTTGATATGAAATATCCCGGCAATGTTTCGTATGCCTATAGATTAAAAGGATTTGAAAAAGAATGGAATGAGGTAGGTAAGCAACGTATGGCTACTTATACAAATGTACCTAAAGGAAATTATGAATTCCAGATATGTTCTACTAACAGTGATGGAAGGTGGGCAGATAATATCCGCAGCATCGATATTACTGTGCTACCTTCTTTCTGGGAGACACCTTGGGCTATTCTTTTATATATATTGGCAGTAGTGGCTATCATCTGGTCTGTTGTTTATATCCTGTTTACTTTTTATCGGCTAAAGCATGAAGTGTCTGTAGAACAGAAGCTGTCCGAGTTAAAGCTTCAATTCTTTACTAATATCTCTCATGAACTTCGTACCCCTTTGACACTGATAGCAGGTCCTGTAGAACAATTATTGGAGGATAAGCATCTTTCTTCTTATTATCGTACTCAGTTGACTTTGGTTGAAAGAAATGCAAACCGTATGCGTCAGTTGGTAAATCAGATTCTTGATCTTAGGAAAATTCAGAATAATAAGATGAAGATGAGGGTACAGCAGATCGAATTAGTATCTTTTGTACGCAGGTTGATGGAAAGTTTTAATGGACTGGCTGATGAACACCATATATCCTTTAAACTGGAGAGTTCTGTTGATTCATTGAGTATCTGGGGAGATATGGATAAATTGGAGAAAATACTTTTCAATTTGTTATCCAATGCTTTTAAATATACTCCCCAAGGGAAACAAATAAAAGTCATAATCCATGTAGTCCGTGAAAATGTATGTATAGGTATAGAGGATCAAGGTATAGGTATTTCGGAGAATAAGCAAAAAAGACTGTTCGAGAGATTTGAAAATCTTGTTGATAAAAATCTGTTTAATAGAGAAAGTACCGGTATAGGACTTTCTTTGGTGAAAGAATTGGTAGAGATGCATAAAGGTACAATTGGTTTTGAAAGTTGGGTAGGAAAAGGTAGTAAATTTACTATCTTATTGCCTTTAGGGAAAGAACATTTTGATTCGGATACAGAGTTTATTCTTACGGATATAATAGGAAATGAGGCTGTAGGAGATAAAGATACTGCCGGTTTATTGATATCGGAAAATGAAGAAATATCTTCTCAAAGTGATGTTTTTGATTCCGCGAAAGAAACATTGTTATTAGTGGAGGATAATGGGGAACTAAGATATTTTTTGAAAACCATATTCAATCCTTATTTTAATATAGTAGAAGCAGTCGATGGAGTTGCCGGTTTTAATATGGCTAAAGAAGTGGTTCCTGATGTCATTATCAGTGATGTGATGATGCCTAGAAAAGATGGAATTCGGATGATGCGTGAATTGCGTGAAGAAATGTCTACCAGTCATATACCTTTAGTGTTATTGACGGCAAAATCTACTGTTGAAAATAAAATAGAAGGAATGGAATCTGGAGCCGACGACTATATTACTAAACCTTTTAGTGCCGCATATTTAAAAGCTCGTATATTTAATTTGTTGGCACAGCGTAAAAAGTTACAAGCACTTTATTGTGCAACTTTATTAAAGACCTCGGCTGAATCATCCGAAGAAGATAAAAAAGAGGAGGGTATTCCTGTCTTATCTGCCAATGATAAATTGTTTATGGATCGTTTGATAGAGTTTATTGAAGATAATTTGGATAACGGAGACTTGATGATTGCTGATTTAGCTCAGGAATTGGGTATGAGCCGTTCGGTTTTCTTTAATAAATTGAAAACACCGACCGGACTGTCTCCGGTTGAGTTTTTACGTGAAATGCGTATTAAAAAGGCAGCTCAGTTGATTTTAGCTGATGAGGGTAATATGGCGCAAATTGCTTATCAAGTGGGCTTTAATGATTCTCATTATTTCAGCAAATGTTTTAAGCAAGTATATGGTGTAACTCCTACAGAGTATAAATCGGGCAAAGAAAATAGAATTTGACGGAGAAGAATATTTTCCTAAAACAAAGGTATCTTCTTTGCCTTTAAAAGGAAAGAAGATACCTAAAAGTTTAGGTTGCAATCATTTTAATGATTTGCTTTGACAACATAAAAACACATCTTGTTTCTTTTTCTTATTTCTGTTTGAAACCGTAACCATTGGTAATGTTTGAATTCAAAAGTACCTGATATGTATTGGGCATAAGATGGATAGGTGGATTTTTTGCTGCATAGTCTGCATCGGTATAACCTGCAAAAAGTTTGGTTGCATAAGAATCCTCATAGTTCAACATATCAATAGCCCATGGAGTTTTTACATATCCGTCGGCCTCTAAAGCTTTTGCTTCGTCGCTTGAAGGGTCAATATATGTAAATAAGCCTTTTATGGCTACATTAGTCATGTTTTCATTAGCATAAGCAGGTACGATACTTCCCCAATCATCATGCTGTCCTCTCCATCCGGGAAAAAGAACAGGGTCGTTTTCTTTACCTGCAGGAGTCTGTGTTGTCAGACGATATCCGTATTCTTTTTTAGCATCTACCATTTTGGTCCATATATAGGCAGGGAGTTGGTTTCCATTATCGAAAGTATAATATCCGTTATTTCGGATACCGGTGATGATTGCAGTCATCACTTTACGGTTTTCAACGGCTACTTCAGGAAGAATTCCGGTGCGGATAATATCAAAGCGACGCATACCTTCTCCACTGAATTCTAATGCACGTTCTTTAATAACGGCATTAAATACGGAACCGCAATCGGTGATATATTTTTCAAAATTAGGATCGTTGTTTCCTGGAAATGCACGATGGTGTACTATGCCTAAATATGTTTTAGCTTTACCATCATCTCCCAATGCAGCATATACCTCGGCAAGCATTAAATATACATCTGAAATGCGCATATAGGAAATATTAATTCCTGATGTGCCATAGGACTGGGTATTAGGACTAGGAAGACGGTTCCAGTCATACTTATTAGTTCCGGGACCACTGCCTTTCCCCCATGCGCTGCGATCAAAAGACTGGATTAGTTCTTGTCCTTGCCCTGTGCTTCCGGTAACGGTTACTGATACATCGCGTCTCATGTCTTTGTTGTCAAACCAACCGTAATAAAAATGTGCCTGAATGCGATCCTGGCCACAAGCTACACAAGGAGCTTGTCCATTTCCTCCGGTAGAAGGACGGCCTATATAGGCAGGACGGTCGGAACTATAATTATACTCTTGAGGTATTTCATATACCGATTCGTCAGCTAATGTTATATTATCTCCTGCATGCATCTGTTGGAAGATATATTGATATGGATTACCATATTCCTGTCCGTTTGCTCCTTTGGTACGGGGATCAACTGTGTGTAGCACTATTGAACCGGGATTGTTAACACATTCTTGAAGATATTTTTCGGCGATGGCATATAGTTTTTTCCAATCGCTGCGACGTCCGTAAATTGCGTTATTCTTTTCCACACTCCAATCATCAAAAGTCAGTGTATTACCTTCTCCGTCTACATGGAAATCTGCACCGAGATCTGTACGACGGGTAGCATAGCCTCCGTTATAAAGGCAGATACGACCAATGAGACCTTGAACATAATTCCGGTTCATAACATCTGCACGGTTTCCTCCTTCACCTGCACGATACATGTGAGGTTCGACTTCAATCAGTTTTTGCACATGATAATCATAGATAGCGTAACGTGATACTAGGCCTTCCGCTTTTTCACCTGCTTTCAGTACATGAGGTACATCTCCATACCAACGGCATAGTTCCCAATAACAAGTAGCGCGTAAAGCTACTGCTTGTCCATATACATCTGAAAGATTATTAGGTTCACCTGTCATAATTTCATTGAAATTGTCCAAAGATTCGAAACTTGAAATTAATGAATTGGTTATTGAGATTGTTTCATAAAGTTTGGTGAATACTTCTGTACCTTCACCTGTATCAATATTATAATTGCTTGTTCCTCCGGGATAAAACCATTTCTGAAGAATACCTGCACTACCTTCATTATAAGTATCTTGGGAATCTTCAATATCCGAACCCCATACCGGATGCCAAAAGAATCCTGTGGAGTGCAAGCTGCGATTGGCTCTAAGGGTTTCGTAACCATAGTATAAGGCATCACGTGCAGAATCCTCATTAGAGAAGACAAAATCTCGGTCAACGACACTGGAAGAAGAGGTGTCTAGGAAATCGTTACAACCTGATAGTGTAAATGCAAAAGCTGTTGCAAGGGCTATATTCAGTATTTTTTTCATATCAATTGTTCTATTTTAGTTATAAGATTTTTATTTAGAAAGTAATATTAGCACCTAAAGTAAAAGTGCGTGCACGAGGGTATGTACCAAAATCCATATTGAGAGTAGGGAAAACTCTTAGATTACTATAAAATCCACTTTGTCCTGTAGGAGTTGCATTAACTTCCGGATCAATACCCGAATAACCTGTAATAGTAAACAGATTGGTCGCTGTAAGATAAATACGAAGCTTCTCAATATGTATTTTGTTCAAAACGGTATGAGGTAATGTGTAACCTAAAGTCAGTGTTTGTAAACGTAAGTAAGACCCGTCTTCCAGCCATTCAGAAGAAGTGATTCCGCTTTGATGATATGGCAGGTGATATTTGGCGTTAGCATTCAAGGCATTCAATTCGTTGGGATCGGTTACGGCATACAAATCACCTGATGAGTTTACATTATATACTTTATATGTATCTGCTACCCATGAAGTACGTTGGGCTCCGATACCGTCAAATTCTTGCCCTGAAGCATTAATCATGGCTGCAACGTTATATACTTTTCCTCCGGCAGTCCAATTGAAATTACTGGAAAGATCAAAGTTTTTATAGTTGAAATTTAATTGGAAACTCCCTGTATGGCGTGGCATTACTTCGCCAAGGCAAGTGGCATCATCCAGATCTACAGTGCCGCTGTTGTTTACATCACGGAATTTGGCCGCTCCCGGAAACGCAGTTTGTCCATTAGGAATATTGAATGGATGCATATAGGTAGCTGTAAGCGCTTTAGTAATATCGGGTATTCCTTCTTTTAGAATGTATTGGCCGTTCTCATAACGGAAATCGTTTACTGTGTAAAAGCCTTCGCTGACAAAGCCTCTGACTAAACCGATTGCTTTTCCTTCTACAAACATATAGTCATTGGTAGGAACAAGGGAAGATGAACCCCAATAAGAAGAATAAAGGTATTGATCAGCATTAGGCAGTTCATCCAGTTTATTTCGATTGTAGTTATAAATAGCACCTATGTTGAAGCGGAAATCTCCTTTATTTATCACATCAAAATTCAGTGATAGCTCAATGCCTCGGTTAGATGTTTTACCAAAGTTCTGGAATTGGTAAGAATAACCTGTGGTGTTGTCGACAGGTACTGCCATTAATAAATCTTTAGTGGTATTCCAGTATATTTCAAGACTGCCATTGATCCGGTTATTTAGAAAACCGAAATCCAAACCAAGATTGCGTGAGATGGTTGTTTCCCATTTCAAGTCGGAATTTGCCAATAACCCGTCTGGACGATAGAAAGAGCCTAATTCACCATTTATAGGAGTGTGGTTGCTGCTTGAGCTTAGACTGGACCAAGTTTCACGCCATAAGTTGGAATTGATGTTGTCACTACCTGATGTACCGTATGATAAACGGACTTTTAAATTTGATAACCAGTCTTTTGCTACTGCCATAAAAGGCTCTTCAGACAGACGCCATGCAAAAGCACCTGCTGGAAAATACCCCCAACGATTATTCGGAGCAAATTTGGAAGAACCGTCAGCGCGGAAAGTTCCGGTAAACAAATATCGATCATTCAATGTATAACTGAGACGTCCGAAGAAGGAGGCTGTACGTCCGGGAACACTGAAATTATTGTTCGCGGAAAGAGAAGTGGTTGCAGTATGGATTAATCCCATGGTAGTATCATAATCAAAGGTATCGGGATAATCACGACCTGAAATTTGAGAAGATTCTGAATCGGATTTTAGAATTTCATTGCCGAGAAGTGCAGAAAAAGTATGGTTCTTGCCAATATTGAAATTATAATTCAGTGTGGTTACGGAACGTAATCCGTCGCTTATACCACGGGTCAAGGTAGCACGTTTGTCTCCATTGGTATATCCGTTTTCATAATATGAATTTTTTGATGAACCACGGGTTATGGATATCTCTGTACGGGCGGTAAGTCCGTTGATTATTTCCCAAGATAAAGCAGCTGAGCCTCTTAATGAACGGGAATAAGATTTGTTAGTAATGTCATTAATAAGTTCTATAGGGTTGTGTTTGTCATCAATGTTTGCCACACCAAAACTGAATCCTGATGCAACTTCCGAATAGCTGACTCCTCCTAACGGATTATCAATAGGGCGATAGCGGTAGGCACCGGATACATTTGATCCTTTACCATTGGTTACATTCTCACGTCCGTTGAGGTTATTTTCCGTATAGCGGACATCCATGTCGAACTTTAACTTTTTGGTCAGTTGTTGTTGAATTTTAAAAGAAGCGTTCATACGATTATAATCCGAGTTGATTTTAATACCTTCATCATCCACATAGCCGAAAGTGAATAAAACTTTAGTTTTCTCAGTACCTCCTGAAATATTAATATTATGACTATGAGACATTGCTGTGCGTAATACATCATCAGTGTAGTCATGTGCTGAAATATTAGCATAATCAGTATAATGATTGCCATATTTGCTTCCCAAACCGAAGTATTTTTCAACCGCATCTTGGTTGGCACTTCCTCGTGAGGCAGCATAGCTCCAGTTATGAAGAATATATTCTTGAGCCGAAAGCGTTTCAAGTGTTTTAGATACGTTTTTTATTTGTACATATCCATCGTATGATACTTTTACGCGTCCTTCTTGGGCACTTTTAGTAGTGATTAAAATAACGCCGTTTGCACCACGTGCACCATAGATCGCTGTAGAGGAAGCATCTTTCAGTACATCAATGGATTCGATATCTGCCACTGGGATGTCGTCAATGCTGCTTACCGGGAATCCATCTACTACATAAAGAGGTTCATTGGATTGTGTGATGGAACCTCCACCGCGTACACGTACAGAGATTGTAGCACCCGGACGTCCATCCTGTGAAATCACATTTACACCCGGAAGTCGTCCTTGCAATGCTTGGGCCACATTGGATACAGGATTGGCAGCTACTTGTTCGCCTTTTACTGAAGCGATGGCACCAGTTAGGTCACGACGTTTCACAGTACCATAACCAATTACTACGACTTCGTCCAATGCTTGTGTATCTTCTTTCAATATGACGTTTATTTTTGAGTTCTTACCGACTGTAACCTCATAAGGGATATAGCCTATGTACGAAAATACCAGTACGGTTTTATCTGATGGGACAGATAACCGGTAACTGCCGTCTATGTCGGTAATGGTTCCGGTAGCTTCGTTTCCTTTTACCATTACGTTCACACCAATCAATGGTTCCTGTTTGTTGTCAGTTACCACACCTGTTATGATTCTGTTTTGCGCATAGGCACATTGTGCTATGAACAGAATCAAAACAAAACAGATACTTCTGATTCTAAGATGAATGTTGTTTTCCATATTACTACATTTAAATTAATGATTAAGACTTATCAGTCAGGATATATTAGATATTGTGTTTTTCCTTGTTTGATTGCAAAAGAGTAAATTTCTACTTTATTGGCGGTGAAATAATTGCTTGAATGGGTTAAAAAAATGCTTTTTTATATTGGATTCCAGCCATCTTCCCCACCTAATATTGTTTGAATAGCATAATGACTTATATTTTTCAGTTGATGGGAATAAGAAACGCGTTTGTCTTTACAGGCTCCTTCTCCAACATTCTGGTATTCTGCATAAAATACTGTTTTTTCATTTTCTTTGTTATCCCAATTATTCCACCCTGCAGGATTAATATGTCTACCTAGGTCACAATGAATAAACACAGCTTGTGCATAAGGACGCCAAGGACGGGAAAGATATACATCACTCACATTTGTATCTGCGGTCAGTCTACAATTAAGAAAAACATATCCGTATTTTTTTCGGAAGGGGTGGAAGGGGCGGTAATGAACCCATTGCTTTTACTGTGTATATGACAGCGATGAAATACAGCAGTGGAGGCTCCGAATATAAAATCTACAGTTCCTTCTATGTAGCATTCTTCATAATATTGTCTACTGTCGGCTCCCCAGGTATAAAGTGTATCTTGGAATCCCAAAAAACGACATTTTTTAAAATGAGTACGGTCACCTACGACTAAGCAGGCTACGGCTTGTCCCACAGGACCGGAAGTATTTTGGAATGTGATATTCTCCACATAGAAATCAGGAGCGTATAAATAAACGGATGAAGAACCGGACGTACCTTTAGTTTCGCCGAAAACATTCAGTTTGTTTGAATAGTCATCGTATGAAATAACCGCTCCGTCTTCTCCTATTAGTGCGATATTTGTTTTGCTGGCGGGGACTACAAGTTTCTCTTTGTATATGCCCTTACTTAATAATATTCTAGTTTGTTTCTTTCGGAAGTCGGGTACGGCATTTATTGCTTCTTGTATAGTTGTGAAGTTGCCTTTACCGTTTGAAGATACTACATAATCATAGGTTGCGGGTTGTTGTGCAAATGTAGTTTTTGTTATGCCTGCCCATAAGCAGATAAATAATAGATAAAATTGTTTTTTGAATTTCATATTTTCTCTTGTTAACTGTTTATGGTACAATATTAGAAGAAATATGAAATATGGGAGTGAAAAAAATGCTTTATTCGGTGGAAAATTCGTTTGGAGGTGTGGAATGGGATTGAAAGTGAAATATATAAATGCAAAACGGGTGTGTGTCAAAACTAAAATGGTCTATCATTTTGTCATCCTGAACTCTAGTGAAGGATCTGTTTACATCTACTTATGTTTACAGATTCTTCGCTTCGCTCTGAATGACAGACTAAGTGATAGCGCTATCGGAGTTTTGACACATCCCCGTTTTGCTATTGTTCTTTATATAAGATTATGCCTTCAAGAACCGGCAAAGCTTCTCCACCGCCAGCGCCCGATGACTGATTTTATTTTTCGTCTCGTTTCCCATCTCGGCAAAAGTTTTAGTATATCCTTCGGGCACAAAGATAGGGTCGTATCCGAAACCTGACGAACCTCGTTTTTCTTTGATAATCTCACCTTTTACAATTCCTTCGAACAAATGCTTCTTTCCATCCAGAATCAGGCAGATAGCTGTGCGGAATTGTGCTTTTCTATTTTGCACTCCCTGCATATTCTGCAATAATTTTTGCATATTGGCTTCCGCATTGTGTCCTTCGCTTCCGGCATAACGGGCGGAATAAACACCCGGCGCACCATTCAAAGCTTCCACTTCCAGGCCTGTATCGTCGGCAAAACAGTCTAAACCGTAGTTTTTATAAATATACTCCGCTTTCAGCATCGCGTTGCCTTCCAACGTATCAGCAGTTTCGGGGATATCAACATGGCAATGGATATCTTTCAAACTCAATAATTCAACTTTTTCTCCTAGAATGGAGGATATTTCATCCAGTTTATGAGCATTGTTTGTAGCAAATACTAATTTCTTTTTCATTTTATATCATATTAATTGAATGCAAAGATACTGAGAATGAACCAAAGTAAGATAATTCCTGACAGAATAATATAGGTGAAAAGGTAAATAGTAATTTGTTTGCTATGTGTATTTTCAATTTTTGATTATTTTTGTTGCTATCATTTGATACTTGATAGTATGGTATATATAGAAACTCCTCATTTGTTGTTACGGGACTGGGAGGAAGAAGATATTCTTCCGTTTGTCCGTATGAACAGTGATAAAGAAGTAATGGAATTCTTTCTCACTACTTTGACAGAGGAAGAGACGATGGCTTTTTATTGTCGTATCCGGAAAGAATTTGAAGAATATGGTTATGGTTTGTATGCTGTAGAATGTAAAGAAACTCAGAATTTTCTAGGCTATGTGGGTTTTCATAATATTGCTTTCGAGTCGGATTTTACTCCCGGAGTGGAAATAGGCTGGCGGTTGTGCCGGGATGCATGGGGAAAGGGATATGCCACAGAAGCCGCTTCTGCCTGTCTGGATTATGCGAGTGATAATTTACCTTTTAAAACGGTATATTCGTTCACTGCCATACCCAATAAACGCTCTGAACGGGTCATGCAGAAAATAGGAATGCATTTTGAAAAAGAGTTCGATCATCCTTTGGTGGAACAAGGGCATTGGTTATGCAGACATGTATTGTATAAAATAGAAATTTGAGAAAATAGATTAACCGATATGTAGTAATCTTATCATTGCTTCATCGTTCTGTTTTTCAATGCAGAAACAGTGAAGCAATGGAAGAGATTATTTTTTAGTTACTTTATTTTTAGTTTGTCGAATCCTTCGCCATACACTCCTACCACATTACTTTGTGATATAAATGCATTGGGGTCAATATCTTTCACCAATCGGAATATATCCAGTGACTGGCTTTTCTTTGCCAATACCACTACGACCTTGATTCCTTGTTTGCTATACCATCCTGTACCATCCAATAAGGTAACTCCACGATCTATTTGTTTGGTGATTCCTTCGGCTATTTCATCATGTTTACGCGAGAAAATAAGGAACTGTACGGATTGGCGTGAACTGTTTATAACATAATCAATCACAATGCTCATAATAAACAATACGCAGAAACCAAATAACACCCGTTTCCAGTCATGGAATATGAAATAGCAGGAGGATATGATGACAATATCACAATACATCATCATGCGGCCAAGGGTTACATCTTTATATTTATTGATTATCCAGGCAATGATATCCGTTCCGCCGGTACTTCCATTATTGCAGAAAACAATGCCGATACCAAATCCCAGCAAGCCGGCACCTACTACACAAGCCATGAATTCTTGTCCCGGTCCTAACAATTGCGGCAGTGTACCATCCGGGTTCTTCAATAATGCTTGAAAGAGCCATAATAGGAATGTTAGCATAAAGATGGCATAAATGGTTTTAAGGCTGAATTTAGGTCCTAGTATCTTTAATGCGAAACCTAAGAAAACAGCGTTGATAATAAAATAAGAAACCTGGATTTCAATGCCTGTAACATAATATATAATGGCTGAAATACCGGTTACTCCGCCTGTAGTTATTTGATAAGGCAGTAAGAAAGCCGCCCATCCCAGTGCATAGCAAATCAGTCCGAAGGTAATGGATAAATAGTCTTTTACCTCTCTGCCTAGTTTGATTTTTAATATTTGGTCCATGGTAATGAGGATTGTTTTTAATGTAAGTAGAAAGGTGTGTCAAAAGTTACTGCTTTTGACACACCTCAAGGATAGTATCGATTATAATACGATATTTACAATTTTTTTGGGAACGATGATTACCTTTTTCGGGGTTTTTCCTTCAATCCATTTCTGGGCTTGTTCATCTGCCATAACTGTTGTCTGAATGGTATTGTTATCAGCATCAGCGGCGAAATCCATGGTGAAACGTGCTTTGCCATTGAAAGAGATAGTGTATTTTACAGTGTCTTCTTTCAGGTAATCTTCATTGAATGCAGGCCATTGTGCATCGCATACGCTGGTGGTATTTCCCAGAGCTTCCCAAAGTTCTTCTGCATAATGTGGAGCGAACGGAGCTAACAGGATGATGAGATTGCTCAATACCTCTTTATTGCGACATTTCAATGAAGTAAGTTCGTTTACACAAATCATGAATGCACTGATAGAAGTGTTGTAAGAGAAAGTTTCAATATCTCCGGTTACCTTTTTAATCAGCTTATGAATTGCTTTCAACTCTTCTTTAGTCGGTTCACCCTCTACAGGCAAGAATTCGTCTGTGCGGCTATAGAACAGATTCCACAGTTTCTTCAAGAAACGGTGAACACCGTCAATACCATTGGTATCCCAAGGTTTGGACTGTTCTACCGGACCGAGGAACATTTCGTACATACGCAGCGTGTCGGCACCGTATTTCTCGACAATCATATCCGGATTGACTACGTTGTACATGGATTTACTCATCTTCTCTACTGCCCATCCGCAGATATATTTTCCATCTTCCAGGATAAACTCAGCATCGTTATACTCAGGACGCCATGCTTTGAAAGCTTCTACATCCAGAATATCGTTGGATACAATATTCACATCCACATGCAGCGGAGTGGTTTCGTACTGGTCTTTCAGGTTCAATGACACAAAGGTGTTGGTGTCTTTGATGCGATATACAAAATTGCTTCGTCCCTGAATCATTCCTTGGTTTACTAATTTTTGGAATGGTTCTTCCTTGATACTTACGCCCAGATCATGCAGGAACTTGTTCCAGAAACGAGAATAAATCAAGTGACCCGTAGCATGTTCGGTGCCGCCTACATAGAGATCTACATTTTGCCAGTAATGATCTGCCTTTTCTGATACTAGTGCTTGTGCGTTGTGTGGGTCCATATAGCGCAGATAGTATGCGGATGAACCTGCGAAGCCCGGCATGGTATTCAGTTCAAGCGGGAATATAGTGACGTTGTCAATCAAGTTGTTTTCCACGACTTCACCTTTTTCTACATCCCAGGCCCACTTGGTGGCATGTCCCAATGGAGGTTCGCCTGTTTCGGTTGGCAGGAACTTAGCTACTTCGGGAAGTTCAAGCGGCAATTTAGATGAGTCAATCATATAAGGCATACCGTTTTTGTAATATACAGGGAACGGTTCACCCCAATAGCGCTGGCGTGAGAAGATGGCGTCACGAAGACGATAATTCACTTTCACGCGTCCCAAATTGTGGGCTTTCACATATTCTTTGGTAGCTGCGATAGCTTCTTTGATGGTCAGTCCGTTTAAAGAAAGGTCACAATAAGGAGTGACATCCTTGCGGGGTGAGTTGCAAACAATACCTTCTTTGGCATCGAAACTTTCTTCACTTACATCACAACCTTCTACCAACGGAACGATAGGCAGATTGAAATGTTTTGCAAAAGCGTAGTCACGGCTGTCGTGAGCAGGAACCGCCATGATGGCGCCTGTTCCATAACCTGCCAATACGTAATCACTGATCCATACGGGAACAGCCTCGCCGGTAAACGGATTGATGGCGTATGAGCCACTGAATACACCGGTTACGCGGCGGTCGGCGATACGTTCACGTTCCGTACGTTTCTTGGTGCGGTCCAGATAGGCTTCCACTTCGGCTTTCTGTGCTTCAGTAGTAAGTTGGGGAACCAGTTCGCTTTCGGGCGCCAGTACCATGAAGGTTACACCGAACATGGTATCTGCACGGGTAGTAAAGATAGTGAATTCAATATCACTGTCTTTCACTTTGAATTGTACTTCCGTACCTTCCGAGCGTCCAATCCAGTTACGCTGTGTTTCTTTCAGTGAATCAGTCCAGTCCACAGTGTCCAGTCCGTCCAGCAGCCGTTGTGCGTAAGCCGATACGCGTAAACACCATTGGCGCATTTTTTTCTGAACGACGGGGAAACCGCCGCGTTCCGAAACTCCATCCACCACTTCGTCATTGGCAAGAACAGTTCCTAGTTGCGGGCACCAGTTCACCATGGTTTCTCCCAAATAGGCAATGCGGTAGTTCATCAGGATTTCCTGTTGTTCTTTTTCGCTTTTGGCATTCCATTCTTCGGCTGTAAAGCTGAGTTCTTCGCTGCAAGCCGCATTCAGTCCTTCGTTGCCGTACCGGGCAAATGCTTCCGTTAGTTCGCTGATGGGGCGTGCCTGCTGTGTATCGTTACAATAATAGCTGTTGAACATTTGTTGGAAAGCCCACTGAGTCCAATGGTAATATCCTGGTTCACAAGTACGTACTTCACGGTTCCAATCAAAAGAGAAGCCGATTTTGTCCAACTGTTCACGATAGCGGTTGATATTGTTCACAGTGGTGATGGCAGGGTGTTGTCCAGTTTGTATAGCGTATTGTTCTGCAGGAAGTCCATATGCGTCATATCCCATCGGGTTCAGCACGTTGAAACCTTGCAAGCGTTTGTAACGGGCGTAAATATCACTGGCTATGTATCCCAACGGATGTCCTACGTGCAATCCGGCTCCCGACGGATAAGGGAACATATTCAATACGTAGAATTTCTTTTTGCTTTCGTCTTCAGTCACTTGATAGGTATGGTTCTCTGCCCATCTTTGCTGCCATTTCTTTTCAATCTCTCTGAAATTGTATTCCATGATCTATTTTTTGTTATTTAATATCTTTGTTATTAAGTGATTGCAAAGATAATGAAAGTCGGGGAGATATATGGAAAGAACAGGAAATAAAAAAAACTTCTTGTTATGTATATATATATTGTTTCTATTTACATTTTTTGGAGTGATATATATTAAATATATACCCTCCAAAATTTATTGTATTTATTTAGACAAATAGCAGTTGTAAGATTTATAATCTTCCGAGGATAAGATTATAGAACTTACAAGTATATTATTTAGATGTTTAAGGTGTAGATGTATTATTTTTCCTGTTTCAATACGAATTCTTTGCCAAAATCATCTACAAAACAATTAATTTCCATAACTTTGTTTCATCAATATATCTGATAACTATGAAGTACTTTTTCCTCTTTCTCTTTTTATTTTTTGGTAATTACTCTGTTTGTGCACAACATATGATCTCCAAACAGCTTCCTTTTTTTTATCAACTTTCTTCTAATGAGATTTTTGATATCTATCAGGATAGAGAAGGATATTTATGGATAGGAACCACTAACGGGCTGGCAAGGTATGATGGTTTCCGCTTACAACCTTTTCGGTCTGATTATAAAAATCTGAATTTGCTTACAAATAATTCAATTTCAAATATAGTGGATAATTCTCGCTATGTATGGATCGGTACGTGGAAAGGATTAAATCTTTATGATAAACAAACCTGTAAAATAACTCCTTTTCCGGATGCGAGATTGTTGGATAAGGGGATTAATTATATGGCAGCAGATAAAGAAGACAATATTTGGATAGGAGCCGGTAATACAATATACAGATGTAATTCTACGGCTTCTATTGTGAAGGAATATGATATTTTCGGCTCACAACAGAATAGGCATGCCATTAATTTTGTTTATCAGGATAGAGAGGGAAATATGTGGGCGCTTACGGGAGGAGGCTTGTTCAGATATGATGAAAAGGCAGATTCTTTTGTTACTTATCCTCCATTAGGCAAGAATAATGCACCTTATACTATGTGTCAAGACCAATCGGGCAATTATTGGATTGGTACGTGGGGTGAAGGACTATGGCAGTTCTTTCCAAAGAAAGAAGGGGAAGAATGTTATAAAAGACATCATATTATCAATTCCAGAAGTGGGGAAACGGAACCGATCTTTTATAGTATGACGCAAGATAATACATTCGGCTACTTGTGGCTATTGTCTTATAATGAACTTTACGCCTTGCAATATACCGAAGAGGGCACATTGGTACCTGTGGATATACATGATTTGGTAGATACACACATGATGTACACTAAAATCATGAAAGACAGAGAAGGGAATCTGTGGCTGGGGTCTTATGATATGGCATATACAATTTTCTTTGATAATTCGAAGATTGATAATTATCCTTTGCCACAACTTAAAAAACACATGGGTTGGGATGCGAATATCTTGAATCTTTGCTTGGATAAAAATGATGTGATGTGGGTTAATCAGGATAGATACGGGCTTTGCCTGTATGATTTGTCACAAGATCTATTTGCAGATAATAGTGATAACAACTTGTCAAATCCGGGCGAAGTAAGTATAATTGTGAAATCCAAGCTTAAGGAAGGAGTATGGATCAGTCCCAGATACGGTGCACGGGTAATGAGAATGACCCATCAGGATATGAAGATACAGTTGGAAGAGGATATTGATTTGGAAAAACAAATCCATAATCCGGGAAATATCAGGGACTTGGTTGAAGATAATAGAGGCAATTTATGGATTTTTACCCAGTCGGGGCTTTATGTAAAACGTCCTGATAATTCTGTTTTACTTGCAGCAAGTTCTGATTTTCCGGAAATGTCTTCCTTGACAAGTGATGAAGAAGGTAACATATGGGGAATGTCTACTGATAAAAAGGTGTATAGGTTAAGCTGTATTGACAGGAATATATCTTATGAATTAAAAGGTTGTATTCCTGTTCTTTCAGGACAGGAAAATGTAAATCATGTCTGTATAGACAGGAAGGGTTGCTTATGGTTAGTTTCTTCTTTAGGGAGAATATTCAAATCGGATACGGACAAAGAGACATTTGAAAATATGGCTTTGGATAACCGGATAGATGATTGCTCTGTGTTGGGGTTACTTGCTGATGAAAACAATGTGTGGATCATAACTAACAAAAAGGTACTCCAATATGATATTTATCAGAAAATATGTATGAATTATGCCACTTCGGATGGGAATATATGGGTTGATGTATTCAGATACAGAGCGATAAGCAAGGACAGGCAAGGAGGGCTGTATGTAGGTGGGCATCGTGGTTTTATACATATTCAGTCTGGTAGTGTCTCGTCAGCGGATAAGATACAGTTTTCTCCTGTCGTTACAGATGTGAAAGTTGAAAATAAAAGTATCTTCTTTGCTGAAGATGAATCACTTCATACCATCAACCGGGTTTCTTTGGCCCCCAACTCCAGAAATATAGAAATATTTTTTTCATCGCTTATCTATTCATTGAATTCCAAGGTAGAGATGGCTTATAAATTGGATGGAGTAGATAAGGATTGGGTATATCTGTCCAATGATAAGAATTCTGCTTTCTATAATCAGTTGAAGAAAGGTACTCATTCATTCCGGTTAAAATGGAAATATGGACAAGGAAAATGGACGGAAGGCAAAGTTGTATTGGCTATTGTCCAGGCTCCGGCTTTTTATGAAACTTGGTTGGCATATATGGTTTACCTTGTTTTGATTGTACTTGCTGTCTATCTGTCTTTTCATACGTATGCACAACGTATCAAAATCAAAAATGAAGTGAAGCTGAAAGAAGAGTTGGCACGGACAAAATTGAACTATTTTACAAACATCTCTCATGAATTACTAACTCCGCTGACCGTTATTTCTTGTGTTACTGACCACTTGGAACAAAAAGTTCCTGCTATCCGACAACAGTCTGTAATACTGAAATCCAATGCCGACAAACTGAAACGGTTAATACAGCAGATTTTGGACTTTAGAAAGATGGATGTGGGAAAAATGAATCTGAATGTGTCCGAAGGAAATATCAGTGAGTTTATACAGAATATTTGCAAGACGAATTTTCTTCCTCTTGCTCAAAAGAAAGGCATAATTTTAGAGATTGACATAGAACCATTGGAAATCAAAGGTTATCTGGATTTTGATAAGTTAGACAAAATAATATATAACCTGTTATCGAATGCCGTAAAATACACTCCCGAATATAAATGTATCAAAGTAAACGTATACCTTATGAATAAGGAAGGAAATAAGGTCTTGGTTATCAAAATAAAGGATGAGGGAATAGGTATCTCATCCAAAGAAATCAATTATATTTTTACTCGTTTTTATAGTAGTAAGAAACAGGTGGGAATCGAATCGAATGGTATCGGGCTTTCTTTGACGAAAGAGTTGGTGAATCTTCATCATGGAACTATCACAGTAGACAGTGAATTAGGTAAAGGTACCTGTTTTACGGTAGAACTTCCCATTGACAGAACGGGGTATAAGCATGATGAAATAGTGGACGAGTTGGAAAGTGTGGCAATGGATATCACCGAATGTGTAATTGTGGCAGAGGATGATGTTTCATCTGATGGAGATACGGATAAATCTACTCTTCTGTTGATAGATGATAATGCAGAATTACTCTATATCATGAAAGAAATATTTAAGGAAAAGTATAGTGTATGGACTGCGGCAGACGGACAGCAAGCTTGGGATAAACTAAGCAACCATGAAGTGGATATGATTATTTGTGATGTGATGTTGCCTGATATCAATGGTTGGGAGCTTTGTACTCGTATTAAGTCGGATTTGCGTTTTAATCATATTCCGGTGGTCATACTTACTGCGAAGAACGGCATTGATGACCGGATAGCCAGTTATGATGCCGGAGCGGATGGTTATATTGCAAAGCCATTTGAAATGAAAGTACTTTTTGCCCGTGTGGATAATCTTATCAGATCGTTTAAGATGCGTCAGGCGGCTTTTCGTAAAGAAGAAGACGTCAATTTGGAAACTTTAGCTTATCCGTCTGCCGACAAGTTGTTTCTGCAGTCTATAATTGAAAGCATAGAACAACATCTGGAAGAGTCTGAATTTGATTTGGAAAGACTTTCCGAAGAAATGAACATGTCCAAATCTACTTTATACCGTAAAATAAAATCTATGACCGGATTGACACCTTTGGACTTTGTACGCAATATAAAGATGAAGCGTGCCTGTATGATGTTGCTTGCGCGTACTCAGACCATATCTGAAGTGGCATACGCTGTAGGTTTCAGTAATCCTAAGTATTTTACGAAATGTTTTAAAGAGGAATTTGGCGTGACGCCTACCGAGTATCAGCAGTCACATATCAAGGCCTGATAAAAGAAAGAGGGGATAAATTTCTGTCATTAGGGTATTGAAACGTTTCATGAAAGGATTTTATACCTTCTGTAAAGGGTTTCAATACCCTATTTTTCCAGGATATGGCTTCTTTTGTTTCATGATTCTTAAATAATAAAGCATGAAGAAAAAGAAGTTACCATTAGTCTGTTGGGATAGTATCAAATTACTAACTGCACTTTTCCTGTTATGGGGAGTTTGTTTCGGAGCAGATGCGTATCCGGGAAGTGAATATCGAAAACAACTTTTTGATTATGATTGGAAATTCAAGTTGGGGGATTATCCTGACGCTTCATTGAATACATACGATGATGCTGATTGGAGGATACTTGATTTACCTCATGACTGGAGTATAGAAGGAACCCTTGATCCGGAAAATCCGATGGGGAATGATGGAGGTTATTTTCCGGCAGGGACAGGATGGTATCGTAAGTCATTTGAAATACCTTCTAAGCATAAAGGCAAGAAAGTGGGTATTTACTTTGAAGGAGTTTATATGAATTCAGAGGTCTTTATTAATGGAAAATCCGTAGGAATCCGTCCTTATGGATATTCATCCTTTTATTATGATCTGACTCCTTATCTACGTTATGATGATAAGAATATTATTGCTGTACGAGTGGATAATTCGCAGCAGAAAAATTGTCGCTGGTACACCGGTACAGGTATCTATCGGCATGTGTGGCTGACAGCGATGAATGCTGTTCATATAGAGCATTGGGGGATAGCTATAACTACTCCTGAGGTAAGTGAGGAGAGAGCTGTTGTACAAATAAAAACTATTTTGAGAAATGAAACTTCTTCTGACAGACAGATTACCTTGACAACAAAGTTGACTAAAGGAAATGATGAAGCCGGAAAAGGAGAAATAAAAGTGGATTTGCCTGCCAATGGAATAAAGGAAATAACACAAAAAATTTTTGTGTTGTATCCTGCTTTGTGGAGTCCTGAGACCCCTCATTTATATAATGCACACTTTCTAGTGACTGAAGCGAGTGATGTAATAGATAGTACAACGGAATCTTTTGGTATTCGGACGGTTACTTATTCGGCTGAACAAGGATTATTCTTGAATGGCAAGAGAATTATTTTAAATGGTGGATGTTTACATCATGACAACGGTTGTCTGGGGGCAGCGGCTTATGATCGTGCCGAAGAACGGAAAGTAGAATTAATGAAGGCTGCGGGATTTAATGCGGTACGTACTTCGCATAATATTCCTTCAGAAGAGTTCCTCCATGCCTGTGATCGTCTCGGATTATTGGTTATAGATGAAACCTTTGACGGTTGGCGTGACAGTAAGAATCAATATGACTATTCTATTCTTTTTGATCAATGGTGGCAACGGGATATCGAATCCATGGTTCTTCGTGACCGCAATCATCCTTCTATTTTTTGTTGGAGTATTGGCAATGAAGTAATTGAGCGTAAAAAATTGGAAGTGGTCACTACAGCTCGGAAGTTGGCCGACTATGTACATAAGTTTGATCCCAGTCGTCCGGTAACTTCTGCTTTAGCTGCTTGGGATAATGACTGGGAAATATATGATCCATTGGCTGCCGTACATGAAATAGTGGGCTATAATTATTTGCTGCATCGAGCGCCGGTTGATCATCAGCGTGTACCTTCCCGTGTCATTATGCAAACCGAATCTTATCCACGAGATGCTTTTGCCAATTGGTCGTTGGTAAATGGTCATGATTATATTATTGGTGATTTTGTTTGGACGGCTATTGATTATTTAGGTGAATCGGGTATCGGGCGATTTTATTATGCAGGTGAGTCGGAAGGTGAACACTATCAACGTAACCATTATCCTTGGCATGGGGCCTATTGTGGAGATATTGATTTGACAGGTTGGAGGAAACCTATATCACATTATCGTGACTTGTTGTATAATCCTGATAAGAAACTTTACTTGGCTGTAAAAGAGCCGGATAATTATTATGGTAAGGTGAAGGAAACCTTATGGTCTGTCTGGCCTACTTGGGAAAGCTGGAATTGGCCGGGACATGAAGGAAAAGAAATAGAGGTGGAGATTTATTCCCGATATCCCAAAGTACGTCTGTATTTGAATGATAAGCTGATAGGCGAGAAATTCACAGGGAAGGAACAGCAATTCAAAGCAGTCTTTCCTGTTTCATACGAGCCAGGAATATTGAAGGCGGTAGGTGTGGAATCCGAGATAGAAATAGAGAAAACGATCTTACAGACTGCCGGAAAACCTGTGAAAATTCAATTAACGGCCGATCGTACAAAAATAAAGGCAAATGGTCAGGATTTGAGTTTTATCACAGTAGAAATATTAGATAAGGAAGGCATTCTGGAGCCGAATGCTGATAATCAATTAACTTTTGAAGTGAAAGGGGCAGGTACTATAGTGGCTGTGGGAAATGCTGATTTGAAAGACACGGATAGCTATATCGGTTATCAGCGGAAAGCATGGAAAGGGCGTGCTATAGTGGTAGTAAAAAGTACACGGAAAGAAGGTAAGATAATGTTGAAAGTGACTTCTCCCGGATTGGTTCCGGCTACTGTATCCATTCGTACAAGTAAATAATAATAACCTTTGTTTAATTCTAAATATAATAGTATGAAAACATTTCGTTTTGTTTTATTGCTGTTTTTGGTATTGAGTATATCCAATACAGCTTGGGCGCAAAACCAGACTGTAAAAGGTAGGGTGATGGACTCTAAATTAAAAGAACCTCTTATGGGGGTTTCTATTTTGGAAATAGGTACTTCAAATGGTACTGTAACTGATTTGGATGGTAACTTTACGCTTTCTGTTCCTAAAGGAGTTGTATTGCGTATTTCTTATGTGGGATATTTAGTTCAGGAAGTTCCGATAAATGGAAAAACATATCTGGATATATTTTTGAAGGAAGATACTGAATTATTAGATGAGGTGGTGATTGTGGGGTATGGGGCCCAAAAGAAAGCTACATTATCCGGCTCTGTAACGAGTGTAGGTGGTGAGAAGCTGGCAAAAACTCCAGTGACGAATGTATCACAAGGATTAGCCGGACGTTTACCGGGCGTGGTCGCTGTTTCCAACACTTCAGAACCAGGATATGATGGTGCTACTATTACTGTTCGTGGGGTTAATACCTTTGGAAAAGCTGATCCGTTAGTAGTTGTTGATGGAGTACCCGGACGTTCTTTGGAGCGTATTGATCCAAGTACTATTGAAACGATGTCTGTATTAAAAGATGCTTCAGCAGCTATTTATGGTGCTCAAGCTGCCAATGGAGTTATTTTGATTACAACAAAACGAGGAAAAGCAGGCAAGCCGAGAGTAGGTTTTACTTATAATTATGGAATAGCTGCTCCTACTGTAATACCGGAAATGACCAATGCTGTGGAATATGCTACTTTGATGAATGAAATAGATAAGTATGCCGGTAATAAGGGCCGCTATACGGTAGATGATCTTAGATTATATGCTGATGGTTCCGATCCTTGGGGACATCCGGATACGGACTGGTTTAATGAAACATTGAAATCATGGTCTCCACAAACTTATGCCAATGCTACTATTGATGGTGGTACAGAGAATGTGAAATATTTTGTTAGCGTATCAGCCAAAGGACAAGATGCATTTTATCGTCATAGTGGGTCAAATTACCATCAGTATGACTTGAAGATGAATCTTGATATGAAAATTAATAAATATGTTGATACTTATGTCAATGTAACAGGAAGAATGGAAGATCGGAAATATCCAACCCGTTCTGCAGAGAATATTTTCCGTATGCTGATGCGATCTAAACCTAATTCACCGGCTTATTGGCCTGACGGCCGTCCGGGACCCGACATTGAATTTGGTGATAATCCGGTAGTTATATGTACCAATCAAACTGGTTATGAACGTGATAAGCGTTATGTGTTAAATGGGGATTTCGGAGTTAATATCAAGGTGCCTTATGTGGAGGGATTGACTTTGAAGGCTACTGCGTCACTTGATAAGACGTTCCGTTTTCGTAAAATATGGCAAAAACCTTGGTATTTGTATTCATGGGATGGGACTTCGATGGATGAAAATGGCCAGCCCCTATTGGTGGAAGGAAAGAAAGGGTTTAGTGATCCTCGTCTGACAGAATCAATGGAAGACAATTTGGGGGTATTATTGAGTGGTATCGCTAGTTATAGCCATACATTTGCTCAAGATCATGATGTAAATATTCTAGCAGGTGTAGAACGTATCACGGATAAGGGGGATTCATTTGAAGCTTATCGTCGTTATTTTCTTTCTGCCGCTATTGACCAGCTTTTTGCTGGTGGTCAGGATGAAATGAATAATACAGGTACAGGGTATGAGGAAGCCCGTTTAAATTATTTTGGTCGTGTGAACTACGCTTATAAGTCTAAATATTTGGTAGAGTTTGTTTGGCGCTATCAAGGTTCCTATATTTTTGATCGTTCTAATAAATTCGGATTCTTTCCAGGTATTTCATTAGGATATGTAATATCTGAAGAAGATTTTTTCAAAAAGAAATTGCCCTTTATTAGTTTTGCCAAAGTACGGGCATCATGGGGACAGACAGGAAATGATTTGATTGATCCTTATCAGTATTTGGCTTCCTATACTTTCAATGATTTGATGTATTTGACTAATAATGGTGCAACGATGAACCAAGCATTGAAAGAAGGAGTAGCTCCTAATCAAAATGTGACTTGGGAAACAGCTACACAAAAGAATATAGGTTTTGATTTACAATTTTTGAATGGAGATTTGGCATTTACCATTGACTATTTTTATAATAAACGCAGTGATATTTTATGGAAACGAAATGCTTCTGTTCCGAGCACTTCCGGATTGGTACTTCCTGATGAAAACTTAGGGAAAGTACAAAATCAAGGGGTAGATTTCAATATTGATTATCGTAGAAATTTTAAAGATTTTCGGTTGGGTATAAACTTGAATGGGGTTTATGCTAAAAACAAAATTCTTTTTTGGGATGAGGCACCTGGTACTCCAGAATGGCAGAAGTCCACAGGCAAACCTATCGATTCGGGACTTTATTACGAAGCTATCGGCATATTTAAAGATCAGGCAGCTGTAGACGCGTATCCTCATTGGGCCGGTGCACGTCCGGGGGATATTATTTTCAAAGATGTAAATGGGGACGATGTGATAGATGGCAATGACCGTGTTCGTAATGATAAGAGTCGTACTCCACGATTTACAGGTGGATTGAATGTAGATTTAGGATATAAGGATTTTGATCTCTCATTTTTGCTGCAAGGTGCTATGGGGGGAGTTTTCTATCAAACGACAGAATCGGGTGATTTTGCCAATTTCTTAAAGAGTTTTTATGATAACCGTTGGACAGAGGAAAACCCTGATGCTGATTCTCCCCGTACCTATAATCGAAGTAATGAATATTTTATAAATCAGCAGAATACATTCTGGTTGCATAAAACTGATTATATACGTCTGAAGAATATAGAATTGGGATATACTGTACCATCTATATGGAGTAAGAAAATAGGTGTGGAACATTTACGTATTTATATTAATGCTTATAACTTGCTGACATTCAGTCCTGATATGAAGGATTATGATCCCGAAAATACAAGTGGATCGGGATATAATTATCCGTTGAATAAAGTGATAAATTTTGGAGTAAACCTTACTTTTTAAATAAAATGAAAAATATGAAACGTTTATATGGATTACTTGTATTGCTATGTTTTATGCTAACAGCATGCAATGATGATTTTTTGGATGTGGACCCAGTAGACCGTTATTCAGATGCAGTTGTCTGGACGGATGAGTCATTAATAACCTCTTTTGTTAATAATATTTACGAGGGACAGAAATGGGGATTTCATACCGTAATGCTTTCTTCTTTGTGTGATGAATCAATGGAGGTTTGGGCATGGGAAAGTCAGCCGGTAGTGATGAGTGAATTGAGTCCGAGCTATCAAGGTATTCTTGCCCCTAATTTTTGGATTATAACCTTCCATAATATAACTTGGACCAATCTTTATAAAAATATTCGTGCCTGTAATATCTTTTTTGAAAATGCAGAGAAATATGCTTTAGAAGGAGATGTTGTCGATAAACTGAAGGGTGAAGTACATTATTTACGTGCTTATTTTTATTATTGGTTGTTGAGCCAATGGGGTGGTATCCCTTTGATTGAGAAGTCTTTTACTCCTTCTGATGATTTACTCGTAGCTCGTAATACGTTTGAAGAAACGGTAGATTTTATTGTGAAAGATTTAGATGAAGCAGCTTCTATTTTGCCTTTGAACGGAGATAAAGCCCGTGCAACGAAAGGTGCTGCTATGGCTTTGAAAGCCCGTGTCCTGCTTTATGCGGCTAGTGATTTATTTGTTTCTCAGTCTTTATGGGCATCCGGTTATGAGCATCCTGAACTTATAGGGTATGTGGGAGGTGATCGTACGGAACGTTGGCAACGGGCCAAAAAGGCTGCTAAAGCTGTTATGGATTTAGGTATATATCATCTGTATGGTGAAAATGGAGGATGGAAAAATAGAGAGGAAGCTACTCAAAACTATGCTGATATTTTCTTATGTCATAATTCGGATGAAGATATTATGGTACAATATTATGATTATGTAAATCATAATAGCAGTGATTTTCAATTGCCTCGTGTTGGTTTGTTCAATAGTCCCAATGGTTTTCATGGTTGGGGCGGAAATACTCCTACTGGACAATTAGTTGATTCTTATGAAATGGCAGATGGCAGCAAATTTAGTTGGGATAATCCACAACAAGCAGCTTACCCTTATCAAAATCGAGATCCTCGCTTCTATGCTTCTATTATGTATAATGGTTCTTATTGGCGTCAACGTCCGGATGATACAGTAGGTAGTGATCCTGAAGGAATAGTACAAACTGCTTATTATCAGCAGTCAGATGGAAGTTATACACCAGGTTTAGACACTCGCCAAGGCCCTATTGAAGATTGGAATGGTTCTTATACAGGATATTATATGCGTAAGTTTTTAGATCCTTCAGTTAATCATCAGTATGATAAACAACCTTATCCTTGGCGTCAGATACGTTATGCTGAAGTTTTGTTGAATTATGCTGAAGCATGCATAGAATTAGGTGAAGATGCTGAAGCCCGTAAGTATATCAATATGATTCGTACAAGAGCGGGAATGCCTGACATACCAGATTCTGAAATGGGAGATGTCTTGAAAGAACATTATCGTAATGAACGTAAAATAGAATTAGCTTATGAACAACATCGTTATTTTGATATCCGCCGTTGGATGATTGCACCTGAAGTGATTAAGAATGTTCAAGGAATAGATATTCGCTATCCTTATGGAGTTACAGAGCCTAATTATTCCATTATTGATGTGCAGGAGAGGAAATGGAATGATAAGTCTTATTTACTCCCTATTTATTTGGATGAAATGCAGAAAAATGATTTATTGATACAAAATCCATTATATTAAAAAATCATAGATAAGCCCGTAGCTTAATGATGGCTACGGGCTTTATTAAAAAGAATGATTTTTTATTCCACTCCCAAATCCTTATAAGTTCTCGGAGCCGGAACGGGAGGTAATGGTTTGCGATCCTTTAACTCTTGTAGAATTACCTCAATGGCTTTATTCAACTGCTGGTCTTCACCTAACTGTTCTTTTACCGGGTCATTATCAATCAGAATATCGGGATCTACTCCATGGTTCTCCACTATCCATTGACCGGTCTTTGCATCATAATTGGTAAAGAACGGAACACGTACATCCGTACCATCCATATAAGGCAACGGGCCACTGATACCGATAATGCCACCCCATGTACGAGTACCGATAACTTTACCGATTTTATTTGCCTTAAAACTCCATGGGAACAAGTCACCGTCCGAAGCCGAGTATTTATTGATTAGCAATACTTTCGGACCCACTAGTGTTGCATCAGGAATGGTACCGATTTTGGTTGATCCACGACGCATGGTCAGGCGATAGGGTTCACGAAGCAAACGTTCGATAATCATTGGAGATACATTACCACCTCCATTGGCACGGTCATCAATAATCAAGGCTTCTTTATCGAGTTGGGGATAGAAGTAGCGGGCGAATTCATTCAGACCGTCCGGTCCCATATCGGGAATATAGACGTAACCTACACGACCATTAGTTGCTTCTTCCACTTTTTTGATATTATTCTGTACCCAGTTATAATGATACAATGGGTATTCATTGTCTAATGGTTTAATGACCACTTTACGTACTCCTTTACTTGATGCGGTACGGTTTATGCTTAGTTCAGTCAATACATTGGCTTTGCCTGCTAGCAGACTGTAAATGTTATCAACAGTAGCTGTTGAGATGCCATCAATAGCTGTGATATAATCTCCTTCTTTTACTCCGATACCCGGTTCTGTAAGGGGAGAACGCAGTTTCTGACTGTAAATTGCACCCGGTAGGATTTTGTCAATACGGTAGAAGCCACTCTTGTCACGACTCAGTTCAGCTCCCAGTAATCCCATTGGAATACGTTCGGGACCTTTTATTTCACCCGGATTCACATAAGCGTGTCCGCAAGCCAGCTCGGCAATCATCTCACCGATGATATAGTTCAAGTCCAGACGGGTTTTTGCATGAGGAACTAATACAGCATATTTTTCTTTAATCGCATTCCAGTCTACTCCATGCATATTTTCCAGATAGAATCCGTCACGGAAAGCCCGCCATGTTTCATCGAATATCTGAGCCCATTCTTGACTGTAATCAATGGGAGCAACCATATCGCTTAAGTTAATATTCTCTTCCAATGAGGCTTTAGTGCATGGAAAATCACAGATATACAGATTATTTCCTTTAAAGAACAATGCTTTCTTATGATTGGCAGCTACATCCATATATGCTCCTTCGGCTACGATTTCTTCTTTTTGTTTAGCCAAATCATATACTTTGGTACTTCTACCACTGGCATACCACACTTTTTTACCGTCTGAATAGAAATTATCGTAGTTACCTGCTTGTAAAGGTAATTTAATCAGTCTTCCGGGCAAGCCTTCCGGATCTATTTTAACTGTATTATTTGTGGCTTCCGGTTTTTTATTGGCCGCATCGGTAGTCTGTTGTTCTATGCTGACCATTTCATCCGAAGGTAATAAAGGTGACGGTGTGTCATTGGCGAGCATGGCCATATAGACTCCTCCCATACGATTATAGGCATGATTCCATTCTGTCTGGCTGTAGATGGGATTAAAATCTCTTTCGGAACTGAATATGAGGTATTTTCCATCCGTGCTGAAGACAGGTGAAGAAGAACTGTACCATTTTTCGGTCACCGGATATTCCTTACCTGAAGTCAGATGGTATACATAAATGACACTCATGTTATTAGCTCCGGATTTAGTATAGGTAATCCATTGGCTGTCTGGTGAATAGTTCACTTCATAGAACTCTCCTTCCGGATTCTGCATGACAGTCCGTTTCGCTTTTGAGGCAATATCAACTTCTACGATACGGTTTTTACGGTCGGTATAAAGTATTTTCTTGCTGTCCGGGCTCCATATCAGTTGGCGGATATAAGTATCATTGTTTTGGGTCAGTTGGATGGGATCACCCCCTTCGACAGATTGTAGCCAGATTTCAGTTTCACCGGTACGGTCACTGATATAGGCTATTTGTTTACCGTTCGGACTCCATTCTCCTTCCCGTTCATTGGCTCCCGGGGTGCGGGTGATATCACGGGTTACCCCTTTTTCGGCAGGGATATCGAATACTTCTCCGCGAGCAGTTACTACCAGACGGTGGCCATCCGGTGAAAGGCTGGCGGCAGTCAGGTTATCTGCTACCCGTTTCATTTCTTTTCGGGCATAGATATTGTCTGAAGTCAGCGTGATGGAGATTTTTTCTGATTTGCGCGTTTTAGGATCCAGTTTATAGAGGTATCCTCCATGTTCATAGACAATAATTTGTCCGTTACTGCTGGGGAATTTTACATCATAATCCGTATAGTTAGTTACTTTTTCAGTTTGTTTGGTCCGGATATTATAAACAAAGATATTCATGGTGCGATCCCGATCGGAAATAAAGTAGATTTCCTCTCCTATCCACATAGGGATAATATCTTGTGCAATATTATTGGTGATATTCTCTACTTTTTTAGCAGCCGGATCATAAATCCAAATGTCATCTGCCATGCCACCGCGATAATATTTCCAATTACGGAATTCTCGCATAACCCGGTTGTAAGCCAGCTTTTTTCCATCGGGGGAATAGCTGCAAAAACCTCCTTCGGGTAATGGAATCACTTCGGGCATTCCTCCGTTTTTCGATATGCTCCATAGTTTGCCATCAAAACCGTCACTGATACGATTGCGGTAGACTATGTTTTTTCCATCCGGCGTCCAAGTCATTACTATGTTATTGGGACCCATTCGATCTCCTAAGTCATCCCGGTTGTTTGTTGCTGTGTAGGTAAGTCGTTGGGGTTCGCCTCCGTCAGTTGGAATCAGATATACTTCAGTGTTACCGTCATATTGACCGGTGAAAGCAATTGATTTTCCATCCGGAGAAAAACGTGCGAACATTTCATAACCGATATGGGAAGTCAGCTTTTGTGCTTCTCCTCCATTCAAAGGTGCTTTGTACAGATCTCCGGCGTAAGAAAAGACAATGTCGGAGCCATTGGTAGCGGGAAAACGGAGTAATCTAGCCTCATCGGCATGTCCGGTGAAAGCTGTTCCTGCCAGTAACAGGGAGAATAATAGCTTTTTGTTCATTTTATTTAGGGTTTGATTTTCGTCGGAAACAAAGTTAGGTATTATTCTTCAGATTATGAGCTGGAACTTATTTCTTTTTTCAGTTGATTATTACTAGAGTTTTTTAATAAGAAATAGTTTTATTGGCATGATGTTTTTAAGAAATGCTATATTTGCAATATTAATAGTCTTAATAAAGATGGATGCAAGTATAGTAGATAAAGATTTGATTGAAAGAATAAACAAAGGAGAAGAAAAAGCTTTTGAGGTTTTATATAATAGCTATTTTGTCTATCTCTGTGCTTGTGCTAATTCTTATATCTTTAACCCTGTGGAAGCGCAAGATATAGTTAATGAAACTTTTGCTAAAATATGGTATAGGCGTGGTGAGTTATCTTTTCCTATTCATGCTTATTTGATACGTGCTATTCAGAACGGGTGTTTGAATTACCTCCGTTCGCTTCACAGCCGTGAAAGAATTATAGATGAATACCGTGAAGCATTACTTGAGTATCAAGAAGAATTTTGTGCTTCCGAGTGTTCGCCTTTGCAAGAAATGGAATTAGCTGATTTGGAAAAATCAGTCCAAAATATAGTGTCTTCCTTGCCTGATAAATGCAGGTTCATTTTTGAGCAATATCTTTATTCCAATCTGACTCCTCAAGAGATTGCAGATAAAAATAATATTTCAGTCAATACAGTCAGAGTACATGTAAAAAATGCCATGGATAAAATAAGAGAAAAGGTGGGATCTAGAGTAGGGATTCTATTATTTTTTCTTTTCTAAAAAAAGAATGAAAAAAATCTGTTTTTGGCTTAAATGTTTTGTCTGTTGCTTGTGTATTATCTATAGTAGATAATTCCAAAGATATAAAATGAACAGCCAAATAGATGAATTTGAACGAATAATGCTGGATTATCTGAAAGGCGAAATCTCGTCTGAAGATATGCAGAAACTAACTATATTACTGAAAAGAGAGAATGCTTGTCGCGAAAAATATCGTGAAATAGCCCGTTCTTATGCATTGGCATCCTCTTCTTGGTTTGCACGCAGGAAAGAGCAAAACTTTGAGCAATTGTGTGATACATTGAATTTCTATTCTTCTCGTAAACATTCTTTTTTCCGTAAAATAAGCGTTTGGAGAAGCGTTGCTATATGGACTTTACTGATTGGTTGTAGTATAACATTCTTTTATTTATATCATTCGTCTAGTCCAGAAGTTCTTACTCCTTCTTATTGTCAGATTGAGGTTCCCCAGGGGGCCAGTTCGAAATTATTATTGCCTGATAGTACCATTGTTTTTCTGAATGGGGGGACGGTTTTAAAGTATGATGTTTCTTTGCAGCAGCGGACTGACCGGAAAGTTTTTCTTTCAGGTGAGGCTTATTTCAAAGTTTCTAGAAATATGCTCAAGCCTTTTATTGTTCATACGGGGGAATTGAATATAAAAGTATTAGGTACAACATTTAATGTGGCTTCTTATCCTGATGATGCGGAAATAAAAGTGAGCCTTGTGGAAGGTAGTGTGAATGTTTACACTACTTCAGATGCTAAAAAGAATATTCTTCTTTCTCCTGATGAGCAAGCTGTTTATAATAAAAATGATAAGGTATTGTCTATGAGAAAGATAGATGCGGTATCTCAAGCAGCATGGACTACAGGAAGACTGGTATTTGTTAATGAAAAGTTATTTGATATTTTGAAAACAATCGGGAAAAAATATGATGTACAGATACTTGTGCAGTCTCGGAAAGTGTATACTGAATATTTTTCAGGAAGTATAGATACGAATCTGACTTTGGATGAAATTCTTTCTTATTTAGATGTGGATAATAAGTTTATGTGGAGAAAGAAAGGAAAAACAATAGTTATTACAGACCGGTAACTGATAGATAAAAAGTACTGTGAAAAGTACATGCTTAAATAATTGTTAACTAAAAATTCTAAGTATGAAAAAAAACTTTTGTAAAGTTCGTAGGGGGCATTGCCTCTCTCTTGTATGGATAGTTTCATTTCTACTATGGGGAAATGTCACTATGGCCGCATTGCCTATTCAGGAGGCAAAACTTTCTATACAACAGCGTTCAGTGGCTTTGAGTCGGGTTTTTTATGAGATTGAAAAACAGACCGGCTACTCTTTCCTTGTTCGTAATAATGATATTAATATGAATGAGAAAGTATCTATTGATGTTAAAAATAAAAGTGTGGAAGAGGTGCTTGAGATGTTGTTTGTAGGGAAAAATATCCGTTATAAAGTGGAAGGGGAGCATATTTCTGTTTATAAACCCCAGCAATCAAGACAAAATGCAATTACCGGATTGGTTATGGATGTGGCAAAAGAACCAGTTATTGGTGCTTCTGTTGTGGTAATGGGATCTACTAACGGGTGTATCACAGATTTTGATGGAAAATTTTCTTTAGAAGTTTCTGAATTTCCTGTGAAGTTACAAATCAGTTATATTGGTTATAAATCTCAAGAGGTAACTGTACGTGATACAAAAACTATTCAGGTGGTATTACGTGAGGACACTGAAACTTTAGATGAAGTGGTGGTAGTGGGATACGGTTCGCAGAAAAAAGCAAACCTGACAGGAGCCGTTGCCTCGGTCAAGATGGATGAAGTGATAGGCAATCGTCCTTTGTCACAAGCTGCTGATGCATTGCAAGGTACGGTTCCCGGCTTGTTTGTGTCTAGTGATGGCAATGCTCCAGGTAAAAGTAAGTCATTCCAGATTCGTGGCGCTTATTCTGTAGGTATTAAAAATGATGATGGTTCTTATGGTAGTGCTATCAAGCCTTTGATTTTGATTGACAATGTGGAAGGAGACTTGGATATGGTTAATCCTGAGGATATTGAAACGGTTACAGTGTTAAAAGATGCTGCTTCAGCTGCCATTTATGGTGCCCGTGCTGCCGGTGGTGTAATTTTGGTTACTACCAAACGTCCGAAAGGAGAAACTTCTTTCCAACTGAATTATAATAATAACTTTGCCTTTGCAACTGCCATGAATTTGCCAGAACAGGCACCGTTGATGGAATATTTGCAGGCCTATTCTGATGCAGCCGGAGATCAATTCTGGACAATGGGTTCGCCTAGTGTAAGCAAATGGATGGGATATTTGGAGCAATATCGTAATAATCCGTCTTCTATTCCTACTGTCGGCGATGGTATCTTTAAAGATACGGATGGGGCTGTTTATTATATGAATGAAAAGGACTTGGTGAAGAACATGCTTGAGACTAGTTTCCAGCATACACATAATATATCAATGACAGGTGGTACTGATAAGCTCCGTTATCGTCTTTCTGCCGGATTTATTGATAATGACGGTGTGCTGATTACTGACAAGGATAAATACAGACGAATGAATGTCAGTGGATTTATATCTGCCAATGTTACAAAATGGTTTACTCAGGAAGCCACTTTTAGCTATGCACATAGTAAAAGAATGGAGCCAAAGTCTGCTTTGGGCGCTGTTTACAGTACTCGTCTTGCTTCTTTCTATCCGGAAGGCAATATGCCGGAAGGTATTTCTGCTGCAGGCGATGGATTACCTTTCTTTACTCCGTCCAATCAGATACGTTGGTCCAATCCAGAAAAAACATTGTATGACAATCCTCGTATTTTCCTGAAGTCTATATTGAAGCCATTAAAGGGATTTGAAATAGCATTTGAATATACTTTCGACAAGAATATATATGATTATAGCTGGTATACGGGAAGTGTGGTATATACTACTGTGCAAGGTGGTAAAGACACGACTCCGACCAATGACTATTTACAAAAAAAGAAAAGATATACCGACTATAACTCAATCAACTTGTATGGTACTTATGATTTCTCATTGGGTAATCATCAGTTTAAGATAATGGCAGGTTTCAATCAAGAATCCAGTTATCAGGAAACAATGGAGGCTTTATCCTATGGACAAGCTGTTATTGAGGTGCCTTCATTGGGTTCGGGTACATCTACATTGAAAGCTACGGACAAGTATAATGAGTTTTCTGTTCGCGGCGGATTCTTCCGTGTGAATTACAACTATCAGGATAAATATTTGCTGGAAGTAAACGGACGTTATGACGGTTCTTCTAAGTTTCCTAAAGAATCACGTTACGGTTTCTTCCCCTCTGTTTCGGCCGGTTGGAACATTGCACAGGAAAAATTCATGGAAAGTACTCAGAATTGGTTAGGTTCTTTGAAGCTACGTGCTTCTTATGGTATGATTGGTAACCAGAACGTGCCTGCTTATTCGTTTATTCCAACTATGGCGGTGAATAATAAATACAATGGTTGGATATCCAATGGTAATTATGTAACCGCTATTACTTCTATTCCTTCATTGGTAAGTCGTAACTTTACTTGGGAAAAGGTAGGGACATTAGACATCGGTATTGATTTCTCTATGTTCAGTAATCGCTTTACAGGTACTTTTGACTGGTATCAGCGTAATACGAACGGCATGCTTGCTCCGGGTGTGCAATTGCCTGCTGTAGTAGGTGCGGATGCTCCTTATCAGAATACGGCAGATATGCGTACACGTGGCTGGGAACTGAGTTTCAATTGGCGCGACCAGATTGGAAAGGTGAGCTACCGAGTCGGTTTCAACCTGTCCGACAGCAAGTCAAAGATTGTGAAGTATGACAGTAACTCATCCTACATATTAAGCAGCCAAAAGACGAATGCGCTGACGGGTGGAACATATACATTTTGGGAGTTTTATAAAGGTAAGGAATTAGGCGAAATCTGGGGATATGAAACAGATGGTTATTATACCGTAGACGATTTTGTCGATACTTCTTCATGGAAATTAAAGGATGGCGTTCCAAGCATAGATGGCTATAATCCTCGTCCGGGTGATGTGAAGTTCAAGAACTTAATGGATGATGAAAGAGGGACAAATATGATTTCCAGCGGTAACAATACGTTGAATAATCCGGGCGACCGTAAAGTGATTGGTAATGAAACTCCTCGTTATCTTTATGGTATTAATCTAGGATTAAACTATAAAGGTTTTGATTTGAGTGCCTTTTTGCAAGGAACCGGTAAACGCGATAAATGGATTGCCAATACATTGACTTTCCCATTATATTCTGACTTTAAGTTTATTCCTTTATATAAAGGTTTGGGTGATTACTGGCAACCGGTAGATGCTGCCAATGGTGATTACACAGCAGTTAATCCTAATGCTGAGTTCCCACGTATTTATGGCAACTATGGTAACCAAGGCTCTAATTACCGCCAGTCAGACAAGTACTTGTCCGATGCTTCTTATCTGCGTATCAAGAATGTTACTTTGTCATATACATTCCCCAAAGCATGGATTACCAAAATATCTTTGTCGCAGTTACGTGCTTTTGTCAGTGTAGAAAATCTGGCAACGTTCTCATCATTGCCAAAGGGTATCGACCCGGAAACGCTGAAATGGGATTATCCCGCATTCCGCACAGTATCCTTTGGGCTTAATCTTACATTATAAACCTTAAATTAGTACGAGTATATGAAAAGATTATTTATAAGTTTAGCAATTCTCGCAGGAATCAGCCTCTCTAGTTGTAATGATAGTTTCTTGGAAAAGACTCCTGTTACAGACTTGACGGAGAATAATGCATTCAATTCCTACGATAACTTCAAGGCTTTTATGTGGCCTTGTTATGAGATGTTTACAAATAATACTATTCGCACTTCCTTACAAGGATTCGGACAAGACGGACAGTATAAGGGCGATATGGCAGCAGGATACTTTCAGCAAAAATATGAAAGTGGCTACAATGAATTTGCTTATCAGACAGTTGCCAGTGTAGCATCCGGTAATGGCTGGGATTTTAAATCATTTATCCGCCGTGTCAATATCATGCTTTCACACATTGATAATTCTAGTATGACAGAGGCTCAGAAAGACCATTGGCGTGCAGTAGGATATTTTTTTCATTCTTTTTGGTATATGGAATTGATAGATCGTTTTGGCGATGTGCCTTGGGTGGACCAGGTATTGCAGGAAGATTCTCCCGAAGCTTATGGACCTCGTGTGGATAGAAAAACCGTAGCCGACAAGGTATTGGAACGTCTGCAATGGGCGGAACAGAATATTGGAAATTTCACATCACAGGATGGGGACAATACGATTAACCAAGATTGTGTACGTGCCGTTATTTCGCGTTTCGGATTACGTGAAGGTACATGGAGGAAATATCATGAATTGGGTGATGCTGAAAAATATCTGCAAGAGTGTGTACGCGCATCCGAGTTATTAATGGCCGCTTATCCTACTCTTTACACAGGAACAGACGGTCAACCCGGTGCCGGATATGGTGAAATGTGGACAACAGAGGATTTGGGACAAGTTCCAGGTATCATTCTCTATAAATCTTATGTGAAGGATATAAATCCTATGGGCATGAGTTATATTGAACATACTTCTTCACACTATGTGGAGATGAACCAGAATACGGTAGATCTTTATTTGATGAAGAATGGCAAGCCGATTTTGGCTGACGGATCGGGCTACCATGGAAATAAGGACATGTATGCGGTATTTCGTGACCGTGACCCGCGTTTGTATCACACGGTTATACCTCCTTATAAAGTAAAATCTGGAAAAGGCGACTATCCTACCTGGTCGTATACAGACAATCCGGCAGACCGTGAATATATTGATATTATGGGAGCAAATGAAAGTTGCAGTAACCCGGGTGTTGGTATGAAACGTTTGCCTGGGCAGAACTGGAGTGCATCACTTGTACCTGAAATACCAAGATTAGGTACTGGAGCATTTGTGACTTGCCGTTCAGGCTACTATGTATGGAAGAATTGGGATAACTGGGAAACCAGCTTTAATAATGGTAATTTGAATACAGCTGACAAACCTATTTTTAAAATTGAAGAAGTCCTGTTGAATGAAGCTGAAGCCAAATTTGAATTGGGAGTATTTGACCAAGGGGTTGCAGACAAAACAATCAATAAGTTGCGTGATCGTGCCGGTGTAGTCAAAATGGTGGTTGCTGACATTAATGATAGTTTTGATCCTAACCGTGGAAAATACTATCCTAAAGGTAATGAAAGTGGTATTTTGGTTGATCCTGTCTTATGGGAAATTCGTCGCGAACGTATTATAGAATTGATGGGTGAGGGATTTGGTATTTATGATATCCGTCGTTGGCGTATGGCTCCGTGGTTCCTCAATAAACCTGCAACTGGTCTTTGGATGAGTAAAGAAGAGGCAATGAAAAATAATATGACTTTATATAATCCTGCAACTGGTTATTCTGATGGAACTGACGGTTCATTGACGGAAGGTAATTTGTATCTTTTCAATGATCCTCTAAAAGAAGGTAAAGGTTGGTTAGATAAATATTATTTGTATCAAGTACCGACTACCGAAATATTATTGAACCCAGAACTGGAACAGAATCCTGGTTGGTAATTTATAGTGTGATACGAATGAGGCTGTCTCAAATGCGGAATAACGTATGGAGACGGTCTTGTTTGGTTTTTAAACTTAGAAAAATCGAAATAAAATGAGATTTCAGAAAATAGGATTGACTACTGTAGTGTTGTGTACCGTAGGAATACAACAGAGCTTTTCTATCGATATAGTTACAAAAGAAAAACCTAATATCGTGTTTATTTTGGCTGATGATTTAGGTTGGACGGATTTGGGTGTAATGGGCAGTGATTATTATGAAACTCCTAATATAGACCGTCTTGCTACAGAAGGAATATTGTTTGACAATGCTTACGCTGCAGCCGCCAATTCAGCACCTAGCCGTGCTTGTATGATGACAGGAATGTACACGCCACGCCATGGAGTATATACAGTTAGTCCTCCCGACCGTGGTGATCGTACCAAACGTAAATATATAGCTATTCCCAATGTAGAAGATGTCTGTGCCGACTTTGTGACTATGGCCGAGGCTTTGCAAGAACAGGGTTATCAGTGTGGTCATATCGGGAAGTGGCATTTGGGGGATGATGAGGACGGTACAGGACCCTTGTCACAGGGATTTATATGGAATGTGGGCGGTAATAGAGCAGGAGCTCCCTATTCTTATTTTTATCCCTATTGTCTGCCTGATAAAAGTAAATGTCATGTGGGATTAGAAGAAGGTATATTGGGTGAATATCTTACTGATCGGTTGACTGAAGAAGCTGTTTCTTTTATAAAATCTCATAGTGAAGGTCCTTTTTTCTTACATTTGTCCCATCATGCCGTACATACGGTTTTGCAAGCACCTGATTCATTGATAAATAAATATCGTAATAAAACTCCCGGTAAATATCATAAGAATCCTATATATGCTGCAATGATTGAAAAACTAGATGATAGTGTTGGTAGGATATGCCAAGTTATTAAGACATTAGGAATAGCAGATCGTACAATAGTCATTTTTTATTCAGATAATGGAGGTTCGGAACCAGTGACAGACAATTATCCGTTAAATGGAGGAAAGGGAATGCCTTATGAAGGTGGGAGCCGTGTGCCGTTGATTATAAGGTGGACTGGTAAAATAGAAGGAGGCATCCGTTCATCTGTTCCAATAACAGGAGTTGATTTTTATCCAACTTTTGTTACTTTGGCACAGGGTAAGATTCCTGCTAACTTAGATGGAAAAGATATTTTTACGCTTATAAATAATAATGAGACGGAACGTGATCTTTTCTGGCATTTTCCGGCTTATTTGGAGTCTTATTTAAACGGGGGAAGAGATTTCCGTGCAAAACCTTATTCCAGTATTCGTTCAGGTGATTGGAAATTGATATATCATTATGAAGATAAGTCTATGGAACTGTTTAATTTGAAGAATGATCTGGGAGAATCACAAGATCTATCAGGTTCAAATCCTGTAAAACGAGGAGAACTTTATCAGAAACTGATGAAGTGGATTCAAGAAACTCATGCTCCTATTCCTGTGAAATTGAATCCTTATTATCGAGAGTAGGTGAATGATATTTTTTTCTTCTATAGCTTTGCAGCCTAGGATATTTTCTCTAAATTGCCGATGTTTATAGCAGGAGTAGTAATTATTAAATTCAGTAAAAAACAGAATATATGAAAAATCGAAACCTCTTTCTTTTAACCAGTGGATTAGCATTTCCTCTATTAGGCGCTTATGCTCAGAAAACTCCTAAACCGAATATCATTTATATTATGTGTGATGATATGGGTTATGGTGATTTAGGGTGTTATGGTCAGTCCTACATCAGTACACCGAATATTGATAATATGGCTAAAGAAGGTATGCGTTTTACACAAGCGTATGCCGGTAGTCCGGTGAGTGCTCCATCACGTGCGTCATTTATGACCGGACAACATTCCGGACATTGTGAAGTACGTGGGAACAAAGAGTACTGGCGCGATGCCCCTGTTGTGATGTATGGAAATAATAAGGAATATGCCGTGGTGGGGCAACATCCATACGATCCCGGTCATGTGATTATACCTGAAATAATGAAAGATAACGGTTATACTACCGGTATGTTTGGTAAATGGGCAGGGGGCTATGAGGGATCTGTGTCTACGCCGGACAAACGGGGTATTGATGAATATTATGGTTATATTTGTCAGTTTCAGGCTCATTTATATTATCCGAATTTCCTGAACCGGTATAGTAAATCGGCTGGTGATACGGCAGTGGTTCGTGTAGTGATGGATGAGAATATCAACTATCCTATGTTTGGTAAGGACTATTTCAAACGTCCGCAATATTCTGCGGATATGATCCATGAAGAAGCAATGAAATGGTTGGATAAACAGGATGGCAAGCAACCTTTCTTTGGTATTTTTACTTATACGCTTCCTCATGCAGAGCTGGCGCAGCCCGAAGATTCTATTCTGACAGGTTATCAAAAGAAGTTTTTTGAAGATAAAACTTGGGGTGGACAGGAAGGATCAAGATATAATCCGTCGGTACACACCCATGCGCAGTTTGCCGGCATGATTACTCGCTTGGATTATTATGTAGGAGAAGTTTTGAACAAATTAAAGGAGAAAGGACTGGACGAAAATACCATTGTGATTTTTACCAGTGATAACGGCCCCCATGAAGAAGGGGGAGCTGACCCTACCTTCTTTGGTCGTGATGGCAAACTTCGTGGATTGAAACGTCAATGTTATGAAGGGGGGATTCGTATTCCGTTCATTGTGCGTTGGCCGGGTAAAGTACCCGAAGGAACGGTTAATGATCATCAGTTAGCTTTCTATGACTTGATGCCTACATTTTGTGACTTGGCAGGTGTGAAGAATTATGTGAAGAAGTACACTAACAAGAAAAAAGACATGGATTATTTTGATGGTATTTCTTTTGCTCCGACTTTGTTAGGACAGGAAGGACAGAAGAAACATGATTTCTTGTATTGGGAATTTGATGAAACCGATCAGATTGGTGTACGTATGGGAGACTGGAAGATGGTAGTGAAAAAAGGGACTCCTTTCCTTTACAATCTTGCTACAGATATTCATGAAGACCATGATATCGCTGCCGGACATCCGGATATTGTGAAACAAATGAAAGAGATTATCAGAACACAGCATACTCCGAATCCTCATTTCTCTGTGACTTTGCCTTCATTTGAATAAATAGATTTTTTATTCTGATATTCCTCAATCTATTCATTTAGATTGGGGAATATTTTTTTATGTTCCATAAACCTGCTATCTTTGCCTCGCAAATTTAAAAATATTCCGATGAGAATTTAAAACATTCATTTCCATACAACTATTTGTTTTTACGTTGGGACAGCAGGCGAAATAATTTCGTTTGTTGCGCAATAGTTGTCTTCTTATTCCAACTACGAACTTTTCAGTATTCATATTTAAAATTCTTAGAAAGAGTATGTGTATACATGTACAGTCCATTACTTACATGCATCCGGATAAAGATGTGCTTTTCAGTAATGTCAGTTTTACTATCAGTAAAGGGCAAAAAGTAGCCCTCATCGGAAACAACGGTTCGGGAAAATCTACCTTAATGCGATTGATAACTAAAGAGCTATTACCTTCTGAAGGACAAATTATATGTCCGGATATCCCCTATTCTATTCCACAGCATTTTGGTCAGTTTAATCATTTGACAGTAGCCGGGGCATTGGGAATAGAAAGAAAGTTATATGCACTTCATGCCATTTTACAGGGAGATGCTTCGATAGAGCATTTTACGGCTTTGGCGGATGACTGGAAAATAGAAGAGAAAGCGGTTGCTGCTTTGAATGAATGGGGGTTGGTAGGAGTACCTCTTTCCTATCCCATGCATTTGTTGAGTGGCGGTGAGAAAACAAAAGTTTTTCTAGCAGGAATTACTATATACTTTCCTGCTTTTATTTTGATGGATGAGCCTACCAATCATTTGGATGACGAAAGCCGTATCCGGCTGTACCGTTTTATAACTACTGCTGCAGCAGGGATACTGGTTGTCAGCCACGACCGGACATTACTCAATTTACTTTTTTCTACCTATGAGCTTACTGCAAAAGGTGTCACTTATTATGCTGGAAATTACGATTTCTATAAAGAACAGAAGAAATTGGCTGTAGAAGCTCTGCAAACCCGGTTGAAGGAGAATGAAAAGCAATTACAAAAAGCCCGAAAGCAGGCACGTGAGGTAATGGAGCGTCAACAAAAGCATGATGTGCGAGGTAAAAAACAAAATGTGAAGAAAGGAGTCGGAAAGATGGCAATGCATACATTCAGGGATCAGGCTGAGAAAAGTACTGTCCGTTTAGGAGATGTTCATGTTGATAAGATCCGTTTTTTGGCAGGAGAAACAGTAGAACTGCATAAAGCTTTACCTGATATGAAGACGATGAAAGTAAATTTCAATTCATCTTCTTTGCATATCGGTAAAATACTTATCGTAGCTTCAAGTGTGAATTATTCGTATGGAGAAAATCCTTTGTGGTCTTCTCCTCTTGAGTTTACCATCAAAAGTGGTGACCGTATTCATTTGAAAGGAAGTAATGGTAGTGGTAAAACAACTTTATTGAGGTTGATAACCGGAAGTCTTGCTCCTACTCAAGGTTCTTTGATACAGGCAGAAGGGCTGACGTACGTTTATCTTGATCAGGAATATTCTACAATTCGTAATGATTTGTCGGTATTGGAACAACTTGCCTTATTCAATAGTGAATTGTATGATAATGAATTGAGAACGATTCTCAACCGTTTTTTGTTTCCTGTTTCCACATGGAACAAGAAATGTAGCTATCTGAGTGGAGGTGAGAAGATGAAACTTTCTCTCTGTTGTCTTATGGTGAGTGCACAGGCCCCCGATGTTTTTATTGTGGATGAACCTACTAATAATATTGATATTCTGAGTATGGAGATCTTGACCGAAACTTTGAAGGATTATCAAGGCACTTTGTTGGTGGTGAGTCATGACAACTATTTTGTGCAACAAATAAAGGCAGATAAGCAGATTGAGTTGTTCTGATGTTTTATTTTGTCAAGTGCGGCATTTTTGTTTTAAATATAGAGTTTGACAAAAATGCCGCAGACTTGATTTATTTTATTCGGAGTTATTATTGCAATGTCAGCGTCTTTACTTGTAATTCAGCATCTTTAGAATTACCCCCTACCATTATATCGAAGTTTCCGGCTATGGTGCGCATGGTATTTGTCTGCGCGTCCCACCATTCCAATTGTTTGGGTGTTAACTCTAATTCTACATTGACTGTTTTTCCTGCAGGAATTTGTACACGTTTGAAAGCACGCAGTGTTTTAGCCGGTCCTTCCGCATCTTCTTGTTTTTTCAGATATACCTGTACTACTTCTTCCCCGTCACGATTACCGGCATTGGTTACAGGAATAACCATTTTGGCAGTTTCCCCTACTTTAATCGTTTGATCCAGTTTGATGTTATCATAGTTAAAAGTGGTATAACTCAAACCATAACCGAACGGGAAAAGAGGATCACCTTTAAAATAACGGTAAGTGCGTCCTGTCATATTATAATCTTCAAAGTCAGGCAATTGCGCTATATTCCGGTAAAAAGTAACGGGCAGTCGTCCTGCAGGATTGTAATCTCCAAACAAGACTTCGGCGGCAGCTTTACCTCCGGATTGTCCCGGATACCATGCTTGTAAAATGGCCTGACAATATTTGGTTTCGGGCTCCATAGCAATGGGTGATCCGGAAAAATTAACGAAAATAACTTTTTTCCCGGCATCACAGAGTGCTTTTATTAATTCACGCTGAACAGCTGGAAGCTCGATGTCAGTACGGTCTCCTTTGCGGAATCCCGGTAAATTGACACCCATCTCCTCTCCTTCCAAACTTGGAGATATACCGCCTGCAAATATAACTATATCAGCATCTTTCACTTTTGCTACCGTATTCTTAATGTTGACTTCTTCTTTAAACCCAAGATCAAAATTCAACTGTGCGTCTCCACTAAAGTATTGGAAGCGGATTTCTATATCGTATGGCTTGCCGGCTTCTGCATGCATGGCGTAAGCTTGTCCCCTGCCCCCATGTTTGTTGGTGAATTTCTTTACCTCTTCACCATTTATCAATAATTGTGTAGCTCCACAACTATAAAAGTTGAAAATAACCTCTCCTGTTTCTTGGGGGGTGAACACACTTTGATAGATGGCCGAGAAATCGGTCAGATTCACACCGGGGGCAAATACGGTGGCTCCTGAGGTACAAAGGCGGAACGGGGTGGTGAGTTGTGCGGTGGCTGCCGCATTTCCTTCATATTCCTTGTTGTTCCAATAGCGGGCGGAGAACCCTGGACCTTCTTTAGAAGTACACTGGTTGAAAACGCTTCTGATTAATGAGCGTTCTACCCAGCTGCAACCTTGTTCATAGATCAGTTTGTCATTCTCTCCCATGGCTGAGCGGATACCTTCCAATAAGGTGATCGTATGTTTGGGAGTACCGTTATAATTACCCCATTGCATCACAGAGTCATTTGCGTTAGGTCCCATGACGGCGATGGTTTGTCCACCGCGTTTCAGTGGCAGGATATTATTTTTGTTCAGTAACAGCGTCATTGATTTGCGTGCTATATCTAGTGACAGGGAATCATGTTCTGCCGAGCAAACCACAGAATAAGGAATTTTAGTCCATTCCACTTTACTGGGATCGTCCATTTCACCCAATTCAAAGCGTGCTTTTAATAATCGTTTTACGGATACATCAATATCCTTTTCACTGATTAATCCTTTTTTAGCGCTTTCTACTAATGCTTTATAACTAGAACCACATTCCAGATCCGTACCGCTTAATACTGCGGCGGCAGAGGCCGATTCAGCGTCCGGATGTGTTTTATGTCCTTTTTCCCGATAGAAATCGTCAATGGCGCCACAGTCTGAGAGTACAATACCTTCATATCCCCATTCCTGACGGAGAATTTGCATCAGCAGGCGGTCGCTTCCGCAACAAGGATCTCCTTCCAGACGATTGTAGGCACACATTACTTCTTTTACTTTTCCTTCCTTTACCAAGGCTTCGAAAGGAACCAGATAAGTTTCATGCAAGTCACGTGGTTTTATATTTTCGGCATTGAATTCGTGCCGGTTCCATTCCGGTCCCGAGTGAACGGCAAAGTGCTTGGCGCAAGCGTGTATTTTATCGTATTTTTGATTTGCATCCGTGCATTGTAGTCCTTTCACTACATTTACCCCCATGACACTTGTCAGATAAGGATCTTCCCCATACGTTTCAATACCTCTCCCCCATCTGGGATCGCGATAAATATTGACGGTGGGTGTCCACATAGTCAAACCTTGATAACGCTCGTAGCTTCCTGCAGCCGAGTAAGCTGTATTTTTGGCCCGCGCCTCATCCGATACTGCCGTATAAATGGTATGTATGGCGTCGGGTTCAAAGGAAGCGGCCATTCCTATGGGTTGTGGAAAGACTGTAGCCAGTCCGCTTCGTGCCACTCCGTGCAAGGCCTCATTCCACCAATTATAAGGTTTGATGCCCAATCTTTCGACAGGTTTGGAGTTGTCCATCATTAAAGCTACTTTTTCTTCTAATGTAAGTTGCTGCAATAAATCTTCTGCCCGTTCTTCAGGAGATAAATTACTGTTTTTATAAGCCGGTTGGTTACCGCAACCGCTCAGAATCACAAGGGAAGCAAATAAATATAGAATTCTGTTTCTCATAGTAAAATAGTAAAAATGATTAGTTACATGGCAAAAATAGAATAATTATGAGAATAGTCCGTGTATTTTTTGACTAAAATGGTGGGAGATATTGTTTTTTGTACGAAAAGGTGAGGAATATATAAAAAAACTCCGGTCAGGTATATAGGCTGACCGGAGATGTATTGAAAACAGCAAATAATGACTATTTATATTCTGCCCAGTCTATCAAGCGCATATCCCCTTTCTTGGCCAGTGTATCATGCATAGCCAGTGCGGCAGAAATACAATGAGGAGTCTGTCCTTTGGAAGACATTTTTACATAGTCCCAAAGAATGTTCTTATAGTCCGGATGTGCACAGTTTTCGATGATGGCTTGGGCGCGTTCTACCGGGCTCTTTCCGCGTAAGTCGGCAACACCTTGTTCGGTAATGATAATATTGACATCGTGTTCGCTGTGATCTTCATGAGAAACCATAGGAACGATGGCACTGATTTTTCCTTCTTTTGCCACAGACGGACAAGTAAAGATGGAAATATAGGCATTGCGGGTAAAGTCACCAGAACCACCGATGCCGTTCATCATCTTAGTGCCGCTGATGTGAGTAGAGTTTACATTGCCATAAATGTCTGCTTCGATAGCAGTATTGATAGAGATAACACCGAGGCGGCGTATAACTTCCGGGTTATTTGAGATTTCGGACGGACGCATTACCAGTTTGTCACGGAAGAAGTCGATGTCATCATAAATTCCTTGCAGACATTCGTTTGTGACAGTCAATGAACAAGTACTTCCAAATTTCACACGTCCTTGACGAATCAGATCCACTACTGCATCTTGCAGTACTTCGGTATACATTTCAAAAGCAGGGATTGTCTTGTCTCGTCCCAAAGCGCCCAATACGGCATTGGCGATGTTTCCTACCCCACTCTGCAATGGCAGGAAGCTTGCAGGAATAATGCCTCGTTTCATATCAGCAGCCAGGAAGTCGGCAACGTTTTGTCCGATTTGGTCGGTGATAGGATCCGGTGCGGTGAATGAACGGGCCTGGTCAGGTGTGTTCACTTCCACTACTCCGATGATTTTCTTCGGATCTACCTGTACGTAAGGTAAACCGATGCGGTCACTGGGCTTGAAGATGGGAATTTCACGGCGGTAAGGCGGATCAAGCGGTTCATAAACATCATGCAGCCCCATACCGTTTTTACTGTGGGCGGCGTTCAGCTCGATAATTACTTTATCTGCCAGACGTGCGATGGTTGGAGCGATACCTCCGGCAGCTGTCAGGTATACTTTGCCGTCGGGTGTGATTTCGCATGCTTCCAGAATGGCAACATCTACTTTGCCCATGAAGCCATAACGTACTTCCTGTGCCATTTGTGACAAGTGGATGTCATTATATGCTATTTCACCGTTATTCACGGCTTTACGAAAATCGGGGTTGGTTGTGTAGGGAGCACGGTAACGGATTGCTTTTACTCTGGACAAGATCCCGTCTGTAGCATCCCCTGTAGAGGCGCCGGTAAAAATACTAATTTGGAAAGGATTACCTTTGGCATGTTCTTCTTCTGCTATTTTGGCGACTTCGGGGGTTACGGCTTTGGGTGTTCCTGCTGGAGTAAAGCCACTAAGTCCAATATTGTAGCCATGCTTGATGTAGCTGGCTGCTTCGGCTGCGGAAATAATATTAAATCCCATGATATTCAATGTGTTATTCTTTATTAGTATAGTTGTTATTAATATTTTCGATTAAAAATTTCTGAATAAATGAAAGCACGCCGCGCCTCTTCTTTAGTACTCAGTTTTATAGGAGTCCGGTTTTCCCTCTTATTTTCTGCCAGAGGTGAAGCGACCGCTTTTCTGATTATTGACTGGTTCTGCATACGGGAGGACTGAGGTTTGCGAACCGCCGGAGCTGGAGAAACAGACACCTTTTCTTCCATGCTTTCCTGCTCTATTTCAGGAAACATATCTGCAAGCACTTCCTTGGGGGAAGGTGTTTTCTTCTCTTTGCCGGCTTTTGAGATTTGTTGTACGATAGCCACAACAATGATTACTATAAATATGAGAACCTGAATGATATCCATACTTTCCTTATTATATAATGAATGCTCAAAGTTAGAAAAATATTTCATAACCAACTCTATAAAAGGACATAAAAAAAGGAAGAGAACTTCACAGTTGTCTTCCCCTATTTTTTTAACCTAAACCTTAACTATGAAAAAATCTAATGTTTTTCGGAAGCAAATATGCGAATTATAATAATACGTTGGTAACGTTAACGGTCTTTTTTGTTCACTGGTTATAATTATTTAACAGTTAAATGCATAAATCTCTTATAATATCCAATTTTCGGCTCTTTTATTCGTTTAATTTGTCGGTAACTCCGTATCTTTGCCTACGAAACCATAAAACAGAGAAAATATGAAAGAAACAACAGGAGCAGACTTTAAATCTGCAACTGATTCCGAGAACAAAAAATTGTTTATTGAAACCTACGGATGCCAGATGAATGTTGCTGATAGTGAAGTGATTGCTTCTATTATGCAAATGGCAGGCTACCATGTATGCGAAACATTGGATGAAGCGGACGCTGTATTTATGAATACCTGTTCTATTCGCGACAATGCAGAACAAAAGATTCTGAACCGTCTGGAGTTTTTCCATTCTATGAAGAAAAACAAACGTCGGAATCTGATTGTCGGTGTGTTGGGCTGCATGGCAGAACGTGTAAAAGATGATTTGATCGAGAACCATCATGTAGATCTTGTCGTAGGACCGGATGCCTATCTCACTTTGCCCGATTTGGTCGCTTCGGTTGAAGCGGGGGAGAAAGCCATTAATGTGGAGCTTTCTACTACAGAAACCTATCGTGAGGTAATTCCGTCCCGTATTTGCGGCAATCATATCTCCGGGTTTGTATCCATTATGCGTGGTTGCAATAATTTCTGTCATTATTGTATTGTGCCGTATACCCGTGGGCGTGAGCGCAGCCGTGATGTGGAAAGTATTCTGAATGAGGTGCGTGACTTGGCAGCCAAAGGTTATAAAGAAGTAACGTTGCTAGGACAGAATGTAAATTCTTATCGTTTTGAGAAAGAGGGTGAAATAATTACTTTCCCGATGCTGCTCCGCACAGTGGCCGAAGCGGTTCCGGACATGCGTGTTCGTTTTACCACTTCACATCCCAAGGATATGAGTGATGAAACCTTGCAAGTCATTGTGGAAACGCCTAATGTATGCAAGCATATTCATTTACCGGTACAGAGCGGCAGTTCGCGTATATTGAAGCTGATGAACCGCAAATATACCCGTGAGTGGTATTTGGAAAGGGTAGCGGCTATTCGCCGTATCATTCCCGATTGTGGTCTGAGTACTGATATTTTCTCCGGCTATCATTCGGAAACGGAAGAAGACCATCAGGAATCTCTATCCTTGATGCGTGAATGTGCGTATGATTCCGCCTTTATGTTTAAATATTCCGAACGTCCCGGAACATATGCTTCCAAACATCTGCCGGATGACGTACCCGAAGAGGTTAAGATACGTCGGCTGAATGAAATCATTGAATTGCAGAACCGTCTTTCTGCTGAAAGTAATGCCCGTGATGTGGGTAAGACCTTCGAAGTGATGGTAGAAGGTGTTTCCAAGCGTTCCAGAGAACAGCTTTTTGGCCGTACACAGCAAAACAAGGTGGTAGTCTTTGATCGTGGGAATCATCGTATCGGCGATTTTGTCCATGTACGCATTACTGAAGCCAGTTCGGCTACATTGAAAGGAGAAGAGGTGTTCTGATGGGGAAAAAAGAAGAATATAAGGAAAAGAACTTGCAATATTTGCAAGTTCTTTCTACACAGGAAGGTATTTGTTCTTTACCTTGTAATATGTTTTATAAAGTATTGCAGACAGGTACGGGTACAGTTTCACCTACGATCCGCAGTATTGTCACCGTTCATTATCGGGGTAGTCTGATAAACGGGAAAGAGTTTGATAACTCCTATGACCGTAACTGTCCCGAAGCTTTCCGGCTGTGTGATGTCATAGAGGGATGGCAGCTGGCGCTTCAACGTATGCATGTAGGAGATAAATGGGTGGTTTATATTCCTTATACTATGGGGTATGGTAGCCGTACAAGCGGGCCGATTCCTGCTTTCTCTACATTAATATTTGAAGTGGAACTGCTGGGCATTGCATAATGCCTCCGGTTATCGGTTATGCAGCCTGTCATTCATCCGGTCTTCGTAACCGTCACGATATTTCTTTTCGGGCATAACAATCCATAAGATTATATAGACAATAATGCCCGAAAAGGCTGTGAAAACCGTGGCAAATGAATAGATAATGCGCACTATCGTAACATCCCAGCCAAAATAATCAGCCAGTCCCGCACATACTCCGGCTAGCATTCTGTTGTTGGAACGGGTCAGTTTTTTATTTTCCATTTCTGTCTCTTTTGAAGTTATCTGCACAAATGTAGGAAAAGTAAAAACGAATTATTAACTTATACTCTTAAAAGTACTTAAAGGATAGTTCTTCTCATTCAATTTATTTGTTATTTTGCAGCAAATTAGGGCAAAAAGTGGATATACTCAAAATAAATACTTGTCCGTTGTGCGGCGGAAAACATTTGGGACATGCAATCACTTGTACGGATCACTATGCTTCGGGTGAACAATTCAATTTGGTTCGCTGCGATGATTGTGGCTTTATTTTTACACAAGGTGCACCCGTGGAAGCCGAGATAGGGCGATATTATGAGACTCCCGATTATATTTCACACACTGATATCCGCAAGGGGCTGATGAACCGTGTATACCATGAGGTACGCAAGTATATGCTGTCACGCAAAGCCAAGCTGATAAAACGGACATCCGGTTTGAGTAAAGGTACTTTGTTAGACATTGGTACCGGTACCGGATATTTCAGTAATACAATGAAGGAGCGCGGATGGCGGGTGAAAGCTATAGAGAAAAGTCCGCAGGCGCGTGCGTTTGCCAAAGAGCATTTTGAACTGGATGTAGATACGGAGGATGCTTTGGCGGGATATGCCGATCATTCTTTTGATGCCATTACTCTATGGCATGTGATGGAGCATCTGGAACATCTGAATGAAACGTGGGAAAAATTATTCAAACTTTTGAAAGAGAGGGGAGTATTGATAGTGGCTGTGCCTAATCCCAGTTCGTATGATGCGGAAAAATATAAGGAATGGTGGGCAGCATACGATGTGCCCCGTCATTTATGGCATTTTACACCTTCCGTCATGCAACAATTCGGCGTCAAGCATGGTTTTAAATTAGCGGAACAGCATCCGATGCCTTTTGATGCTTTTTATGTATCCATGTTGACGGAAAGATATAAAGGCAGCCGTTTGTCCTTTTTGAAGGGAATGTGGACGGGCCTGTTGGCCTGGTTCAGTTCACTGGCGAAAAAAGAACGCAGTAGTTCAATGATTTATGTATTCAGAAAGAAGTGATTATGGGAAAAAAATCAGGGTCCTTTTTCGATATGCAGTTCATTACCTCCAGCATCAGTACAATGCTGGTGTTGCTCTTGTTGGGGATGGTGGTATTCTTTGTGCTGTCTGCCAATAACTTATCCAAGTATGTACGCGAGAACATCAGTTTCTCCGTACTCATCAGCGATGATATGAAAGAAGCGGACGCTTTGAAATTCCAGAAAAAATTGAATGAGGAACCTTTTGTGAAAGAAACTTCCTATATATCGAAGGAGCAGGCGTTGAAAGAGCAGAGCGAAGCGATGGGTACAGACCCGGCTGAATTCTTGGGATATAATCCTTTTACAGCTTCTATTGAAATAAAACTGAATGCCGATTATGCCAATTCGGACAGCATTTCTTGGATAGAGCAGAAAATTATGCAGAACAAGAAAGTTATGGAAATCAACTATCCTCAGGATTTACTGGATGCAGTGAACAGCAATATACGGAAAATCAGTTTTTTGCTATTGGGACTGGCTGCGCTGCTTACCCTTATTTCTTTTGCGCTGATTAATAACACCATCCGTCTGGCCATTTATTCCAAACGTTTTCTGATTCATACCATGAAACTGGTAGGGGCAAGCTGGGGATTTATCCGTCGTCCTTTTTTGGTGCGGAATATATGGATAGGGATACTGGCCGCTGCCATGGCAGATGCGGCATTGATAGGAATGGCCTATGCGTTAGTAAAATATGAACCCGAATTGATTGAGATTATTACCCCTATGACCATGCTTATGGTAATGGGTTCTGTTTTTGTGTTTGGTGTGGTTATTACCTTTATGTGTGCATATATATCAATCAATAAATACTTGCGCATGAAAGCTAGTGCGTTGTATTACATTTAATAATAAAAGGATATGGATAGACAAAAATTCGCCTTTGATAAAACTAATTTTATATTGCTTGCCATAGGTATGGCAGTGATTATTGTCGGTTTTCTGCTGATGACAGGACCTAGTTCGACAGAAGGATATTTTGAGCCGGATATTTTTAGTGTACGTCGCATCAAAGTGGCGCCCGCAGTATGTTTCTTTGGCTTTATATTTATGATTTATGGCATTGTCCGCAAGCCAAAGGACAAGACAGAAGTGGTTAACTCTTGATTTTTTTAATTTTTAATTCTCAATTTTTATTTAAAGAATGGAATGGTTTGAGGCATTGATCCTTGGTTTGCTCCAAGGATTGACAGAGTATTTGCCGGTCAGCAGTAGTGGTCATCTGGCTATCGGTTCGGCATTGTTTGGCATACAAGGGGAAGATAATCTGACTTTTACCATAGCAGTGCATGTGGCTACGGTACTCAGTACTTTGGTTATATTATGGAAAGAAATAGGCTGGATATTCCGTGGTTTGTTCAAGTTTGAGATGAATGCGGAGACAAAATATGTGATCAATATCCTGGTATCCATGATTCCTATCGGCATTGTGGGTGTGTTTTTTAAAGATTATGTGGAAGAAATTTTCGGTTCCGGCTTGCTTATTGTAGGTTGTATGCTGTTATTGACAGCTTTGCTTCTTACTTTCTCTTATTATGCAAAACCTCGTTTGAAAGAGAACATCAGCATGAAGGATGCGTTTATTATAGGTCTGGCACAGGCTTGTGCCGTGATGCCGGGATTATCCCGTTCGGGTACTACCATTGCTACCGGTTTGTTGTTGGGAGACAACAAGGCGAAACTGGCTCAGTTCTCTTTCCTGATGGTGATTCCTCCTATATTGGGTGAGGCGTTGCTGGATGGTATGAAGATTGTAAAAGGAGCTGCAGCCGGCACATCAGATATATCTGTATTGTCATTGATTGTAGGTTTTCTGGCAGCTTTCATATCGGGCTGTGTAGCTTGTAAGTGGATGATTAATATTGTGAAGAAAGGTAAGTTGATTTATTTTGCTATCTATTGTGCCATAGCCGGTGCCGTTACGATAGCGTGCACATTGATGTAATTGGATGAATTTTAAAGAAGGAGAAGTATTATACTTTGATAAACCGCTGAAATGGACCTCATTTGCAGTGGTAAACAAGATAAGATACCATATTTGCCGCAAACTGGGCGTGAAGAAAATAAAAGTGGGACATGCCGGGACATTAGACCCGCTGGCTACCGGGGTGATGATTATTTGTACAGGCAAGGCAACGAAACGCATCGAAGAGTTCCAGTATCATACCAAAGAATACATTGCCACCTTGCAGTTGGGGGCTACCACACCTTCATTCGACCTGGAGAAGGAGATAGATGCTACCTATCCTACGGAACATATCACCCGCGAGTTGGTAGAGGAAGCCTTGCAGCGTTTTATCGGCAGGATAGAACAGATTCCGCCTGTTTTCTCGGCTTGTAAGGTAGATGGTAAACGCGCTTACGATTTGGCTCGAAAAGGTGAGGATGTGGAGTTGAAAGCCAAGACGTTGATTATAGACGAGATAGAGTTGCTGGAATGTAATCTGCCTGAGATTAAAATCAGGGTAGTGTGCAGCAAGGGCACTTATATCCGTGCATTGGCCCGTGATATTGGCGAAGCTTTGAATAGCGGTGCTCATTTGACAGGGCTGATACGTACCCGGGTGGGGGATGTGAGACTGGAAGACTGTTTGTCGGTGGAAAGTTTTCCGGAATGGCTTGACCAACAAGAGATTGAAGAAGTTATAAACGAATAAGGAGAGATAAGATGAAACTGTCGCAATTTAAATTTAAACTGCCGGAGGATAAAATAGCTTTGCATCCGGCTAAGTATAGAGATGAGTCGCGCCTGATGGTTGTTCACAAATCAACAGGTAAGATTGAACACAAGGTATTCAAGGATATCCTGGACTATTTTGATGATAAAGATGTGTTTATCTTTAATGATACGAAAGTTTTCCCTGCGCGTTTGTATGGAAATAAGGAAAAGACCGGTGCCCGTATCGAGGTATTTTTGTTGCGCGAGCTGAATGAGGAACTTCGCTTGTGGGATGTGCTGGTAGATCCTGCCCGTAAGATCCGTATCGGTAACAAGCTTTATTTTGGTGACGATGATTCCATGGTGGCCGAAGTGATTGACAACACCACTTCCCGCGGACGTACCCTGCGTTTCCTGTATGACGGCTCTCACGACGAGTTCAAGAAAGCATTGTATGCGTTGGGAGAGGCTCCGCTGCCCAGTTTCATCCGTCGTCCGGTAGAAGAGGAAGATACCGAACGTTTCCAGACTATCTTTGCCAAGAACGAAGGGGCTGTGACAGCTCCCACTGCCGGACTTCATTTCAGCCGCGAGTTGATGAAGCGTATGGAAATCAAAGGTATAGACTTTGCTTTTGTGACGATGCATGCCGGACTGGGTAATTTCCGCGAGATTGATGTGGAGGACCTTACCAAGCATAAGATGGATTCGGAGCAGATGTATGTCAATGCGGATGCGTGCCGTATTGTGAATAATGCCAAGGATGAAGGAAAGAATATTTGTGCGGTAGGAACGACAGTGATGCGCACGATAGAGACTGCGGTAGGTACGGATGGTCATCTGAAAGAATTTGACGGATGGACCAATAAGTTCATTTTCCCTCCTTATGATTTCTCGGTAGCCAACAGCATGGTTACTAACTTTCACCTGCCTCTCTCCACTTTGCTGATGCTGGTAGCTGCCTACGGTGGTTATGATCTGGTGATGGAGGCTTATCACACAGCATTGAAGGAAGATTACCGTTTCGGTACTTATGGCGACGCTATGTTGATTTTGGATAAGTAATACCGGTTGGAGCAGCGTATGAGGGTTTATTTGGGACTTGGAACCAATCTGGGTGATAAAGAATCAAATCTGCATGTTGCTGTCCGGAAGATAAATGAGCGGATAGGGGAGGTTACTGCCCTTTCCGCTTTTTATGTTACCGCCCCTTGGGGGTTTTCTTCTGAAAATTCTTTTCTGAATGCCACCTGTTGCGTGGAGAGTGTGCTTCCTCCCTTGGATATATTGCGGGAAACACAGGAGATAGAGCGTGAATTAGGCCGGATGAAGAAGTCGGCGGGAGGTAATTATAGTGACCGCCTGATTGATATAGATATTTTGTTGTACGGTGATTTAATACTGCATACGCCGGAATTGGAAATCCCTCATCCCCTGATGACTGAACGGAGGTTTGTCATGGACCCGCTGGCGGAGATTGCATCGGATGTGGTGCATCCGGTATTGGGAAAAAGGCTGGGGGAGCTTTAAACCTGTAAGAGTATATTAATTAAAAGAGGACGGAAAATTCTTCAAATCCGTCATTGTGGTGTAGATAGCTGATTGATAGTGTATTGTTATGAAGGATTCGTAATAGAATCCTTCATAAATGTTTCAGGGAAATATGTCCAGTATGGAATAATCTCTCCAAATTTCTTGTGTGGTGACGCTCGTCACTCCGGAATCAGGGTAACGTTGGCAAAATTCTTCTGTTCTGTCTTCTCGTATAATTAGGAATTTGTTTTTGTAGCTCACTTCGTATCCATATTTTTTTATTATACTTTGGGTTTGCATGATGAGTGAGTCTACTCTACATTTGTAGGTTCCTTCATATCCTTTTCTCCCATCGGGAAAAGTCATGGTAAATAGTCGGGTCTGGTTGTCGAATGTATAGCGTGTACCGTTTCTGTTTTTCAGTTCCTGCATCAGTTCTTTTTCTATATTTTGTTTGGTTTGTGTGTCTTGTGCTTCTACTCGTACTTCTGGTTTGACATAAGGATGAGCTCCGTTTTCCACTTCCACATCCTTGCTTCCCCACATGGTGGTTTGTATTTTTATTATTTTTACCAGTTTGTTATTCTTGTCCAGCACATGTATAGATGATTCTCCTTCGCAAAGTGGAAAGATACATACGACACCGAAATGTTCGATTCCGAAATATTCCGTTTTCAGTTTTTCTGGATCGTTGTTCTTTATTGTGTAACCATTTGTTTGTTCGCCCAAGGAGGCATTGAATGGATGGCCTACGTAAGCTTTGTATTCACTCACAATATCTGTTCCTTCTTCCGGTTCCGGAGGGAGGATTTCTTCTTTGTCTGAGCATCCCGATAACAGTGTCAGACATAATACTAGCGTTAGTGTCAGGGCGTGTATTACGTCCTGACTGAGGTTATTTCTTTTGAATGTCATAGATCATTTGTTGTTCTTGTGTATAATATACAATGTTTACGTCTTCTGTATCTGTGTGGAAGATTACATCACAGTTTATACCGTTGTTTGCTTTAAAATAGACGGCCGAAGAACCTTTTCCCCATCCCATGTTGACAGACCAATATAAATCACTATTTGGTGAACTCGATTTTTTGGTAGTACAGTATCCGTCAATAATCCAACCATGACCCGGTTTGTCTTTGTATGGATCTTTTGTGATAGGGAGACGATTGTTGTCAACATAGTGTCCGTTTCCATAAAGAAGTATTGGATTATAGTTTTGTAATGACTGTTTAGCCAGTTCCGGATTGAATCCTGTGCTTCCTGAGTAGGTAGTCATTGTTTGAAGATATTCCAACATGCCTTCCGTTGGGGTTGAGGTTGAAGCGATACCTCTTTTTATAATTGGGTTATTGTCCTCGTCATAGGTATTAAAATCTACATAGTTAGGAAATGAGCGAGTTTTATTGTATATAGCTCTTAACAAACTGGCAGTCATTTCGATTAAATCAGGTGAGTTGTAGTATGTAATTGTTTTTTGAGCGGTCAGGTAGTCCCAATCTATTAAAATTTGTCTACCTGCTGCTGTTTCTCCCACCATGACTGGTTTCAGTATACTGAATAATGTAGCAACCGCTATATTTCCACATCCCACTAAATAATGCCCCTGATATGTTCCCATATGCCCGTCCCATATATTTCCTATGGGCATTTGATCGTTGTAAGGTGCTTCTTGATGCCATACAATATCTGATATGGGAGGTACCATAGATACAATTCGTGAAGGAATTTTGCTTATATCAATGCCATTGATAGGATTATATTCTCTTGAATTGCTGTTATCAATAATAGTAATATTTCTTTTTATGATGTCTTCTGTAATTTGTTCCTTGGATATATTTAGGGATTGGCTGATTTTGTCGAGAGTGGAGCTTCTTTTCTCTGATTTAAGTTTTTCTATATATTTAATATCTGAAAGGATATTTAGTTTTGCTATTTCAACCAAATATCTCATATCTATGTTCATAGGTTGGGAAAATTGATAGTTCTCTGTAAATAACAGAACTTTCGGTGCTCTTTCATCACCACAAACAATTGTCATATCTTTTGTTCCGCTATTATTAGTTAGTTCAACTTCAAATATAGGTACATTTATTTGAATGGAGTCTGCTGAACGGGAGTGATTCCTGCTGTTTGTAAGATAATATTTATTAATAATGGAAATCTTGGGCTTGTCTTCTTTTGTTGTAATGAATTGTTTTTTAAATTCTGAATTGATACGTTTAAAGTCGTAAATTACATTTGTAATCTCGTCTTCCGATAGTTCTTTGGGATTATCATACGCTATGCTGGCGTATTCATTCGATGTCAAAACCACTTGGTTGGTTGGGTTGTTGTTAACTTCTGTATTTTCTAATTTATCAGTACACGATATAAGAATAGATGTTATCAATATGAGTTGTGATAATATAACCTTTTTCATGGCATTTTTGTTAATGATTGAATGATAAAACTGGCTAAAAGGTTGCGTTATTGATATCTTTTAGTCAGTTTTGATATATGAAAATTATTTTTTTCTGAAGTCTGCCATTATGGTCATAGCATTGTTTTTGAAAATTAGTGGAATGGCAGTTTCAAAAGTTATTGTCGATGTTTTTATATCCATTAAATAGTAGCCATCCTGATAACCGTTTCCGAAGCCAAAATTAGCGTGTAAATAGCATACGTCCACATCGGAAGGAACATTGTCTATCCTACCATAGCATTCTTTTATTCCATCAAGAATGAATGGGGTGACTCCGTCGGTAGCTATATTGTCAGGTTTGCCGTATATTAATACAGGTTTAGTTGCTTTTAAGGAATTCTTGACAGTATTGATATTCCATGATGTCTTTTTGCTATAATTGAAGTAACTTGCCAAATAATTCTCCACATCAGACATTAAACAAGTTGTCCCCGTAACAATTCCTTTTGAGTCTTTGACTACAGAAGATTTTGTATAATCATAGATATTTTTGAATAGCCTGCCTACCATTTCTCTTTTAGCTAAAGGATCACCGGAGTTAAAATAATCTGGTGCTTTGATTTCTTTATTTTCAGTCAAATAACTCCAATTTATTTGTAGGCTGGCTGGTCTCATCGTTGGCTCCAAACTAGCTAGAATATGCGCTACCACAATTGCTCCATAGCCTACAGGATAATTTGTATATTCTGACCATCCCGGACCATACCTATCACAATTGGCTTTTGGTAACATACAATTATAAGGTTCCCATTGTCCCCATGCCACAGGACACATAGGAAATACTGCAACTTTGACCTTTAGATTGGAAGGAACTTCTGTTATAGGTTTAGAGCGGCTGATAGAGCTGTTGTTTATGATAATTTGATTCTTGATTGCTTCATAATCGATGTCTTTGGATGTTATGTATAGTTCTTTGGATATTTTCAAAACAGCAGATTCATACAATGAATCTTTAATCTCATCAAATTTGGTAACTTCATTGCGGATGTACATTTCGCTCCATTGAAGCAAAGCGTTGGGACTTGTGTAAAGAGAATCCTGGTTTTCCTTGATGTTGTCTATATATGCAAGGATGTGTGGGGCTCTTCTATCTCCCGAAACAACAGCCATTCCTGTGCCTGTTTCTGATGTGAATTCTATTTTATAGATAGGTATTTGTTCCTCTGTACTTTCAATATTCCTGGCATCTGCTTTGTTTTTAGATAAATAGTATTTCTCTTTTATCTGAAAGATGTTAGGCTGAAAAGTAATACGTGAATGGGCATTATTTTTTAGTTCACTGCTTTGGAAGGTTGTCAATAAATTGAATACCTCAGTTTGGCTAAGTTCCGGAGAACTTTTGTATCTGATGCTTAATAGCTCTTCTGGTGATAGTTGTACTTCCTTACTAGGGGGTGTTATATCCTCTATTTCATTTGATTGGCATCCGGCAATCATCAATGGAAGGGATAATAAACAGAAAATGATTTTCTTTTTCATCTTGTTTCTTATTGTTAGTTCTTTAAACCTATATTTTTACTTAGCACGGATATTTTTTATGCAATCCATTTTATAACACCATTCCTTTACGCCTCCTGCTTCAAAAAAGGTTCTTGCGTTTCCGTCTAGTTGATAATACCCTGTGTTTTTATCAGCCCACCCCAAATTTGCATGCCAATATAAATCATTCGTCTTAACCATTTGGCGAGTTTGACTAGCTTTTTCGGTGATTAGAAGTCCGGAAATGATAAAAGCATGGTTCGTAGTTAGCATAAGCACCGGATTGTTATTTCTTAATGAGGCCCAAACTTGATCACCATCAAAAGGGGCTTTTGGATTATATTTAAAAAATTTGTTCATCGTATTTAGCATATTCTCTTCAGAAACACCACTTTCAAGTACAGCACCATCCCAATCTTTTTTGGATGTAGTTTTATTCATATTATAGAAGTTGAGCATAAGGTATTGAACTTGCATTTGAGCTTGCCCCTGTAAATCATTGATAGAGGCTTTTTGGGTCATTTTAATAAAGTTAGGCATATAAGTCATAGTACTGTTGGGTAAAGTAAAGGTAAGAGGGGGAGTATATTTTTGATGAGTATATCCCATTATTTGAGCAAGTGCCACATTGACACATCCTACAGGAAGTGCGTCCATTTTCTTTCCATTATTTTCAGTTCTTATCCAATCTACTTTATTTTCTTCTCTGAAAGCCCAATTATAGGGATCGTCTTGTCCCCAATTGGTCTTGACTAGAGGAGATATTGATGATGGTAGTTTTTGTATTCCCTCGGGAGGACCTTGTACAGCAGTTGATCTAGATGAATAGGTATCTGTTAAAATGATATTATCTTGAATTTTTTGGTAGTTAATTTCATTGATAGGAATGTTTAATTTCTTACTAATTTTCTCCAACGTTGGCTGTTTTAGCGAATCTACCAATTCTTTTGTTTTAATGGCTTTATAAAGATAGCTGGCTTTTGCTGCATATAATAGTTCGTTTGCTCCGCTCAGTTGCATTGCATTATCATTGCTTTATTGGGAATAAATGCTATAATAGAAGGAAGTTCTGCATTTGTAGCTACTACAGCCAACCCATTTACAGTATCGTTTTGAAATTCAACTTCACAAATTTCAGGTATGATATCATCTTCTGGTAAGGCGGTTCGGGAAGCTATTTCTTTATTTTGAAATTCTCCTTCTTTATTTATATATGTTCTTTTTGTAATCTTAAATGATGCACTAGTGCTTCTGCTTACGCCATTATTATTCATATTGGCAAAAGAACTTACCATATTGAAAATATCTTTGTCTGTAAGCTCTTTTGCATCATCGTAGGCGATACTGAGGACTTCGTTTTTATTCAACTTAACCTTTTGGGAATTAGTAGAAAGGTTATTGGTGCTTTCATTCGAGCAGGAGAATAATGTAATTCCTGCAAAGAATAGTGATAATGGAATGATTTTCATAAGTTTGTTATTAGAATATTATGTATAAGATTAGTTTTCGTATATAAATTCTCCTGCCAATATTTCCTTTTCATCGGTGATTGTCAGTTCATATATTCCTGCCGGAATATTCTCTAAAGAAGTTGATAAAGAAGAATTGGAGTGGGGTATATAGAGGTTTCTATATACTACATATCCTTCTTTTGATTTAATCTCGATGGTTACCGCTTCCCAGTCCTGTGCGAATTCGATGGTTAATTCTTTATTGCAGTCGTCAAAGAAAGCTTTTACCGGAATGAATGACTCTACTGGAATTCTATGGTTGCCATGTTTTATAAATTCTATATTTCGTTTTTTAGCGCATAGTAATAGAGGAATAATTAAGGCTATCAAAGCCAAACTCATTTTTAATTTGTTCATAATCGTTTTACGTTTTAGTTTTGTGCAAACTTAGGTATTATAGGATTATGAATGACAAAAAGAGGGAGTTATAGTATATACAAGATTTATTGATTATCAGTGAGTTATAAAAATTATTATATACAGTGATGTATATGTAGTGTTTTATAATTCACTGAAAATAAGACCAGTATGAGAACTATTTATTTTAAGAGGTTTTTGATGATGTAATCTCGTAAAAACGTTTCTTTATTGTGCTTTAGTTGGACCTCTTGATAAATTCTCGTTCGTTTCATTCGTACAGAAGCCGGATTGATGCCAAGCAATTTTGCTTCATCATTTGCGTCAAATCCAAAAATATGGAGATAGCAATATTGATATTCTGATTCTGTCAGGTTGGGAAATGCCTCTTTTAGTAGGGAGTAAAATTGGGGATATATCTTGTCTACTTCCGTCATTATGGAATGCCATGTTTTGTCAGTAGGGAGTTGGGAGTCCTCAAGCCTATTTTTTTTAGTCAAAGAAATAAGCTTCTTGCCAACTGTGGATGTTTCCAGACTTTGCTTTTGCAGCCGGTTGTATTTATAGGATATTACTTCTATTTCCTGTTGTAGTTTGTGGGCATTATTCTCTTTGTCTGCCAATGCTTTTTGCAAAATCTGCTTTTTTTCTTCTAGTGCTGCAGATAAGTGAAGGAGCTCTATTTTCATCTTATCTAGAATTGTTTGCTGGTAATAGATTTTGGCTTTGCTTCTCTGCCGGTAAATGATATATCCTGCAACTGATAGTAAGAATAAGGAGATGGCAATAATGATGATGATTGTATTCCTTTGCTGTGTAATCTTTAATAGTTCGTTCTCTTCCCGTATCTTGGCGTTGTTATACTTTTTTTCTATTTCCAATACTTTTGTCTCATTTTGAACTAATGTCAGTGAATCGAGCATGTCGGAACAGATTTCTTTGTAATGGAGTGCTTCCTTGTATTTTCCTTCTGCCTTATAAAGCAGGTAGTAAGCTTGATTGAAGTAATAAGCGATATCATTGTGTTTGGTTATCGTTTCAATCCATTCGTGTGCTTTTGCCAGTTGGTTGTCTTTTATATATATGTGTAATAGGGAGATAGAATCCTTATAGCTTTCTTTGCTGCCCGTTTCAATGGCTTTTAAGAAATATCTTTCGGCATTCTTGTATTTTTCTTGTGCCTCATATATCACTCCAAAAGCATTGGCTACATCAGCTGTTAAATCTTTGTTATGCAGTAGTTGTGAGATGGAATCAGCCTTTTGAAGTAAGGGTATGGTGCAATTAAAAGAATCAGTGAGTGTACATTCACACGCTAAATCTTTTAAGGCGTATGCATAGCTTTTGTAGTTCCTTGCTTTCTTGAAGAAGTTACTGGCCTCTTTTCTTTTCTCCAGACGTTCACTGGTTATATCTCTAAAACCATACAAATCTGCCATATAGGCACAAATATACCCTGCCACATTATAGGCCTGATGTTCTTTGGCCAGTTGCAGCGCATCGGCATATATTTGCATTGCTTTATCATACTCCCCATCTTCTACATAAGCACGGCCCAGATACAAGTCTATTTGCGCCTGTTCTTCTGCCGTGCCGTGTTCGGTGAACCATTGTTGTGCCCGTTGCCATTGGTAGATAGGGAGTAATCCGGTGGCTGCTTCGTCCGTTACTTTACCGCATAGCATACACCAGTGGGCAAAGTCCTTATCAGTCAGTTCATCGGGGGCTTGTATGCTGTCCAGTAGCACAGAAGCACTATCGGCATACATGGGAATCAGTTCCTCTACAGATTGTAATAGCGGAAGTATGCTTGTCTCTTTTCTGCATCCGGGGAGGATGAGAATGAATAGTAGTCCTGTCAAAAGTAAAGCTTTCATAAGAATGTGTTCAGATTTTGCAAATATAGTCATAAATCCGGGCAACTTGTATCTGATAGAGGGAAAAGTCAGTTTTTTATGCTTTCCGTGGCTTCTCCTTTGGAAGTGAGGTGGGAAAGCATGAAAGCTCTTTGTCTTGTCAGTGAAATCTGTCTGTTGTATTTTGTTCTTCTGCCTTTTCATCAAGTTTTATCACTAAAGTGAAGAAACTGTATCACTTTAGTGATGAAGTTTGATTACCTTAGTGATGAACTTTCATCACTAAGGTGAAACGATTAAATGAAAAGGCAGAGATTGGGAGAAAATACCGGTGGAACCACTCAAGTTACAGGAACGGAATTCATTTTGTTTGCGCCATTTATAACGGTTGTAATGTTGTGCTTTCTATTGAAATATCCTATGACAAAATGATGAAGAATTTATGAATAAATCAATCATGGTAAATAATTGGTTATCAACACTTAATAAGTAAATGAAGAATTTGAAGGAAATAATCAGCCAACTGGATACTGTAACTCCTTGTGTTTTGAATCCGTTGTTTTTACGCCACAAATCTTCTGGTCCATTTGCATGCATACATCCCTCTGACCACCAGGTAGCTGATGAGAAAGGCTGTTACGGCCATGCAAATAATGTGTATTATGGCAGGAATCCCCTGAGGCAACAGCGAGGCGAACAAGTCATATCCCATTTGCACGAAGACGAAATGACACAGATAAATGCCGAAGGTCATGGATGCCACTTTTGAAAGAACAGGCGAAGAAGGTATTTTGAGCTTCTGTATGCAGACAAAAACAGGAAATGTCATCATAAATACATTGATGCCTCCGAAAAGCCATACTATTTCCAGATAGGCGTAGTTTCCCGGAAAATATTCCTGCATGATGAGGTAGCCGCCGAAAGTGATGGCGTACCCTGTCACAAACATAGGGATACCGATAGCCAGGGTTTTTCTCCAACTCCATTGCAGCGGGTATTTTACCAGATAATGGGCCAGTATCAGGTAGCCAATAAATCCGGAAACATAATAAAATGAGCCGAATGCATTCCAGTCGCACACTCCCAGGATATCCATATTGCCCCAGTTGCCGATATATCCCAGTGCGGGAGCGGCCATCTTTATGTAGGGAAGAAATAAGGAGATGCCCCAGATGGAAAGAAATAGCTTGATATCTTTCCGGGTAGCACGCTCCAGCCATGCATGGAAGATGGGGATGATGAAGTAGAGTCCCACCAGCATATACAGATACCACAGAGGAGTGGTGTCATAGTTGAAATTGAAAATGAATGTCCAAATCTTCGTGATAGTCATTTCCAGGGTGAAGGCGGACATGTCTATGGTAGGATTGTCTGTCGTGGTGATGTAATTCAGATAAATGAAATACAATACAGGCAGCATGACCGACCAGAAGATAAGCGGGACAACAATGCGGCCGATCCGTTTTTTGTAAAATTCACTCATGCCGTTTCGTACAGGAAACAGCAGCACTCCTGTCATCATCACAAACAAGGGCACGCAACAGCGTACGGCACTTCCCAATGCGCACCCTTGCAGAAAAGTAGGACGGTCTGTGTCAAAACGTGCCACAAAAGGGTCACAGCAATGGGCGAATACAACTAAAAAACAGGCGGTGACGCGTAGCAAGTCTATCCATCCGATGTTCTCTCTTTTATTTATTTCCATATTTTCTGTTGGGTTTATTTTTGTTCAAGCACTATTACTAAAGGACGGTGATCTGATGCTACCGGTTCATTTACTACCTGTGCGGAGGTTACTGTGAAGCCTTTCATGTTCTGTTTCAGTGCTGTAATATAATCAATGGTTTCTGTAGGGGCGGGAGCCGGAAATGTATGCTGGTTTACGTCAGAAAGTATCTGAAAATCCTGTTGCAAGTATTTTATGAATGCGGATTCGGGTTCGGCATTCAGGTCGCCGGCCAGGAAAAAAGGTTTTTTATGAGCGGCGGCAAAGTCTTTTATAAGCTCCAGTGAGGCCATGCGGTCTTCTTCGGTGAGAGACAGATGGGTGCAACAATAAATGTAGTTGTCGAACTCTGCCATAATCAGCGCACGTGCTTCTTCCCGTCCGGGAAGTGTCATGGTTTTCAGGCTGACGGGAATTTCTTTGGTGAGAAGTCCGATACCATATTTTCCTCCGTCGTAATCAATGGCAGGGGCAAAGTAAGCGTGCATTTGCGTACATCCGGCTATCTCGCCCAGTACGTATTTTTGTCCGCTGCGGTGGGTCATGCTGTCTAGTTCCTGCAAGGCTACCACTTCGGGGTGGATATGATTGATTACATCGGCTATGCGTTGGAAGTCGCATACATCATCCATTCCGTTTGCATTTTTAATGTTATAGGTCATTAGCCGTAAGGAATTTTGTGATTGTGCCGACAGGGCAAAAAGAAGGATAAAAAGTAAGGGCAATGTCTTTTTCATATATTCATCAGGTTTTGATTGTTTAAATTCTCTCCAAAGATAGATAAATTCTTATTGTCATTTTCATATTCTTGTCTGAAAAGTATGTATTGATAAATACTTTTATATAATTATTTTTTCATTTTGCTCCTTTATAATTATATCAAAGGGATTATCTGTCAGTTTACTTTTTATCCATGCGCAAAAATCAAAGGTTTTTAATAACGGCCTTTCATATTTGTCTTCTTCTATTTTTTGTATATTTTGTTGATAGTAACTCCAAAGCTTATTTCTATACTGTTTGCTTTTGGGTAATGGATAGGATTGAATGAATTTAAAAAGAAGCTTCTCTGTGATATATTGTTTTGTTTCGAAAGAAGAACTCCTTTTAATTGACTTTATTTCATTCTCAAAATAATCATAATTCCCTAATTCAGCTTGTAAAATAAGATTGACTAGTCTTGCTATTCTGTAAGTAGGGAATATATAGAGGGATTTACCGGAACTTAATATCTTCTTCATATTTTTACGTGCTTCTTTTAGGTCTTTCAGACCTATATGTAGAATAACCAGACTTAGATATAATTGTAACTGCAAATTCAATTCTAATAATGAAATCTTTTTGAAGATGGGCTCCTCATTTTGTTGTTGTAATTCTTGTGCGGATTTGAAGTTCCCTGTATTGAATAAGCTGTAAAATTCATACAGGTAGATGTAGACCTGTACTGTTAGCCTGAATTCTGCTGAATAATCTCCCTTTTCCATTTCTTTTAGTCTGGAAATGAAGAAGGGCATCTCCTTGTATAATCCGACGGACTGTAAACTGTCCAGTACTCCCAAGATAGCATTCAGATAATACAAAGGAGGATTTAGAATCATGTGTTTGTTTTCATCGAAGAGCAAGATCAAATCTTGATATAAGCGTATGGCTGCCTTGTAATTACCGGAATTGAGGAAATAGGTGGACTGGAAAAGTAGATGTAGTTTTTCTGTTTCAAAGCCTTTATATGAGGAGTTGGCAATGAGATTCAGCTCACTTAGCACCAGATCGTTTAAGTTCTCTTTTTGCTTGTCGGACCGGATGCAGCCTTTGTAGGTGAACCGGTATTTAAGTATGTCATATAATTGGGTATGAAGATTGGCACTGCGGGTATACCTCATTATTTCATTTATCTTCATTTGTTTGTCCACCACCTGTTTTTCGCTCATACCCGTAAAGTCATACATACTGAGATATTTTAGTTCTGTGCGGCGTATCAATAGTATCAATGAGTCATTTTCATAATGGATAGCTAGTTTTTCCGCTTTCTCAAGTTCCGATAAGGCTTCATTTAGCAGTTCTCTTTCAAATAAGATACCGGCTTTTGAAATATAATCAAAAATTTGAGTCTGGATATCCTGTTGCTTATTCAGGTGAACTAAACAATTAAGTACTACTTTATATAGATGCTTGACTGCCATATCGAAACTTTTTCCTTTTTGTTTTATACAGAATTGCTTGTAGATATCATCTATAGAGGTATTGTTCTCTAATAATTCAAAGAGAATAAGATAGCCTTTTTCTCCATTTTGCAGATTGCTGTATAGCTTTAAATATCGTTTTTCTGCTTTTGATAGGGATTTAATCAGAGCAAGTAGTGAGATAGCTTTATTCATAAAGTATGTAATATATGTCTTTTCAAATATAGGTATTATCTATGAATATACAAGTGGTGAAAGTATTAAATAAGCGTATGTTTTTATGTTATAATAATAATCCTAAAAGGATATTCTTTTATTGATTGAATATATAATCATTTGATAAATAGTAAATTATATATTGTTAAAAGTAAGATAATTCTATATGTGTAATGATGGCTAGCGGCACTTTATGGCTCAAGAAGTTTTTTGTGCTCAGAAATATAGAAAAAGAAAAGGGCGTCTATGTGATTTATTATGTTAGTTACCAATAATATATGATATAGTGTAGTATAGAAAAATTAGATAAATAACCTGTTTGGGATTATCAAAACAGGTAAATAATGGATGTTGTTTTATGATTCTATCCATCTATATTTGCAATGCGTCGAAGTAATAATTATCTATATCCGGAAATAGAAATTAGATTTTGATGCATAAACCTTTATTAATTAAGATCTATTATGAAACACAGACTTTCTAATTTATCGAAAATCTATCGAGATGACATTTGTCGTAAGATGAATATTCTGCCGATAGTGTTATGTATGTTTTGTATGGGCAATGCATACTCGTTGATGGCCGCAACACCATCAGTCAGTGAAACTCTTCAGCAAAACAGGAAGATCAAGGGTAGAGTGGTGGATGTAAACAATGAACCTATGATTGGTGTAAGTGTGTTGGAAAAAGGGACAACCAACGGAGTTATCACTGATTTTGACGGAAACTTCACATTGGATGTCCGAGGAAATTCAGCTGTTCTCGTATGTTCTTATATCGGTTATATTACTGCTGAAATCCAGGTTGGAAACCAGACGGACATTTACGTACAAATGTCTGAGGATGTAAAAACAATAGACGAAGTCGTTGTCATTGGTTATGGTACCACAACTAAGAAGGAGTTGACAGGCTCTGTTACTTCTATTGGCAGGGATGATTTTAAAGCCGGTAATATAAGTAATCCTATCCAGCTGCTACAAGGGCAGATTGCAGGATTGAATATTGCTCGTCCGGATGGAGCGGATCCTACGGGGGGATTTGAAATTCAGCTACGTGGTTTGACTACGATGAAAGGAGGATCGGGGCCGCTAATTGTGATTGACGGCGTTGAAGGTGGAAATCTTGCCAATTTGAATGCCAATGATATTGAATCCATTGATGTATTGAAAGATGGTTCGGCAGCTGCTATCTATGGTACCCGTGGTACCAACGGCGTTATTCTTGTCACTACCCGCAAAGGAAAGCCCGGACACTCTTTGATTGAGTTTTCCAGTTATTGGACTACTCAAAGTGTTACAAGAAAGCCGGAATTTCTTTCTGCTGATGAGTTCCGTTCTACTTTGAAGGAATATCTCCCCAATCAGGCTGCTACATTGGATTATGGAGCATCAACGGATTGGTTTGATGAGGTCACTCGTGACACTCCCCTTAGTCAGTATTATAGTCTTGCAGCATCAGGAGGCTCGGAAAAACTGACTTATCGTGGAAATATTTCCTGGCATGATGATAAAGGTATTGTGCGTAATTCGGGAAACAAACAATTAAGAATGCGTTTCAATGTGTCACAAACTGCTTTAAATGACCGGTTAAAGCTGGATTACAATATCTCTTATTCTACTGCCAAAAAGAATTTTTCAGGATATGAAGTGATGAAGCAGGCGGTAACACGCAATCCTACGGAACCGGTATATGATACAGAAGGGAGAACTCCGATTTCCGGCGGTTACTATTATAATGATGGTCCGTTTAAGTATTACAATCCGGTTGCCATGCAAAATGAATCGACTAATGAGACATTAGACCATGAGTTCTCGGGAAGTGTACATGCGTCATTAAAGATTATTGATCCTTTGAAAATTAATGCTTTGGCTTCATTGGTAGAAACCAATACTCGGAATGGGTATTACCAGACCCAATATTATCCAATTGATTTCGGTACTAATGGCCGGGCTACCAGCACGAATTCTCTATCAAGCAGCAAGCAGTTTGAAGTGAATGCAGATTTTAACCACTCTTTTGGCGACCATAAAATTCAGGCTATTGCTGGTTATTCGTACTATGATTATTGGAATGAACGTTATTATGGTATGAATTATGGATATGATACTGATATTTTTTCATTCTATAATATGGGGGCAGGTTCTGCGTTGTCTGCAGGTAAAGCATCACTTACCAGTAATAAGCAGTCCAATAAACTAATTTCATTTTTCGGTCGTGTCATGTATAATTTCAGCGATAAATATTTGCTTTCTGCTTCTGTACGTTATGAAGGGTCAAGCCGTTTCGGGGCAAATAACAAGTGGGGTACCTTCCCGGCTGTCAGCTTGGGGTGGCGCATTACGCAAGAAGAGTTCATGAAAAAGTTCAGATGGCTGGATGACTTAAAATTGCGTGCTGGATTCGGTGTTACCGGTAATCAGGATATTGATAATTACCAGTCTTTGTCATTGCTTACATTCGGTTCTCGCTTTTTGTATGATGGAAAGTGGACTAGTACGGTTTACCCGAATAGTAATCCTAATCCAGACTTGAAATGGGAGAAAAAAGAGGAATTCAATGTGGGACTTGATTTTAGTGTGCTGAAGGGACGTTTGATAGGAACCATTGATTATTATGTACGTCATACAAAGGATTTGCTGAATTCATATACAGTTCCTGTTCCCCCCAATTTGTATGATACGATGTTCGCCAATGTAGGTCAGATAAATAATTCGGGTATTGAAATTTCGTTGGGCGCATCTCCGGTTGTGACTAAAGATTTTACTTGGAATCTGAACCTGACATTTGCTCGTAATACCAATAAACTGGCTAGTTTCTCCAATAATGAATATGCTATGGTACAGATGAATACCGGTTATTTCAGTGAAGACTTGAAGACGTATACACAACGTATTGTAGAAGATGAGCCTATCGGTAATTTCTATGGCCCTAAATGGTTGGGATTTGATGCAAACGGAGATAATATTTTTGAAGATTTGGATGATGACGGGAAATTATCGGATGGAGACAACCAGGTAATTGGTAACGCTTATCCTGATTTTACTTTCTCTATTCAGAATTCATTTTCTTATAAAAATTTTGATTTGAGTTTCTTATTCCGTGGCTCAGTAGGAAATGATGTATTGAATATGAGTCGGTTGTATTATGAAGGATTCAGCTATTTTGGTAGTAATAATATTCTGAAATCGACCTTAGACCATCCCGAATATAAAGGTGGAGCCATTTATTCTTCACGCTTTATTGAAGACGGTTCTTTTGTGAAGCTTGATAACCTTACGTTGGGATATAATGTGCCTTTGAAAGGTAAGGTTATTTCTAAGATGAGGATTTATGTGACCGGTCAGAATCTGCTGACTTTGACCAAATATAAAGGCATGGATCCAGAAGTTCATTTGGCAGGTTTGGAACCGGGTATCGAATGGTATACTTTTTATCCCCGGACTAAAACTTATCTGCTGGGCTTAAATATAACATTCTGATAATTGATGGATTAACCTGTTAAATTGTATCTCATGAAAAAAATAGTTATATCTGCTTTGTTGGCTGTATGTACCGGCAATTGTTTCCAGTCTTGTACCAATCTGGATGAAGACGTTTATTCATATATTCAAACTGATGATTTCTTTAAGAACGAGCAGGAGATGGTGATGAATATTGGACGGATTTATGATTATATGAAACAATATACTCATTATTTTAATATGTGGGGGGCACTGACTATCAGTGCTGATGAGGCCATTTGTCCGTTCCGCGAGGGCAATCTTTGGTGGGATAATGGCGTGTGGATTGATTTGCACTCCCATAACTTCCATTCGCATGTGAATAACAATGCTTGGGATTTTATTTTTGGAGGGGTGGCCTTATGCAATCAGATTCTTTACATGATTGAGGAATCTCCAGTGGATTTTGCTTCCAAACCCAATTTGATTGCCGAAGTAAAAGTAATGCGTGCGTGGTTCTATATGAATGGCATTGATTTATTCGGCAACATACCTTTTACTGATAATTTTAAAGATGAGGGATTACCACCACAAAAAGACCGCCAATTCTTGTTCCCGTGGATTGAAAAGGAACTAAAGGAAAACGTAGAAGCCCTTCCGGCTATACCGGCTACCAGTAACTATGGACGACCGACTCAGGCTATGGCATATACAGTATTAGCCAAGCTCTATATTAATGCGGAGGAATGGATTGGTAAAGAGATGTGGCAGGAAACAGTAGATGTTTGCGCGAAGGTAAGAAAACTGGGTATGACACTGGAGTCTGATTATTTTGCCAATTTCAAAGTTAATAACGAGAATTCAAAGGAGAACATTATGGTAGTGGTATATGATAATGTCCAAACTTCGGGTGATTGGACTTATAATTTCAAGCTACATCAGGAAACCTTGTATACTCTGAGCCAACAAACATTTGGTATTGTTGATTTTTGTTGGGATGGTTTTTGTGTCACTGAGTCATTGTATAATAGCTATGATGAGAATGATGTACGTAGAAAATCATGGTTGGCAGGCCCGCAATATGATAAAAGCGGTAATCCGCTGATGTATCGTGGCGAGCCGTTCAGTTATAACGTCAGTGTTACTTCTTTGTATGATCCACAGAATCCGGCTAAAACGGAAGATGGTGCACGTTGTGCAAAATATGAATATGAAGATGGTTTGCAGGGCTCTATGAGTAATGATTTTGTGATTTATCGTTATGCTGATGTGTTAATGATGGAAGGTGAGGCATTGGTACGTATGGGAAAAGCAACCGAAGCGCTTCCGTTATTTAATGAAGTAAGGCGGCGGGCAGGTGTAGCTGAATATACAGCAAGTCAATTGACCCTGGATGAAATCTTAGCAGAAAGAGGGCGTGAATTTGCATGGGAGGGATTGCGTAGGCAAGACCAGATTCGTTTCGGAACATGGGGAAAAGCCTGGGATTTTAAAGAACCCTCAGAGGATTACAAAAAACTGTTCCCGATACCGTATTGGGCGTTACTTTCTAATCCTACCCTACAACAAGAACCTGGATATACTAATTAAAAAAAATATATGATATGAAACAACAAAAAATATTGGTTGTGGGCAGTGCAAATACTGATATGGTGATTCAAACAGATCATCTTCCAGTATTAGGGGAAACAATTTTAGGTGGAACTTTTTTTATGAATCCGGGTGGAAAAGGGGCTAATCAGGCTGTTGCCATTGCTCGGTTGGGGGGAAAGATTACTTTCATATGCAAAACTGGTAGAGATGTTTTTGGTCATCAATCACATCAATTATTTGAGGATGAAGGGATTGATACTTCGTATATTTTCTCGGATTCCAAATATCCTTCCGGTATAGCTATGATTACGGTTGATCATAAAGCTGAAAATTGTATAACTGTCGCTCCCGGTGCCAATATGAATCTTACTCCTACTGACTTGGCAAAGGCCAGGTCTGCTATTGATGAGGCGGATATTATTCTGTTGCAATTGGAAATTCCGATGGAAACGGTTGAATATGTAGCCAAAGTTGCCAAAAAGCAGAATAAAAAAGTTATTTTAAATCCTGCTCCTGCCCAACCTTTGTCCGAAGAACTATTAAGTGCTCTTTATCTTATTACTCCTAATGAAACGGAAGCAGAACTTATTTGTGGACAGAAAATCACGGATATTGATTCGGTTACCAAGGCTGCTAATTTGATAAAAGCTAAAGGGGTGAAGAACGTAATAATTACGATGGGATCGAAAGGAGCGTTTGTTTGTACTGACACTATTTGTGAATTGGTTCCGTCCTATAAAGTGAAGGCTGTAGATACAACGGGGGCAGGCGATATTTTTAATGGAGCATTGGTGCTTGCTATTTCCGAAGGTCGTGATTGGATAGAGGCAACTCGCTTTGCTTGTAAGACATCGGCAATTGCCGTGACAAGAGTAGGTGCACAGTCATCAGCACCTTATAGAAATGAAGTGGATGTGTTTAACCCTGAAAAATGAAAAACAACATGAAAAAGAATGTACTATTATGCACTTGGTTATTTTTATCAGCATTGGCTGGTATGGCTTGTACAGATAAGCAAAACCGGGCGGTTCCTGTTGAAGTAACAATGACCAAGGCTAAGTTATTTGATAAGATTAAAGGAGGATGGGCTGGTCAAACAATAGGTTGCACGTATGGTGGTCCTACAGAGTTCAGATATCCGGGGACAATGATACAAGATTATATTCCTATCAATTGGCCGGATGGGTATATTAAATGGTATTATGAAAATGAACCGGGTTTGTATGATGATGTTTATATGGATCTGACCTTTGTGGATGTATTTGACCGTTTGGGATTGGATGCTCCGGTCGATTCATTTGCTGTGGCTTTTGCCAACGCAGGTTATGTGCTGTGGCATGCCAATCAGGCTGCACGTTACAATATTCTGAATGGTATTATGCCTCCCGAATCTGGTCATTGGAAGCATAATCCCCATGCTGACGATATTGACTATCAGATAGAAGCTGATTACGCAGGTTTGATGAGCCCCGGCATGCCCAATACAGCATCTGAAATTTCTGATAAAATAGGTCATATTATGAATTATGGCGATGGTTGGTATGGTGGTGTTTATGTGGGGGCTATGTATACACTGGCTTTTGTTTCCGATGATATAGAGTATATTGTAACTGAGGCTTTGAAAACAATTCCACAACAGAGTCTATATTATCAGTGTATTAATGATGTTATTCAATGGTATAGGCAATATCCTGATGACTGGAAGCAGACTTGGCTGGAATGTGAAAAGAAATATAGTGAAGACAAGGCTTGCCCTGAAGGTATCTTTGTTCCATTTAATATTGATGCCACGATTAATAGCGCTTATATTGTAATAGGTTTACTGTACGGGCAAGGTGATTTTGCCAAGACAATGGATATTGCTACCCGTTGCGGGCAGGATTCGGATTGTAATCCGGCATCAGCTGCAGGTATATTGGGAACTATGCTGGGATATAGTCATATTCCGGAATATTGGATGTCTAATCTGAAAGAGGTGGAAGATATGGATTTTGCATATACTACCATTTCATTAAATAAAGCTTATAAAATGAGTTTTGACCAGGCTTTACAGGTTATAGAACGTAATGGCGGCAAAGTAGAAGCGGAGAGCGTAACAATAAAAACTCAAGCTCCTACCGCAGTCCGTTACGAAAAATCATTTGAAGGACTTTATCCGGTTGAAGTGGTTGCTTATGGGCGTGGTCAGGGAAAGACTTTAAAAGAGGTTGGAGATCTCACTTTTGAGGGGACCGGACTGATTTTAGCTGGAGATGTCAGGGCGAAAGATGAGAGTTATGTGGCAGTGATAGAAGCTTTTGTTGACGATCAGTTGGTAGAAACTATAAAATTGCCTGCATCTTATCGGGTACGACGCCATGAGTTGTTCTGGATATATGGTTTGCCTAAAGGAAAACATACAGTTTCCTTTAAATGGTTGAATCCTGTCGAGGATGCGGATATACGTTGTAGTAAGACTATTATATTCTCGGATGCTCCACGCATAAACCAGCGTTAATTATTGAATCCATTAACCATTTAAGACACTAATCTTATGTTTATTATACAAGATTATTCCATAGCAATATTATTTTGCTTTGTGACAATGCTTTGTTGGGGATCTTGGGGAAATACTCAGAAACTGGCGGCAAAGACATGGCGTTATGAGTTCTTTTATTGGGACTATGTATTAGGATTGTTACTTTTTTCTATTATTTCAGCTTTTACTTTGGGAAGTATAGGTGAGGAAGGGCGTGGTTTTGTTGCAGACCTGACGCAAGCGGATACAGGCAATATCTTCAGCGCATTTTTGGGAGGAGTAATATTTAATGCCTCCAATATCCTTCTTTCTGCTGCTATTGCTCTTTGTGGCATGTCTGTAGCATTTCCGCTGGGAGTAGGATTGGCATTGGTGCTGGGGGTACTGATCAATTATTTTGGTGCAGCTAAAGGAGAGCCACTTTATATTTTTGTCGGTGTTTTATTGATTACTGTTGCCATTATACTAAACGGCTTTGCTTATAAGAAAGCACAGACAGGACAGAAAAATCTTACGACGAAAGGCATCTTTATATCCATAGCGGCAGGGGTGATAATGTCTTTTTTCTATCGTTTTGTGGCAGCTTCCATGGATCTGAGCAATTTTGCTTTGCCTGAAGTTGGGAAGTTGACCCCTTATACTGCTGTATTTGTTTTTGCGCTGGGAGTCTTTTTAAGTAATTTTATTTTCAATACTGTTGTTATGAAGCATCCGGTAGAAGGTAAACCGGTTTCTATGAAAGACTATTTCAAAGGGACAATGACTACGCATATGGTAGGCATACTAGGTGGTGTTGTTTGGTGTGTAGGACAGTCTTTCAGTATGATAGCCTCGGAAAAAGCTGGTGCGGCCATTTCTTATGGACTTGGACAAGGGGCAACTTTAGTTTCGGCCTTATGGGGAATTTTGATTTGGAGAGAATTTAAAGGTGCTCCAAAGGTTTCGAATCAATTGAATATTGCGATGTTTTTTCTATTTATTATAGGATTGGGATTTTTAATATATGCCGGAGCATAGGTTGGGTAAAATTTAGGTTAGGTTGTAAAATAGGTTGGTTGAAAGTAGGAGGGTGTTCAAATTGGGGATACCCTCCTTTACCGTTTCCCTTTATTTCTTTCCTGCCGGAGAAGCTTGTGTCATACGGATACTGCTTACCACACCTGCGGCAATGGCAAAGAATATGGCTAATAATAAACAAGCCTGCGCCCGATGTCCTTCGGCGAATATACGGAACAACAAAGCAACCAATGTGGTCCCCAAAGTCTGACCTAACAGACGCGCCGTACCTAGCATACCGCTGGCTCCACCGCTTCTATGAGTGGGTGCGGAAGAAACAATGGTTACATTATTGGGCGTCTGGAACAGCCCGAAGCCCATACCACAGAGTGCCATTCGCCAGATGATATTCCATTCTGCCGGATGGGTGGGAAGCAGATAGAGTGTGAATAGGCCGGTAGCGAAGATAGTCATGCCGATACCTCCTAGCAATCCGGGATGTACTTTCTCTACCAGTCTGCCTGCAAGTGGTGCGGTCAAGATGGTAGCCAATGGCCAGGGGGTAAGTAACAAACCGATCTCTACGGCGCTGTATCCCAATATATTCTGCATAAAAAAAGGTAAGGAAACCATAGCCAGCATCTGGGCGGTGAATGAAGTGATGGAAGTACCGATAGAAAGAGCGAAAATAGGAATCTTCAGCAAATCTACAGGCAGGATAGGGATTGTTTCCTTCAGTTGGCGACGGATGAAATAAGTGCCGATTATGATTAACAATACCAATTGTATGGCAATGAATTTTCTGTTCTCAGCGTGTGCAAAACCTTCCAAGGTATAAATTAACAAGCCGAAAGTCAATGCGTTGGCTATTGCACTGATTCTATCAAACTTATGTTTTACATCTGAAGCCGGATTATGCGGTAATAACCGATGCCCGATTACTAATGCAGCCAATCCCAAAGGTATATTAATTACGAATAACCAATGCCAGCTTCCCAATGTCAGGATACTGCCTGCGATGGACGGGCCTGCAGCAGCCGAAACAGCTACCACCATGGCATTTACCCCCATTCCGCGTCCTAGTATCTGCGGCGGGTAAATTAAACGGATAAGGGCGGTATTGACACTCATCACACAGGCTGCACCGAAACCTTGAATGATACGGGAAACGGTCAGCATCCAGAAAGAGTCCGAGAGGGCGCAGGCCGCAGAGGCACCCACAAAAATGGAGATACCGGTCAGGAATATTCGTCTGTAACCATAAATATCACCTAATGAGGCAAATGATAGTAAGGTCATGGTAATCACCAATTGGTAGGCATTAATAATCCAGATGGCATTGGCGGGGGTGACATCGAAATCGTGTGCCAGCGTGGGTAATGCGATATTCATAATGGTTCCGTCCAGTACGGACATCATGATAGCCAGCAGTACGGCTACCACCGCAAAATATTGTTTAGGTATAAATGCGATCTTTTCTTTGCTCATGATGCAAAATTAACGGAAATCGGCCAGATTAGGTTTAATTTCTTCTAAATAATTACGATTCCAATGTTAAAGAACCGGGAATTTATAGAATGGTTAAGGAATAATGCTTATCTTTGCAGCCGTTAAAAACAGTGGAGAGATTTGAGTAGCTTGCAACCACAGAAAAAAATGCTAAAAAATACATTGACTTTCTTATTTACATCTATCTACTCTGATAACTTCCCAAGGTGGTTAACGAATTAACTTTTAATTTTTAATTCTTAATTTTCAAATTAGAATGGGATATTTATTCACATCCGAATCGGTGTCTGAAGGACACCCCGACAAAGTGGCCGATCAAATATCGGACGCTGTGCTTGACAAACTGTTGGCGTTTGACCCCAGTTCGAAAGTAGCTTGCGAAACCCTGGTGACTACCGGACAGGTGGTACTGGCTGGAGAAGTGAAAACCAAAGCGTATGTAGATTTGCAGCGCATTGCACGTGAAGTGATTAACCGTATCGGCTATACCAAGAGCGAATATATGTTCGAAGGAAACTCGTGCGGCGTATTCTCTGCCATTCACGAACAAAGTGCGGACATTAACCGTGGCGTGGAACGCGAGGACCCTATGAATCAAGGGGCAGGCGACCAGGGAATGATGTTTGGTTATGCTACCAATGAAACGGAAAATTATATGCCGCTGTCGCTGGACTTGGCTCATAAACTGTTGATGGTATTGGCCGAAATCCGTCGTGAGGGGAAAGTGATGACTTATCTCCGTCCCGACGCCAAGAGCCAGGTTACTATTGAATACGATGATAACGGCAAACCGGTACGCATTGATACGATTGTGGTTTCTACCCAGCATGACGAGTTTGTAACTCCGGCTGATTCTTCCAAAGAAGCTCAGTTGAAGGCTGACGAAGAGATGTTGGCTAAGATTCGTCAGGATGTGATTGAAATCCTGATGCCACGTGTCATTGCCGAAATTCATAATGAAGAAGTATTGGCTTTGTTCAATGACCAGATAGTTTATCATGTGAACCCTACAGGTAAGTTTGTGATCGGCGGTCCTCATGGAGATACCGGTTTGACAGGCCGTAAGATTATTGTGGATACATACGGTGGAAAAGGTGCTCACGGTGGTGGGGCGTTCTCAGGAAAGGACCCCAGTAAGGTAGACCGCAGTGCTGCTTATGCAGCACGCCATATCGCAAAGAATATGGTTGCTGCCGGTGTTGCCGATGAAATGCTGGTGCAGGTGTCATACGCCATTGGTGTGGCCCGTCCTATCAATATCTATGTAAATACGTACGGCCGCAGCAATGTGAAACTGAGCGACGGAGAGATTGCTAAGAAAATAGACCAACTGTTCGATCTGCGTCCGAAAGCCATTGAAGAGCGTTTGAAACTGCGTAATCCTATTTATGAGGAAACCGCTTCTTACGGTCACATGGGACGTGAGCCGAAAGTAGTGACCAAGACATACGAATCCATGTATCATGAAGCAAAGACGCTGGAAGTGGAACTATTCACTTGGGAGAAGTTGGATTATGTGGATAAGATAAAGGAAGCGTTCGGTTTGTAAGAAACGGATTCGAATATGGTGATGTATACGGGCGAATTCAATTCGTTCCTGCGGCAATGAGCATCATTGACTGACAGGGGAGGATTGGATCCGCCCGAAAACATAAGGATTTATATGAATGATATAAAGAATGTATGTGTATATAGTGCCTCCAGCACAAAGATAGCAAAGGTGTATTTTGATGTAGCGGAAGAATTAGGACGTCTTTTGGCTGAAAAGAAAATCAATCTGATAAACGGGGCAGGTTGTATCGGCTTGATGGCGGCTACTTCGGATGCGGTATTGTCCGCAGGTGGTACGGTAACAGGGGTAATCCCTCATTTTATGGTAGAACAGGGATGGCATCATACAGGATTAACCCGGCTGATTGAAACAGAAACCATGCATGAGCGTAAACGGATGATGGCCGATTTATCCGATGGCGTCATTGCATTGCCCGGAGGTTGCGGCACATTGGAGGAATTGCTTGAAATCATCACCTGGAAGCAGCTGGGACTTTATCTTAATCCGATAATCATCTTGAATATCAATGGATTCTATGACTCTTTGCTTGAAATGCTGCAAAGGGCGGTGGACGAGAACTTTATGCGTAAAGAACATGCTGCTATCTGGAAAGTGGCTTCAACAGCCGAAGAAGCAATAAATTTGCTTTATACAACGCCTGTTTGGAGCAAAGAAATACGTAAATTTGCAGCGATATGAGTGAAACCTGCCATCCCGGAATAGCGTATATTCTCCAACTTTATACGGAAGAGCAGAGCCGTGTTGATACGGCTTTGACACACAACGTGTGTCATACGTCCAAGGAAGACGGGATGAGAGGAATGGAGTTGCCCTATCAACTGCGTTCGGACTGGATGGTGACCAGCGTGTTGTTTCTTTGTTTTATTCTGGTATCATACGTGCTGGCACATGGCAAGAAACACCTTGAACAGCAATTTAAGAATTTTGCTTTGTCTAAAGAGCGTGCCAGTTTGTTTGATGATACTACTGCATCTGATGTGCGTTATACATTGGTGCTGATATTGCAAACCTGTATATTATCCGGTTTTTGTGTGTACGATTATTTTTCTGATCACGACCTGCTCCTTTTCCGTACGGTTCCTCATTATTTATTGCTAAGTATTTACATTGGTTATATAGTTTTTTTCTTTGTCATCAAATGGATTCTTTATAGCTTTGTAAATTGGATTTTCTTTAACAAAACACGCAATATTATTTGGCTGGAATCTTACTTTAATGTTGTAATTGGGGCCGGATTTTTACTTTTTCCAATTGTACTTTTGATTGTGTATTTCGATCTGTCACCACAAATTGCTCCTTATTTTATCGGTTTTGTTATAATAATTGCTAAAATTCTGCTGTTTTATAAGTGCTTTAGTAACTTTTTCAACAAATTTCATGGCGCTTTCCATTTAATTCTGTACTTTTGTGCCCTTGAAATACTCCCTGATTTTGTTCTGTGGAAAGGGATTATCTTAGCGAACAACATTTTGGTTTTAAATTTTTAGTACATTGAAAATAAAAAAAGTCCTCGTATCTCAGCCGAAGCCGACTTCTGAAAAGTCGCCATATTATGATATTGCTGAGAAGTACGGTGTGAAAATTGATTTCCGCCCGTTCATCAAAGTTGAGAGCTTGTCGGCCAAAGAGTTCAGACAGCAAAAAGTCTCTATTCTTGATCATACCGCTGTGATTTTTACATCGCGGCACGCTATTGACCATTTCTTCAATCTGTGTGCAGAATTGCGTGTTACTGTGCCCGAAACAATGAAATATTTCTGTACGTCCGAAACCATTGCTTTGTACATTCAGAAATATGTTCAGTATCGCAAGCGTAAAGTATTCTTCGGCGCGACCGGTAAATTCGCAGATTTGGTGCCTTCTATCGTAAAGCACAATACGGAAAAATATTTGGTGCCGATGTCTGATGTACACAATGATGAGATCAAAACTTTATTGGATAAAAATAAAATTCAGCATACGGAGGTAGTAATGTATCGTACGGTAAGTAATGATTTTACTCCCGAGGAAGAGTTCGATTACGATATGCTGTTGTTTTTCAGTCCTGCAGGAATCAATTCTTTGATGAAGAATTTTCCGGAGTTCGACCAAAAGGAAATTGCGATAGGGTGTTTTGGTCCTGCTACTGCTAAAGCGGTAAAGGATGCCGGATTGCGGTTGGATTTGGAAGCTCCTACTGTAGAGGCTCCGTCCATGACTGCGGCATTGGATATGTTTATCCGCGAGCGCAATAAGGATTAATTTTTAGTTTATATCCCAAAACCGGGGGTTTTGTATCAATAAAGTTGTAACTTTGTGATTCGAAACCCTCGGTTTCTTTATTTTAATAAAAGAAAGAAGATTATGGTAGAATATACACTCGGTAAAAAAGAGCGTTTGAATAGTAAGACATTGATTGAGCGTCTTTTTTTAGGTGGAAGCAAGTCTTTTCCGGCTTTTCCGCTACGTGTGGTGTATATGTCGGTAGAGCCTGTGGAGGAAGATATGGCGGCAGCTTCTATTCTGATTAGTGTGCCCAAGAAGCGGTTTAAACGTGCGGTAAAGCGTAATTTGGTGAAACGTCAGGTACGTGAGGCTTATCGGAAGAACAAGCATTTGTTGCTGGATGCGCTAGCTTCCCGGAACAAAAGACTGATTATCGCCTTTATATGGCTGGATAACCATATTCATTCTTCTGCAGAAGTGGAGGAGAAAGTGAAGAAGTTGCTGTTTCATATAGTGGAAAGATTGGAATGAAAAAGATACTTTCCTATCTGTTGCTGTTGCCCGTTTATTTCTATCGGGGGTACATTTCTCCGATGACTCCTCCTTCATGCCGTTTTGTACCTACCTGTTCGGAATACGCTATTGAGGCTATTAAAAAACACGGACCTTTTAAGGGATTATACCTGGCGGTTCGTCGGATATTGCGTTGTCATCCGTGGGGTGGGTCGGGCTATGATCCGGTTCCGTAAAATCTGTTGTTCCTATGTTGCTGGATATTCATACACATCATAAAGAGGGCATTCCGGGAGAAAATATTCTCAATGTAGAACCCGGACTATTTGAGCCTGCGGAAGGCTGCTACTATTCCATAGGTATTCATCCGTGGAAGGTTTTGGAAACTGAGCCGGAGGATTGGAAACGGCTGGAGGATGCGGCTGGCCATCCATCTGTTTTGGCAATAGGGGAGGCAGGTCTGGATAAGTTGGCTTCGGCTGATATCTTGCTGCAAAAAGAGGTGCTAATCCGACAAATTTTATTGAGTGAGTCAGTAGGAAAGCCGTTGGTGATTCATTGTGTGAAGGCGTTTAATGAGCTGATTGAGTTGAAAAAGCGGTATCGGCCGCAGATGCCCTGGGTGGTACACGGTTTCCGTAATAATTTGAATATTGCCTGTCGGCTGATGCAAGAAGACATTTATTTCTCCTTGGGGGAAAAGTATCAGCCTGATGTGCTGCAGAATGTGCCTTTAGAGCGTTTATTGGCCGAAACAGATGAAAGTCCGCTGGATATCCGCACGGTTATCGGGCAAATGGCAGAGGCGAAAGATGTGGCAGTCTCCTTGTTGTGTGATAGAATAAGTGAAAACACACGGAAAATCTTTTTTCAGCGATAAGAGTTGTTTCTTCAGATAAAGAGTCGTACTTTTGTGGCATTAAAGTATAAATCAAACATTTAAATAGATAATCATTCGATGAATTTTGTAGAAGAATTAACATGGCGTGGAATGGTGCACACGATGATGCCGGGCACCGAGGAGTTATTGGCTAAAGAACAAGTAACAGCTTATCTGGGTATTGATCCTACGGCTGATTCTTTGCATATCGGTCACCTGTGTGGTGTGATGATGCTGCGTCATTTCCAGCGTTGCGGTCACAAGCCGTTGGCATTGGTGGGCGGTGCGACCGGTATGATTGGTGACCCTTCCGGCAAATCGCAGGAACGTAATCTGCTGACTGAAGAAACATTGCGTCACAATGTGGCTTGTATCAAGAAACAGTTGGCTAAGTTCCTTGACTTTGAGAGCGATGCTCCTAACAAAGCCGAATTGGTGAACAATTACGACTGGATGAAGGACTTTACTTTCCTTGATTTCGCCCGTGAGATAGGTAAGCATATCACCGTAAATTATATGATGGCTAAGGATTCTGTACAGAAACGTTTGAACGGTGAGGCTCGTGACGGTTTGTCATTTACAGAATTTACTTACCAGCTGTTGCAGGGATACGATTTCTTGCATCTTTATGAAACAAAGGGCTGCAAACTTCAGATGGGTGGTTCGGACCAATGGGGTAATATTACTACCGGGGCCGAGCTGATTCGTCGTACCAATGGCGGTGAAGTGTTTGCATTGACTTGTCCGTTGATTACAAAAGCTGATGGTGGTAAGTTCGGTAAGACTGAATCTGGTAATATTTGGTTGGACCCCCGTTATACTTCTCCTTATAAGTTCTATCAGTTCTGGTTGAATGTAAGTGACGAGGATGCCGCACGTTATATAAAGATTTTCACGTCACTGAGTCAGGAAGAAGTGGAAGCATTGACAGCAGAACATGCTGAAGCTCCGCATCTGCGTGTATTGCAGAAGCGTCTGGCTAAGGAAGTGACTGTGATGGTTCATTCGGAAGAAGATTATAATGCGGCTGTTGAGGCATCAGGCATTCTGTTTGGTAACGCCACTTCCGAAGCATTGAAAAAACTGGATGAAGACACGTTGCTGGCAGTGTTCGAAGGTGTTCCTCAGTTTGAAGTGTCCAAGGATGTATTGGCCGAAGGGGTGAAAGCAGTAGACCTGTTTGTTGATAATGCCGCTGTTTTCGCTTCAAAAGGTGAAATGCGTAAGCTTGTACAGGGCGGTGGTGTTTCGTTGAATAAGGAGAAATTAAATGCCTTTGACCAGGTAATTACAACTGCTGATCTGCTGGACGGAAAATACCTGCTGGTTCAGCGCGGGAAGAAGAATTATTATTTGGTGATTGCCAAATAAGAAAAAAGAGAATTTCTTTTATAGATAAAAATAAAAACCGGAAGGAGAAATGATAGGTTTTCTTCTTCCGGTTTTTTGTATCTTTTTTCTCCTTATTTCCCGTCTATCTCTTTCAACAACTCGTCTACCGCAGCTTTCAACTGGGTATCTTCACCTTTCACTACTGTTTCCGGTGAGTTAGCCACTTTGATATCCGGCTCCAGTTGTGAGTTTTCCAGATAGCTTCCATCCGGCAAGCGATAGCCGATAACAGGAATGCCGAATACCAGTGTCGGATCTTGCAATGTTTCCCAAGATACGCTGGTCATGGTTCCCGGTACAGGCATACCTACCAGTTTGCCTATTTTTTGATGGCTATATACCCATGGAGTGCCATGTGCGTTGCTGTAGTTAGCCTCGCACTGCACCATGATACTCGGTTTGTTCCAACGGCGGCTGGGCATATCGCAAGCTTCACGTCCACGAACTACTTGTGTAAAGTATTTCTTTCCGCTGAATAGAATCTCGATATCCTCGTGCAGACGTCCTCCGCCATTGAAACGGGTATCGATGACGATACCTTCACGGTTATTGTACTTGCCCAGAATATCTGAATAAACGGAACGGAAGCTGTCATCTCCCATGGATTCAATGTGCACGTATCCCAAACGGCCGTTCGACCATTTGTCTACATCGGCTGCCCGTTGTTTTACCCAGCGTGCGTAAAGTAAGTCATTCAAAACACCATTGCTGATAGGAACAACTACTTCTTCCCAACGTTCTTTGGTCTGCGGGTTATAAAGCGTAACCAGTGTTTTCTTTCTGGCTTTACCGTTCAACAGAACAGAGTAATCGCTTTCGGGAGTGATTTCCTGACCGTCGATCTTTTCAATGATATCTCCGGCTTTCACTTTGGAACGGGCGTGGTCGAAGGGGCCTTTTTCCACTACCTCAGAAATCAACAGACCTTTGCCATTATGATTCCAGTCATACAATAATCCTAAGGTAGCGGTGGCATCTCCTTTCAGGCGCGGACGGTAACGTCCTCCTGTGTGTGAAACGTTCAGTTCGCCCAGATATTCGCTCAACAACTCCGCAAAGTCATAATTATTATTGATATGCGGCAGGAACTTGCGATAGGCTTTGGTCATAGTATCCCAGTCTATTCCGTGCATGTTCAGGTTGTAGAAGCGTTTTTGTTCTTGTTTGTATACGTGGTTGAACATATAGTCACGTTCGGCTGCGAGGTCCATCTTCACGTGGGCTTGATAGCTGATGGGTTTCAAGCTTTCAGAATTAGTACCCATTTTCTGCATCGTGTTGCTACCTAGCAAGAATAAGTTCTTTCCATCCTTGTCCATTTCCATGTTGGCCCATCCGGCATCCATTTTATGGAGTAACTTGGTGTCTTTCTTGCGCAGATTCATTTTCCACAGGTCATAGCCGCCTTCGAAGGCAGAGAGGTAATATAAGGTTTCACCGTCTTTTGTGATAATGGCGCTCCCCAAATCGGAAGAGTTGGGAGTAAGGCGTACGATGCGGTCCTCGATGTTGTTCAGTTCCACCACGATGTCCTTTACTTTTTCCTCTTTCTTCTCTTCGGATTTTTCTTTGTTATCACCTTTCTTTTTACCGTTTTTCTTGGTTTCGGTTGTGTTCTTTTGTTCTTTTTCCAGTTCTTTTTGCAATTCGTAATCTTCTTTGCTCAGGCGGAACTTGTCATACGCATCTTGGTTCATAAATACCAGCATCACATCGTTTAGTGATCCCCATGAAGCATGGGCACGCATACCATAACGTTCGGTAATGAATAAAATGGCATTACCATCTAGTACCCAGCGGGGGGAGCCACTGGTATAGCCGCTATTGGTCAGATTGATAATTTTTCCTCCTTGTGCATTCACCATACCTATATCGGAATATGGATCATGCCGGTTTCCGATAAATTCCAATGTGAACCATTTGCCATCCGGTGACCATGAATAGTCAAAGCCACCGCCGGTGCTGAACCAGGTGGAGCCGTCAGTGACCTGACGTACCTTTTTGGTTTCCAGATTAAGCACCATCAACCGGTTACGGTCTTCTATAAAGGCTAGTTCCTTCCCGTCCGGCGAGAATTGCGGATAGGTACGTTCTGTCTTGTCCGAAGGCAGGAGTACTTCTTCTTCAATGGTAGTCGCATTGGGGAAGTTAGCTTCCTCCTTACGTGCAATCTTGGCCATGTAAAGTTCCCAGTTTCCGTTGCGTTCACTGGCGTACGCTAAAGTACGGTTGTCCGGTGAGAAAGTAAGTCCTGCTTCACGGGCAGGGGTATGTGTGATTTGCTTGGTAGTATTATAATCGGCAGAAGTGACGAATACTTCACCTCGTACAATGAAAGCAATTTGTTTGCCGTCCGGTGATACGGTAGCTGAGGTCGCTCCATTACTGAAATTCAGATCCGCTATTGTATTTTGGTCATCACGGGTGATATCGATCTTGACTTTCTGCGGTTTATCTCCTTGTTTTTGAGTGTATATTTCTCCATCATACGTATAACAGAGAGTGCCGTTGCTACCCATTGACAGGAAGCGGACCGGATGAGTCTTGAAGTTGGTGACCGTTTCCAATGATTGAGGACTACTTATTGGAAAGGAATATACGTTGAATGTACCGCCGTTTCGTTCGCTCAGGAAATAAACGGTTTGTCCGTCGGGTGCAAATACAGGGTTACGGTCTTCGCCTGCATGGGCGGTCAGGTTGGTATGCTTGCCGTTTTCCGAATTATATAACCATACGTCACGGGTGATGGACGAGGTGTGGTGTTTGCGCCATTCGTCTTCAAAACCTTTGCGGTCTTGGTAGAGAAATGTTTTTCCTGATTTGTCAAAGCAGACCATTTCTGCGGGAGTACCCAGCACCTGTTCGGTACGTCCGCCGGTTACAGGGACTTTGTATAGTTCTGTCATAGCTGAGGTAGGGAACAAGGCACTGTTGGCAGGGTCTTGGATGGAGGCCGAGAACAGGATATAGTTGCCGTCGGTGGTGAAGGTTGACGGTATTTCGGAAGCCGAATGGGTGGTAAGACGCCGGGCTGCTCCGCCATCGGCCGACATGACAAACAGGTCGAAATTACCATTGCGGTCACTGGCGAAGGCAATTTGTTTACTATCCGGTGACCAGATGGGGTTACACTCATATGAGGCTTGCGTAGTGAGTTGGGTGGCAGTTCCTCCGTTGGAGGGTACTTTATAGATATCTCCTTTATAACAGAATGCAATTTCCGTGCCGTCGGGGGAAATTTGCACGTCACGCAGCCATAAAGGTGTAGCTGCATAACTGCTTGCTGCAACAAGGCTTAAAGCAAGGCAAGTTAGAAGTTTTTTCATGTATTTATTTCTTTTAGTTTGTACGCAAAGTTAAGCATTTGCACTTTATTGCAAAAAAAAGTGCGAAAATATTTGGACTATATTGCAGGAAAAACGTATCTTTGCACCGCTTTCCAAGGAAAGCACATAATGATTGGACTATGGTGTAATGGTAGCACAACAGGTTTTGGTTCTGTTTGTCCAAGTTCGAATCTTGGTAGTCCAACAATTTTCAATCCGAAATGAAACAAAAGCCCGTTAAACATATAGTTTGACGGGTTTTTTTCGTATCCGGTCGTCACAGTTTTAAAAATAGCCCTATAATCAGGGCCCAATTGGATGCCAACAATTTGCTCTCATTGCTTTGGGTGACTTGTCTGAGTAAGAACAAAGATACAAAAATAAAAGTCTAAGTGTTTAAGATATTGTTTTTATAAAAAAGTTAGAGCCATTCTCCTTTTATACTACAGATTTATTTTTGAAATTTCTCCTGTTTCTGTTGTTTGATTCATATTTGCTTTTCTCTTCTATATTTAAAGAATGCGGTATCTGTCTATATTAAAGTAAAAATAAGAATGAATAGGGTACTGAATATCGGGAATATGACAAATAAAAATAGTTACAATATCTACATATCTCTTGGCAAGAGATCTATAAAGTATATTGCAAAAATACGTAAATTACTGGTAATAAGCAATAAAAAACAACGATAATTCTATATTAAAGAAATAAAAAGTTATGATAATCAAAGTTTATATATGTATTTGGTGAAGGATATTTATTTTATAACTATCTGTATTTCAGTGTATTAATCATGAAGAGTATATCTCTTGCCAAGAGATATATCGTAACGTAGCATGAATTGATATAAATTATAGATATAATGAAGTTAAAAAATTATGCAATCTTGCTTTCTTTCCTGCTTGGTGGAAGTGCATTTGTGAAGGCGCAGGATATCGCGTTGAAGAGCAATATCCTTTATGACGCCTCAGGCACTATCAATTTGGGTGCTGAGGTTGGTCTTGCCCCCAGATGGACGCTTGATGTATCAGGCAACTATAATGGGTGGGTCCGTTCGCATGGTCGTACGTGGAAACATTGGATGTTGCAACCTGAGGCACGTTATTGGTTCTGTGATCGTTTTACTGGTCATTTTGTGGGCGTTCATGCTCACGGTGGACAATACAATGTGGGTAACCTGAAGAATGACATTTCGTTTTTGGGTAGTGATTTGTCCAAACTTTCTGATCGTCGTTATCAAGGATGGTTTGTAGGTGCCGGTATTGCTTACGGTTATTCGTGGATTCTTTCCCGCTACTGGAACGTGGAGGCCGAAATCGGTGTGGGTTATGCCTATACCCGTTTCGATGCCTATCCCTGTGCCGATTGCGGCACCAAACTGATTGATGGCAAATCCCATCACTATGTAGGCCCTACAAAGGTCGCACTAAACCTGATCTACGTATTTTAAAAGATACTGCTTATGAAGAAATTACTATGTATACTTCTTTTGTTATTTTGCATAATAGGAATAAACAGCCAGACTATTCTGACGTTGGGACGTGTAAAAGTAGACGGTCTGAATATTGCTCGTAGCGGTGAGAATCTGCTTGTGTCAATGAATATTGATGTGGCAGGTATTGATATGCCGTCTTCCCGTGAAGTATCTTTTGCTCCTGTGCTCCGTGCGGAGAATAATGAATTGTTTCTTTCTCCTGTAGTGCTGGCAGGTCGTAACCGTTATTATTTCCATTTACGCAATGATGCTGCTCCAGGTGTGGGTATTTCACTGTTTCGTGCCGGTCATGACCGGGTAATTCATTATAGCGCCATGGTGCCATATGCTGAATGGATGGCCGACGCTACTCTTGAGCTTGGCGATGAGGTGTGTGGTTGTTTGTGCGAGGTACTTTTGTCCGACCGTTCGCCGTTGACTACGCTGGATTTTCACCCGAAGATTTTCTCTCCGATCTTTGTTTATTGTGTTCCGAAAGCAGAGGAGCTGAAAACCCGTGAACTGAAAGGTTCCGCTTATATTGATTTTCCAGTGAACCGCACGGAAATTTACGAGGATTACCGTCGTAATCCGATAGAACTTGCTAAGATCCGTGCCACGATAGACACCGTGCGCAATGATGCTGATACCCGCATCACTTCTATCCGCATTAAGGGCTATGCTTCTCCTGAGGGTAGTTATGCCAATAACACCCGCCTTGCCCAAGGACGTACGGAAACATTGAAGGATTATGTACAGCGTTTGTATAATTTCCCGTCTGGTGTCATGGCTACAGACTACGAGCCTGAGGACTGGGCAGGACTGGAGCGTTATTTGAAAACTTGTACACTTCCGGATCGTTATGGCATTTTGGAGTTGGTGCACAGCGGTGGTGATCCGGATGCACGTGAACAGAAAATCAAGGCGCGTTATCCCCGGGACTATCAGTTTCTGCTTCGTGAGGTCTATCCCGGTCTTCGTCACTCGGACTATACGGTGGAATATGTAGTCCGTGCTTATACTGATATAGAAGAGGCGCGTCGCATTTGGCGTACTGCCCCGGGTAAGTTGAGTTTGAATGAATTTTATCGTGTGGCGGAGAGCTATCCGGCAGGCAGTGACGAGTATAATGAGGTGTTCGAAACCATGGTTCGTCTCTATCCTGATGATGCTACGGCAAATCTGAACGCTTCCAATGTGGCGATGTCTCGCGGTGATCTTGTTTCGGCGCGTAAGTATGTGGCAAAGGCAGGCGGCACGCCTGAGGCGGTATATGCGCGCGGTGTACTTGCCGGACTGGACAAAGACTATGTACAGGCACGCCGCTTGTTGTCGCAGGCACAAAGCATGGGTGTGAAAGAGGCTGCCGATGCACTGGAACAGATTAACAAAATTGATAAGAAGTAATAATAAGAAAATAAGGAATCAATATGAAAAAGTTTAGTAAGATTTTGATGTCCGGGCTTGCAGCATTGTGTTTGTGGGCATGCTCAGATGAGGCAAATGTGTCTCAGCCGGCCAATGCTGAGAATGATGTATATGTGGAATTCGGGGTGCAACTGATGCAGGGAAGCAGTTCAAGGAGCACGACAACAGATGGTGAGGATGGAAACGGAAGCAATTCTACTGGCGGTGCTGAAGTGGGCAAGAATTATGAGAATAGTGTCAAGGAGATATTGTTGGTGCTGACAAAGGCTGACGGATCTCTCATTGTCAGTCAACGTCTGGATGTGGAACCTAAAGAGGATGGAAAATACCCCAGACTTGTGACAACTTTGGACAGAAGTGCATTGGAGACATACAAAACAGGAGAGATTTACGCTTATGCTTTCTGTAATCCCATTTCTTCTATCAATATCAATGATCTGACCCATAGTATTCATACGCTGTCGGATGAACCTGAATTATTAACAGACAACGATGAAATCTGGAAAAAAGACGCTTTCCTGATGTCTAACCACAATTTGGTGAAAGTGGCAAATTCTACCCCGAATACGATTTGGAACTGGGAACAATATACTGAGTCCAATCGTCTTTCTCTGGGTACCATCTCGGTGGAACGTGCTTGCGCACGTTTTGATTTCAAAGCGAGCAGCTATCCCACTACAGAGGCTACTAACACTTATGTGCTGGAGAGCACCAATGGCGTCAAAGTCCTGCTGACTGATATGGTAATGGTCAATATCAGCAAGAGTTTCTATCATCTGCGCCGGGTGTCTGCTAACGGACTTGCGGATGATATAGACTTGTGTGGACAGGAAACTTCAAACAACTATGTGGTGGACACGGATGCAAGGGAAAAGAACGGTAATGTCGGAGAAACTTATAAAGGTAACTATTTTTATAATAACTTTTTTGCTAGATCGGTAGCTGAATGGGAAAATAAATTCACAAAGATATCTTCTTTGACCGAAGAAGACAATGACGAATCTTGGAACACAGGCAATCGCAACGGATACAAAATTTGGCGTTATGCAACCGAGAATACCATCCCTGCTCCTAACAGTAATCAGAAAAACGGTATCTCTACCGGTGTGATTTTCAAGGGAAAACTACAATTTAACAAGTCAACTTATGGCGTAACCGGTGATCAGCCCATTTTTGTATATAACAATGTGTTGTATGGTACTTGGGAGAAAGTGAAAGATGTGGCTAATGCTGCCAACGCAGATGAGAGCCTGAGAGCCGCTTATGCCCAAATAGGGGAAACACCCGCTGCCGATGCTGAATTTGGCAAAGCAGGATTCACTGTTTTACGCCCGAACGGAAGCGGTGACTATGAAATGTATTATTGCTATTGGAACCGTCATAATGACAATAATGATCCTAACCTGATGGGACCGATGGAGTTCGCTGTGGTGCGCAACAATGTGTACAAACTGATGGTGAACAAAATTAACGGCTATGGTCATCCTACCTCGCCGGGTCCTAAAGATGATCCCGATCCGTTCGATCCGAACAATCCGGATGAACGAAATGACCTCTACATCGAAGTAACCGTAGAAGTGCGTCCTTGGGTGGTCCGCATAAATGACATAGAGTTCTAAATAAGTACTTATTATACCCTATTAAACAATGAATAAGACAACAAGATTCATACATACATTAAGATTGCCGGGCATGGTGCTTTGCACCGTGCTGGCGGTAGCTGCATTGTTGTCCTCCTGCCATGGCATATACAATGATCTGGAACCCTGCTCGCAAGGTGTCCGTTTGCGTTTTGTCTATGACTATAATATGGAGTATGCCAATGCATTCCATTCGCAGGTGGACTGTCTGGCTCTGTTGGTCTATGACGAACAGGGCAACTACTTGGTTACTTATATCGGTACAGGTGACGAACTGAAAGATGAGAATTACCGCATGACCCTCGATTTGGAGAAAGGTAGTTATCATTTCATTGCATATGGCGGGCTGACTTGTCCGAAAACCTCTTTTTCGTTCAAGGCGGTTCCCGGCATCGGTTCAATCATGCAGGATTTGCGTGTAGAGATGCATAATGCCGGACGTGTTTCGGAAACCGATCTGCATCCCTTGTTCCACGGCTCGCTGGACATGAGTGTGGACAATGGCGCTTACGAGGAAGCGACTGTGTACCTGATGAAGAACACCAACAACATCCGTGTGGTGCTTCAGCAGATGAACGGCGGCGAGGTGGACGACAAGAACTTTACTTTCCGTATTACGGATGACAACACCTTGTTTGCTCCCGATAACAGTCTGATAAGCAATGGCGGACAAGTCTATGCTCCATGGGCACAAGGGCAACGTACAGTGGGAGTGACAGAAGAAGGTGATGAAACAGTGACAGTGGCATACGCCGAGTTTTCTACCTCGCGACTGGTTGCCGGCAATCATACGCGCCTGACCATCACCCGTAATAGTGACAATGCGCAGGTACTGAACATTCCGCTGAACGAGTATCTGCTGCTACTGAAGAGTGATCACTTCGACAAAATGGGTGATCAGGAATTCCTGGACCGTGAAAATAACTGGTCATTGATATTTTTCTTGGATAATAATCACAATTGGATACGTACCCATATTGTTGTCAATGACTGGATAGTAAGAATTAATGATGCAGAATTATGAGAATAAAGGATTGGGGATATACCGTGGCCGTGCTGGGCGTCTGCTTCCTCCTGATGTGCGGATGTGACAGCAGAAGTGATGAGGGGCTTTCGTTATCTAACGGGCCTGATGCGGTCTATCTGGATATCAATGTCGCCCTGAGAGATGCTTCCGCATCCGGACGTTCTGTTTCCGGACGTGCGGAGGAAGAAATGTATGGTGAGGTGACGGAAGCCGAGAAGATGCATACGCTGCGTGTCATTCTGGTTCGTCCGGATGGCAGGGTGGAACATAATGTCTATCTTGATTTGAAGAATGCTTCTGTGAGCGACCGGTATGGAAAAATCCGCCTGAAGGTGCAGGGCAATGAGGAAAAGACTATTTACCTGCTGGGTAACGAGGGGAGTGCTTCGGTGGAACTTCCCGCTGTGGAGGGTGAGGTGTCTCGGGTATCCAAAGCTTGGGGCGACTTTAAACCCGGAGACAAATTTCTTGCCAAGGAGCAGATGGCAGGGCTTGTGTTGTCGTTTGACAATGTGGGGGCTTTCGATAAAACTCACCCGCTACCTATGAGCGAATGTCATACGGTGATGCTGGATGACGAAGGTCTGGAACCTGACAATGGGGAGCAGGGACAGACCGGTGAAGAGGGTGAGAAAGTGGTACTGAAAAAGAAGGAGATCACATTGAAACTTACCCGTGCTGCCGTAAAATTCACGTATGAGATAACGAACAAGAGTAGCCGGGATTACTGGTTGAGTGTAATCAGAATAGATAAGTCGGCTTCTCATGAATATCTTCTGCCTAATGGTATGACGTACGATGATGCGGAAAATGTGACTGATTTCCAAGTACCGGCAGCTAAATATACACCGTTTAATCAGCTATACAAGGAGAATAAGAAATTGACAGCAAAATCAACGGAGCCGGTCAAACTACCTTCATTCTACCTGTCGGAAGGAAAGTATGAGAATGCCAATGACACATATTCAGATAATACGAATGGCAATAATTATAAGACTTCCTACAAGACCGCTATTACGCTGGATACAAAGGATAATAGTGGTGAGGTGTTAGGCGACAGGGTCGGAAACACTTCCTTCGGGGAGTTCACCTTGGAAAGTTTCTTTCCGAATCTTTCTGCTTTGCCTCGCAATACCCATGTGGTGGTGCGCATCACCATCAATGATGCGAATGACATATCATGGCAGGTGGATTTGCGTCCATACGGCGAAGTGGTACTTGAACCTGAATTTGGAATATAATGAAAATAAGGAGAAGAGAATGATGAAAAATAAAGCGATGCGTTGTGTTTGGTTGGTATGCGGTCTGTTGATGCTTGCCGTTACCTCGTGCAAGGACGATCTGCTGTACACGGACGGGGAACCTATTCCCGAAGGAGAAACCACAATAATAGCACAGGTGGACTTCCGGCCACTGGTGGAGGGGCTTGCGGGCAAATCGCGTACGGCGGGTGATGCTATCAAGTCCATTCAGGATTTGTGTGTGTTGTTGTATGACACGGAAGGAAATTTTGTAGAGGGACATTCGTTGGAATCGATAAGCAATGCAAACCCGACTGATGGACAGTTTTATGTGAATGAGGTAACACGCAAGGATGGGGATGCACCTGATGGTGGCACTATAGCCGAAACGAAAACCCCACAAGCGAATCTCAAATTGACCATTCCTTACGGACGTTATTACATCTATGCGGTAGCCAATATGGGAGAGGACTTTAAGAAGGCGGTTCAGGCGCATGGGAAGGAAAATGGTGCTGCAGAGGAGGTTGCAAAGTATAAGACAGCTATTGCAACGAAAGAAGGATTAAAAAGCATTTCTCTTACTTGGGATGTTGCTGATGTGGCTAAGAACAGTCAGATGTTCGGTCATTTCACCATAGTGGGGCAAGAGAATAACAGTGAATTGATCACTATCAATAAAAAGGGCATGAAGTTGCATTCCTGGATACGCCGTGCAGCTTCCAAGGTAACGATTGCATACGATGGCAGTAAACTGGAAGAGGGTGTTTTCATTTATTTGAAATCGGTGACCATAAAGGACATCCCGCAGAATTGTTGTCTGGGACAGGATAATCCTGCAGTTCCGGAAAACTATCAACCGAAGGATAGGGACGAAGGAGTAAAGCTTGATTTGATAAAAAATGGTGAAACCATAAAATATTATGAAGGTGACACCGAGCCGACTATAAGTGATTTTAAGGAAACATACGAAGCCCGTATTACGAAGGGGAAACCTCTATTCGGCAGTAAAGAACAGGGTGAAAACGCATATCATCCCAAAAAGTTGGCGGATGTGCATACCGAAATTACCAACGCTCTTTATTTTTATGAGAATATGCAGGGTAAGGGTAAAGAAGGTACTCCTAGTGATAAACGTCAGGTGGTTGCAAATACCCTTAATAAGACCGAACCGACCTATCCTAACGGAGGTCAAGAGAACAATGAAGCATGGAAAGATGCCAAGCCATACGGAACCTATATAGAAGTGGATGCTTTTTATGTTTCTATCAATGATAAGAAAGTGGGTAGAGGTCCTATCAAGTACCGCTTTATGTTAGGAAAAGATGTGATAACCGATTATAATGCGGAGCGTAACCATCACTACAAACTGACTTTGAAGTTCAAGGGATATGCCAATGATGCAGACTGGCATATAGAGTATGAAGAACCGGAGCCGGGTATCGAGGTTCCGAATCCTTATTATATCTCTTATCTTTATAACCGTACGATGAATCTTCCGGTAAAGATTAATACGGGAGGAGGTACACTTACGTCTTTAAAAGCTGAGATTCTCACGAATAATTGGGCACCGTATGGAACACTTCCTTTGGCGAAAGGTGGGTTGGATTATGCCAGACAATATGATTATGCTGAAAATCCAAGTAACTCATCGCTAAATCAACCATGGAATGGATTTCTTTCACTTCGTAAAACTGCTGCCAGAGTTCTAGCTTGTAATCAAGAAGGGAATGCTAAGGATCAGGTACCCTCCGGTCTACCAGAAGGAGCAATGGTAAATATCAGTAGCAATAAGGACTATTATGAGACAACAAATAAAGGAGTTCGTAAATATGTAGTGGGAAATGGAACACATGAGGAAGCAGACGGTAATTACAGTATAACTGAAAATGACGATCATTTACTTGCTTCTATTCCTTTATATACTCGCGCCAAACAGATGCATATTAAAACGGGTTATACAGGAAATAATCCGTATGTGGCTTATCAGCGGCATGCAAAAGTTAAAATTACCGCTACGGTAAAAGTGTCAGACATAGAACATACACTTGAAGAAACTGTCGATATATATCAAGTACGAAGACTTGTGAATCCCAAAGGCATTTATAGAAGCAATAACAAAAATGAGCCTTTTCATGTAACTTTATTGCGATTGCCAAGGGAAAATGCAACAGAGTTTATTCCTTTTTCATCCGAAGGACCTTGGAAAGCGTATGTTGTAAATGCACAAACAGAGGCTGATAGAGGAGATCCCCCTTATACAGATCCTAATCGTGGATTTATCAGTCTTTCTGTTTCAGATACAGAAAATACAAGTCAGGATGAAAAGGGGGTTATACATGGTGTTACTGGTTCGGATATTAAATTTGATATTAATTTTAATGGAACAATAGCAGCGGATGCCCCCAATAGGAATGCGATAGTGCGTGTGGAATATCATAATTACACCTGCGAACATCTTATTTTCGTGCACCAAGGAAACCGGCCGCAGAAGTTGTTATCCGACAAGCCGGCATGGCATGTGTCGAATCTGGTCAGCAAGAATAGGGAAGCTTCTAATCCGTTGGATGAAGGCTCTTTGTTTAAATATAAAAATCTTGATCAGCCTATTGCTGCAAAGAATCAGTATTCCAGTAAGATTCCAATGATAGATGTAACCTCCAAGGATTTCCCTGATCCTGTATCAAATCAGAATAGGTATGAATTGGTAGGTGGTGAAATCAAGAAGTGGATGGAGATAACAAATCAGCCTGCAAATAATAAAGAGGCTTCTTGGGGGCTTGACTTGACGAGTACTCGTATTGCTCAAATAGAGGATTATGAGGCATTGTTTGAAAACGAAATGATTGCGCAAGGTTATGGTGTGCTTTATGGGGATGAATCTACGGAACCCAAAACAAACATTGTGGATGCATACGGATATCAAGAAGATCAAGCATATTACTTCGGTGGAAGTGCTATAAAAGACCGTGGAATACGTGGATGCTTTGTTTATAATAGAAATACGGGTAATCATATCTTTCTTCCGGTGGGGGCTTCCGGATATGGTCATAGAAAAGCTAAAGAAGGAAATGGAGTTCTGCGTTATTCTTGCGGGCAAACTCAGATATTCCCAACGAATCCTAATGGATTCTATACTGATGCATCTACCGCTCCGTTATTTTATGACCTCTATATGCGGCCCGGTGCTATTTATTGGACAGAGGATGTTACTGGAACAGGAACATGGGGAACGACTGTAGGTTGGGATATTAATTATTTTACATTTGACTTTAACAGAATATATGAGGCTAATGTGTTTAATGGAAATAACAGTGACGCCTGCTTCATCCGTTGCGTAGAAGATCCAAATTAGTTTCTTTTTAGGCAAATATAAACAGAACAATCGATCCAAAGTTGCTGGAACTTGGATTCGATTGTCCTGTATGTTGTTCATGTACGTGCGTGAATGTTTGCAAATATTTCTGGTGACGCTCTTCTCTTAAAGTTTCATTTTCTGCTGCCACTGCTACCACCCTATGTGTAGGGTGTTCTTGAAAACTACCGGGATTAACGATGCAGCACATTTACAATTTCCACCACATACATCTTGTGAAAACCACCGTGCGATTCCCCGTACCATCGGTCTGTAATGCTCTTGTCGATAAAGTTTCTGGGCTTGATCAGGTCGGCATACAATTTCTTGCATTCAAAAGTCAGCCGCGCCTGCTCAAAAATAATGCTCCCGTTCTCGGTGAACAAGGGAGATAGTCCTGTCGCTTTTACTTTATCCATGTCACGTCCCGATTTGGAACCGCATATTTTATGCACTTCTTTATGCTCTTCACCTAGAAAAGAGAGAGTGAGATAGTCATTCTGCTCTATAAAGTCGAATGTATAACGCTCGGGGCGGATAAAGATAAAGGCTACCGGACGGTTCCATAGAAATCCTGTACCTCCCCAGTTTGCCGTCATAGTGTTGAATTTGTCTTTGGTACCGGCAGTTACCAACATCCATTCCTTGCTGATTGTTTCGAACAGATTGTCAGTCAGTTCGTTTACTTTTATTTCTTTCATTGTTTCCGTATTTTTAGCTAGTACAAAGATATAATTTTTTCTTTTACTGTTTCAGATTAAATTTGCTAATTATTATCTTTGCGAGAAATATTAATTTAAAAAAAGAAAGGACGATACAGTGGTAAATGATGTAGTTTTAACCCCGATGATGAAGCAGTTTTTTGAGTTGAAGGCAAAGCATCCCGATGCGATTATGCTATTCAGGTGCGGGGATTTTTATGAAACTTATTCAGAAGACGCTATTGTTGCCTCAGAGATTTTGGGTATTACGCTGACCAAGCGGGCCAATGGACAGGCAAAGAGCGTAGAAATGGCCGGCTTTCCTTTCCATGCATTGGACACGTATTTGCCCAAGCTGGTACGTGCCGGCAAGCGGGTGGCCATTTGTGACCAATTGGAAGATCCCAAGATGACTAAGAAATTGGTGAAGCGCGGTATCACCGAATTGGTGACCCCGGGTGTAGCCATCAATGACAATGTTCTTTCTTACAAAGAAAATAATTTTCTGGCTGCCGTTCATTTTGGGAAAGCTAGTTGTGGTGTGGCCTTCCTTGATATCTCTACCGGTGAATTCCTTACCGCAGAGGGGCCTTTTGACTATATAGACAAGTTATTAAATAATTTCGCCCCCAAAGAGGTGCTTTTCGAACGTGGTAAACGGGGGATGTTTGAAGGAAATTTCGGAAGCAAGTTTTTTACTTTTGAGTTGGATGACTGGGTGTTTAATGAAAGTTCTTCGCGCGAGAAGCTGTTGAAGCACTTTGAGACCAAGAACTTAAAAGGTTTCGGGGTGGAGCATCTTAAGAATGGTATTGTAGCTTCGGGCGCTATTTTGCAATACCTCAATATGACGCAGCATTATCAGATCGGTCATATTACTTCTCTTTCTCGTATAGAGGAAGACCGTTATGTGCGTCTGGATAAGTTCACGGTACGGAGCTTGGAACTCATAGGTAGCATGAATGAGGGCGGAACCAGTCTGCTGGATGTGATCGACCGCACTATCAGTCCTATGGGAGCCCGTCTGCTAAAACGCTGGGTAGTCTTTCCGTTGAAAGATGAGAAGCCTGTCAATGAGCGTCTGGATGTAGTGGAATACTTCTTCCGCGAGCCGGATTTCAAAGAGTTCATAGAAGAGAAACTACATCTGATAGGAGATTTGGAACGTATTGTTTCGAAAGCTGCCGTAGGACGAATCTCTCCACGCGAGGTGGTGCAACTTAAAGTAGCTTTGCAAGCCATCGAGCCGATTAAGAATGCCTGTTTGAATGCGGATAACGGGAGTCTCCGCCGTATTGGGGAACAACTGAATTTATGTCTGTCTATCCGTGAAAAGATAGCGAAAGAGGTTAAGAATGATCCTCCTTTGCTGGTGAATAAAGGTGGTGTGATAGCAGACGGGGTGAATGCAGAACTGGATGAACTACGGCAGATAGCTTTTTCCGGCAAGGATTATCTGCTTAAAGTACAGCAACGTGAAAGTGAGCTGACCGGCATTCCCAGCTTGAAAATTGCTTATAACAATGTGTTTGGTTACTATATTGAGGTGCGTAACACGCATAAGGACAAGGTACCTGCCGACTGGATCCGTAAACAGACACTGGTGAATGCGGAACGCTATATTACTCAGGAACTGAAAGAATACGAAGAAAAGATCTTGGGTGCCGAAGATAAGATTTTAGTACTTGAAACAAAGCTCTATAACGAATTGGTGATCGCTTTGGCAGAGTTTATTCCCGCCATTCAGATTAATGCCAATCAGATTGCCCGTTTGGACTGCCTGCTGGCTTTTGCGAATGTGGCGAGAGAGAACAATTATATCCGTCCTGTTGTGGAGGACAGTGAGGTGATTGACATCAGGCAAGGCCGTCATCCTGTCATCGAGAAGCAGCTTCCGGTAGGGGAGAAGTATATTGCCAATGATGTCTTTCTGGACTCGGAAACCCAGCAAATCATTATCATTACCGGTCCCAATATGGCGGGTAAGTCGGCTTTGCTACGCCAGACTGCGCTGATTACCTTGTTGGCGCAGATGGGTAGTTTTGTTCCTGCCGAAAGTGCGCGGATCGGTATGGTGGATAAAATATTCACCCGTGTGGGAGCCAGCGATAATATTTCTGTGGGCGAATCTACCTTTATGGTTGAAATGAATGAGGCGGCAAATATTTTGAACAACCTTTCTAGCCGCAGTTTGGTGCTGTTTGATGAGTTGGGGCGCGGAACCTCCACTTATGATGGTATTTCCATTGCTTGGGCTATTGTGGAGCATATTCACGAGCATCCTAAAGCCAAAGCACGTACACTGTTTGCCACTCATTATCATGAGTTGAACGAGATGGAGAAATCTTTCAAGCGCATCAAGAATTATAATGTATCTGTGAAGGAGATAGATAATAAAGTGATTTTTCTGCGCAAACTGGAACGTGGCGGCAGCGAACATTCTTTCGGTATTCATGTGGCAAAGATGGCAGGTATGCCGAAAAGTATTGTGAAGCGTGCCAATGATATTCTGCATCAACTGGAAACGGACAACCGCCAGCAGGGCATTGCCAAGCCTACGGCTGAGATAGCGTCCGGCCGGAGCGGAATGCAGCTCAGCTTCTTCCAGTTGGATGATCCGGTATTGGGTCAGATACGGGATGAGATTCTGAATTTGGATGTCAATAATCTGACCCCTCTTGAAGCATTGAATAAGTTGAATGATATCAAGAAGATAGTAAAAGGCAAATAAATGCCTTCATTTTTCATTAACCATTAATTACTAACCATTAATCATTATCATGAAACACCTACTAACCTTATGGATGTTGGCCTTGTGTCTATGTGTTTCGGCCAAGGAAACATGTCCGAAAGTAATTCCCGCCCTGCAAGAGTGGAAGGGGGGAAGTGGAAAACTCGTATTGCCTGCTGAAGGCAGTATTGTTGTAGCTCCTGCCGATGAGGCGGCACTGAAAAGTGTGGCGACTGTGCTGGCACAGGACTTGAAAGACCTGTTGGATTGGAACTACACCATTAGGACCGGGAAACCGGGAAAGAATGATATTTATCTTTCATTGATGAAACCCGACAAACAATTGGGAGAGGAAGGGTATGTGCTGACTGCTGGACGCTATGCCGGTATCGAAGCGCCGGCTCGTCAGGGAGCCTTTTGGGGAACCCGGAGTTTGTTGCAGATTCTTTATAATGAAAAAGGACAGTTGCCCAAAGGAGTTGCCCGTGACTGGCCGCAATATCCCAGTCGTGGCTTCATGCTGGATGTGGGCCGCAAGTTCTTCACAATGGATTTCCTGCGGCAATATGTCAAAATACTATCGTTCTATAAACTGAATGAATTTCAGATCCATCTCAATGACAATGGTTTTGTACAGTTCTTTGATAACGACTGGAACAAGACCTACGCTGCTTTCCGCCTGGAGAGTGAACGTTTTCCGGGGCTGACCGCCAAGGATGGTTCTTATACCAAGAAAGAATTCACCGACCTGCAACGTCTGGGCATGGAATATGGTGTGAATGTGATTCCGGAGATTGATATTCCGGCTCATTCATTGGCCTTTACACATTATAAACCCGAGATAGGCAGTGATAAATATGGAATGGATCATTTGGATTTATACAAGGAGGAAACCTATCGTTTTGTAGATTCTTTGCTGGATGAGTATCTTTCTGGCGAGAAACCGGTTTTCATAGGTCCCGATGTACATATCGGTACAGACGAGTACAATGCCAAGGAAGCTGAAAAATTCCGCTATTTTACAGACCGGTATCTGAAGTATATAGAGAAATACGGGAAGAATGTCCGTATGTGGGGAGCACTGCGCTGGTTGAAAGGAAACACTCCGGTGAAAGCAGATAATGTGACTATCAATGCCTGGTCATACGACTGGATTGATCCTAATGCTTCTTTGAAAGACGGATATAAGATTATCAATACGTGTGATGCTTATCTTTATATTGTTCCGGCTGCCGGATATTATCGTGATTTCCTGGACACGAAATGGCTGTATGAGCAATGGCGTGTGGGTAAAGTGAATCCTAAGGAAGAGTTGCCTGAAGGAACTCCGGGACTGTTGGGAGGTATGTTTGCCGTATGGAATGACCATTGTGGCAACGGTGTGTCACAACAGGATGTGCATTTCCGTACATTCCCAGCCGCCCAGGTACTGGCCGAGAAAATGTGGAGAGGTAAGAATGAAATGGTTTCTTACGAAGAATTTGAGAAATTGTGCAAACAGATGCCTGAAGCTCCCGGTATCAACCTGCTGGGGCGTGTGCAGGGTGAGGTAGTCTTTCCGGGGCAGAATGAAGAACTGTCTTTGAACGGTACGGACAGCATTGCCACTATGTTGCCGGAAATAGGCTATCCATACGCGGTAGAATTTGAAATAAATCCGGACAAAGAACAAAATATCAACGGTATTTTGTTTAAAGGCCCTCATTCCACCGTATATGCCAATTGGGAAAATAAGGGAAAGCTGGCTTTCAGCCGTGACGGCTATACGTTTGTATTCCACGCTGCTACACTGCCTGCCGGAGCATGGACGAAGGTACGCATAGAGGGAGACCACAAAGGTACTACTCTTTACATAAACGGTGAGAAAGCGGAACGTTTGGAAGGACGTGTCAAACAGTTTTACAACTATACTCATAAACGCAAGGACAAGATGTATATGCAGGAAACTTTGGTGTTTCCCATGCGGCAGATAGGGGATGTGCAGAATGGGTTCAGAGGGAAGTTGCGGAATATAAATTGCATGCAATAAAAGATATTTCTTTCTCTTGCTGTGTAGGGGCAGGTTTTAGACCTGTCCCTATGCCCAATAGGAGTGAAATTTCTCCGAATGTTATCTTTAATAGTGTTATATTGTTTATTATCAATGTTTTATATGCGATAAATGTTATCTGTTTTATTTTCATGAAAAGGGCTTTATACCTTACTTTGCATTATTAAACTTAAGCAACAAACCCGATGAAAATAAAACAAATTCTACTTTGCATGCTTTTAGCCTGCTTTATTCTTCCCGCTTCCGCACAGAATAGCTGGGGTATTGTAGGAGGCGGACTTTTTTCTAAATCTTTGTCCAGGGATGCACGCTTCAGCCTAGGCGGTTATGCCGGAGGAATGTATGACGTTCATGTTAAAAACTCATGGTATGTACAGCCACAATTATTATTTACTTATGAAGAATTCAGATCCAAGACAAGGCTTGGTACCGATTCCTTTTTTAGTAAATTCAATTTGGAGCTTCCTATCCTTGCTTCTTATAATGTTGCTTTAAATAACAAATGGAATTTGCGCATCAATGCGGGACCGTATCTGTCCTATGCTATGTTTGGCAGGGATAAATCCATTGACTACGCCTATGGCAACGGAATGCACTCTAGTTTGGGCTGGTGGCATCAGGATTTTCCAGATCATTTTACTTACGGTGGAAGGACCGGGGTTTCATTGGAATCCGAGCATTTCATTTACACTATCGATGGTAAATGTTCTCTTCGTAAGAGGCCTTTCGGGCGGAATGTCAGTTTATCGGCCGGTGTAGGATATAAGTTCTGAGTTTTCTGTATCTTTGTCGCCGGAGAATAAAAATAGAGTTGCATGTATGTTTATATAAAACAGCCGGGTATTGTTTGCCTTCTATGTTGGTTTTGTCTTTCCTGTACTTTGCAGCGCACGGAACATCCTACTTTGCGGCAAGCAGGATACTTGATGGAAGAACATGCCGACAGTGCGTTTTCATTATTGAAATCCATCTCTTCCCTGATCGGTATGACCCCGGAAGACAAGGCCGATTACGCTTTGCTGCTGGCTGAGGCTGCGGATAAAAATGGTTATTCACTGCTTCCTTGTGACTCATTATTGAATTTAGCCCTCCATGTATACCATGAAGAAGCCAAAGAACATGCTATAGCTCTTCTGTATAAGGGTAAAGTGCAACAGGAAATGGAAAACTATGCCGATGCCCTGAAAAGTTACCGTATGGCGCTTGAAATCCTTTCCGCCTATCCATGTGAATTCTATTGGAAGGGGTTTGTATATAATATGTTGGGTGGGCTGTATGGCAAACAGAACTTGTACGCACAGGCCAAAGATATGTATGTCAAGGCTTGTTATAATGATTCGCTGGCACGGCATAACCGTCATTTCATCAGTTCACTCAGCAATCTGGGGGTAGCTTATATCGGCTATGGAAATATAGACTCCGCTTTTATCTGCCAGCAACGCGCTTTGCAGCTTTCTCTTTCTACTGATAGTTTCCTTTTGCATTCTCTTTATGGAAATATAGGGGATTTATGCGGACGTACAGGACGGACCAGTATAGCTATTACTTGTCTGAAAAGGGCATACGATGCTTGTCGTCTTAGAGAAGACAGCTTGCAGTGTCTTTGGAATCTAGGGGAATTTTATTATAATAACGGGCAGCTTGATTCGGCTCTTTATTATTTGAACCGGAGCAAGGAAGCTGTCGATATTCATATCCGGTATCTCTCTTTCTTTGACTTGTATGCCATAGCTAAGCAGCAGGGAAATGTGGAGAAAGCTTTGGAATATCTGGAAATCAGCACCGAGTTGGAAGATTCCATCTATTCCACCAATGTGGCCACGGAACTGGAGAAGAAGACCTATCGCTGGAATGCCGACGCGCAAGTAAGGAAAGAACAGTTCAAGGCTAAACGGAGGATATACACCATTGCGATGATAGCTGTGGTGTTGCTGCTGGTCATTGTGATTATTTATCAACAGATACTGAAGAACAAGAAGATACAGCAATCCAACTATAAATATCTGTTGCAGAAGCTGAAACAGAACCTGATGGATATGCAGCAGAATATTGCTCAACATGAAGAGGTGATAGCCGAATTGAAACAGAAACAAGAAAGCCGTGCCGAGGAAATAGAAGAGAAGGAACGGGCTATAGAGGCCATGAAGATGGAGAAAGAGAAATTGCGCAACTGGTTGTTCCGGCAAAGTGCCCTCTATACGAAAATAGACAAACTGGCCAACCAGCAAAAGCATCACAAAGAGCGTATTGCAGTGCTCACCAATGCTGAGCAACGCCAACTCAGAGTGATTATAGGACAGATTTATGCTGATTACATAGAGCAACTGCATACCCGGTATCCCAAGTTGAACGAAGATGATGTCCTTTTGCTATGTCTGCAATTGGCGGATTTATCTCCTTTTGCCATCGCTTTATGCTTTGGTAATAATGATACACAGATTGTAGCGCAACGCAAATATCGTATGAAAAGTAAGATGGAATAACTGTGTGTTACAGAATTTGCATAATGTTTTTTTAATAGATGTTTGTATATCAGGTTATAAAGGCATTTTGCTATCTTTGTGCATAGAAAGCTAAAAGACAAAATTACTATGCGTTCATTTATTATATATTTAAATTTCGTCAGTTTGCTGGCTGTCTGTTTGTTTGCCTGTAACCACCATTCTTCCAATCCGATGTTACAGCAAGTAGATTCATTGTTGGAAATGAAGCCGGACAGTGCATTGACTATTTTAAAAAATATATCTGTTTTAGAGGATTTGCCGGAAGTAGACAAGGCATACTATGCTTTGTTGCTGGCTGAGGCTACGGACAAGAACAAACTACCCTTATTACCTTGCGATTCCTTATTGAATTTCGCCTTGGATTATTATGGAGATGATGATAGGGAGAAGGCTGTGGCATTGATGTATAAGGGAAGGCTGCTGGCGCAGATGAATGATGAAATGTCGGCGATAGAGCATAATTTGAAAGCGTTGGAAGTGTTGCAGAATTATCCGCAAGATTTAAAATGTAGAAGATTGATTTATAGTATGTTAGGGGTATGGTGATTGTGAATTGTACGACAAGGCGTTGGAAATACAAAATCAAGCTCTTCTTTATTCTTTTAGTGCTAAAGATACTGCTATTGCCTATCATAACATTGGATATATTTATGGTATGAGGGATATGCAGGATTCTGCTATAACTTATCAGAGAAAGTCTGTGGAATATGCTATGCGTTCTAAAGATACAAGCATGATACTCACTTCTTGGCACAATTTAAGTCTGTATTATGGACGATTTGAAAACATCGATTCTGCCGTGGTTTATGCCTATAAAGTTTTGCAAAATATATCTGATGAAAATAAAATATTTAGCGGTTATTTCTATAATATAGGTGATTTGTACATTGGTTTAGGACAATATGATTCTGCTAGGTATTATTTAGAGAAAAGCCTGCTCTTTTCTCCATCCCTTTCTATGTCTTACTGGTCACTTGCCGTAATGGAAGCTAAGCTAGGAAATTTCAAGTCCGCCTATCACTATCTAGATACTTTTGTCATGGTTCAGGATTCATTGGATGCTAGTGAGCGATTGTCTGAAGTGCAGCATATAGTCTATAAAAATCAGACAGCATTGGAAGTAAAGGATGAGCAAATAAAATCCAGAAAGGTTATAGGGCGTATTGTTTTTTCAGCCATTATTATTTGCTTTGTCGTTGCTTTGATTTACCAACGTTGGATAAATAAGAAAAATAACCAGCAGGCACTCTATCGGCAAGCATTACAATATGCTGATGAGAAACAGAATGTGATGCAGCAGCGCATAGAAGAAAATGAATCCGCTCTTGCACTGTTACAGGATAGGGAAAACCAAAATCTTGATGAAATTGCCCAAAAAGAGCAATTGATAACTCAATTGAAGAAAGAAAAGTTGGCACTTCGTACATGGTTATTCCAGCAGACTTCTATATACAAAAAGGTGATGTCATTGTCTGACCAGCAGCAGGTGAATAAGAAAATCCGTAAGGTGATGGCAGCTGCTGAATTGGACAAACTGAAGAAAACGACCTTTGAAATCTATGCTGATTATATTTCTCCTTTGCAAGCACAATACTCCCAACTGACGGAGGATGACTTGTTGGTCCTTTGCCTGCAAGAAGCGGGTATTTCTCCGTTGGCCATTTCTTTATGTTTCGGACATACGGATACGGTAGCCCTCAATCAAAGGAAATCGCGTCTAAAAAAGAAAATGTCAGAGTGATAAACTGAAATATATTGTTTATCAGTGTTTTATAGAAATATTATGTCACAGCAAATAGTTGTACGTTCTTTCCTTTCCCTCTAACTTTGCGGCATCATTTTTAAACAAAAAGAAGTATGAAAGCAAAGTTATTATTGATGTTATTTTTAGTTTCCTTGAGTTTGGGAGTTTTTGCTTCGGAGCATCACCAAAAGAAGCCTCATGCAGTTTGCAAAGTTTATGAGAAGGTGGCTACTAGAATTCCTTTTATTTTTTTCAATACAAGCCGAAGATATAAATGACTGTTTGTATCTCACATCTCAGTTCTCATTAAATGATGCTGATATTACTATGCTAGATAAGGATGGTAATGAAAAGGTGTAGTTATGAATAACGCATTTGAAAAAACAGCTGTACTTCCTAAGTGTGATAAAGGAAGTGCTTACTCGACTCAGATAAATTTAAGTTTTTAAGTAATTCCAATTAAGGCTGTATGATAATATTTTAGTTGATAATCTAAGGTTATTGATAATGTGAAGTTCATATCTGAATCTTATTTTATTGCTCATGTTATGATAAAATATGTTATATGGTTGATTTTTAGTGTTGTATAGGTGAGTGATGTTATATGGATAGAGCTTTATGCTTATATCTTCTTTCTAATTTTGCAACATCAAATAAAAAAATAAGTATGAAGACTAAAATGATTGTAGTGGTGGTGTTGGCTACCATGTGTGTATTGCCTTTGTCTGCACAGGTAAAAGTTGGTGTGGAAGGTGGAATGAACCTGTCTCATTATCTGGTTTCCGGTTCTGACGGATATAAAGCCGAACAGGTAGGTGGAATGAAGCCCGGCTTTCAATTGGGGGTGACTGTGGACTACGAGATAGGAAAGCATTGGATGTTAATGTCCGGTTTGTCTTGGTTGCAGAATAGAAGTACCATGAAAATGATGGATCACATGGTTACTTATTTTCCTAAGACAGAGATAAAGATAAATAATCTGATTTTGCCGTTAAAAATGGGATATAATATTCGGGTTTCGGATAAACTCAGCCTCATTCCGTCGGTTGGAGTTTATGCTTCTTACGGATTTGGTGCTGGAAACTGTTCTTTGGATGTTATTCACCAAGAGGGGGATAATATAACTACCGAGCCTGCAAAATGGAAGCCCTTGGATGGTTTTTCCTATAAAGCCGGGGAGCCCAATAATAGTGCTAATCTTCAGGCTTTCCGCCGTTGGGATTATGGGGGCATTGTTGGAATGAAGGCTGTTATTGCCGATCATTATACGATAAGTTTTGATTATAGGGTCGGAATAAAAAAGATACAGGCACAAAATGGTTTGCGGAATTCAACTTTCCAGTTCTCTGTGGGCTATCGTTTCTAAACTGATTTAATTAAACTGGCAATCTGTCAAAATGATAATGCCGGTGTATGAGGGTGTCCTGTTTCAAAGGATACAGTTTGTGTATTTTCATCGTATTCTCGTGCATCGGCATTTTGACAGATTGTCTTCTTTTTCTGGTTATTTATTCTTTTATGGATATATGTGAACGTATATGTAGGGAAATGCATACATACGTGTCCGACAGGGATCTTTATGCCTTTTGAGACCCCTCTATTTATTGAGCCAGCTCTTTCAATATCTCCTCTATTTTCTGAAAGAGTTGTCCTATGTGCGCTCCGTCCACAAAAGCATGGTTTACAGTGAAAGCGATGGGCATTACCAGTCTTCCTTCGCGTGGCACTACTTTGCCGGCATTCATCAGCGGATAGTCTAATGGATGGTCGGGAGCCATTTGTGTATAGGTGAGTGAAGTGAAATAAAGCTGAGGCGTGGCACTCAGTTGGATAATATCAAAATCTCCCTGTTCTTTAATGACTTTTTCGGCTCCATACGGGTCACCCTCTTCGGGGATGTTATGGACGATGTGATATGCTTCGGCATAAAACCGTTCAAAATCTGCATGGTAAGGGATGCGGACTGTGTAGAAAGTCTTGCCGGGTACAGCGATAGGTGATATGATGTCCACCTGATCGTGATAGACCACCTGTCCGTTTTTATCTGTACGGAAACGGAATTCTTTCACTTCATTGGCAGCACGTAGCACAGCATACAGGTAATACAGGAAAAAAGAGCGCTTGGCGGCTTTTGCAGCTGGAAATGCTTCAGTGCAATCCACTTCACTGGTAATGGATATCCATGAATTATGGAAGTTGCGGAAAAAATTATAATTGTCCCGGCGTTCCCAAGTTTCAATATCTATTATATGTTTCATTTATTTTACGGGTTTAAAAGAATGGTACATGAAGTGCGCTCCCAGCAGTATGAACGGAATGCTGAGCCATTGCCCCATGTTCAGCATCATACTGTCTTCAAAGGCTTCCTGGCTGGCTTTTATAAACTCCACAAGGAAGCGGAAGGTGAATATGGTAGTGAGGCAGTAGCCGAAATAGAAACCGGGGTATAGCGTGGTTTTGTACTTTTTATACAACCGCAAGCCTATGATAAAAATCAGAAGATAGGCGATGGCTTCGTAGAGTTGTGCCGGGTGGCGGGGTTGCATATCTTCGTGCGGAAAAATGAACGCCCAAGGAACATGAGTTACCGTACCTACTATTTCACCATTCATCAGGTTACCTAAACGGATAAAACAACCTGCCAGCGGGGTGGCGATGGCTATATTGTCTAGTACAGTCAGGAACTTCAATTTTACACGGCGTGAATAGATCCATAAGGCGAGCATTAGTCCGATGGTTCCTCCATGGCTGGCAAGACCTTGATAACCGGTCCATTTTATCCCAGAATCGGTAATCTTGACGGGCAACAGCATTTCTACAGGGTGAGAGAGCCAATAGCCTGGTTCATAGAACAGACAATGTCCCAGGCGAGCACCGATAACAATACCCAGCAGGCAGTAAACGAACAGGGAATCAAATTTTTCGTAAGGAATTTTTTGGTCTTGGTAGAGTTTGTATATCACCCAGTAGGCCAATGAAAGCCCTGTAACGAACAATACGGAGTAATAACGGATGGAAATGCCGAAAATGGAAAAGATTTCTATATCGGGATTCCAAAGAATGGCTGACAGTGTATTCATATCTTGAATTTTTGTGCAACTTTGCGGTAAGTGGGCATATCCACATCCATCTTTTCGCCCAGTGCGATCATATCAAACAATAGTCCTTGTATTTCGGACTCATGTCCTTTGGCTATATCTTTTTGCATGGATGCGGTACTGTCTGGGTCTAATTTGTCAATCACTTTTAAGTTGTATTCTATCGGGTCTTCCGCATAGGTAATTCCCATTTTGCGGCCTATTTCAGAACTTTCCTTGGACAGACCGATGAAAGTGTCGCGTTCTGCTCCGGGATGTTGCAGAGGACCCATTGGGACATCATGGTAGGCACCTGTGCAGGCCATAGCCGAGATGAATGACCATTTGATGAAGGTGTCGCGATTGATATCATCCGAAATATCGGCTTTGATCCCTGCTTTTCTTAGTACATCGGCAATGGTTTCCAGACGTTCCGGAGCCACACCCTGTTGGGGACGTGCGCCGAAAACCAGTCGGAATATTTTGCCCATTTGTGTGATTTCACCCGGTCCGGAGACGAAACCTACGATGTAGATGCATCCGTCTAGTACTGTTACATGTGAAACAAGTTGCCCGATACGGGGACCTGTACCGTAAACATTCAGGATGGGGATAATCAAGGTATCTTTATCCGAGGCTTTTTCCAACAGATCTTTGATGGAATCTAGGGAGTAGCCCTTTACGCATACAAAAATTACGTTGGCTTTCTCGTTGTATTCCTCGGCTGTGCAGGCTTGTACAGGCAGAAAGTGATTACCTTTCAAGTCTGATCTTAGGTGAAGTCCTTTTTCACGAATGGCTTCCAGATGCTTGCCACGGGCAATGCATGTTACATCTTTTCCTGCTAAAGCAAGGAAACCGGCGATGCTTCCTCCAACGCCGCCGGTTCCCACGATTAAATATTTTTCCATGTTAGTTGTATTTTGTTTTAGGAAACAAAACACTGACTTATCAGTCTGCCATTAGTTTTGCTGGTTCCCTGATGTTTTTTCATTCATAGCATGGCTGTGATAAGTCTTTTGCGTTTTGATTTACCTACGGTTTATACATTGAAGCGGAAGTGCATGATGTCACCGTCCTGCACTACGTATTCTTTACCTTCCACGCCCATTTTTCCAGCCTCTTTCACGGCGGCTTCCGAACCATATTTAATGTAGTCCTCGTACTTGATCACCTCGGCGCGGATAAATCCTTTCTCGAAATCGGTGTGGATGACCCCTGCGCATTGGGGTGCTTTCCATCCTTTGCGGTAGGTCCAGGCTTTTACCTCCATTTCTCCGGCGGTGATGAAGGTTTCCAGTTCCAGCAGGTGGTAAGCCGATTTGATCAGACGATTTACACCTGATTCTTCCAGACCGACTTCCTGAAGGAACATTTGGCGGTCTTCATAGGTTTCGAGTTCTGCGATATCGGCTTCGGTTTTGGCGGCTACGACTAGAATTTCTGCATTCTCTTCTTTTACGGCTTCGCGTACTTGTTCTACATATTTATTGCCGGTAGCAGCGCTTGCTTCGTCCACGTTGCATACGTACATCACTGGTTTGCTGGTTAGCAAGAACAGTTCTTTTGCGATTTTCTGTTCGTCTTTGCTGTCAAATTGTACGGTACGCGCAGATTTGCCTTGTTCCAATGCGTCTTTGTATTTAACAAGGATGTCGTACATTTGTTTAGCTTGTTTGTCACCGCCCGTCTGTGCCTGTTTTTGTACTTTTTGGATACGGCTTTCAATGGTCTCCAAATCTTTCAGCTGGAGTTCGGTGTCAATGATTTCTTTGTCACGGACCGGATCTACACTACCGTCTACATGAGTCACATTTTCATCATCAAAACAGCGGAGTACGTGCAGAATAGCATCTGTTTCACGGATATTTGCCAGAAACTTGTTTCCCAACCCTTCACCTTTGCTAGCTCCTTTTACAAGTCCTGCAATGTCAACAATTTCTACAGTAGTGGGAACGATACGTCCCGGATGAACCAGTTCGGCAAGTTTGGTCAGGCGTTCATCAGGAACGGTGATGACACCTACATTCGGTTCGATGGTACAGAAAGGGAAGTTGGCTGCTTGAGCCTTTGCATTCGATAAACAATTAAAAAGTGTCGACTTTCCTACGTTTGGAAGACCGACAATGCCACATTGTAAAGCCATTATCTATTTGTTTTTTTGATTATTATCTATCTATTTGTTTGCAAAGATAACCATTCTTTTTGTATCAGGCTTCATATTGAAGTCAGATTTGGCTTTTTTATATGCGAAAAGACTGCCCGTCACGAAACAAAAAGGGCAACCGTCACGGTTGCCCTTTCGTAGAGTTTTTATGAAAAGTGTTAGATTGTTAGAATAGATTTATTTGTCCATAGTTACGGTCATTTCGGGTACTAATATATATTCTTTCTTTTTAGAGTTCCATTTGTAATATTCAGTAGTCATACTTTTGTTGCCATAAGTATAACGAATGCAGAGGTCATTTTCCCAGCGATTTTTGTTACTGTTCCATTTTTGCGCCTCGTCCTCTGTGCGTTGGTTGTTGGCATCATACTTGTAATTGTGCTTCATATAATTAGTAAGCATGGTGCCTTCCATTTTAAAAATCGTTTCCGAAACAATTACTCCATTTACTTCTTCTGCATTGTAAATCAGGTTGTCACCCGGATTTCCTGCAAAAACTGTAAGGTTAGCAATAAATAAAATTGCTACAACGAGCATTCCTTTCAAAAAATTGATCTTCTTCATGATATTGATATGTTAGATTGTTACTTTCATATTGTTTTTAAAAACGGTGCAAATGTACGAAAGAAAATTGAATCTCCTAACATTTCTGCTAAAAAATGATTATATTTTTGCAAAATGTCACTGATTAAACAAATATTAATAATTGTATAAGATCTATTTATTACAATTATCTTGTGTTTGTGTTTTTCATTTACGTTCGGGATGGCAAATGAAAAGCTCAATGGATTGGAAAAGACCATTGAGCTTTTATGATATAAATACCTTATATATAGTACTATATATCTTGCGAATAGTTGGTTTCTATATGCTTTAATGCGCTTCAAGCCAGTTGCTTCCCCAACCGCAGTCTGCGCGTAAAGGTACTTGCATATGGTAGGCATTTTCCATCTCTTCAATCACAATTTTCTGTACTTTTTCCTTTTCTTCGGGTAGAACGCTGAAATTTAACTCATCATGTACCTGAAGTATCATTTTGGACTTTATATTTTCAGATTGAAAGCGCTGGTATATGCGTACCATAGCTGCCTTGATAATATCGGCTGCACTTCCCTGGATAGGAGCATTGATGGCATTTCGTTCGGCATATCCGCGCACAACCGAATTTCTGGAATTGATATCCGGAAGATATCGTTTACGGCCGAATATGGTTTCAATATATCCTTGCCTGCGGGCAAGGTCGATGCTTTTGTCCATATATTCCTTTATTTGGGGATAAGTTTCGAAATAGCCGTCTATTAGTTCTTTTGCCTCTTTGCGGTCTACATTCATACGTTCTGCCAGTCCGAATACGCTGATGCCGTAGATGATACCGAAATTAGCTGTTTTTGCTTTACTGCGTTGTTCGCGGGTAACTTTGTCTATACTTATCTTATATACTTTTGCTGCGGTGGCGGCATGAATGTCATCTCCTTCCTTGAAAGCCTCTATCATATTGGCGTCTCCGCTAAGGTGTGCCATAATGCGTAACTCAATCTGTGAATAGTCGGCGGAGAAAAATTCGCAACCATCATCGGGAATGAAGGCCTTACGGATTTCCTTGCCGTCTTCGTTGCGGATGGGGATGTTCTGAAGGTTCGGGTTGCTGGAACTGAGCCGGCCGGTAGCAGTGACCGTTTGATTGAACGAAGTATGAATTTTACCTGTTTCTTTATTAATCAATAGGGGCAGAGCATCAATATAAGTACCGAGAAGCTTCTTCAGACCGCGGTGTTCCAATATCTTGCCTACTATTTCGTGTTTCCCTCGCAGGCTTTCCAATACTTCTTCACTGGTGACATATTGTCCGGTTTTGGTTTTCTTGGCTTTCTCCACGATACGCAGCTTGTCAAACAGCACTTCACCTACCTGTTTGGGTGAGGCTATGTTGAAATCCGTACCTGCCAGTTGGTGCACTTCTTCTTCTATTTGGTTCATGCGGGCGGTGAAATGTTCCGAGGTCTGTTTTAAGGCTTCAGTGTCTACACGCACGCCGTTGCGTTCTATATAAGCAAGTACGGGGACCAGGGGCATTTCTATTTCGTAGAAGAGTTTTTCCGCATCGTTGGTTTTCAATTCCTGTTCCAAGATGTTTTTCAATTTCAGTGTGACATCAGCATCCTCGCACGCGTACTTATAGATAGCTTCGGGGGAGAGATCGCGCATATTCTTCTGACCTTTGCCTTTGGGACCAATCAGTTCTTCGATGTGGATAGTCTGATAATGCAGGTAGATTTCGGCAAGGTAGTCCATATTGTGGCGCAATTCCGGTTGTAGTACATAATGTGCCACCATGGTATCGAACAGGGGACCGCGCACTTCAGTTCCGTAGTTGCCCAATACCAGCATATCGTATTTTATATTTTGTCCTACTTTCAACGCTCCTTCTTTTTCGAAAGCCGGCCGGAACTCATTAACTATTTTTTGCGCTTCGGTCCGATCGGCAGGTACAGGGACATAAAATGCTTGATTTTCGGCATAGCTGAAGCTCATTCCCACGAGTTCTGCGGTGATGGGATCGGTTCCTGTTGTTTCTGTGTCTAGACTGAAAATTTCTTTTGTAAGTAAGTTTTGTAATAATTCAGATCTTTTCTCTTCTGTATCAATGAGTTGATAGTCGTATTTTAAATTATCTAAACATGCTAGATTCGAATATTTCTCACTTTCCGTCCCTCCGTTGGTAAATTCTGCAAAGAGATTGCCTTGAGGGGAAGACGGAGAAGCGGGCGATTTGCCATTCGAAGCCGGTTCACCGAAAAGGGAGAGTTGTCCCGAACCGTCCGGCATGTTTCCCTGCCGGGCGCTTCCTTCCGGTGTGCGGTTTCGTCCTTGCAGATCGTTTCCGGTCGCATCGGTGTATGTTCCGGCGAAGGCGGATTTCTTGTTTCGGTTGAAAACGCGGTCGATGAGGGTACGGAACTCCATCTCTTCAAAAATCTTCCGTAGTTCCTCTTCATTTGGTTCTTCTCTTTTCAGTTCGTCCATGTTCAATGTGATGGGGACATCAATTTTGATAGTTGCCAGAAACTTGGAGAACTCAATCATTTTCCGGTTGGCTTCCACTTTGGTTTTCAAGGCTCCTTTCAGTTCGGCAGAGTGGGAGAGAAGATTCTCGATGCTGCCATATTGCGCGATTAACTTTTGTGCTGTTTTCTCGCCCACTCCCGGACAACCGGGAATGTTGTCGGAACTATCGCCCATCAGTCCCAGCATATCAATGATTTGTGCGGGTGACTGGATATCGAACTTTGCCTTTACCTCTTCTATGCCCATCACTTCAAAACCGCCTGTATGCTTGGGACGGTACATGAAGACATTTCCGCCCACCAGTTGACCATAGTCTTTGTCTGGTGTCATCATATAAGTAGTGATCCCTCGTTTGCCGGCTTCGGTGGCCAGTGTACCGATCACGTCGTCAGCCTCGTATCCCGGTACTTCCAGAATAGGAATACGATAGGCCCGGATAATATCCTTTATAATGGGTACGGACAAACGGATTACTTCGGGTGTTTCTTCACGTTGTGCCTTATACTGTTCATAGGCCTCGTGCCGGAAGGTGGGACCGGCGGGATCAAATGCCACACCGATGTGCGTAGGATTTTCTTTCTTCAAGACCTCTTCCAGTGTATTGACAAATCCCAGTACGGCTGAAGTGTTGAAACCCTTGGAGTTAATGCGCGGGCTTTTGATGAAAGCGTAATACGCGCGGTATATTAATGCATAAGCATCTAATAGAAAAAGTTTGTCCATTCTTAAAAATCTTTAGTTTTTTCATTGTAAAAGTACAAAAAAATACCGTATTCCGTCTTTTATTACTACTTTTGTGCACAAATTAACCTGCATGGACAAATTACAGCAAATCAAATTGCCTATTGACAAGGAGTTTGAGGAATTTAGAAGGTTGTTTGACTCTTCGCTCCAAAGTTCCAATTCTTTACTTAGTGAGGTGTTATCCTATATTAAGCAGAGAAATGGCAAGATGATGCGTCCCATATTGGCGTTGTTGATTGCTAAACTATTCGGTGAAATCAATGATTCTACGCTTCATGCGGCCCTTTCATTGGAGTTGCTCCATACGGCCAGCCTGGTGCACGATGATGTGGTGGATGAGAGTGACAAGCGCCGTGGGCAGTCTTCGGTAAATGCTATCTATAATAATAAGGTGTCGGTTCTGGTAGGCGACTATATGCTGGCAACCAGCCTGAAGCATTCTGCCATGACCCGCGAGATTACAATTGTAGATTTGGTGGCTTGTTTGGGACAGAACTTATCTGAAGGCGAGATTATTCAATTGGCGAATATTAATGCTTCTGAGTTCTCGGAAGAAGTGTATTATGATGTCATTCGTAAAAAGACGGCTGCATTGTTTACTGCCAGTGCGGAAGCGGGGGCTATTTCGGTTCATGCATCCGATGAAATGGTGAAAAATGCTCGTCTGTTTGGCGAAATGATTGGTATTGCTTTCCAGATAAAGGATGATATCTTTGACTATTATTCTTCTGATGAGATAGGTAAACCTACCGGAAACGATATGCGTGAAGGGAAGCTGACATTGCCGGCTTTGTATGTGTTAAATACGTTTGATGATGAGGAGATGCGGAAACTGGCGTTATGTATCCGGTCATTAGACGCTTCGGATGAAGATATTGCCCGTTTCATCGAATATACTAAGGTGAAGGGAGGGATAGAGTATGCCAGACAGGCAATGGTGGATTATCGTAATAAAGCGTTGGCTTTACTTCCACAATCAGCCGGTCAAGCTGTAAAAGATGCTTTGACTGCTTATATTGATTATGTGATTGAAAGAGATAAATAGTACGATTGTTGAAGATATGTACCTCAAAAAGTTCGGGCGTGATCCTTTATACGATAAGGACCACGCCCGAGCTTTTTGAGGTACGCCTTTCTTTGGTAGTTTAAAATAACCGGAATAGATAAGGCTCATTCCGGTCACTTTAAATGTGGTTGTTATTTAAATAGTGAAACGGTTCTTTGTTTAGAAGAACTTGGTTTCCTGACCTACAATTTCTGAGAGAAGCAGATTGGCCAGGCGGCTTGTTCCTAAGCGGAATAGCTCGTTTGTCAGCCATTCTTCACCTAACACTTCTTTTACAATGGTATAGTAAACCAAAGCATCGTGTACGGTATTAATTCCTCCGGCGGGTTTGAATCCTACTTTGCGGCCTGTTGTCATATAGTATTCTTTGATAGCCTCGCACATCACCAAGGCGGCTTCAGGAGTAGCGGCGGGGTTTTCCTTTCCGGTAGAGGTCTTGATGAAATCGGCTCCGGAATACATCGATAGAATGGACGCTTTTTTGATGTTGGATGCGCTCCCCAGTGCTCCAGTTTCTAGAATTACTTTCAGGTGGTGCTCACCACATACAGCTTTTAATTCTTCTATTTCATCGCACATTCCTTCGTAATCCCCACTCAGGAACTTGCCTACCGGGATAACGATATCTATTTCATCAGCTCCGGTATGGAGAGCCATGGCTGTTTCGGCTACCTTTACTTCAGTAAATGTTTGTGATGAAGGGAAACCACCCGATACACAGGCTATGTTTACATGGTCTGCCTCCAAGGTGTCGTTGACTACTTCTGCCATATTAGGATATACACAGATTGCGGCTACATTGTCCAGATCAGGGTACTTGTCAACAAATTCATTTACTTTTCCGGTGAATTTCATTACACTTTCATCCGAATCAGTGCACTTTAAAGTGGTCAGGTCAATGCAATGGAACAGGAATTTCTTTACGTCCGGTGTATTGTTTTCTGCTACATGTTTTTCGATGAGTAGGGCAGTTTTCGCTTTTACATCCTCATCGCGCAAACGGATGTTATACTTGGCAAGTGCTTCCTCGTACTTACTGTGCTCGGGTCCATGATCGTGGTCATGACGATGTTCATGTCCACCTTCGAATTCGTGATTATGTTCCATAATTCTTTATAATTTGGGGTTGTTTTTATGTCTGTCTTTATCTCTATTTGTTTTCTTCTTCAAGTTTTGACGGAAGGCTTCGGTCAGGTTTACTCCGGTCTGGTTGGCCAGACAGATAAGGACCCACAATACGTCTGCCATTTCATCGGCAAGGTTGTCTTTCTCTCCTTGTTTGAAAGATTGGTCTCCATATTTACGTGCCATCACACGTGCCAGTTCGCCTACTTCCTCGGTCAGGACGGTCATATTGGTCAGTTCGCTGAAGTAGCGTACACCGTACGTTTTAATCCAGCTGTCCACCTCTTTTTGTGCTTCTTCCAGTGTCATTATTCTTTGTTTTTAGTGTCCATACATATAGTAACAGGCCCGTTGTTCAGAAGTTCAACTTTCATGTCTGCTCCGAATTCTCCGGTTCCTACTTCTTTGCCTAAACCGATGCTTAGTTCCCGGCAGAAATAATCGTAGAGAGGAATGGCTATATCGTGTTTTGCGGCACGGATGTAGGAGGGACGGTTCCCTTTCTTTGTAGATGCGTGCAATGTGAACTGGCTGATAACCAGAATGTTGCCTTCTACCTCCCGAATGGATTTATTCATCACTCCGTTTTCATCGTCAAAGACTCTCAATCCTATTATCTTTTTGCATAACCAGTCAGCATCTTCTTGTGTATCAGCTTCTTCGATACCAACCAATATCATGAATCCTTCTTTTATCGCCGATTTGCATACACCTTCTATGGTAACAGAGGCGTGGCTTACTCGTTGAATAACTACTCTCATATTTATATCCTTTATTTATTATTAGAAAATGCTTGCCGTTTACCGGTATTATGTCCGCCTACTATGGTGGGTGGAAACATTGCCGACCTCTTGGCTTGACAGTTATGAGGGCGGCATATCCTTGCAATGGATGTATGCAAAGGTAGGAAATCCCTTTTATTCTGTGAGGTTTTCTTTGATATTTTTAGCGGCTGCTTCACCTACCACGGCTGCAATCTCTTCCAGTGAGGCTTGCTTGATGCGGCTGACGCTTTTGAATGTTTTCAGCAGGGCGGTCTTTCTTTTCTCACCTATTCCCTTGATGTTGTCTAAAGCGGATGCCACCTGGCTCTTGCTGCGCTTGTCCCGATGGAAGGTGATGGCGAAGCGGTGTACTTCGTTCTGTATATTCTCCAACAGATGGAACAAGGGAGTGCTTTGTTTTACACCGATGGTCAGCGGAGGAAAACCGTATAGCAATTCCGAGGTGCGGTGCTTGCGGTCTTTGGCCAGTCCGGCTATGGGGATATCCAAATGGAGTTCGTCTTCTATCACTTCTCTCACTACTTCCATTTGCCCCTTTCCACCGTCGGTAATGATGAGGTCGGGCAGGGGGGAACCTTCCTCTATGGCGCGGCTATACCGGCGGCGTACCACCTCTTTCATAGAGGCGTAATCGTCGGGTCCGGTCACTGTCTTGATGATGTATTTCCGGTAATCCTTCTTGCTTGGTTTTGCCTTTTTGAAGACTACACAGGCGGCCACTGCGTCCGAACCCTGAATGTTGGAGTTGTCGAAACATTCAATGTGGTTCGGCATCTTCTTCATATGTAGCTGCTCTTGGATTTCTTTCATCAGACGGACGCTTCTTTGTTCTGGATTTAACTTTTCCGCCTGTTTCAAACGGTCTACTTTATACTGCTTCACGTTCATTACGGAGAGGTCCAGCAAATGCTTCTTTTCTCCTCGTTGGGGAACGGTGAAGGTGACGTTGTTCATTTCCATATCCACTTCAAAAGGTACGATGATTTCGCGGGAAGTGCTCTTATATCGTTCACGCATTTCGATAATGCCCAGTTGTAAAAGCTCTTCTTTTGTTTCGTTCAGACGTTTCTTGTACTCGAAAGTGAAGGCTTGGTTGATGCATCCGTTAGTGATATGCAGATAGTTGATATAGGCTGAATTTTCTTCCATTTCAATGGAAAATACATCCACATTATGGATGATGGAGTTGACCACTTCGCTCTTGGAGCGATAGTTTTCTATCAAGTCATATTTCTCTTTTATTTTCTGTGCTTCCTCAAATTTCATTTCGGCGGCAAGCGCTTGCATTTCCTCCATCAGCAGGTCACTTACAATTTGTGTATCTCCTTTCAGGATATCTTTGATTTCACCGATATTCTTCATGTATTCCTCATGCGATTGTTGTCCGATGCAGGGCCCTTTGCAGTTCTTTATATGATATTCCAGACATACGTTGAACTTGCCGGCACGAATGTTCTCTGGACTCAGGTTGAGTTTGCAAGTGCGGATGGGATAGAGCTTTTTTATCAGGTCCATCACGGCAAGCATGGAGGGCATGTGGCTGTACGGACCATAGTAGGAGGAGCCGTTACGGATGATTTTCCGGGTCTTGAAGATGCGTGGAAAATACTCATTGCTTACACAAATGGAAGGGTAGGTCTTATCATCTTTCAGCAATACGTTGTAGCGCGGTTTGTATTTCTTTATCAGATTATTCTCTAACAAAAGGGCGTCTTCCTCTGTCTTTACCACGATATAACGGATGTCTGAAATCTTGCTGACCAGCAGGCGTGTCTTGCCGTTGGGGTGCTCTCTGTTGAAGTAAGAAGAGACTCTTCGTTTCAAGTTTTTTGCTTTTCCAACGTAGATAATGGTTCCTTCGGAGTTTAGGTATTGGTAAATGCCCGGGCTGTCGGGCAGGTTTAGTACGATTCCTTTCAGATAGTCATTGGTTGTAATCTCTTCTTTTTCCATAAGTGTATATTGGTATTACCTGATTATATGTTAATGTAAGCTCGATATAAAAATACCTCGTTGCTGAATTTTGAGTTAAATGACAAACGATTGTTTTCCGGACAAATGAGCGCTTCCGTAGGGGTGTCCCCATGTGTTCGCCCCTACGGTGGAAACATCTCAAAATAGCATTTCGTGGTATGATTGTGGGTAATCATCTTATAAATCTTCAAGCTGTAACATTATATATCTTACAGCTTGAAGATATATATCTTTCGGCTTCATCGTCCATATCTTTTCGTTGTCCATCCATTGTTGTCTTTCTATAGTGACTCGGGACGGACTTCGCTTTTTTACGGGCAGATTGTGCGGCGTTATAAAGTAAGCAGCGTATCCACCGTGATATTTTCGGGGAATGCCTTTCTGCCGTTCAGACCTCCCAACTCGATAATGAAGTTGATGAAGATCTTTTTGGCACCACATCTTTGTACTAACCGATGAGTGGCCGCCATGGTTCCACCGGTAGCCAATAAATCATCGTGCAGCAGAACTACATCGTTTTCATTGATGGCATCCTTATGTATTTGAATGGTATCGGTTCCGTACTCTTTAGCATACGTTTCTTCTACAACCTCTGCAGGGAGTTTGCCCGGCTTGCGTGCCATTACGAATCCGGCTCCTAAACGTGCCGCCAGAGCACCGCCCATAATGAAGCCGCGCGACTCTATACCTACTACTTTGGTGATACCTTTGTCCTTGTACATTTCATATAAAGTGTCCAGCATTTCCTGCAAGCACTCGGCATTTTTGAACAAGGTTGTCACATCATAAAACAGAATTCCCGGAATGGGGAAATCTGGAATTTCTCTTAAGTTTGCTTTAAGCGTTTCTTTGCTCATAACCAGTGTTTTATTGTTAGTCTATTAAATTACTTGTTTCACGTGAAACATACCTTGTTTCACCGCCCCAGCAGAACTAGTAGGACGTTGATGTCGCTAGGAGAGATACCCGGTATGCGGCTGGCTTGGGCCAATGTTTCGGGATCTATCTTCATCAGTTTCTGCCGGGCTTCGGTAGAGAGCGAATTCAATGAGTTGTAGTCGAACTTGCCTTTAATGCGGATGGCTTCCAAGCGATGTATCTTTTCTGCGATCATTCGCTCGCGGTCAATGTATCCCTGATATTTGATCAGTACTTCGGCGGCTTCAATCACTTCTTCTTTACGGTCGGTAATTTGGTCCAGCATGGCTTTGAAAGCCGGAATGTACCCGGCTATATTTTCGATGGTAATCTGCGGACGGTTCAGCAGGTCGATTAGTTTGCAGCCGTGTGTCAGACGGGCAGTACCCAAACTTTCCAAAGCATCATTGATTAATGCGGCTTTAATGGAGAAGGTCTTGGCAAAGTCGATGATTTGGTTCACGGCTTCCCGTTTGCTGCAAAGATGTTCGTAACGGTCTTGTTTTACCAGACCTAGTTTGTAGGCACGTTCAGTGAGGCGCATATCTGCATCGTCTTGTCGGAGCAGGATGCGGTATTCGGCACGGGAGGTGAACATACGATAAGGTTCGTCCACACCTTTTGTAACCAGATCGTCAATCAAGACACCGATGTAGGCCTCGTCCCGTCCCAGTGTGAACGGCTCGCCACCGTGGCAGTTGATGTGTGCGTTGATACCGGCAATGATTCCCTGTCCGCCTGCTTCTTCGTAACCGGTGGTCCCGTTTACTTGTCCGGCAAGGAACAGGTTCTTTATTATTTTCGATTCCAACGTATGTTTCAGTTGGGTAGGGTCGAAGTAATCGTATTCGATAGCGTATCCCGGACGATAAACTACCAAGTCCTTAAATGCAGGTACTTTCTTCAATGCCGCCAACTGTATGTCCATGGGCAGTGAAGAAGAGAACCCGTTCAGGTAAAGTTCTTGTGTGGTTTCTCCTTCGGGTTCCAGGAAAAGCTGATGTTGCGGCTTGTCGGGGAAGGTTACGATTTTGGTTTCTATGCTGGGACAATAACGCGGTCCGATGCTTTGGATTTGTCCGTTGAAAAGGGGAGAGTCGGGCAGACCTTTGCGCAGTACCTCGTGCACCTCTTCGTTGGTAAAGCAGGTCCAGCATTGCAGTTGTTTCAGCTTGCGCGGTTCGCTCATGAACGAAAAGCGGTGGAAGTCGTTTTCTCCGTCCTGTGTTTCCATCAGCTCATAGTGTACGCTGCGTCCGTCTATGCGGACAGGCGTACCGGTCTTCATACGTCCGGCGGTGATTCCGTGGCGGGTGATTGATTCGGTCAGATGGTAGGAAGCTGGTTCGGCCATGCGTCCTCCTGCCAGTTGTTTATGCCCGATGTGCATCAGTCCGTTCAGGAAGGTTCCTGCGGTGAGCACGATACATTTTGCATGGAAAGTCACTCCCCAGCAAGTCATGACTCCGGTCGCTTCACCGTTTTCCACGATTAGTTCTTCTACAGTATCTTGCCAAATGTGCAGATTGGGAGTGTTCTCCAGAATCTCGCGCCATGCCCAGATAAACTTGCCGCGGTCACACTGGGCACGGGGGCTCCACATAGCGGGACCTTTGGAACGGTTAAGCATACGGAACTGTATGGCTGTACGGTCTGTAACCAGTCCCATATAGCCACCTAATGCGTCTATCTCTCTTACGATTTGTCCCTTGGCAATTCCACCTACGGCAGGGTTACAACTCATTTGCCCGATTTTGTTCATATCCATGGTAATCAGGCAGGTCTTCGAACCCATGTTGGCTGCGGCCGCAGCTGCCTCACAGCCTGCGTGTCCGGCGCCTATTACAATAACGTCGTACTTAAAATCCATTGATTTATTTCTTTTTACCGATTGCAAAATTACGAATTTTACTCTGTAAAGCGGTGATAATACGGTTAAAAAGAATGTGTGGCGACAGAAATCTGCTTCTGCCGCCACATCATACAAACACTATTTCTAAAGTAAACTATTTCCTGTTATTTCTTGTCCGGAGCAGGAGGGGTGTCGGACGGGCGTTTCTTTCCGTCCTTGTCTACCGGTTCAAACTCCTCTTTCTCCGGCTCATTCTGTGCGTTTTCTTTCGAGGAAGGATTGACAATGTTCTGATAGGTATCATGAATGGGAAGCTTGTCTAGAATACCCAGTGCAGGAGCTACTTTGCTGACGACGTTCTGCAAGAAATTAGATGTCGTGCCGTTGCCGCCGTCAAAAACAGTAATATTCCCCAGTTGAATATGTTCAAATGCCTTAACCTGTTCCGAAGCGATTTCCTTCCATTGGTCAACCATCTTGTATTGGATGGCGATTTCGGGATTGCGTTCGGCAGCTTTCACCATGGCCTCGAAGCCTTCAGCTTCGGCCAGCAAGGACTTCTTCTTACCTTCCGCTTCTGCCTCCAGCTTCATCTGGATAGCCTTGGCTTCCGCCTGTGCTTTGGCCAGGATAGCTTCCGCTTCTGCATTTGCCTTACGTTTTATTTGCTCAGCCAATGCGTCCGCATCCAAGATAGCTTGCTGTTTGGCTATTTCGGCAGGAACAATCTTATCCGCTTTTAAGGCCTGTTCTACTTTGCGGGCTTTCGCTTCTTCTATCTCACGCTGTGCGTTTTCCTGTGCAGTGAGGACGGCAGCTTGCGTTCTGGCCTGTGCTTCACCGGCTTTTCTAGAGGCTTCCGCCTTGGTAACTTCCAGTTCCGCATTACTTTCGGCAACCTCTTTGGCAGCGTTATTTTGCCCGATGGCCGATTTCTTTTGTGCTTCCGCCTGCTTTATCTCCATATCGGACTGGAGCTCTGCAGTACGACTCTCCTGTTCGGTACGCGCCTGTTCCTTGTTCACTTCCATAGAGGCGCTGGCTTTGGCGATACGTGATTCTTTTTCGGCGTTTTCTTCCGCTACTTTCGATTCACGTTCCTTGTCGGCTATGGCTACTTTAATCTCCTCGTCACGTTGCGTATCGGCCAGTTGAGTGTTCTTGTCGCGGTTGGTTTCCGCTACTTTGGTGGCGCGCTCTTTTTGCTGTTCTGCAATCTTGATGGCCCCCAGTTTCTGCTGTTCTTCAATGTTGGCTAAGGCTTCATTCTTGGCTTTCGCTTCGGCTTCTTTTCCCAGATTGACGATATAGTCGGCTTCATCACGGATGTCGCTGATGTTGATGTTCATCAGGTAAAGGCCGAATTTCTTCAATTCGGAATCGATGTTTTTGCGGCAGTTCTCAAGGAATGTATCACGGTCGCTGTTCAGTTGTTCGATAGTCATATCGGCGATGACCAGACGCATTTGTCCGTAAACAACGTCTTTAATCAGTTCCTGTTGTGCCTCGATGTTCAGTCCCAGCAAGCGTTCGGCCGCATTCTGCATGACTTCGGGCTCTGTGCTTACGGCCACAGTGATGGTAGTGGGCACATCTACGCGGATGTTTTGTTTGGAGATGGCGCCGGTCAGTTTGCAGTCAATCTGCATGGGTTTCATGTTCAGGAAAGAGTATCCCTGAATGATGGGCCATACAAAAGCGGCTCCTCCGTGATACAGTTTAGCCGATTTCTTATCGCCGGTCTTACCATATACTACCAATACCTCGTCGCTCTTGCACTTGCGGTAACGACTTAAAATCCCGACGATGGTCAGGACGATGACAGCTACCAGAATAGCTGCATAAATGAGAATCTGCTCATCCATAAATGATTGCGTTTTTAGGGTTTATTTAATCAATATAATAGATTCCTTCCTTGTAATCCTTCAGTGTGAGGATATCGCCTTCCTGATAGCTTTTACCCTGTATGCTCCGCACGGTAAGTTCTCTTTGTGCACCATTGATGGCGATATAGACCACGTATTCTGTTCCTGCCTGTCCTTGTTCCTGACAGCGGGTATATATTTCGCATTTCCTGCCTATTAATTCTTCTCCCTGTTCGGGCTTATTTTCTTGTTTCAGCTTATAGCAGAGTTTATAAATCCAAGCTAGGACGAAAACAAAAAAGCTGCCGCTTATCACGGCGCCCAGATAATGCAAGACAATGTAGGGAGGCTGGCATAAATACATGAACCAACCGAAACCCATGCAGAAATGAATCAGCCCTTTGAAGGAGAGTACGCTGCTCATGTCTATATCGGCGTTGCCGTCGGCATTGACGTCTATGTCGGTGTCCATATTGCCGAAAAAGATGGATAAGATGAATTGCAGAAGAAAGATTCCCGTACTTACTAATGCAGCGAAAAAATATACGTTAGCTTCCATTTGAGTGATATATTTTGTGTTTATCTGTTTTTTCAATTCACAAAATAAAGCAATTAATCCGGAAAAGCAAGAAGATAAGGGAATAAATGTAGCTGCATGTATAGCTTTCGACGTTTTTATCCGTCCGGCGGAAAGTTTTCCCTAACTATTGGCATGTCTTTGAAAAGTTACGGGCAATCATTCGTGCGAACTATGCCCGTAACTTTTATAGGTTGTTCTACCTTGTATGTCCTGTTATAGGGAAACCAATGCCAGCGCCTTGTTCTCGGCAGCTTCCATAATCTCCCGTTCACCGGGCCCTTTGTCGTTGATGCCGCACAAGTGCAGGATACCATGAATAATCACCCGGTGAAGCTCGCGGTCGTAGGGTTGCTCAAACTGTTCCGCATTGGTGCGGACAGTATCCAGACTGATGAATAAATCACCGGAAATGCGATTACCTTCGCAATAGTCGAAAGTGATGATATCCGTGTAATAATCATGTTGCAGATACTGCTGGTTTACTTCCAGTATTTTATCGTCCGAGCAGAAGATATAAGCGATTTCTCCCACTCTTTTTCCATAGCAGGCGGCTACCTCTTTAATCCATTCGGTGGTTTCTTTCTTTTTGATATCGGGCATCTTTACCCCATCGGTTTGATAACTTATCATAGAATAACAAATTAGAAATGACAGGCAAAGATAGGTAAAGTATCTTGTTAGCGGTTCACTTTCGGGATATTTTCTAATAACTTTCTAATCTGGTCTGAGTTGATTATAATCGGTTTCACTTCTCATCGGGAAAAGGGCGTTGTACTTTTGTCACCCAAAAACAGAAAACAATGAAACAACGTGCTATTCTTTTCTTTTTTATAGGCATAATGACAGGAATACTGCAGGCACAGACCTTGACTCTGAAAGATGCCGGACAGCTTTTTCTGAAGCAGAACCTGTCTCTTATTGCAGCCCGGTATGATATGGACATTGCTCAGGCACAGGTATTGCAGGCCAGACTTTTTGAGAATCCCGTTATCTCGTTAGAGCAAAATGTGTACAATAGGCTGAATGGAAAATACTTTGACATGGGAAAGGACGGGGAGTCAGGAGTGGAGATAGAGCAGGTTATCAGTATTGCCGGGCAGCGTAGTAACCGTATCCGTCTGGAAAAAGTGAACAAGGAAATGGCCGGATATCAGTTTCAGGAAATCATGCGCACCTTGCATAGTGAGCTGAACGAACGATTTGTCGAGACTTATTTTCTGACTAGAAATATGGTTGTTTATGAAAAAGAAATAACTTCGTTGGAGCGCCTTCTGGCTGAGATGAAACTTCAACAACAGAAAGGAAACATTTCACTGATGGAAGCCTCGCGTCTGGAGGCCATGTTGCTTTCATTGAAGAAGGAAAGGAATGAGCAGGAGAATCAGCTGGTTGCCGCCCGGGGAGAATTGAACCTTCTTCTGAGCCTTCCTGCTGATGCGCGTCCTGAACTGCTACTGGATGAAAGTATGTTGAAACAGCTGGACTTGTCACAACTCTCTTATGCGGACTTGATGGCACGTATGACTGGACGTCCCGATTTAAAACTGGCCCGTACCTATATCCGTGCTTCGCAGGCGAACCTTAAACTTCAGAAGTCGCTGGCTTTTCCCGAAGTATCCTTTAAAGGGACTTATGACCGTGCCGGTAATTTTATCAATAATTACTTTGCTGTGGGGATCAGTTTCTCTGTTCCTATATTTAACCGTAATCAGGGTAATATAAAGTCGGCCCGCATCGAAATCATGAAAGCGGATAAGGAAAAGGAGTATGCCATGGGAAAAGCGGAGATGGAGCTTTTTACCGCTTATTCGCAGCTGGAGAAGGCGATGAATCTTTATCAGTCGGTGGATAGTGATTTGGAGCAGAACTTTGAGAAACTGATAGCGGGAGTGAATGAAACGTTCCGGAAACGTAGTATCAGTCTGTTGGAATTTATAGACTATTATGAGAGTTATAAAGAAACTTGTATACAGTTATATGACACACGTAAGGACTTGCTTCTGGCTATGGAGAATTTGAACCGAGTTATCGGACAAAATGTATTTAATTATTAATAACTAACTTATCAATCAGAGAACAACAATGAATCAGAATATCTTTTTACTGGGCTTATTTTTTCCTCTTCTTTGTAACTGTTCGGCACCGGCTGAACAAACAGACACGACCAATGGGGGGATCTTCCTGACAGACAGTTTGAAACAAGTAGTGGCCATTGATACTGTAAGTATACAGGAGGTCACGATGGAACTTACCCTGAACGGTCGTGTTACTTTCAACCAAGAACAGGTGGCACGGGTGTATCCCATATTCGGGGGGACGGTGACGGAAGTCCATGCGGAAACGGGAGATTATGTGCAAAAAGGTGAGGTTCTGGCCGTAATCCGTAGCGGGGAAGTGGCCGACTATGAGAAACAGCAGAAAGATGCTGCCCAACAAGTGCTTACCGCCCGGCGTGCCATGGATGCGACTCAGGACATGTATGTTTCGGGCATAGCTTCGGAGCGCGATATGCTCCAGGCAAAGCAAGAACTGGCCGCAGCCGAGGCGGAGGATAAAAGGGTGAAGGAAGTTTTCTCCATTTATCATCTGTTGGGTAATTCCATTTATCAAGTGAAGTCTCCGGTAGCGGGATTTATTGTCAATAAAAACATCAGCAAAGATATGCAGATACGTTCAGACCAGAGTGAGGAATTATTTACTGTATCGGGGTTGGAGAATGTCTGGGTGATGGCCGATGTCTATGAAAGTGATATCAGCAAAGTATGTGCAGGAGACAGGGTGGAGATTACTACACTGGCTTATCGGAACAGGAGTTTCGGAGGCACTATAGACAAAGTGTATCAGGTGCTGAATGACGAGAGTAAAACGATGAGCGTGCGCATAAAATTGCAAAATAAGGATTATCTGCTGAAGCCGGGTATGTTTACCAATGTAAAGGTGACTTGCAAGGCATCCGAGGAACGGATGGCACGGATAGACCCTCATTCGCTGGTTTTTGAGAATGGGAAGAATTATGTGGTAGCGGTAGACGGCGACGGCAGTCTTCAGGTGAAAGAGGTGGAGATTTACAAGCGGTCGGATAAGGAATGCTATCTCCGTTCCGGTGTTACCGGAGGCGATAAGATTCTTAACAAAAATGTTCTGTTGGTTTATAATGCTTTGAATGACGATTCTAAATAGAAGGAAAGTATGCATAAGTTTATTGATAATATAGTAGCTTTTTCACTGAAAAATAAATTTTTTATATTTTTCTGTACCACGATAGCGGTCATTGCAGGGGCGATATCTTTCAAACATACACCTGTAGATGCTTTTCCCGATGTGACGAACACGAAAGTGACCATAATCACCCAGTGGCCGGGGAGAAGTGCGGAAGAGGTGGAGAAATTCATCACTATCCCTGTTGAAATAGCGATGAATCCTGTTCAGAAGAAGACTGATATCCGTTCTACCACTCTTTTCGGTCTGTCTGTTATCAATGTGATGTTTGAGGACGATGTCGATGATTTCACAGCTCGCCAGCAGGTGTATAACTTGTTGAATGATGCTGATTTACCGGAAGGGGTCACTCCTGAAGTACAGCCGCTTTATGGCCCGACGGGAGAGATTTACCGCTACACTTTGCGCAGTGGCAAGCGTGATGTGCGCGAATTGAAAACAATTCAGGACTGGGTGATAGACCGCAATCTCCGTGCTGTGCCGGGTGTGGCTGATATTGTGAGTTTCGGTGGCGAGGTAAAGACTTTCGAAGTCAGTGTGAATCCCCATCAACTGATAAATTACGGTATTACTTCATTGGAACTGTATGATGCTATTGCAAAGAGTAATATCAATGTCGGAGGAGATGTGATTACTAAGAGCTCACAGGCCTATGTGGTGCGTGGAATCGGATTAATCAATGATTTGGAGGAAATCCGGAATATTGTAGTGAAGAATATCAACGGTACGCCTGTATTGGTCCGTCATTTGGCGGATGTGCACGAATCCTGTTTGCCCAGACTGGGACAAGTAGGACGCATGGAGGAAGATGATGTGGTGCAAGGCATTATCGTCATGCGGAAAGGAGAAAATCCGGGTGAGGTGATTGCTGCCTTGAAGCATAAAATAGCAGAACTGAATACAGGGATTCTGCCCGAAGATGTGGAGATTGTTCCATTCTATGACCGTGAGAACTTAGTCAATCTGGCTGTTCATACGGTGACTCATAATCTTATTGAGGGTATATTGTTAGTTACGTTTATCGTTTTAATTTTTATGGCGGATTGGCGGACGACAGTGATTGTCGGCATCGTGATTCCGTTGGCGCTGCTCTTTGCCTTTATCTGCCTTAGAGCGATGGGAATGTCTGCTAATCTGCTTTCTATGGGAGCGATAGATTTCGGCATCATCATTGATGGCGCCGTGGTGATGGTAGAAGGGGTTTTTGTGGCGCTGGACAGAAAAGCGTACGAGGTGGGAATGCCTGCGTTCAACCGGATGTCGAAAATGGGGCTTATCCGGAGCACTGCCAAAGATAAGGCGAAAGCGGTGTTCTTCTCCAAATTGATTATTATCACAGCGTTGGTGCCTATATTCTCTTTTCAGAAAGTGGAAGGAAAGATGTTCTCTCCGTTGGCATATACATTGGGATTCGCACTGCTGGGGGCTTTGATCTTCACTTTGACACTGGTTCCTGTCCTGTCTTCTATGTTGCTGAAACGTGATGTCCGTGAGAGGAATAACTGTATCGTCCGTTTTATCAATGAAAAAGCTTCGTTGCTGTTCGACCGGTTTCATGCCCGTCGCAGTCTCACTATCGGACTCTCTACGGTGGTGGCGGTTTTCGGATTGTGGCTTTTTACTGTCTTGGGAACGGAGTTTCTTCCTCAGCTGAATGAAGGTTCCATTTATGTACGCGCCACGCTTCCGCAAAGCATCGCTTTGGATGAATCGGTGGAGCTGGCCAACACCATGCGTCGTAAACTGATGGCTTATCCCGAAGTGAGACAAGTGATGTCCCAAACCGGACGACCGAATGACGGAACAGATGCGACCGGTTTCTATAATATTGAATTTCATGTAGACATCTATCCCGAGAAAGAATGGGAGAGCAAACTGACCAAACTGGAACTGATTGATAAGATGCAGCAGGATTTATCCATTTATCCGGGCATCGACTTCAACTTCTCACAGCCTATATCGGATAATGTGGAGGAGGCGGCATCGGGGGTAAAGGGCTCTATTGCGGTGAAAGTGTTCGGCAAGGACTTATATGAGTCACAGAAACTTGCCGTACAGATTGATAAGATTTTGGGGACTGTGGAAGGTATTGAAGATTTGGGAGTAATCCGTAACATCGGCCAGCCTGAACTGCGTATCGAACTGGATGAACAGAAACTGGCACGATACGGGGTAGCGAAAGAAGATGTGCAGTCCATCATCGAGATGGCTATCGGCGGAAAATCGGCCTCTTTACTTTATGAAGATGAACGGAAGTTCAATATTATGGTGCGTTATAATCCGGAATTCCGTCAGAACGAAGATCAGATAGGCAAGATATTGGTTCCGGCCAGCGATGGAGCCATGATACCTGTCAAGGAATTGGCGGATATCCGTACCATTACAGGACCCTTACTTATTTTCAGGGACAACCACACTCGTTTCTGTGCGGTCAAATTCTCCGTGCGGGGACGGGACATGGGAACGGCGGTGGCAGAGGCACAAAAGAAAGTAAATGCCGCGATCCATCTTCCTGAAGGATATTCTTTGAAATGGACGGGAGATTTTGAGAACCAGCAACGGGCGTCCAAGCGTTTGGCCCAGGTGGTTCCTGTGAGTATCGCTATTATCTTTGTCATTCTGTTTGTACTTTTTTCGAATGCCAGAGATGCAGGACTGGTGCTGCTGAATGTACCTTTTGCAGCCGTGGGAGGTATTGCCGCATTGTTGCTGACGGGATTTAATTTCTCAATTTCTGCGGGGATCGGTTTCATTGCTTTATTCGGTATCTGTATTCAGAATGGGGTGATTATGATTTCGGATATCAAGCATAATCTGCATACACGGCTATCCTTGCCGGATGCGGTGAAAACAGGAATGCGCTCGCGTATCCGTTCCATTGTAATGACGGCGGCCATGGCGGCTATCGGGTTGATGCCTGCTGCCATGAGTCATGGCATAGGTTCCGAATCACAGCGCCCGCTAGCTATTGTTATTATTGGCGGTTTGATAGGAGCCACTTTTTTTGCCTTGTTCGTATTTCCGCTGATTGTGGAGTGGGTTTATAGCAAGATGTTGTATGATAAAGAAGGTAATCTGCTGCAAAGAAAATTATAATGATGTATATTTGCAACCGACAGAAAAACAGATTTGTTTATGGCAAAAATAATATTGGTAGAGGATGAGATAAATATTGCCTCGTTCATTGAAAGAGGGCTTCGTGAGTTCGGTCACGAGGTCTCTGTGGTGTACGATGGTAATGCGGGATGGGAACTGCTTCAGAATGAGTCTTTTGATTTGTTGATATTGGATATCATTATGCCGGGTATGAACGGATTGGAACTGTGCCGCATGTACCGGCAGCGTTTCGGCTATCACTCTCCTGTTGTTATGCTGACGGCGCTTGGAACTACAGACGATATTGTGAAAGGACTGGATGCCGGAGCGGATGATTATCTGGTGAAACCGTTTAGCTTTCAGGAACTCGAGGCGCGTATCAAGGCTTTGCTCCGCCGGAGTAAGGAGGTTCCTGTACAGCAATTGGTTTGTGGGGATTTGATTTTGGACTGTACGTTGCGGCGTGCTCGCCGGGGAAACATGGATATTGATCTTACGGTAAAGGAATATCGGTTATTAGAGTATTTTTTGTTGCATCAAAGGGCGGTGCTTTCCCGGCTTACGCTATTACGTGATGTGTGGGATAAGAATTTTGACACCAATACGAATGTAGTGGATGTATATGTGAATTATTTGCGCGCCAAAATAGATAAAGGTTTTGAGGACAAGTTGATACATACAGTGGTGGGTGTGGGCTATATGATGACTGATTGAAAAGTATCTTTAGGATATAGAGAAACTTAAAAGAAAGGATAGACATGAAGATTGGACCTAAAATAGCTTTGTTTTATTCCCTCATTACGATGTGTGCCATTATCATGGTGATGAGCGTGTTCTATTTGTTCAGCTCTCGCTATATCAACCGTCTGTATGAGTCTTATTTGCGGGAGAAGGCATTTATCACTGCTCAGAAATATTGGGAAAAAGATGAAGTTGACGAACAGAGCTATCGGTTAATCCAGCAGAAATATGATGAGCTGCTGCCGCAAGCAAGGGAAGTATTATTGAATATGGACACGTTGGCACACGTCAAGGACACGTTGGGAAAATATCTCAATGCCAGTCAGCAGGAAAGACTTTTTCATGGTGACGGTACTCCGGTGACTTTTAAATATAAGAAAGAATTGGGTGCGGCTCTCTATTATCCGGATAATGAAGGATATTTTATTGTCTTTGTCTTCTCTGAAAACACTTATGGCAAGGAGATACAGGAGCATATTTTGCTACTTTCGGTTACTCTCGTTGTCATCAGTTCTATTTTTATTTTTTTTATCGGGCGTGTTTATTCTAACCGGATTCTTACTCCCCTGCAACATATCTTGAAAGAATTGAAGCGTATTCGCGCCAATAACCTGAATGTACGTCTGAGAAGCTATGGGAACAAGGATGAGCTGGATCAGCTGATTGTGTCACTGAATGGGATGCTGGATCGTATTGACACAGCGTTTAAATCCGAGAAATCATTTGTCAGCAACGCTTCCCATGAATTGAACAACCCGCTTACTGCTATTCAGGGGGAGTGCGAAATAGCCCTTCTGAAAGAGCGTAGCACTTCGGAATATATGGATTCTTTGGAACGTATCTCGGTAGAGAGCAAACGTATTTCTCTGCTGATAAAGTCTTTGCTGTTTTTATCCCGTCAGGATAAGGATATTCTAGCAAATACGGTAGAGGATGTTTGCCTGCCTCGGATGCTGAGGGAGCAGTATGCCGGCCGTCCTCGTATTCGTCTGTCTTCCACACTTAGGGAGGAGAATGACTTTATTGTCCGTGCCAATCCTTATTTATTGGGAATAGCCCTTCAGAATGTAGTGGATAATGCCTGTAAATATTCGGATAAGGATGTGGAAATCAGCTTGTTCGAAAAGGAGGGCCGGAGAGTGGTGGAAATCAGGGACCAGGGTATTGGTATTCCTCAAGAAGAGGTAGAATTGATTTTTCAATCTTTCTATCGTGCTAGTAATACACGTTCTTACAAGGGGCAAGGCATCGGGCTAAGCCTTTCTTTGAAAATTATATCTACTTACGGCGGCCAAATGGGAATCCATTCGGAAGAGGGACATTTTACCACCGTAAGTATAACTTTTCCTCTGTCCCTAGCCGAAGAATAAATAACAGATAAGAATAGCCGCAATCACTCCGGCCAAATCGGCCAGTAGTCCGCAAGGAACGGCGTGGCGTGTCCTCACTACTCCTACGCTACCGAAATATACTGCCAGGATATAAAAGGTAGTGTCTGTGGAACCTTGAAAGATACAGGCCAGTCTGCCTACGAAAGAATCGGGACCGTATGTAGTCATGGCATCCACCATCAATCCGCGTGCTCCGCTTCCACTCAATGGTTTCATCAGTGCTGTGGGGAGTGCTCCTACGAAATCACTGTCGATACCGCATAGCTTTACGGCTCTGTCAATGCCGTCAATCAAATAGTCCATCGCACCCGATGCACGGAAGACACCGATGCCTACCAGTATGGCTACCAGGTAAGGAATGATGCGTATGGCAGTGTTGAATCCTTCTTTGGCCCCTTCAACAAAGGAGTCGTAGACATTGATTTTTTTTCTGATCCCTGCTACAATGAAGCCGATGATGATAAGAAATAGAAAGACATTGGCAAAGGTAGTGGAGTAAATATCTATCTGGTTTCGTGACAAGGTATTGAAGAAATAAATAATTCCTGCTACCAGCAAACTCATTCCCCCTAAGAAGAAGAGGATGGTACGGTTAAACAGGTTGATTCTCTGATAAATGCTTACAGCGACAATACCTGCCAAGGTAGAGAAGAAGGTTGCCAGCAGGATGGGGACAAATATGTCTGTAGGTTGGGCAGCACCTAGTTGAGCGCGATATACCATGATGCTGATAGGAATCAGAGTCAGCCCCGAAGTATTCAGTACCAGGAACATAATCATGGGATTACTGGCAGTATCTTTCTTGGGGTTCAGTTCTTGCAGGCCCTCCATTGCTTTCAGTCCTAAGGGAGTGGCGGCATTATCTAGTCCCAGCATATTGGCTGCCAGATTCATAAAGATGCTACCTGTCACAGGATGTCCTTTGGGGATATCGGGAAAAAGTTTACTGAACAGAGGTCCCAGCAATCGGGAAAACAGAGCGATGACTCCGCCTTGTTCGCCTATTCTCATGATACCCAGCCAAAGGGAAAGGACACCGGTCAGTCCCAGTGAAATTTCAAATGCAGTTTTGGAAGAACTGAAAGTAGAGTTGATAATTTCGGGAAACACTTGTGTGTCGCCAAGGAAAACGAGTCGCATCAACGCTACTACGAAGGCTATCAGAAAAAAGGCTATCCAAATGTAGTTCAGAACCATATCGCTAGTTTTATTAGTAATAACTCGGACAAAAGTAGTCAATTTATTCGTTTTTGAATTAGAAAAGATTCAATTCTCTTATTTTTATTTCCAATCTTTGTTTGAACACGATAGCAAAATAGTATGAAATGATTTTAAGAGCAAACTACTCTCTCATTTGATTATTTCGATGAACGGGACGAGAAGGAAGCGTTTAAGCGATTCTCGCGAGTTTGAAGAATATCAAAAAGAGTAAAAAGACGTTTGATGGTTTGCTATTTGTCGGGTATATAAAGAAAAATGTTCTTTATGGATTTAAATATGCTTTGAAATGGATACTAATGAGATGTAAAATAACTCTTGAAATAAGTCTGTTCTAGAAGAAACGGATAATATAAGAATCGAAATAGTTAGGAAAAAGAGTTTTGTTGATCGGATCTGATAATAAAAGGTTATATTTGTGCAAATATGTAGTGTGAATTCTGTAGTAGAAGGAGGGCATTGATGTAATAACAAGTAATATGGGAGAATATATGATGAAAACCGAGGAAATAAAAGATTAGTTCAAGCAGTTTGAAAGTATCGTTTGTGATTATCATGGAGTAGAGTGTTGGAGTGCACGCGAGTTGTATTCCTTATTGGGTTATACCCAGTGGAGAAACTTTGAGGCTATCATCAATAAAGCGAAAGCTGCTTGCACGAATGCAGGTGAAGATGTGACCTATCATTTTGCTGACGTCAGCAAAATGATAAGTTTACCTAAAGGTGCAGAAAGAGAGATAGATGATATCTATCTTACCCGTTATGCCTGTTATTTGACTGCTCAAAATGGTGATGCGCGTAAACCGGCTATAGCTTTTGCTCAAAACTACTTTGCTGTTCAGACAAGGCGTGCAGAATTGGTGGAACAACATCTGTTGGATTATGAGCGGGTTCAAGCACGGACTAAATTGACTGAAACGGAAAAGCTGTTATCGGGTGTGTTTTATGAACGCGGAGTAGATAGTAAAGGTTTTGCCATTATCCGTTCAAAAGGAGATAAAGCCTTGTTTCGTCTTGACACAGCGTTGCTAAAATGTAAACTTGGTGCGCCCCACAGTCGTCCGCTGGTCGATTTCTTACCAACCATCAGCATTAAGGCAAAAGATTTTGCTGCTGAGATGACTTCTATTAACGTACAACAAAAAGATCTTTATGGACAGTCATCAATTGAAAAAGAACATATTGAGAATAATACGGCTGTTCGGAATATGATGGGGTAAGCCGAGGAATCTATCCGGAACAATTGCCTGCAGGCGAAGATTTAAAGAAAGTAGAACACCGTTTGAAATCAGAAGAAAAGAAAATAACTAAGAAATAATGAAGGAACCGCTTGAGGAGAAACTATAAATGGGCTGAAACGGTTTGCTCACTTTCACATGCTTCAGTAAATAATTCTTGTGATGTCTGGTTAGGCAAAATAGAACTTTTAGCCATATACTCTTTATTATTGGCATAAATAAAGAGTACGCTTCCCCCTTTTATCGTATTGATAATAGGTTTGGTCAGTGCCTGTGGCAAAGCCGGACAACCGAAACTCCGTCCTAATCTACCCGATTTGCAAACGGATGGATTGGCGTATGCGGCGCCATGAACCACAATGGCACGTTCACGGGCCCGGTCATTTATGCCTTTTTCCAGCCCGTCTAATAAAAGAGAGTATCCGTTTTTACCTTGATATGTGTTTCCGGTAAGATAGAAGCCGAGGGAACTTTTATAAGAGCCGACTTCGTTGGAGAAAGAGGTAGCATAGTTCTCACCGCTGTTTTTTCCATGAGAGACCACTGATGAGTATAGCATCTTTTTCTGTTCCATATCAAAGACAAACAAACGTTTTTCGGTAGAGGGTTTGGTGAAATCAATCAATGTCAGTATGGATTTGCTTTTTTGTTTAATCAAGTTGTATCCTGCCACAGCCTGTCGGAATGCCAGGAAATTGACCACCCCTCCCAATTGCATATCTTCAAATAATTGTTCGCCGTCCATTTTTTGAGGTGTAGGGACAGATGTAGCAACTTTCTTTTCGGGTGTAGCCGTCCGGGTCGATACATTGCTCGACGGAAAGAGGAATAGGAACAGGAGTAAAAAAGTTTTTTGCATGCGTATGGAAAAACTGGATAACGGGTGCAAAGTTACGCACATTTCTATTCCAAAACAAATATAATCGTCTCATTAACAGGTGCCCATTCGAAAATAAACTTGGCATGAGAGGTGGCATTTCTTACACACATATGTGAGCGGGGGATGGTACCCAACGTATAACTGTATTCTATGATCCCTGTTGCCGGCGCATTGGTGGGCACTCCGTGGATATAACCACCATTATTGAAACGACTGGCGTAAGGTGCAAAACCACCGGTGGCGGCAGAACCGTCTTTTAGAAAAATCATTTTAGTCTTTTTCTCTTGTAGAACGAACATACCCAATGGAGTTTCTTGGGCGTATGGAGGACGATGTTGTCCTGTTGTAGCAGGATTCATGCTACGTATCAGCCAGCAGCCCTTTTCTTTCCGTTCCAAAGTAGTTATATTCTGATTATGGCGGTCTATAAAAATAGCTTTGTTGAACACTACGCTGTCGGGAATCAGTTTTATATATTTTGCCGGAGCATACCATTCACCACCTATAAAGACAGGTTCTACTTTGGTAAATTTTCCTTCCTCACCTAGGTGACGGGTAAGAAGTCCATCTAGTCCGTAGCGTTTGGCAGTAAGGGTGTCATCTGTTAGGAAAAGAGGAATTCCCTGATAGCGTTCCACTCCCAATGTGTCGGCTATCCGTTTGTATGCGTCTCTTTTAAAATTTTTCACTAAAGGTGCTTCTCCGTTCCGGTTTTTATAATTCTGTAAGATACACCATTGTGTCGGCTTTCTCTGGATGTTCTCCAACAGCGCCAGTCGTTCCTTTATTTTTTCCCATTGGAAATGACGGGTGGTGTCTTTATAAGGATAGGTATCCTCCAAAGTATGTTTATCATACAGCAGTTCCTTGTCAAGCCTGATGTCTTCGGGTTTGATATCTTTTTCTACAATTTCGGCAATGGCTTCTGTCACAGTATTGTGTACCTCTGTTATCACTTCCTTAATTTCACTATTTGCTTTCGAGGTACATGAGCAGATTGTACAGAAACCAGTCAATAAATATATGAATTCTATTCTTTTCATCATAGACACAGGTTTATGGCTTTCTTCTACAAATATAATTCTTTAAAAGGAATAAACATGCGTTTTTGTTTTTAAATGCAGTGAAAAATTCCTGTTTCTTTGAACAATCTCCCCTATTGCAGACCTTATAAAAGACCGCTGGGAATAATCGCTTATCTTGGCTTGAGGTTTTTACAGAAAAAAAGAATCAACTTAAAAACAAGTATTATGGTGGAATCAACTAGAGTAAGAAGTAAAAGATTATCCTTTTCAGGTAAGAAGACACTGTCTTCCTTTATGCAAGTGAATATTGCCAGTCTGAGACAATCGGGAAAATTGCGTACCAGTGAGACGTATAGAGCTACACTGAACAGTTTTATGAAATTTATGGATGGCAAGGATGTTCTGTTGAGCAATATGGATGCCGAGTTGATGATGGGGTATGAAACTTATTTAAAGGCGCAGGGAGCAAGTATGAACACCGTTTCTTTTTATATGCGTATTTTGCGTGCAACGTATAATCGTGCAGTAGATAAAGGGGTGATCAGACAGCGTTTTCCTTTTAAGCATGTCTATACGGGAGTGGAAAAAACGGTGAAGCGGGCTATTTCTTTTAAAGTAATCAGACAACTGAAGGAGATGGATTTAAGTCACTCTCAGTCAATGGAGTTTGCGCGTGATATGTTTATGTTCAGTTTTTATACTCGGGGAATGTCATTTGTGGACATGGCTTTTCTTAAAAAAACAGATTTAAATAATGGTATGCTGACTTATAGGAGAAAGAAAACCGGTCAGTTGCTTTCCATCAGATGGGAGAAATGTATGCAGGATATAGTGGATAAATATCCTGGAAACTTCTCGACTTATCTTCTTCCTATTATAATTCATATCAGAAAAGATGAAAGATTACAATATAAAAATTCCATCTGCTTGGTAAACAGAAGGCTAAAAGAAATAGGAAAAAAGTTAGGGCTTGTTCATCCTCTGACTATGTATGTGGCGCGCCATTCATGGGCCAGTGTTGCCAGAGGCAAACATATTCCTCTTTCTGTAATAAGTGAAGGAATGGGACATGATTCGGAAAAAACGACTTTGATTTATCTGGCAGCATTGGATACCACCGTGATAGACAAAGCGAATATGGTGGTGCTGAGAGAATTCTTGTGATAATAGGGTAAAGATATTGTTTCTTGTCAAAAAGAGGATATCATATCACAGGGTATCCTCCATTTGACGGGACCAGTGTGTCCAGTGTTTTTTCAATAAATTAGTGTTTGTTCTTTCTAAAGATGATAGCAATTTCTGATGTGGCTGAGTTGAATATGCTTGTTGCAAGGTCGGAACAGCATGATCTCTTTATGTTATCTTTTGTCAGAAGATGCTGTTATAGTAAAGGAAAATCGGATTACAGATAGATCCTGAAAGAATTGCCATAAACCATCATGCTGTTTTCGTCCACCCATTTGTTGTGAAAAAAATATCAGTTCCCAAATATTCAGGATTTTTCCGTAATATGATGATTGTCATAGGTTTGTTTTTATATGAATTATAGTTGATACAACTATATTTTAGTGGATAAACTTGAATAAAAGAAAAGGCAAAGTTTACCTAGATTTTATTCTTTGATTTTGGAGATAATCCTCTTATTACAAGTACTTTATACAAAAAACACCAAGTTAAAATATTGTATATCTCTTATTAAGAGATATATATTTTGTCGCAAATTTAAGCAAAGTTTTGAGAATTAGAACAATTTAGCGAGGAAATTTAATAATTGATTCAAAAAAAACGTTTTTTGAATACAAGATTTAGTCTTCTGAAGTATTCTTATATTAATATAGTTCGTTGATTTATAGTGTGTTATGTGTGCGTAACATATCTCTTAATAAGAGATCTATCGTATAACTGATGACATGCTATATAATAATGTATAGTTGTGAAGATGTTGAAGTGAAGATTAAAAGTAAATAAAAATATGGACTATCTATTCTTGAGACGACACAGACGGACTGCTACTTCGAAGAGGCAGAAAAACCTGCTTCTTAAGGCTGCTGAACGCCAGTGGGAACTACAGTTCGCCAACAAGGGGGCTGAAGGGAGAAAGGTGGATTGTACCCTATATAAATGTATATTGTACAACCTTGAAATAAAGCAAGTCTTTTTGGATTCGGAGCTTTCTTTGAAAAAGTTTAGCGTAATGATAGACACCAACCAAACTTACCTATCGAATGTGGTAAACAAGTATTTCAACTGCAATTTGAAGGAGTTGTTGAATACCTACCGTGTGGAATATGCTAAAGAGTTACTCCATGCTGGGAAATGTTCATTAGAGGAACTCCCACAGCGATGTGGTTTTGCCTCTAGAAGTGCTTTTTATACCTCTTTTAGTAAAATAGTCGGAATGTCTCCTTTGCGCTTTCTAGCTCGTGAACAGAATAATTCGCTCTTAGAATCAATGATTTATGTATAATCAATTTTAGTTTTTTAAATTTATAAATTTAAAGTTTTTCTATTATGAACAAAAAGTTTTTAAGTGCAATCCTGTTCGGTGCCTTAATGGTGACCTCGACAGGAACATTTGTATCTTGTAAGGACTATGATGATGACATCGACAGCTTAAACGAGAAAGTGGATAAGCTGACTAAAGATTTGTCTGAATTACAGGCCGCAGCTGGAAAATATGTCACAGCTGTCAAGTATGATGCGGCAACAGGTAAGTTGACTGTTACCGGCGGTAACGGTGAAACTTTCCAACTTCCGATGCCTGCTGAACTTCCCACTTACTCTTTGAAAGTTGTAGATGGTAAGATACAGTTGTTAGATGGTGACAAGGTCGTTTCTGAAGCAACCCTGCCTACAACTGATGTTCCTGCGACATTTGATCCTACTTTGTTGAAGTGGAACAATGGCTATCTGTATTATGGAGATGTAAAAATCTCAGGTGTAGAGAAACCTCAAAGCGTTGGTTCTATTACAGAAGTGAAAGATGAAGAAACTGGTGAGGTGATTGGTTATGTCATTGAACTAGATGGCAAATCTGCTACATTCTCTGTCGTAACTGATTTGAAAGCTTTGGTATTTGAACCGGAACTGTACTATCAGGGTATTGAAGCAATTGCTGTAAAATCATTTGTTTACAAGGCTTTGACTGCTACAGATGTAAATGCAGATGCTGATAATAAAGATGATGCTCCTGTAAAAGAAACTGTAACAACTGAGGTCACTCCTGAATTATCTGCTACATACCACATGAACCCATCTACAGCTGATGTTCGTAATTTGGTTAAAGAAGATTTGAAATTCTTGGCTTACGATAAAGAATATGCTCGTGCTGCCGATGGAGTGGTAGTTCCAGAGATTTCTAAGGTTGAACCTAAAAATGGTGAGTTGACTGTTTGGGCTAAGTTGACTGAAGGAACTATTAAAGATATTGTGAATGACAACAAAGTAACAGTTTTGGCTTTACAGGCCAATTATTTGAATGGTGATAACAAACGCTCGGTTATCACTTCTGATTATGCTGCAGTTAAGGCTGTTAAGATTACAGATTTAGTTTTGAATAATGCAAAAGTTGCCGGTGAAAATCATTTGGCTGTTAAAGCTGCCGATGCTATCCAAAATGCTCCTGAAGTAAAAGTAGCTTGGGATGAAACAGTTGATTTGGCAGAATATGTTCAGACTCATTATGGTGCAGGTGATGCTCATACTAAGTGGGATGAAAATGCAGCGTCTGGTACAGTAGAAAAAGCCGGCTTCAGCTATTCTTATGAATTGGTAGGTTATATTGATGGTAGTAACAAAACTTCTCAAAGTGCACATGCCGCATTGAAAGGCTCTGTTTTGAGACCTCAGTTGCCGAAAGATGGTAAAGCTGCTGAATGGGGAGCTACAGAACAAAATCAAGCTACTGTAGGGCGTATGCCGTTGGTTCGTGTATTCTTGAATGATAATAACTCTAAGAAGAAAGTAGCTGTAGGTTACTTGAAGGTGGAAATTACAGGTGCTCCTGCTGAAGACCGTATTACTGCGACAACAGAATATACATTCAATGAAGAATTTACATTGAGCTGTAGAACAGAGGATTGGGTTCAGGAGGTAACTTGGTTCCAGATTGAAGAACAAATTTTGGCTCAGCTGAGTATCTCTAAGGAAGATTTCGAAAGAAGTTATATCTATGACGGACCGATGATTCAATATAGTGAAGCAACTTTGGATGCTATGCCTTTGACTAAACTGTCTACTAAGGTTGAACAAACTGAGGCTGATGTTGAAGGTACAATGACTGAAGTTTTGCAATGGACTATTCCTGCAAACTATGCTTATGAATATTTCAGTGCAAATGCTTCAATGAAGGCTATTGTTCGTTACACCAAAGAGAACAAAGACATTCAGGGCAATGTTATTTCTAACGATTATGTATATGTAACATTGACTTGGACTCCTAATCCTCGTAATGTAACCCCGACTGGTACTTTGGCAAATTCTGATAAGACTAAACAAATCTGGTTTGCTAGCAATTCTAATGAAGGAGGTTCAGGCTATGATGAAATCCATGTAAACACTGAAGTTCCTGCTGCAACAGGTCATGATATCATGCGCTTTAATAAATTCATTTTGGATACCTTTAATGGTCATGATGTTACAATTTCTGAAATAGCTTCTGTTTATACAGACTTTGCAGATGCTGAACTGACTAAGACTTTCAGATTTGTTGATCCGAAGGATGCTAAAATGACTGGTGTATCTGGAACAATTTATACACTGAGTGTAAACGCTGATCGTACTCAGTTGTTAGCTAGTACTCCAACTATTGCAAATACAGTCATTGCGACTATTACTGATGCTGTAGATAATAATGGAGAAGATCTTATCGCATTGGCTAACAATGATATTGCTAAAGATTTGTTGAATGTTGCCGGTCGTGATGCATTGGCTGACAACCTGACTGCTAGACTTTCTGTTGAAACAGTAAATGAATGTGGCAAGTCATTGAATGCGGTAGCAAACAATGAATTCGACGTTAAGTTCTTGCGTCCTATCACTGTAGAAGCTGATAAGATGGATAACTTTAAGGATGGTGTAGACGTTGGTGCAGAAGGTTCTAAGATTGATCTTAAGTTGGCATTCACTGACTGGAGAAATGAAGCATTCAAGATTGCTCCGATTAACTATTATACATATTATGGTGTTAAATCAGTTACTATTGATACAAAGGAGGCTGAGACTACCATAAATGGTAAATATGAACCGATCCCTGCCAATTTACAGGTTAAATACGATGGTGTTACTACAGAAGAAATTGCCAAGGGCAACTTTGGTACATTGACTTATATCAACAATAAAGTTGAAGTAGGTGAGTTTGATATCAAACTTCCTGTAGTAGTTGAATATGCGTGGGGTACAGTAAAATTTGATATTGTATGTCATGTAGCTAAGACTGTAGGATAAACTGAGTGAGTAACTCTATTTATAATAAACTTGAAGAAAAGAGTGCTTTCGGGCACTCTTTTTTTCTCTTTACATTATAGTACGTATGAGAAAAACTAATTTGTTGATTCTTGGGCTTGCTTCAATACTCATTGTTTCGTGTGGTCAGGGTGGTAAGAAAGAGGAAAGAGACGATCCATCTACTGTAAAACAAACTATGGCTTTGAGTAAGAAAGATACTATAAAGGTATTGGAACTTACTAATCAGTTTATGACCGCAGTAAAGGAGCAGCGATATGCTGATGCAGCTATTATGCTGCACGAAACGAAAGCGGATGATCCTTTTGCTCAGCCGGAACTTTTGGATAATACTCAGTTAAAGAGTGTGTTGCATAGGCTGAAAGCTTTCCCGATATACGATTATAGCATTACTGACTATATTTTTAAAGAAGCTCTTGATAATGAAGTCCGTTGTAAGGTGATTTTGTTTCCCAAAAATGATGAGAAAGATACACGTCCCAATACTACTACCTGGTATTTTAAGCCGGTTCGTTTTCTAGGGGAGTGGAAGCTTTGTTTTAGAAGCAGTACACAGGGGGATCGTACTTTTGACGCTTCCAATTAAAAATGCTATTGTGAGGAATTAAAGATAGTTTAGGTAAATATCTTCTAAATATGCAGGTGCTGATTTAAAATTAGTACCTGTTTTTTTATGCATAATAAAGATGCACTGTCTATAGAATACAAAAACTTTTTTCTCTTTTCATCCACTTCAAAAGAACCTTTTCTATCTTTGTGCAGATTTGCGTGTAACGAATTGCTTATTTCCATCTTTTATTTATCGGGAAATATCCGTCATTCATCGGGGAAAGAACGTGCATTTATAGAAATACTCTTTCTGTATTGCCTTCATTTGATGAACTTTGTGACCGTAATCCTCGATTATCAATCATTAAAAGAAAGAACAATGAAAACAAAACAAAAAATTCAGTTCAACAGAGGACATGCGTCTGTAAAGTACTTGATGGCATTTCTCTTTATCGCCTGCGGAGGACTCCTTTTGGCACGTAATATGCAATGGATCACAGTTCCCGTTTATGACCTGCTGGTATCCTGGCAGGCAGTTGTGGCAGTAGTCGGCGTTTATTCATTGGTACGTCGTCATTTAGTGTTCGGACTGATATTACTGGGTATCAGTGTCTACTACTTGAATGATCAGCTCAGCGCTTTGTGTGGTACGGATATGCAGGCATTTATGCTGCCTGCTATTCTGATTCTGATAGGAATTGTCACTGTTTTTAGTCATGGTGGGAAATCTAGAAACCATGGGTACGGTCGAACTCCGGAAGAATTTAAAACGATGAATTATACCTCGGCAGATGGCTTTTTGCATTCGGAGAATGCTTTCAGCGGAGTCCGTCAGGTCATATTGGATGAAATGTTGAAGGGGGGGAGTATTCAGACCCGCTTTGGCGGCAGCATCATTGACATGCGACGTACGGACATTCCCGTAGGAGAGACACCGTTGGATGTAGATTGTAAATTTGGGGGCATTGAACTCTATGTGCCTGCGGACTGGACCATAAAATGTCTTTGCAGCACATTCATGGGCGGTTATGAGGACAAACGTTGGGAGAGAGAGGAAAATCCTCAAAAGGTGCTGGTGATAAGGGGGACTCTTTCGTGGAGTGGCTTGGTCGTTAAAAATTAAGACGGGCGGAATATGGATACACATCCTATACAGGCGTCGCCGCAAAGGTGGATAGTTGCTTTGGGCTTGCTGCTGGTTGCCGGCGTACAAGGCCTTTTCCTGTGGGGGTACACAGACGATGGTATATGGGTTTCCTTGTTGGACGGAATGGCTGCAACTCTGCTGTTTGCCCTATCGGCTTATTGGGCATGGTATGTTCTCGGCTTTGTCCATATTTCCATTACTACGCTTTTTATCACTATATTAGGCATATCTTGTACTTTGGTGGGCAGTTTCTTTATCCGGTGGATCTTGGAGTTTATTAATCATGCAGTCTACACTCCTTTTATACTCACACTTCCTTTCCGCCTCTGTTATGTGGCCTTACTGTGGAGCATCATCCTGTTATGGTATCGTTTGCAATCTGCTGCGGGTGAGCGTGAGGAGATGGAAAATCAATTGGTAACCATGCAGGAAACCTGGATGGAAGACCGCAGGAAAGCGGAGGCCAGCCGGAAGAAAGAGGAAGAAGCCGGTGCGGATGCGGAAGACTGCCTGGATCGGATCACAGTGAAAGATGGGACTAAAATTCATTTGATAGAATTGGCGGACTTGCTTTATATTCAGTCTTGTGGCGACTATGTGACATTGATTACTCCTGAAAGGGAGTATATTAAAGAACAGACGATGAAATATTTTGAAACTCATCTGCCTGGATCAGACTTTGTCCGTATCCATCGTTCGGCCATCGTTCAGGTTAAGCAGATATTCCGTCTGGAATTGTTCGGCAAGGAGTCTTATCAACTGATCTTAAAAAACGGTCGAAAGCTGAAAGTCAGTAATAGTGGCTACCGTTTGCTGAAAGAGCGCTTAAATCTCTAATTTATATTGTTAGGTAATATGGCCGGAAGGAAAAGGGGAGGGTGACATGTGTGGAACTGTCCTGTAACAGGAATGAAATCCGTTTGTCATGAAACCTTTAATAGAGTGTAACTCTCACGAAACTTAACCCATCTACTTTTGCGACAGATTTATAACGCATAAAAAAGTATATGAAAAAGGTTGTTAGAGCTGTGTCTCTTATGCTACTGATGGCAGGTGTTTGTGGAAATGCATTTGCCGAGGAAAATGAAAACATTGTCCGGCAAGGCACTATTCGCGGACGTGTGATAGACAATGGAAAACAAATTCTACCGGGTGCTTCCATCTTTATTGAGAATCTGAAAACCGGAGTGATCAGTGATGTGAACGGTTTCTACACATTACCCAATCTGAAGCCCGGCACTTACACCGTCAAAGTGACCTATGTAGGTTATAGCCCTATTGAAATGAAAGTTACCGTTCCCGAAGGCAAGACTTTAGAGAAAGATATAGTGATGAATGAAGGGGTGGAACTGCAGGAAGTGCAGGTGAAGGGAGCTTTTCAAGGGCAGAAGAAAGCAATCAATACACAAAAAAATAATCTGGGTATCACCAATATCGTATCTGCCGACCAAGTAGGGAAATTTCCCGACTCAAACATAGGTGATGCATTGAAACGTATCAGTGGCATCAATGTGCAATACGATCAAGGCGAGGCCCGTTTTGGACAAGTCCGCGGCACTAGTGCCGATTTAAGCTCCGTCACCATTAATGGTAATCGTGTCCCATCTGCTGAGGGGGATACTCGTAACGTGCAGTTGGACTTGATTCCTGCCGATATGATTCAGACCATCGAAGTAAGCAAAGTCGTTACACCCGATATGGACGGCGATGCTATCGGTGGTTCCATCAATCTGGTAACTAAAAATTCTCCTTATAAACGTACTATCAATGCCACAGCGGGAAGTGGTTACAATTGGATCAGCGAGAAAGCCCAGTTGAATTTAGGCTTCACTTACGGAGACCGTTTCTTCAATGACAGACTGGGCATGTTGCTCTCCGCTTCTTATCAGAATGCTCCTTCCGGTTCTTATGATACTGAATTCATGTGGGAACAAAATGAGGATGGCAAAGTATATGTCAGCGATTATCAGATGCGTCAGTACTTTGTCACCCGTGAACGTCAAAGTTATTCGGCGGCTTTTGACTTCGAACTCAATGAAAACCATAAATTGACTTTCAAGGGTATTTTTAACAACCGCAATGACTGGGAAAACCGTTACCGTACCAATATCAAGGATTTGGACGAGAACGGAAAAGGCACAGTCCGCATCCAAACCAAAGCTGGTACTCCTGATAATCGCAATGCCCGTCTGGAGCGTCAGCGTACCATGGATTTCGCTTTGGGCGGAGAACACTTATGGGGAGCAATCGGCATGGATTGGAATGCCAGTTATGCAAAAGCTACAGAAGAACGCCCTAATGAGCGTTATCTTGACTTCCAACTGAAAAAGCAGGAATTTGATATAGACTTGAGTGATGAACGCCAGCCGTTGGCAACACCCACAGCAGGTTCTACCCTGACACTGAGTGATAAGTTCAGCTTGAAAGAACTGACAGAACAACAGGAAGACATCAAAGAAGAGGATATGAAATTTTCGGCCAATTTCAAAACCAGTTTGAATAATGGAGCCAAACTGAAGTTCGGTGCGAAAGTAGTACGTAAAACGAAAGAAAAAGAAATAGACTTCTACGAATATACTCCGAAAGACGAGGATGCCTTCATGACCAACAGCCTGAAAAATACGGTAGACCAGAGTACGGATAAATTTATGCCGAGCGACAAATATCAGGTAGGAACATTTGCCAGTAAAGAATATGTGGGTGGATTGAACTTAAATGATGCTTCCCAATTCGATAAAGAACAGGTACAAGCCGAATTGGCTGAGAACTTTGAGGCTCGTGAAACTGTAAGTTCCGGGTATGTACGATTTGACCATAAATTTACCTCTGATATAAACTTGATGGCAGGGCTCCGCATAGAGCACACTTCTCTTCGTTATACCGGTCGTAACTATGATGATGAAACAGATAAGACCACCAAGACCGGCCGCGTCGTCAACAGTTATGTGAATTTCCTTCCTTCTATTTTGGTGAAATGGGATGTAAATGATGATTTCAAGATACGCGGTTCTTACACGCAGACCTTGAGCCGACCCAAATATTCAGCTTTGGTTCCTAGCGTGAATATCAACCGTGGCGATAATGAAATAAAGATTGGTAACTCTGACCTGAAACCTACTATTTCTTACAACTTCGATTTGAGTGCCGATTATTATTTCAAGAGTGTAGGTTTGGTGAGCGCAGGCTTTTTCTATAAGAAAATAGACGATTTCATCGTAGATCAGGTACTGACCAACTATGAATACCAAGGAACAGAATATACCCGTTTCACTCAGCCCAAGAATGCAGGAAATGCTAATCTGTGGGGATTGGAATTTTCTTATCAGCGTGATTTCGGCTTCATTGCTCCGGCCTTGAAGTATGTGGGTTTCTATGGAACCTATACTTATACTCACTCACGTGTGGAGGACTTTAACTTCGAAGGACGTGAGAACGAGAGCGGGTTGAGTTTGCCGGGGTCTCCCGAGCATACGGCGAATGCCTCTCTTTACTTTGAAAAAGGAGGCTTGAATGTGCGCCTGAGCTATAACTATGCCTCCAGTTTTATCGATGAAATGGGCCCAAGTACATTTTATGACAGATATTATGATGCCGTGAACTATATGGATGTGAACGCCAGTTATACCTTTGGCAAGAAGGTGAAGATGACCTTTTATGCTGAGGCGAACAATCTGCTGAACCAGCCGCTCCGTTACTACCAGGGTACGAAGGACCGTACTATGCAGGCAGAATATTATGGCGTGAGAATGAATGCAGGTTTAAAAATAAATTTCTAAAAATTAAGTATATGAAAACGTTGATGATGATTAGAAAAATGAAAGAAGTATTGACATGGGTATGGATTGTTGTCATTGGTGCGGCTATCTGCCTGAATGTGTGTGCCCAGACTCCACAAGATTGGAAAGGACTGGAGAAACAACTGAATTTTTATATGGCTAACGATTTGGGACGTAACGGTTATTATGACCAGAAGCCCATAGCCGAGCTGATGGGAGAAATGGCGGATGTTATTGGTCCCGAGTGTGTGTTTGCAGCTGGAGACGTGCACCACTTTGAAGGTGTACGCAGCGTTAACGATCCGCTTTGGATGACCAACTACGAGTTGATTTACAGCCATCCCGAACTGATGATAGACTGGTTCCCGATCTTGGGAAATCATGAATACCGGGGTAATACGCAGGCTGTGTTGGATTATACCAATGTGAGTCGTCGCTGGTCGATGCCTGGTCGTTATTATACCAAAGTTTTTGAGAAGAAAGGAACTGCCATCCGTTTTGTGATGATAGATACCGCTCCTCTGATTGACAAATACCGTAACGAGAGCGAAACTTATCCGGATGCCTGCAAACAGGACATGGACAAGCAACTGGCATGGATAGACTCTGTGCTTACTGCTGCCAAAGAAGATTGGGTTGTCGTAATAGGGCATCATCCCATTTATGCTGAAACGTCGAAAGACGACAGTGAACGCAGCGATATGCAGAAACGTCTGGATCCTATCCTCCGTAAACATAAGGTGGATATCTATGCATGCGGACACATTCATAACTTCCAGCATCTTCGTGTGCCGGGCAGTGATATCGACTATGTGGTAAATTCGGCAGGTTCGTTGAGCCGTAAGGTAAAACCAGTGGAAGGCACTCAGTTCTGCAGTCCCGAACCGGGCTTTTCTATCTTCACGGCAGACAAGAAAGAACTGGATATGCATATGATTGATAAGAAAGGAAAAGTAATCTATACTGTAAAACGCACCAAATAGGGATAGTTATTTTAGGGAAAAAGAGTACATTTGCGGTGTAAAACTGTAAATGTACTCTTTGTTATGTTGAATACACTCCTTTTGATTGGTGGTCTGGCTCTTATTTTGGCTGGTGCAAATGGCTTGACAGATGGTTCTGCAGCGGTTGCCAAACGTTTCCGTATTTCTGATTTGGTAATCGGGCTTACCATTGTAGCTTTTGGCACTTCGGCTCCCGAATTGGTTATCAGTGTGCTTTCTGCATTGAATGGCAGTGCTGAAATGGCTATTGGTAATGTGGTGGGTAGTAATATATTCAATGCTTTGATGATTATAGGCTGTACTGCGTTGGTACTCCCCATAAAAGTAGGTGAGGGGACGATGAGTAAAGAGATTCCGTTAGTCATTCTTTCTTCATTGGTACTGTTTGTCTGTGCCAATGACATGATGCTGGACAGGGAAGCGGTCAATGTTATCAGCCGTTCCGATGGGTTTGTTCTGTTGGCTTTCTTCCTTATATTTATGCGTTATACATTTGCTATCGCTCGTAATGGGGCAGATGAGGCAGGAGAAGAGCAGAAGATTAAGGAAATGCCTGTATGGAAATCGGTGTTGTATATTGCAGGAGGACTGGCCGGGCTCATATTTGGCGGACAGCTTTTTGTCGACGGGGCAAGCGGGCTTGCCCGTTCATGGGGTGTCAGTGAATCGGTAATCGGACTGACATTGGTAGCCGGAGGTACTTCCTTGCCGGAGCTTGCTACATCTGTTACGGCAGCTTTAAAGAAGAATCCGGGAATTGCTATCGGCAATGTCATCGGTAGCAATCTGTTCAATATATTCTTTGTACTGGGGTGCAGCGCTACGGTATCACCGCTTCCGATGGGGAATATAAATAATCTCGATTTAAGTGTGCTGATTGCTTCCTCCCTGTTGTTGTGGCTGGTAGGCTGGTTTTTCCGTAAACGTACCATAACCCGTCTTGAAGGCGCATTGATGGTTGGCTGTTATGTCGTTTATACCGCCTATCTTATTGCCCAACAGTAAAAAAGCCATAAAAAGAATAAGTTATCTGCAAAAAAACTTCTATCTTTACACCCTGAATTTTTATAAAAATACAGCATGGCTATTACCATTAAAAAAGTCAGTTCAAAGAAAGAACTTAAGACATTTATACGGTTCAACTACGAGTTATACAAAGAGAATCCTTATTCCGTACCCGACTTGTACGATGATATGCTGAATACGTTCAGCCCGAAGAAGAATGCCGCTTTCGAGTTTTGTGAGGCGGAGTATTTTCTGGCATATAAGGATAACAAGGTGGTAGGACGTATTGCAGGGATTATAAATAAACGCGCAAACGAAACTTGGAATAAAAAAGAAGTCCGTTTCGGATGGATTGATTTCCTGGATGATATCGAAATATCACGCGCCTTGTTGGATGCAGTAGCCCAATGGGGTAAATCGAAGGGAATGGATACCATTCAGGGACCTTTGGGCTTTACCGACTTTGATGCGGAGGGTATGCTGATAGAAGGATTCGACCAATTGAGCACCATGGCGACTATCTATAATTATCCTTATTATCCACAGCATATGGAGAAGTTGGGATTCGAAAAGGATGCCGATTGGGTGGAATATAAAATTTATATTCCGGATGCAATTCCTGATAAGCATAAGCGTATCAGTGATTTGATTCAACGTAAGTTTAACTTGAAGGTGAAGAAATATACATCGGGTAAGAAAATTGCGGCCGAATATGGCCAGGCTATCTTCGAATTGATGAATGAGGCTTATGCTCCGCTTTATGGTTTCTCGGCTTTGTCTCAAGGACAGATTAACCAGTATATAAAGATGTATTTGCCTATTGTAGATTTGCGTATGGTGACCTTGGTGACCGATGCTGAAGATAAACTGGTGGCGGTGGGTATTTCAATGCCTTCTTTGTCCGAAGCGTTACGAAAAGCGAAGGGGCGTTTGCTGCCTATGGGCTGGTATCATTTGCTGAAAGTGCTGTTTTTGCATAAATATCCCCCTATGCTGGACTTGTTGCTGGTTGCTGTAAAACCTGAGTATCAGAACAAAGGAGTCAATGCTTTGTTATTCTCGGACTTGATTCCTGTATATCAGCAACTGGGATTCAAGTATGCCGAAAGTAATCCGGAACTGGAACTGAATGGAAAGGTGCAGGCCCAGTGGGAATATTTCAAGACCGAGCAGCATAAACGCCGTCGTGCTTATAAAAAGAGTATTCTGTAACAACGATATATAAAAATGTGATAAGTCAATATGGAAGAAAACAACGAACTGATAAACAATCCCGCTGTAGAATATACCGACGATAACATCCGCCACCTCAGTGACATGGAGCATGTGCGTACCCGTCCCGGTATGTATATTGGAAAGTTGGGTGACGGATCACATGCCGAGGACGGTATCTACGTCCTTCTGAAAGAAGTTCTCGACAACAGTATCGATGAATTCAAAATGCAGGCGGGTAAAAAGATTGAGATTATCATTGAAGAAAATCTCCGTGTCAGCGTGCGTGACTATGGTCGGGGTATTCCGCAGGGAAAACTTATTGAGGCTGTAAGTGTGCTGAATACGGGAGGTAAATATGACAGTAAGGCGTTTAAGAAGAGTGTCGGACTGAATGGGGTCGGTGTGAAAGCTGTCAACGCATTGAGTTCGCGCTTCGAGGTGCGCAGCTATCGTGATGGAAAGGTGCGTATCGCTACCTTTGCCAAGGGAGACTTGTTGACGGATACCACACAAAATACAACAGAGGAGAACGGTACTTATATTTTCTTTGAACCGGATAACCTGTTATTTGAGAATTACAGTTTCCGTCCGGAGTTTGTGGAAACCATGCTCCGCAATTATACCTATCTGAATACAGGACTGGCCATTATCTATAACGGTCAGCGTATCTTGTCCCGTAACGGGTTGGTGGATTTGCTTAACGACAACATGACGGCTGTGGGATTATATCCCATCATCCATTTGAAGGGAGAAGATATTGAGATAGCCTTTACGCATACCGGCCAGTATGGTGAAGAGTATTACTCTTTTGTCAACGGACAGCATACGACTCAGGGAGGTACGCATCAAAGTGCTTTCAAAGAGCATATTGCCCGTACCATCAAGGAATATTTCAACAAGAACATGGATTATTCCGATATCCGTAACGGACTGGTGGCTGCCATTGCCGTCAATGTGGAGGAACCGTTGTTCGAAAGTCAGACTAAAATCAAGCTGGGCTCTACCAATATGGCTCCCGGTGGTCCTACCGTCAATAAATTTGTAGGTGATTTTGTAAAGACTGAGGTCGATAACTATCTGCACAAGCATACGGACGTGGCCGATGTGATGTTGCAGAAGATTCAGGAGTCGGAGAAAGAGCGTAAAGCGATAGCCGGAGTGACGAAACTGGCACGTGAGCGAGCCAAGAAGGCAAATCTTCATAACCGGAAGTTACGTGACTGCCGCTTTCATCTGAACGATGTCAAAGGGGACAAGAAGGAGGAAAGCTGCATCTTCATTACCGAGGGAGACTCGGCAAGCGGTTCTATCACCAAGAGCCGTGATGTAAATACTCAGGCAGTATTCAGTTTGCGTGGTAAGCCGTTGAATTCTTACGGGCTGACCAAGAAGATTGTATATGAGAATGAAGAGTTTAACCTGCTTCAGGCTGCTCTGAACATAGAGGACGGTATGGAAGGATTACGATATAATAAGGTAATTGTAGCTACAGATGCTGATGTAGACGGTATGCACATCCGTTTATTGCTTATTACTTTCTTCCTGCAATTCTTCCCTGACTTGATAAAGAAAGGTCATGTATATATCCTTCAAACCCCTTTATTCCGTGTCCGCAACCGCAAGAAAGGAGTTTATGAAACCGTATATTGTTATTCGGAAGAAGAACGGATTGCCGCTATCGAACGGTTAAGCCCCAATCCCGAAATTACCCGATTCAAAGGTTTGGGAGAGATCTCACCCGATGAATTCAAGCACTTTATCGGCAAAGACATGCGTCTGGAGCAAGTTTCCCTCCGCAAGACTGACCTGGTGAAAGAATTGCTGGAGTTTTATATGGGTAAGAACACCATGGAACGTCAGAATTTTATTATAGATAACCTTGTTATAGAAGAAGACATTGCGTGAATCACTAACAAATATGAGAAGAGCCATATTTCCGGGGACATTTGATCCCTTTACCATCGGCCATTATTCGGTCGTGAAAAGAGCATTGACCTTTATGGATGAAGTGGTAATCGGTATCGGTATCAATGAGAATAAGAAGACTTGGTTTCCTACAGAGAAACGAGTGGAGATGATTGAGAAACTTTTTGCTGATGATCCCCGGGTAAAGATCGACGCTTACGATTGTTTGACCATAGACTTTGCCAGAGCTAAAGAAGCGCAGTTCATTGTTCGTGGAATCCGCACCGTACACGATTTTGAATATGAGGAAACCATAGCCGATATCAACCGGAAACTGGCCGGTATAGAAACTATTCTGTTATTTACGGAGCCGGAACTTACTTCTATCAGCTCTACTATTGTGAGAGAATTATTGCAGTTTGGTAAAGACGTAACACCATTCTTACCTGAAGGAATGAAAATAGACTGATCATGAAATATACTATGTACTTTGCAGGCTTGATTGCCTGCTTTTTTTCTATTGTAGCCGTACAGGCTCAGGAAAATAAGTTTCTGAATTCTCCGGCACGCAAATTACAGTTGGCGGAGTTTGCCATTGCCAACCTTTATGTAGACGAAGTCAATGAGGGGAAACTTGTAGAGGAAGCCATCGTAAAAATGCTGGAACAGCTTGATCCTCATTCTACTTATTCCGACCCGGAGGAAGTGAAGAAAATGAACGAGCCGCTGCAGGGAAACTTTGAAGGTATCGGCATACAGTTCAATATGGCAGAAGATACATTGTTGGTGATACAGCCCGTATCGGGCGGTCCTTCCGAAAAAGCAGGTATTCTGGCCGGCGATCGTATCGTCATGGTGGAAGATACGCTGATAGCCGGTGTAAAGATGAGCACCGAAGATATCATGCGTCGTCTTCGTGGTCCTAAAGATTCAAAAGTGAATTTGAAAATACTTCGCCGAGGGGTGAAGGAACTGCTCCCTTTTACGGTGAAAAGGGATAAAATACCTGTTTACAGCCTGGATGCTTCCTATATGATTAAAGATAAGATTGGTTATATCCGTATCAACCGTTTTGCCGCCACTACCCATGAAGAGTTCAAGAAAGCGTTAGCTGAATTGCAGAAAAAAGGGATGAAAGATTTGATTCTTGATTTGCAAGGCAATGGCGGAGGTTATTTGAACGCTGCCATCGATATTGCCAACGAGTTTCTGGGCAAAAAGGAACTGATAGTCTATACGGAAGGCCGTCGTAATCCCCGTAGTGAATTTTTTGCTAAAGGTACGGGCGAGTTCCAGAATGGTCGTCTGATTGTATTGGTCGATGAATTCTCGGCTTCTGCCAGTGAGATTGTGACCGGAGCTGTTCAGGATTGGGACAGAGGAGTCGTTGTGGGCCGGCGCAGCTTTGGTAAAGGCTTGGTGCAGCGTCCCATTGATTTGCCGGACGGGTCGATGATTCGTTTGACGGTGGCCCGTTATTATACTCCTGCCGGACGTTGTATCCAGAAACCTTACGAAAGCATTGAAAAGTATAATGAGGACCTGATAGACCGTTATAATAAAGGAGAGATGATGAGTGAAGACAGCATTCACTTCCCGGATTCACTGAAGTTCAAAACTCATAAGCTGGCTCGTACGGTATATGGCGGTGGGGGAATTATGCCCGATTATTTTGTGCCGATTGATACGACTCTCTATACTAAATATCATCGTCAGTTGCGTGATAAAGGGGCGTTGATGAAAGCTCACTTTCATTTTATTGATGCCCATCGTAAAGAATGGCTGGGCAAATACAAGACTTTCAATGAATTCTACAAACGTTTTGAAGTGACTCCGGATATGTTGGCACAACTGGTTGCTACCGGCAAGGAGATGGGAGTGGAATATAATGAAGAAGAATACCAGAAGGCCCTTCCTTTGCTGAAATTGCAGATGAAAGCATTGATAGCCCGTGATTTATGGGATATGAATGAGTATTATCACGTCATCAATGATGCCAATGAAAGTATCAGGAAAGCACTGGAGCTGCTGGAACAACCGGATTTTGAAGGATTGCTGCTAAAAAAACGATAGTCAAGACTTTATATTAACTGCAGGGGCGCATAGTTGCACTCCTGCATCCAACCATCACTTTATCTGTCTCCCGAACAGCACCTTATTCAGCCATCGGTTTACATAAATATTTGCAAAAGCACATCCTACTCCGATCGCTGCTCCTGCCACTACATCACTGGGATAATGCACTCCTTGGTTCATTCGTGCAAACCCCACTCCACAGGCCCATACGGCAGAAGGAGCGATGACATACCATTTGGGATAAGTGATAGAAAGCGAAGTTGCCAGGGAAAAAGCGGCGGCTGTGTGTCCTGAAGGAAACGACGGGCTGTCTGCATCCGGTGCTCCGTATGCATGAATCTTATCCGGATACTTTACAAAAGGCCGGTCACGTCCTATGATATGTTTGGCAGCGTATGTGATACCTACCGCCTCAATCACACTGGTTCCTATGTAAACGGCATCTTTCAGCATCGGCTGGTCTTTCTTTATCAATGCATAGAGTCCCATGGCGGCAGGCACTCCTACGGGCAGAATCACTCCGCTGGCGGATAGTCCTCTGCTGAGGCCGTGTACCTTCCATTTATTGATGGTTTTCAATGTGTTGATATCTATATTCTGGGCCGGGAGGCTGAATGTAAAACTTACTGTCAACAAGAGGAAAATAATTCTTCGTATATCCATTTTGTTTGGTTTTTGTTCGGTACAAAGATAGAAAAATAATGTAATTCGCATTTACCCTTCCCGAATTAAAGAATAATTTCCATAATTCCTTGTATTATCGCTAGAATTCCTTTACTTTTGCATCGTGAATACACAGCTTTTAACAGAATTTTTAGTTCTAACAATTAAATAATTTAAATTCAATCATTTATGTGGTTAAGTAATTCATCTATTGGAAGGAAAGTGGTGATGAGTGTCACAGGTATCGCCCTTGTCCTGTTTCTGACGTTTCACATGGCGATGAACCTTGTTGCGCTCTTCTCGGAAGATGCTTACAACATGATTTGTGAATTCTTGGGAGCTAACTGGTACGCGTTGGTTGCAACTGCCGGACTGGCTGCTCTGTTCGTAATCCACATCATCTACGCTTTCTGGTTGACCATGCAGAACCGTGCAGCTCGTGGTAGCGAACGCTATGCAGTGAACGTTAAACCTAAAACTGTGGAATGGGCATCTCAGAACATGCTTGTCCTGGGTATTATCGTCATTGCCGGATTGGCTCTTCACTTTGCCAATTTCTGGTACAAAATGCAGTTTGCCGAAATCATCGGTGTTCATGATTTAGGTGCGTTCGGCCCTACAGACGGTGCCGCTTACATCCGTGAAACATTCGGATGCCCTGTATTTACAGTGCTTTACCTCATTTGGTTAGCAGCTTTATGGTTCCACCTGACTCACGGATTCTGGAGCGCTTTGCAGACATTGGGCTGGAGCAACAAAATCTGGTTCGAGCGTTGGAAGACTATTGGTAACATCTACTCTACTTTGGTAGTTCTTGGTTTTGCAGCAGTAGTCGTTATCTACTTCGTAAAATCACTCGCTTGTGGTGCTTGCTAATCGTAAATTGTAAATGATAAAATTGTAAATGAATATGGCTACTATAGATTCTAAAATTCCTGAAGGCGCTTTAGCCGAGAAATGGACCAATTATAAAGCTCATCAAAAATTGGTAAACCCTGCCAACAAACGTCGTCTTGACATTATTGTGGTAGGTACCGGTTTGGCAGGTGCTTCGGCTGCTGCTTCACTGGGTGCTCTGGGTTTCAAGGTATTAAACTTCTGTATCCAGGACTCTCCCCGTCGTGCACACTCCATCGCTGCACAGGGAGGTATCAATGCTGCTAAGAATTATCAAAATGATGGTGACTCCGTTTACCGTCTTTTCTATGATACAATTAAAGGTGGTGACTACCGTGCACGCGAAGCCAACGTTTACCGTCTGGCCGAAGTGTCAAATGCTATTATCGACCAGTGCGTAGCTCAAGGTGTTCCTTTCGCTCGCGAATACGGTGGTTTGCTTGACAACCGTTCATTCGGTGGTGCTCAGGTATCACGTACATTCTATGCCCGCGGCCAAACCGGACAGCAGTTGTTGTTGGGTGCTTATTCTGCATTGAGCCGTGAAGTTCAGCGTGGTAACGTGAAATTGTACACTCGTTATGAAATGTTGGACGTTGTGCTGATTAAGGATAACGAAGGTGTGGAACGCGCCCGTGGTATCATTGCCCGTAACTTGGTTACAGGTAAGATTGAACGTTTTGCTGCTCACGCAGTAGTAATCGGTACCGGTGGTTATGGTAATACTTATTTCTTGTCTACCAACGCTATGGCGTCAAATGGATCGGCTGCTATGCAGGTTTACCGCAAAGGTGCTTATTTTGCTAATCCTTGTTTTGCACAGATCCACCCGACCTGTATTCCTGTACACGGTGACAAGCAGTCTAAACTGACTTTGATGTCTGAGTCATTGCGTAATGACGGACGTATCTGGGTTCCGAAAAAGCTGGAAGATGCCAAGGCATTGCAGGCAGGAACTAAAAAACCGACTGATATACCTGATGCAGACCGTGACTTCTATCTGGAACGTCGTTATCCGGCATTCGGTAACTTGGTTCCTCGTGACGTTGCTTCACGTGCTGCGAAAGAACGTTGCGACGCAGGTTTCGGTGTGAACAACACAGGTTTGGCTGTATTCCTCGACTTTAAGTATGCTATCGATCGTCTGGGTGAAGATGTAGTTCGTGCCCGTTACGGTAACTTGTTCGATATGTACGAAGAAATCACTGATGAAAATCCGTATAAAACTCCGATGATGATCTTCCCGGCTATCCATTATACGATGGGTGGTATCTGGGTTGACTATGAACTGATGACCTCTATCAAGGGTCTGTATGCTATCGGTGAAGCTAACTTCTCTGACCACGGTGCAAACCGTTTGGGTGCATCTGCATTGATGCAGGGATTGGCTGACGGTTACTTCGTATTGCCTTACACTATCCAGAACTATTTGTCAGACCAGATTCAGGTTCCCCGTTTCTCAACAGACCTTCCCGAATTCGTAGCTGCCGAAAAGGCTGTAAACGATAAGATCCAGAGACTGATGAATATCAAGGGTCATCGTTCTGTAGACTCTATTCACAAGGAGCTGGGTCACATCATGTGGGACTTTGTAGGTATGGGACGTACCAAGGAATCTTTGACTACTGCTCTGGCTAAACTGAAAGAAGTAAGAAAGACCTTCTGGAGCGACCTTCGCATTCCGGGTGAAGCTAATGAATTGAATGTAGAACTTGAAAAGGCAATCCGCCTGGCTGATTTCATCGAAATCGGTGAGCTGATGGCTTACGATGCATTGAACCGTGAGGAATCTTGTGGTGGTCACTTCCGTGAAGAGCACCAGACTCCGGAAGGTGAAGCACTTCGTCACGATGACAAGTTCTCGTATGTAGCTTGCTGGAAATACACCGGTGAAGGAAAAGAACCCGAATTGATCAAGGAAGATTTGAACTATCAGTTCGTTAAGGTTCAAACTCGTAACTATAAGTCTTAATTATTAATTGTATAGAAATCATGGATAAAAATATAAGTTTCACACTGAAAGTTTGGCGTCAGAAAGGTCCTAAGGACAAAGGACATTTTGATACCTTCCAAATGAAAGATATTCCGGGTGATACCTCATTCCTGGAAATGATGGACATCTTGAACGAGCAGCTTATCAATGAAGGTAAAGAACCTATCGTATTCGACCACGACTGTCGCGAAGGTATCTGCGGTATGTGCTCTATGTATATCAACGGACATCCTCACGGACCTGCTACAGGTGCTACTACCTGCCAGATTTATATGCGTCGTTTCAAAGACGGTGACACCATTACTGTTGAGCCTTGGCGTTCTGCCGGTTTCCCGGTAATCCGCGACTTGATGGTAGACCGTAGCGCATACGACAAAATTATGCAGGCCGGTGGTTACGTGTCAATCAATACCGGTGGTATTCCTGACGCTAACGCAATTCCTATTGCAAAACCTATTGCTGACGAGGCTATGGATGCTGCTGCATGTATCGGTTGTGGTGCTTGTGTTGCTGCATGTAAGAATGGTTCTGCCATGTTGTTTGTTTCTGCAAAGGTCAGTCAGTTGGCACTGTTACCTCAGGGTAAAGTGGAAGCTGCACGCCGTGCGAAAGCTATGTTGAGCAAGATGGATGAACTGGGCTTTGGTAACTGTACAAACACTCGTGCTTGTGAGGCAGAATGTCCGAAGTTGGTTTCTATCAGCAACATCGCTCGTTTGAACCGTGAATTTATTGCTGCGAAGCTGAAAGACTAATCACGGTTAGTTTTACTTGATATTTGAGAATGCCCTGCCTTTGGTGGGGCATTTTTTTTGCCTGGGGCTTCTTCTTTTTCTCTCTTACGTATGTTTCTGGGAGAATCGCCAAAGAACTTCTTACAGAAGTTGGAGAAATGTGAGAGAGATTCGAATCCATGTTCGAAGCAGATTTCGGAGATGGAAGCCTCTGTATAGCGCAATTGGTAGAGGATACTTTCTTTGCGCTGCTTCATCATCCATTCATAGGCCGGTTCGTTGAAGATAGCCTTGAAAATACGGCGGAAGGTGGTGACGCTATAGCCGCCCAGTTGTGCGAAGTCTTCTACAGACTTTATTTGCTTGTGGTGTTTTAATATAAAATATTCAAAGCTGTTGGTATACTTGGACAAACTGTGTACAATGGGGGAAAGCTCATAGTCTGTATAGTAGTGCGCCAGTAGATAATACAGTTCTTTACGCTTGAATTCAAGCAGTTCTTTACAGATTTTGTCTATATTCAGATAGGAGGTAACTCCTTCAAGGAAAAGCTTTATTTCGGGCTTTATTTTAAGTGGCTCGGAGATGAGTGGCGGGGGCACGTTTTTCAATATATAGGTATAGCGGTCATAACAGAAAGCTTTGGGGTCATCGAATGTGTACAGAATACCTTCCGAGTCTGTCATGGCCAGTATTTCCACTTTTGATGCGATAGCTTGCAGTACAAATTCTCCGGGATTGATGATAGTACCGGCATATTCTTCACTATTGATGAGTATTTGGCCTTTGAGTAAGAAAAATAAGATATTAGTTTCACACTTATGTGGGGGTAAGTGGAAACCTTTTTTGTTATGTGTGTAATGGATGCTATTCTCCACTGCTTTAGGGCATTGGGTACAATCCATCCTTTCATTACAGGGCAGACCAGACATATATAGATGTTAGAGACGCTTGTGTTCTTTTTTTTGATTTGACAAATGTAGGTCAAATATGGATAATTTGCAATAAGTTTCAAGAAAAAGACCGAAGAATCCTGTTTCCACTTGTTTGTCTTCTGCCGTTACGGAAAACGATAGCCTGTGGGCATGAGCATAGAGGGCTAAATTTGTGTGGCCAAACAAAAAGAAGTTGCAATTGTTGGGAAAGTAGCAGAAAGAAAGTATCTTTGTGTGTACCCCATGGGGAGGTATACCGGCTAAAACAGCATAGATTATGGAATTTGTAGTATCATCAGATAAGAAATTATTGCCCTACGGCATGATGAAATTCGCGGATATACGCCTTGATGGTTATTATTATGTGGACAAGACCATGTATATCCCGTTGATAGAACGCTCCAACCGTTATTTTTTCTTTATCCGTCCGCGTCGTTTCGGCAAAAGTCTGACGCTGAATATGCTGTAACATTACTATGATGTACGAACCAAGGATAAATTCGACGCCCTGTTTGGAGACCTCTACATAGGGAAGTATCCTACACGTGACTGGAACAGCTACTTGGTATTGTATCTCAATTTCTCCGGTATCATTGGCGAACTGCATAACTATCGTGCCGGATTGGACGCACATTGCCAAACCTGTTTCGACTATTTCTGTGATATTTATGCGGAATACCTGCCGCAGGGTATCAAAGAACAGTTGGACGCAAAGAATGGGGCGGTAGAACAATTAGACTATCTTTATCATGAGTGTGAGCGTGCCGGTCAGGATATTTATCTTTTTATCGATGAGTATGACCATTTTATCAATGCCATCCTTTCGGATGTCGAAAGCCTGCACCGATATACGAAGGAAACGCACAAGGAAGGATATCTGCGTGCATTCTTCAACAAGATAAAATCCGGTACCTATTCCAGCATCAAACGCTGTTTCATTACCGGAGTCAGCCCTGTGACGATGGATGTGGTTGTTTCTAGGGGTATTTTATGATTGAGGACGGCTGATTGTCAACAGGTAAAAATGCTCCGCAAATGAAATCGCAAATGATAGAGGGGATGATGCGGTGTTTCATTGCGGAGCGGGGAATTGTTATGTTTATCTGTATGTTTGTCGGGGGATTTGTAAATTCATTAATTTATAGTTTGTTGGTTTCTTATAATACAGGAGTTTTAGGAGTTTGCTCGTTATCAGTGGCATTCCAATCTTCATCATATGTTGTGTTTACACTCATTTTTTCTGCACCAACCGGTAAAGTTAGTATATAGCGGATACTTTGCCCATTAGTCCATTCTCCTGTTAAAGCTATTTCTTTTGATCCGTTAAAGAATGTTGCATTATCTTTCTCTGTTTTATACTTGACTGTAATTTTAGCATCAGTAAGAGATTGTGGGTACAGCATTAATGAATTATTATTTTGTGTATAATCATAAATATCATCTTTGGCTGTTACGGTGTTATCAAATGTATAGCTATAACCACTAGCAGGTGCACTTCCTGTGATATTCCAATTTCCACCTTTTCCTTCAGTTCCTCCGAATGTGTACGTTGCAGCACCACCTTTTGCACCGGTGATAGTTATGCTTTCAACTGTGTAAGTATAGTTGCTGTCAGCTAGTTTTGCAGCAAAGTTTATACGGGTTAAGATGTGTTGGAATGTAAGGTTTAATGTATTATCACTTGGCTTAGTTATATCTTTGGAATAAGCTACTATAATATCTTTCTGATCGGCCGGGGTATCAGGAAGGGTATAGCTGATGGTGGGATAAGCGCTGGAACTAGCAGGTGCTGTATAGGTTACATCATCGGTATATCCAAAAAATTGCATTTCTGTTATAGGCCAATAAAAAGTACCACTTGTTGTAGTCCAATTACCTTGACCTCCTTTATATTCTATGCCATCCATATACGCGTTACCCCATCCTGAAGTGGCGATATCGCTGCTTTTAATTATATAGGCATGTAATTTAAAAGACGTGAAACTACTATTACTTGTAACAGTGGCCCTTGAACTCTTTTTGACAATCGTGTTTACTCCTATCTCATTTTTACTTTTTGGAGTTCCATTGTCAATACCATCAATCTCATTCTGTGAGCAACTTGTGATTGCCAATGCAGCTAAAGCTGCAAATAAAATCTTCTTCATATCCTATGTTTTAAGTTAATAATTCTATGACTCTTTATTCTATATTTTAACCGATCGGTAATTCTACATTCGTTTCATCATCCCAGTCACTAACGTTCCCATCAAATCCACCGCCACTTTCATCAGGAGGAATCTCTACATCATCCACCACAATCTTCTCATCATCCGGAAGTTCGATCTCTATCTCCGGCTCTTGAGGTTTTTCATCACCTCCTCCCGGTTCGTCTTTATCTTCAGGAGGTTTTACCGCTTCCGTTATTTCTACTTTCGCTTCCTGTTTGGAACCATCCACTTTTACTATAATCAAGTTCAGAAACTGAGTGATATCGGCTCTTGCTTGCGTCAGTTTGGGATGCCCAAAGCAGGTAAAACTCCCTTTTATAGCCCCATTCCCTTTACTGGTTTCACAATAAATAGGAGCGAACCGGCATAGGCTGGCTCCTTTGCCCAGGTGGTAACATTCAGCCATTCCGGAAACACTGCCCAGGATGGATGCAACATTTTTCAGCCCTTCTGTCTTTATTGAAAAAGTGTAAGTGGTTACCACAGATTTTGGTTTTACCTCTAGTGTCGGTAATTCTTCCTCTTTTCCTATCTCTACATCGTCCAGGGTTGCTACATAAAAATTATCCGGTCCCCATACCATGTCTTTCGTTTCCTCGGCACCCAGTCCCGTACAGCTTCCTGTACATGCCATTATTGTTTCGTAGCTACCTTCGTCTTTTATTTGCACTACTTCGGTGTCATAATTGTAAATCACTGCCGAATAATGTCCCGGAGGTACTTTTATTTCTCCGCCTTTCGCCGATAAGTAGGTATCAATCTTCCTTCCTTGGCCGTCCTTGGGATAGAAGATGATCCGGACTCCTTCCGGCAGACGGTCGGTTACTCCTTCCCAATTCAGACGGATGTTTATTCCTGTTACGGGGTAATCGTCCAGAATCTCGCGGCGGCTGCATCCCACTAAAGTCAATAGTGAAGATAAAAGTACAAGAATTGCGTACCTTGTCTTTTTCATTTTCTTCCTCTTTTCTTGGTTATCAACCATACCAACGAAATTTTTGCTTTCGTAGGGCCTATAAAGGTGTAATTTCCGCTACTCATCCAGACTAGTGATCCCTCATAGGGAGTATATTTTTGATATTCCGTGGTCAGATAGCCTATGCCTAGGCTGAATTCCAATGCCAGATGTCGTGACAACAAAGTGGAATATCCATAAGTGAATCCTGCCGCACCGTAATATTTACCTTGGTAGCCGTTTCCTTTAAACTGAAAGTCGTAGATACCTCCCTCGATATACAATCCAAAGAAATGTCCGTTCAATCGGTTGTGTAGTTCACGGTTGCCCAGCCAGTAACGGCTTTCTATTCCTCCCGAAATCAGTTGGTAGCAGATTTCTTTACTGCTGTTGGACCACCAGGGGCTTTTATATTCCATATTCACTGACCATCTCTTTCCTACAGGAATTTCTATTTCTATATTAGGTGCCAGTGCCAGGTCGTACAATAAATTATTTTTCAGTGCAAGCACTGTGTTGTCGGCTGTCTGGTTTCTTCTTGCTGCCTTTTCTTTGGGCTTTTTTCTCCGTTTCTCTTTTGTCTCTTTTTTCTTTTCTACCTTTATTACTGTTTTTTCTGTTTCTATTATTACTTGTGTTCTTTCCTTCTGTGGAAGTACTTGCATCGTCATTGGCGTAACGGTCGTTTCCCTGTCAATCGGTATGAATTCAGTTTCTTCTATCCTTGCTGCCTGTTCTGCGGAGGAGTTTTTTCCTCCGTTTTCTTCCGGATAAGACAGGCAGACTCTTATCTCTGTCCGTCTGAGTTCCGGTAGCACTCGGTCAGAAATATACTGATAAGGTATGCCGGCGTCCAGGCATTGCAAGAAATCTTGCATTTTTACGGGATTGTTATGGTGATAATCTATCAATGCCAATACATCTTCCCGGTCGGGGACCAGTCTGTCGTCCAGTATCAGTTTCCGTAAGGCATCCCCGTACTCTTCTCCTTTGCGGATACAGATTTGGACGGTATTGACCTGCGGATATTTCCCACATAAGAACACTTTTACTTCCTCACTTCTTTTTTGTCCCAGCGGTATGCCCTGTTCTTTTTTGCCATTATATAAATCCGGTGAAACCAGAATAATGGAATTAAGATGGATACTGTGGGCAGGATTGGCAAGTAGAGAATCCAATACCGTCAGCGTTTTACTGTTTCCTTGGTAATCCTTGTCTACCTGTCGGGCATTCAGGTCAAAATAGAGCGTCATGTCCAACGTGGTGTCTTTAGGGTTTTCGTACTCTATTGTCCGGGCATAAATGCTATTTGGCAGTAGGCACAAAAGCACAAATATGCTGAATATAGTAGTGCGTTTTTTCATGAATTACCATTATGTATGAAGCAAATATAGGTGATAAAATCTGAAAAAAGACTTATTAAATGTTCTATTTTCGGACTTGAAAGGGTTTGTGAAGCGATTGGATAGAATTTGCAAGTTTTGGCGGTTGGATAATGAGAAGGGCAGGGGACTTACTTTTATTTTGGATGGATAACATGAGGGAATACTTTCTTTTTGTTTTTCACTTTCCAGCAGACAGGAATGAATCATTCTATGATATTGATAGAATAATGTTTCATATTCCTTTTTTAACCCCGCTTTTCTTGTCGGATTGTAATACTGTGTGCGAAAACGATTGTATTTGTGAAATAATACTAAATGAAAAGCAAAAATGAACCAAATATTTGGAGGTATTGAGTGTAAGTTGTACATTTGTCATGTGATTTTTTTCATAGTATTAGATTTAAGGTTAACAAAGGTTGGAGCAAGGCGTTGCTCCTTTCTTTTTTTAGTACCTTCTGTTTCTTTCCATTCTCCTAATCATCAGCTCCTTAATGCCGTTGATTTTTTAAAATATTCTGTTTCTTGTTTTCATCCAATGGATTTTATGTTATCTTTGTGTCAATGTAAACTAACTAACAATCTACATGAAAAGACACACAAACCTTTTATGCTTGGGGGCTGCTGTCGCATTGCTGAATGCTTGCGCCCCGGTGGTGAACGCTCCTGAGCCTGTTCTTCCTGTTCCCGAGAAAAAGCAGGTGGACTGGCAGAAAATGGAAACTTATGCTTTCGTGCATTTCGGACTGAATACTTTTAATGACCGTGAATGGGGTTATGGAGATTCTGACCCTGCCACGTTTAATCCGGTTAAACTGGACTGCGAGCAATGGGTGAAAACTTTTGTGGCGGCAGGGATGAAAGGAGTTATCCTTACGGCAAAACACCATGACGGGTTTTGTCTGTGGCCTACGGGGCTGACCGAATATTGTATCCGTAACACACCTTATAAGGATGGAAAAGGAGATATCGTACGTGACCTTTCGGAGGCTTGTAAAAAGTATGGTATAAAATTCGCTGTCTATCTCTCACCGTGGGACAGGCATCAGGCCAATTATGGAACTCCGGAATATGTGGATTATTTCTATCAACAGTTACACGAATTGCTGACCCATTACGGTCCGGTGTTCGAAATTTGGTTTGATGGAGCTAATGGAGGGGATGGCTGGTATGGCGGAGCCAAAGACTCCCGTACCATAGACCGGAAAAATTATTATGATTATGCGCGTGCATACGAGATGATCGACAAATATCAGCCGCAGGCCGTTGTCTTCTCGGATGGCGGACCCGGATGCCGTTGGGTAGGTAACGAGAATGGCTTTGCCGGAGCTACAAACTGGTCTTTCCTGCGTGCCGGAGAGGTTTATCCGGGATATCCTAAATACAGGGAACTGCAATACGGTCATGCAGACGGCAATCAGTGGACGGCTGCCGAGTGTGATGTGTCTATCCGTCCGGGCTGGTTTTATCATCCGGAGGAAGATGACAGGGTGAAGACGGTGGAGCAATTGACAGACCTTTATTACCGCAGTGTGGGGCACAATGCGACTTTGTTGCTCAATTTCCCTGTAAACCGGGATGGGCTGATTCATCCGGTAGATTCGGCGAATGCGGTTGACTTTTATAAGAATGTTCAGAAACAGCTGGCAAACAATCTGTTGAAAGGTGTTCTTCCGATAGTTTCCAATGAACGGGGCGGAAAGTACACTGCAAAGGCGGTGACGGATGGAGAATATGATACATATTGGGCTACGGAGGATAGTGTCACATCGGCTGTCATCGAGTTTGAATGGCCGGCTCCGCAAAAGGTGAACCGTATGCTGTTGCAGGAATATATTCCGTTGGGGCAGCGTGTACAATCCTTTGTGGTGGAATATAATAAAGAAGGGGAGTGGCTGCCTGTGAAGCTGAATGAAGAGACAACCACAATCGGTTATAAACGTTTGCTTCGTTTTGAAACAGTCACTACGGACAAACTTCGTATAAACTTTATGGAATCACGCGCTTGCTTGTGTATCAATAATATAGAGGCTTATTATGCAGGAGAAACCCCGGATGTGTTTACTGCGAAAGCGGAAGAACTGAAAACGTATCCGTTTACATTGCCGCAGGTAGATGAGGCGGAAGCCGGAAAATGTGCGGATAAAGATGCCGCCACGACTTGCTTTGTGGATGGCAATACGCTTTTGATAGATTTAGGTACGGAACAGACTGTTTCTTCCTTCCATTATCTACCCGATCAGAGCGAGTATAACAAAGGACTGATAGCTGCTTATGAGATTTCAGTGGGTATGGAGGCCAATGCTGTGAATCAAGTGGTGAGCAGCGGGGAATTCTCGAATATCAAGAATAATCCGATTCTCCAATCGGTTTATTTCACTCCGGTAACGGCTAGATATGTATTGCTGAAAGCAGTGAGGATGGTGGAAAACGAGAGTCCGATGGGCTTTGCCGAATTAGGAGTGCAATGACCATGTATCAATATACTCATGTGTCCGTTCACAATACAGCTACCGTATGTCAATGAGTACATGAGTATATTGATACATGGTTACATTATTAATCGGTACACTCCTCCTGCCAGTGCTCGTATCACCCCTTTCATTTCTAATTCAAACAGTAATGCACTCATTCGGTTTACAGGTATGTTGGTGTCTATCACCAATGTGTTGATTTGTAATCCTTCCGGTATTTTGCCGAGTCGTTTTACTATTCGTTCTTCTTCCTCGCTTAAATCAGGGAACAATTCCCGTTGTACTGTTTTCTCAGTTTTGGGGCTGCTTTCCCATCCCATACCCTTCACTAAATCCTCGGCCGATGTGATAAGCACTGCCTGGTTTTTCCTTATCAGATTGTTGCAGCCTATGGAATATTCATCATTGCATCGTCCCGGAAAGGCAAAACAGTCCCGGTGATAACTTTCCGCCAGTTCGGCGGTGATGAGGGCTCCCCCTTTGGCGGCGGACTCGATAACGACGGTGGCGTCACTCATACCTGCTACAATGCGGTTTCGTTTCACGAAATTTTGCCTGTCGGGGTTGGTTCCGCTTGTAAATTCGGTCAGCAAACCTCCCTGTTCCAACATGCTGACGGCTGTCTTCCGATGTTCGGCAGGATAAATGCGGTCCAGTCCGTGTGCCAGCACGCCTATGGTCTTGAAATGATTCTGCAGGGCGGCGCGATGCGCATGGATATCAATGCCATAAGCCAGCCCGCTCACTATCAAGGTGTTTGGGCACAATACCGACAAGTCGGCAAGGAAACGGGTGCAGATATCCTGCCCATAAGGGGTGGCATGACGGGTTCCTACTATATTAATAATATGCAGCGTGTTCAGATCGGCATTTCCCCGATAAAATAAAGCTAGCGGAGCATCATCACATTCACGCAAACGGCTGGGATAACCTTCATCATTTAAGGTGAGGCAGCGGATATGATTTTTCTGACAGAAAGTTAATTCCTGCTCTGCACGCCGGAAAGCTTCGGAGTTATTCAACGCAGTAATGATCTTTTCGCTTACTCCGGGGACCAATTGTGACAGCTCTTTGCGGTGTTCGAAAACACGGGTGGCGCTTCCCAGACTGCTCACCAGTCTGAATGCGCCTGTCAGTCCCAATCCCGGTATCCGGGTTAGGGACAGGCTGCAAATTTGTTCGTCTTGTGTCATTCGCTCAGGTAGGGTGCGAAAGTCTCGTCAAATAGAGCGCTGTCCCCTAATCTGCCGTTTACCACGCATACTGATTCTACAGTGGCCTTGACAGTCACTTTCATATCGGGCAGACGGAAGATGTCCTGATAGAACACATATTTAATACCTTCTTTTTTCAGATAGAGTTTAGAAACGAATTCGTCACCGCTGCGCAGCGGAGTTTTGAACGCCATGGTGAGCCGTGCCACTACCGGGTCCACTCCTTCCTCGTGCAGACGGGCGAAGCTGATACCTACGGATGTGAGAAACTCATGGCGTGTATGTTCCAGATAATGTTGATAGTTGGCATTGTTCACAATACCCTGCAGGTCGCATTCATAATCGCGTACCTTCATCTTCAGTTCATAAATATACTTTTCCATAAAGCAAAGGTATAAGAAAAATGTGTTACTTTGCATCTAAACTAAAAAAAAGAAGTGAATGAAACTATATGCTGCGCCTTTGCAAGGTTTTACGGAAGCTCCCTGGAGAAACTTTCATGAGGAAGTTTTTGGTGGAATAGATGCGTATTATACTCCTTTTGTACGAATAGAGAGAGGAGGATTCCGTAACAGGGATGTACGGGACATTGCTCCCGAAAACAATACGGTTTCCCATGTAGTGCCTCAGCTCATCGCGTCCACTCCTGTCGAGCTGGAACGGTTGGCCGCTTTGTTTACAGAGAAAGGATATAAGGAAGCGGATTTTAATATGGGGTGTCCTTTTCCGCTGGTTGCAAGAAAGCACAAGGGCTCCGGCATATTGCCTTATCCTGCCGAGGTAGAAGCTTTATTGAAAGAGTTGACACATTATCCTGAACTGAGTTTTTCGGTTAAGATGAGATTGGGATGGGAGAGTGCGGATGAATGGCGGCTGTTGTTGCCTTTGCTGAACGCTGCCCCCTTGCGGCGGATCGTTCTGCATCCCCGTATCGGGAAGCAACAATACAAAGGAGAGGTGGACTTGGCTGCGTTCACCGCTTTCTATGAGGAGTGCGCGCATCCGTTGGTATATAACGGCGATTTACTGACGGTGGAGGATATCCGGAAAGTGGAAGAGAAATTTCCCTGCCTGGAGGGCGTCATGCTGGGACGCGGGTTGCTGGCCAATCCTGCATTGGCTTGGGAATATGTAAACGGAACCTCTTTTTCTCCCGATAAATTGCATGAAAAGGTGAAGGCGCTTCACGCACGCCTTCTTCAATATTATGAAGCCCATTTACAGGGAGAGGCGCAATTGCTGAGTAAAATGAAGCCTTATTGGGAATACCTGCTGCCCGATGCGGACCGGAAGATAAAGAAAGCAATAAAGAAGGCTACAACGATGGATAAGTATTTGACGGCGGTGAACCAGCTGTAATGATGGAAAAGGGGCTTCAATACATGAAAACCGGAGTGCTTCTTCAGTTCATTCATCCGGTATAACTGCTTGTAAAATAGGGAAGTATCCTGATAGGAGAACCTTCAGTTTCCTGTCAGTTACTTCCAGCCCATATTTTTGTTCTTACCTGTTAGATGAGAGGTGTGTTCGTCATGCCTGTATTTTAAGAAATACTTATCTGTCTTTTCTTGGAGCATATCTTTTATCTTCCTTGTTATGTATCCAGTTACTTCCTGATAAGTTTATCGTTTCACTAAAGTGATGAAACCTTATCACTCTAGTGATGAACTTGTACCACTTTAGTGATGAAACTTCATCACCCAAGTGAGACGATTGATTCTTCAAGACGAAAACACAAACTTGTCCTGATGAAATCCCTTTTACATAAGGATGTTTACGCTTAGTCACTTTTCATCCCGAAAGGCCGGAAAGCCCTTGACAAAGGCTTTTCAATGTGCTATCTTTGTGGAAACAACAACTAAAAAAACAATAAAATCATGATGAAAGAAATGATTCGGAAGGTGATGGAATGGTGCAAGTTATGGAACGGTGAAACTGCAACGGCGAAACAGGCAGGCCCTTCTTCGGATAAAAGGGAAAAAGAACAGGCTGCGGATAACCGGGAAGTACAAGACCGTCTGGAGAACTACTTGTGGAAACACTATGAGTTCCGTTTCAACGTGTTGACGGAACAGCCCGAATATTGCGCGAAGGGGCAAGGGACGGACACACCTTATAAGATAGTGACTCAGCGTACCTTGAACACCTTGTGCCTGGAAGCGCACCGTCATCGCATCAATTGCTGGGATAAAGATGTGAGCCGCCTGCTCCATTCGGAACGCTTGGAAGATTATCACCCTTTCCTTACTTATATGGATACACTGCCCCAATGGGACGGAGTGGACCGTATCACTCCGCTGGCGCAGCGCATCTCGAAGAAAACTTTCTGGATAAACGGCTTCCACCGCTGGATGCTGGGAATGGCCGCCCAGTGGTCAGGACGCATGGACCGTTGCGCCAATGCAGTGGCCCCTATGTTGGTGAGCCGTATGCAGGGCAAGTGTAAATCTACTTTTTGTCAGTTATTGATGCCCGATGGGTTGCGGGATTATTACACGGACAGTTTTGAGTTGACGGGCCAGTCGGGCTGCGAACAGAAACTGGCGCAGTTCGGGCTGATTAATCTGGATGAGTATGACCGTCTTTCTCCTCAAAAACTGCCGTTGCTCAAGACACTGATGCAGATGAAGAAGTTGGATTTCCGTAAGTCTCACCGTTCATCCTACAGTCACCTGCCCCGTATGGCCTCGTTTATAGGAACCAGTAATCATAAGGATTTGCTGACCGACCCCACGGGCAGCCGCCGTTATCTTTGTGCCGAGGTGAAGGAGAAAATAGACTGCACTCCGCTGGAGCACAAGCAATTGTTTGCCCAATTGAAGGCGGAGCTGGACGGCGGCGAGCGTTATTGGTTTTCGGCCGAAGAGGAAGCGGAACTGCAATTGCGCAACCGCGAGTTCTATGCCATGCCCGTAGAGCAGGAGGTGTTCTACCGTTGTTTTCATCTGCCCGAGGCAGGAGAGGAGTTCAAACTCTATTCGGCTTCGGTCATTTTCACCATTTTGCAAAGCCGTTATCCTGCCGCTATGCGCGGCATGACGGTGGTGCGTTTCGGCAAGATGATGAGCGCCATGGGGGCGGAACGGATGCATACGGAGAAAGGAAATCTGTATAAGGTGGTGCTGGCGGCATAATTCCCGTCCATCAGGCCGGCTGAGAGGGCTGACAGGAGGCTGAAGGGGCTTCTGTCAGTCTTATTTGTTGTGTGACAGTGTGTTAACCACGCTGAATGGTCTGAAGGCGGGGTACATGAATGCCAAAAAACATACTATAAGAATCTTTTTAAAAAGCCGTTTTCTCAAGAATTTGTACTAAGTTTGCAACCAAACTACATAATTAAAAAAACTATGATTAACAGATTCGTATTAAACGAAGTATCTTACTTCGGCCCGGGTGCGCGTGAAGTGCTTCCACAAGAGATTAAACGTTTGGGCTTGCATAAGGCATTTGTTGCTACAGACAAGGATTTGATTAAATTCGGTGTGGCTGATAAAGTGTTGAAAGTATTGGAGAATGCAGGTATTCCATACGAAATATTCAGTGAAATCAAACCGAATCCTACCGTAAGTAATGTAAAGGCAGGAGTTGAAGCTTTTGCAAAATCAGGAGCGGACTTTATTCTGGCTATCGGCGGCGGTTCGTCTATCGATACTTCGAAAGCGATTGGTATCATCACTAATAATCCTGACTTCAGTGATGTGGTGTCACTGGAAGGTGTGGCTCCTACAAAGAAAAAGTCAGTGCCTATCATTGCACTGCCCACTACCGCCGGTACTGCCGCCGAGGTGACTATCAACTATGTCATCACGGATGAGGAAAACCATAAGAAGATGGTTTGTGTAGATCCGAACGATATCCCCGCCATTGCTATTGTGGATGCGGAACTGATGTACACTTTACCTAAAGGGCTGACTGCTTCTACCGGTTTGGACGCACTGACCCACGCCATCGAAGGGTTGATAACCAAAGGTGCTTGGGAAATGAGCGATATGTTTGAGATCAAGGCGATTGAAATGATTGCCCGTTATCTGGAAACTGCTGTCTTCGAGCCTACCAATGCGGAAGCTCGTAACGGCATGGCCGTGGCACAGTACATTGCAGGTATGGCATTCTCTAATGTAGGCTTGGGCGTGGTTCACGGTATGGCTCATCCGTTGGGAGCTATCTTCGATATTCCTCACGGTGTGGCTAATGCACTGTTGCTGCCTGTCATTATGGAGTTCAATGCTCCGGCTGCTTTGCCCAAATATGTAGATATCGCCAAGGCGATGAATGTGTACAAGGATGGCATGAGCCAGGAAGAGGCTGCGAAGGCTGCTGTTGAGGCGGTGAAGGCATTGTCTGTCAAGGTGGGTATCCCTCAGCATTTGTCTGAACTGGGTATTAAGGAAGAAGACTTGCCCCGTCTGGCCGCTTCGGCTATTGCCGATGTGTGTACGCCGGGCAATCCTCGTGAAGTGACGGAAGAAATTATTCTGGAACTTTACAAGAAGGCGTTTTAAGCGTAATTCTTTTGTAATAAAAGCATAGATGGTGTGTGGATGTGCAGGGCATATCCACACACTTTTTTTATCTCCTTGTCTTTGAAACAGCATTGTCACTTTGTAGCAATTTGTTCGTAATCCATTCAGCATTCTTTTGCACTTGCAAATTAAATTTAATGAAAATAGGTATTATTGTTAAACTGCTATCAATCATTTGAACATGAAAATTCTTATTGAGTCAAAGAGATTTTTGTTGTTATTATGCTTGTCGCTATTCGTTGCGGGCTATGTTTCCGCACAGGATTACCGGGCGATTGTAAAAGGTATTGTGACTGACGAAACCGGAGAGGGGGTTATCGGAGCCACAGTGTTGGTAAAGAACGAATCGACCGGTTTCAGTGCCGGTTCTATCACCAACGAGACGGGAGAGTACATTGTGAAGCAACTCCCTTTGGGTTCACCTTACTCTGTCACCGTCAGCTATGTAGGCTATGGTGATCAGAAAAAGACAGGATATACGCTGAACCAAGGTGATGTGCTCCGTCTGGATTTCCAGTTAAAGGAGGAAAGTGTCGTGATGGAGGCTGTACAGGTGGTGGCTAATTCATTGAAGAATTCTATCGCCACTACGGGGGCCGCTACTTCGGTGACGGCCAATGATCTGAACAAACTGCCGGTGAACGGGCGTAACTTTACTTCGCTCATTGACCTGTCACCATTGAGTACAGGTTCCAGCCTGTCCGGACAGTTGGCTTCTTCTACTAATTATACCATTGATGGCATGAGTGCCAAGGGCCCTACTTCGGGAGGTAGTACAACCAGTCGCAACGGTGTGCCATACGCCATTTCGATGGAGGCTATCCGTGAGTTCAAAGTCGTGACGAATGAATATGATGTGACTAACGGTCGTGCCGGAGGAGGTACTATTAGTACGGTGACCAAATCGGGAACCAACCAATTGACAGGTAGCGCTTTCACTTATCTGCGTTCCGACTGGTTGTCCAGCAAATATGATATCCGGGGCAACAAGCGCTCGAATGATTTCTCTACTTACCAGTTTGGAGCCTCATTGGGCGGTGCATTGGTGAAAGACCGTGCCCACTTCTTTATTTCTTGGGATCATCAGGCTGATTCACGTCCGTTGTATATTGCCGATATTCATAATGCTGCCGATGAAAAGCGTTATAATTTGACTACGGAGACCAGAGACCGCTTTCTGGAAATAGCCCGCAATAAATATGGAGTGTCGGACCATCCTCAGTTCGGGTCTTTTGATAAAAAACAGAATACCGATGCGGTATTTGCTCGTCTGGACTGGCAGATTAATGCTACAAACCTGTTATCGTTTACTGATAATTTTGTGAATGACAATAACAATATGGGCTTGAGCGACAATAGTGCTATCAATCTTTATGAAGTGTATGGTGATGTACATTCGTTGAACAACAGCGCTTTACTGACTTTACGTTCTGTACTGGGACCACGCAGTACCAACGAACTGAAGTTGCAACATCTTTATACATTGGAAAAATCCATGCCGGGCAGTGAACTGCCGGCTGATAATATTCCACGTGCCATTGTGCAACGTGTAGAATCGGAAATAGATGGAAACACGGCGACTACTACCATTCAGCTGGGTGGTCAGCGTTATAGCCCCGAGAATTTCTATAATCACGTACTTCAGTTGGTAGATAATTATTATTATAATACCAATAAGGTAAACTATACATATGGTTTTGATTTGATGTACACGAATCTGAATTCTCGTTACGGTAGTGAGGCCAACGGGCGTTTTTATTTTACCGGACTGGATAATTTCGAGGCATTGAAGCCTTCTCGTTATGTACGTGAAGTGTATTTGGATCCTGACCAAAACAATCAGCGTGTACGCCAAAATATATTGAATGCAGGTATCTATGCCCAGTTGCAGACTAAACTGTTCACAGGATTCGAGCTGATGGCAGGCTTACGTTTGGATAATGCCACTTATTTCAATAAAGGTAATTTCAGCCAACTGGTGTATGATGAATTGGGACTGCGTACAGACAATGGACTCTCTACTTTCCAGATTCAGCCTCGTGTCCAGATTACTTGGGACTTTAATGACAAGCACACGGATATTCTTCGTATTGGCGGGGGAATCTTTGCATCTGATATCAACAACTATGCCATGATTAATAATATGGTATTTGATGGTACGAAAGTGATGTCGGTTGATATCAAGAATACGGAAGAAGAACCGGATATAGTTCCCACTCCCGATTTTATAGGGTATCGGAAAGATCCTTCCACGGCTCCGGGTATTGATTTGCTGAATAATCCCAAATATGCGGACAAGGCTGTACCTACGATCAATATGAATAGCAAGGATGCCAAGGTTCCCGTGGTTTATAAGGCGAATATATCATACACTCACTTCTTCAGTGACCGTTTGAAAATGAGTGTCAGCGGATATATGACTTTGGGACGTAACAACTATATGTATATAGACCGGAACATGGTGGATGATCCTTATTTTCGTCTTTCTGCAGAAGGGAACCGGGGTATTTATGTACCTGCTTCTACTATAGGAAAAGATGGTACTCTTGATTGGATGGAAGGACGTAAAAGTACCAAAGTAGGGCGTGTGCTCGAATTGGTCAGCGAGGGAAAAGTAAATCAGTTCGCTTTCACCGTAGATGGAACATGGCGTTACTATAAAGACGGAGAACTTTCTTTCAGCTATACTTGGAACGATACAAAAGACAATACTTCCTATAATGGTAATGTGGCTAATTCCGCTACTCTTTCCCAAATGGTGGTTGACGATCCCCGTGATTTAAGCAAAATGACTTACTCCAACAATCAGTTCCGTCATAAACTGGTGGTTTATGGTTCGGCGCCTACTTTCTGGGGCATTACCGTAGGTGCTCGCTTTTCCGGCATCGGGGGAACACGTTATTCCATGATTGTGAATGGAAATGTGAACGGTGACTTTGTGGATAGTAATGACCTGGCCTATGTATATGATCCGAATAGCAGCGCTACTCCTGATTATATTCGTGAAGGTATTAATTCTATATTGAACAATCCGGATGCGGAAAAGAGTGTGAAAGATTATATTCGTAAGAGTTTTGGTAAAGTGGCCGAACGTAATGGAGGGGTCAATGGTTTCTATGGCACTTTAGATCTTCGTCTGGCCAAGAAATTCAAGACTTACAAAAAGCAGAATCTGGAAGTGTCTGTTGATATTTTCAATGTGGCCAATATGTTGAATAAAGATTGGGGAGCCGGTCATAATCTGGGAACACAGAAAATTTATAGTATCAAGGGATTTGACAAAGATGCCAAACAATATACTTATAATGTAAATGCCAACACAGGTGTATCCAGTCTGAACGGTACTCCTTTTCAGGTTCAGATAGGTTTGAGATATGGATTCTAATAGATAATGATTAAATAAGAAATAAAGATGAAACTAAGTAAACTAATGATGGCTTTTGCCATGTGTGCTGTTACTTTGACCGGGACTGCCCAGACCAAAGTGATTGCCCACCGCGGATATTGGAAATGTGAAGGTTCTGCCCAAAATTCTATTGCTTCTTTGACAAAGGCTGCAGAGGCAAAGGTGTATGGTTCGGAGTTCGACGTACAACTGACGAAGGACAAGGAAATCGTAGTCAATCATGACGATAGCATTCAGGGAATTTGCATTTTTGATACTCCTTTTGCTGAATTGAAAGATTTGAAATTGAGTAACGGCGAGAAGTTGTCCACTTTGGATGATTATCTGGTAGCGGGTAAGAAACTGACTGGTACTCAGCTGATATTGGAAATCAAGCCTCACAGAACCGAAGAAGCGGAAAATGAAGCGGTAAGAATCATTGTAGATAAAGTGAAAAAGATGCGAATGGAGAAACAGGTGGAATATATTTCATTCAGCATGAACATTTGCGAACAGTTGGTGAAACTGAGTCCGGATTCGGAAATAGCTTATCTGAAAAGTGATGTGGCTCCTAAAGACCTGAAGGCGAAAGGAATTAATGGTATTGATTATTATATCAAGGTATTGGCTGAGAAACCGGAATGGATTGCTGAAGCACATCAGTTGGGTATGAAGGTGAATGTGTGGACAGTCAATGATATGGAGATGGTTCAGAAGATGATTGACCAGCAGGTGGATTATATAACTACTGATTATCCATTGGAAACTGAAAAGCTGATTCGGAAAAATGGAGGAGATTCTTAATAAAAATGTAATTCCTTTCAAATAGGGATGTAATAGGAACACAATACATTTGCACTGTAATTTAAAAAAGGATAATATGAAAGCTGGTTTATTAAAGAAAATCTCATTGGCTTTGGGATTGGTATTATGGGTGACAGGTTCTGTATGTGCATCGCCTGCTGACGAAGAAGGTGCTAACAAGGCTAATAACAATCTGGTAAAGGTTCTTGTTATAGGACTTCACGACAATGTGGAATCCAACTATTTTCCCGGCAGTATGATTACTGAGGAAACTGGAATACCGACTGATAGCATAGATTATACTTATAATCAGATTATAGCAAAGAATATTATTGCATCCAATAAGAATAAGAAATACCAGTTCGTTACTCCGGAAAAGGCGGCGGCCATCAGCAGTTTGTTGGATAAAATCAGACTGGAAGGTGAAGAAGAGGAGAGGTATGCGGATCTTAGTCAGGTGGATGATAATCGGTATGAACAGCTGATAAAGGATACTGATTCGGATTATGTATTATTTTTGAATCAGCATTATTTGAAATGGCAGGAAAAGCCTTTGCGTACTTTGTTTCATATCACCAGTTATTCTTTGTTTGATAAGAATCAGAAGGAAGTAACCCGAGGTAATAACTATTTTACCAGCATGAATTTGGAAAGTAAAGATAAGTTGAGTAAGGATAGTCGGAAAAGTTCTTCAAAGATAGTTTCCACTATTGTAAAAAGCTTGTCAAAGTGATGTCGTTATTCAGAAAATTATAAGAACAGGTGGGGCTGAAGTTCAAGACTTCAGTCCCCTTTTTCTATTTTCTTTTCAGATATTCGTACCCTATCCGGCAATACAGGCATTTTTTCTTATCGCAATATTCTTTCTTTAATTGTATCAAAGCTTGGCTGTCGGCGGCATTGGAAGCTTTCATTCCGTATTGTTCCCACATGCGGGTGATATAATTGTTCTCCGCTTTCAATTCTTCCAGAAAACTGCCGGCACGTGCACAAAGTACAGGATTTCCTTTATGCAGTCCGTAAGCATAGAGAAATGTCACTACCGTGTTGATAATGAGTAAATCCAGTGAGGTGTTACTTAGAGCCTTCGGACGGGAAGGGGAAGAACCGCCAAATGTATAATGAGTGAGCCAGTATTCTGAAGTTCCTCCTTTCAGAATATCTCTGACACCTTGTAGTGTCTCCGTTTCCATGATGCGAGAGAGTAGTCCGTAGGCACGATGATAAAGACATGCTAACTGTGCAATCCGTATATGCGGAAAATTAGTAGGACGTAGCCGGAGAAAACGCCATAGGGAAGTATTCATCGGGATAAGTTCGAATTTGTGCTGTAGATAGATGTATTCTTTTTTTAGCCGGAGATAGTATCCGTCTCCATCAGAATCTTCCAGAATGCCGGCTTGTCCAAAGAAGATGGCTTCTATCTGGAAAAGGTCGTTCCGATGTTTGTCTACCGCCCGGAAGGGAAGCTGATGAGCCCAGGTTTCGAAAGCGTCTCCGTTCAGCCCGAAACCGAAATTACGTGCCAGTGTGATAAAAAAAGCGTCTTCCCAATTGCCTTGACAACGTTTTAACCGTTCATTCAATAAGGTCGCTTTTTGCTCGAATCTTTCCATCTGTAAGGCGGACATCCATGAGTGGGCGGTGAAAGGGGAGAGCGAAGGAATGATGCGGTAACAAGGAGGGTAGCTGTCTGTTTCCAACAGTTCCTTGTAGTTGGTGCGGACCGCTTCCGGGCAGATGAGTTGTATTTGGGGGATTCTTTCTCCATTGCTCCTGCTGATTTCCATATCTATTTCGGAGGCTATATGCAGAATGACAGAGTTGTAACCAGCATCTGCATGATGTCCGTGTTTGAACCAGTCTGAAGATCTTTCATGTATCTCGATATTACCTATCCAAAGTACACCGTCCAGCTTGAGCTTGGCATTAAAAAAACCGGGACCGGCGTCGGTATTCGCCAGTCCCGTATCTATAACTTCCACTTGTTGGCCGGTTGTTGTTTTCAGTTCTTTGAGAGAAAATATTTTATGTTTCCATACATAGTGTAATAGTTGTTCCATGTTAATGAGGTGTAAATGTTTGGCAAATGTAATGGTTTACAACGAAAAACGCTATCTTTGTGGCTGAAATAACATTCGTAATTATGAAAATAGCATTAATAGGATATGGAAAGATGGGCAAGGAGATTGAAAAGGTTGCAGTTGCCCGCGGACATGAAATTGTGAGTATTATAGATGTTGATAATCAAGATGATTTTAATTCGGAAGCATTTAAATCAGCAGATGTGGCTATTGAGTTTACTAACCCGATGGTGGCATATGACAACTATATGAAAACTTTTGCTGCCGGTGTCAAATTGGTATCGGGCAGTACCGGATGGATGGACAAACATGGTGATGAGGTGAAAGAATTATGCACGAAAGGTGGAAAGACCTTGTTCTGGTCGTCTAACTTCAGTCTGGGGGTCGCTATTTTCTCTGCTGTAAATAAATACTTGGCAAAAATAATGAATAACTTTCCCGCTTACGAGGTTTCTATGACCGAAACTCATCATATTCATAAACTGGATGCGCCCAGCGGAACAGCCATCACGCTGGCCGAAGGGATTCTGGAAAATATGAACCGCAAGAGTAAATGGGTGAAAGGGACCATGGTGGCACCGGATGGAACCGTGTCGGGAACATCGGAATGTGCCGAGAATGAGTTTCCTGTAAATTCCATCCGTGAAGGGGAGGTGTTTGGTATTCATACTATCCGCTATGACTCTGAGGCGGATAGCATCTCAATTACCCATGATGCCAAGAATCGGAAGGGGTTTGCCTTGGGAGCTGTTTTGGCGGCGGAATATACATCCAGGCATGAAGGATTATTAGGAATGAGTGATTTATTTCAGTTTTAAGATATGATAAAAGCAACACGTACACAGTGGATTAAGTTTGCCGTTGTTCTGGCGCTTTACCTGATATTTCTTGTTTGGTTGAGAAGCTGGCTGGGATTGGTGGTTGTACCGTTTATCTTCGATGCGTATATCACAAAGAAGATTCCATGGACTTGGTGGAGAAAGTCCAAGAACCGTCATGTAGTGACCGTCATGGGATGGGTGGATGCTATTGTATTCGCACTGGTGGCAGTATACTTTGTCAACCTCTATTTCTTCCAGAACTATGTGATTCCTTCTTCCTCGCTGGAAAAATCATTGCTGACGGGTGATTATCTGTTTGTGAGCAAAATGAGTTATGGGCCCCGTGTGCCCCAGACTCCGCTGCACATGCCGTTGGCGCAACACACATTGCCGTTTTTTAATTGTAAATCATACCTTGAGCATCCACAATGGGATTATAAACGGGTGAAAGGTTTGGGGGACGTACAGTTGAATGATATCGTTGTCTTTAACTTTCCGGCCGGAGATACAGTTGCCACTGGTGTGCCTAATGATGATGTTTATCGTCTGAGTTATGGAGCAGGCAAGGAGCTGGCAAAACCGGTGGATTTGGCTTCCATGACTCCGGAGCAGCAACGGGTGGTCTATGATTATTATTATCAGTTGGGACGGGAGTATCTGAAAGAGAATCCACAGAATTTCGGTGAGATAATAAGCCGTCCGGTAGACCGCCGTGAGAACTATGTGAAGCGATGTGTGGGTTTGCCCGGACAAACGTTGGAGATAAAGGATCGTATTATTTATTTGGATGGTAAAGCTAATAAAGAGCCTGATAATGTGCAGTATCGTTATCTGGTGAAAACCAAGCGTCCTATTCCCGATGACCTGGCTCATGAACTGGGTATCAGCAAGGAGGATATGATGATGTATTATACGGATGCTTCTGTTTATAATATGCCTCTGACAGAAAAAGCGAAAGCAGGTTTGTTGGCGCGTAAGGATATTGTTGTCAGTATTGAGAATACACCGGCTGATGATGCGGGAGGCTTATACCCGCTGAATATGTATAAGAACTGGACTACGGATAACTACGGACCTGTATGGATTCCCAAAAAGGGAGAGACGGTGAAACTCACGCTAGAGAATCTTCCTGTTTATGAGCGCCCTATTCATGCTTACGAGGGTAATGAACTGGCAGTGAAAGATGGAAAGATTTATATTAACGGCAAGGAAACCGATGAGTATACTTTCAAGATGGATTATTACTGGATGATGGGAGATAACCGTCATAATTCGGCTGACTCCCGTTTTTGGGGATTTGTTCCCGAAGATCATGTGGTGGGAAAACCCATCTTTATCTGGTTGTCATTGGATAATGACCGTGGCTGGCTAGATGGAAAAATACGTTGGAACCGATTGTTTACCTTTGTAGATAATATTAAATAAGTTGCGCATACCCTGTATTCCTGTATGGATAAAAGCAATGCTTACTGCTGTCATTCTGGTACTGTTGGTAAAGACATTTGCTTTCACCTCCTGCACCATTCCCTCTACCGGTATGGAGAATAGCCTTTATCAAGGGGAAAGGGTTCTGGTGAATAAGTGGAGTTATGGGTTTCGTGTGCCTTTTTCTATCTGGCGATGGTTGGGAAAAACTGCCGGGAAGGGGGATATTGTGTTGTTCAACAACCCTAATCCACGGTTTCCTCAAACGTCGGTGGGCAACCGGGAGGTGTTTATAAGCCGTGTGGTAGGAATACCCGGAGATACGTTGATGTTGAATGATGAACTGTGGGTGACTGACGAACAAGTGTTGAGCCCGGATAGTAAATCTTTGTATGTCTATTCTCATACGGAAGAAGAAACGATGCAGGCTGCCATGCAGCAAGTGAACATTCAGGGAAACAGGTTAGTGGGATATGCCGAGGGGAAGTACATACGTACCTTCAGTCATTATGAATATTACCTGTTAAAACAAAAACTGGCAGGAAAAGTGGATTTGATTCCTCTCTATCATAAAGATATAAGCAAGAGCCATCCCTTTGTGATCCCGGAAAAAGGGAAACCTGTCAAGGTATATCCTTGGAATGTGACCTTGTTGTGTAATACTATTGTTCGCCATGAAGGAAGAGTGGCTTCTGTCAGGGGAGATACCCTGTATGTAGGGGGAAAACCTGTAGAAGCCTATACATTTAATAAAAATTATTACTGGATGGCATCCAATAATCCGGTGAATTTGTGTGATTCACGTTTATTTGGTTTGGTGCCCGATGACCATTTGATCGGTAAAGCTTGGCGCATTTGGTTTTCATCCAGAAAAGGGCGCATTTTTCAACGAGTGCAATAATGGAGAATACGATATATTTAAGTTCGGCCTATCTGGCCCCGGTGGAATATTATACAAAACTGTTCGCCTGTGAGAAGGCCTATGTGGAACAGTATGACAATTATGTGAAACAGACTTATCGCAACCGTTGTGTCATTGCGGCAGCCGATGGTCCGCTGGCGCTGACTATCCCTACAGAAAAAAGCGGTACACCTAAATGCCTGATGAAGGATGTCCGCATTTCGGATCATGGCAATTGGCGTCATATACATTGGAATGCTTTGGTGGCTGCATATAGAAATAGTCCTTTCTTTGAGTACTATGCTGATGATTTCCACGTCTTTTATGAAAAGAAATATGCCTTCTTGTGGGATTATAATCAGGAAATTTGTTCTTTAGTATGCGATTTGATCGATATTCATCCCCGTATGGAAGGAACAACGGAATATTGCATGGAATTTGTTCCGGGCGAGGTTGATTTTCGTGAGATTATTCATCCGAAGCGTGACTGGCGTGAAGCGGATGCTGACTTTTGCCCTAAACCTTACTATCAAGTTTTTGATGCCAAATACGGTTTTCTGCCGAATTTGAGTATCGCCGATCTTTTGTTTAATATGGGGCCGGAGAGCCTGATTGTTTTGCGAGATAGTGTTAAAGGTATAAACCATAAAGAATAATATCATGAATAATTTGTTTAGTGTAAAAGACCAGGTGGTGGTAATCACCGGTGGAACAGGGGTTTTGGGAAAGGCTATTGCCGCCCATTTGGCAGAAGAAGGTGCCAAGGTTGTTATATTAGGCCGTAAGGCAGAAATAGGAAATGCCATTGTAAACGAAATCAAGGCCAAAGGCGGGGAAGCCATGTTTCTTGTAACCAATGTGTTGGATGAGGCTATATTGGAGCAGAATCTGAAGGATATTCTCGCAGCATATGGTCGTGTAGATGCATTGCTGAATGCAGCAGGAGGTAATATGCCGGGTGCTACGATTGCTCCTACAGGAAATTTCTTTGATTTGAAGGTCGATGAGTTTCAAAAAGTGCTTAATCTGAATCTTACCGGAACAGTTCTGCCTACACAGGTATTTTTGAAGCCGATGGTGGAGCAGAAGAAAGGGGCTATTGTGAATTTCTCTTCTATGGCGGCATTCCGTCCGATGACTCGTGTATGTGGTTATGCGGCTGCAAAAGCGGGAATCTCTAATTTCACTGCGTTCATGGCCAATGAAGTGGCTACGAAATTTGGTGAAGGCATCCGCGTGAATGCCATTGCTCCGGGATTCTTCCTGACCGAACAGAACCGTACTTTGTTGACAAACGAAGATGGTACATATACTCAGCGTGGTAATGATGTGATTCGCCAGACTCCGTTCAAACGTTTCGGTAAAGCAGAGGAACTGTGTGGAACCATCCAGTATCTCATCAGCGATGCCAGCAGTTTTGTAACCGGTACAGTAGCCGTAGTAGATGGTGGTTTCAATGCATTTGCCATGTAACAAGTCTTTAGTTTTTAATTCTCAATTTTTTTATTTGATATGATTTTATGTGAGCAAACATGGCGCTGGTACGGACCGAATGATCCCGTATCATTGTGGGATATCAAACAAGCCGGAGCAACCGGTATTGTCAATGCCTTACATCATATTCCCAACGGTGAAGTATGGACAGTAGAGGAAATAATGAAGCGCAAGAAATTGATTGAAGAAGCAGGATTAACTTGGAGTGTCGTAGAGTCCGTGCCCGTACACGAACATGTTAAGACACAGACAGGAGACTATCTGAGATATATCGAGAACTATAAACAGAGTTTGCGCAATCTGGCAGCATGTGGTATCTATATTGTGACTTATAACTTCATGCCTGTACTGGATTGGACCCGTACGGACCTGGCATATACGTTGCCCGATGGTTCCAAGGCATTGCGTTTTGAGCGGGCTGCTTTTGTAGCGTTCGATCTGTTCATCTTGAAACGTCCGGGAGCCGAAAAGGAATACTCGGCCGAAGAGATAGAAAAGGCAAAAGCGCGTCTGGCACAAATGGATGAGGAAGAAATTCATCGTCTGACACGAAATATGATTGCAGGATTGCCCGGTTCGGAGGAAAGTTTTACATTGGAGCAATTCCAAAAAGAACTGGACCGTTACAAGGATATTGATGCGGACAAGCTCCGCAATAATTTGATTTTCTTCTTGAAAGAAATTTGTCCGGTAGCCGATGAAATGGGAGTAAAGCTGGTTATTCATCCGGATGATCCGCCTATGTCTATTCTGGGCTTGCCGCGCATTATGAGTACGGAAGCGGATTTCAAGCTGTTGGTGGAAGCTGTACCTAATCCGTCAAACGGACTTTGTCTGTGCTGTGGTTCATTTGGCGTATCTGCACAGAATGATTTGCCGGGTATCATGGAACGTTGGGGAGACCGTATCAATTTTGTTCATTTGCGCAGTACCCAACGTGATGCTGAAGGGAACTTTTATGAGGCAAATCATCTAGAGGGTGATGTGGACATGTATCATGTAGTTAAGAACTTGTTGAAAGTGCAGCAACGTCGTGGAATATCTATTCCTATGCGTCCGGATCATGGCCATCAGATGATAGATGATTTGAACAAGAAAACAAATCCGGGTTATTCTTGTTTGGGACGTATGCGTGGCCTTGCCGAGCTTCGTGGCTTAGAAAAAGGAATAGCGATGAGTATGGAAACAAAATAATCTTTTTTTTAACATATAGAAAGAAGGCCTGAATGTCTTCCGGTGATGAGGTATATCCGGAAGTATTCAGGTCTTCTTTTTGTCTAAGAGGTAGATAATGAGGACTATTCTAGACAAATATAGAGATTAATTAGACAAATAAAGAGGTGCAGGCAAGGGGAGGAGGTTTATATTTGCAACAGATTTAATCTAATTAACCCTTAAATTCTTTTATTATGAATAAAAAAACAAAACTGCTTTCAATCCTTGGATTGGTGACAGCTATCCTGTTTTTGTTCTCATCGGAGGTGTTGGCCCAATCCTTATCTATCAGTGGTAAGGTAATTGACAAAAACAGTCAGGAGCCTGTAATTGGGGCCAGTGTTTTAATTGAAGGAACCTCAAACGGTACAATAACCGATTTGGATGGTAACTTTATGCTTTCTAATGTTCCTTCCAAAGGAAGTTTAGTTGTGTCTTACATTGGTTATGCTACACAAACTCTTCCTATTAATGGGAGGACTAGTTTCAGTGTTGTATTGGCTGAGGATACCGAAACGTTGGATGAAGTTGTTGTAATAGGTTATGGCGTACAGAAAAAAGTGAATCTTACCGGATCTGTGTCTTCAGTGAAAGGAGATGCATTGGAACGTCGTCCGGTAGCTGATGCCACACAGAGTTTGCAAGGGATGGTTCCGGGGTTGTTGGTGAGCAACTCAAATACGGGCCGTCCGGGAGCTAGTGGTACATTGACTTTGCGCGGACAAGGCAATCTGGATAATAATGCGAATCCTTATATTTTGGTTGATGGAGTGGAAATGAGTCTCTCGGACGTGAATCCGAATGATATTGAAAGTATTTCTGTATTGAAAGATGCTGCTGCTTGTGCCATTTATGGTGCACGTGCGGCGTATGGTGTCATTTTGGTCACTACCAAGAAAGGTGAGGAAGGTAAAATGCGTGTAAATTACCAAGGAAACGTAGGTTGGAGTACGCCGACTGTATTGCCTGATATGGTTGATTCCTATGAATTTGCTCAGTATTGGAATGCCGGATGTATTAATGCAGGTTCTCCTCGTTTGTATAGTGAGGAAAAAATGGGGTTATTACAGCAATATATTAAAGATCCCAGTAGTGTGGATCCTTGGTTCGAGCTTCCTAAAAATTCTAATATGAACCCGGCATTCGAAAATTCAGAATTAGGAGTAGGAAATACTAATTATTTCGATTTGCATTATAAGGATTGGGCATTCAAGCAAAATCATAATCTTAGCTTGAGTGGGGGTGGCAAAAAAGCACAATATTATATTTCTGGTGGTTATTATTCGGAAGATGGTATTCTCCGTTATGCCGATATGGATTTCAGCCGTTATAATTTTGCCGCTAATATTTCTTCTCAGATTACCGATTGGATGAAGGTAAAAGTAAATACGAAGTTTATGCATTCCGATGAGGATACTCCTTTTGGTGACGGAGGGCTTAGTGAAGGCTTTTATCATTCATTAGCACGTTTCCGTCCTACAGTTGCTCCTATTGATCCGAATGGGCATTTTACAGAACTGACTATGATTCCTTATTTGCAGAGTGGTACGTATACAAATACTCAACGTGACCGTTTTAGTTTAACGGCAGGTTTAGATATCCAACCTGTGAAAAACTGGTTTATCTTTTTTGATTATACATATAAATTGATGGATTTGGAATATGAGGCATTGAACGTGAGCCCGTTAATTTATGGGGCTGACGGGGTGAGTACTTCAAAAGGTGTGCGTGATGAGTTGGGTGTATCACCCGATGGCAAGTTTACCCGTTATTATGCGCATACTCGCTACCAATCTATAAATTTATATTCGAATTATCTCTTTACTTTGGGAGACAAGCATAATTTTACCGTAATGGCAGGTTATCAGGAAGAAAATAATGACTATAGTTATATGAAGAACTCGATTACCGGACTTTATTCAACTTCAAATCCTAATGTAGGTATGGGAACCGGTGATAAGACGGTAGTCGATACTCGTAATGGCTGGGCAACCCGTGGCTTTTTCGGACGTGTGAATTATGATTATGACGGACGTTATCTTCTTGAATTGAATGGACGATATGATGGATCGTCACGTTTTGCCAAAGGTAATCGTTGGGGCTTCTTTCCATCTGCATCTTTAGGATGGAATATTACCCGGGAACAGTTTATGATGCCAATAGCCGATGTAGTTTCCAACTTGAAACTTCGTGCTTCTTACGGATTACTGGGTAATCAGGCGGGTGCGGCCCTTTATACTTTTGCCGCTACTATGGATTTGAATGATAAATTGGGAAATTATATATTCTCTGATGGACGCCACATCTTTACTAAGGCCCCTGCCGTAGTCAACCCGAATACGACTTGGGAAAAAGTGGAGAGTAAGAATATAGGTTTGGATTTCGGTTTCTTTGGTAATTCGTTGACCGGTTCTTTTGATGTTTTTCAACGTGATACGAAGGATATGTTAGGACCTACGGTGGATTTCCCGGATTTCTTTGGTGCAGACGCTCCTAAAACCAATAATGCCCGTATGCGTAACCGTGGTTGGGAATTGGTGCTGAGTTATCGTGGAAAAATTGGAAAGGATATTGACTATAGCATAGGCGGTTCTCTTTCGGATGCTACTGCTGAAGTAACTGAATATGAAGGGACTAGAACAAATCCTAAAGATAATTGGTATAAAGGAAAGAAAGCTGGTGAAATTTGGGGATATCGGGCGGACGGACTGATCCAGACTCAGGCAGAGGCGGATGAGTATAATAATACCTATGATTTGTCTTTTATAAGCGGTAAACCTTGGACGCCGGGAGATGTAAAATATCGTGACCTGAATGGGGATAAGAAAATCAATAATGGGCTTAATACCTTGGATGATATGGGTGATATGACAGTAATCGGTAATACCACTCCTCGTTATCAATATACCATTAACGGTTCAATTAGCTGGAAAGGTGTAACCGTAAGCGCTATGTTCCAAGGGGTCGCTAAGCGGGACTGGGATCCTGGTACGGGAGCTTATTTTTGGGGAAGCGGACCTTATGCGCAGGTGACGGTGTTTAAAGAGCATTTGGATTATTGGAGTGAGACAAATACAGGGGCTTATTATCCAAAACCTTATATTCATACAGCAGGAGGAGTGGTTCCTTTCCGTAATAAGACAATGACGCTTAGTGACCGTTATCTCCAGAGTGGTGCTTATTGTCGTCTGAAAAATCTGACAGTGAGTTATGATATCCCTGCCGTATGGACAAAAAAGGTAGGTTTACAGAAAGTGCAGGTGTTTTTCTCTGGTGAGAATTTGTTGACTTTTACCACTTTGAAAGGAATGTTTGACCCGGAAGCTATCTTTACCAAGAATGATTACACGGCTGAAGGTGGAAAGAACTATCCTATGAACAAGGTGATATCTTTTGGTCTAGTTGTTAACTTATAATTTGATGAATATTATGAAGAAAAGAAATATATTTTTGGGTCTGGTTTTGATGTTAGGTCTTACCGGTTGCTATGATTTGGATAAGATGCCTGAAGGGGTATTGTCTACGACGATTCCTTTTGCAAGTACGGGGGAAATGAGAAATTATCTGGATCAATTCTATCAGACAGGTAATTATAAATATGACTATGTCAGCTTTGGTGATGGAATGCGTGCGCAAGGTTTTGATGCCGGTGGTGGACAATATATTGCCGGGGCAGATACACATAGTGATAATATGGCTTCCAGTTCGGTCAGTACCCGTTTGGCAGGTGAAACGACATTGAGTAGTGCGGTCAAACTGCAAAATTATACAGCTATCCGTAATTTAAATTTTATGCTGTGTAATTTAGATAATTGTGTGGAAAAAGGATCTGCTGATTATAATCAGTATGTGGGTGAGGCTTATTATTTCCGCGCATGGTATTATTATCAGATGTTTATCAGCTATGGGCGCCTGACGTGGGTGAACACTCCGCTTGATCCTAATATGGAAGAAATGAAATTGCCTCGTGCTAACCGCACGATTATTGCCGACAGTATTTTGGCTGATCTGGATAAAGCGGTGATGTATCTCAATACTCAGAACAATAGTGCTACCATGCGGATTCATAAAGATGTGGCGCGTGCTTTGAAAAGTGAAGTGGCCTTGTTTGAAGGAACTTGGGAAAAATACCATAAAGCGAAAAATGATAAGTTTTTTGATTCTACGGTGACCGATGAAAAAATTCGCGATTATTTTAATCAGGCTGTTGCAGCTGCAAAAGAAGTGATGGATCGTGGCGTATGGGCCATTTATAATACTGGTAACAAATTGGATGATTATCGTCAGATGTTTCAGACTACAGATTTATCGGGTAATCCGGAAGTACTTTGGTATAAACAGTATGATGGAGATCAGATTGGTAATAATGTAAACCGTTACTTAAATCAAGGAGGAGGGAGTGTAGGTGTTACGGCTTCATTAGTGGATGATTATCTGACAATTGATGGTAAACCGTTTGTTGGTGATGAGCGGATTGAAGCGAAAAAGGTGTTCGGGAATGAATTGCAGCCGACTTTGCGTGATCCGCGTTTGTCACAGACTGTTTGTATGCCGGGGCAGCAATTACGTCCGGATGACAAGGCTCCTTATTATGTTGTACCGCCATTGATTGGTACTTCATCCTATAATCAGAATATGACTGGTTATTCTTTATTAAAACATGTGCAAATTGATTATACGGGCAGTCTGGATGCCGAGTTCAAGGGAGCTACACCGGCTATTCAGTTCCGTTATGCAGATATCCTGCTGAATTATGCAGAAGCTCTGGCTGAACTGGATGGTGTGGGGAATGCGCAGAAAATTATTGATGCCTTGCAACCTTTACGTGACCGTGTAGGTATGCCTCCGGTGGATTTTGACAGGGAGTATAATCAGGAAGCTGATTATGGTTTCCGCAATCTTGATAAGTATATTCAGGCTGTACGTCGTGAACGCCGGGTTGAAAAAGCCTGTGAAGGACGCCGTCAGGAAGATATCATGCGCTGGGCTGCTGCGGACGAATTAATAGTGGGCAAATGGCCGAAAGGTGCGCTCTTTGTGGGAAGTAATCTTGAGAACCATCCTGTATATGGTGATAAGTTAATTTATGATCAAGCTTCGGGAAATAATCTTTTCCTGACAGGCAAGTCCGGGGATCCGTTGCGCTATATTATACCTACGAATCCCGCAGGATATGAATCGGGTTGGAAATTTAATGTCAACCGTGACTATCTGTTACCCATTCAGACACGTATGTTAGGAGATTTGACCGGTGGTATGTGGGAACAAAATCCTGGATGGTAGGAATTATGTTAATAAAAAAAGATATGAGTAGAGTAACACCTGTGTTATTATATTCTTTGACGGGAGCAGTGGTGTTGTCATCGCTGTCTTCCTGCAAAGAAAAGAAATCTGAAGAGGTAAAAAAAACGATGAATGTAGTCTATATCATGTGTGACGACCATTCTTATCAGACGATCAGTGCCTATGACCAACGTTATATGCAGACGCCCAATATTGACCGGATAGCCAGTGAGGGTGTCCGTTTCACAAACAGCTTTGTAGCAAACTCTCTGAGTGGTCCCAGCCGTGCCTGCATGCTGACCGGTAAACATAGTCATGCCAATGGATTTACGGATAATACCATCACATTTGACGGTAGTCAGCAGACTTTTCCGAAATTGCTTCAGGCTAATGGCTATCAGACTGCTATGATCGGTAAATGGCATCTGGTATCTGAACCTACAGGATTCGATTATTGGGACATCTTGATAGGACAAGGAGATTATTATAATCCGAAATTTATTAAAAATGGTGAACGGGTACAACGGGAAGGTTATGCTACCAATATTGTGACAGATTTAGCAATAAATTGGATGGACAGTATCCGGGACAAGAGTAAACCATTCTGTCTTTTTATTCATCATAAGGCTCCTCATCGTACCTGGATGCCCGATCTTTGTGATCTTGACTTGTATGATGATGTGATTTATCCGATGCCCGAAAACTTCTATGATAAATATGAAGGTAGAATTCCTGCATCCAAGCAGGAAATGAGTATTATAAAGGATATGGATTTGGTGTATGACCTGAAAATGGCGGATAAGGAGAATGAGATCCATACCACGACAGGACTGGAAGAAGCGGGCAGAAATATGTATAATGCTCTGAACCCGGAACAGAAGGCTGCTTGGGATAAGCACTATGATCCTATCATTGCCAGATTCAAAAAGGATAAACTGACGGGTAAAGCCTTGGCGGAATGGAAATATCAGCAATATATGCATGATTATATGCGAGTTATTCATTCTGTAGACCGTAATGTGGGGCGTGTCTTGAAATATCTGGAAGAAAATGGATTGATGGGGAATACGATGATTGTCTATACTTCCGATCAGGGCTTCTATATGGGGGAACATGGTTGGTTTGACAAACGTTTTATGTATGAAGAATCTTTCCGTACTCCTCTGATGGTCCGTTTGCCGGGTGGAAAGAAAGGTGATATTGATGAAATGGTACAGAATATTGATTATGGCCCTACTATATTGGACCTTGCAGGAGTGAAGGTGCCATCGGATATGCACGGAGTTTCTTTCCTGCCTTTACTGAAAGGAGAGAAAGTTTCCGATTGGCGTAAGTCATTGTATTATCATTTTTATGAATACCCGGCTGAACATGCTGTCCGCCGTCATTATGGTGTACGTACAGATCGTTATAAATTGATGCATTTTTATAATGACATAGACTGTTGGGAACTATATGATTTACAGGAAGATCGTATGGAAATGCATAATATCTACGGACAACCCGGAACGGAAAAATTAACAAAAGAACTGAAAGACGAATTGTTGCGTCTTCAAGTGCAGTATGATGATCCTATCCGGAATATATACAAAGACTGACAACCTAATCTAACCTAAATTTAACATAGTATGGAGTATTCCCGATTCTTCTATTTGCAAGAAGGTCGGGAATCTTTTTTCCTATAATCAGACGGACTCATTCCCACTATATTCTTAAATACAGTACTGAAATTACGTGAGTGTTTGAATCCTGTCTGTTCTGCCACTTCGCCAATGGATAATGTGGTCGTGTCTAATAATTTACGTGCATATTCCAGACGGCATTTAATGATGTATTCGCTGATGCCCATATCCATCATCCCTTTAGTCTTATTGTAGAGTGATGCACGGCTCATTCCCATTTGTTGTGCTATGAAATTAACGTCCATATTTACATTGCTGATATTTTCATTGATAATGCGGTTGAATTGGATCATTAGCTGTTCATTGATATAATTCAGGTTCTCCTGTTTTTGTATAGGGATATCTATGGTGGCATAGTGATTTTTCATGAAGTTGTGATTATGCATGATATTCTGTATCTGAATAAACAGCAAATCCATATCGAACGGTTTGGTAATATAGGCTTCTGCGCCCATTTTGTATCCTTCTTCCATACTGGTGTCATCAACGCAGGAGGTAAGTAAGATTACGGGCATGTAGTTTAAATCAGGCTTTTGTTTAATATAGCGACATAGTTCGAAGCCGTTCATGCGAGGCATTTTTATGTCACTTAATACAATTTGGGGACGTCGTGACGTGAGGATAGGGAGTGCTTCCATACCATCATGGGCTTCATATACTTCTTCAAACAGAACTTGTAGATTACAAATCAGGTAATTACATAAGTCACGATCATCTTCCACTATTAAAATAGAATGGAATTTCTCTATGCTGTCTTGTTGAGGTTGTTTGCGATCTATGTCGGCTGATAGATGTAATGCGTCATTCAAATAGGTTTGAGGTGTGGATTGAATGTCGGCGGCTTCCTGTCTATACGGTAAGGTGAAAAAGAAGGTCGCTCCTTTGGTTTCATTATTTTGTGCTCCGATAATGCCTCCATGCATTTCGACCAGTTGTTTGGCATATGACAAGCCGATTCCTGAACCTTGCAGGCTATGTTTGCCTTGATAGAAACGGGTGAATAAGTTGGCGATGTCCTCTTTTTGAAGTCCTGTTCCTTCGTCCTTTACAGTTATCCGGATGCGGTTCCCGTTGCCTTCCAGATAAGTGGAAACTGTAACGGTAGAGTTTTCTTCGCTGAATTTATAGGCATTTGTCAAGAGGTTATTTATAATGATTTCGCATTGGCTATGGTCGAAATACATACTATCTATAGCAGTATCGGGAGCAAATATCAACGAAATGTTACGTAATGAAAGTTCATCCTTGAAATCATTCAGGATACTTTGCAGCCATTCATTAAAAGGCGCGGGAGACATGCGCAGGATATTCTTCTCCACCTCCATTTTGCGCATGTTCAGAATCATGTCAATGATATTTTTCATTTGGCGTGCCTGTTTGAATGCACCATATAGCTTGCTACGGAGTTCGTATGGGATTTGCTTGCTGTTTGTGAGTTGTTTCAGCGGTGTATAGATTAAGGTTAAAGGAGTGCGTAGTTCATGGTTGATATTGATTAACGCTTTTACCTTTTCCTTATAGATGGTACGTTCTTGTTCCTTGTATTTTCGTTTCAGATGTTGGTCGTGGGCTCGTATGACATAGATAATGGAAAGAATAATGATGACTGCACATATTAGGATGAACCAAGACTGCTGCCACCACGGAGGAAGAACGGTAAATTTCAGTAACGTGAATTCAGAACTCCAATTCCCATCGTTTTGGGTACATTGAACAGTTATGCTGTAATTACCCGGAGAGATGGTGTGCAAAATAAGATGAGGACGGGATGTTTCCGTGTATTCTTTATTTAACCCTTTTATGCGGAACCGATATATACGCTTGTGAAAAACATTTTCTCCTTCTAGTTGTGTATGTATTTGTAGAGAGGAGAAATTGTAAGGAATTTCCATCGTTGATTGGGAATTGAAGGGGACTATAGTACCGTTTAAAGATACTTCCTGTAATTCAAGAGTGATGGGCGGAGGAATGGAGGCAGATTTTAGGGCTTTGTTTATTCGTACCAATCCTTCAGAACCACCCATGTATATATTGCCGTCACTAGCCACCAATACAGGTTTGGCCAAGAAATCATTAGGTAATACTCCATCCATTTCATTGTAGATTACAAAATGATTTTTTTGTGGATTATAAGCGTATATGATCCCTAATGATCCCATCCATACGATTCCTTCATGATCGATGACTAAAGAAGTGATTACGTCGTTTCCATCGGGTAACTTTAAGGGCTCTTTACGGTTTGAGGGCAGGTAAATTCGGGTAATTCCGTTAGGTCCTGCTATCCATAGAGTCCCTAAAGTGTCAATGCTTGCAGCTAATATTTGGTTGTTCTTCTCATAAGCTATGGTTTCGTATTCATTCTTTTCTTTATTGTACTGGAATACGTTGCTTCGGTCGTGAAAAAAAGGATAAGTACGGTATTTTCCCATATAGACCCAGGAATATTGCAATTGTTGATTACTGGGAAAAATGGGAATCAATTGTTGACTACCGGGTATATATCGATAAAAAGCATTGCCATATAGTTCGATTTCGTTTTGATCATTAACTCGTATATTGGTGGGTGCACTGGAGCTTGCCAGCTTTGTTTCTGCATCTTTGTCCGGAAGAGAGAAACGTTGGTAGCTTCCAGTCTTTTTATTGAAACGAAAAATTCCTTTTGAGAAACTGGACGCTAGCAGTTCGGTTTCGGATAAAGGACAAATAGATACTATCTTTTCTCCCAATGTTTGCGGATAGTGGGTAAAATGTTCCGTTTGCGGGTCAAAGCAGTTGATGCCGCCTCCATCTGTACCAATCCAGATTCGTCCGTCTTTGTCTTCCCATAAACATAAGGGGCATTTGTCGGATAAACCTGAGGCTGGGTTTTGTGCAGCTTTGGTATAGGTGGTGATAAAGCCTTTTTCTGCTCCTAATACTCCTTCCCGGACCATACCTATCCACATGTGGTTGTTGCTATGGCATAGGCATGTTACTGAATTGGCTGGGAATTGTCGGTTTTCCTTGTTTGATAAGATTTGAATATCACGAGTGTCCGGATAGATGATATTCACTCCGCCTCCGTCTGTTGCCAGCCAAATGGTTTTATTCCATTCTGTTATATCAAGAACGATATCGTTGCTCAAGTTTGAATTACGGGTATTATAGGAGGTCAGCAGTTGTCCGTCCTGATTATAACATTTTACTCCTTGCCCATAGAAGGAAACCCAGTAATGTCCGGAAGAATCCTTATATAGATCGTATGCATTGGATGATTCACCGAATGGAGAATCGGTTATTTCTCCTGTATGTTTATTTAATAACTTTATTTTCCATGCATTGTTTATTATCAAGTAATGAGTGGAATCGAAAGGCTCCATCTTGATAATACGGATTCCTGTTGTTTTTAAAGGGATTGCTTTGGAATGTTTTAATTCTTTTTCATATACAAGTAATGTGTCGGTTACAGGTATCAACAGTTTGCTTCCTTCTGTTGCTATAATGGAAGTCTTTACCGGTTTATTATGCCGCAGAAAGATTTGCAGGGAGTCTTTCTCATATTCATAATAACTGATTCCTTGTGAGGTGACCGCCCATATCCGCTCTTCATTATCTCCGAAAATATCGTTGATGTAGTGGCTGTTTTTACGTAATAAGTCCGGTAGATTATATTTCTTGATTTTTTCTCCATTGAAACGATATATTCCCTGAGTGGTTCCGACCCATAATGAACCGTTTTTGTCATCGTATAGGGATGTTATAGAGGTTGGAAGCCCTTCTTTAATAGAAAGTTGTTTAAAATGATAATAAGGACGGTTGATGGAATAAGTCTTTATGATAAAACAACATAGAGCCAGGATTACATAGACGGTTTTTCTCATTCAGATAAGGTCTTAAAACAAATATTTGTACAAATATAAGAAATAGGTTTTGAAATTCAAAGCGGTAAAGAGGATATTGATAATCGAGAATAGCTGTGATATTATATGTAATTTGTCATTCTGAACAGATGTAGAAGATAACATAGTGTTCAGAATGACAAAATAGATTGGAGAATGAGGGGGATTTGTCTGACAGGTTTTTTGTCCTTATAATGGGATTTTTTTCAGTTTTTCATTCTCAACCATTATTTTATATTTCTTTCCTTTAGTTGTCTTAAAGGTAAAAGTCCGGTTACCATATCTCAGATTGCAGGGTTCACCGGCTTTGGACAAAATAACGGCCTCTTTTAATTTACCATCCTGCCAGGTAATGTTAATTTCAAAGTTACCTTTGGCACAAAGCCCCTTTACAGAACCTTCTTTCCATGCGTCTGGCAAGGCTGGGAGCAATTGGATGAATCCCATGTGACTTTGCAACAGCATTTCTGTGATACCGGCAGTTCCGCCAAAGTTACCGTCAATTTGAAAAGGCGGATGGGTATCCCATAAGTTGTCCAAAGTCCCATTTTTTAGTAAGTTGCCAAATAGTTTGTAGGCGTGGTTACCGTCTTGCAGACGTGCCCATTGATTCAGTTTCCATCCCATACTCCAGCCGGTAGCTCCGTCACCGCGGTGTTCTAAAACAACTTTGGCGGCATGGGTCAATTCGGGAGTCATAATTGGTGAGAGGGTGTGTCCCGGATGCAGTCCGAATAAATGGTTGACGTGACGATGCTCGTCTTTGGGGTCGTCTATGTCTGTTGACCATTCCATTAACTGACCATAACGTCCTATTTGATAGGGTACAAGATGGTTCAATACATATTGCCATTGTTTACGGTCTTTGGAATCGACACCCAGTGCTTTGCTGGCATCAATAGCATTGAGTAATATTTCGCGGACTACAGCATGTACAAAAGTGGCTCCTTGGTCTACAGGTCCATGCTCGGGAGAAGTGGAAGGAGCAGCAGTATAGGTTCCGTCCGGTTTATGCCATAAATAGTCTACAGCGAAGTTGGCACTGCTCTTGATAAGATCATAGCCTACTTCTTTCAGGAATTTTTTGTCGCGGGTGTAATCATAGTATTCCCAAATGTGAGTTGCCAGCCAAGGACCTGCCATCGGGTTAAAGTTCCAGGACATATTTTCATCGGTCAAAGGGGAGGTGAATCCGAAAATGTTTCCGGAGATGGAGGCTGTCCATCCACGTGCGCCGAAATAGGCTTGGGCTGTCTTTTCTCCCGGTTTCACCAAGGTACGGATGAAGTCTATCAAAGGCCATACACATTCGTTCAGATTGGTGGAGCAAGCAGGCCAGTAGTTCATCTGGATGTTGATATTATTATGGTAATCTACATGCCATGGGCCATCTACCCCGTTGGCCCACATTCCTTGCAGGTTGGCCGGGAGATTGCCGGGGCGTGAACTGGCAATTAATAAGTATCGCCCGAACTGATAATAGATTTCTTCCAGCCGGTAGTCCGGATTTCCTTTGCGATAGCGTGCTAGACGTTGATAGGTGGGGAGGTCTGTAACGGCAGGATATTGTAAGGTCATGGGAGCACGAGGGTTCAGTTGTAGTTGGACTCTTCCAAACAGTTGGGTATAGTCCGTTTTGTGCCGTTCGCATAATTCGTTGTAACTTTTGGCGGCGGCAGCGTCCATCATGGCTAGGGTTGTTTGTTCCGGATCAGGACCGACATACGTCTTGGGGTCTTTGAAGTCTGGATTGAAGTTGAGTTTATAATCGGTATCTGCGGTCAGCAGAAAAATGACTTCATCCGCATTGCGGACAATGAATTTGCCATCAGTCGTGTTCAGGCTTCCTCCTTTGTTTATGGCTTGTATGCGGAGAGCAAATTTCATTTGGTTGTTTTTGAGGCAACCGGTATAGAGTAAACGATTGGGACCGTCTGCTTTGATATCACCTATGGCTTCAGGGTTGCTGCCATAGCTGAATATCAGGTTTTGCATACCGGGACGGTCGGCTGTGAACTTCAGCACCATCACGCTGTCGGGATAGGAAACAAAGTATTTACGCTCGTAGTTCACTTCATCTTTGCGAAAACTGACTACTGCCATGGCCGAGTCAAGAGACAGGATGCGTTTATAATTGGTCATACCGATCTCACTTAAACCGGTTTCGATGTAAGCTTCTCCTAATGTAGTAAAGGAGCCGAAACGAAAAGGTGTTTCACGGCTTGGCTCATAATCGGCTAGTCCGTTGAAATTTTTGCAGGTAAGTTCTTCTGCTTTTTTCTGGTTGCCGTCTGTAAATGCTTGGCGGATTTCGGGTAATAGGTGTGCTGACTCTTTATTTACGTTCCAATAATAAGCTGCTCCCTTTTCTGTGTTTGGTCCTCCACGCCATAGTGTCTTTTCGTTTAAAGTGATTCGTTCTGCCGCTATAGATCCCATAACATTGCCTCCCAAACTGCCGTTTCCTATGGGGAGCGAGTTGTTTTCCCACGCTTTGTCTGTTGCAGGAGAATACCAGGAAGCGCGTCCGTCCAAATTATTAGGGGTATCAAACCAGATGCTCAATCCTTTGGTGTAATCTGTACTCTGTGCCTGTAAGGAAGCTGCGAATAGGCTTCCTAAAATGCATAGCTGAAGTTTCTTCATAAATTAATGATATTAGTTAAAGGTATTTCTACAAAAATACAATTAGATTTTTATTTGTGAGAAATGTAATGTTTGAAATTTAGGGTGATTTCCTGTTTTTATAGGTATATCAGGGTTGAAAGATAATTTTCATCGAACATTTCATTGGTGATATCCCACAAATGTTCTGCTGTCAGCATTTCTATCCGTTTGAATACTTCTTCCGGACCTTCAAATTTACCATAGTGTAAGAAAGTTTTTCCCATATCCAATGCATTGTTCTCAAAATTGTCTCCGGCAACCCCTATTTGTCCGATGATTTGTTTTTTTGCAGCATTCAGTTGTGAGGAACTTAGTTTGCTGTCACGCAGTTTTTTCAATTCTTTATGAACTAGTCCGATGCAACGGTCTGCATCTTCCGGATCAGTTCCGAAATAGATGCAGAACACTCCTGTGTCTGTGTATGAGGTCAGATTGGCTTCTACGTTATAGACCAGCCCCCGGCGTTCGCGCAAGGAAACGTTTAGCCGGCTGTTCATACCAGGTCCGCCCAACAGATTGTTAAGCAGGTAAAGTCCGGTTCGTTTTTCATTATATGCATTATATCCCCGGCTGCCTATCATTACATGGGCTTGATGTGTTTCTTTATTCAGTGTCAATGCCTTAGGAATATAGAGAAAAGGTTCTGTCCGTTGGCGTTCAGTAATGGAAAAAGGGATGTCGGCTGTCACTTTCTCTATGGTGCGTATCACTTTTTTAAAGTCTATATTGCCTTGAATGAAAAAGATCATATTGGTAGCTTTGTAAAAACGGGAAGTGAAATTCAAGGCATGTTTGCTTTTGAAACTACGCAATAAGTCCGGTTTTCCCAAAATATTTCTTCCCAAAGGATGATCGGGAAATATCAATTCCTCAAAATCATCAAAAATCAGTTCTGACGGACTGTCTTCATAACTTTGTATTTCATCAATAATCACTTCCACTTCTTTGTCAATCTCATGTTGTGGGAAGGTGCTGTGAAATACAATATCTGCCAGCAATTCTGCTGCCCGTGAGAAGTGTTCTACCAGGAAAGCACTGTATATCACTGTTTCTTCCTTATTTGTATATGCATTTAAATCTCCGCCTACATTTTCCATGCGGTTCAGGATGTGCCATGCATGTCTTTTTTGTGTTCCTTTAAAGATAAGGTGTTCCACGAAATGGGCCATTCCCTGTTCTTGTTCGTTTTCATCACGGGTTCCGGCATCGACGGCAAAGCCGCAATAGGCTACATTAGACTGATTGGGAGCGTGAATAATGCGCAGCCCGTTAGGCAAGGTGAAAGTATTGTATGACATTGTTTTTTGCTTCAAATAAGTTTCGGTTGGCAAAAATACAACAAAAGTTATTGCCGTTCTTCAAAAAATGCAGATATTTGTATTTACTAACAGAAAACAAGATGATGGATAAAATTGCTATTTTCTGTTCCGCATCCGAGAATATAGAGCCTGTGTTTTTTGAAAAAGCACGTGAGTTGGGCGTTTGGATGGGACAAAACAAGAAGACGTTAGTGTATGGAGGTGCTAATATCGGATTGATGGAATGTATTGCCAAGGCAGCCAAAGACAACGGTTCGATGATAATGGGAGTTATTCCGACCAAATTGGAAGAACGTGGACGAGCCAGCGATTTGGTGGATGTGACTTTCCGTACGGATAATTTGAGTGATCGTAAAGATGTGATGTTGAATGAGTCGGATGTAGTGATAGCTTTGCCGGGAGGAGTGGGTACACTGGATGAGGTTTTTCATGTAATGGCGGCCGCTACGCTGGACTATCATCGTAAAAAAGTAATTTTTTATAATATAAATGGCTTTTGGAATGGCATTATCGACTTTTTGGCCGGATTGGAGAGGCAGCATTTTGCCCATCATCCGTTGAACAGTTATTTTGCTGTTGCCAATGACTTGAGAGAACTAACCGAACTACTTAAATAATATTCATGTAACCTATTATGATGACATCTATACACGAATTGTTGCAGAAAGAGGCTCAGGCTGTTTTGAATATTCCTATAACTGATGCTTATGAGAAAGCAGTGGAATTGATTGTTGAGCAAATACACCGTAAAAAAGGAAAGCTGGTGACTACCGGTATGGGTAAGGCTGGACAGATAGCTATGAATATAGCTACGACTTTTTGCTCTACAGGTATTCCGGCAGTGTTTTTACATCCCAGTGAAGCCCAACATGGGGATTTGGGGATTTTGCAGGAGAATGATTTGCTGCTTCTGATTTCTAATTCAGGAAAAACCCGTGAAATTGTGGAACTGACACAACTTGCACATAATTTGAACCCGAAGTTGAAATATATTGTTATTACCGGAAATGCGGATAGTCCATTGGCTAGAGAATCTGATATTTGCTTGTGTACAGGGCATCCTGATGAAGTGTGTGCTCTGGGTATGACCCCCACAACTTCAACTACGGTTATGACTGTGATAGGTGATATTTTGGTAGTGGAAACCATGAAAAAGACCGGTTTTACCATCGAAGAGTATAGTAAACGTCATCATGGAGGATACTTAGGTGAGCGTTCACGTGAGTTAAGTAAGTAAAAAAAATAGAACCAACCGGAAGGCAAGGAACACAAATAGAATTTTATTAAAGGACTTGTGTCATTTGTGTTCCGGTTTTATGTATATATTAAATTGTAAATATAAAAATGAGAAAAGTAATAGGTATAGGTGAAACCATTCTGGATATTCTTTTTAAAGATAGCCAACCTACGGCAGCAGTTCCCGGTGGCTCGGTTTTCAATGGAATTATTTCATTGGGGCGTTTGGGAGTCAATGTAACTTTTATCAGTGAAACGGGAAATGATAAAGTGGGCGATATTATTCTGAAGTTTATGCGAGAGAATGGAGTAAGCACAGATCATGTGAATGTGTTTCCTGAAGGAAAGTCACCTGTGTCTTTAGCTTTTCTGAATGAACAGAATGATGCTGAATATCTTTTTTATAAAGATTATCCACGGTTGAGGCTGGATGTGACAATGCCTGAAATACATCGGGATGACATTGTGATGATCGGCTCTTATTATGCTGTAACGCCTCAATTGCGTGATAAAGTAAAAGAACTGTTGGATAAAGCTCGTGAAAAAGGGGCTATCATTTATTATGACGTGAATTTCCGCAGTACTCACAAGAACGAGGCGATAAAGCTGCTTCCTGTTATTCTTGAGAATTTTGAATATGCTGATATTATTCGTGGCTCCGTTGAGGATTTTGAGAATATGTTTGGTTTGACAGATGCGGATAAGGTTTATAAAAGTAAGATTGAATTTTATTGTCCGCATTTTATTTGCACGCACGGTGGAAAAGGAATTCGCCTGTATACAAAGAATATAAAAAAGCATTATGAAGCGGATCCTTTGCAGACTGTCAGTACAGTGGGAGCCGGAGATAATTTTAACGCCGGAGTAGTTTTCGGATTGCTAAAATATCGTATCCGTCGGGATGATTTGGATGAACTGTCGGAAGATGACTGGGACCATGTGATTCGTTGTGGAAAGGATTTCAGTGCCGATGTTTGTATGAGTTTGAATAATTCAATTTCAAAAGAGTTTGCTGCCGGTTACAAATAAATCGAATAGCTCTCATTGTTTTAAACTCTTTTATTATGTATGAGAACCTTTAAATTAATAGCAGGTCTTTTCTTTTTGCTACTGGTGGTTGCTTGTCAGGACAAAAAGCGGTCTTCGCAGATTAAGGTAGCGGAGAATGAGTCGAAATATGTGGTTCTGGCATATGTCACTTCATGGGGAGAAAGTACGCCCGATCCGGCATGTTTGACCCATATTAATTATGCATTTGGGCATGTTACAGATAATTTCAAAGGAATACGTATAGATAATGAACCACGTTTGCAAATGGTGGTGGGGCTGCGTGAAAAAAAAACGTCTTTGAAAGTTTTGCTGTCTGTAGGCGGATGGGGAAGCAGTAGGTTTAGTGAGATGGCACAGACAGATAGTACACGTATGGCGTTTGCTGCAGATTGTAAACGGGTGATAGACCAGTTTGATTTGGACGGAATTGATATAGATTGGGAATATCCCGGTATAGGAACTGCCGGTGTATCTTTTTCGCCGGAGGATACTGATAACTTTTCTTTGTTGATGAAGGATGTACGCCATGCTATCGGTAAAGACAAACTGCTGACCATTGCTACACAGGCAGGTGCCAAATATTACAACTTAAGGGCTGTCGAACCTTATGTGGATTATGTCAATATCATGACATACGATATGGAGGAATCTCCTAATCACCATTCGGCCTTGTACCGTTCGGAAATGGCTGAGGAATGGTCTTGCGAGGATGCGGTTGCCGCCCATGTTGCCGCAGGTTTTCCTGTCGGACGCTTGGTATTGGGTATTCCGTTCTATGGGCATGGGACTAATGAAGCTCCAGAATTATTGGATTATCGTCATATTATCGCTTTGGATTCTTTACAGAGTTGTTGGGATAGCGCGGCACAAGTTCCTTATATGGTAAATTCGCAAGGACATGTGGTCGTTAATTATGAAAATGCCCAATCCATCGCATTCAAGTGTCAGTTCCTGCATCAGAAAGGGATGCTGGGGGCTATGTACTGGGATTATGATAGCGATGATGAAAAGGGTACATTACGCCATGCCGTCTATCAAGGTGTAATGAACCCTTGACTCTTTCAGCTTATTTTTTCTTTATCTGCATATTTCCTGTAGAGAGGATAAGCCGCTTGCAGTATTTTGTTCTTTAATAAAGGAGAATAGTCGGGATAAACCGATAAAAAAGTTTCTACTGCTTTGTAGGCCGCTTCGCTATCGTGATTCCTTAATAAAGCCCCGACCCAATTGCGGGGGAAAAAGATATCTCCGGTACGTTGAACCTCTGTTAGTTCTTCTAATGCCGGACGGATATATTTCACCGCATAATCCTTTCTTGTAGAATGATTCAGATAGCTTAAGGTCGTAGCTGCCCAGGGCTCAATCCTTCTGTTTTCCGCTTGCAATAAAGATTGGAACAAACTGTCCAATTTTAAAGTATCGGCAGTCATCGCACGTGATATGAAATCGAATTGACGTAGACGGTCCGGATTGTGGATGCGTTGGCGCTGTGTCTTAAGTATTTCTTTTCCTTGTTCAGGTATACGCAAGGCCAGTTCGTAGGCCAATGTAGTGTAATCTTTTTCATTTAATTGTTGGACTCTTTCGGTTTCCCATAAGGAATAAAGGCACTGAATCATAGCCGGACTTGCTGTTTCTGTAATTAGAAGGCGTAATAACTGGATGCGACAAGAAGGAATCGGATGAGAATAGCTGAGTCTATAAAGCTCATTTTCTATTTTATCACGTTCTACCGAAGATGTCTCTTGCAGAGGAGAGGACAAGTAATTGGTTAATGTCGAAGCTATCAACGGGTTCTTTTCACAATGTATTCCGTTGAGTAATGCATTCATCCATGTAGTATTCGGAATTCTTTTTGCTTGATAATTTTCATGCATCATCATTAAAACTGCCTGTCGGGTTGTTTCATTGTCTATTTCTTGCCAATGTTCCAGCAGCCAGTGGAGACTGTTGTTGTCAGGAATAAACAAACCATATCCTCTTCCGTCCGTATTGGGCAAAATACGGGTGGGGGTAAAGGGTAACGTAATACGGCATAAGTTGTCTGTCAGGCTAGCTTCTATCGTTGTGTCTCTTGTTCCGCAAAGGGTGATATTGAATTTTTGAGGCCAGTTTAATCCTCTTTGATATGAGTCTTGCTGATGTATGGTCAGCTGTTTGCCGGATACTTCGAAATTGATTATCGGCATTCCTTTTTGGTTTACCCATACATCGCTGAAAGCGGTTAGATCTTGCTCTGTTTTACTGTTTAGAATTTGTATCAAGTCATCCCAAGTAGCGTTGGCGTAAGCGTAAGTTTTTAAATATTCTTGAATCCCTTCCCGAAATGCTTCTTTTCCCATTAATTCCACCAGTTTTACCATCATGACAGGGGCTTTGTTATAAATGATCTGTCCATAAATTAATCCTGCATTTTGAAGGTTATCTAGCGGTTGCCGGATTGCAGTGGTTCCGGGTGTACGGTCTTCTGACAAGGATGCGGCTGTATAAGTCTTCATCCAATTCAGCTGGTGATTGACTTGTGGGAATAATGGTTCGGTAATCAGAGCTGCAAAATAATTGGCAAATACCTCTTTAGTCCAGACATCATCAAACCAGTTCATCGTTACTAAATCGCCGAACCACATGTGAGCGGTTTCGTGGGCGATTAATTGGGTTCGGCGAAGTTCTTCATCAGGAGTGGGATTTTCGCTTAGGAACATTTGCGTGTCATTATATAAGGTGGCGCCTGTGTGCTCCATACCTCCATATTGGAATCCCGGCAAGATAATAAAATCGTATTTGGCAAAAGGGTAGGGGACATTGGTGTATTCTTCCAGCCAGTTCAGCGAAGCGGTCACTTGTTTGAAGATGGTATCTAATTGGGCTACTTTTTTAGAATCTGTTTCGCGGTAGTATGCTGAGATTTTCCGATTGCCTTCTGTATATTCTTGATGTTCTAATTTACCGGTGACAAAGGAAAAGAGATAAGTGCTTAATGGTTCAGTTGGGGCAAAAGTTACCGTTTTGCAGTTGCCTTTTGTTTCTTCTTTAGTAATATAGGTATTGGAAACAGCTTTCCATGCTGTTGGTATATCCAGTCGTAGGGAAAATGTGGCTTTCAGATTCGGCTGTTCGAAACAAGGGAATAAGGTACGGGCACGGTCGGGCACTAATAGCGTATACAGAAATTCATCATTTCTGTTTAGCGACTGGTTGCCGGCAATAAATTTGATAGTGATATTATTTTTGCCTTCTACTATATTTTTTTCAGGTAGGATGATGTGCTCGTTATGGAATTCATAACGGGCAGTTTGTCCATTGACGGATACCGATTTTATTTTTTCAGGCTTTTCTCTGAAGTCGAGAATAATTTCTTGCGGTGCATCCAGATTAAATTCAATGGCAATCTCTCCATTTACCGGAACTGATTTTTGTTCAGGAATGGAGAAATATAGCTTATATTTCAACTCTTTAATCTCCTGTTTGCGCAGTATTGCCAGTTCTTGCGATACGCCCTCGTCGTAGAAACGAGGATTGCTTGTTGTCTGTTGGCAACTGCATAATAATAAGTTGCACATGACAATAAGATATCCGATATATGTTTTCATCATCTAAAATTTATCTTGGTTATCTGCTGCAATTTTTCGGATGCCGCGCTGTGAAGCTATGAATGCACCTCCTAATACTCGTTTCCCCTCGTAAAAAACGGCTGATTGTCCGGGAGCGATGGCGGATGCTTCGGAAAGGAAACGGACCAATAGTTGTTTTTCATCTAATACGAGCACTTGACATGGAATAGGCTTGCTGCGATAGCGGATACGTACTGACAAGTCCTTGCATTGTAGTAAATCCTGCATTTCTGTGATATGATAGTCTTCTACCAACATATATTCTGCTTTAAGTTCCTCGGCGTCCCCTAACATGACTGTATTCTTTTCTGCATTGATGCGTAGAACGTATGCAGGATGCCCCAAAGCGATTTCCAACCCTTTCCGTTGACCTATTGTATAATAAGGAAAGCCTTTGTGCTGACCTATCTTGACTCCTTTACTATTTACAAACCATCCCGGTCCTACTTGGGTGTCAATATCCGGGCATTGCGAACGCAGAAAGTTTCGGTAATCCCCTTCTATAAAGCAGATTTCCATACTTTCACCTCCACGAGCCTTCGCTTCGAATCCCTTTTGTCGGAGATATTCCCGTACTTCCTGCTTGGTATAAGTTCCCAATGGAAAGAGAAAACGTTGAAGTATCTCCTGAGGAAGTTTCCATAGAAAATAGGATTGGTCTTTTGTCTGATCATCTCCCGCTACGATATACAGTTTTCCCTTCCGTTCTTCCAGTCTGCAATAATGCCCGGTAGAGATATGAGCACAATTCGTTTGGTCCGCCCATTCACAGAGAATTCGCTCTTTGAATAGCGGATTGCAAAGGACACAAGGATTGGGAGTTCTTCCTTGCATATACTCATCAATGAAGTGTTTTACAATAATCTGTTTGAACTCTTTCCTCACATCAGCTACATGGTGTTCTATTCCCAGCCGTTCTGCCAAGGCTTTTGCTTCCAGCACATCATCAGGTTCATCTTGACCGGGGGTGGAAAAGCGGGAAGGGACATCCCACGTTCTCATGGTAACTCCTACCACTTCATATCCTTGTTCTTGCAGCATGATGCAAGTGGCGGAGCTATCTATTCCGCCACTCATTCCTACCAAGACTCTTTTATCTCTGTTATTCATTATATAAATAGTTCAGGTTCACGGCGTGCCGCACATTTTTGGTGCAGCATGGGAGTGTAAGGAGTATCAAAAACTCGTGCACCATTAGGGCATTCTTTTACACAAGCGCAGCACTTGATGCATTTGGTAATCTCTGTTTCTATTTTTCCTTCATCGCTTGAAGCAATGGCATGAGTAGGACATACTTCGATACATTCGCCACAGGCAAAACATTCTTCTGTGCAAACTGGAGCGGCAGGAGTAGAGGGGCCTACAAAGCGATAAGGTATATTTCCTTTTATGTAAAAATCGGATAATATTTCATCTTTCTCCAGTTTTGTCAGACAGTCTTTCCCAAATTGTTCCGCAGTCTGTAAATCGGTAATATCCGGACGACCTTCCGCAATGGGCATGTTAGGACGGCTATAACTGTGTTCACCAATAAAGGCACCGGCAGCCAGTGGAGTGAACCCTAATTGAATAGTTTCATCTCTCAATTCGACTAGTGCATCTTCGTAATCGCGGTTACCATATACAGTGATTAAAATAGCCGGAGCATTGTTGCCTCTTAATCTTCGTAGCCGTTGCAATGCTATTGGGGCTACCCTTCCTGCATACACAGGAACTGCAATGATCGTGATAGAATCTTTGATTTCTATCGGACTACTATTCTCATCTGTAGTGAGATCTATTTCTATTCTTTTGCCCATACCTATACTTCCTCCGATGGCACGGGCTATTTTCGCGGACGTATGTGTAGGCGAAAAAAATATGATGTGATTGCTTGTATATGTTTTCATAAACGCAAATATAGTGACTTTTGTCCAAAGGTAACCAAATATATAGATAAGATGTACAAGGATATCGAAGATTATTGTAACATGGGTGTAAAATATGATTGGTAAAATGGTATTCTATACCTTTGGTTAATAGAAGTGATATAATAGATTATACAGGTTAAATTATACTTAGTTGTGAACAATAAAAAGCCCCTGTTTAGGACGATTAAAAGATTTTTTAACCGGAAAATAAGTGACATGATTTTATGTGATGATTGTTAATCCTTACTGACTTGAGATGTTATATAAAAGGAGAATGTTAGATTTTTGTTTTTCTTTTTATAGAGAATAAAGTGCGTTTCATCTGTTATAAACCTTGCTTTGTCGATGTATTTATACTATTATATATAAGATATATAATGAAAGTAATTACTGACTTTAATAGGCTTTTAAGGCTTTCTATAGTTGTTTGTGAGGTAAAGAATATATAGATATTCCTATTTCTTAAAATATTCCTGTATTTTATAAAGATTTTTAGTGGAAAGTCTTGCAGAATAGAGTAAAATGGGTACTTTTGTCCGATGAAATTATGGCTATTATAGAAACTGACTAAAATATGGATGCTCTATTTCAAACGCAAAGCAATGAGCTTTCTACTATAACGCAGAAAGAAAAGCTGTTTAAAGATGCAGAACGGCAGTGGAATACACTGTCTTCCGAGAAAGGAGCGCCCGGAAGAAAAGTTGATTTTGAGATCTATAAAAGCATTTTGTATAACCTAGAAATCAGAAAAGTATATTTGGATTCAAAGCTCTCTTTAGAAAAGTTTAGTTCAATAGTCGGCACGAATACGACCTACCTGAGTAATGCGGTGAACAACTACTTCGGATGCAACTTCAAGCAGCTTCTTAATAAATATCGTGTTGAGTATGCAAAGTCCTTATTACTAGAGGGTACGTATTCAACCAGTTCTCTTTTTAGGAAGTGTGGGTTTGCATCCCAAAGCGTTTTTTATGCCGCATTTCATAAAGTGGTCGGCGCATCTCCCTTGCAGTTTCTATATAAAGCACCATCCAAACGCGGAAAAAGATTTAAAGTCCTTTTATAACAATAACATTTTGAGTTTTTAAATTTATAAATTTAAAGTTTTTCTATTATGAACAAAAAATTTTTAAGTGCAATCCTGTTCGGAGCCCTTATGGTCACTTCAACAGGAACATTTGTATCTTGTAAGGATTACGATGACGACATCGACCGCTTGGATCAAGAAATATCCAATGTGAAAGATGCAATCAAGGCCCTTGAAGACAAAGTAGGCTCAGGCAAATATGTCGAAAGCTGTACTCCGTTCACTGATGGTAATGGTGGTTATGAAATCAAATTCAGTGATGGAGAGACCATTAAATTATACAATGGTGCAAAAGGAGAACAAGGTGAACCAGGCAAACCAGGTACTCCGGGTACTTCTGCTGATGATTATGTAGTATCAGTAGAAGAAGGTGAGTCAGCTTATGAATTAGTTATTACTTACGCTAATGGCACTAAAAAGACTATCAGTATGCCTAAAGCTACTTCTGTAGTTAGCGGAGTTAAGTTTATCCCTACTTTCCTTTCTGAAGGTGAAGCTGCCAGAATCCATTTCCCTACCATCGTTACTGATAGTGTGGCAGGTAAAACAGAGATTGCAGGTGCAGATTGGAGTGAAAGTAACTTTAATACATTTAAAATCGTTTACTCAGGTAAGGCAGACGTGAAGTATCAGGTAAATCCTAACAGCGTATCATTCAAGGATATGGAAGTGGTAGGATTTGTTCGTGATACTGCTGAAATATGGAACTACAATACAAATAACAAGAATTGGGAATTGTTCAATGCCGGACAAAAGCTATACACTGATGGAAAAATCACCGTTGATTCTTATAAAGAAGGACATGGTATGTTAAACTTCCGTGTAAAGGATTGGGCTTTTGCTGAGCAATCTAATCTGGACGAAAGAACAGTATATTCATTGAGAATTAAGAACAATGACCAAATCGTTCATTCTGATTTTGTTCCCGCCAAGCATGAAGTAATTTTGCAGAAGAACGTACATTTGGTTAAAGTCGCTGATGCATTTGACCAAACTAACGCTCCTGCTCAGATTAAAAATGCAATTGCTCCTAACAAGGTAAATTATAGAGAATTCATCGAAGATGAATATTATCTTAACACCTTGAATCCGACTGGTACTGAAGAGGCTAAATTAAAAGCTTATCAAGCAGATAAAGCCAAGTTCGAAGCCAATGCTGAAAACCAGTTATATAAGGGAGATACTGAATCTAAAGATGATGCAAACCGTATTGTTGTAGAACTGAATTACACGGGCGATGGACATTCAAAAGATTTAAGAGATATCGTAACTTCTTTCTTTGATAACCGTAGTGGAAAAGCCAAAGATGCTCAGTATCCTTTGATGGATAATGGTTTTGATGACTATTCATTGGTGTTTGAACCGGTTGACTTCTACTATGATGGTGTTAACCAGACTAAACGTTACTTGGAAGTTACCAAAGATGGTGTTGCTACAGTAAAACAAACTCCGGACCCGATTTGGGGTGCAGAAACTGATGCCAGTCACACAGCTGCTATAGACAGAACTCCTATTGTTCGTGTGAAACTGGTAGCACCGGGTGAAGACAATGGTAATGTAGTTAAAACAGCAATCATCAAGATTCACATTGTACGCAAGACAGTTGTTCCTGAAATTAATGTTACAGAAACAAAAGATGTCACTCTGAAACATATCAATCAAGTTCTTGATATGGATATGGATAAGATATTCAACCATAAAGATGTACAGTTGAGCAAAGACGAATTCCGTAAGACTTATGAGTTTGTTCCTGAATTTGCGACAGCAGACGAGGCTAAACAACACGCTGTATATGCATGGGACGGAAAAGATAATAAAGACTATTCATTAGATCCGAATTTTGTTCCTGAAGAATATAATCAGCTGTTCGTTACAGTGAAGAATACAGCATTCTCTCGTCATGACGATCACGACGTTTACACTGTTAAGGGTACATACAAGCCAAATGCTGATCATAAGGGATTACCTGACATCCATGTTACTTATACTATCAATGTGAAGTATCCGAATGTGGTTGCTCCTGAAAAGACCAAGTTGAACTGGGTAGATGATTCTTACTTCATTGCTCACGGTAGATATGATAACTTTGATGCTCCTAAAACTTATGAAATGGTTGCAGCATTGAATGACGAATTCGATTTGATCAACTATAATCCTTATAAGGGTCAGACTCATGATAAGGATTGGGCTAGAGCTACCTTGTCATTCGAATTGGTTGACCAGCATAATAATGCATCTAAGATAGCTGACGGTCACAATTCCGGTATTCGTTTGTATCAAGGTAAAGACAATAAGTGGTATATCGCCTTGGAAGCAACAGACGCAGGACGTGCTTGGATCAATGCTGCTGACGCTAAAGATTTGAAGAAGATCAAAATGCGTGCTGTAGTAAGCTTCAACGAAGATGTTGACGGATTGTATGGTACTTGCAACAAGGAAGCCAATGCTCATAACAAGTATGCTAAAGAAGATTACAATAACTTCTCTTGCGATACTATCAATATGGTAAACAATACTCCTTGGGCTAAAGATCATACTACTAATTATACTGGTGCTGCTGCTCCTGAAAATGGACGTTCTACAGTGGTTATCGATGAATTTGAAGTTGCATTTGTAACTCCGATGGTATTCCACGCTTACGAAGCAGGTCCTTTGTATGACAAGTACCAAGAAGCTGAAAATACAGTATCATTGAAGGATGCATTCTTCTTGTCAGATTATCTGTGGTCTGAAGGTGCTCAGGCACAATTCAATAACAACCATGTTATCTATGACCACAAAGATATGGCTGAGAATAATACTTTGGTTCAAACTGGTAATAATGCAGGCTGGTCACAAAAACTGGTAGTTACCAACAACGTATTCGATGTCAATACAACAGTTAACTTCCAGGTTTCTAAGGCATACTTTGCTGATGGAAGTGAATTGGATGCTGAAAACATGAATAAGATCAAGCTTGATAATACTAAGCAGACTATCACATGGATTAACAATGGTGAAGATATTGCCCAACCGTTTACTATTGATGTAGAAGTTTGTGTAAATCACAAGTGGGGCGGTATCTGCGAGCATACTTGGAAGGGAGATCTCGGACATTCTGTCGGAACTATCCAAATTCAGGTTAAAAAGCACAATGATAAGTAATTAATACGCTCATTGTTTATTTAAAAAGAGGGGGGCAAAATGTTCCCCTCTTTTAGTCTTTACAATCGTTTATCCAATTATATTGTGTATGAAGTATATATATGCTGTCTGTTTTCTGTTATTAGTATGTGGCTGTCATAAAGAAAATGACACCCCCGTTGTTTTACCTGCACGGACACTATTGGTTTATCTGGGAGGAGATAATAATCTTGATGCGGAAACCTATGACAAACTTGTTCAAATTAAAAATGGATGGCAAGACGGAACAGATGGAAAAATAATAGTGTATCAGGATACACCATTTAAGGACTCTCCACGATTGATGGAAATTGATGGAAAAAGTGAGAAAGGCTATATTACCATACATACCTATGATCAAGAAAACTCAGCCTCCCCCCAAGTACTTAAACGAGTTATAAATGACGTAACTCGGCTTTATCCTGCTAAAAGCTACGGTTTAATCGTGTTTTCCCATGGCAGTGGCTGGCTTCCTTCACATACATTGGTCAATGGCTCGCGGTCCATCATCATTGATAATGATAATGAAATGGAAATAACAGATTTTGCCATGGCTCTTCCAGACCATTTATTTGAATTCATTATCTTTGAAGCATGTAATATGGCAGGTATTGAGGTGGCTTATGAATTAAGAAATAAAGCAGCATATATCATGGCTTCCTCTGCCCCAGTAGTATCTCCGGGATTCACTCCTATCTATGCCGGCAGCATATCCTGTCTGCTTGAAGAAACTGCTGATTTGCAAAGATTTGCAGAAAATTATTTTCATTATTGGAATTTGATGGAAGGCGATAAACGTTCTGCTACCATTAGCATAATAAAAACTGCCGGATTATCAAATTTAGCGAATTTGATACGACAGATCAATACAGAAATATCTGGTTCTTTCCTCCCGGTCGGTAACCTTCAAAATTATGATGGAGTTTTAAAAGCCCCATTCTATTTTTTTGATTTCGCTCAATGTTATCAATCATTATCAGATGAAAATACATACAATGCACTTCAAGAGTGTATCAGCCAATGTGTGGTTTACAAAAGAAATACTCCTTTTTATGCTACGGAAGAAGGAACATTCCCTATCACAGCATTTTCAGGTATGACCACTTTTATCATGCAGAGAGAACTTAATGACTTAAATGAGGAATATACAAAACTACAATGGTATAAAGATACTAATACACATTAGAGAATATGTAGGATAACTTTCTATGGAATGACATTTGGGGAGAAATCTTTTATCAGTTCAAAGAGATAAGACATATATAAAGATCTACTACTTTTTTACATCAATAGAATACAATTTAATTATTATAATATACAGAAAATTATTAGCTCAAAGGAATAGAATTAACAGAAGAAATTATTACTAAACATTGATGTTACTATTCAAAGAAATAAATAACTAAGATAGTTATTCTATAAGTTAAAAGGGGCTGTCCCTGAAAAACAGCCCCTTTATATTATATACCAATTTTAATATTATTCGAATGCAATTGTAGCGGTTGTCACAATGCCTGCGAAGTCAGTGAATGTTAGAACTAAAGTACCCTTATCACCGATTTGGGTATTTACCAATTTAATACCTTCGCTATCTGAAACGGCAGTAACATTATTCAAGCCGTCTACGCCATAAGCTACTTTAACTTTGTCTGCAGCAGTAGAATTAGATTCTTGAACAGTTACACCTTCGATTGCAGGAATGCTATTGCATACAGCAGATTCTCCCTTACCATACTGTAATGCCAAACCATTCTTCTTATTATTAGCAGTAGTAAGTTTAGCGATAGTAAAGTCCGCACCAACCTTAGCAGTTGCACCAGCTACATTATTAGTATAGTAAACCAACTTAGCACCTTCAAAGATAGACATGATCTTAGTAGTGAACTTAGAAGACTTAACAGTCAAGTCATTTACACCTCCAAATGTATAAGAAGCTACAACACCCAATTCATTAACTTTCAAAGTCTTATTAGTATTTTGGATATTCTGTAGAGTTACAGAAGCACTTGATTGGTTTGCTATAACATCCTTATTATCCACTTTGTCAATTGCCAACTTGATATCATTTACAGCAGCCTTTGTATTGGGAAGGAATGCTCTTGTGAAGTTTACCACAGGTGTATTAGCAACTGAAGCTGTCAAACGGGCAACAAACTTACCATCTTCCCAAGCAGTTGTGTTCTTGAACAGTTTATCCCAAGCAGGCAGAGCAACTGTTACAGGAATTGTAACTGTCTTGATTGTGCTAACGGCAGTACCTGATTTTTGATCCTTGATTGTCAAAGTCAAATTATAGTTACCTGGCTTAGCCTTAGCATTAACATTACCATTTACGGCAATCTTCATCCAACGGATATTGCGAGCATCTGAGTTAGCTAATACTACTTCACCATTATTTGCTGATCCATCTACAAATTTATCAGCAGGTTTACCATCCTTATCAGTATAGAATGTTACATTAGTAGAAGTCAAGTCATTTGCCAAGAAATTAACTTGATCTTTAACATTTTCAACAGTAATCTGAGTTAACTTATTAATTTCTTCAGCATTAGCAGCAGACAAGCTAGAGAAGGCATCCTTCAAATCTACAACAATAGCATTTAAATCTCCGCTGTCATCCAAACCTAATTCATAAGTAGTAGCGGCGATAGTTTGAGTATCATCAGATTTGACACCACCAATCTTCAATGTTATGTTTTTGGTTGTTTCCTTTCCGTCAACACTCATGATATGGACAGTAGCAATCACTTCTTCTGCTTTTGCAGATTCTTTAATAGACAGATTCATACCATTAGCAGAAACGCCTAACTTTTCAGCTTTTGCTGTCTGAGTACCTTCAAAAGCAATGTAACCATCATAGAACTTAGAATCTGAGCAAACTAATGATGAAGAGCCAACAGGTACTTCAATATTACTGTTGTTGTCCAGTGCTTTGTTATGATTGTTTCCTATTGATTTCAGGTTAGTTGTACTCAAAGTAATACCATTTCCAACTGTTGTAGCATTTGTAATGGCATTATCTTTAGCCACTTTTACAGCAATTGTATAATCGGTATAAACTTTACCATTAATACGTAAAGCGTACAATTTTGCATTATAGGTGGAATTATCCCATGCACCAAATACTTTTGTAATATTATCTTTAGTAACATCACTCTTCAAAGTGATAGCTAAATTCCATTTACCATTAGTTGCAGCAGCTCTAGGAGCGGTTGCAGCACCATCAGTACTATTCGGAGTGGCAACGATATTAACGGGAGCGATATCACCTTTTGTGTCAATTAATTCAAGTGTCATGCCTGATAAATCCACACTGGCAGGAGTAACAGATAATAATCCTTCAGCAGGTGCTATTTGTCCAATCATCAACTGGTTGGCTGCAATATTTCCTTTGGGTCCTTTCCAATCAATCTTTCCATTGCTCTTATAGCCCCAATCAAGCCCAGTTGCAGAAGAGGTGGTGGTAACAGCTCCGAATGTTAGATCGCCAATCATGATTTCTGTAATTGTAGAAGAGGCAGTCGGTAATTTGATAACCTTTTCACCATCAGCACTATATACTGTCAATGTATAGCCTGTAGCTTCAGTTCCAGTAACAGTAATACCAGATACAGGGATATTTGTATTTTCATATTCACCCTTTTCATTCAAAGTGTACCAATATCCACCTTCTGCTTTGACAGGAGCTTTTGCAGCATCTTTGGCAGGGAAAATACCTGTACCTTTACCATCAATCTTCAATTCACCAGTCTTTTCATCAACAGTAACTTGCTGAGCATCTTTACCCGGAGTTCCAGGAGCACCAGCTTCACCATCTTTTACATCCAAAGTAACGGTTACAGTACTTCCTTTAGAGAAAGTAAAAGTCATTCCTTTGCCATCAGCAGTCTTGGTGATACCTGTTACATAATCACCATTCTCTACTTTTGTCTGCAAAGCTGCCAGCTGAGATTTCAAATCGGTCAACGTAGCGTTGATCTCATCGATTTCGTCATCATAGTCTTTACAAGATACAAACGTTCCTGTTGAAGAAACCATCAAGGCTCCGAACAGGATTGCACTTAAAAATTTTTTGTTCATAATAGAAAAACTTTAAATTTATAAATTTAAAAACTCAAAATGTTTATTGTTATAAAAGGACTTAATTGCGTTGAATCATAAAAGGATTCCGACTCTGCGATATATATTGCAGGGGAGTCATGCCAACTACTTTTCTGAACGCCACATAGAACACGCTCTTGGAGGCGAACCCGCAACGGCTGAAAAGCTCATTCACCGGGCAATCTTTACCGTCCAGCAACTCCTTCGCGCGAACCACCCTGTAGGAATTTATTAACCGCTTGAAATTGCATCCGAAGTAGTTGTTCACCGCATTACTCAGGTAGGTCGTATTCGTGCCGAAAACAAAAGAATACTTATATCACTATAAATCAACAATGTAACTACCAAATAAAAAACTACTCTGTCTATTGGTTATCTATAGAAGGTCTAAATAAATTTTTATATATTATCAACGGAGGACAGTTTGCACGAATAATTACATTTATTGAAGATAGGAAAGGTTTTCTATTATTTCAAAATGCACCTTAATAGTGCAAAATAAGCAAATATATGTACAGCAAGAGTGTGCAGATAAAAGGGGGGCCGATTTAAGCCGCCGTACCGTTATGTATCAAATGCAGAGCCTCTCTTTCAGGGATATCTCCAACTGTTTCACCGTATTTCCATCAATACTTATTCTTTATCAGATATCCTGCAACACAAAGTCGAATTGCCGAAAGATTTCCGCCCCTTGGTATATTTTACTAATTATTTAAAGAGAGGTTATTATCCTTTCGTTTTGGAAGATGATTTCGATGTGCGATTGCAACAGATTATCAACCATACTTTGGAATCTGAAATTGCCGCCATATTGAGCGCCAGCCGTAATAATATTGAAGATTATAGCCTGTACATTGAAGAAGCCGGATAAATGAATGTCATACCCTTGTGGCAATTAGGTTTGGGTTATTAAAAAGCCGGTCAATGAGGAATTTCAGTAACAAATGCCCATTGGTGAACTGTACCTGTCGTTATAAAGGGAAAGCGGCATGAAGCTTCCCCAGGGTAAGATTTCTTATTCCGGAAGGTTCCTGAAAAAAGCGATGGAACTGATATACAATTCCAAACGTGTCATGTTGTAATCCATTGTGTATCTCCCAGCTGATAGGCGTACCATAAAATAGGGGTGTGAATGCCTTTATTCCGTATCTTACATATCCTCCAATGAGTAGCCTGTATATTCTATCTGATATCTTTTTAACTCGCCTATAAGTTTTTGGGATTTTTCTTTCAAGACCGGCATAGATATTTTATTCCGGTTAATCTTTACCTCTGCTATCCGGGCTGTACGGTCAATACGGTTTACAGCTACGATATCAATTTCATTTTCTCCTTTTGAATCCCACCAGTTTCCTATAATCGTGAAACGCTCCTCTTCCCATAACTTTTGTTGGAAATATCGCTCCAATACCAAACCGGAATAAACATCATATCCTTTCTTTACAATATCCAATAATAAATCCGACCGGTGATTCTCCACCAAATCAAGGTTAGGATAGATAAAGCGGAACCAGAACTGCAGAAAATTGTCATTCAGCTTGTACTTGACTCCCTTGCTCCGTTCAGACGCAAAGATGGGACGCATCTTCTTCAAAAGGGTATAATTGATTTCAAGGTTGCGCAGATAGGCACTTGTGGTGATACCTAAAACTGAGTCGATCTCACCGGATGTATTTTTCCCGTCAGCTATCAAGCTCAAGATAGAATAATAAACGGCTCCCTCTTTTCTAAATTCCATATTGATCAAATCATTCCCTTCTGTAAGAAAAGGCATGTATTCATTGGTAAAGCAAGTAAGCATTCGTTCTTTCTTGAAAGCACCTTCGTCCATCAATGTTTCTATATATTTTGCTACCCCACCGGTCAGCATATAAAGACAAAGTAAATCCGCCGGAGTATAAGCAGGATGATAATGCCTTAGAATCTGTTTCTGTGTTGCTATGCTGAACGGCTGCAAGTCCAGACGCTTGGTCATCCGTCCATACATGGCCGATTTTTTATCCTCAAACAGTTCTTTCATCAGTGAATAAATGGAGCCGCAAGTAATGAAGTTTATTTTCATATCCGACTTGTATTTATCCCATAATTCTTGCATGTCGGCAAAAATACTCTTGCGTACATAAAAGAACTCCTGTACTTCATCTATCACTAGATTCAGCTGGTTCTGAGTGGCATACGAAAAAAGAATATCCAAAATATCACGCATAGAACGTACCGAGCCATAAACGGATATACCAAGTTCCCTCTGTATCTGTCTTTGTATAGAACTGCAGAAGGTAGCTTCCGCCTCGTTTTTCGCCAATATATAAAGGCATTGCCTACCTTGAAAATTCCGTCTTATCAGACTGGTTTTGCCGATGCGGCGTCTGCCCATGACTATGGTGAACCGTGCCGATGATGCGGACAATTCTTCCTCTCTTCTGAGAATTTCTAATTCTTTTTCTCTGCCAAAGAAATTCATATATTGTTAACATTTAGCTGTTTATAAAAATAATAACGGTTATAATAACCATGGTTATTTTTGCAAATATACTTTTGTTTATTTGGAGCAGCAAGAATTGTGATATAATTTATCTGAAAAAAAAGCTGAAAAGAATTATCGGACCTGATAAACTGGAAGAAGAAGCTATCCGGAATCTCATTTTCATCTGTATGAAGCAACAATGTATCCTGAGAATGGAAAGGCTGGGAGGATTATTGTTACATAGTCTGAAAAATATAAATCTTTCATACCGATCATAAATCAGGCTCAAAACATTGATGATTATCTGTTTATTAGCATGTCGGGATTCTGAGATTCTCTTAATCTTGAATGGCTCAGCGATAAAAGCCGGTTGTTTCTTTCTTCCTTTCATCTACCGTCGAAACACCCTGCCGATAGGCGTTCCGGCTATGAAGGGACATCCTGTCATTGCCTTTTCATTCTCCTTTCCTACCGTTCTTTCACACCTTTCCGTAAAAGGGTACAAACATACGGCTGAAACGGGAGTGAGAGGAAGTAATTTCAACCTTAACCAGCTGATCGTCTGTATGTCTTAAATAAAATGACAGGATGAATGGAGAAGGAAGCATATCGGCTTAACAAGGAAGTAATGCGATGAACAAGCTTGGCTGGCACACGGAACATGATAGGCCTGTACGCAGAACACGGCAACTTTGTACACGGAACATGCTGACGTTTTTTTTAAACGTATTGTTGTTTTTTAAAAACCTGAAGATGTATATTTAAAACCTGAAGGTATATTTTAAAAACATGTCGGCTTATTCAACAATAAACATTAGTAACGTGCAAGCCTCAACATTAGTAACGTATGAACCGTAACGTTAGTAATGTGTAGGCCTGTACGTATATATTGTATCAAGTTTCACCATATCTTGTACCAAGTTTCATTGAACTTTGCACCAAGATCTGCCATATTTCCGCCCCCTCTTGACAAACGCCTTTTTATGTTGTATATTTGTAGTTTGCCAAACTTAAAAAAGTAACTCATGAATGTATTCGCTACTCTCAAAACAGTCTTCTTCGGAAGCAAATTCCTGTCAAGCCCTGTTCCTATTGACGGAACACCGCGTCGTGATCTCGTATCCGCTCTCAACGGGCTGATGCCGCTTTGCCGGACTATACCCGGCGTGCGTCTGGCGCTGGATATCCGCGAGGGCCAAGTAGTTCTGGCATTGAACTGGACTCCACGCACCGACGGGAATGCTTCCACGGGCAGTTACCACTACATCGTGTCGGACGAAGAAGGAGTAAGAGAGATGGCCGACTCACAGGTTCTTCTCACTGAAAACGGTAAGGATAACCTGCCGGGGAGTATGGACGATTCTCGGATACATCCGATAGTCTCAACTGAAAAAACAGAGAAGGATTCCGCTCACTTGAAAAAAGATGTTCAGAAAAAAGCAGGACCAACCTCCCCAGAAGATACTGGCAAGAAAGCGAAATCACATACCCTGATGCAGGAAGTGACCGCTTTCCTCACCTCCCGCTACCGCTTCCGGTTCAATGTGCTTACTGAAGAAACTGAAGTAGCAAGTGTAGAAAACAACATTCCCGATACTCATCTGCGTTACACCAAGGTGGACGAACGATGGATGAACTCACTAAGTCTGGAGGCTATTGAAACGGGCATAGACTGTTGGGACAGGGACATTCAACGCTTTGTGCGCTCACGCCGCATCAGTGAATACCATCCCTTTACTGCCTATTTTGAGCAGCTTCCCGAATGGGACGGCACGGACCGGGTGTCCGCGTTGGCACGCAGGGTGTCCGACGACCCGATATGGGTGAACGGTTTCCACCGTTGGATGCTGGGACTCTCCGCTCAATGGATGCAGCTCAATCCGGATAACAACCGCGCCAACAGTGTGGCTCCCCTGCTGGTGAGCAGCCGCCAGGGATTGGGGAAAAGTACGTTCTGCCGTCTGCTGATGCCCGATACGCTGAAATCCTACTACACGGAAAGTTATGACCTAAGTTCCCCGGCATCCGCCGAAGCCAAGCTGGCCGCCTACGGATTAATCAACTTGGATGAATTCGACAAACTAGGTGCATCCAAAATGCCTTTGCTGAAGAACTTGATGCAAGCCTCCGCACTGAATATCCGCAAGGCTTACAAACACAGCGCTTCATCGCTTCCCCGTATTGCCTCGTTCATCGGCACCAGCAACCGGGAGGATTTGCTGGTAGACCGCACCGGCTCACGCCGCTTTCTTTGCGTCAGTCTGAAACATGCCATAGACTGCACCACGTCCGTAGAGCATAAGCAATTGTACGCCCAGCTTAAAACAGAACTTCTATCCGGTGAACGAAGCTGGTTCAATAAAGAAGAGGAACAGACTATACAGCAACATAATGCCCTATTCTACAAGCATGTACCCGAAGAAGAGGTGTTCCGCCTTTGCTTTCGCTTTGCTACAGAAGAGGACAATCCGCAGGAAGTGCTTAGCCTCTCCGCCACCCAGCTGTTTGAACGTATGAAGGCAGCCCATCCTTCGATCATGAGAGGGATGACCGCTTACAGCCTGAGCCGTATCCTGCCCCAGCTGGGCGAACGGGTACATACCACCAAAGGAAATGTATACCGGGTGGTAGAATGTTAACTTTCAATTAATTGAGAATTTATCTATGGAAATGAGATTCCCGGTATGGAAGTCGATTAGACGCATTCACACTCTCAAGCATATATTGTCAAGAAGTGTGAATGCCCTTTTCTAGTATATGAATGGGTCATCCGGCATCATAATGAGCGCTGCATACCAAACGTATTTTGTATTTCACCGTACTCCCCGCCTGTAAAAATTTGGATGAGGTTTTAAATCCGAATGCATATATGCTTCCGTTATGATCATATACATACCGTTTCTCAATATCCAATAACGGGTCTCCGTTTCTTAATCCCTCTATGGTTTCATTCAGTTCATCCAGTGATGATCCGCTGAACGTCTTATGCAATACTTTTGCCTCCTCTTCAGTCGGAAGATGCCATCCGTCTGCTTCCTCCTCCTGTATGATATTCCGCACATCGGAAGCGAATCCACTCCACTCATCCAGACTCATCAACAAAATATCCGCCCCTGTGGAACTTGCATTCTCTATGCCAGCTACAATACCGCCGTTCCAGATACCGCCAATTTCGGGTAGCCCGGAAAGATCCGGATTAATGGGAGGCGGCTCACTACCGCCATTACCTTCATCAGCACCGCCAAAATTGAATTTGATGTCTACCGGAGCCTTCCATTCACCTGATATCAAACTGCCCCCTACCGTGACATCACCCGAATAGCTACCCCCGATATTCAATGGCACGTTCGCTTCCGGCTTTCCTTTGAAAGTGTATCCAAACGTCTTTGTCTGACTATTATCTTCCAAGGTTATGGAAAAAACAGTCTGAGAGCCGCTCCCCGGAAAAATATAAAAAGGCTTTGCACTCCAGATTCCACCCGGCTCAGACTCACAAATAATTTCCGTACTCTTGTCTTTGCCGGAATACTCCCTTGTAAACGACAGGGAAGAATATAAAGGCGAAATCTGCAAACTCACCTTTTTAACGTTTGCCGGTATATCTTCCAAACTGATATTGACTAAAGATACAGCATAATAGAGGGTTACAGAAACAGATATATTTTTCTTATTGGCAATTGTCACAGTTGAAGTGCCCATCATTAGCGCGCGTGAGCTTCTGTTATTTTCTTTCATAACAATTACATCATCAAGGCTAGGATCTTTCGGAACGATATATTCCTCTCCCAAACCGGCTATTGCAACAATAGTATATCGGGCAGGAGGTAACTTCATTTCAATCTGGGCGTTATCTGTCATTTTCAGACTGGCAGAACAGCTGCCGTCCTCTGCAAACGCATAGATATAGGCCGGATAATTAATCTGGGATTCTCCGCTAGACCTGGCAGATATCTTTAAAGGAAGATTTGTTTGCGAGACTCCGTCTTCATCGTCTTCTTCATCATACATCGGGCGTTGGCAAGAAACAGCAGACAGCAGCAATAGAAACAGAAGCACCTTTAATTCGGTTAATCTATAATTCATAACATATTATTTGTTTGTGGGTTTATTTCTTCTCCATTTATAACTATATCCTCTTCTTCATTTCCCGGAGTCCAACCCGAAATACTTCCTCCCGTTATAATTACATTTCCGTCTTTTACTACAATATTGTATTTATGAATACATCCGGACAATAAGCCCGGAGACAGGTCGTCTCGTCGTGTTATGTAATATTTGTTGTTACGGGTATATTCAATGGTGAGATTAACAGAATGGTTTTTCACAGCTTTCGGATCAATGTTTCCGTCATTCTCGCCCCCGTTCAGGATAAAATAAAAAGAAACATCCTGATTGTTCATGGTGTGTGACGGAGTAATCTGGAAGGTTTCCTTGGGAGTTTCGCTGATGGTGATGCTGTTCGTCTCAAAGGAGTAGTATCCTTGGGTCGTCAACCCATTTCCTTCAAGTCTGATTTTGTCAATAACGGCCTGTGCCATATCTCCTTCACCCTTTATGTTTATCTTTAATAGTGACAAAACGTGCTTAAATGAATAATCGCCCGAAAAGGCCACATTGCCAAGGTCGGTATCGTAGGAAAGCTTCCTGGATGCTACTAGAAAGTCATATTGGTCAATATTTTCCCAAGTCCCGTTCTGGCTGTCGAGAGAAGGCATTTTTATATTTTCCTTACTTTCGGCTTTGGAACCGGAGTGGGGATAATATGCGTAAAAAGTATGTTCCTGGTTTTTATCTTTCCAAAAGACACTCTTTTCTGTAGTCCAGGAAGTTCCATCGAATATCCAGCAGACGGCGCTGTCATTGTCCATAAAAACACCTATATCATCGGTTTTACTAAAACTAGCGATGGCATTTTCATTATCTTGCAAATAGCGTGCTCCGGAAACTGTTTTCCCGATTCTTGCCATAATGGATACCGTGTACTCTTTTTCTTGTGATTGCTCTAATTCCTCACTACCTTGGCAGGCAGAGAAGCACATGAACGTCAATAGCGATACATACAATGATCTTTTCATTCTTTTATTTTATAATAGTGAGGGACAAAACATCAGCTTATCCGTTAAAATTAAAATGAGGACAAGTTGAATTGGTCGAGGATTAAAGCATGTCTGCTTATTGTCGGTAAGAAATTAAACTTGTGTTCGGCTGCGAAAATAATTCATTCTTAGCAAAAAGAAAAATAAAATGATAAAAAGATGAAAATTAAATGTGTTATGCCGGCAACAGCATGAACATTCTTACCGGTATATTCCCATAAAAAATAGTGGAAGGCAATCTTTTGTTTAACGCTTTAGGCTGACTATGACTAAATCTTACCTGTAAATTATCTCCTTCCATTCTTCTACAGTACGTGTAAGGGAAGAAAAATTCACCCCGATACAGACTATTTTACGGTTATCGGTCAAATAAGATCGGGCATAGCCTTTCTCTGCTATTTGCTGTAAAGCCTCCTCTGCTGTTCCGTCCATCTTGAATTCGAAAATGTAAACATATTCGTCCATTTCCAATATGCAGTCCACTCGTCCGAAGCTCTGGCGATTCTCACAATGGATTGCACGGCAATAAACTCCTATCAAACGGAGAATCAGATAAAAAGTGTATTGGAAATGTTTCTCAGTCATATCCAATTCCTTCAAGGAAGTGTGAGAGTCATACGGGATGCTTGCAAGAAAGGCGGTCAGAGAATCACAAAAAGCGGAGGTGTTCCCTTGCTCAAGGCAAGTAACAGCATCGATAATCCAACTGTTGACCTCTCCACCTCCGGGTTTCAAATAATGTGCTGCCAATACGGACAAGAACCCTTTACGCACCTCATTATTGGGAAAATCGAGCAGATAAGTTCCCATACGTCTATTATATTCTTTAATAGTGAGATATCCGCTCTGATAAATCATGGGTAGAGGCTGTTCCACATCAGCCTTATAATCCACAAACAAAGAAGGAACATAATAACGTCCGGCAAGTTCGTTTATCTGCTCGCGGCTGTGTTGCAGCAGACGAACCAAATAGGTGGGAGTACCTGTAGAGAACCAGTAATCACGAATTGCCATACTGTCAAAAGCATTAAGAATGCTGAACGGATTGTAAATGTCGGTCATCCTCTCTCCAAAATGATATCCGTCATATTGCCGTCTGAGAAGTTCCTTCATTTCTTTCACTGTGTACTGATATTTAGCAGCTAACTGTATGGTGGGTTCTTCGAAAAATGCTTCCAGCTCATTCTGGGTGATACCGCACAAGGCTTCGTACCGTTCATCCATACTGATATCTTTAGGCTGGTTAAATCCACTGAAAACACTTACTTGGGAAAACTTTGTTACTCCGGTCAACAATACGAATCTCAAGTATTGATCGGCTCCTTTAAAGGTAGAATAAAAGGATTTCAATATTTCCCGGTTATGGTTCTCCAATAGAACTTGCTTTCCATAATCATCATAAAAACAAGCTTCCGTATCTAATACATCCAGAATAGGTTTGTCATATTCATCAATCAGAACTACCGCACGCCGCCCTGTCCGTTCATAAGCCCGACGAAGTATTTCAATGAAACGGGTTCCTATGGTTGTATAATTGGGATTCTTGCCATAAATATCTTCCCAGTTCCCTAAATAGCCTTCAATGGTAGCCTCCAGAATTCCGGATTGTGTATACAGTCCTCCATTAAAGTCTATACGAAAGATAGGATACTCATACCAGTCTTTTTCCAATCCGTCGATTTCCAGTCCGGCAAACAAATCTTTGCGTCCCTGGAAATAACAGGCAAGGGTACTTACCAGCAGGCTTTTGCCAAAACGGCGTGGACGGCTCAAGAAATAAGTCTTGCCTTGTGTTACCAAGTTGTAAATCAAGCCGGTCTTATCCACATATACATAGCCATCTTCACGGATTTGGTCAAAACTCTGTATTCCAATAGGGTATTTCATATTTTGTTGCGGTTCTAGAATGAATGATGAAACAAAGATATTAGTAAATGACAAACAAAGCAAATAAAGGATTTGTTTTTTCTGCTTATGACAAGTTTTTCCGTTTCCTATTAATGGATAATCGCCTGTTTCTGTCCATATATATTGGCATTCTGTCCTTTAAAGGATACTTTGAAAAGTATTTAGAATCTATCTATTCTGCAATAAGATATACTTCTTCTTCTGAATTTGCTATATCATTGTTTGTCAGTGTTATACATATTTTTTTGTATCCGGCACGAATACGACCTACCTGAGTAATGCGGTGAACAACTACTTCGGATGCAATTTCAAGCGGTTAATAAATTCCTACAGGGTGGTTCGCGCGAAGGAGTTGCTGGACGGTAAAGATTGCCCGGTGAATGAGCTTTTCAGCCGTTGCGGGTTCGCCTCCAAGAGCGTGTTCTATGTGGCGTTCAGAAAAGTAGTTGGCATGACTCCCCTGCAATATATATCGCAGAGTCGGAATCCTTTTATGATTCAACGCAATTAAGTCCTTTTATAACAATAAACATTTTGAGTTTTTAAATTTATAAATTTAAAGTTTTTCTATTATGAACAAAAAATTTTTAAGTGCAATCCTGTTCGGAGCCTTGATGGTTTTTTCGACAGGAACATTTGTATCTTGTAAAGACTATGATGATGACATCGATCGTATCGACAATACGTTGAACGATTTGAAGTCTAAATTGGATGCTTTGCAGACAAAAGTAGAAGGTGGCAAATATGTTACTAATGTAGCCAAAGATGGTGAAGGCATTATCATCACTTGGAATGATAATTCTACCAACAAGATTGAAACGATTAAAGGCGACAAGGGTGATAAAGGTGATGCTGTAGAAATCACTATTGATCCGACTACCAAGAATTGGAAGATTGATGGTGTTGACACTGGTATCTGTGCAGAAGGTAAAAACGGTACTTCTTCCAATGGCGTCAACGCAAAATCTCCTTCAATTGACCCGACTACAGGAAACTGGGTGGTTTATGAATGGAATGAAGAAAAGCAGGAATATGTAGGTACTGACACAGGTATCTCTGCAAAAGGAGCTAGTGCTTATGTAGTAGACGAAGGTAACTATTACACTTTGAATGTGGCTGCTGACAAAGCAGGTTCTTCTTATACTACTGTGAAACTTCCGAAAACTCCTGTGGTTATTACTGAAATTGAGGTGTTAGGATTGGTTGAGTCTGAAGATGGAGTTGCTTCTATAGTAACAGAAGGAAATAAATTCCAATATAACTATACATTCATTGAGGCATTGACTGATGCACACAAAGAATGGAATAAAGAAGAAGGTGTTAAGAAACTTGCTGCTGGACAAGTTCTTTCTACTTTAGAAAAGAGTAACTTCTTAGTACGTGTAGCTCCTGCTAAACTTGATGCTAGTAAGTTTACTTTCTCTTTGGTAAATTCAAAACTTGCTGAAGCACCTGTCGCATTGGATGCTCCTGTTGCTTGTAATGACCTTTTAGTTAGAGCTATTTCTGGTAATGGTTTGTGGACTATCGCAGCTACTGCTAAGGAAGGACTTACTTATGATAAAGCTGCTGATTACGAAAATGAATTTAAAAAAGGTGGTAAAGCAATTTTATTTGCTCTGCAGGAAAAAGACGGTTTCGCAACTCTGTATGATTTATCATTTGAGAAAAAAAACGATATGGAATTAACTGCTAAGGTTGATAAAGTAAATGCTGAATCTGTTAGCGGTTCACAAAATTCTGAATATGGTAAAACAGAATTGCAAGCATTGAAAAATGAAGCAGGTCAATCCAAAAAGCTTAATGAAATCAGCTTAGGGGATGTAGCAATCACTTTTGATAATGCTGTTTATGACGCTCACTTGCATATTGATAATGCTACCATTCAACGTTGGGGCATTACTAATGTCAATGGTACTTCATTTACTGTAAATAAACGTCCTGATGATGTAACTGTTGCCAACTTCCAAGTACAAGTTCACTATGTAACATTGAAAGGTGAAGTTAAGTCTGAATACATTCCATTCAAGGTTGGTAAGTCTTATGCTAACGTAACGACTCTGGCTAGCAAGAATATTGAAATTTCTGCAACTAACGCTAACAACAAATTTGAGAATTCATTAGACCCAATGTACACTAACTTGGGTGATAATGTAGATTTGTGGAAAGCTGATGTTGATGAATTAGTAATTACTTATGAATACTTCAATGCTGATGGCAAATGGGTAGCTGCTGATGGAACAAACAACGCTGGTAACATTAAGGCAGAACTTGATGAAAAGACTTCTAAGGTTACTGTTTCTATGGTATCTAACACCACTAAGATGGATTTGACTAAATCTTATCGTGTTAAGATTAACTTTGAAGATGTTAACGGTGAAGTATTGAATACAGTATATCAACCTATTACATTCTCTATCCCTGCAATGTCTCACATTTTTGTTCAACAACCAGGTGTCTTTGTAGATGGTGTAGCTTATGCTTATATGGATGCTAAAGCTAATAGAGGCGGTAATGCTGTTGCTGCATCTTATAACGTGAAGGGTGCATTCGTTGACTTGGCAAACAAGTTGGGTACTAGTACATTCAAAGCAAATCTTGATGCTGAGACCAAAATTGTTGATGATTATAGGTCTGAAGGATTGGCTGAATTGAATGATACAGAGCTTGCTAAAGATGATATTGCTACTTGGACTATCACTTTGAAAGATGTAGAAAAGAGTGAAATTAACGGAACTCAAAAGGGATATGGCAAAGAATTGATTGTAAACATCACAAATGTTAAGTATTTGAATGTATATGACTATAAAGATGAAGTTTACACATTCAAGATTTCAGTTTTGTCTCCGATCCTCGAAGGTAAAGTAACCGCTATTGGTGGCGAAGTTATTGTTCCCGCTACAAAACAGGATGGTTATAAAGTTAATGACTCTCATATCAAGGGGTACACTTATAACAATGAAGTTTATAGTATCTTCTCTGACGCAAAAGCACCTGAATACTGGAAACGTAAGGAAATTAATTCTGTAAACTTTGCTACAGGAAATGAGAATGTCTTTACATGTGATGCAACAGGTTCTGACTACGTAGATGCTAAAAACTTGGGTTCAGTAACTGTATACCCGAAGAACTTGAAGGAAACAACTTCTGAAAACATGACTGTAACAGTTAAAGATGCTTGGGGTTATACATTAACCCAAAAAGTGAAAGTAACAGTGAAAGTTGGTGAATAATATTTCATTGATTTTGAGTAAACCAAACATAGAAAAGAGTGACTCTGCAAAGAGCCACTCTTTTTTTATAGAGTAATAGAAAGAATATACATTTAAAGCATAATCTATTCTTCTATGTTATCGTTTGTTAACAGTCATAGCAACTTTAATTATTACATCGTGACCATACATATCCTTGCACTTGATAGTCAATGTAGAAGGAACAGCAGCAGTCGGATTCGTTTCAGAAGACAAAGCAGTAGCCTTGAAACCTGTAATATGCTTATTATCTATAATTACATCAAAGTATTCTTCTTCACCATTTGCATCACTGGTCAAAGTCGCATCTGTAATAATCAGACTTGATTCATAAGGTGTACTTAACAGTCTGCTATATCTGCTATCTTTAGCACTTGTTCCAAAAATGAAGCTGTCAGCAGCAAAGTCAAGACGATCTGTACCATAAGTTAATTTTGTAGACGGCATTGCAGTGGTATAATTACCGTCGCCATCCTTATCAGTATACGGAGCGCCTAATTGTTCGCGAGTAGCCCATGCCCAAGTATAAGTGCTATTATAAATACAGTTGTAGATAGTTTCAAATCTTTCAGCTTCTCTAGTTACATCATCATAACCACCTTCAGAATTCTTCATTGAAGAAATCTTACCATAGTTGTAAACCACTGTAGTGGTATGTTTAACTGAGTTGTTGATGTAATCTTTAACAACTTCCAACGTTTTGTCTCCGGCAACTACTACAGCAACGTCTTTATTTCCATCCTTCTTAGATGTAGCGAATGTTATGTTATAGTTAGCGGCAGCACCTGTACCATAGTTGAATACTTCAGACATCTTCATAGAACCCTTTGTAGCTGTTTCAGCTGTCCAAGCGATACCATTGGCGTCATTCATAGGAATCATGTAACAATTATAGATGCCATCAGTAACCTGTGCAGTTTTAACAGAGAATCCCGCAGGAATAGTATTAGGCAATACCTTAGTCATAGAAACTTTCATAGTGGCTAATACATGTCCTGAAGCATTCTTGATAGTCAATGTTCCATTATAAGTTTTGTTATCTTCATACTTGGTCCAGTCATCAACAGTCGGAACAGTATAAACTTTGGCAACCTTGCTGAAATCTGCCGGGAATGTATTTGGAGCAGCTGTATTGTACAGTACATTATTATTAGCATCAACAAAGATAGCATTGAATGCAGGATTTACATTATTAACCTTGTCTGTAGTCCAAGTAGCAGCAGTCGGAGCAGTTAACTTAGTCAAAGACACAGCAACCTTATCTGACTGAGTGGCAGTAACAGCTTTGTCAGTCGGATTAAGTGCAGTAACAGTAGTGGCAGTAGCATTCCAATCTGTAGCAGCATTACCTAACTGCACATAAAACGCTTTACCATCAGGATCAACTAAAGTACCATCAAAGTTTACAGCATATACACGGAAACCAATAACATCATTAATAGCCGTAGTGCTGTTGATGGTAATTTCTGTAGAAGTACCTTCAACCACTGTATTCAAACCAGAATAAGTATAGCTATTCCATGCATTCAATTCAGACGGTGCAGATTCTACCGCATTAGCCTTATCTAAAACTACATAAATACCACGGATATTTACCGGAGCTGTTACTTTATCATCGGCTGTAGACAAAGCAATTTTGATAGCCTCTCCTTGTACTGCAGGATATGATTTTTTATCTTGACGGTCGTCTATGTTATCTATTTTAACATTTGTATTAACCTTATCTAAAGGAATAATGGTAGTAGCCGCATCACTCTTCCAAGCTAATTCTTTATATGTTACATTAGTACCATCTTCTGCTTTAGTGAAACGATTATGAATATCCTTGACGTTTGTTGCATCAACAAAATAGTTTAAAGACTTTTCACCTACATATTCAGTCCAATCCAAAGTTAAGTCATAAGATGAAATAACTTCTCTTGTTTCAGCAGTAGACAAGGTGTTATTTACCTGTACAGCAAAGAGAATAGATTCAGTATCATTGCCAACTTTGGTTTCTGTTACAGCAGAAAAAGCTTTTTCATCATAATTCTTCAAAGCAACTGTAACTTCCCACAATCCGTTGTTTCCTGCCGCACGGCTTAATAATCCATTATATTTCTCAACTTTCTGAACAGATAAAAATTCATTCAAGTTCTGTCCTTGGCTATTAGTCAAAGAAATCATATCAGGAGTAAGAACCGCATTTGTCGGAGATACACGTACTACAAACTTGTCACCAGTCTGAACTTGTTTACCCTTAGTAAATGTTATAGCATTTGTAATACCTTCACTAAATACGTTTTCTTTTTCAATAGCAGTAGAAAAAGTCAGTCCATCGCCTGTAGGATTAGCAGAATACGAAGCCACCAGTTCTACACTAGTAACCATATCAGCAATCTTGCCTACAATGTCTTCTACTTTCTTAGTAGCAGCATCAACTTTCTCTGCCATATCTTTTAATGCAGCATCTGTGGATTCTTCTACTTCCTTTTTTAATGTCGCAATTTCTGCTTGAACAGCTTTGATCGCTTCTGCCTTTGCATCTGCAACAGCCTTGTCTGCAGCGGCTTTTGCAGCAGCGGCAGCATCACCAGCAGCTTTTGCAGCAGTTTCAGCGGCAGTTGCCTTAGCAAGAGCATCGCTTGCATCTTTTGCGGCAGTAGTTAAAGCAGCCTGCAAAGTAGCGATCTGAGAAGTCATGTCCTCCTTAGTCGCCAGTTTGTTAATTTGTTCCTGCAAATTGTCTATGTCATCATCATAGTCTTTACAAGATACAAATGTTCCTGTTGAAGAAACCATCAAGGCTCCGAACAGGATTGCACTTAAAAATTTTTTGTTCATAATAGAAAAACTTTAAATTTATAAATTTAAAAACTCAAAATGTTTATTGTTATAAAAGGACTTAATTGCGTTGAATCATAAAAGGACTCCGACTCTGCGATATATATTGCAGGGGAGTCATGCCAACTACTTTTCTGAATGCCACATAGAACACGCTCTTGGAGGCAAACCCGCAACGGCTGAAAAGCTCGCTCACAGGGCAATCTTTACCGTCCAGCAACTCTTTCGCGCGAGCCACTCTGTAAGAATTTATCAACCGCTTGAAGTTGCATCCGAAGTAGTTGTTCACCGCATTACTCAGGTAGGTCGTATTCGTGCCGGATACTATACAGTAATACTAATTGTTTGAATACCAGTTGTATGTGTGACAACTTTAATGATGTAAGGGCCATTTCAGGTTCTTTTTTATTTATAATTGACAATAATATCCGGTAAACTATCTACTGCTTTTTGTTTGAGTTCATCTATGATATGAACATATTTTTCAGTGTGCCGGGTAGTAGAATGTCCTGCAAGACTGGCGGCTGTTTTGATATTAGCTCCATTTGCCATAATGTTGGTGATAAATGAGTGTCGGGCACAGTGGAAGGTAATGTGTTTGTGTATATTAGCTCTTTTTACCCATTTGTTTAAAATCCTTAGTGTGTAAGAATAGGAGGGGAGCCCGAATACCAAGTCCTCATTAATGCCTTTATGCCTTTGTAGGAGTTTGATGGCAGTGTGGTTTAAGTTTAGATGCAAGATTGCGTTTTTGGAGTGTGACTGTACTTTCTGTTGCAGAATAGTAAGGCGGTTTGATGAGAAATCTATGTCTTTATATTGCAGTTGATGTACATCACACCAGCGCAGCCCGCAATAGCAAGAAAACAAGAATGCCCTTTTTACTTCGTTGTTGGGGCATGGAGTGATAGCAAGTTTCTGAATCTCTTTTAAACTGAGGATTGCTTTGGTTACTTCATCAAACTGCATCAGGCGGATACCATCTGTAGGATTAGATGTCATTAACTTTTTTTCTATACATTTATTAATGCACATTCTGAACTTCTTGAAATATCCGATGGGAGTGTTGCCTCGGAGATGATCCCTGAGATACTCAAGAAAGTTTATACAAAAATCTTTTGTGAGAAGGGTTACAGGTAAGCTTTTCTTTCTTGTAAACAGTCGCAGATGGGTGATACATGCCCTAACCATTTTCTTGTCCTTTTTGTGATAGGTATCCAGGAATTGTCCTATCAGAATATAGAAATCGGGAACATTGCTTTTATCTGTTGGAAGTATATCATCGAATGTATTTTCTATATCGTTCAGATGATATTCAACGGATAAGAATTCTAGTTCCTTTTTTGCTCTTATCTGCCTGGCAATTAGTATCTTGTTTTTGTTCTCCGCTCTTCGCTCTGCACTGGTAGGAGCATCCAGAATGATACCCAAATACTCTTTGCGGCGTTTTCCGTTATAACTGTAATTTAAATAAAGCGAAACTCTTCCTTTGTTCAATTGTTTCTTTCCTAATGTAATTCCCATAATGAATAATAATTAATACAATAATAATGTTGAAAAGAAGGACCATAGAGGGACTGAAAATGAATTCCTCCATCTTTCTTTCTATAATAATAATATCTTTTGTACCTTTGTGTCATAAACAAAAAAATGGAAGAAAATTTTGATATACGCGAGCAACAGCTCACAACTAAAGAACGCGATTTTGAGAATGCCTTACGTCCGTTGAATTTTGAAGATTTTAGCGGACAGGATAAGGTGGTAGATAATCTGCGCATCTTTGTCAAGGCGGCGCGTCTGCGGGCCGAGGCGTTAGACCATGTTCTTTTGCACGGACCTCCTGGCTTGGGCAAGACGACCTTAAGTAATATCATTGCCAATGAACTGGGAGTAGGTTTTAAAGTAACCTCAGGACCGGTGCTGGATAAACCGGGGGATTTGGCGGGAGTACTGACCAGCTTGGAACCCAATGATGTGCTTTTTATTGATGAAATACATCGGTTGAGCCCTGTGGTAGAAGAATATCTGTATTCTGCCATGGAGGATTATCGTATTGATATAATGATAGACAAGGGACCTTCGGCGCGTAGTATCCAGTTGGAGCTGAGTCCGTTTACTTTGGTTGGAGCCACTACCAGGAGTGGGTTGCTGACTGCGCCTTTGCGTGCCCGTTTTGGAATTAATCTTCATTTGGAGTATTATGACGATGATGTATTGACAAGCATTATCCGTCGCTCTGCTAATATATTGAATGTGCCTTGTGACATGAAAGCAGCGGGTGAGATTGCTTCGCGCAGCCGTGGAACGCCCCGTATTGCAAATGCGTTGTTGAGGCGTGTCCGTGATTTTGCCCAGGTGAAAGGTTCCGGAAGGATTGATGTGGAAATTGCCCGGTTTGCTTTAGAAGCCTTGAACATTGACAGATATGGACTGGATGAGATAGATAACAAGATTTTATGTACTATTATAGATAAGTTTAAGGGAGGTCCTGTGGGGCTGACTACTATTGCAACCGCTTTGGGTGAAGACGCCGGAACAATAGAGGAGGTTTATGAACCTTTTTTGATTAAAGAAGGTTTCTTAAAACGTACTCCGCGTGGACGTGAGGTCACGGAACTGGCCTATATACACTTGGGACGGAGCATTTATAATAGTCAGAAGACATTATTTGATGATTAGAAGATGGCAGGATTAAAAGCATTAGCCAAGGAAACAGCCATATATGGGATGAGTAGCATCATCGGGCGGTTCCTGAATTATTTGTTAGTACCGATATATACCAACGCTTTGTCTGTGGAATCGGGGGGCTATGGTGTCATTACCAATATGTATGCTATAACTGCCTTGTTGATGGTGCTTTTAACATATGGTATGGAAACCGGCTTTTTCCGATTTGCCAATAAGGGGGTGGATGATCCGATGCGTGTCTATTCCACTACTTTGCTTTCGGTGGGGGCGACTGCGGTCTTGTTTTTAATTGTTTGTCTTTCTTTTCTGTATCCCATAGCAGGTTTCTTGGGATATGGAGAGCATCCGTGGTATATGGGGATGATGCTGATTGTAGTTGCAATGGACGCTTTCCAAGCTATTCCTTTCGCTTATTTGCGGTATAAGAAACGCCCTGTTAAGTTTGCTGCATTGAAATTGTTGTTCATTTTTGCTAGCATTGTCTTGAATATCGCTTATTTTGTAGGTATGAAGGGAGAGAATGTCGGAGTGGCTTTTGCTATAAATTTGGCTTGTACTTCTTTGGTGATGCTATGTATGTGGAAAGAATTGGTGGGCTTCAGATATGTGCTGGACAGGGAGTTGTTGCGGCGTATGCTGCATTATTCTTTCCCGATTCTGATTCTGGGTATTGCCGGAATCTTAAATCAGGTAGCTGATAAAATTATTTTTCCGTTTGTTTATCCTGATAAGGCGGAGGCGACTATCCAGTTGGGTATTTATGGAGCAGCCAGTAAGATAGCTATGATCATGGCCATGCTGACACAGGCTTTCCGGTTTGCATACGAGCCGTTTGTTTTTAGTAAGAGTAAAGAAAAGGATAGTCGGGAAATGTATGCCAAAGCGATGAAGTTTTTCATTATCTTCACTTTGCTGGCTTTTTTGGCTGTTATGTTTTACCTTGATATACTGCGTTATATTTTAGGGCGTGATTACTGGGTAGGGCTTAAGGTTGTACCTATTGTCATGGCTGCCGAGATGTTTATGGGTATTTATTTCAATCTTTCTTTTTGGTATAAACTGATTGATGAAACAAAATGGGGAGCTTATTTTTCACTGGTGGGATGCAGTATCATTATTCTGATAAATATTTTTCTTATTCCGGTATTTGGCTATATGGCGTGTGCTTGGGCGGGTTTTGCCGGATATGGAGTAGCTATGCTTCTCTCTTATTTTGTAGGGCAGAAAAAATATCCTATTAATTATGATTTGAAAGCAATAGGTAACTATGTGGTGTTAGCGCTGGTACTTTACATTGTTTCAGTTTATCTTCCTATTCAAAATATATTCTTGTTGTTGGGTGTTCGTACATTACTGTTGTTATTGTTTGTGGCATATATTGTGAAAACGGATTTCCCCTTACAGCAAATACCTGTTATAAACCGATACATAAAGAAATAGCAATGAGTGACCTGAAGAATAATTTAAAGAATGTGCCCTATATAAAGCAGTTCTTTAGTGAATATCTTGATTTGCGCAAGGATAAGGACAATGAAGCCTTGATTGTAGAAAGTATTCGTAATGGTGTTGAGTTCAAAGGAACTAATTTGTGGATTCTTATTTTCGCAATTTTTATAGCTTCATTGGGCTTGAACGTGAATTCTACGGCAGTTATTATTGGTGCCATGCTGATATCTCCGCTGATGGGACCGATAATGGGAGTAGGGTTAGCTATTGGACAGAATGATTTTGAATTGTTGAAGCGTTCTCTAAAAAGTTATTTGGTGGCAACTGTATTTAGTGTGATTACAGCTACCCTTTATTTTTCGCTGACTCCGTTGGATGAAGTACAATCGGAGTTGCTGGCACGTACTTCTCCTACCATATATGATGTGCTTATAGCTTTGTGCGGTGGTTTAGCCGGTATAATCGCTTTGTCTACAAAGGAGAAAGGGAATGTAATTCCAGGGGTTGCTATTGCTACGGCTTTGATGCCGCCTTTGTGTACTGCTGGATTCGGGCTTGCTACCGGAAATTTACTTTATTTTTTAGGTGCATTCTATTTGTATTTTATTAATTCAGTATTTATCAGTTTGGCTACTTTTATCGGGATACGTGTCATGCATTTCCAACGTAAGGAATTTGTGGATAAGGAGCGCGAAAAATTAGTCAAAAAATATATCATTGTTATTACTTTAGCCACCATGTGTCCTGCTATTTATTTGACTTATGGTATTGTGAAAAGCACTATTTATGAGGCCTCTGCCAATAATTTTATTAATGAAGAATTGGATTTTAATAATACTCAAGTAATAGACCGGAAGATTTCTTTTGAGAAGAAGGAAATACGTGTTGTGCTAATAGGCAATGAGGTCCCGGAAACAGAAATAGCAACCGCAAGGGATAATTTGAAACATTTTAATTTGGCAGGTACTAAACTAGTTATTCTTCAAGGAATGAATAATGATGCGATGGATATTGGTAGTATAAAGGCCCAAGTGATGGAGGATTTCTATAAGAATAGTGAAAAACGTTTACTGGAGCAGCAGGAGAGAATTAAGTCTTTGGAAAACGAGCTTAAAGTATATGCTGCATATAATACTGTAGATAAAAAAATAATTCCTGAACTTAAAGTACTTTATCCTACAGTAGAAGCCATAGCTATGGCAAAGACTGTGGAATTACAGGTGGACTCAACTAAAACGGATACATTGACAATAGTCTTGATGAAATTCAGTAAAAGACCCATTGAGAAAGAACAAGAAAAAATATCCGAATGGTTGAAAGCACGTGTCGGAGCAAAAAAACTTAAATTAATTGTAGAATAAAACCATGAAAAAACTACTGTTGCTGCTAGTCTTCCTACCTTTATATATATGGGGTAGTGAAGGAATGTGGCTTCCTTGTTGTCTTAGCAAACAAACTCAACAAGTGATGAAAGAAATGGGGTTGGAACTTTCATCTGAACAATTGTATAATCCTGGTGGAAAAGCATTGGCTAATGCTGTTATTAGTTTTGGAGGTTTTTGTTCGGGTGTTGTTGTATCTCCGGATGGTTTGGTTTTTACTAACCACCATTGTGGGTATGATGCCATTCAGCAGCATAGTTCTGTGGAGCATGATTATTTGCGAGATGGTTTTGTAGCCGATTCCTTAAGTAAGGAGCTTCCTAATCCGGATTTATTTGTCAGTTTTCTGATACGCACAGAGGATGTGACGGAGCGTGTGTTGCAAGCTATTCCAGTCGGAACAAAGGAAAATGACCGTGCACTGATTGTAGATTCTATTTCCACATTGATTGCTCAGGAAGCTGTGGCGAATGATACGTTGCTGCGTGCTGAGATAACTCCTTTTTATGGTGGCAATGAGTTTTATCTATCTGTGTATAAGGATTATTATGATGTTCGTTTGGTATTTGCTCCTCCCTCTTCTGTAGGCAAGTTTGGCGGAGATACAGATAATTGGGTATGGCCCCGCCATACCGGGGATTTCTCTGTCTTCCGTATTTATGCTGATCAGAATAATCAACCGGCAGCTTATTCTCCGGAGAATGTGCCTTATCATCCGGATTATTTTGCTCCTGTTTCTTTGGGAGGGTATGAACAGGGATCATTTTGCATGACTATGGGATATCCCGGTTCTACCAGCAGGTATTTATCTTCATTTGGGATAGACGAAAGAGTCAATACGGATAATGCCGCCATGATTAATGTTCGTACCATCAAGCAAGCTATTTGGAAAAATGCAATGGAAAAAAGTGATGATATCCGCATTAAATATGCTTCCAAGTATGCACAAAGCTCTAACTATTGGAAGAATAGTATAGGGATGAATCAAGCGGTAAAAGAATTGAAAGTGATAGAGAAAAAACAAGCTTTGGAGTGCCAATTGCAAGAATGGGTTCGTCGGGAACCTGATAAACGAAGCAAATATGCAAGGGTTTTGACTGAACTGGAGTTAAATTATCGTAATCGTAGAAATGCGGCACGGGCTATGGCATATTTTGGAGAAACATTTGCCAATGGACCGGAGTTGATTACGGCAGCCTTAGCTGTACTGAATTTTGATTTTGAGGCAGAGGAGAGTGATTTGGAGCGTAATATGCGGCAATTGTTGGAGATTTATGCCAATATGGATATAAGTGTGGATAAACAAGTCTTTGTGGCTATGTTGAAAGAATATGCAACTGAGGTAGGCAAGGAATTTTTACCTGATGTTTATTCATTGATAGAGAAAGATTTTAAAGGTGATTACCAAGCTTATGTAGATGATTTGTATACTCGTTCCTCTTTAAAGACACCACATGGTTTTGAACAGGTAGTGAGAGGAGATACCACTTATGTCTTGTTTGATGACCCTGCGGCTTCTTTTGCCATCGATATGTTGGTGAAATTTTATGAATTCAATCAGTCGGTGGAAGAAGCTAGTATGAATATTGAGAAAAATGAACGTTTGCTGAATGAAGCAATGCGTGAGATGGAGGCAGATAGGGTGTTTTATCCGGATGCTAATTCTACTATGCGTCTGAGTTTTGGCATGGTGGGTGGTTACTCACCGAAAGATGCTATTGAGTATTCTTATTTTACGACGACAAAAGGAATTTTTGACAAGATAAGGCAGTATAAGGGAGATAGTGATTTCGATGTGCTTCCTTCTGTAGTCGAATGCTTGAGAAGGAAGGATTTCGGACGTTATGCTGCTGGGGATGGTAATATGAATGTTTGCTTTATTTCGGATAATGATATTACAGGAGGGAATTCCGGTAGTGGAATGTTTAATGGAAAAGGGGAATTAATAGGTCTTGCTTTTGACGGGAATTGGGAAGCAATGAGTGGAGATATTGTTTTTGAACCTAATTTGCAGCGTTGTATCGGGGTGGATATCCGCTATGTTCTTTACATGATTGAAAAATATGGGAAAGCTTCCTGTTTAATCGATGAACTGAAATTGAAAGACTAAAGGAAAAGTATGAAATGACAGGGAGCTGAGTATGTCAAAGTTCCGATAGATAGCTTATCATATAATCTTTCATCTGGAAGATAGTAAAAAATCTGTTAATATTAATTCGATGTAAACAAGGATATTCGGCAAATAATATAATAAATCTGTTGGGTTTATTATATTATTTGCCGAATATCCTTGAAATGACAGGTTGTTTCAATTCCGCATACTCCGCTATTATTCAAGAGAAGTGGATGTTATTTGCATATTTCTACTATGTCCAATCCTCTTTCATTAAGTTGGATTCCTTATTTCTTGGATTTCTTTTTCTTATTGTTATCGCTGTTAAAGAATTGTTTCCAGTCGTCTTTCGTTTTGGGGCCTCGTTCTTCAATGTAGCCACGTTCCGCACGGCTAGTTTTTCCTTCTTTTGAGGTCGTTTTTTTATTGGACCTGTCACCTTTTTTGCCGAATGAAGCATTCCTTGCCGCACTGCTCCTGCGTTCGCCATTGTCGTTTTTGCCATTATTGTCACCGGCAACTTCTACTACAATTTTCCGGCCGCCATTCAGATTGACCTTGTTTAACGCCTTGATAACATCCTGTGCCTGATTTTCTGCTACTTCGAAGAAAGAGAAATTCTGCATCAGATCTATTCGCCCGATGGTGGTACGTTGCTTCTTCATGTTGCGGTTAATCAGTTCAATGATTTGATTGGCATAAAAACCATCTGTCTTTCCCACATTCAGGAACAGGCGGGTATATCCTTTCTCGGCCTTGCGTTCTGTCTTTTCACGGGCGCTACCATGGTCTTTGCGTCCTTTCGGTTCACGTTCGCTACGGCGGTCGTTCATGCTGGGAGTTTCTATTTCCGGAGCGTTGCTGTAATATTCCAAGAAGCGGTTGAACTCCATCGATACTACACGCTTTATCAGGTCTTCCTTCGAAAGCCATTCCAGTTTGCGATAGATACCGGGTAGGAAGGACTCGATTTCCTCGTCGTTCACTTTTACCTTTTCTATATCATCGATCAGTTTGATTAATTGTTGTTCGCAGATTTGTTTACCGCTAGGCATTTCACCCATGATAAATTTCTTGTTGATGATACGTTCTATCTCGCGCATTTTTCCTTTTTCACGCAGATTGATGATAGCGATAGAAATACCGGTTTTGCCGGCACGTCCTGTACGTCCGCTACGGTGAGTATAGCTTTCTATATCATCGGGCAGGCCATAATTAATGACATGTGTCAAATCATTTACATCCAAACCGCGGGCAGCTACATCTGTAGCAACCAGAAGCTGTAAATGACGTTGACGGAATTTCTGCATCACCAAGTCACGTTGTGCTTGTGAAAGCTCGCCGTGTAGAGAATCTGCATTATAACCATCTTGAATCAATTTATCAGCTATTTCCTGAGTTTCCTTACGGGTACGGCAGAAAATGATACCGTAAATTTGTGGGTAATAATCCGCGATACGCTTCAATGCAGCATATTTATCTTTGGCGTGTACCAGATAGGCAATGTGGTTTACGTTCTTGCTGCCTTCATTCTTAGTACCGATTGTAATCTCTTTCGCATCGTGCAGGTATTTTTTTGCAATACGCGAGATTTCGGGACTCATGGTAGCTGAGAACATCAAAGTGTTCCGGTCTTCGGGAACCTTTTCAAGAATAGCATTGATGCTGTCGGTAAATCCCATATTCAGCATCTCGTCAGCTTCGTCCATTACTACATCGGCAATGGTCTCCAGTTTGGCGACTTTTCTTTCCATCAGGTCAATCAGTCGTCCGGGAGTGGCTACAATAATGTGTACACCTGCCTTCAACATGCGTATCTGGCTTTCGATGGATGAGCCACCGTATACAGGAAGGACTTTCAGTCCATCAATATACTTGGAATAATCATTCAGATCACCTGCGATCTGCAAGCATAACTCACGTGTGGGGCATAATATAAGTGCTTGAGGCACACGTTTTTTTACTTCAATTTTTTGGATAAGCGGCAGACCAAATGCGGCTGTTTTTCCAGTCCCTGTTTGTGCTAGGGCTACTACGTCGTTGCCGTTCCCCAATAAATACGGTATTACTTCTTCTTGTACCGGCATGGGGTTTTCATACCCCATTTCTTTAATTGCTTTTAGTATTTCCGGGGAAACGCCTAACTCTTCAAATGTCTTCATTTATTTTCAAATATCTAATTCGTTACAAAGATACGGATAATCACGGGATTATATAGTATTTATACAATATTTGTTTTCTTCAGGGATAGAATTTAGGGAATATTGGCTAAATGCCGTTTGGGAGCAAAAGAAAAAAGTCGTTATCTTTGTACCCGAATGTAGTATATGACATTGGTGGACTGCAATTTGAACAATGAAAGAGTTTCATTACATATTATTCTCAATCTTTCTTTCTTCCATGATTATATATATGGGAGTCGGAATACCTATTGTGCAGTCCCGTTGCTATCAGTGCGCTGATAAGGATGCGGCATTATTGACAGTGGTGGATATTTCCAATTATGGATGTACTTGCGGATGTGGTGATGTTGGAAATAAAAACGTGAAATCTGGTTCGGGATGTTCTTGCCATCATGACAAGATGATGGAGCGGAAGTCATCAGATGTTCCTTGTTCTAGCGTGAAAATCCAGAAAATTAACTTGCCTGTTTTAGGTACATCACTTCATTTGGACAACGTAACACTGTCCGTTATTCATTTGATATTCAATGCATACAGTATAAACTTCGATCTGTTGTCTTCTGTAAAAAAGGAGAGCTGCTATACGGATACCTCATTGTGTCGACAGCCTCCAAGAGGGTATTTGAATCTTATTTGTACACTTTTGATTTAGTAAGATAACTCTTTGAGTAGGGAGGAATTGCTAAATTTGTATAAGTGTGTAACAGATAAAGAAAAATAAAAACATGAAATTTATAGTTTTCTTAGGTGCTTTTCTGTGGCATTTGATGCCTGTAAGCGCTCAAGTAAAAGGAATGGTGAAGGACAACCAAGGTGAACCTGTTGTTGCTGCCAATGTCTTTTGGATAAATACAACAAATGGAACTGTCACAGATGAGAATGGGACATTTACTATTGAACAGCCTGTTGGTGCAAAAAAATTGGTAGTAAGTTTTATAGGATATGAGAATGATACGATTGTGGTTGAAAATGACCATAAGGAGCTGGCTATCATATTACAAGGTAGTGTAATGATGGATGAGGTCCAAGTGGTGGAACGTAAGATAGGAGTTGTAAAATCCCGTTCCAGTGTGTTGAATCAGGATATGATTTCAAGTGCGGAACTGGCTCGGGCGGCTTGTTGTAACTTGGGTGAAAGTTTCACAACAAACCCTTCTGTAGATGTAAGCTATGCTGATGCTGCCACAGGGGCCAGACAAATTAAATTGTTGGGGCTCTCGGGAACTTATGTACAAATGCTGACAGAGAATATTCCTAATTATCGTGGAGCATCCGCTCCTTTTGCTTTGGGGTATATTCCCGGCCCATGGATGCAAAGCATACAGGTGTCCAAGGGTAGTTCATCTGTAAAGAATGGTTATGAGGCGATTACCGGACAGATAAATGTTGAATTTAAGAAGCCTCAAACTACCCAGTCCTTGAATGTCAATCTTTTTGCTAGCAGTAAAGAGAAGTATGAGGCTAATTTTGATGCTAATGTACATTTGAATAGCCGACTGAGTACTGGAGTATTGGCACATTATGAGAATAGTACTAGGTCGCATGATGATAATGGAGATGGATTCTTGGATATGCCTAAAGTAGAGCAATATAATCTTCAGAACCGTTGGGCTTGGATGGGAGATCAGTATGTATTTCAGGCTTCTGTCAAAGCAATGAAAGAGGATCGTACAAGCGGACAAGCTACTCATTTACATATGGATAATTCTGTTGGTGGCTTTGTAGGTAGGGAACTTTATAAAATAGGTATCCATACGGATCGTTATGAGGCATTTACTAAAAATGCTTATATTTTTGATAAGGAAAAGGGAACTAACTTGGCTTTGATTCTCTCGGGATCTTTGCATAAGCAGGATGCAGGATACGGTTATAAATTATATAATGTGGACCAGAAGAATTTGTATACTTCATTAATGTTCGAAACGAATTTCGATGAGCGTAACAGTATTTCTGCAGGGTTAAGTTTGAACTATGATTATTTCAATCAGACCTATCGTTTAGAAAATGATGATACAGGTTTATTATATGGAAAGGAGAAAGAGACCGTGCCTGGTGCTTATGTGCAGTATACGTATAATTGGAAGGATAAAATTATTCTTATGGGAGGGATTCGTGCTGATCATAGTGATATATATGGTACCTTTGTTACTCCGCGTGCTCATATCAAATATGCTCCTGATGATTGGGTGAACCTACGTGTGTCTGTAGGCAAAGGATATCGCACTAATCATGTGTTGGCGGAGAACAATTATTTACTTGCCAGCAGTCGTAAAGTAAAGATAGATAATGATTTGGATCAGGAAGAAGCATGGAATTATGGTTTCAGCTCTTCATTTTATATTCCGGTATTCGGTAAAACCTTGAATGTGAATACCGAATACTATTACACTGATTTTAGGCGTCAAATGATTATTGATTTGGATACGGACCCCCACATTGTACATTTTGCTAACTTGGAAGGGAAGTCTTATTCTCATACTTTTCAAGCCGAGGCAACTTATCCTTTTTTTAAGGGTTTTACATTAACTGCAGCTTATCGCTTGACAGATGTGAAAACTACTTATAATAAGAAATTATTGGAGCGTCCTCTTACCGGAAAATATAAGGGACTTTTGACTGCTTCTTACCAAACACCACTGGGCCTATGGCAATTTGATGTGACTTTGCAGATGAATGGTGGTGGTAGAATGCCCTCCCCTTATACATTGCCGGACGGTGCTCCTTCGTGGAATACCCGATACCAGTCTTATCAATTGTTAAGTGCTCAGATTACTCGCTGGTTCCGGCATTGGTCTATTTATGTGGGAGGAGAGAATATGACGAACTTTAAGCAAAAGAATCCGATTGTAGGAGCGTCGAATCCTTGGGGGACAAATTTTGATTCAACCATGATTTGGGGACCTGTACACGGAGCGATGTATTATGTAGGTTTTCGCTTTAATTGGGATAGAAACTAATATATTGATAATCAAATAGAAATGGATTATGAGAACAAAATTAATCGCTATTATGGCAGCTGTCTGCTTTACTGCCACTTGCTTTGCAAAAGACATTAAAATTGTAGTTTTAAACACTGATCCTCAGATGCACTGTGCCAACTGTGAGAGCAAGATTAAGAACAATATTCGTTTTGAGAAGGGTATAAAAGAAATTGAAACAAATTTGGCGGATAAAACGGTTACTATTAAGTATGATGCTGATAAAACCACGGTAGAAAAAATAATTGCTGGATTTGCCAAGATTCATTATACAGCTACTGTTGTTGAAAATGAGAGTAAGCAGAAGGATGATATCCGTGGCAAACAGCCGAAAGCAGATGAGGATGGTTGTAAACAAGAAAGAGGAAAATAGATGAGATGCTATGTGATAAGAGGGAAAAAACGATGGAATGGATATTTTGGGAACTCTTTTGCACCACTTCGTGGCTTTAAATGACTGATAAATAAGATGCTATATCAGAGTGGAAAGGGGTTTAACCACCTAGTGGAAAAAGAGGAAATATCAATCTTGGTTAAAAACTTTATTATAACTGCATCATAAAAAGACTCCGCATGAAGCAATTAATCTTTAATTGCTTCATTGCGGGGGGGTATGGGTGAAGATGAGAGAATTTTATAGTGTTCGAGTGTTTGTGTATGTGACTGTTTATATCATTCATCTTCTTCCCTATATTCTAGAATATCTCCAGGTTGACAGTCTAGTTCCCTGCAGATAGCCTCTAAGGTTGAGAAGCGGATGGCTTTTGCCTTCCCGGTTTTCAGTATGGAGAGGTTGGCAGGCGTCAGATCTATCTTTTCGGCTAAATCTCCTAGCGAAATCTTTCGTTTCGCCATCATTACGTCTAAGTTTACTATAATCGGCATAGGTTAGTTATTTTGGGATTTATTCGGGTTCTCATCTAATGCGTGCCACCAAAAGGTGTAGCGTTGTGTTAGTCTTTTAAAGGCATACAGACAGAAGCAAGTCCATCCAATGTTGATTGATATCCTCACTGCTTTGTTGTCCAACGATGGATGCAACACCAGGAAATAGATGAATGAACTTACAAACAGAGTAGCTATCAAGGAAAGCATCAAATAAAAAATGCTTTTCCCTTTTGAGGGTAGAGTATTCTTTTCTTTCATAACTTTTCTTTTTTAAATGGTTAGGTCTTGTTCCTCTTTCATTTTTACTCCGATAGCAAATATCTCGGCAAAGAGGATAGGAAGGATTATTGCCACCCAGTCGGGGGAGTAACCAACATAGCTGATGATTTTGTACCCCGGTATGCTGATTTGATTCATAGCTGCGTTTCCTGTTAGCCATTCTCCAATGGTTGTGAGAATTTTTAAACTTGCGCTGGTGTATGCAAACCAACGTAGGCGTAGCACATTGGCTGGTATAAATACTTCGCGGCGTGAGATGGAGATGAGCAGCCGGATTAATGAGTAGAAACCGATTAGAAAAAAGAATAGTCCGGGTATGGCTAACCCTATGACAAGGATATACCAGGCAGATGGCTTGGCATACGTTTCTATTTCAGTTATTGTATAAGGAAGTGGACTATCTACACGGTTGTTGTTCAGTGAATCGACTGTCGTTCCAGATAATGGCTTTACATTTAGTTTGACACGGGTTATCATGTGGTGTCCGGATTCATACATCTCTGTTGCACCGCTTTGTCCTTCTTCAAATCCCTTTTTGAAATCTTTCCAATCTTCATCCAATCCTCCGATGAAATTTGCAAGGATTGCAATAATGGCTATAATACCTAATATCCTGAACTTCTTCATACCGTATGATTTTTATATGGTTAAATCTTGTTCTTCTTTCATTTTCAATCCAACAGCGAATACTTCAGCAACCAGCAATGCGATGAATCCCAATATGAAGGTTGGTTCGGAAAACGCAAATATATTAGAGTATTCGCATCCCTTGAGTTCCAAAACTTGTGCCGCTTCGTAGTTCCCGATCATGATGGTGGTAAAAGAACAAATGAATAGAAGTATCAGTGACACGCCCAGCTTGCGGAGAAACTTGACATTCTTCCAACTGAAAATGTCACCACGGTTGATATTCCGGATCAAATAGAAAAATTGTATCAGGCAGAAGATGCCTGCTATGACCGAAACTAATGTAGTGATTTCATTTGCTGTTCGGGATAGGCTGCTTCCTGTTGTCGGGGCTTCTATTAAACTTATGATTGGTTTGATGGAAGCCTGTGAGGAATTTTTCAGATTTGTCACGCTTCCTGTTTCTGCAAATAGGTCGGAAGGTATTGTACAGACTATTTTGTAGTCGGATATGTTGAGGTCTTTTCCTTTTTCTACACTTTCATATCCGGCTTTAAACCCGGTACTGACGGCTTGAACCATCAGACTGATTACCGTGGAAGTAGAAAGGAGCAGGCCGATAAGTACGCAGGCACAGAGAAGATTGAGTCTCTTTTTCATGATTGGTTGTGTTTGTTAAATGGTTATATCTTGTTCATTAATAGCTTTGACTTGTATGTTGGTAGGTTTCGGCAAGTATTTGTTCAGGTAGAGATACATACCTATAAAAACGATTATGGCTAGTACTAAGAGAATGTAAGTGATTGTTGTGCCCAAGGTCTCCATAGTCGTTTGGCTGAGTTCCTCTCGGGTGGCTGTGAACATGGTCCATGCGCCGAATGAGTTGTTGATAATGTGTCCCACAATACCTGGAACTAAACTTCCGGTGCGATAATATAACCATCCGAAGAGCAGACCGATGAGAAATGCAAAAGGTATTTGTGCAGGATTGCCGTGTATGATCCCGAATATGAGTGCGGAAACCAGTATGGCCCATTTAGGTGACCATCCTTTTCTTAGTAAATGTCCTTCTATAGCTCCACGAAATAAAAATTCTTCCAAAATAGGGACGACGATAGCAATGCTGAGAACACCGAAGATATTATGGCTCATCGAAATAAATAGTTCTTGATTAGTGTCTGTCAGATCGAGCGCTTCATTTAATATTCCTGCTATGAATTGTGCGGATAACAGGAGAGGGAGGCACAAAAGAATGATTCTTTTTGAAACTTCATACATACTCTCTTTATTGAACTTGACATAGTGGAAATGTACCAAGTGCCATGTCATGGCTAATGCGGAGAGTAACATACCGATGGATATTGCCATTGTTCCGGGGCGGAAGTTGGCTGTAATATTTGCTCCGCCGATAAGAGCAATGGTGGCATCGGTTCCGGTTGCCAGAAAAATGAATAGTAATTGATAAGCCAGATAGTAAAGTATCAATTTAATTGCACGTCCCATAATAATCTGTTTATTGGTTTAAAATTTTATTAGGTTGGAAGTGTGTCAAAATGAAAACGACCTATCATTTTGACACACTTTCAATGATATTTATTTTTTCAGGTGAGCATCCAGGAATTTCTCCATGGCACGATAGAAATCGAATTTGTTCTCTTCGTTATGGAAACCGTGTCCTTCGTTGTCTTTTACCATGTATTCTACTTCTATACCGCGTTTTTTCAGCGCTTCCACCATTTGGTCGGATTCTGCTTTATTCACACGAGGGTCGTTAGCGCCTTGTGCGATAAAGAGAGGAGCTTTGATTTGGTCTACATGAAATACAGGTGAATATTTTTCCATCATTTCTTTATCTTTCACAGGATCACCTACCATTTCATACATCATGTCCAATAAGGGTTTCCAATAGGGTGGGATAGTCTGCATGAAGGTGAACAAGTTGGATACACCCACATAGTCGATGGCACATGCATAAAGATCAGGAGTAAAGGTGACCCCTGCCAATGTTGCATATCCGCCATAGCTTCCGCCGTAGATGGCTACACGTTTCGGGTCGGCGATTCCTTTTTTTATCAACCACTCTACGCCGTCGGTGATGTCGTTCTGCATGGTTTGTCCCCATTGTTTGTAGCCCAGTTCGGTGAATTTGCGTCCATAGCCGGTTGAGGCTCGGAAATTCATTTGAAGAACAGCATAGCCACGGTTGGCAAGGAACTGTACTTCCGGATTATATCCCCAGCTGTCACGTGCCCACGGCCCCCCATGCGGATTGACTACTACAGGCAGATTTTTGGCATTCTCCATGGTGTATCCTTTCGGGAGAGTGAGGTATCCTTCAATGGTCAGACCATCCCGGCTGGTATAGGTGATGGGGTGCATCGGGACCATATCTTCTTCTTTAATCCAGGGAGCCAAGTCAGCTATTTTAGTCAGTTTGTCTTCTTTTACATTATAGGTATAATAAGTTCCATAAGTGCGGTCGCCTCCAGCATAAATAATACGGATATTTTCGCTTTTATCTTCGCTGGTGGTGTTGATATCATAACCTTCCAGTTTCTGTTCCAACTTGGTACGGATAGCTTCTTCGTCCTTATCGAAGTAATGGCGGATAGTACCTTTGTGTCCGGTACAGGATACGGAGATTAATTTCTTTTTCAGCTCAGAATAGCCCAATCCGGAGATATCATATTTATCATTGGTGTAAAGTACTTCTTTTTCCTCACAGGTAGCCGGATCCATTAGGACGAGGGCGGTCTTGTCCCGTCCGATGTTGGTCAGGGCATAAACCATTTTATTGTCGGGGGTGAAGGTGGCAAAGCTTACCGTTTCCTTGAAATTGGTAGTTAGTACCGGACGGAAGGGCTGCTCTTCCGTTTCGCGATAGAGAATTTGGGTATTTACTCCGTCTACAATAGCTAAGGCTACACGCAGTTTTCCGTTGTGGTCAGTCATCCATCCTTGTATGTTTCCGGGGTTCTCAGCTAATTGGGTCAGTTCACCGTTATTGAGATTCAAGCGATAAGGATCAAATACTTGTGGATTACGCTTGTTCAGACCGATGATGACCAGTGAGTCGATATTTTCCAACGGATCAATGATAGTAGTCCTTACCTTGGGGAATGCGGTATATGCTTTGGGGTCAGTACCGTCTACATTGACTCCGTAGAGCTGAAAGTTTTCATCGCCGGCAGTATCTTTTATATAAAGTATCCGATGACCGTTTGCCCACATGCTTCCTGCAAGGTCCCGTACCGTTTCTGAAGTGATTCGGGTTGCTTTGTCTGAACCGACTTCTTGTACGAATAAGTTCAGGCGGTTTTCATACGGAGCCATATATGAGAAGTATTTGCCATCCGGTGAGATTTGGTATCCCGCTTTTTCAGGATTCTTGAAGAAGTTTTCTAAAGGAACTTGTGCATTGGCTTCGGAGGCGAAACCGAGTGTTACCAGTAAGGTTGTTGCGGCTAAAATGTGTTTTAATGTTTTCATCTTGATGTATTTTAAAGTTGTTATTTTATCAGTTTATTAAATTTTCAATGGCTTGTTTACAAGGAACGTACCAATGTTCAATGAATAGGATGAATAATATTAAAAGAAAGATAATCTCGGACTTTTGTTGTGCTCTTTGTGCCAGAGGAGTATTTAATGGAATTTCAACCAGAATGAGTTTCCCAAAAACTATTCCCATGAGCATACCCAGAGCTAGACCGATTGATGGATATACAAATCCGATAATCATTCCAATACAAACTCCGATGGTTTGCCATCGGTTGGTTATACTGTTCTTTTGAGTTTGTGCTTCCATTATTTCTTGTTTTGTGTGTCGGCCAGCAAATTTATGTTGTTGTCTTCACGGTAAATACTTTGTTGTTTGTTGTTGTTGAAGGCGCTTTCCTTGACGTTCCATTCGGCATAGTTGAGTTTGGTTTCATACACTCCGGGAGTTACTGTAAGTAAATAAGCCGGTTTCCACAGTTCCCGATAAGCATCCCAGCGATAGGCTTTTTTCTTAATTACCTGACCATTTTCATCGTGTTTGTACTCATACTTCAATTTGCGTGTCAATGTTTTGCCGTCTTCATTCAGTGTATACACTGTTGTGTTTGTGCCGTCTTGACCGTAGATGTACTTCGTGTTTCCTGTTTGTGCGTTTGCTGTTGTTGTACAACTCATCATCACTACTGCAATTGCTGCTACTAAACCTGATTTAAATACTGACTTTTTCATTTTACTTTGTGTTTTAAATGTTTGTGTTTGTTCTTTCTTGTTTTTCGATATTCATTTATCGTTTATCGATATGCAAATGTACATCTTATTTTGATACTACAAAAGAAAAACAAGAAAAAATTATCGAAAAACGATAAAAATATATCCTTTATCATACTTTATAAGACAAAAATGAATGAAGAAACGTTTTTTATGCGAGAAGAGAGGGGTGGAAGGGGGAGGTTACATCTTTCGGGAAGAAAACCACTTATATATTTTTTCGGAAAAGTAAGTGCACTTGCTTTTTTCCGTCATATTAAAGAAGAATTTTAGCGGTTTCCTCCCTGTCTTTGTGCATTTGGGCGATGAGCTCATCTATTGTGCCATATTTTTCTTCAGGGCGAAGATACTTTACGAACTCTATGCGCATTTCTTTGTGGTAGATATCCTCCGAGAAATTGAGGATGTTTACCTCGATACTTACATTGTTGCCATTATTGATAGTAGGGCGGTGTCCTATGTTTAACATTCCTACCCATTTTTTCCCCTCCACATACACGTATACTGCATAAACTCCTTCCGAGGGAATTAATTTGTCGCTACAATCCACTTGCAAGTTAGCTGTGGGGAATCCTATTTTTCTGCCTACTTTGTAGCCATCTACCACCGTTCCATCCAGATAATAGTTGTACCCTAGAAATTGGGCAGCCTGACTTACTTTGCCTTCTTTTAACAGCTGACGGATGACTGAGGAACTGATTTTATCCTCTCCGTCTGTATAAGCTCGCGCGCGCACTATATATATATTTAATTCCTCGCCATAACGGCAATAATCTTCAAAACTTTCACTGCGGTTGTGGCCGAAACGATGGTCATAGCCTATAACTAAGGTGTGAATATTGAATTTGTTACGTAGTAACTGCATGAATTCCCGGGCCGAAAGCAGCGAAAGTTTTTGTGTAAAAGGAAGAAGGAGGCAGTAATCTATTTGCGTCGTTTCCAATAACTCAAGTTTTTCCTTGGGTGAAGAGAGCAGTTGTGGATGATAAGTGGTTTGTATCACTTGTCTGGGATGCATAGGAAAAGTGACCAATGCAGAATATAATCCATCCTTGTCTGCGACCTCTTTTACTTGATTGATAAGAAAGCGGTGTCCACGATGCACCCCGTCAAAGAAGCCGATAGTGGCAACTGAAGGGGGTAATGCTTGATGGTTTATATCTGATATTATTTCCATTATTCAAAAAGTGAACTTAAATTTTCTCCAATATGATAGTGATGGGATTGTATACCAAGTGACATAGCTGCCTGGCAATTAGCTTCCGAGTCGTCTATAAAGAACGTTTCTTCAGGCAGGATGTTTGCCTCTTTCATCATTTGCTCATAAATGTTTTTTTCGGGCTTGGCTTTATGCATCTCGAAAGACAGAAAAGTATCTTCAAAAAAATCATTTACGCGGAAACCTCGATAACTGAACATCTGCTCGCAGGCATACTCCCAATGTATCCGATTAGTATTACTAAGCAGATAAACCATATAGTGTTCGCGCAATTCTAGTAATAAGTCCAGCTTCTCACGAGGAATATCAAGTAGCATCAGGTTCCACATATCATCAATTTTACGGTCGGTCAGTGATTCGCTGGCCTCCTTGCGAATGGCTGACCGGAATTCTTCCGGACTGATCTCACCTAATTCAAATAGGGAAAAGAAACCTTTTCCCTTGAACTGGCATACCTGTTTCTCGATATCTTGGAATCCTGCTTTGCGAAAAGCATTCAGGCAATTGTCAAAATCCAGATTTATTAATACTCCTCCTAAATCAAAAACGACATTTTTAATCTTACTGTCCATAACTCTTTATGTGCTTAATTCTCTTTCTTAGTTTTTTTTCTGTATTCGTTTTATCCAACGGTGAATTTCACCAATCCACAATACGAATGACGTTCCTGCGATAATATAAATCCAAGTAATAAAATCCATAGGTTCGGTACGGAATACTTTACCTCCGAATTCGACAATTAGAATTTGTCCGACCAAAATAATGATAGCTACACTCAGCATACCCAATGCATGACGGGAATCCTTAAATACAGAATGGTTGGTCCCGAAAACACTGGTGTTGAACAGATTCCAAAATTGTAGCATCACGAAGATTGTGAAAAATTGCGTTAAAGCTTGTCCTACTAAATCTGCTGGCATCTGTTTGATAATGACAATTAATGTCATCAGTATAGCAAGGAAGCAGAAGCCTACGCCTAGTATATTTTTGCGCATGACCTTAGTGATGATGAAGTCGTCGGTCTTGCGTGGCTTTTCATTCATGACATCGGCACTGGGGGGGATAGATGCCAAAGCCATGGCGGCAAAAGTATCCATGATAAGATTTACCCAAAGCATCTGTGTTACTGTTAATGGTAGTTCTGTACCAAAGAAAGCTCCTAATAAAACACTGGCTAAAGCGACCACGTTGATAGTCAGCTGGAATACGATGAAGCGCTGAATGTTTTTATAAAGAGAGCGTCCCCACATTACTGCGGTGGCAATACTATGGAACGAGTCATCCAGTAGGGTGATATCACTTGCTTCTTTGGCCACTGATGTACCGGTTCCCATGGAAAGACCTACTTGAGCATGATTCAGTGCCGGGGCATCGTTTGTTCCGTCTCCGGTTACTGCTACTACGGCTCCTTTTTGTTGCAATAGTTGGACCAAACGTTGCTTGTCCATAGGACGTGCACGACTCATAACTTTCAAGTCAAGTACGCGGTCCAAAGCTTCTTCATCGCTTAATGCGGCGAATTCTACCCCTGTTATGCGGTTCCGGTCTGTATCTTCAGGTTTCCATAGCCCTATTTGGCGAGCAATTTCAGTAGCTGTTCCCGGAGTGTCTCCTGTAACAATTTTCACACCGATACCTGCCGATTGACATTTTTGTACGGCTTCCGGTACATCTGGACGAATAGGGTCGCTGATAGCTACGATACCTAGGAAAATCATATTTCCTTCATTGACAAGTTCGGCACAATCATTGCCGGAGTTTTCAGGAATAAATTTGTAAGCCAACCCTAAGGTACGCATTGCCTTGTTCTGGTAGGCCAGCAAATCGGCATTGTAATGAGTCAGTTCCTCAGGAGAGAGGTTACATTTTCCCATTACAATTTCGGGAGCTCCTTTTATATAGAGTACCTTTTTCTGTTGAATAGGTGAATCTACTAATGTAGCCATGTACTTACGTTCTGTAGAGAAAGTAAGTTGATTGATTACTTTTGCATTTTCACGTAGTTCCAAATAGTTCTTGCCTTGTTCATTTAGCCAAAGCAATAAGGCTATTTCAGTAGGGTTACCCACTCCGGATGGTTTTTTGCTTTCTCCTGTTTCTTCAAGGAAAGCTGTAGAGTTGGCACTGATACCTTCGGCTATTAAATCTGCTTTGGTAGCATCAAGCTTCGCTTCATGTACCTGCATCAGGTTTTGTGTCAATGTACCTGTCTTGTCGGTACAAATCACAGTAATGGCACCCATTGTTTCGCAAGCATGCATTTTACGTACCAAGTTATTGGTTTTCAGCATACGGCGCATATTCAGTGCAAGACTTAAAGTGACACTCATCGGTAAGCCTTCAGGAACGGCTACTACAATTAAAGTGACAGCCATCATGAAGTATTTCAGTACAATGCGGGCAATTGCCATCCACCCATGCCAGTCAGTTATTTCATTTACGTTGAGGTAGGAGTAAAGATCTTTTGCTGTAAAAACAATAAAGGTGAGCGTGGCGATAGTAAAACCAATTTTTCCGATGAAACCGGCCAATTTGGTTAATTGGATATTCAATGGAGTTTCTTCTTCACTTTGTTCGGTAGCCTGACGTGCTACTTTTCCTATTTCGGTGGAATCTCCCACACGTTCTACCTTCATTATTCCATGTCCGTCAACCACTGTGGTGCCACGCATCACCTCATTGCTGGGGTAAGTGGCCTCTTCATCAAATAGTTCTTCATTGATAGTTTTGTTGACCATCAATTCTCCTGTCAAATTGGATTCATTCACTTGCAGGGAAATAGCTTCCAGCAAGATTCCGTCGGCAGGGATCTCTTCACCTGTATTCAGCACTACAATATCACCCACTACAATCTCTTTACGAGGAATTTCCCGTACTTTCCCATTTCTGATAACTGTGACTGGTGTTTCTTCACCTACAGCATTCAGTAAGTCGAACTTCTTGTTTGCGTCGTATTCAAAGTAGAATCCGATACCAGTTGCCAGAAAGATAGCAAAGAAAATACCGATTGTTTCCGCATACTCATTTTCAATAATGGAAATCACTAAAGAAAAGAATGCTGCGACTAAAAGAATACGTATAACCGGGTCGCGGAACTTTTCCAGATAAAGTTTCCACATGGAGGGACGTTTGGGAGGTGTCAGGAGGTTAGTCCCATGTTTCTCCCTACTGATAAGGACTTCTTTGTCCGAAAGCCCTGTTAGGGCTGTTTCCTGTTTTTTTTGTGCCATATGGCTTTGCAGAATTAATTAATGGAGCACAAAAATACAATTTATATCCTTACGAATTAGGGAATTAAATCTTTTTATCAAAATTTGGGCGCTAAATCTTGCAAGTTTCAGGAGAATATACTACTTTTGCAACTGCTAACAAGAAATTGTGAGCACGGACTTGTAGCTCAGTTGGTTAGAGCAACAGACTCATAATCTGGAGGTCCCTGGTTCAAGCCCAGGCTGGTCCACAAAGCATAAAACAAAGGAAATCAAGCCGTTACAAAGAGATTTGTAGCGGCTTTTTTCTTTGCACACAAAAGTTCATTGCACACAATTTGCACACAGCTTCCGAGAAGTACTGATAATCAATGATAAACGAAACACACCGGTAAATTACATCGCATTTCATCTCGTTTCTTTCTTTCATAACTATTGCCTTACCGGTTGAGGTTTTTCACCGATAGTATAATACAAATAAAAGGGATAAGCTACACACCGATAGTTATCCCTTTTATTCTCAAAATCACTTTTTGATAGGAGGAATGAGCCCGTATTTTGCGGCTATTTCAAATAAGCGGTCACTGTTATATCGATACTGCCCCACTATCATAGCGGAATATTCACTATCAGTTTCATCATAGTCATAATTGGGATAAAAACTACTAACCTTATGGAATAAAGCCCTACCTTCCTCATCAAACATATTCTTAATGATATTGCCAATAGCAATCCAATCGTTGTAATAATAAGTAATATCCACTTGACTTCATCAATATAAAGTTCGCGTTCCCTTTGAGCTTCCTCATGTTCTTTGATATTCCTTTCCAACCGCTCAAAGTAAGCGTCACCGAGTCCTTTCTCTTCAAGTGTTTTATCAAACATATCAATGATTTCATCTGAAAATTCTTCTTCATCGTCATCTTCGGTCCAATCATCCAAAGTGGCAAATATATCTTCCCCGTTATCTTCTTTCTCTGGTGAAGAAGTATCTTCAACCTCTGTTTCATCCTCGCACTCAATATCCGGCCCTAACATATCGATAAGCTCGTCAATGGTATACTCTCTTTTTTCTGGAGTATTCTCCGCAACGTCTTCTTGGGTAGTAGGCTCGTTTACGCTCGCTTCCTGTTCTTGAACAACAACAGGCTTTTCTTCTACTGCTTTCTTTTTCTTTGGAGATTTCTTTTTAGCTCCTACAACCTCAGTAGTCAAAGGTTGTTCTTCTTGGGTTCTTTTCTTACGTGTCATAACTTTATTTATTTTGACATTAATAATTTTCCGAGTAATTGAATTTTCGGTTAATACATATATCCACGATATTGTCAGAATATAAGGGAATAGGGTATTTTAACTATATTATTAAGCCCTCGCACCAGTAATTTAGCACAAAGAAAGCTCGGTTATCCTAATGAGTAGGTATTACCGGGCAAAGAGAGAAGACAGCTCATATAAGCTATATAGGCTATAAAAACGAGGTCAAAAGGTTGGTGTTCTTAGTTCGCTCTTCTTTCTCAAAGCTCGCCAGATATGCTTCTGTAGTTCTTAGTCGGTATGCCCCAAAGACTCGCTTATATACGAGATATTGACTCCGCTTCGTTTCAATACGGTTGCGTATGAGTGTCTTGCGGTGTATGTGGTAATGTTGCCGATTCCCAATTCTTCACCTATCAACTTCATACGCTTGTTTATTCGTTTTACTACATCACGAGTTATGGCTTTAGCTTCAATTGCCGTTTCATTCCCTTTCATATATGGAAATATATAATTGTCAGGTAGAGGCTTATTTCCCCATTTATCAATGACAGCCTGCATTTGTACTGAAATAGTTGCTCGTATCTCTTTTCTGTTTTTTGTTGTGCGCTCTGTTTTCTGCCTTACAAAGCATATCTCACCGTCCACAATATCCGAGAACTTTAGTTTCAGCATGTCTGTCGGATTGATACCGTTACACAAGTAAATGAATATCCAAAGGTCTTTATACCTATTAGTCGTTTCATTTCCGCTCTTATAATCGAAAATAGCTTTCAACTGTTTCTTTGTCAAGCCTTTCTTTCTTCTAATACCGGTCTTTATCTCAAACAAGCCTTTTCCAAATGGGTATTGCGACTCTTTGATAACTCCGGCTCTCTTTGCTTCATTCATCAAAGTACGAATATTCCTCATGTGCATACCGATTGTAGAAACGCTTCTTGTCTTTGACCAAAGTTTCTCACATTTCTGCAACCATTCAACAGTAATGGCACTGAACGGAATATCTTTTCCTCCAACTTCTTCAACCATAACTAAAGTACATTTGAAGAATTGCATTGTTCCGATTCTATCTTCGCTTTTCAATTCCTCAATTTTTGCTCTTATGACACTATTTAGAGTGTCTCCGGTTGCCTTTCCCAAACGTAAATTAAGCGTATTGAAAGAGAATATTCCCTTTTCTGCCAGTGCTTCAACATTCATCCGGACTAAAGAAAAACAGCTTTCAATGGCTTGTTTGATTTTTCTGTATTCAAACGATTTACTGCCCGGCAGCTTGTTCCATTCTTCTTTTGTCATACAAATGCCAATGGAATCATATTTTGGCCTCTTCTGATAATAACCCTTGATTTTAACAGGATATTTACCCTCCTTGTTGATTGTACGTGCACCCAGTACCGTAGAAACTACGACACCATCTTTAGAATAATTGAACATGATTTTTAGTAATTACATGCAAGTGGAATTGCTTGCAATAATCTATATATCTATTTTTTGAGGGAAATATAGACGGGTTTGAAACGTTTTGAAGCCTTTTGAATAGTTTAGATATTTTCTTCAAGAGGTTTAAGCAAAGATGCAAATTATATGATATAATACTACACTTTTTATCATAAAAACTAAGATTTTCTTTTAATCGGCTGATTGATAAAGCGTAAAGAGCGATAAGCCTGGTAATTGGTAGCGATTTGGTAGCGGTGCTAATTTCAGTGCATTGCTTTGCTTCACTTTTAGAACTGATACAAATATACTAATTTTGACCGAAAAAGAAAAAAACAGGAGATTTTTAGTTTTCTGTGTAAACGGAAAAACAAGAAAAGTGTAAGTAACAGAATAAGTGCAAAAAAGGATTTGCACCTATTCTTGTTACTAAAAATGTAAATCATTGATTTTTAGGATGTAATTCATTGGTGCAAGGTGCAGCTATATACAGATATAGCTGCACCTTGCACCAATGAATTGACTTGTCCTAAAATAACCTTACAGCTCCTCTCTATTTCTCTTATTATACTTTGACACATTACATGAAACATAGAAATTTGCCATAATCATCTCCTTTGTAATATAAATCTAAGGTATTTTTATTTGATGTATTTATCTTATTGTATAATATTTTGTTTATATATTCCAAACTATTAGGCCATATTGATAAATTATAGGGCTAAAATGATAATCAATAATATTTTATCTTGTTTTTTCTTTGCACAATAAATAATGGGCTGCGTATTATATTCAATAAATATATTGTTGTTAATTAGATAATTTGTTTGCCTTAGATGATTAATATTCTTCTTGGCAAGATTTATAGATATATTATTTTTATCAATTATTGTTGTAAATATAAATATGAAAAGTAAATTCACATTATGGAGTGTTGTATTGCTCTTGGCCGGATTTATATTTGTAGGATGTGACAATGAACGAACGGAAAACGCATCTGATTTTCAGACAGGAATTCATAAAATTGTAATCCAACAGTCCGGTGACACAGATTCATTTGAAGTGAGTGTAAGTATCGGTGGTGCTGACAAGGGTGGTCCCGCCAAGTTGTACAATGACAAGGGAGAATACATTGGTGATTCCTATTCTGCCCAAATAAGGACGGCAACCATGTCTTGTCGTACAAATGGGAACGCGTTTTTCATGACCTGTGCCGGTTCGGTTTCCAGTATCTCGGAGGCGGGTAAACGACTTCATATAACAGTAATAGGCTACATTGACGACAAGGAGGTTAACCGTTTGGAAAAAGAATATATAACAGATGGTAATACCCTTATTGAAACTTTCAGCGTTTCAACCAAGGAGATATGATCCGGGTAGAATACAGAACTTGTATTAAAAAGAGCATAACGCCTGAACATGTTTCTTATCGAACTTTTTTTCCTAACTAAATAATTTATGAATACACTTCAAAAAACAGCGGGAGCAATTCTGTCGCTCTCGCTATTGTGTGGGATGCAGGTTTATGCGTTCCCTGACTACCCTTCCCTGAGGGGACAAATTATCGAACAGAGTGATATCTGTCAAGGAGTTGTCAAAGATGCCAATGGCGAAAGCATTATCGGCGCATCCGTACTTGTCAAAGGGACGACAAACGGCAGCATTACGGGACTTGACGGTGATTTTTCCCTTAGGAACGTAAAAAAAGGGGATATAATTGTTGTTTCTTATGTCGGCTATCAGAGCCAGGAAATAGCCTGGACAGGTGGCCCGTTAAACATCGTTTTGAAGGAAGATGCCGAAGTGCTTGACGAGGTGGTTGTTATTGGCTATGGTGCTGTAAGAAAAGCTGATATGGCCGGTTCCGTAGCCGTGCTGGACAACAAAAATTTCAAGGACCAGCCTATAACCCAGGTTGCAGACGCTCTTCAGGGGCGTGTCAGTGGCGTTCATGTTGAGAACAGCGGCGTCCCCGGGGGAAGCGTGAAAATCCGCATCCGCGGTGCTAACTCCATCAGCAAAAGCAACGACCCTTTGTATGTGGTTGACGGAATCGTCCGCGAAAGCGGTTTGGACGGTATCAATCCCGAGGACATCCGTTCGATGCAGGTTCTCAAAGATGCATCGTCCACTGCCATATACGGTTCCAGGGGGTCGAACGGGGTCGTTCTGATCACTACCAAGAGTGGTAAGGCCGGTGTGCGTGAAATTATGTTCGACGCATCAGTGGGAGTTTCCAATGTATATAAGAGATACGATATCCTTGGAGCATACGATTACGCTCTGGCGCTCAAGGAGGTCAAAGGTATTGATTTCTCAAACGAAGAGATGCAATCCTATCAGAACGGAACGGCGGGCATCGACTGGCAGGATGAGATTTTCCGTACGGGGATCACCCAGAATTACAAGTTGGCTCTTTCCAATGGTAGCGAGAAGACCCAATATTACATTTCCGCCAACTACATGAGCCAGGAAGGTGTGGTCATTGAATCGAAGAACGAGCGTTATCAGGCGAAGGCGAATCTTTCCTCACAGCTTACCGACTGGCTGCATATCACGGCTGACATCAATGCTTCCCACGGTCTGCGTCGCGGGGGATCTTTTGCCTCCGGTAAGGATAATCCGATCTGGATTGCTTTGAACTATTCGCCTACCATGACGATGATGGCCGAAAACGGGAACTATAACACCGATACTTATAATTCCATAGCTTCCAACCCGGTCGGTATCCTAAAGTTGCAGTCGGGAGAGACAATGACCAATGTTTTCAACGGACGTGTTGATTTGCGCCTTGATATAATGAAGGGGCTGACATTCACCACAACCAATGGCGTGGACTATTATGACGGGAAAAGTTATAGTTTCAGCTCCAAACGAGTGGGGACCAAGAGTGGTATGGGCAACAATGACACTTACCGCCTGATGCTGCAGAGTTCCAACAACCTGACATATACGGGTTCCTGGAACGACCATCATCTGACAGCCACGGCCGTATATGAGGTGACCTCCTCCGAAACCAGGACAATGGGTATAACCGGTAACAACCTGCTGACCGAGGGTGTGGGCTGGTGGAATGTGGGTATGGCTTCCTCTCGTGATGCAAACAATGGTTACGAGCAATGGGCGCTGATGTCGGGAGTGACCCGTGTCATGTACAATTATAAGGACCGTTATATGCTTACCGGAACATTTCGTGCCGACGGTTCTTCTCGCTTTGCCAAAAAGAAATGGGGGTACTTTCCTTCTATTGCCGCAGCTTGGACGTTGAGCAATGAGGATTTCATGAAGGATGTTTCCTCGGTTCAGGACATTAAACTTCGCGCCAGTTATGGTATTGTGGGTAGTCAGGCTATCAGTCCTTATGCGACCATGGGCCTTATGAGTGCTACTGCATACAATTTTGGAACCAACAGTAATTTTACCGGTTATTGGGCAAATGACATAGCGACTCCTGAGCTTACGTGGGAGAAGACCAAACAGTTCGACCTGGGCTTGGAGTTCTCCCTGTTTGACAGGCGGCTGAATTTCAGTGTGGACTATTTCTATAAACGCACTACAGATGCGTTGCTTAAAAGAAGTATCCCCGGATATGTCGGCGGTAACTCTTTTTGGGTGAATGACGGCGAAATCAGTAATCGTGGTATTGATTTGAGCGTGACCGCCCGGATTATACAGAATGACCGGTTCCAATGGACCTCCACCTTGAACGGTACTTATTTGAAGAACCGCGTGGAACGCCTTTCCGGTGGTGAGAATGATTTCATCAACGGCTCCAGTCCGGCTGCCGGTATGGTTGATTATGCCACCATTATCAAGCCGGGTGAGGCCATCGGTACTTTTTGGGGATATGAATGGACCGGCTTGGATGAAAAGGGACATGACACCTACACGGATGTAGATGGCAATCAGATGATAGACGGTGGCGACCGCAAGGTCATCGGCAAGGCCAATCCCGATTTCACCCTGGGATGGAACAACTCCCTGTCTTATAAAAACTGGGATCTGAACCTGTTCTTCAACGGATCTTTCGGAGCCAAGCGTTTGAATCTTGTAAGATATACGATGGCTTCGGCCGAAGGGAATTCCCGTTTTGTAACTCTGGCAGACGCCTATCTGAAGGGATTCGACAAGATTGGCTCTTCGGCAACATACCCGAGCCTGACCGAAGGTGGAAATAATCTGCAGCCGGTTTCAACCAAATGGCTGGAGAACGCGGACTTCCTTCGTCTGGAGAATATCAGTCTTTCATACACTTTCCCCAAAAAGACAACGGGATTTGCTGATTTGCGGCTTACTTTCAGCTGTCAGAACCTTTTTACAATAACCGGGTACAAGGGGATGGATCCGGCCGGTACTACCTTCTCGAACAGCAGCGTTGACGTTGACGCGGGTATTGACATGGGAGCCTATCCTTCCCCAAGAACATTCACATTCGGTCTCCGGATGAATTTTTAAATCTAAAATAGAAGAACTTATGAAAATAAAAATAATAGCAGGCACTATGGTTGCCCTGTCATTTTCACTGATGTCGTGCAGTGATTTCTTAACGGAAGATCCCAGGGGAAAACTCACTCCGGAAAACTTCTTCTCTACCCAGGATGAATTGAACATGAGCATATATGCCCTTTACCAGAAAGTCAATCTTTCACAGGTATATACGAACATGCAGCTGCCCCAGTGGCAGGGGGATGATATAACGACCAATCCGGGGAGCAACAAACAGCCTGCCGCAGAAATGGACAAGTTTGCCGCAGCAAACAACAACAAGGGTGTCAAAGATGCGTGGAACATGCATTATGCCATTGTAAAGGCTGCCAATTTGATCATACAGGGGGCCTCTAAAACACCTACCACTCAAGATGAGATAAATATCGCCCTCGGGCAGGCTAAATTCTGGAGGGCATACGCTTATTTTACCCTGGTGCGACTTTGGGGACCGCTGCCGATGAATCTGGACAATGTCAACGATGATTATACCAAACCTCTATCCCCCGTGGAAGAAGTGTATGGTCATATTGTGCAGGACCTGACCGAAGCTGAGGCCGTATTGCCTACGGGTTACAGTGGCAGCCCCCGCTTTCTGAACGGAGTGAATGTGTATGTAACCCGGCAGGCAGCCAAATCTACTTTGGCAGCAGTGTATATGGCTATGGCCGGCTGGCCGATGAACAAAACGGAATATTACGCAAAGGCTGCTGAAAAGGCGAAGGAGGTCATTGAGGGTGTGAACAGAGGTGAATACGAGTATAAGCTCGATAAGGATTACAAAGATGTGTATGCTATGAGCAATAACTATAATAATGAGACGGTGCTCGGCATAAATTATTCACCGTTCGTGGATTGGGCACAGGATTCGGAGCTTACTTCATGTAACCAGTTTGAATCGCTGGGCGGCTGGGGAGACGCCTGGGGTGAAATTCGTTTCTGGAAGGAGTTTCCTGACGGTCCGAGAAAAGATGCGACTTATGATCCCAAGATTCGTCTGAAAGACGGAACGTTGGTTGACTGGTGGGAGTTGAAGGAGGACGGTACCCCTGTCGTTCCGGAACATCACCCCATGTTCAGTATATTCTCCGTCAACTGGGATCCTGCGTCAAAAGTGAATACCAGTGCCCCGTATGATTATACAAAACCGGCCAGTCAGAACATGTGTAATGACCATCGGCATAGAATCATTCGTTATTCGGAGGTTTTGTTGTGGTATGCGGAAGCCAAGGCCAGGACGGGGCAGACGGACGAGTTGGCATTCAAGTGTCTGAATGATGTCCGCGAGCGTGCCGGACTGGAACCGCTCACCGGACTTTCTGCAGATGACCTTGCCGAAGCGGCTTATAAGGAGCATGGTTGGGAGGTGGCAGGCTACTGGGTGGCCCTTGTCACACGCCGTGCGGACCAGTTCCGTATGAACAGACTGAAAGACACCTTTAAGGAAAGAGCGGAGAACACGGCTGTTGAAGTCGCCGACGGGATCCTGGTAAAGGAGTCTGTAGAATATACGAACAGGACATGGAGTGACAATCTGATGTATCTTCCATATCCTGATATGGATTCCCAGAAAAACCCGAATCTGGTAAGGTGATTTTTTATTTTAAGCCAGAGGGCACCCGCCAATCACCAGTTGATTGGCGGGTCGCTCCTCTGATTTTCAATGTATAATTTTTTAATATCATGTACTAAATTTTGAATTGTTTTTTCCGTGTTCTCTGCTCCTGCCTTTCCGGTCATATGTTTTCGGAAAGAAGGGTATGTGACCTGCACGTGACTTTTGAGCTGATAGGGGAATGGGGTGTGGAGATCGTTCCCGTGGCATTATTGTTCATTCTTATGTTTTTCTCCCTTTTGGAAACTCAGGAGGTATCATTCCCGTCCCCATTGATATCCATGTTTGCGGATAGTCATTTGTAACGTGCTTGCGGCATGATAATGCCGGAAATCATGGACAAACGCATAATAGGTACACATTCGATTTTTAGTAATAACGGATTGGAATCATGAACATTCTGAAGTTACAAGGATTGGACGGTCGGCTTTTTGACCTTGTCGCGCCTTTGGTAATGAACCCGGCCGTATTGCGGCAAAATAATAATTACCCTTTCAAAACGACGCGTAACCATGTCTGGTACATTGCCATGGATGAGCAAAGGGTGTTGGGATTCATGCCCGTGAAAATGACCTTGACAAACAATTGCATAGATAACTACTATATTAGCGGGGATAACTCCTCTGTAATAGAGGTGTTATTGGACCGTATTATCCATGATTTTTCTTCTGATGGTTCCCTTGTGGCCGTTGTACACGAACGCCACGTGGAAGACTTTTCAATGAAGAATTTTATCCCCTGTGTCGAGTGGAAGAAGTATGTCAAGATGCGTTATCATGAAGGAGGTGGGGCATGATGCGCCGGATGGATGTCCACGAGGCCGCCAACCGGAGATTGAAGATCATCTTTGACTATTTTGATTACGTGTATGTCTCTTTTTCCGGTGGCAAGGATAGCGGTATCCTTCTCCATTTGTGCATGGATTATATCCGCATGCATGCACCCGGTAGAAAACTGGGTGTGTTCCACATGGATTACGAGGTGCAGTACCGCCAGAGCACGGAGTACGTGGAAAGGATGTTTTCCAACAACCGGGATATCCTTGAAGTGTTCCACTGTTGTGTCCCCTTCAAGGTACCCACATGTACTTCCATGTACCAGCAGTACTGGCGTCCCTGGCAAGAGGGGTACCAGAATATCTGGGTTCGCCAGATGCCGGGCACCGCTCTTACCGTGAAAGATTTTGATTTCTGGAACGACAGCCTGTGGGATTACGACTTCCAGTCTCTTTTCCCTTCCTGGATACGTCGTAAGAAGGGATGCAAGCGTGTTTGCTGCCTCGTGGGGATCCGCACGCAGGAGAGCTTCAACCGGTGGCGGGCGATTCATTCCGACAAGAATTACCGTAAGCTGGCCAACTACAAGTGGACTCACCGTGTAGGATATTACACTTATAACGCCTACCCGATATACGACTGGAAGACAACGGACGTGTGGACGGGGTATGCCCGGTATGGTTGGGATTATAACCGTTTGTATGACTTGTATTACCAGGCCGGGATTCCCTTGTCCCGCCAGAGGGTGGCCAGCCCGTTTATCTCACAGGCCGTTTCGACCCTACATCTTTATAAAGTTATTGATCCGGATACCTGGGGACGCATGGTCAGCCGGGTCAACGGCGTCAGTTTCGCCGGAATGTACGGGAACACGGTTGCGATGGGCTGGCGCTCCATCAGTTGTCCGGACGGGTTCACGTGGAAAGAGTACATGTACTTCCTCCTTGACACGCTTCCCCGGGCGACAAGGGAGAACTACCTGGAGAAACTGAGAGTGAGCCAGAAATTCTGGAGAGAAAAAGGAGGCTGCCTGGGAGAGGAAACGATCGGGAAGCTGCGTGCGGCCGGTGTACCGTTCACGGTGGAAGAATGCACGACATACCGGACTGACAAGAGGCCCGTCCGCATGGAGTATATAGACGAGATAGATATCCCTGAATTTCGTGAAATACCCACTTACAAACGAATGTGCGTCTGCATCCTGAAAAACGATCATACCTGCAAGTATATGGGTTTCACGCAGACCAAACGGGAGAGGGAGATGAAAGAGAGAGTTTTGAAAAGATATAAATTGTGATTGTCATGTCAAGTTTTAAAAGTCCGGCGTATAACGTCAAGGCCGTGCCAGTCGAGAAAATCGTGGCCAACAGCTATAACCCGAATGTCGTTGCTCCCCCGGAGATGAAGCTGTTGGAACTGTCCATCTGGGAAGACGGTTACACGATGCCCCTCGTGTGTTATTACCGGGAAGAAGAGGATATCTACGAGCTGGTTGACGGTTACCACCGCTATCTGGTTATGAAAACATCCGTCAGGATTTACAAGCGCGAGAACGGATTGCTGCCTGTAACGGTCATAAACAAAGACATCTCGAACAGGATGGCCTCGACTATCCGTCATAACAGGGCCAGGGGAATGCACTCGCTGGAACTTATGACAGGTATTGTGGCGGAACTGTCAAAATCGGGTATGTCCGACAGCTGGATCATGCGCAACATAGGCATGGACAAGAACGAGTTACTCCGTTTCAAACAAATCTCAGGTCTGGCTGAATTGTTTCGTGACAGGAGTTTCGGGCTCTCGGACGACTGGTTGGAGGAATAAAACGGTCTGTCTGGTATCCGTAACAAATATACATGGTGTTTATGCTTGCAAATCATTATTTGTAGGTATTGCGAGTGATGATTAAAACCGTTAATTTTGCAAACTAATGGATCGTACGAAAAAAAGACAGAGACAGCGGGCTGTCATAGCATGTATGTTGTTGCTGACATTGATGCCCTTTTTCCTCGTGAAAGCTTTTCATGTTCACGGGGAACATTCGTGCGTATCCCATAACGAACAGGGACACTCCCGTCACGATTCTCCTGAAAATTGTACCATCTGTCTCTTTACGCTCTCCCCGTTTGTCGAGGCAGGGATTTTTATATACGATTATATTCCGACTGGCAGGCCTGTAAGGTATCTTATCTCCGGGGAAACAGATGTCATCGTCATTCTTTTCCCGCATTTCCTCCGTGCACCCCCTGTGTGTTTGTCATAACTCCCTTGAGGGATTCGCATGCCATCACTGTGATTGCGTGCAGGGGCTTTTCATGTCCTGTCTTAACAGATTATAACCCGTTTATATTTTTTCAAGTATGACATTTCATGCATATCTCCAGTATGTGTGCCTGCTTGTTGTCTGCCTATGTACCCTCCCTTCTCCCATGGAAGCACGGGTACAGGCTGACCGGCAATCGACGGGTACACGCGATACTCTGCTGGTCATTGACCAGGAAAGCGGGCTTCCCATTGAAGGGGCCTATATCCTGACCAGGGAACGGTTACTTGTCAGCTCCCCCCGTGGAATGATTGTTTTCGGTCATGGAACGTGTTTCATGGATACGGTCCTCGTGCAGTGCCTGGGTTACGGTTCCCGGCGTGTGCCTTTGAACGAGGTATTCAAAGAAAGCAGCATACATACCGTATGTCTCTCCCCGGACATACAAAAACTCGGGGAAGTGGTCGTGACCGGTGAACGTGCCGGGGCGTCACCCAACGTGGTGAGCCGGCGCCTTTCATCTCCCGAGATCAGGAACGCGCTGGGAACCTCGCTTGCCACCCTGCTCGAACGTGTCAGCGGGGTAAGTTCCATCAGCACGGGAACCACTGTATCCAAACCCGTTATCCAAGGAATGTACGGGAACCGGATACTGATCATCCATAACGGTGCCCGCCAGACCGGGCAGCAATGGGGGGCCGACCACGCTCCCGAAGTGGACATGAACGGCAGCTCCTCTGTTTCGGTAATCAAGGGCTCCGATGCGGTAAGATACGGTTCGGATGCCCTTGGAGGGATTATCGTCATGGAGCAGTCTCCGCTTCCTTTCAGAAAACGCTCCCTTCAAGGGGGAATCTCCGCACTTTACGGAAGTAACGGGCGTCGCTACGTGGCTACCGGACAGCTCGAAGGTGCTTTTCCCGGTGATTTCGCCTGGCGTCTGCAGGGAACCTGGTCAAATTCCGGGGACCGTTCCACTGCGCACTATCTTCTGAACAACACGGGAACCAGAGAGTATCACGCTTCCGCCTCTCTGGGCTATGACCGCGGACGTCTGAGAGTGGAAGGTTTCTACAGCCGCTTCTACAGCCGGACAGGGGTGATGCTCAGCGCCCAGATGGGGAGCGAGGACCTGCTGGCGGAACGTATCCGGCTTGGTCGCCCCCTGCACACGGATCCCTTCTCCCGTGGTATCAGGGCTCCCTGCCAGGAGGTCACCCATCAGATCACATTCGGCAGGATGCGGCTCGGCATGAAGAAGGGGGGAAGTATTCACTGGCAAAGTACCTGGCAGAAGGACGATAGGCAGGAAAACCGTGTCCGGCGGCTGGATTCTAACATTCCGGCGGTTTCCCTGCACCTGAATTCATTCCAGCATCTTCTGCGTTGGAAGCGGGATTACCGCTCCTGGCAAGTCGAGGCGGGAGGTCAGGTCATGTTCATCGAGAACCACAGCCGCGCGGGTACCGGATTCGTGCCCGTTATCCCGAACTACACGGAGACACAGGCAGGGATATACGGAATCGGGAAATATCACCTGGCCAGGGGAGGCGTTGAAGCAGGCCTCCGCCTGGATATGCAGGAAACCCGTGCCAGTGGTTATGACTGGACGGGAAGCCCCTATGGCGGGACAAGAAAGTTTAACAACGTGTCCTACAGCCTGGGAGGACACTATCAACTTTCCAGACGCTGGAGGCTCACCTCCAACTTCGGTCTGGCTTGGCGTGCCCCTCACGTGTATGAACTGTACAGCAACGGGAACGAGCTCGGGTCTGGGATGTTTGTCAGGGGAGACTCTGCGATGCACTCGGAAAGAAGCTACAAATGGATATCTTCCCTCCGTTACGGCGACGGGATGTTCAGCGTCTGTCTGGACGGTTACCTGCAATGGGTGGACGGCTATATCTATGACGGGCCGGAGAAAGAGACAGTCACCGTGATTTCGGGAGCATACCCGGTCTTCCAGTACAGGCAGACCCCGGCTTTCTTCCGCGGTATGGACTTTGACCTGCGTTTCACTCCGGGCGGTTCATGGGACTACCATGCCGTCGTCTCCTTTATACGGGCAAACGAACGGACAAAGGGTAATTATCTTCCTTATATTCCCTCCTTCCGTTTCAGCCATGAACTTGCGTGGATACACGAGACGAAATCGCATCTCAGGCTGCGTCTGAACATCAGGCACCGTTTCACCGCAAAACAGAGGCGGTTTGATCCGGACACGGATCTTATCCCGTATACTCCCCCGGCGTACCATCTCCTCGGGTTCGACGCTGCTCTTGAACTTCCCGTGAAACGGGGACACCAGGTCCGGTTCATGCTGTCGGCAGACAACCTCCTGAATCGTGAGTACAAGGAATACACCAACCGCTCGCGTTACTATGCGCATGATATGGGACGTGATGTGCGTTGCGGTGTAAACTGGATTTTTTAATTTATAACAACTATAATCAACACTAATAAATAAAAAGAAAAATGAGAACAATTGCATGTAAAACCGTGTGGGCACTTCTGATAGGAGTGTCCCTTGTCCTGTCGCTGAACTCTTGCAGCAAGGATCCTGTAATACCAGAAGACGAGACGAAGAACAAACTGCATGAGGACCCGGCAAAAATGACCGTCCGCCTCGTTGAATGCCACCTGCACGCTGACTGGAACGAGATACAGAAGGCCGGAGGTCCCCACCAAAATCCGGAATCCCCGGCCAGGTATATGAAACGTGTCCAGGAGATCACTTATGAACTGAAGACCGGCAGTGGATGGACCCTTGCTGAAGGAAGCCAGGGCAAGTTTTACGTTCAGAAAAACGGCGAATATAAAAATGGAAACAACTTTACCCCGGCCCCGGTTTACCTGATGTTTATCTATTACTACAATTCCAAAGGAGAGTTGATGAACGGCCAGTTCGTGGAGAACGGGCAGGAGAATATCCACCAGCATTTCTTCACCCCGGAGAACGTGAGACCTACCTTTGACGGGAAACCGGAAGCTGACGACAATGATCCGGAGGCACTGGTGGATTATCTCTATGTGGATACCACGCCCTGGGACAAGACCAAACATGACAACGAGGCGGAAATTACGGGAAGCACTAACCCGGTAGGATTAAAAGGAGTTATCCGGTTCCTGAAGGACCGCAAGGAGTTTGACCTGAAACTCCGCCTGTATCACGGCTACAATTCTAAAAAGAACCCGCAGACAAACGGCTTTGACCCGTTCTACAAGCCCTCCGGGGTATTGATCCAGCGTGGAACATGGGATATTAACCTGAGCATCCCGGTAGTGGTGTTTTGGAGCCGCGAGGAGTTTGTTGATGTGGACCCGGAGGCAGATGTGAACCTGATCGGGGAGGATAGCCTGGATGAAGACAGCAACCGCACGCTACACTCCATCATGAAAACCTTCAGTCTTACATGGAAGGAGGCGCTTGAGGAGTTCATTTCCTATACCTACCAGGCGGGGGATGTGGAAGCTGGATCCATATGGCTTTGATCATCTTGCGTAGGATGGAATTCTCTCTTTATCAATCTACAGGCGGCAGGTGGGGCCGCCTTTTTTGTCTTGTGCAACGAAAAAATCCCATCTGCCATGCTTAATCCCCGTGGTTTACTTGGGGATGTATTGGGACATGCTTTACCATCTCACCCTGTTCCATTTTTCATGTTTGGCAAGTTGAAAAAAATCCTATACATACAAGACGTACCGTTCCCTTACCGACGGGTCTGGAACCGACTTCCCGTCTTTCGTGCAATTTTCCCGCTTGGTTACTGAACTTTTTTGGTCTTTTTCCGATTTGATGCATATAAGTTTATGCTTCCTTTCCAGGAAACAAGGAAGCGTCAAATGTCTAACTAATAAAAAACTTATGGCAACAGTTAAAACAGTATTGGTAAAAGGAAGGAGCAACCGGTCCGGCAAATTCCCGTTAGTCGTGCAGGTTCTTCACAAGCGAAGGAAAAAGGTTGTTTATACAGGATTCAGTATCCCGGATACCCTGTTTGATCCCGTAAAAGGGAGGGTTATCGACGGCGGGGAAAACACCCCGGAGTCGATTCGGAGGATCAACAACAGGTGCGAAAGTATCTCAAGGGTACTGTTAAAGTGTATTTCAATGATAGAGAAGAAATCCCGGGAATACGAAATAGAGGACGTATTCAGGACTTACGGCGTGTTAACCCGCGAAGCCGGTTTTTATTTCTATTTTTCACGGAAAATCCGAGAGCTTCGTGAAAGCGGTCATGAGGGAACAGCCCGGGCATACGCCTCCAGCCTGCGTTCCATGCAGAGGTACCTGGGAAAAAAGGATTTTCCTTTCATAAAACTCTCTTCCCGGATCATTTCCGACTACCAGGGGAAACTACTCGCTTCGGGTATATGCGATAACACCATTGGTTTTTATCTGCATAATATCAAGGCTCTTTTCAGGAAGGGATGTCGGGAGATGGGCCTGGAACTTCCTTGCCCATTTCGCGATATAAGCATTAAAACGGAAAAAACTCTCAAACGCTCCCTTGATCCGGTTGTGATTAAAACACTATCCGCAATTGAACTGGAAAAGGACAGCCCGTTATCTCTTGCCCGGGACATTTTCATGTTCAGCTTTTACACGCGTGGAATGTCATTCGTCGATATTGCATTGCTAAAAAAGAGGCATGTTTTCCCGGGTGAAATCTGTTACAGGCGTCACAAGACCGATCAATTGATGCGGGTAGGTATAAACAAGGAGATCAGTCGTATCCTGGAAAGATACAAGAATGTACCGGGAGAATACATCTTCCCGTTGTTTCCGGCAGAACGGGATCCGTACGCTGGTTATAGAAGTGCCTACCATAGGATTCGTTACTCCCTGGGAAAGATTTCCCGGGTCATTGGTTTGGAATTCCCGCTGAGACTTCACGCGGCCCGCCATTCATGGGCCACGATAGCCAAGGTGAACGGTGCCTCGGTTCATGTTATTGGTGAGTGTCTGGGGCATACGTCGGAAAAAACGACCCGAATCTATCTGAAAGAACTGGATCATTCCGCACTGGATGCGGTTAATAATCAAGTGGCTGACTTCATTTTAGCGGTGGATGATTGACCGGGCCCGACCGCGAAAGATATCAGCTCAAATTCTTCAGTTCCCGTCTGGACGATGGACGGCGGTTAAGCACTCCCAAAGAGGCTTTTACCACCGATAATTTTACCATTCCCGGATGTTTCTGTAAATCCCGCCTTGGTGCACGTGGCGGGATTATACAGGAAAAAAAAGGAACACCTTATTTAGCTAATTTATCTTATACCGTCTTCAATTGAAAGATGGCTACGAGAGGGATTTACATGTTATGGTATCTACGTTTTGGACCGGCATCTGTTGGGTAAACAGATGATTTAATGGAATAATAATATTTTTCTACATTAGTTAAATTCTATTATATAAGATTTTTTTTCACTTTAATTATAGTATATTATCATAATATACGTATATTTGTTCCTGTTTCTTCACTCTCTCCCGTAGAGAGTGGAAAATTAAAAAAAACTTACAGCATGTGTTAAAAAAATAGCGTAATCCTTTTTTTATTTGGATTACGCTGCAAATTTAAAGACAATAATTTTGTTGGCTGTTTCCGTTTTGGCTCTATTATTTATCAATTTTTTATCTCCCCCATTCAGAGATTGTTTAACCGCCTTTTATCTGCTGTCTTAACTCTCTGGGAGAACATCCCAGACATCTTTTGCAAAATCTGGAGAAGTGGGCAAGAGAGGAAAACTCCAGTTCATTGGCAATGGTTCCCAACGGCAGGTCTGTAACTGAAAGTTTGTATTTGATTTCTCCCAACAACTGTTTCTGCATCCATTCGGCTGGAGCCTCTCCAAACTCCGCGGAAAACTGTCTTTTGAAGGCGGAAAGGGAGATATCACAGGCCGATGCGAGTTCTTTTACGGTCCTGCAACTCTTGTAATTGTTCAAGACCTTGTTTTTGAAGTCTTGCGAACGGCCTATAATCATATAGAAAAAATTCGCAAGTTCCTGTCTGGAATAGTAAAAGCGAATGTTCCAGAAAAGTTCCTTGAGTTTTATTTCGTGAAAATGGATACAGTTCGCTCCATCTTCCAGATAACACACCAGTAGTTCAAGAAATTTGCATAACCGATCCCTGATTTCAAGAGGTTCCATACGATATTCGACAATTTCCCTCAGGTGGTATAACTCTGAAAAGGAGGCCCTTTGACAGGGCCATACTCCCCCCTCGAACAGGGCAGCCACGATTTCACATTTTTCCAGTGATTGGGTGTTAAACAGGCTATCACGGCAAAAAAAGACCATCTCTCCTGATGAAACAGTGAACTGAAAACCGTTGCAGGAGAATTGCAGACTCCCCTTGAGTACGAACAGGATACAATCTTTTACCAATTTCTCCTCGTGGTTCAATCCTTCGTCAAATTTATAATACCGGAATCCCTCCTGCATAGATTTTGAGTAATTATAACAAGACGTGTGCTCGTTCAAATAAAAAAGTTCCATTGTTTCTGTTTTTGTTGCCTAATGAAAATATTAGTAATCTTATTTTCAGTTAGTTATATGATAAAATCTGTCCATGTTTCATCTTTTATTTCTTTTTAGTATCTATAACCGCTTTCCAGAGCGGATTTTGAAAAATTTTCCACTCTCTACGGGAGAGAGTGGAAAATTAAAAAGTCATCGAATAAAGGTTTACATTATGCGAATGAGTCATGAGATATTCAACATGGAATGGTCCAACAGGGATTCGATTTACCTGCATACTCGGGACGGTGTCCTCTATTCGGCTTTCGCCGGATCAGCTGAAAGACTTTTAAGTCTCGTGGGCGGGTTGCGTCCCTGCAGGTCCTTCTGGTGCGGGCAGGAGTTTCCGGCCGTCCACTCTATACGTGCAAGAAAGATTCTGGAGTCTTTTCCGGGAAGCTGCATTTTTATTAATGATTATTACATAAGGATAACTTTGGCTTGTCCTCTTATAAAATAAAGTAACGAAACAATGAATAACAGTATGATGAAACCGTTTTTTCTTCTGGTGTTTTTGCTTTGTTCGGCTGGTGCCTTCTCTCAAAAGGTTGCCTTGAAGAACAATCTGGCCTACGATGCCTTGAAAACTCCCAACCTCTCCTTGGAGTTCTCCATGGGGCGTAAATGGACCCTTGACACACAGGTGGGTATGAATTTCTTTTTCTACACGCGGGACGCCACGTCTTCCCGGTACAAGGCAAAGAAGTTCAGTCACTGGCTTGTCCAGCCGGAGCTCCGTTATTGGACCTGTGAAGTTTTCAACGGCTGGTTCTTCGGGTTGCATGCCCATGGCGGCCAGATGAATATCGGAGGTGTCGATGTCCCCTTCGTGCTTCAGAAAGGGGACGGAAACATGAAGGACCACCGTTACGAGGGTTATTTCTGGGGAGGCGGGTTGAGCGCCGGTTACCAGTGGGTGCTTTCCAACCGTTTCAATATCGAGGCCTCCTTGGGTATCGGTTACGTGCACGCCCGTTATGACAAGTACAAGTGTACCACCTGCGGGCAGAAGCTGGGCAAGGGGGATGCGGACTACATAGGTCCCACCAGGGCCGCCATTTCAATTATTTACATGTTGAAATAACTCCCTGAATCCGGGGACACAATTTTTTATTCTATCATGCTAAAAATGTATATCAATGAAACCTTACCATATTAACAAGAAGCAAATCCTTATCATGGGCTGCCTGGGAATGTTTCCCTTGTTTTCTTCCGCCCAGGACATTTTATCAACGTCAGGTACCTCGCGTTGGGATTATTCAAACAGCCGTGTGGAGCGTGAACCGGGTAGAGATGCGTTGGATATTACTTTCAGTGTCTTCCCCCTGGCAGGGCTTGGAAGCCAGGAAGTCGCTTACCTGTTCCCCGTCTATGTCTCGGCTGACGGGCGTGACAGCGTCCGCCTCGAACCGGTCTGCGTGGCCGGCAAGAGAAGATATAAGGTGATCAAGCGTCGAAAGGCGTTGGGCAACCTGAAACCCGGTAACCCCGGATCCGGCGAGGTCCGTTCCGCCAAGGTGCTGGAAAGTTCGGGCCTGACTGTGAAAAGGAGCGTCCCTTTTGAACGGTGGATGGCTGACGGGCGTCTCGTTGTCAGGGAGGTGTCGTACGGCTGTGCCGAGTGCGGCACGAACGAGAGCGAGGATATTGCCTTTCAGGCCGGTATCCCCCTCTTCGGGGAAAAGGATTATGCCTACAGTTTCATCGAACCGGAAAAGGTCATGATCAAATGCTACAAGGATTCCTTCGACTGTAAGGTGGTCTTTCCTGTTGCACGCCACGACCTGCAGGAAGATTTTGCAGGCAATGCTCAGGAGCTTGACAGGCTGAAGAAGTTTCTCTCGGAGAACCTGAATATTCAAGGAACGTCACTCAAGGAGGTAGATATAAAAGGCTATGCCTCTCCCGAGGGGAGCTTCGATTACAACAGGTCCCTCGCGCAACGACGCACCCAAACCCTTTCAGATTATATTTCGCGTCAATACCCCGCCTTGAAAAATGCACCGGTTTATCGTACCGAGGGTATCGGGGAGGACTGGGAGGGTCTTAAATCGATGGTCAGCGGCTCCACCCTCGTCAACAGGGACGAAATTCTTTTTATCATCGGATATAACGAGCGTGACACGGAACGCGAGGAGGCCATCCGTGCCTTGGATGACGGCAGGAGCTATCGCCTCCTCCTCGAAGAGTTCTACCCGGGACTGCGGCGCACGACTTTCAGTCTCAGTTTTGACGTGAGACCTTACACGGTGGAGGAACTTCCCGAAATTTTTGAAACGAAACCCGAGTGTCTCAGTCAGCACGAGATGTACCAGCTGGCCGGACTGTACGCTTCCCGGGGGATGTCTCCCCTTCCGGTGTACGAGAGGGCCTACGGGCAGTTCCCGGATGACACCGTGGCAATCCTGAATTACGCCAACGCCCTGTTGAAATACGGGCAGGATGCGGACGGCGCGTTGCGGGTGTTGGAACCGGTAACGAATGACAGCCGTGCTTTCTTTCCCATGGCCGTTGCCTATAACATGAAAGGTGACTGGAGGAAGGCGGAAGAATTGATCAAGAAAGCCGGTATGGCCCAGGGCAAACAAAAACTCTCAGGGGAGCCCGGGGACGGTGGAAACAATCAGCAGATAGAGATGTAACTCAGACATAGTTATATATAGTATTAGTAATCTTAATTTAAAAACAATTCGAATTATGAAAGTAATGAAGTATTTTGCAGTGGCCTCGTTGGCGTTGTTCGCTGCATGTAACAACGAAGAGAATCCGGTAGCGCCGGAGAGTGGCAACCAACCGGTTGATGTGGTGATGTCAGTGGCATTACCCGGTCCGGGCACACGTGCCGCCATGGGCGAATTGCAGAACACCGCCAACGACCAGGATGCGGCATCGGTTGAAAAACTGCATGTGTACTTGGTGGCTGGGGAAGACATTGTCCTGTCGAAGGAATTTACAAAAGATACTGATGATTTTACCAAGCTGACTTCGGCTACTGCCGTGGGTGCAGAGGCAACGACGGGAGGTTATAAATTCCTTGACGTGGACAATGGCGTGACAAAGGCACTTGTTATCGCTAACCCTCAGGGAGCGTTGGTTGACGGTGAGGGAAAGACTGTTGCTGAAATCAGCAAACAACAGCTGAAAGCCCAAATTAATGAAGTGATTTATGCCGGTTCTGAAACACTTACCACTGTTGGCGCCGAGCCTTATGGCGTCAATCCTCAGGAAGACAAACGTACCGTGAAGAAGGCCGAGCTCACCTTGACCGCCAGCATGAACCGCTTCCAAGTGACCGGTACCAAGTTTGTCAAGGTTATCTGGAAAGACGGGAAAAAGACCGAGGCTGAACAATGGTGCACGACTTGGCTGGCCAAGGATGAAAATAAGGGAAAGAGCAGTGCCGAAGCGTGGGCCGCTTTCAAGGCTGATGCCGCAGGCTTCAACGGCCAGACATGGGACGGCAAGTCTGACATTGCCCAACAGACCAGCCTGAGTCAATGGCTGCAGGTTGTCGAAGTGACCACTGCAAACCAAGGTATCCTGATGAACCGTTTCAGCAGAACGCTCTCTGTTCCTCAACTTACAGTGGAAGAAGAGGCAAACTGGTTCTGGGCCAAGACCTACGCCGGAGATCGCTATAAATTCGAAGACGGCACGTTCAAACCCGACGGTAGCACGGACTTGTCGGAAGTGGCCTCCTATTTCAATGCAGCGGGTTTCGATTTCGCACAGGGGGCAAAGGCCGCAGCGTTTAACTTCTTCGTGAACGGTATTACGGGTTACGGTAAGGAAAACAACGCTCCAAAACTTGCTTTCGTTTTCAAGACAGGTGACGACGGCGTATCCGCCGACAGACGTTTTGTCGTTATATCCGGTTACGCGAAGGCAGAAGGTGAAACTGCAGGCACGACGGATCTGGAAGCCGGCAAGGGCGGTTACCTGATCAATCTGGATCTCGCTGCGCTGAACGGGGGCCAGGGTATCCTCGTGGATGTTGACCCGAGCATTCCTGAAGGTGTGACTCCCGAACCGGGCGGACAGGGGGATTTGGAGGACGAGAACGTGAACGTCATCGTTCGTGTCGAGGTGCAGCCTTGGACCGCTGTGAACGTATTCCCCATCCTTGACTGATACAGATAGAGAGTAATAGCCGCTTGCCGGAGCGCTTTTCCGGTATCGGCCCTGACAGGCCGGTACCGGAATCCGCCCCGCACTCTCGGGGAGGGGAAAGTTTGTCCCCTCCCTTTTTTATTACCCGCGGGAGGGAAACGTGTCCTCTCTTTCGGGAAAATTACAGTATTGATTTATAATAATTAGTGTAAAGTATGAACATAAGAAACATACCGACCTGGCTGGGCCTGTTGGCCGCTTTATATCTCGTGACCGCATGTGACCGGGTGTATGACGACCTGAGCGGCTGCCTTGGCAACACGATCGTCTTCTCCTACCTGGCCGATGACAACCGGGAACATCTGCAGGAATACGTGGATGACATTGACGTCTTCATCTTTGACGTCGGGAACGGGGCCTTGGTGGAGAAACACCACCTGGAGGGAGAACAGCTGCTTTCACCGCTGGAGGTCAGGCTCCCGGAAGGTGATTATAAAGTAGTGGCCGTGGGCAACGCGTTGAACGAGACGGTTATCGGGGATGGTGCTTACGGTGAAGCGTCGGTTTCCCGGCCCGAACTGGCGGAAAAGGACGGACCGGCGGCCGGCACGTTTGACAGGCTATACCTTGGGGAAACCACCATCACGTCGAAGGTCATGAACGACTCCCGTGACGTGGTAAGACTTTATTCCCAGCACGTGAAAATCCATGCGGTAGTCCTTCCCGACGACGATGAGAACGCCGGGACCTGGTACGAACAGAACAAGGGGACGGGCTTCCGCCTGACGATGGAAACGCTCTCAGCCCGTTTCTCCTTTTCCGGGCAGCGTTCCGGAGAAACATCCTTCGACCTTCCGTTTTACACGGGAGGAAAAAACGACCGTTTCGTGCTTGATTTCAATACCCTGCGCTTCAAGGACGGGGACCCGCTGACGATCCGTCTTATGCAGGGAGATAAGGTTCTCTGCACGGTAGATGTCGCGGAATATATCGCTCTGTATCCCGACCAGATACGGATAACGGGGCGGCAGGAAGCGGTGCTTCCACTGTTCTTCCGCCAGAATCCCCGTTCTCTGACAGTAAGTGTAAAACCCTGGGAAGCCGTTGACGTGGTTCCCATAACCGATTGATGAATATTATGCTGAAAGATACTAAATATACTCGCACGGTAAGGGCCTTGAGGAACTTTGTGATGACGGTGTTGCCGCTCTTTTTCCTTGCCCTGACAGGATGCCGGAACGAAGAAGATATCCCGGAACGGCTTTCCGGAGAGGATGACGTGACCGTCAGGCTGAACCTGTCAACCCGTGGCGTAACAGCCGGGGGAAGTGAGATGCTGGACCTTTATTCCTCCGATCCGGCCAACTGGTATAAAACCGGCACACTGTTTCCCCAAGCCCCCGCACAGCCCAGAATAGCACTTATGGTTTTCAACAAGGAGCAGAACCGGTATGTGTACAGTCGCCTGCTTCCTTTCAGTTCGGGCAACGCGGAGGGGGAATATCAAACCAAGATACGCATCCCCAAAGGCGAGAGTGAATTCTATGCTTTCTATGCCCCCAACCAGACAGGAAAGGACCTGCCCTATTATACGCCCGGAGGAATCCTGCAGAACGCAGTTCCATGGGACTTCCTCGGGGAAGGCATGGAGGAGGTGGACAGGGAGGATATTGTCGAAGCCGCATTCCCTGCCATCATCAGGGAGCAGGATGACGGCAGTCTCGGCATTCCGGTGGACAACCCGTACGATGGTGTGACTCCTTCCCCGTCGGATGAGAAGATTATAGATTGGACAACAACTTCCAATATCTCTTGGGATGACGCTCCCGGAATATCCAACAGGTTGCATATGGGCATGCTTTCGGGAAAGCTGTCCACGGCCGTCCAGCCCGCTTCCGGGGAGCAGGTGCAGGATATCACAATCCCGCTGTTCCGTGATTTCTCCCGTGTCAGAATATACATCGCAAGCATTGCCCCCTTTGAGCAGATCATTTATAATTATAAAAGGATTGCCTTTTTGAACTTTCCGGTACTGATGTCTCCTTCTTTCAGGGAGAATGACTCGGACGGCGGCCAGCTTGCAGGATCCACCCCGGGAACGGGAAAGAACACGGAGCATACGGGCACGTATTCCTATGGAATAAAAAATGAAGCGCAACTGACCATCTACGAGGCCCCCCTCAATGCCGGCGGAGGGATTGACTATACGGAAATGGACGCCCAAAAATACGAGCAGTTCTTCCTTCCCCAGTACCTGGCCCCGTATATTCCGGAAGCCAATTCCTGGCAGGAAGGACACCCTCACCCGAAGATACAGCTGACAGTGGAGTATTATACAGGAGGAAACATCTCACAGACCAGGACAAGGACCTTTTTGCTTGACATTGGCGAGGAAAGTTCTCCCGGGGTGTATTCCGGCCCCATTTACCCGAACCGGGATTATAAGGTATTCATGGTCTTGCCGGAAGCCGCGGACAGAGAGATTATCTACCGGGTCGAATCCTGGGAGCGGAAGGATGTGGAGTTCCCTCCTTTTCAGTGATGTTCACGATTTTGTCATTATAAATTTTTATTATATATGAAAGCATATAGGCTGAAAATAACTTGTTTCATTCTTTTGTTACTGCCCGTTCTTACCTGCTGTACGGACGAGGAGCTGCTTCGGGGCAGCGGTGTCCCGGAAGGCGTGCCCACGACGGTAGACATCAGCGTGGGTACGGCAGCCAACAGGGCCAAGACACGTTCGGGCCTGCTGGAAGGCGAGGAGAGAAAGATATACGACCTTTACCTGTGGGTTTTCGATTCCCGCGGCGGCGTGGAGTTCTCCCGGGAGTATCCCCGTGCGGAGCTTTATCAGGCCGCTGCTGCCTTGGAAACGGCAACCGGCGAGAAGGACACGGATGCACCCACGAGCATGGGATTGCTGAAAAACATCCCCATTACCTCGGGAGAGAAGACGCTGGTCCTGCTGGCGAACTATAAATCGGATGGTGACGGGCTGTTTCAGGTAGAGCCCGGGATCCTGGCTGGCGTGTCGTCCCTTTCGGACATTCAGAGGGTCAAGGCGGAGATGACCGCCCGTACCCTGTTCCGACCGAACGGGCACCTGCTGATGTCAGTTACCAAGACGGAGGAGATCAGTCCCGACACCAGGCGCCTCGAGGTCTCCCTGAAACGTGCGGAGGCGAAAATCACGGTCAACCTGAAAACCGGGGAGGGGCTCACGTTCGTGCCCGGGACATGGAGAGTCGGTAACGTGCCGGCTTCGACCTTTGTCACCGAGCATGTCAAGGGCAGTGACGCCGGGGCTCCTTGGGATGCCGGCGGGATGGAGATGGATTCGTACTGGTTGTCCGAATTATTCCAGTTCGAGGGCGACGCTACTACTACTACTACTACGTTTTACCTTCCGGAGAACCGGAAATTGGCAAAAAAAATGATAACTCCCGCCTCTCCCGGTTACAATGCGGAGAGGAAGGGGTATGACCTGCGGCAGAAACAAGTGAAGTCTCCCGTTCCCGATGCTACGGAGAAGCCGAACGTGCAGAACGGAGCTACAGAATACGCTCCGGATCTGGCTCCCTACATCGAGTTCACGGGTGAGTTACGCCAAGATATGACAACCGGTGAAGTCTCAACGGAGCGTTTCGGGAGGGTGACCTACCGCGTTTATCTGGGATACACGGCGGAGAATGATCCGGTCAACGATTATGATATAGAACGTAACGTGCACTATACCTATAACGTGACGATCAAGGGGATGAACGACCTGGTAGTGGAGGCGATGTCCGACAAGGACCGGGAAGAGGAGCCCGCTCCCGGGGTGGAAGGCCTTGTATATGACGCTCACCGCTCCTTCAGTTTTGACTGCCATTATGAACAGGGCCTGATGCGTTTCAACAAGAACGAGCTTGCCATCTTCAATCCGGATGGCAGTTTGAAGGACGACGCGATGATCTCCTTTGCCATACGCACCCCGTTCTGTGACAAGATAGTCTCTTACACGAGGGCGGAGCTGGAACAGTTGGAGGATAACGGATACGTTCCTTCAGGGGAGAAGAAGGCAGACACTGGTTGGCTCGCGTTCTTCATCCACCCGAGCACCCTGTCTGACAATGGAAACGAAACCATGGAATATTACTCCAACACGGGGGCGCATCTGCTTTCGCTGGAACAGTTTCTTTACCGACTTGTCAAAGAGCCCGATTATGTATTTAATGCCTCCACGGGGCTTTGCAAGGTGACGGTTTACGCCAACGAGTATTTCTACGAGCGGAACCCCATGCAGGATGGCGCCCCCGAGGACAAGAACTTGTGGAAAACCTTTGCCAACGCCCCGGATCGGACTTTCGACCTGCTGGTGAACACGTCGCATGAAATCTCCCCCGACGGGCAGTCACGTTATCACCAGGCTGTCGTTTCCATCCGTCAGATGTCCATCAAGACGGTGTTTACGGAGGGACCCGAAGGCATGCGTGTCTGGGGGGTGGAAAACGTGAACGAGACACCGGACCTGGACTTTATGGTGAAGGCTCCGGGAGAACCGGATGCTTTTTATAATAAATATACATCCAACGGCTGGTCGAATACCTGGAAGGTGATGGCAAGGTCGGGCGACTTCAGTCAAGAGGTCATGATTGACCCGATGAGAAGAAGTAAACAAGACCAGTTATGGCAGGTCATGACGAAGGTGGACAACGCGAAGCTGACTCTCAGCAGAGACCATTATAATTTGGCAGCCAAGAATTACCACGCCGAATATGCCTGTTTCACCCCGTTTTTACGGAACCGGGATGATAACCGTGATGGCCGGATGCAGGCCGCCGAGATGAAGTGGTATATTCCTTCGGTGAGCGAGAGCGGTATGCTTATCGTGGGGGAACGGGCGTTGCCGTTACATTCCAGGCTGCACGGGCACGCCCCCTCGGACAACGCCACAGCATTTTATATGTCAAGAGCCTTTATGGCAAGTACAAACCTTTCTTTATACTCTTCCAACCCCTATATTTGTATCTTGGAGTCCCGCAGCGTGACTCCCATCGCAAACTTTGATTATTACAAGGGAGGGAACTCACCCGGGGACCGCACCCCCTACTCGGAAGTGAGGTTGATCAGGGATCTGGGGATGCTGGAGTCTGGGGAAGAAAGCTATCACATCGAGGAGTTGGGCAAGGAACTGAACAAGTCTCTTGTCAATAACAGGACGAAAGAGGAATATCTGGTCTTTAGGGCAGATAACCTGCCATACAGCATGACGCGTGGAGTAAGAGCCATTTACGAGTTGCCCGCGCATGATGAGGACTCCCAGAGCAACACCATTTACAAGAACGGGTTTGAGGTGGCCAAGTATATCGCCAATAAGATAGATAAGCCCAAGGATTTGAATAATCCTGACAGGAAGAGCGAGTATTACTTACAGGATTGGAGCACGCTGATGGCGGACATCGAACAGGGAAACAGCCCGTGCGCCTATTATTACCAGGAGGCGGACAAGAGCGACCTGGGAACCTGGCGGGTGCCCAACGAGGTGGAATTGATCATCATGTGCGGGAGCCTGTTCGACTGGCATAACCCTGAGAAAAAGGAGGTTTACGAATTCGGTAATGACCTTCCTTCTCTGGGAGTAGTAGAATCTGAAGTTCTCCATTCTCGGACGGGATTTTCCAAGCGTAGCATGAACGGGGCAAGATCGTTCAGTGCCGGCTACCAGATGTATCTCCATGGTTATCTCCGATGGGTCACGACCGTGGATACCCAGTGGGCGGGTGACAATGACAGGCTTGTGAATAACAGGAAGGGATACGTGCGTTGCGTGAGGGACCTTGAATAGTCTGGTCCCGGGGATTGGGGAAGGAATTTCCCAGTTTTGCAGGTGTGACCGGAGGAAGCCGTATCATGGCTTTTCTCCGGTCTTTTCGATATGAGGAAAAGTTTTTTCATCGTAAAGGGCCGAAAGGAAAACCTGCGATCGAATCAAGCGAGGTATAAAAATAAATCGGGTAGCGTGAAGGTACTCACGTGCCCCATAATTAAGGAATAACATGATAGAAACGTACTTTAACAACTTGATGCAGGAGGTCGAACGTAAGATGGGCATTGAATCTTCCCGTATGGAGGGAGAGCAAGTGATACGGACTTGTCAGGAGATGGTTTCTTTTTTGAGGGAGCGATCCCGTGAGTTGAAGGACTATGTCCTAAACCACCCATTCTCCAACGTGGAAGAGGAAATCTGCTTTTTCAAGTATTACAAGCCTGCCCTGACGGGACGCCTGCTGTATTATTACCGGGTATACCAGATCGAGAGCGGTTGTTCATGTTGCCCGGAGATTGCCCGGATGCATTACCGCAAGGCTATGAAAGAATACCAGCGGAAACTGGAACGATACCTTCCCTTTTACCAGTATTACCGGAGCGGGGCGACTTACCGGGACCATTACTATTTCCGCCGTGCCAAAAAGGAGCTGAGCCCGGAAAGCGGAAGTTTTATGCTGGAGGAGGATTCGGTGATGTCAACCGGTTATGACTTGTTGGCCGCAAGACTGATAGCGGCGGAAATGTTACTTGGTTATCTGAACCGGAAAGTGCTGCTGGCAATGGAGGGGGCGTATGCCGTGCAGGAAAAGGAGCACCATTGGACGGACCGGAAGGCGGCTGCCGTGGAACTGATATATGGCATTTGGGCGATGGGTAGCGTGGATAACGGGAGGGTGAGCATTGTCGAGCTCGTGATGCTGTTCGAACAAATGTTCCATATTGACCTGGGAGACGTGTACCACACGTTTATCTCCATGCGTAACCGGAAGAACAGCCGGACAGCTTACCTTGATCAAATGAAGGAACGTTTGTTGAAACGAATGGACGAAACGGACGGATAACCTTTTGTAAAACAAGGAAGAGACTGGCAGGTTCATAGCAAGTTGCCAAATCACCTTTCCCGATACGCCATTTGGTGAAAATACAGTATATAGCCACCGTAGAGAGCCCGAATAAGGCTCCGCGGCGGTTTTTTTGTACCAGAAAAAAAACTTTGGCAGCTTGCTACGAACGTGAAAAGAAAAACGGTCGAACAGACTGACCTTTGTAACCGGAAACCAAATTATTAAAAGATTATGGAAATAATAGCAATCGAAAGCAAAGCGTTTGCTACCCTCGTGGAGAAGATAGAGGGGATAGCGGCATACGTGGAGGCGTCCGGAACAAAGGAGCGGGAGCAATGGCCGGTAGCGGATAAGAAGGGTACGAGGAAGGCAGGGCTATGGATGACGGGAAAGGAAGTGTGTGAACAACTTGAAATCAGTCCCCGTACTTTGCAGCGTTACCGCACGAACCGTATCATCGCTTACTCTATCTGCGGGAGGAAGATACGTTACCGCCGTACGGACGTGGAACAGTTCCATGAGCGTTGGATACGGGAAACGCCTGACAAGCTGGTGGACCGAATGATTGAAGCGTACCCTTTACACCAATGCAAAAGCAGATCATATGGTAAGAAAAGAGGAAATACTGGCAAAAACAGGTAACGGGCTGGAGGTGTTCCGTCATTATCTGCCCGTAAAATGGCGGGTGGGTCGAAATTTCCTGAATCCGCTGTACGCTGATGGCAGGGCCTCGTGTAACGTTTATTATGATCGCCACAGCGGGATGTACAGGATGAAGGACTTTGGTAACGGTGAGTATTCGGGAGACTGTTTCTTCCTTGTGGCGAAACTGAAAGGACTGGACTGCCGGAGTGCCGCTGATTTCGTGGAAGTGCTGCACACCATTGACCGGGAGTTGTGCCTGGGGTTGGATGGGGCCATCCCTTCCGGTACCAACAATCGGGAGGGAAGCTGCCGGACGACACGGCCCGTAACGGGTGCACGAGAGAAAAGTGAGGGGGAAAATACCGGGGAGAGCATTCCCGGGGATACTGTCACGGGCACGGAAGGGAAAGATTTATCCCGCGAGCGTCCTGGACCAAGCCCCTACCAAGTAGCTGAAAAGTCTTTCACAGAGAGAGAGCTCGCCTACTGGGGCATATCGGGCATCACGGTAGAGGTGCTGCACCGTTACGGGGTGGTGTCGCTCGCCGAGTACCGGAGCGAGACAAGGGAAGGCAAGACGTTCGGCTTTACTTCAACCCCGGCGGAACCGATGTTCGGCTACAGGGGGAAATGGGGCGTGAAGGTGTACCGCCCGTTATCGGAAGTGCGTTTCGTCTATGGCGGTCATACGGGCGACAACTACTGTTTCGGTCTGGAACAACTGCCCTCGAAGGGCGACCTGCTCTTCCTCACGGGTGGCGAGAAGGACGTGATGACGCTTGCGGCTCACGGTTTCCAAGCCATCTGCTTCAACTCGGAAACCTCGGTAATCCCGGCGAAGACCGTCCGGAAGCTCGTCTATCGCTTCAAGCACATCGTACTGCTGTACGACACGGACAAGACGGGGCTGGAATGCTCGGAGAAGCACCGGGTACAACTGTCGGAGTACGGTGTTAAACGGCTGGTACTACCGCTGCCGGGGACGAAATCAGAGAAAGACGTGACGGACTATTTTAAAGCCGGACACACACGGGAGGATTTGATGGGGCTGTTCCTGAAACTGCTCGACACGCTGTACGGGGACACGATGGCGGTACTGAAATCGTGTGAGATCGATTACGACTGCCCGCCGGAGCAGGCAGTCGCTATCGTGACCGCCGGGGACGTGCCGTTAGGCTCGGAGGAGAACATACTCTGCATCACGGGCGGAGAAGGGACGGGCAAGAGTAACTATACCGCCGCGTTGGTCGCCGGGGCAATTATGGAACGGGAGGAGGACGCGGACCTTCTTGGGGTGAAGGTGGAACCGAACCGAAAGGGGCGTGCGGTGCTGCTGTACGACACGGAACAGAGCGAGCAACAGCTCTACAAGAACACGGGGCGGCTGCTGCGGCGTGCCGGTCGGGAGAAAATGCCGCCTTACCTGCACGTGTACTGCCTGACGGGGATGTCGAGGAACGAGCGGCTGACCGCCATCATCCAAAGCATGGACAAGTACCACTACCTGCACGGGGGCATCCATCTGGTCGTCATCGACGGAGTTGCCGACCTGATCCGTTGCTCCAACGACGAGGCGGAGAGCGTGGCGCTGGTTGACGAAATTTACCGCCTAGCGGGAATTTACCGCACGTGCATCACCGCCGTGGTACATTTCGTGCCGAACGGGTTGAAGTTGCGGGGACACTTGGGCAGCGAGTTGCAGCGGAAGTCGGCGGCTATCCTCTCCATCGAGAAGGACGAGAACCCGGAGGTGTCGGTGGTGAAGGCATTGAAGGTCAGGGATGGAAGCCCGCTGGATATCCCGCTGATGCAGTTCCGCTGGGACAAACAGGCCGGGATGCCTGTCTATATGGGAGAGAAACCGAGGGTGGAGAAAGAAAGGCGCAAGGAGAAGGAACTGTCTGAAATGGCACGGGCAGCGTTCGTCACGCAAAAAAAGTATGGCTATATCGAGCTATGCGAACTGATACAGGAAACCCTGGACGTGAAGGAACGGACGGCGAAGGGGTACATCCGTTACATGCGGGAAAAGGAAATTATTGAAAAGGAGGGCGACTGCTATGTATATGGACAGCGAAAAATTTGAGAATTGGATGGAGCGTATCATGGAACGTTTCGACCGGACGGAGAAGTTGTTGGAAAGAGTACTGAAGAAGAGCAACGCGCTGGATGGAGAGGAGGTACTGGATAACCAGGACCTGTGCCTGCTGCTGAAGGTCGGTATTCGCACATTGCAACGTTACCGTGCCATTGGGATACTGCCGTACTTCACTATCAGTGGCAAGGTCTTCTATCGGGTGAAAGATGTGCACGAGTTCCTCCGCAACCAGTTTGCCGCTGTGGAGGAACGGGCTGCAAAACGGAAGGAGAAGGAAGTCCGGAAAGAGGAAAGGCGCAGGAAAAAAGGCTTGTTTCCGTAAAAGTGATATTTCCTTTATGATTTCTGTTAGTGGACGGGGACTTGCCGGATCGTGAGATTAGGCAGGGCTATTGTTTTGTTATTCGGGAAGTTTCCCGTACCTTTGTGACAAAGTACGGCAGGTGGTACTCTACCGGGGTACGGTTGCTGTCATGACATGAAAGATTCATACCCGGCTTGGAAGCAAGCAGGGATTGATATACATATTGTACGTTCGCTGAACGTCTTGGAATAGAAAACTGGCACTTTTCAAAAAAGACAAGATGTATAGCGCAATGTTCATGCTGTATGCTTATACGGCGTGAGTTTGCCTATTCTGTCTTTTAGGTATGCCAGTACCTCTATTCCGGAATAGTGTGAGTTCACGCTGTTCTTTTTGGTGCGAGGCGGGCATAATCCTTAAAAACACATTGTTATGAAACAGATTACCTTGCACGTGTACCAATCCATCGACGGCTGTCCGGTCATAGCGGACAAGTGTTTCAATGCGGTAGTGGACGCCTGTGCCTACGTGCTGATTGACGAGGAAACTTACCTGCGTATTTACCTGAATGATCTTGACTGGCCGCTTGAGGCAAAGGAGACCTTGGTCGTGACGAACGGCTGTATAGACTTGACAGAGACAGAACGGGTACGTTTTGTCAGGGGGAATGTGGTAACGGAACTGCAACGGATAAAGGAGAATGGCGACGGTATGGTGGTGGCTTACGGAGGAGAAACCGGAGTTTTACTCTTGGACAACGGGCTGGCAGATGAAATCGTGATGACAACCGTGCCGGTGCTGGTCGGTAACAGTGAGAAGGGGCTGGAGTGCGGACCGAACGACGGCAGGATATGGGCTGTACGGTCGAGCGAAGTGCTGGAGGACGGGAAAATCCGAACGGTGTACGGGAGGATGTAATAAAAAAGCAACCCGCCGATTTGGGCATTATTAAAGAGGCTTGGCAGGTTCTATTGATTGCAAAGATAACGGAAATAGTTGGAACGACAAATATTAGAATACTACAAATGCGCAACTATGTGTTGCGCATTTGTTATTATTGCCGGATTGTCTTTAAAATCAACTCTTTTAATTGTTGTTCAGTCGGAAGTTGCAACTGGTATTTGGAAACGAATATCTGTTCATCCAATCCGGTTGTGGTGTACCGCACCAACGCATCGTTCTTGTCCGTTACCAGCAAAATGCCGATAGGCGGGTTATCGCCCGGCTCCATCACTTCGGCTTTATAATAATTCAGGTATGAATAAAGTTGTGACACATGAGCGTGGTTGAAAGTATCAACTTTCAATTCGCACAAAATATGACATTTCAAAATCCGGTGGTAGAAGACCATATCAATGAAATAAAATTCGTCACCGATAAGGATTCTTTTTTGTCTGGCTTCGAAACAGAAGCCGTTTCCGAGTTCGATAATGAAGTCTCGCAAATGGTCGAGCAGAAGTGTTTCGAGTTCCTTCTCCTTTAGCAAAGAAGCCCGTTGCTGCGGAATGTTCAGGAACTCGAAGAAATAGTCATCCTTGACGGCATCGGTTACAGTTTGTGGGTGAATCTTCTGCTGAATGGCAGCAAGTGCATTTTCCATGTTGCCGGATAAGCCGACACGTTCATAACTCAACGCTCCTATCTGCCGTTTGAGTTCACGGACAGAAAGCCCGGTTTGGATGGTGAGCATTTCGTAATACATCCGCTTGATAGGATTGTCGATTTTTACCAGTTCGATAAAGTGGGTAAAAGAAATAGAGCTGAGTAGTTTCTGAGGCTCTATCGTATTAACTATATCTTGTTTGTTTTCAGCATTTTGTAATAAGTGCATCAGTGATGCACTTTTTCCAAGACCCTGCATTTCCAATAAGTGCATCGTTGATGCACCTGTTGGAGGCAATATCGTTTTTATTACAGTTGCCAACTGGGGATATACCATATAGAAGACTCGTGAACGCTTGAATAATGTAATATTCAATCCTTTTAAATTAACTTTTTGTTCCAAGTTTTTCAATAAGAATTCCCCATATTTGGCACGGTCTTCTCCGTTCTGCTCGAACTCCACGATATAAAAACCGATAAGCCAGTTACGCATGGTCTGGCACTGGTTTACGGCTTTGACCGCACTCTGTTGTAATCGTTGGTGCGTGTCGGCTATGATGGTTGCTAATTGTTCAAAATTCATGTTATGCTATTGTTGAATGTTGATTAAAGCCGTTCGGGTATTGTGCCCGGAACGGTTGCCATCCGGCCACAGAAAAGAGCAATCCCGCCTTTTCTATGTGACCGATTGGCAAATATAGGGATTATTGCCGGGATTACGGATATAAAAACTTGAATTCCTGTGGGCTACCATTGTCTATCAAGAGCCGTTCGTGCTGCAGAGCCGGGCGGCTTCCGCTACGGAGATCCAACCGATGCCGTTCATCGCCTGTGCTCCTTTCCTTTGGACTTGTCCGTGTGAGGCGGGAACCCGTATACGATGCGGAAGTCCTTGTCGAAAGTGAGGTATGCATCGAAGGGCTTATCCTCCCTACTCCTGAATCCTTTGATCAGGGCAGTCCTGCCTTTGGTCACGAGGTCGGTAATCTGGCTGTCGGTGAGCTGCTTCTCCCCCTTGTTGCGGAAGACGGTAAGGGAACAATCGACGTTGCTGCACTTGGCGACCTTCGGGTAAAGGAGGATGCGACCGGAACGGCACTTGGGGCACGGGATATGTCCGCCGTCCGCCACCGATACCTGCACTTGCAGGAGTTCTTCGGTAATCTGGGCGGCATAGACCTCGATGGCCTTGCGGAAGCTGTCGGGATTCATCTCCCCGCTCTCGATCTTGGCGAGGGCGGTCTCCCACTGCCCGGTCATCTCGACATCGGCGATGCGCTTGTCCTTCACTATCTGATACACGGCAAGCCCCTTGTCCGTCGGCACGAGGCTCTTCTTCTCCCGGCGCACGTAGTCACGGGCAAAGAGGGTCTCGATGATGGAGGCACGGGTGGCGGGCGTGCCGATACCGTTCCCTTTCAAACTGTCTCGAAGCTCGTCGTCCTGCAACTCCCTGCCGCAATGCTCCATCGCCGAAAGGAGGCTGCTCTCGGTGTGCAGGGGACGGGGCTTGGTCTGTTTCTCCACACACTCCGCCGATTGCAGGGGGAAAGCCTCGTCGGTCTGCAAAGTCGGCAAAGCGGCTGTTCCCTCGTCGTCCTCCTCCCGCTCGTTCCGCACGGCACGCCATCCGGCGGATCTGACGACCGTCCCCTTGGCGGTGAACACGCTGTTCCCTGCCGTGAAAGAGACGGTGGTAGCGTCCTTGAGGCAACGGGCGGAGAAGGCTTCGAGCAGGCGGGCGGCTACCATGTCATATACCGTGCGTTCGTCGGCGGACAGCTCGCCGGGCAGACACTCGGTGATGATGAGCGCATGGTGGTCGGTGACTTTCCCTGCGTCCACGCTGCGGCGGTTGAGCGAAGCTCCTTTCAGGGCGGCGGCATGGGCGGCGAAAGCCGGGTACCGCTCCAGCAGGGCGATACGATCGGGTATCTCGTCGAACACATCGTCCGATAGGTAGCGGGAGCCGGTACGGGGGTAGCTCAACACCTTCTTCTCGTAAAGCGACTGGGCGATGGAGAGGGTCTTGTCTGCCGAGAAGCCGTACCTGCCGTTCGCCTCTTTCTGCAAGGCGGTCAGGTCATAGAGCAAGGGAGGTTCTTGGCTCACCTCCCTGCGCTGCAAGTCGGCAACCTCCACCGTCCCCGTTGCGGTTACAGCGCCGAGAGCGGCATTTGCCGCCGGAAGGGTTTCGTAACGCAATTCAGAGATGGCGGCGAAGGGCGTGCCGTCCTTTTCAGCCGTGACCTTCAGCCGGTAATAGGTCTGCGGGGTGAAATCCCTGTTCTCCAGATAACGGGAGCAGATCATCATCAAGGTGGGTGTCTGTACCCGTCCGAGGGAGTAGATGCCCTGCCCGGCGGCGATACTGAGAGCTTGGGTGGCGTTTAATCCAATCTCCCAGTCGGCGATAGCACGGGCTTCGGCGGCACGGTAGAGGTTGTCGTAGTCGCTTCCGATTTTGAGGTTGTCCAGCCCTTCCCGGATGGCACGGTCGGTCAGCGAGGAGATCCAGAGGCGCAGGCAGGGTTTGCGGCAGCCAAGGTAATTGTAGATGTACCGATGAATGGCTTCACCCTCACGCCCGGCATCGGTCGCCACGACGATACGATCGGAACGGTCGAAAACCTCCCTGATGACCTTCAACTGTTTGAGTACGCCGGGGTCGGGCTTGTACTCCTTGCCCTCCCGTATCTGGCGGGGGATGTACTTGAACTCCTGCGGCAGAATGGGCAGGTTCTCACGCCGGAAGCCCGCATAGCCGTATGCTTCGGGCATGGCAAGCTGGACGAGATGGCCGAACGCCCAGGTAACGAGGTAGCCGTTACCTGAGAGGTAGCCATCGTGCCGCTCTCGGACATTCAACACGTTTGCTATATCCTTCGCTACGGAAGGCTTTTCAGCGATAACTGCTGTAATCATATTTCTTTAAAATTTAACGGTTTGACAAAAGTTATCCCGTCGTCCGGACGGGATAACCGTGTAATTCATTTACAGAGTGGCGGGGGAAATCAGCGGCGGACACCCCGGCTGCGCTTGGGCTTGTCGGGCTGTTCCTGCTTCTGTGACTGTTTCCGTTCCTCTTTCTGCTCCTGCTTGCGCTCCTGCTGCTGTTTCTGCTCCCCGGTGGGGCGCTGCTGTGCGGATTGCAGGGCTTCTTTCAGGTTGCGGGTCGCCTCTACGGTCTTGCCCTCGGAATTGACCGCCACCTGCACCTCGTTCTCCACGGCGGGCTTGACACGCCCCTCTTCGAGTGCCGCCTTGTAGTCCTTGGGAAACATGAAGGCGGGCTTCTCGCCGGGCTTCCATGTGATGTAGCCTTGGTAGGCTTTTCCTTTCTTGTCCACCAGACCGGAGACCTTGACCGTTCCCCCGGCTTCGAGTTCGAGGCGGGACTTCTCGGTAAGCTCCTGCTTGCGGAAAGTCTTCGGCACCTCCTGATTGGCGGTCTGTTTCAGGTTCGTCTTGTACGCATCCATCGCCAGCTTGCCCCGGTCGCCGAAGAGAAATTCGAGCTGCATCTTGGCTGCGCTGAACTGTACGGGAGCCGGGTAGATCTTGGGTTGCTCCCCCTCCTTGGCTCTGGAAAGGAACTGGCAGACCACCGCCTCGCCCTGTTTGAGCCGGGCTATTTCGTCCGGGGTGAAGGTATGCCCGTTCTTCTCCGCCGGGATATTGACCTTGGAGAGCGGGAAAGCGACCAGCTCGTTGGTCTTGAGGTTGCGGCTGACAAGGGCTTCGACCTGCTCGCCCGCCCGGTTGGTGACGGTCGCCGGGTGCCCCATGTTGCCCGTCTGCCGGAGCACCTGCTTGTCGGAGTCGGTGATGTCGTAACCGAAGAACTGCTTCTGCATCTTCTCCGGGTCGAGGATGCCGTGGCTGCAAACGGTCAGCCTGCCGTCCGTGCCGGGTTTGAGCGAGAGCTGGCTATCGTTGCTGTGCGAGATGCCCTCGAAGTGGAAATGCACCCGGACGGTCTTGTCGGTCTGGAAGCCCCGGAGCATCTGGTCGAGCATCCCGTTGCCCTCAATCTGTTCCCGCTGCACGCCGAGGGCAGCGAGGCTGTTCCAGTCGATGTCCTCCGGGCGGTACTTGTACTGCGGGTTCTGTTCGGTCTGCCCGGCGGACTGCTGCGGCGCATCCTCCGGCTGTTGCTGCTGCCCGGCTTGGGTCTGCTGCTGTGCCTGCACGGGCGGCTGCACCTCGTACTGTGCGAGGAGCGGCTCACCTGTCTTGACCGACCGGCTCTCCCGCTGCCGGAAATCGGCGGCTACCCGCTGCACCTCCTCTTCCGGCACACGGAAGAAATGGAAGCGGGTCGGATCTTTCAACTGGCTCCAGAGGTTGGAAAAGAAATTTGAAAACATATCGCCGTGGCGATCCACCCGCAGGAGGTCGTTGTTGTCCTCCAGTGGGTTCTTGGTCTGTAACTCGCCGTCCTTTACTCCGCTGACGGCTTGAAGCGTGCCTTTCTCGTCCATGACGAGCAGGATGTCCATTAACTGCTGGCTGCTGTCCGGTTGTTCGTCCATAATCTGAAAAAATTAAATGGTGAATATTTTTAAGGTTCCGATTGAAACCGGACGTAAAGATATGGGATGAATGCTGGAAACGTGCAATTTACGGCTTAGGTATCCTCGTTTGTCCTCCTGTTCGTAGATTTGTCACATTCCGGTTCGAGAGTAATTGAAGTTTTGATTTTCTCGTGACCTTTTTACCCCGAATAAACTGTAAATAAAAATATCACTGCAAAATTATATATGGTACATACGTGTAGAATTATTTTCGATGCTGTCCGAACTTATCGGAAATTTTATGAAGAAAGGGGAATATTTGCGTCATATGCGGGTATTTTCATCTGTCCGTTTTCCACGGGGTTATTCGTGTGTGGCCTTGTACCAAGAGGTCGTACCTTTCAGTAAGGCCATGGGATTGGTGCTCGGGTCCGAGATCGTTATACCCGAGAAAGTATGTATGGGAAGGGGCCCTTTGGTCCTGGAATAAAATTTACCCGTATGGGTTTTATAGGGAACAAGCCGCTCCAGCTGTTCCCTGAAGCGGGCTGTCAGGACAGGGTCAGAGCAGAGGGTGAGGACATAATCGGCAAAGTCATAAAAGATGACGGGGGTGTATCCGTCCAGTCCCTGGAGTTCTCCTTGTAGGGAATCATCGAAAACATACCTGTCATTGATACTTTTCATGATAGCAGCCATATTATCTAATTCAGAGCAATCTGTCACAGCCAGTGTCCCGCAGGGCATCATTTCATAGGTTGAATAAAAGTCGTGGAATCCTTCGCAAAGGGATCCGTAATCAGGATTTCCCAGCAGGAACTCCCCCACAGTGGCGTAAGGCATTCCGTATGCCATCATTTCACTGGTAGAGGCTATAAGAAATCTTGTGGCTTCTTTCAGTTCATAGGCAACCTCTACGGATGACATATAGCAATCGTCAAACAGGATATACTCCATTTTGACGCCCGCGCCTACAATCCCCCGGGCCAGGGTACCCACGTCCGTTTGGAACTCCCGGGTCAGTCCCCCGAAATAGCGTGTCAGCGGCTGCTCCTGATACTCCCAATGCTTTTTCATCCGGAAAAGGGAATCCGCCTGTGTACCGTCCACGGGAAGCCATCCCATGCCATGGGAACCTATGATCATAGCGTAAACCGGAGCAGGAGCAAATTCCTGCACGTCGTTCAATATCCCCGTTATGCCCTCCACCGTAGTAAACCCCGAAGTGCCATACCTTTTCAGCGTTTTACGATCGCACTTTCCTTTGGAATGTATGATCTCAAACATCGTGGCTTCCGTAGAGCTCGTGGACATAAACACGAGAATTCTTTCATGCTCCAGCCCCCTTCTGCTTACACACGCCTCCATATCCGCGATATTGGTGTAAAAATAGCCTGTCAGGTCAGTGGACCACGGCAGAAACATGAATAACGTTTTCCGATTTTCCATGGCTTCCCCGAGCTCTTCCTTTTCACATGAAAGAAAAATAAGGGAACAGCACACGAAAAGCAGGATACTGGTCCATGTATAAATTTTCCGTGGAGCTTTCATCTTGCGTATGCGATTAATCGGTGAAAAAATGGTTGACACTGCCCGATTTTACAACCAGATAAGGTCCCTTTACCGCCAGGCTACGGCAAAAAAGGACCCCGGATCCATGTCATATGTTCAAGAGAAATCTCCGGGGCATATTTCCCGGAATTCCTCCGGAGCGGAAATATCTTCCTCGGATATTTCCACGTGTTCCACGCCGTCCTGTCCTCTTATCATGCAGGAAAACATCTCCGCCCCGTCCAGACAGGAAAATACCTCGTGCCTCGGTTCTCCGTTTTCAAACCAATAAACGCAATATTCCTTCATCGTAGTAAAAAATCAGTATTTACCGGCACGATCTCAAGTTCGATACCGAATTCTTCCATCTGCTGACGGATATTCCCGCAAGCCAGTTTCTCCCTGGCCGCTTCAATCCCCGTGAAGGCATCGTATCCTTTCGGTGCGGATACAATTTTCCCTTCTAATACCGCATGGGTGATCTCCCCTCCGGCTTTTACCCCGGCATTCATAATAAAGTAATAATCTTTCATCTTATCGTGAGTTGAATCTATTAATCTATTTACCGGTCAGAGAAAAGGCCGGATATTTCACCGCAAACCCGAATGCCCGTTATCTTCTCTTGCAAGTCCATTCCGGGATTTGTTATAATAACGGTTCATCGATCCACGATCCCGAACCGGACCAGCATCGAATATCTCTTTTTTATCGTGCGGCTTCTCTCAAATGGGGGCGGGGCAACCGATAAGATATGACCTTGTGCAAACATCTCTTTTCCAGCATCCCCTCCTTCCACGATGCGGATGATCTCACCCGGCCTCTTACCTATTGCCTCCAGCAGGTAAACCGCCTTTTCCCGTGCCGCTTTCAGTGCTTCTATCTTGCCCTTCCTGTGATAGGACAGGATATCCCTATGTTCCAGTTTATCTATATACATCGTATGAATTCCTTTTGTGTCCACCCGTTTTAAAATTTCATCAATCAGTGTGAAGTCACGTAACGTGACATCAAATGATTTGGAAACCAGAAAATCCTGTCCCGGCTTACGCCAATTATCGCCCACATCCTTTGTGCGGATTGCCTCCCGTGGCACTCCGACTATTTTCAAAACCTGCTTCAATTCCTCCTCTATCCTGGTAAGAGGAACCTTCGTCCGATATTCTTCCGGTTTGGATACGCCATCAAACTCTTCTTCGAAGTACTCCCTTATTTCGATAACGTAATGAATCCTGTCAGGAACTACCTCTATCTCGGAAGTACCGGTTACCTCTATATAACGTTCGCCCACCTGAGCGGGCAGCGGAAAGGGAATGAACATGGAGATCAACAATAAAAGATTGAAAACACGCATAACAGTCTATTTACAGGTTTACCGGGAATCTACATGATCGTCCGGTCATCTATGATCCTGTAGTCCATATCTGAACGGGGCTGGAAAACAGGAGTAAAACATGATTGATAAATTTCCATAAAACACATTAAAATCCACCCCTCCCTGACAATGGAAGGGGTAGATTCACTCCCGGTCTATTTTCGATTATCTTCTTTCCGGAGAACCAAGAAAGACTCCGAGGGTTTAAAATGAGGGACCTTGCGAGCCGGGATGCATATGGTTGTGTGCTGTTGGATATTCTGTGCCTTCTTTGCCGCCCTTTTCTTCAAAGAAAAGGTCCCGAATCCGCGCAGGAATACAATTCTCTCTCTGCCGAGTGCATCCTTCACGCATTTCATGAAACTCTCGATTACCAGGCCAACGGTCCTGCGATCGATTCCAAGCTCCTCAGAGACCCGGTTTATAATATCTGCTTTAGTCATATCTGAATTTTAATGTTCACACTATTTTTATCATTCAGGGACAAAGGAAAATTTCCACCGCCAAGGAGTAGCCTGTTCCTCAGATATGTTCCTGCCCGATACCGTCCATACCGTTTGAATAAACGTCATTGTTTCTTCAGCAAGTCACGTATTTCTGAAAGTAACTTTTCCTCGTTGCTCGGGACAGGTGGGGGCAAGGGTGTCTCTTCTTTTTTGCGCCTGAGATTGGAGAGCAGGCGGATGAACAAGAAAATGGCAAAAGCGATGATCACAAAATCCAGCATGGTCTGTATGAAGTTTCCATAGTTTATCGTGACGGCCGCCTGTTCGACTCCATCAACTACCCTGGCGGGTTCCAATTCCCATCTCAGTTCCGAGAAGTTGGTTCCGCCTACCAGCAACCCTATCGGTGGCATGATGATGTCTGCCACCACTGAAGATATTATTTTCCCGAAGGCACCGCCAATAATCACACCCACGGCCATGTCTACTACGTTTCCACGCATGACAAACGCCTTAAAATCCAGTAAAAAACTACTTTTTGACATCTTTTTTTATTTTAGTTGATAATAATGTATCAAACAAAGGTGGATAACAGAGAAACGTGTCTCGGGGTCATCCACCTTCCCTTCATCGTTGTCTGTCGCTATGCTGAGAAATGGCTTTCCACACTATGGCACTGGCCAGACCTCCTGTCAGTGGAGCGACGATAAATAGCCAAAGCTGTGAGATCGCGCCTCCTCCCTCGAAAAGTGCGGGTCCTATGCTGCGCGCGGGATTTACTGATGTTCCGGTGATGGGAATACATACGATATGCACCAGGACAAGCGTCAGCCCGATGACCAGGCCCGCCAGTTTACCGGCCCCTTTCTTTTTATCCGTGGCTCCCAGCGCCACAAGAACGAAAATAAACGTAAAGACGGCCTCAGCGATAAAGGCCTGCAACATTTCCCCCTCAACAAAGCCGTTGCTCCCTGTCATGGTAGGGCCGGCATGTGGCCCCGTAGATACCAGTATGAAAAGTACGGCTGATCCGAGAATCCCCCCGATTATCTGGAAAATAATGTATAACAGGGCATCCTTGCCCCCCATTCCTCCCGAGCAGTACATGCCCAGTGTGATCGCCGGATTTATATGGCATCCGGATATTCCGCCAATAGCGTATGCCATGGCGACCACCGACAGCCCGAAGGCTATGGCAACTCCCAGGGTACCCACCCCGGTGGTGACCGCACCGGGCATATCCCCGGCAAAAACAGCACTTCCGCATCCCATCAAAACAAGGACCATTGTCCCGATCATTTCAGATACATACCTGTTCATAGCATTTCAAATTACGTGTAGAATAAATATAGTTAATACATTCTGTTCAAGTGAATGCATCTTTCCGGTATTTTCCGGATCGCATTTAACGGCTACTGGATTCCGTTCCCGCGTTGATCGTACAGATGCTTACCCGGTTCCAGTCGGGCTCCTCGAACATGTTCCCTACTCCCTGGCCCTCGGCTACAATCCGTTCTTCTGCAATTCCATACTTGCCCACCAGCATTTTTTTCACGGCCTCCGCTCTTTGTCGGGCGATCCGCTCGTTAACTTCCACGCTTCCCTCAGGAGAGGCATAACCCTTGATGAGCACACTTGCTCCCTTATGGTTCTTTAAATAAGTAGCGATACGTTCGACATTCGGGAGTTGGGAGTTGTCAACTGTCGTCCTGCCCTGGCGGAAAGTTATGACGGATTCCAGCGTCTTTTTAGTGTTGTCAATGGTGTCTTTCACAATTTTTGGTTCCTGGTTGCGGCATTTGTCCAGTGCGGCCTCCAGTTCCGTTACCTTTCGCACTGCCTCCTGCAATGCCTTGGCATCTTTACCGGCCTGTGTATGAAGTTCATTAATTTTTGCGTTCAAGACATCCACCTCCTGCTGGTCGTAAGCTCTCACTTTTGTAAAGTGGTGTTTCCCGTTACTGCATCCGAAATGATACTTCAGACCAACGGATATTTCCCATACGGCCCGTCCGGAATGGAAACGTACGGCTTCGGAACCCATAGCATTCATGTCATAGACCAGGGCAGGTTTCAGTGCCAATGTCCATGCCTTGCTCTCTCCCAGGTTGAAATTAAAGTTCAGGCCCAGTTTTGTTGACATGCTGTTCTGATCGGAACCCGTTTCCCGGTTCATATAATAATGCAACCACCCGATTCCGGCCACCGCTTCGATTTCAAAAGGTCTGGGAACCCCGGTATAGGTCCCAAGGAGATTGTTCAGGTTCACCAACCCCAACAGACTGACATTGGAGCGGTCGAAAATGGTCCTGCTTTGTGAGGTGTTAAAGCTTCCGACCGCCTCCAGACCGAAACCGAAAACCGGTGTCAATTGTTTATTCAGTTCTATCCCCGTGATCGGGCGCATGTTTCCAAAGAAAGAATGATGTGTTAACGGGGTTGTTCCTCCCGCACTGATCCCGATGGACCAGTTGTCCAGAAACTTGTTACCCTCTACTGCAGTCTGGGCATTTGTGTGATACATAAAAACACCAGACAAAAACAAACTGATAAAAATTTTCTTCATCATAAGGTTTAATTTTTAATTATTTTGCAAAAATCGAAATTTATTCAAAAACACATGTTTTCATTCCAGCTCTTTTTTTTGTCATTTTAGCTCTTTAATGCAAAGAAACTGGCTGTATGGATGACCTTCAGAAGTGATTCTTTTTCTTTTGGAAGAAGTGGCATTCAAAAGAAGAGTATTCATAAGTTTTAATATTTTGATTGTTAAACTACAAAGACACAAGTTTTTTCCATTCATGTGAATCACAAGTATTATCATGAGCGATCATTCTGCCTGCTTCCCCATGAAAAACAGTGTCGATCTGTTTATTAGCAATGCAAAAACATGGACAATTATATTTATAATTTTGCAGCAATACAATCATAGCATAAGCGGTTTTATGCTTATTAATCATTCTCGATAATCATCTAAACCTGTTGCACGTCCATCCAGTCATGTAAAGTAAAATTCCCAGGCCTGGCGGAGAAATGCCCCGTATTACTCCTCCTGACCTGGGAATAGAATGATGCGGATGAGATTCCCGCACTGTTTCAATCCATTTTCATCACTATCTGAACATTCGGGTTATTTGCTATCCAGGGCATTCCAATAATCCATGTTGGTAACCCGTTCCAGCAGGACTTTTCTGTCCCCTTCACGGATATTGTCCGCAGCAGTGGCGGAGATAATGGCCGCACGCTTACCCACGCCACGCCATTTAATCATCCGGGCGGGAACTCCACGCCCGATCAGGGCGGCATGCACCTTTTCAGCACGCCGTGCGGAAAGGGTCAAGTTATAGGAGTCGCTTCCTTTGGCGTCCGTGTAGCCCGTGATAAGGAAACGGCTGTCCGGATAGCTTTTCAGTAGCTCTGCCAGCCTGTCAAGCGTTCTTTCCGAAGTGGCTGTTATGACATCCCTGTCAAATTCAAAATGGATATTCTCCAAGAGATCACACGCCATAGTGTCAATAATGGCCGGAACCTCCACCTTTTTCTCAACCACCCGCTCGACGATTCTTTCCACGGGTTTCTCTATCTCCACATATCGTACCACCGGAGCCGCATGTTTGCTCTTTCCGCCAATACGCCAGATGACACTGGCAGAAACCTGAACGAAGTGGGGAAGCCCCTTCTGCACGGGCAGAAGGTATTCACCTTGTAACCCCAGCCCGAACGAGTTGCTTAACCAGGCTTTCACACCCGCCCCGAAAGACAGGGGAACAAACGAGTTTTTGTCGGATGAACGCCCGTCAGGATTCCAGATGTCGGAAGACTCCCAATATGCCTGTCCGGTTGGATCATCCTCAAAGTTGCCGCCATATACGGAAGCAAAGTCTTTATGCAGATAGTTCACACCTACCCTGAGATAAGGTTCAACCCATTGGGATCTGAGCAGGGGAGTAAAGCGGAATTGTAGCCCCAGTCCCCCCATGTACAGTAAATCACGTTTCCTGTCATCACCTGCGGTACGGTTGTTGTTTTTCGTCAAACCGACGCTTCCCTGCAAATCCAGGTAAAACCACCGGTTCAATTCCCGTGCGATGTACAAGTTTGCCCCTCCCATCAGATGATTCGCTTTCAGGTTATAAAAGTAGTTGTCCGGCGTACTCCGGAAACCAGTGACTGACACCCGACTCCAGTTTATCAGCGAACCGCCGAGACCGATCTCCCAGGCTTTTGATTCCTTTTCTGACAGTCCGTCATGCGTCACCTCTGCCTGGAGAGGCACACGACGAGTCGTTTTCGTGTCCTGTCCTCTCACCGCCAGAGAGACCAACAGCAAGGAGAGACACACAAAGCATATCGTTATTTTTTTCTTCATATTCAATTATCCAATAAATAAATCAATTCATCCAGTCGACAGGACAATCCTTGATTGGCAAGGGCATCCGCTTGGACCAGTCCGCAAAATCAACTAAATAGTACTTATCTTCCTCTTTTAACAGATAGTAAGCGTAACGCCCACGGTACTCGTTAGATATATTATATGTTATTTTATCAGTGCTTTCTGTCCGTCGTCTGATATCCAGACCAATCCAGTTATTGGGATAAGTGCTTGTCAGTTTAAAGCGCTTGCCTCCCGTTGACAACGGCTTGGATCCGGTATGTACAGTTCCTCCCGTTCCATTGATGAAAGTACGCATTTCTATAAATACAGCCCGATTTTCTTCCAGCTCTGATGTCGGCAACTTGCCTTCCGGATGTTTCCAAACATTGGTTCCTTCCTCTTTTGTAAATTTATCTTGCCCTGTCGGGTAAGCGTATGTTTTATAAAAATCCTGTAAATTATCCGTGTCAATCTCTCCCCACATGGTGGTAATACCCTGCTTGATTTCAATAAACACACTGTTTTCTTTAAAAGATGGGGCTGGATACACTTCCGGGACATGTATCTTGTCCTGCAAATATATAGTCTGTCCATAGTCATTATAACTTCCCGTACCATCACCAAAATACAGTGCCGCATAATTGTCTGTTTGGTCCCATTCATATTTCGCCAACTTGCCGACAGTATCATTCTTCGCCACATTTGCCTTCTCCGTCTCTGTCAAAACCAACGGACGAATGATGTAGAGATATGAGTTTCCATTGCTATAGCGGACTAACTGATCTTTGTCCACATTTCCTTCGTTGACAGGCCGGTTTATATCTTTAACCCTGGCCGATTTCATACTATTATAAGGAGTAGTAATGGACGTCGGATACTTATCCCATTCTCCATCCACTTGACGCTCGAAGCTGTAATATACATTTAGTGTCCTATAAATATCTATCGACGTATTAGAATAATTAGACAGATATGCGCTTGTAATGATAGCTCTAACATTGATCCTATTCGGCACCAACGTGTTGCCCGCACTCGTTTCCTGCGTTCCATCAACCGTTACAGTCACACTTCCTTTCCTTTCTGATAAACCCTTATTGTCTGGCAATTTATCCCATGTGACCTTGAACTGCCCTTCCTCGTTTGTGATAAATGCATCCGTAGAAGATACACCGGGTAAGTCGCTCACCTTTACTCCGGCTGTGACCTTTTTGCCGGTCTTGTCATACACGGTAAATAGAACCGAACCGTCCGAAGGTACAACATACTCTTTCAGGGAAGAGTTCCAGTATTCAGGAATAACATTGTATTTTCCAACTTCTATCTCGATAACAGAGGATTTTCCGGTCAGGAAATCCCAGAAATCAGTCTGCTTGTTCCGGTCCGCCGGCCATTTTTGGTCAGGATTATGCGGGTTGTCCACATCACCGGACGAGATATACTCTTTCCAAAGCTCGTAGGCACTTTTACCGTTGGCTCCGTTAGCTCCATCCTTTCCGTCCTTTCCATCTTTGCCATCCTTACCGAAAGCGGGCTTGCCTGTATCCGTTCCATTTATATACCAGTTGCCGTTATCGCCAATGGCAACCTCGGGAGATTTCCCGTCCTGCCCAACGGCCTTTTTCCCGGTATCCGTTCCGTCCACAAACCAGTTGCCGTTATCGCCGATGGTGACCGTAGGAGGCACGGCATCCTTTCCGTCCTTTCCATCTTTGCCATCCTTACCGAAAGCAGGCTTGCCTGTATCCGTTCCGTTAATATACCAGTTGCCGTTATCGCCAATGGTGACTGTCGGCGGTATAGCATCACGACCATTCGTTCCGTCTTTACCGTCTTTACCATCCTGACCGTCACGCCCACGTGCGCCGATACCGGTATCCTCTTTCCCAATGAACCAGTTGCCGTTATCACCTATATGCGGTGTCTGTCCGTCCTCTCCGCTGGCTCCGGTCAGGAAACGCCAGAAATCCTGTACCGTGTTGTTTTCGGAGGGCCATTTCTCGCCGGGATTATGCGGGTCGTCCACGCTACCGCTGGCAATCATGTCTTTCCACTGCTCGAAAGCACTCTGACCATCCTTCCCGTCTTTGCCATCTTTTCCCTTGAGAAACTTGAAGAAGTCAGCGACTTCTGTCTGATCCTTCGGCCAGTTGACGGTTCCATCCGCAACTTTTTCCTTCCAAAACTCGTAGGCTGAAAGCCCCGTATCACCTTTGGGCCCCTTGGGCATGGTGATATCCACGTCTGTACAGGATGTCATGAATGACACTATGACCATGCCGCACAGAACTGATGATTTGAATAAATTCATGTAATTGTTTAATTTTAAATATATAAAATGAGGAATAAATCAATATAATCAATACCTAAAATAATTCCTTGATTTACGGAAAAACGAGCAGTAAAAATTAACCATACTGGTTATAGTTATTAATATTAATAATATATTTTTTGCAAAGTAAGATGAATGTTTTGATTTTTAACTTATCAATTTAGCTCTGTTTTTTAACAATTTGTTCAGTAATCATGATTTTATTAATAAATAAACCGTATTTTTTTGCCTATATCAATATTTATATTTGAATATGTACATTAAAATTCCTGCATAATCAGATGCAACCGACTATAACAAGAAATACCATACGGTTGTTATGGTCACTTTGATCATCTAACAATTTCGTCTTCAGACAATCCGTTCTTGTAATCAATAACTTGAAGCGTTTAAAAATCAGGAAGTACGGTATATTTTGGACCTTTTTCTTTCTTGTATGTTATTTCCCCACTCCCGGCTGTTGTCTTTTAGCACGCAGCATTTCTGCCACTTTCTTTTCCGTCCAACGCTCGAAGTCCTCCACCTCTTTCCTGATCTTCCATATTAGCTTCCTGTCCCTGTTCCACTCGAAGCAGTTCTCCAGCCTGTCAAGTGTCTTGGCGTCCGCATTTCCCGACATCAGAACGTAGCGGTATTTGAGCCGCCAGCCCCTTTTAAGCTGCCATGCGTTATGCACCAGCGAAAAAAGAAACAATTCCACGATGGTGACTTGAACAAGATACGACCTGGAATATGTCACGTTGAAACTATGGCTGTGGTTTACTTTCAACCCTTCCAACCGGTCTATCTGTCGGCTCAACTGTTGCAGGTACTCGTCCGTTGCTGCACCCTTGTTCTTTCATCCGTCATCCTGAACAGGACTTTGTTCGCCTGGAGTGTTTTATGCATTTCCAGCATGTCCTGACCGCCTGCGGTGTCTTTCCTAGACAGATGCAGACAGCCTGCCACATTATATCAAGTTGCTCCTTGGTCAGTTATCCTTTTCCCTGCTATTTTCCATGGCTGCGTAATTTTCGGTTTGCGCTCTTGGCGAAAAATTGCTTAAATTCGCTATTATTCAACAATTTGCGCTGTTCAACCAACTTGGTAAAACTATATAAAAACAACTGTTTTACTACTAAGGTAGAAATTTACGCTTATTATCCGTTTTTGATCAGGTGTGAGAGTTTCGGATCCGCCTTGATGCGCTCGATCTCGTCAGCGACAATCTGCTTAACCTCGCTCTTGATGCGGTAGTAGTTGGCATCAATCTGCTGCTGCATGGTGTCGTTGCCATCCTTGTCGGTGAAGTCGATGATCTGCGGTATCTTCACGTAGCGGGCGGTCTCCCGCCTGACCTTCTCGTTATCCACTACAATCTCGGCATGGAAAATCTTCTGCTCGATGCGCTCGTCGAAGTTGTCGGCTACCGCCCCCACGAACATGCCCTGCGTGAGGTTGGAAATCTTGCTTGCCGGAATAAGGCTGTCCATCTGGGTGTTGATGGAGACGGAAGTCTCGTTCCGGTTGATGGTCATGTTCTGCCGTTTCTGCAGGACCTTTCCGAAGCGTTCGGAGAGCGTCTTGGCGGTTTCCGCAACTACCTGACCTGCAAATACATTGCCGACCGTGTTACAGATTACGGCGCTTTCCTTGTCACCGTAGTCACGCTTCAACTGAGAGAAATCCTGAAAGCCGAGCATGACGGCTACCTTGTTGCTTCGAGCGGTGGCAATGAGGTTATCCAGCCCACGTATGTAAATGGTGGGCAGCTCGTCGATAATCACGGAGGATTTGAGACGTTTCTTCTTATTGATGAGCTTGACAATGCGGGAGTTGTACAATCCCAAAGCCGCCCCGTAGATGCCCTGACGGTCGGGATTGTTGCCGACTACCAGCACTTTCGGCTCTTCGGGATTGTTGATGTCGAGGGTGAAATCGTCCGCCGTCATCACCCAGTAGAGAGCCGGGGAGATCATGCGGGAAAGCGGTATCTTGGCACTGGCAATCTGCCCCTGCAACTGCTCCACCGCCGAGCTTTCCCATGCGTCCATGAAGGGAGAAAGGTAGTTCTCAAGCTCCGGGTACGAGGTCAGGATGGGGAAAATGTCGGCATACTTGCGGTTCAGGAACTCGATGGCATGGGGGAAGGTGCAATACTTGCCGTTCTTGTAGATTTTGAGATACCATATAATACTGGCTAACAGAATGATAGGCGATTCCACGAAGAAATCGCCCTGCTTGGAAATCCATGTGCGGTTCAAATTTAACATTATCGTGTAGGCACTCTCGTAGGCATCGCTGATGTCGGTCATGAAGTCGGGATGGATGGGGTTGCAGCGGTGGCTTTCCCTCGGATTGTCGAAGTTTATCACGTAGAACTTGGGCTTGACCTTGTAGCCGTCCAAGTGGGCGAGTAGGTGGTTGTAGGCTATCTCGGCGAGGTCGGGGTACTTGAAATCATACAGGAAGAGCGAATAGCCCTTCTCGATGATCTGTTTGATGTACTGGTTGATTATCGCATAGGACTTGCCCGAACCGGGCGTACCCAAGACCATCGTCGCACGGAAGGGATTGACAAGGTTAATCCATCCGTCATACGCCCTTCCCCTGAACCGGAAGCGGGTGCGGAGATTGACAGAATACTCGTTCTCCTTCAGTTTGGTTTCCTGCATGAAGGATTCGTTCTCGACGTTGAACACGTCTTCGAGCAGGTCGGTCTTCAGCAGGCGTGACATCCACAGCCCTGCCATGAGCAGGCAGATATACCCGACGGTAAGGGTGGCGATATACAGCACGGTGTCTGCCGGAAGCGACAGAGGAAGGGCGAGCAGCCACCAGTTGCCGAAAAAGAGCAGCAAGCCGGACACGCCGCAAAGGATGATCCTGCGCCACGTGATTTTCTGCTCCTTCACGCCCTTTGTGCCGAGGCAGCTAAGGGCGAGGAACAGCACGGCGAAGAGCTTCGTCCAGAGGATATTGGAGAACAGCCCGGCGGTACGCTGGAAGCCGAGCAATATCCTATCGACCACGCCGATGTCGATGCCCCATTCCCGGACGGACTGGTAACAGAACCAATAAATATTGATGACTACAAATAAAATGCTTATCGCACGCATGAACTCCATGACTTTGGCGAGTCCACGCAAATCGTCTTCGTTTTGCATAATTCGTTGAATTTTAAGTTGATTATTGTTGCCTGCCGTACTTGCGCCTCTTTTTCTTTTTGCGCTGCGGCGGTACGGGCTGGTCACCGGACGCTCCGCCGGGTACGAGGGCAAAGAGGTTGAAGGAGGCCGCCACGTTTTGGGTAGTGCCGTCCTTGTGGTCAGGACGATAGCCGGTATGTCCGTCCCATTGGGATGCGCCCGTATGCTCCTGCTGCCGGGTGGGATGTTCCACTCCGGCGGAGGGTTGCGGCAGGTGAATGCCTTCCTGCCCGGCGAAAAGGTCGTTGAACACGCCTGCGGAAAACTCCTTGCCCAGACGGGAGCCGTTGAAGACGGCTTTGGCGGCATGGTCGATGAAGGTCGCCCCATAGATGCGCCCGGCTTCATTCTGACGGAATACCACGCCGATTCCCTGCCGCATGAGTTCCCGCTCGAACTGCGCCCGGTCATGCCCTGCGGTCTGCATGGCGGCTGCAACCTTTCCGGCGGTGGCGGCGGCGACCTCCTTGTGGGTCTTTTCCCATGCGGCAGCGTTGTGCATCCGCCTTTCGAGGGCAGCGATGCCCGCCTCCTTGCCGAACACGGAGGACTTGAAGGGCTTGCCGACCTTGTTGCCCTCCCTGTCAGTTGCCGAATAGGTCAAGCCGTGATACTCCCGCCCGCCGTATTCCCCCTTTACCTCGTCCACCGTGATGCCGTAAAGGGAAAGCACGGCACGGTATTCGCCCAATGTACGGAAACGCCACTCCCGGGCGAGCGGGCGGATGACTCCTGCCAACTGTCCCTTGAGATTGCCGTCCCCGTAACCGACGGGCGACAAGGGTAGTCCCTCCTTCCACTGCTTGGGCGTAGCCGGGACAAGACCGAACTGCCGTTCCAGCTCCCGGCAGACCTTCATCGAACTCCCGTGTTCGTAGCTGTCGGAAATCGCCCGCCCGGTTTCGTCCACCCGGACGGAAACGATGTGCAGGTGCTCCCGCCCGATGTCGTTGTGGCGATAGACGATATAGGGCTGGTCGCCGAAGCCCATGCGCCGCATATACTCCTCCGCCAAGCTGACAAACCGCTCTTCACTCAAGCAATCCTTCGGGTCGGGATTGAGGGAGATGTGCAGGACGGGCTTCTCGGTCTTGCGGTTGGCTGTGAGGTAGTCACCGAACGAGCGGGAAAGATGCCCTATCGTGTAGGGGTTATCGCCCTGCGGCTCGATAATCCGGCTGGTGAAAAGCACGTCGGCGTGCCGTTCGTCCACCTTCAACTGGTTGTAGGCAAGCACCCCGTACAGGCTGCTGCCGTGCGAGATCTTGGCTATCATCGGACGGGGTATTTGCTCTGGAACTCCTCCACCAGTGCGGAAATCCGCTTGCTTAACTCGACCAGTTCGAGGGTGTGCCGCTCCAGCTTGTAGAGGAAAGCGAGGGCTTTCTTCTCCGAGAAATTGGATTTGAGCGCACGCACGCATTGGTTGTAGTTCGTGCCTATGGCACGGAACTGCGAGTGGAAAGTGGTCAGGCGCATGTAGAAATCCTGCGTCCCCTTATCCAGTTTAATAACCTTAATCTCCTTGCCGAAAAGTGCGGAAACGATAAACTCCGCCTTGGTCGCCTTGCCCGACTCGTCGAAAAGCGCGAGGAAACGGGCGTTGTCCCCGTCATCCAGACGGAATACGTAGCGGTGGCGCATCTTGTCGGGCTTGGGTTTTCGCCCGTGGTTGCCCGCATACTTCTTCTGATTGTCCATCATCCTGTAAAATTTTAAGTGAAACATGGTCTGAAAACGCCGTATGCCTACGGCTCTCCCCCGTGAGCATCCCCCGACTCCGGAGGGGAATGCCACATCGAGGGGGCAAGGTGGTGGTGAGGCACGAAATTCATTTCGAGTGCCGCAGCACACAACTTGCCATTTTCGTTTGAAAATAAAATCCGTCCTGCCGGACAGATTGAGGATGCCCTTGCCTGCTGCGGAGTGCCGGGGCACTCCCTCGGGCGGTTGCCGCTCTTTTTCATTCTTACTCTATTTTGGTTTCCGCCTGCAAAGTAACAGCCCTTTTCCCGTCCGGACACCATGCCCGGATGCGACAAACCTACGGGTGGAAAGACAATGCACGACACACTGATAATCAAACGGATAAACTACCGGTATTTTGATATTCCTTTGCGCCGTGGAAGCGGTGAAACGACTGTCCGGATAGACAAGGAAACAACCGGATAGCCGACCGGACGGACAGCCGAACGGCTGACGGTCTTGCTGGACAAAAGGACGGACAACCGGATAACCAGCCGGACGATTGGCTAAACAACCAAACGGCTAAATAACTAAACGGCTAAACGGTCAAACGGTTGGACAGCCGGATGATTGAATGGACAGCCGGATGCCGGGCTGAATGTATGACCGGATGCCTGAACGAATGAACGGACGAATGAATGAACGGCAGAGTGGCTGAAAAGCTGACTGATTGAGTGAACAGAGAAGCGGCTGCACGGGCAGCCGGATGAATAACCAACAGAATGACGATATGGACAGACAGACATTGAACGTGGCTTTCGCCACACAGAAAGGCGGCAGCGGCAAGACGGCTATCACGGTGTTGGTGGCGGGCTACCTGCACTACCGCTTGGGGTGTCCGCTGGCGGTGATCGACTGCGACTTCCCGCAGTACAGCCTGTACGAGATGCGGGAACGGGACAGCCGGGCGGTACTGGAGAACGAATACCTGAAACGGGCGGCTTACGAACAGATGCGGCAGCCGGGGCGTGCCGCCTATCCGGTGCGCAAGTGCCGGGTGGAGCAAGCCCCCGACACGGCAAGGGAGCTGGCGGCGGAAGGCTGCTACGACCTGCTCTTCTTCGACCTGCCGGGCACGGTGAACTCGGCGGGCATCCTGCGCACGATCGCACAGATGGACTACATCTTCGCCCCGGTGAGTGCGGACAAGGCGGTATTGGAGAGCACGCTCTCCTTCCTCGACGTGCTGCAACGGATGATGCTGGGCAAAGAGACGAGCCGCCTGAAGGGGCTTTACCTTTTCTGGAACCAAGTCGATAAGCGGGAAACGAGCGGGCTGTACGAGAAGTACGGGCAGGTAGTCGCCGACATGAGGCTGCCGATGCTGCAAACTCGCATCCCCGACACGAAACGCTTCCGCAAGGAGGCGGACAGTACGGGACGGACGGTGTTCCGCTCCACGCTGCTGGCTCCCGACAGGCGGATGCTGGCAGGCAGCGGCATCCCCGAACTGACCCGTGAGATAGCAACCATCCTCAAACTGGAAGGCTATGAAGAAGCAGCGGAATGAGAAGCCCATCGACGAGGAGCTGCTGATGCGGATGATGGCGGGCGAGGCGGCGGGAACGGGAGAACCGGGAACCGGAAAGGGGGAAACTGCCGTGCCGGTGGAAAAGGCGCAGGAAGGGAAGGCGGCGGACACAAGACGGCGCAAGGGAAGGCAGGCGGACTACGAGACGACCTTCTTTAAAGGCATGGACATCCCCGCCCGTTACGGCAAGCCGGTCTATGTGCGCCGTGAGTACCACGAGCGCATCGCCAAAATTTCGGTGATGCTGACGGGCGGCAAGGTGTCGCTCTCGGCATACATCGACAACGTGCTGGCACAGCACTTCGAGCAATACCGGGAGGAGATCGAGGCGGCATACGCCGGGAAACTGGAGAACCTCTTTTAAAAAGGAAGGAGGAAACGGCATGATACTGAAATTATCGCTCACCGTCCTGCTGCTCTATTACCTCGCCGTGCTGTGGAAATACTACCGGCAGGACATCACCGGGATATTCGGGACAGCGGAGACGGACGAAGACACGGACGGAACGGGAAAGGAACCGGGGCAACCGGGTGAGCCGTACACGGTCATGGGAGAAAGCACCTACCTGCCCTTCGGAGCGGAGGACGGGGAGGAAGCGGTAGCCGGAGCCGTGGACGAACTCGCAGCGGAGGACGACGGGGCGGACTACTCCGACATCGAGCCGGAGGAGGACGAGGAGGAGACGGACTATGAACCCACGCCGGAGGAGATCCGGGAACTGGAGGAGGAAGAGGAATTAGGGGCTTATTACCCGGACGGCAACCCCGACTTCGCCACGGGGTACTCCTTCGATGACCTGAAAAAGGTGCGCCGGGTACTGGTGTCGGACAATGCGGACGAAAAGGCGGAGCGGGAAGCCCGTGAGGTGCTGCCGTCCGTGATGGGATCGGACATCTGGGAGGCGATGCTGGACGAGTTCGAGGGCGCACGTAAGCGTGTCGCCCGGCTGATGGACAACCATAATGTTTAATTAAAATTTTAAAGACAAATGAGACAAAAGAGAATCTTATTCACGGCGGCCTGCATACTCGCTGCCGTGGGCGCAATGGCGCAGGGAAACGGGCAGGCGGGTATCACCGAAGCCACGCAGATGGTCACCTCGTATTTTGAACCGGGGACGAAACTGATTTACGCCATCGGTGCGGTGGTCGGCTTGATCGGAGGGGTGAAAGTATATGGGAAGTTCAGCTCCGGCGACCCCGACACGTCGAAGACGGCGGCGAGCTGGTTCGGAGCCTGCATCTTCCTGATAGTAGCTGCCACTATCCTGCGTTCGTTCTTCCTGTAAAACAGCGACTATGGACATGGAAATCAACAAGGGGATCGGCAGGAACGTGGAGTTCAAGGGGCTGGAAAGCCAGTACCTCTTCATCTTCTGCGGCGGTCTGCTCGCCGTTTTCGTGGTGTTCGTCATCCTGTACATGGCGGGCGTGAACCAGTGGGTATGCATCGGCTTCGGCGTGGCTGCGGCTACGCTGCTGGTATGGCTGACCTTCCGGCTGAACGCCCGGTACGGCACGCACGGGCTGATGAAGGCAGCCGCCCGCAGGCGGCATCCGAGGTACGTGGTGAACCGCCTGAAAATCCCCCGATTATTCACCTTTAAACACTGGCAAGAATGAGAAACGTAATGAAAGCGGCGACGCTCGAAAGCAAGTTCCCGCTGCTGGCGGTGGAGAACGGCTGCGTCGTGAGCAAGGAGGCGGACGTGACGGTCGCCTTCAGGGTGGAACTTCCGGAACTGTTTTCCGTTACAGGGAGCGAGTACGAGGCGATCCACTCGGCTTGGCACAAGGCGGTGAAGGTGCTGCCGGAGTATTCCATCGTACACAAGCAGGACTTCTTCATCGAGGAGAAGTACCGGCCGGAAACGGACAGGGACGACCTGAGCTTCCTGAGCCGGAGCTTTGAGAGGCACTTCAACGAACGCCCGTTCCTCTCGCACACCTGCTACCTGTTCCTGACAAAGACCACGAAGGTGCGGAGCCGTCAGGAAAGCACGTTCTCCACCCTCTGCAAGGGCAGGCTTGTCCCCAAGGAGATAGAGGACCGGGAGACGGTTACGAGGTTCCTCGAAGCCGTCGGGCAGTTCGAGAAGATCATGAACGACAGCGGTTTTGTTACGCTGCGCCGCCTCACGACGGACGAGATCACTGGGACGGAAGCGGCGGCGGGCATCGTGGAGAAGTACCTCTCGCTCTCGCAGCACGACACGACGGTGCTGAAGGACATCCAGTTGAACCCGGAAGAGATGCGCATCGGCGACGACATCCTCTGCCTGCACACCCTCTCGGACACGGAAGACCTGCCGGGCAAGGTGGCGACGGACAGCCGTTACGAGCGGCTCTCGACCGACCGCTCGGACTGCCGGCTGTCGTTCGCCGCCCCGGTGGGCTTGCTGCTGGACTGCAACCACTGCTACAACCAGTACATCTTCATCGACGACCACGGGGAGAACCTGAAACGCTTCGAGCAGACCGCCCGGAACATGCACTCGCTCTCCCGCTACTCCCGCTCCAACCAGATCAACAAGGCTTGGATCGAGGAATACCTGAACGAGGCGCACTCGAAAGGGCTGACCTCGGTGCGCTGCCACTGCAACGTGATGGCATGGAGCGACGACAGGGAGGAACTCAGGCGCATCAAGAACGAGGTGGGCAGCCAGCTCGCCCTGATGGAGTGCAAGCCGAGGCACAACACGGTGGACGTGCCCACGCTCTTTTGGGCGGCGATACCGGGCAACGAGGGGGACTTCCCCTTCGAGGAGAGCTTCTACACGTTCATCCCGCAAGCCCTGTGCTTCTTCACCGAAGAGACGAACTACAAGGACTCGCTCTCACCCTTCGGCATCAAGATGGCGGACAGGATGACGGGCAGACCGCTGCATCTGGACATCAGCGACCTGCCGATGAAGAAAGGGGTGATCTCGAACCGCAACAAGTTTGTCCTCGGTCCGAGCGGAAGCGGCAAGTCGTTCTTCATGAACCACCTCGTGCGCCAGTATTACGAGCAGAACAGCCACATCGTGCTGATCGACACGGGCAACTCGTACCAAGGGCTGTGCGAGCTGATACACCGCAAGACCAAGGGCGAGGACGGGATTTACTACACGTACACGGAGGAGAAGCCCATCAGCTTCAACCCCTTCTTCACGGACGACTACAAGTTCAGCGTGGAGAAGAAGGACAGCATCAAGACGTTGCTGCTGGCGCTGTGGAAGGGCGAGGACGAGAAAATCACGAAGACGGAGAGCGGCGAGCTGGGCAGTGCGGTGTCGGCGTACATCCGCCGGATACAGCAGAACCGGGACATCGTCCCCTCGTTCGACACCTTCTACGAGTACATGCTGAACGATTACCGGAAGGAGCTGGCTGCAAGGGACATCAAGGTGAGCCGGAAGGACTTCAACATCGACAACTTCCTGACCACACTCAGGCAGTATTACAAGGGCGGACGCTATGACTTCCTGCTGAACTCGAACGAGAACATCGACCTGCTGCACAAGCGGTTTATCGTATTTGAAATTGACAGTATAAAAGATAATGCCGAGCTGTTCCCCGTGGTTACGATCATCATCATGGAAGCCTTCATCAACAAGCTGCGCCGCCTGAAAGGGGTGCGGAAGATGCTGATCTGCGAGGAGGCTTGGAAAGCCCTTTCCTCGCCGAGTATGAGTGAGTATTTGAAATACATGTACAAGACCGTCAGGAAATATTTCGGCGAGGCGATTGTCGTCACGCAGGAGGTGGACGACATCATCTCGTCCCCCATCGTGAAGGAGGCTATCATCACCAACTCGGACTGCAAAATCCTGCTCGACCAGAAGAAGTACATGAACAAGTTCGACGGCATCCAGTCGATGCTCGGTCTGACGGACAAGGAGAAGTCGCAGATACTCTCCATCAACCTCGCCAACCATCCCGGACGGAAGTACAAGGAGGTGTGGATCGGTCTGAACGGGGTGCAGTCGGCGGTGTATGCCACGGAGGTATCGGCTGCCGAGTACCTGACCTATACCACCGAAGAGAGCGAGAAGACGGAGGTGTTCGCACTGGCGGAAGAGCTGGGCGGGGATTTGGAGCTTGCCATCAAGCGACTGGCGGAGACGAAGTATAAATAATGTACCGATGTGCTAACTGGGAGCGGCGGACAGGCTGCCGGACGGGTGGTTGATTGACCGGACGAACGGCTAAAGGGTCGGACGATTAACCAAACGGCTAAACGGTCAAACGGTTAAACAGTTAAACGGCTGGCTGGCTGAACGGCTGGATGTACAAACGGCTAAACGGAATGGAGAGAATAAAATTTTGTAAAACTTAAAAAAAACGGAATCAAGATGAGACGATTGAATTTAATCCTGCTGCTGTCGGCGGTGACGGTGGCGCTGGCGTTTGTCATTTCCTGCAAGGAGACAAATGCGGAACGGTTGGAAAAGATGTGCGGCGAGTGGGTCAGCACGGGCGGCAAGCCGCCCTTCACCCTCTGGGAAGAGGATGGCAAGTACCGTGTAACGGTCATGCACAGAAACCACAAGGGCGACAGTGAAGCGGAGACCTACCTCGTCCGGGAAACGGAAGGGGTGCTGTTCATCGAGACGGGCTTCGCCGTGATGATGGACTATGACCGGGAGAAAGACCACATCCGGCTGTCGCCGGGCGGAGAGTACAGGAGAAAGAGTGACGGAACCCTAAAACAGTAAGGACATGAGAACAATAAAGGCAATCATTCTGGGCGTGGCGTGCCTGACGGCAGGTGCGGCCAACGCCCAATGGGTCGTACACGACCCCGGCAATCTGGCGCAGGGCATCATCAACACGGCTAAGGAGATCGTGGAGACCTCCGCCACCGCACAGCACACGCTGGACGGCTTCAGGGAAACGGCGAAGATATTCGAGCAGGGGCGGAAGTATTACGATGCGCTAAAGGCGGTGCATGACGTGGTGAAAGGCGGAGTGAAGGTGAAGAAGTCCATCGGGCTGGTGGCGGACATCTCGGAAATCTACGTGCGCAACTACCAGAAGATGCTGGGCGACCCGAACTACACGCCGGACGAGCTGGAAACCATCTCGTTCGGGTACGCCAAGCTGTTGAGCGAGAGTGCGGACATCCTGCAAGATCTGAAGAACGTGGTGAACGTGACGGGGATGTCGCTCTCGGATGCCGAACGGCTGGCTATCATCGACCAGAGCTACAAGCGGCTGCTGGAGTACCGCAACCTCGTGCAGTATTATACGGACAAGAACATCTCGGTGAGCTACCTGCGGGCGAAGAAGAAAAAGGACGCCGACCGGGTGGTGGCTCTCTACGGGGATGCGGAAGACCGTTACTGGTGAGAGTGGCAATATATAATAATGTTCACGTACATAAATATAATATAGGACTATGTTGTTAGCGATAGACTTCACGAACCTGCATGAGATATTGCAGGTATTGTATCAGGACATGATGCCGCTCTGCGAGAAGCTGACGGGGGTAGCCAAGGGAATTGCCGGGCTGGGTGCGCTGTTCTACGTAGCCGCCAAGGTGTGGCAGGCGCTCGCCCGTGCCGAACCCATCGACGTGTACCCGCTGCTCCGCCCGTTCGCCATCGGGCTGTGCATCCTCTTCTTCCCCACCTTCGTCATCGGCACGATCAACACGGTGCTCTCGCCCGTGGTGAAGGGCTGCCACGGGATGCTCGAATCACAGACCTTCGACATGAACCGATACCGGGAGCAGAAGGAGACGCTGGAGAGGGAGGCGTTCCGCCGTGACCCGGAGAAGGCATATCTGGCGAGCAAGGAGGACTTCGACAAGAAGCTCGACGAGCTGGGCTGGTCGCCCAAGGACTTGAAGACGATGGCGGTGATGTACATCGACCGGACGGAATACAACATGAAGCGGAACATCCGGCTGTGGTTCCAAGAACTGCTCGAACTGCTGTTCCAGTCGGCTGCGCTGGTGATCGACACGATACGGACGTTCTTCCTGATCGCCCTTTCCATCCTCGGTCCGATAGCGTTCGCCCTCTCGGTCTATGACGGGTTCCAGAGCACGCTCACGCAGTGGATAACGAGGTACATCTCCATCTACATGTGGCTGCCCGTGAGCAACCTGTTCAGCTCGGTGCTGGCACGCATCCAAGTGCTGATGCTCACCCGTGACATCGAGGCGATGAGCGACCCGACCTTCATCCCGGACAGCTCGAACACGGTGTACATCATCTTTTTAATCATCGGGATATTCGGGTACTTCACCATCCCGACGGTCGCCAACTGGATCATCATGGCGGGCGGGGTGAGCCAAGCCAACCGTGCGATGAACCAAACCGCAAACAAGGTCGGCAACGTCGCCGCAGCGGGTGCGGGTGCCGCCGTAGGGAACATCGCCGGAAAAATCATCAAGTAGCGGCGGATGCCCCAAGAAAATGAGTCATAACGAATAAAAAACCGGAAACATGGAATTTAAGAGTTTGAAAAATATCGAAACGAGCTTCAGGCAGATACGGCTCTTCACGCTGGTATTCGCCTGCCTGTGCGCCGTGGTGACGGGCTTCGCCCTGTGGAAGTCGTACAGCTTCGCCGAGGCGCAGCGGCAGAAGATCTACGTGCTGGACAACGGCAAGAGCCTGATGCTGGCGCTCTCGCAGGACGTGCGGCAGAACCGCCCGGTGGAGGCACGGGAGCACGTGCGCCGCTTCCACGAGCTGTTCTTCACGCTCTCGCCCGACAAGTCGGCTATCGAGAGCAATATCAAACGCTCGCTGCTGCTGGCGGACAAGAGCGCCTTCAACTACTACAAGGACCTCTCGGAAAAGGGGTATTACAACCGGATAATCTCGGGGAACATCAACCAGATGATAGAGATAGACAGCCTGCGGTGCGACTTCGACAAGTACCCGTACAGCGTGCGGACGTTCGCCCGGCAGATCATCCTGCGGGAAAGCTCTGTTACGGAGCGCAGCCTTGTGACCCGCTGCCGCCTGCTGGATGCGGTCAGGAGCGACAACAACCCGCAGGGCTTCATCATCGAGGGGTTCGAGATCACGGAGAACAAGGATTTGCAGACCCTCAAACGCTGACGGCTATGATAAGGAAATTCATCACAAAGGCGCAGGATTGGGCGGACGGGAAGCTCCGCCGCCTCGCCGGGCGTATCTCGCCCGACATGCGTGTGGCAATCATCCTCGTGACGCTGGTGGCGTTCGGCTCACTGTCGGTCTATATGACCGTCTCCTCCATCTACCGCATCGGCAGGAACGACGGGAAGGAACTGGGGATAGAGCATATTAGGCGCCTGCAATTACCCAATGACAGTATTATCAACCCTTTTGAAAGCGGACGGTATGGGACTGGTGGAGAAGTTGAGTGAGTGGCTGCTCCGCCGGGAACGGAAGGCTGCGCACCTGCGGGCGGACAACCGGGCAAGTCCCACGGCATCGCTCAAACGGGAACGGAAGGAACCGCCTGGCAAGCGGCAAACCGGGGAGACAGGCAGAAGGAAGCCTCCGGGGAGGAGAATCAGAATGTAGGACAACCATAAATTTTTGACATGATGGAAGAACAGAACCAAGAAAAAGCAACGGCAACGCAGCACGTGACGGTGGCGGATGCCGCAGCCCCGGAGACGGGGAACGGAAAGAAGGAGGACAAGGGCGGCGGGAAAAAGGAGAAGAAGACAGCCAAGCCGCTCACGCCGAAACAGTTGCAGCAACGGAAGAAGCTGATGGTATATCCGCTGATGGGCTTGCTGTTCCTCGGCTCGATGTGGCTGATATTCGCACCTTCGGAGGAGCGGGACGTGAACCGGGACACCGTGGGGGCGTTCAACGCCGACATCCCCCTGCCGGAGAATGACGGGATCATCGGCGACAAGCGGAAAGCCTACGAGCAGGCGCAGGCGGAGAAACAGCAGGCGGAGAAGGTGCGCTCGCTGGAGGACTTCGCCTTCTCCGAAGAGAGCGATATGGACGGGGTGGAAATGGAACTGCCGGACAGCGAGCCGGAACGGGAACCGTTCAGGGACTATTCGGACAATGGCGGCGGCAGCCGTTCTTCCGTTACCGCCTACCGGGACATCAACCGTCAGCTCGGCTCGTTCTACGAGGAACCGAAGGTGGACGGGGAAAAGGAGGAGCTGAAAAGGCAGGTGGAGGAGTTGACCGCCAAGCTGGAAGAAAGGGAACGGCAGGCGGGCGGAATCGATGATCAGGTGGCGCTGATGGAGAAGAGCTACGAGCTTGCCGCCAAGTACATGGGACAGAACGGGAAGGACGGCGCAGCCGTGCAGAACGACAACAGTCCAAGACAGCCCGCCGTGGCGGTGCAGGTGGCACGGGAGCGGACGGTATCGGGGCTGCAACAGCCCCTGAGCGATGCGGAGTTCATGCGGCGGTACAGCCAGCCGAGGAACTACGGCTTCAACACGGCGGTAGGCAGCGGGTACACTATGGGGAAGAACACGATACGGGCGTGCATCCACGGAGATCAGACGATTATGGACGGACAGACGGTGAAGCTCAGGCTGCTCGAACCGCTGCAAGCGGGAAACCTTGTGATTCCGCAGAACACGCTCGTTGCGGGTACGGGAAAGGTACAGGGAGAACGGCTGGATATTGTGGTGTCGTCCATCGAATACCGGGGGAACTTGCTGCCCGTGGAGCTGGCGGTGTATGACAGTGACGGGCAGAAAGGCTTGTCTGTCCCTTCATCACTGGAACAGGAAGCGGCAAAGGAGGCGATGGCGAACATCGGCGGCGGGTTGGGAACGAGCATCTCGTTCGCACGGAGCGCCGGACAGCAGGTGGCGATGGACATCACCCGTGAGCTGATGCAGGGCGGCAGCCAGTACCTTGCCAAGAAGTTCCGCACGGTAAAGGTGCACCTGAAAGCGGGGTATGAGCTGATGCTTTACGCCAAACAACAATAGATCGACAGATTATAAAACCATTAAAAAGAAAGGACAAATGAAAAAGATTTTTGGATGGGTCGCCCTGCTTATGGGCATGGTGACGGGTGCGAACGCACAAGTGAATGATACGATACAGCGGGTTACGGGCAACGACCTGTATCAGGGGATTACACGGAAGCTACCCTACCGGCAGATGGTTACGCCCCACGGGGTGCAGGTGACGTTCGCCAAGACGGTGCATATCATCTTCCCCTCGGCGGTGCGGTACGTGGACTTGGGAAGCAATTGGATTATCGCCGGGAAAGCGGACGGTGCGGAGAACGTGATCCGGGTGAAGGCGACCACCGAGGGGTTTCCGGGGGAAACGAACTTTTCCGTTATCTGCGAGGACGGAAGTTTCTATTCGTTCAATGCCCGGTATGCGCATGAGCCGGAGATGCTGAACATCGAGATGAAGGATTTTTTGGAGAACGGGAACACGACGGACTTTTCGCATACCCGCATGAACCTCCATTTCCGGGAACTGGCAGGCGAAAGCCCGCTCTTGGTGAAGCTGATCATGCAGAGCATCTACAAGGAGGACAGGCGGGAGATCCGGCACTTGGGCTGCAAACGCTTCGGGGTGCAGTTCCTCCTGAAATCCGTCCACTCGCACAACGGGCTGTTCTATTTCCACACGGAAACGAGGAACAGGTCGAACGTGGCTTTCCGGACGGACTTTATCCGGTTCAAGGTCGTGGACAAGAAAGTGCCGAAGCGCACCGCCATTCAGGAACGGGTGATCGACCCGGTGCGCAGCTACAACGAGGTGCTGGTGACGGAGGGGAAAAGCGACGTGCGCACGGTGTATGCCGTCCCGCAGTTCACCATACCGGACGACAAGCTGCTGGTCATCGAACTGTTCGAGAAGGACGGCGGTAGGCACCAGACCATCCGGGTGGAGAACGCCGACCTCGTGGCGGCAAAACAGATTAACGAACTGAAAATCAAGTAAGCGATGAAAAGGTTACTGTTCATTATCCTGCTTTTCGGGGTGTGCCTGCATGTGAACCGGGCACACGCCCAACGGTGCCTGCCCGGAATGAGGGGCATACAGCTCACGGGCGGGCTGTCGGACAACATGCGCTGGAAAAACGGCGACGGCTTCGGCTACCACGCCGGGATAGCGGTGAGCACCTACACGAAGAACGCCCACCATTGGGTGGTCGGTGTGGAATACTTGGAGAAGCGGTACGGCTACCGGGACTGCCTCTATCCGGCGAGCCAGTTCACGGGCGAGGGCGGCTATTACCTGAACTTCCTTTCCGACCGGAAGAAGACGTTCTTCGCCGCACTGGGACTGTCCGCCCTTGCCGGGTACGAGACGGTGAACTGGGGCGAGAGCCTGCTGCCGGACGGCTCCCGGCTCACGGATGAGGACAATTTCATCTACGGGGGTGCGCTCACGCTGGAGCTGTCCGCCTACGTGACGGACAAGATTGTCTTGCTGGTAAACGGTCGCCAACGGGTGCTGTTCGGCGGCGACTGCGGGAAATTCCACACGCAGGTCGGCGTGGGAATCCGCTTCATGATTCGATAACTGCTATATAATATAATTGTATATGAGGACAATGATTTATAGAATATTCACGGGCTGCTACATCGTGGCCGCCCTCGTGCTGGTCGCAGCCTGTAATGACGGGCTGGATATTCAGACGAAATACCTGTTCACGGTGGAGACGATGCCCGTCCCGAAGGAGCTGAAAGTGAACGAGACGGCGGAGATACGGTGCGAGCTGAAACGGGAAGGACGCTGGGAGGACGCCCGGTACACGATCCGCTGGTTCCTCTTCGACGGGGAAGGCACGCTCAAACTGGATGACGGCACGGTGCTGCTGCCCAATGACCGCTACCCGCTGGAGAAAGAGACGTTCCGGCTCTATTACACCCGGCTGTCGGACGAGCAGAGCAGCTTCACCGTCTGGGTGGAGGACTCGGACGGTCAGGCGGTCGAGCTGGAATACGACTTCAATGCGGACAACGACAAGGAGGACGGGGATGGAAGTGGAACTGGGAAAGAGTGAGGTGCCGGCTTTGGCGGAATTGAAAGACCTGTGCCGGCACGAGTGCACCGCAGAGCGGTACGCCGATACCGTCAGGGAGTTCGGATGGTCGCTGGAACATGTGCTGGAGGACATGAAAACCCCGGAGATGTGCCGCCGTGCGCTGGAAGCGAGTGCGGAACTCGGTTACGGGCATCTGGCATTGCTGCACCATATCCCGTTCGCAGAGGTCTGCATGGAAGCCATACGGGACTGGTACGGCGAGGGCAGAGCCGATCTTTACGAGGTGGCTTCGGCAATCCGACCGGAGGTGTTCGACGGGAAGATGGCGGATTTTCTGGTGGCGGAGGACGGCAGGTGCCTGTCCCTGCTGCTCGTCCACCTGCAAACGCCGGAGCTGTGGCGGAAATGCGCCGAACATAACTGGATGTCATTCGTGATGATTCCGTGGAGGGAACGGTCGCTGGAAGCGTGCCTGACGGCGTACCTGAACTATCCCGGGATGATCCATGCCCATCCCCATGTCGTGCCGCAACCGGTGGACAGCTATTACAACGTGTACTCGCTGTGCCGCCTGATGGAGCAGATGACGGGCGAGAAATTCACCTGCGGGCAGATGGCGGACTTCTACGGGGGAAAGCGGATGGCGGTCAAGTGCATCGAGGTGCCCGATGGTTTCCTGAAAGACCGTGAGGTACTTTCGACCGGCAGAAAGAGACGTTCCGCATCGCCCCTCTCAGCCAGCGGCAGGAGCAGAGGCAGCAGGAACAGCAAGAGCCGGAACGGAACGACGCACCCAAGAGGCGCAACGGAATGAAAATATGAGACAACCTATCTAAAAAAACAGAAACATGGAACAAGAAGAAAGAATGTATCAGGTACCTCTGGAGATGATATGCAGGCACGACCGCACGGCGGAGGTGTGCCGTGCCGCCGTTGAAGAGGACGGCTGGCAGCTGGAGAACGTGCCCGAAGAGATGAAGACACCGGAACTGTGCCGGAAGGCGCTGGAAACGGAAGCGGGATTCGGGAACGACTTCCACCGGGGGCTGGTTCAGCATATCCCTTTTGCGGAGGTGTGCATGGAGGTGCTGAAGGAGTGCCGGGAGAATAACCCGGAAGAACTCTACGGGGTGGCGGTGGCTATCCGCCCGGAGGTGATGAATGGCGAAATGGCGGACTTCCTGCTGCCGCTGGACGGCAGGTGTATCAGCATCCTGCCCGTGCACCTGCAAACACCGGAGCGGGTGCGGGTGGCGGTGGAAACGTCGGGGATGTCCGCCGTCGGGCGTGGCGGAGTGCCGAAAAGCCTGCTCACGCCCGATGTGTATGTCAGGTGCGCCGCCCACAGTCGGGAGTCGCTGATGATGATTCCGTGGGCGGAACGCTCGCCGGAGGTCTGCCTGATGGCGAAGACGCTGTACCCGGACATAGTGAAGAATCACCCGGAGTTCGTGCCGGAGAGCGTGCATAACCAAGACAGCATCTACACGCTGAACAGCCTGATGGAAAGCCTGACGGGGGAAAAGTTCAACTACCGGCAAATGACGGACTTCTACAACGGGAAGCCGCTGAATGTGAAACGGATGGAAACGCCGGGCGGCGTGCAGAAGGACAAGTCGGTGAAGTTCGACAAGGAGACGGGAGGCTTCTCCTTCTCCGACATCCGGCAGGAGCGAAAACGGGGATTGAAGATGTAGCGTGAGCCGGACGAAATGGAAAGCATCATTCAGGATGCTTTCCATATCCGCCCTGCCGCCTTCCGGTTTCTTTTGCTTCTTGTTCTTTTCCCGCCCCGCTCACGAAAGAAAAGAAGTGCGAAACGGATAGCGAACAAAAAAAGGGACGCTTAAAGCATCCCCTCGTCCATGTAGCTAAGGTAGGCGTCCTCGGTCAGTATGATGTGGTCTAAAAGCTGTATGCCGATTGCCTCGCAGCCTTTCTTCAACTGGCTGGTCAGGTTGTTGTCCGGCGTGCTCGCCACGGTCGATCCGGAAGGGTGGTTGTGCGAGAGGATGATTCCCGAGGCATGAGAGACGAGAGCCGTCTGGAGGACGATGCGTATGTCCACCACCGTACTGTTCATGCCGCTGCGTGAGACGCACGAAACGCCCAGCAGTCTGCCTGCGCCGTTCAGGTACATCGCCCAGCACTCCTCGTGGTGCTGCATACAGTCCTCGTAGAAAGTCTTGAGGATGTCGTAAGACTCCTTGGAAGAGTGGATTCTAACTCTCTTGGATGCGTCAGCGTCCTTGTAACTTACGGTGATTTGAGGGAAAGACAGTGTATTCATAATGCAAAAAATTAAAAGTGAAACATTTATTTTTTGCTTTGGGGCACGGGGAAAGAACGGACTTCATGCAAGGCTTTTGCGTGGAATACGACCCGAAGGTGTGGAGATTGTGCGCAAAACCAGCAGGTTCAGCCTTGCTACTTGTCCGTTTTTCCCTGTAGGTTTGCTAAAAAATGAGTGTGGAGCTTGGCTAAAAAATCCGGTGAGTCGAGGGGGTTCTTTTTGCTTCTTTGTCTTTTCCCGCCCACGGCTCACCGAAAGAAAAAGAAGTGCGTCCGAAAATGGGTCAATCCTTTCCCACGGGCGGGTAAAAAAAGAAGTCCGGGCGGATCGCTACCCGTCCCGGACTTCCGGCGATGAAACATAGAGGGGGAATGTTATGGCTTGATTTCCCCCGTTGCGATTAAATTCCCGTCCGAATAATACGCTATCTTCCCGTAGGTAAATCCCATGTCGGGAATGGCTACGAAAGCGATATAGTCCGAATACTCCCTGCCTTTGAGGTTCTTCCCGACAAGGTTGTTGAATATCATGGGGATGCTGCAACCGTCCTCGCTGTAAAGGACGGTTTTCCCGTTCTGTCTGATTTCCTGCTTCATGCCGTTTCTATGAAAAGTGTCCCGTCGATAAGGTACTCCCAATTATTCTTGTGGCTCTCGTCCGTGAAATATTCCTCGCTCTCGCAATACTCGCAATCGTCACGGCACGAGCGGAAGAAGTTTTCCAGACAGTCACGCATGAGTTCCTTGAAATTCCGTGTGTCGGGCGAGCGCATGAAGTCCATGAGGGGCTGCAAGATGATTTCGTCCGACACACCCCCCGTGAAGGGGCATTCGCAAGTGACGGAGATACGGCTCCTGCGTCTTTTCTTGCGGTCTTTCGTCCAATAGACCTTGGGCTTGTACAGCTCCGCATGGAAGTTGTTATAGAGGTAAGCCAGCAAGCGGACGCTCGAAAGCCTTTCGGTCTCCTCCTCGTGTCCGGTATGGAAACGGTAAGCGTATGTGCAACTGTCGTAACAGTAGTTGGTGCAGGCAATGCGGAAAAGGTTGCAGAAGGCTTCGAGTGTGTCGCAGTTCTCGGAAGCATACGGGTAATCGTTTCCCTTGGCAAGCCAGTCGGTATAGGCTTTTTGACGGGCTTCGTCCTCCAGTTCCGTAATGCCGAATAGTGTATAGGTTCTCTGTACGGTTCGCATAAGTTTGAAAATTTGAAAGTTTAAAAATCGGTTTCTTTGCGATCTTTCTTTTCCGCTACGGCTCACGAAAGAAAGTAGCGGGCGGATTTCTCCGCCCTGCCCTTTGTCTTTAGGCTGCAATCTCTTCGGGTTGCGGTTGTTCCTCGGGTTGCGTTACCTTGCGCTCCCTTGCCCGTTCCTGCACTAATAGGACGGCTTTCTTTTCCTCGATGCGCTGGTGACGTTTCTCGTACACCCCGTTGTACTCCCTTTCGATGTTGGCGAGTTCCTCCGGCATGTGCCTGCGTGCGAAGTCAAGCAAGAGGGTCGCCACGGTGTTGTTCCCGTACGCTCCCTTGAAGTTGGCTACAAGGAAGTCCCTGCGGATGATGGTCTTCATCTTTACCGTGAGGTTTCCGATAATCCCCATCTTGTCCTCGTCCGTGATATACGGCTTGTCTTCCGCAATCCCCACGGCTGCGAAGTGTTCCTTCCGGAGCGAGGACAGAAGGAAGAAGTACAGCATCGTGTCTTCATCGGCACTGAACTTGCCGCCCGTGATGTCGGCTTCGAGAATCTGTTTCTTGGTGTCCTCCACCGTGCGTTCGAGTGCGATTTCCTTATTGCGCTTGTCCTGCTTCTCCAATTTCTCCACGGGAGAGAGCGGTGCGGGTGCGGGCGTTCCGTCCGCTGTCTCGGTCTCTGTCACGTTCTCCACGTAACAGAATGTAATCTCCTTCTGCCCGATTTTGGCATAGACGGTGATTTCCCCCGCTCCGCTCCTGCGGGTGATTTCCTCCTCCTGCTCCATGTAGTCCGCCCATTGCTGCTCGTAGCGGGTGCGGGCTTCCCCGTAGCGTTCGGGGTCGTTGAAATTTTCGGCTTTGGGTTCTTTGGGGCAGCTTGGAAAGGCGGTGTACCTGTCAAGGGTCTCCACCTCGTAGCCCGAAGCGGTTAGCCGTTCTACTACCGTCTCGTTGGCGGTGTAGCAGTCACGGCAGAGCGACACCTCCGGCTGGTTCCGCATGATTTGCACGGCTCGCTCCATAAGGAAAGAGGCGTTCATCTCGGCAAGACACGTGCGGTTGGCGCAATGCCCGCACCCGCCGTCATGGAACAACAGCAAGTTATTGGTGTTGTGTGCGCACGTGGCGCACTCGGCCTTGTCGAAGTGGTAGTATTGCAGGTCGGTGGTGAAGTTCTGTTCAATGCGCCTTGCAACATCGGCGGCTTTCAGTCCCCGCCAACTGTTATACGTTCCCTCGTCCTGCAAATGTTTCTCGTACACCTCACGCTGAATGTCCTCCCCGTATCTGCAGATTTCAGCCGCCACGCTGATGGTGATTTCATCCGCATCCAAGAGGGCGGCGATTTCGGGGATAAGGGCGGTGAATTTCAGCCGTGTGCGGATGTAGTTCTCGTTCTTTCCGAAGAGTACCGCCAAGGTCTGCACGGTGTGGCGTCCGCTCTCGATAAGCCGCTGATAGGCTGCGGCTTCCTCCACGGGTGTCACGTCCTTGCGCTGCAAGTTCTCAGTAATCGCCATTTCCTCGGCTTCCTCGTCCGACAACTCGGAAACGATTGCGGGAATTTCGTCCCTGCCCGCAATGACGGACGCACGGTAACGGCGTTCCCCGAAAACAATCCCGTAACGGTCTGTCCCGTCAACGGGGCGCACGGTGATGGGCTGCAACACACCCTGCCGCTTGATGCTCTCGGCAAGCTCGTAAAGGCTCGTTTCATCGAAACGCTTGCGTGGGTTGAAACCGCTCGGCTGAATGTTTGCCAATGCTACCATCGTGATGTTTCTCTCTGCTGCTGATTGATTTGCTTTTGTCTTCATAATCCGTTTGTTTTTAAGTTGATTGTTTATTCTTGTTCTTTTTGATAATTTTTTCCGGTCGGGAAATCGGTTTCTTTGCTATCTTTCTTTCCCCGCTCCGGCTCACGAAAGAAAGTAGCGGGCGGAAAGTCCGCCCTTGCGGCTTACCTGTGGTTATAGCACACGTTCGCGAACTTCTTTTTCTGCTCTACCGCCCGTTTGAGGATGTAGAACGTGCCGCCCACGGCTACCGAATCGTAATAGACCATCAGAAAAGCGGAGTTTTCCAAAAGGTAGTCGTTACGGCGTAGGAAACAGCCCTCGGTATATCCGTCCTGCAAGGTTACCACTTCATCGGCTTGCGCCAAAATGGTGTCATAACGCCGCTTGTCGGCCTGGGTGTACCGCTCGGCTTGTCCCTTGAAGGGGAGAACGCATTTCAAATGGATATGCGGGTATTCCTTTTTGAGGTTCAAGACTTCCTCTGCTGCGATAAGGTCGAAGCCCTCGCACATTCCCGACAAAAAGGTATGGTAGCCTTTTTTGATACAATAACTCTCGATGGCTACAAATGTATCGAACGCCACCTCTCTAAAGAGTTTCTCACGGTCTGCCGTGAAGTTGGCTATACGGTTGGTGCGGTGTCCCGAAAAGGCTACCGTCTTTTCTTTCGTAACGGGTGTTCCGTTTTCTGCCAATGTCCTTGTTTCCATATTGATATTTTTTTATCGGTTATTACTTGCCTTCTTCCTGCCACAAACCACGCTCTTTATCAAAATCAATGTCGTAGTAGTAGGCTGTCTTTGTTTTGGGCTTCCTGCGCCCGCCCAAAACTTGGGTTTCCAAAACCTTGTACCCTTTTCGGGTGGCTGCCACGACCACGCAAGTGAGGTACGGCAGATACTTGTGTTTAAACTTCTTTCCTTCCATGATTCAGATGATTAAAAGAATGATTATCAAGATGAACATGAAGCCGACAAACAACCGCCACGCAAGGGCGAAAACAAGCCGTGCCACGAAGCCTAACAGAAGCAAAGTAGCGGATAGGGCAAAAAACTGCCCTGCGGTGGTGGTGAGGAAGTACACCGCCGAAGCCCAAAGGATTAGGCGGTAAACCAGTCTGTAAATGAATGTCGTTTTCATGTTCTCGGGTATTGTCGGGCGGAGGAATCCGCCCGTGGTTGTTTAATAGTTTCCTTTCGGGATATAGCGGTTATCGGCTATCAGCCGGAACGTGTCGTAATCAGCCGTTCCCCGATAACTTAGGGACAGTTCAAAATAGAGGTGTCCTTCCTCTATGTAGAAAGTGAAGCGCAAGCCGTTGCGGATTATCGTCCCTTTTGAATGGTTGTTCCCTTCCCATCTTACGGGTTCATTCTCGATACTTTTCAAGAAATCGGCGACCTTTTTCGAGTTCTCCACATTTTCTTGCTCCACCTGCCTGTATATCTGCGTGTAGTAGTTTATCCAATCGTTTATTTTCTTGGCGGTGAACACGCCGATATTGCACGGCTTTTCGTATTGGTTGCCCGCCCTTTCGATGTCGTAGCGGTTGACATATTCAAAATGCTCCATGTCGGCGGCTATCCTGTATTTGTTCTCTTTGTATATCTTGCACACATGGAAACGGATGCCGTTATACGTGAACTCTATGCGCACGCCGTAAAATGCGGGATATTCACCGCTCTCCACGTGGTAGCCGTATTCCGCTTGGGGTATGTACTTCCTTATCTCCTGCATGAGTGGAGACAGCTCTTTTTTCGCCCGTTCCGCTCTTTCGGTAAACATCGCATTAACGTTAAAGCCGTTAAATTCCTTTTCTGATAATGTTTTCATCGTCTTATGTCTTTAAGTGGGGCGGATTGCTCCGCCCGTTGGTTTATACTCTTGTTCCTTTGTTGTCCCGCTTAGGCTGCTGCGGGTTCGTTTACCGGTTCGGTTACCTTGTCGGCAATCATCTTCGCCGCCTTGTTCACGTCCCCCAATATCTCCACCAAAAAGGCGGGTTCCTCCCTTAGCTTGGTGAGCCAGTGTTTCAGATAGGCGGCGTTGTTCTCCTGCGGTGCGGTTGCGTAGCCGAAGAACGCACCGCAAAGGGCTGCGGTAAGTTCGGCGACAAGTTCCTCACGGGCATAGAGCGCATCCCCGAAGAAGCAGCCGAACGTGCGGTTCAGCCGCTGGGGGCTTCCCGTGCTGTGCGCCATCTCGTGCAGGAGCGTGCCGTAAAACTCCGCTCCCTGCGGGAACTGCTCACGCTGCGGGCAAACGATATGGTCGGAAGAGGGCGAATAGTAGGCACTGTCCGAATACTGCACCTTGATAGGGCAATACCAATTTTGCAGATAGACAAGCTCGTCCAACGCCTCGTAAATCATCCCGTCCGAATAGTCTTCGGGCTGCTCTCCCTTTTTCATGCGCTCGTAGCGTTCGGGGTATTTCCCTGCAAAATCGGTCTGGTCGATGTTGAAGACGTTGTAATACTTCATCTGCGGGATGACCTTGTAATTTTCCTGCTCGGTTGCGGGCAGCTTGCGGTATTCCTCGTACTTGATTGTCTTTTTCGTCTCCTTGTGTACCACGAACTTGAACCAATAATAGACGGGAAACGAGCGTGCGCCCTTGCTGACGCTCAAGTCCTCTTCCTTCGCTTGGTTGAACGTGAGGAACACGGGCAAAGTGAATTTCATGAACTCGGTGTAGAACAATAACATCAAGACATTGCCGCCATTATAGAGCGTCCCTCTGATGTTGCGGGGCAAACCTTGTTCAAGGCTCGTTATCCACGGTTTTTGCCAATCCGTTTTCAGGCACTCGATTTTCTTTATCAATAACTCGGTGAACATCGGTGCAATTTTTTCGATGGTGCTGTTCGTTGTTGCCATAACTCACAAATTTTAATCGTTATTACTCTGTTTTCATCGCTTGTCGCCCCAACCATTTTTTCCCTTGGCTGATTGGGAAGAACATTGACAATCATTGATAGCGGAAAAGGTGAATGGCAACCATCTGAAAAAATGGTAAATACTACCCGCAGGGTGGAGATTTGGCATTTTTTGCGGATTTGCTTTCACCTCCGCCTACCTTCGTCAATGTTTTTCCAATCAGCTTAGGGAAAAAATGCCCTGTCAGTCATTCCTGTCAATGGTCGGTTACTTGCCGGGTGCGGGAAAAAGAAGCCTTCCGGAGAGCCGGGAACGCCCGTTTCCCAAGGCAAGGACATACGTGCGGGAGAAGTATATGGGAGGACTGTCAGCTTCCGGCTTCCGGACAAGCACGGGGGAACTCTTTCGGACGGGAGGGGGCACGGGAAGTTTCGGCGATAGCCGAAGCCCCGTGTGACGGCACGGACGGACGTGTTCCGTTTGTCCTTCCGCCCCGATGTCCGGTTTCGGCCATGCAGCCTGCCGGAGTGCTCGGCAGCGGACGCCGGGACGGGACAACCCGTGCGCCAAGGTGTAAGCGCAAGACAGTGAAAACCCTTTCACCCACGTTAGGGATTGCAGGGGAAAGCCCGACCCGAAGGGGAACGCTCCGACAATCATCCGGAAACACGAATTGACCGTAATAACTTATTTCTTAAAAGTTATCAGAATTATGACTCTTTTCCGTAATTTTGAAACCTCTAATGAACATGGCTATGAATAGAAACATACTCACCTTTTTAAATGAATATGCGGAAATACCCGATCCGCAATATGCCATCATGCTGCGAGGTGCCTGGGGATGCGGCAAAACGTTTTTTATCCGCCAATGGATAAAGCAACTGAAAAACGATAAAGATGCAGACAAGTTAAAATGGCGGCCCATATATGTGTCTTTATATGGTTTGACCACTACCCAGCAAATCACAGAACAAATCAACAAGGAAATATCCCCGTGGCTGTATAGCAAGGGAATGAAACTGGCCAAGAATATATTAAAAGCCGCCTCGAAAATCGCTTTGAAATATGACATCGACGGTGACGGAAAGGATGAAGGGAGTGTAACCTGTGACTTGGACTCCATTTTGTTGTTGAAAGAAGAAAATTCCGAAATAAAAGGAAACAAGATTCTGATTTTTGACGACCTTGAAAGATGTGATGTAAAACTGGAAACCTTGTTGGGATACATCAATTACTTTTCGGAACATTGTAAATGCAAGGTCATCATCATTGGCGATGAGAACAAGATTTCCGAAAAAGAGGACGATAAGTGCAAGTTGAAATTCAAGGATTTCAAGGAAAAGACTATCGGGCGCACTTTTGAGATCAAATTAAATATAGGGGAGACACTCGATTTCTTCATTGGCGAGATATCCACCAACAACAGGAACCTCTTGTCTGAGAACAAAGAGCTTATCATCAAGATATTCCATGCCTCTAAATTCGATAATTTAAGAGTCCTGCGGCAATGTCTGAACGATTATCACAGGATAGCCATGGCTTTGCCGGAGCATTATCATAAATCTCCCAAGTACAAACTTGTCATAACATCGTTGTTGGCAAATTTTGTCGCCGTTTACTGCGAGTATAAGGGTGGGAATACTCGGATCGGAAGCCTATTCAACAGCCTGTATGACATGTTCCCGGATAAAGAGAAAGATGAGGAGCGTGAAAAAATCCTCTCCAAATACCGTTTTATAGAGATAGGTAAACAGTTGGATATTTTTGATAGATTCATCGTTAATGAAATTGTCTGCTATCTGGAAAGCGGGTATTTTGACACGACCTACCTGCAACAATATTTTGCAGCCGAAGACGCAAGTTTGAACAGTTGGGATTACCTGTACGACTATTGGAGACTGGATAACGGGGAATACGAGAAACACTACGGGGAAACGGTACGATATTACTTTGCGGATGAAAGCGTTGATCTAAAAGAATTGTTTGTCATTATATCTGTACCATCGGTTTTATATAGCGACAACCTTGTTCACGTATCCGAGGAAGACATCATAGCCCAAGGCAAGCACTCCATAGACAGGCTGATGGAAGGTATCAGCGACATGGAGGGTTTGTTGAATTGTAACTCAAAGGTACATGCGGGTACAAGAAGGAATCATTCTAATATTGGTTCAGATCGAATTTTGAATGGACTGGTTGCGTATTTTCAAAAACTATTCGGGCAAAGATTGAAGAAATGCCCTAATAAAGTGTCTGTCATGCTGGAAAATCTGACGGATGAAACTTGCGAACGCCTGAATCCGGCATTGAATGATGTAGTCCCGGTCAAACAGCGTCTTTATAGGGATACTTCAATATTCCAAGAGGCTGATGCGGATAAGGTTTCAAAAAGTATTTTGGGATTGTCCAACGAATCACGTAACACCTTTCTGCATTTTTTACAGTTCCGTTATAAATATACCTCTTGGGGCAGTGAAATAGAACACTTGAGCAAATATTGTCAATCAGATTTGCCACAACTAAAATTAATCAATGAAAGACTAAAGGCAGAAGCGGCAAACAGGAGATTGATAGAAAAGTATTCCATTGAGAAGATCACGAACCTGATAGATGAAATTACCGCAAAAGTAAAATAACTATTCCAGTCCGTTTTCGAAAGAGATGGCTTTGACAAGGGGCAAGCCGGTGACGAAATTTGCCCCGTGCCCCATCAACTTGCATCGTGGCTGGATGAGGGTGAAGTCGGTGCGTAGTACACATTTTCCTTTGAACCATCCGGAATTGGTACTATGGATTCCGTTCTCGTGCGTACCCTTGAACTGGGTACGTTTATGTAGGACTTTTCCCCGCCTTTCATCGTTTGGGGTACGACAAGGCTACGAACGTGAAGCAAAACGGTGACAAGCTATACGGTTTTGATACATAGTTTTATATGAATCCATATATTTGCAGGGAAGTATAATGAAAAATGTATCAGAACGATGGAAATAGTAAGTATTGAAAAGAAGACCTTTGAGGAGATGAAGGAGCGGTTCGGCTGCTTCTCACGGCACGTGAAGGAACTTTGCGCCCGTTACCGCCCGCCCGGGAAGATGAACTGGATGGACGGGGCGGACGTGTGCGAGAAACTGGGGATCAGTAAACGGACGTTGCAGACCTACCGTGACCGGGGACTGCTGCCGTACAGCCAGATCAACCATAAGATTTACTACCGGACGGAGGACGTGGAGGTATTCGTGGAGTCCATGAGCCGGGAAATAATGGAGGACGAGTGACATGGAAGTGATAACAAAAGACACGGAAGAGGTACGTGCGTACTTCGAGGCTCTGGAAGAGGGCATGAGGTATATTGATACGGTGACGGCGCATTTCCGTCCGGCGATGAACGGCGAGGTCTATTTCACGGGTGAGGATGTGTGCAGAATGTTACATATCACGTCAAGGACGTTGCAGGGCTACCGCACACAACGGTTGATCCCGTACATATCGCTGCCAGGCAAGACGCTTTACCGCCAGTCGGATCTGCTGCGTATGCTGGAAGAAAATTACGTGGACATGAGACAAAAGCGCAAACGGGGGAAAAGTCCAACATAAACGCACGGGGATATACATCGGAAAATGCAGCAAAGGCAGGAGCACTGTATCGGGGTTCCTGCCTTTGCCGTGTTTCGCATGGAGAAAGGTGTCAAGCCGTTTCCCGGAGGGACCGGTGCACCTTTTTCCTACCTTGCTTCCTGTCCCTTTTCTCCAGTACGCTCCGCTGCATGGCGGCGAGGTTGCCGGAGATTGCACGGAAATCTGAACTTACCATCTTGTTGGTTACTTCAGCGTAGATCTGCGTGGTGCTGATGTGCTTGTGACCGAGTATCTTGGAGAGCGCCTCTATCGTGCCGCCGTTGCAGAGATAGACGGTCGTGGCGAAGGTGTGCCTGCTCAGGTGGAATCCGATCTCCTTGCTGATGCCGCAGGCTTTGGCAATCTGTTTGAGGTGCTTGTTGCATGTACCGTTAGAGGGCATGGGAAATACGAAATCGCCTCCGGCAAGTCCCTTGTACCTTTCTATCAGTTCCTTGGCTATTTCCATAAGGGGAACGTTGCTCGACACACGGGTCTTGGTGCGTCGGGTTATGATCCAATCCTCGCCGTCGAAGTCCATGCGCTGGATCTTGTCATGGGTGAGTGTCTTTATATCAATGTAGCTAAGTCCGGTGAAGCACCCGAAGAGGAACATGTCACGTACGAGGTTGGTCTGTTTTTTCACGAACACGGCGTTAGCCAGGGTGCGCAGTTCCTCTTCCGTGAGGTAGCCCCGGTCTGTCTCCTGCATTTCAAGGCTGTACTCGCCGAAAGGGTCGGAACGGACGATACCACGCCGCCATGCCTTGTCTGTCAGGCTGAGCAGTGGCATGGTGTATATCCAAAGAGTGTTGTCACTCAATCCCTTTTCCACGCGCAGGTACTTGTCGAAATCGGTGATAATCTCCTTTGTCAGTTCCTTGTAAGCCATATCGGTTCGTTTCTTCTTCTCCCAAAGGAAGGTGGCAAAATGGTTGTACACGGCCAAGTACTTGTTGTAAGTGGATTTGGCACGCTGTCCTTTCTCCACCATCGCCTCAAATTCCCGGTTCATGTTCTCGAAATCTTTCAGGATACAGTTTTCCATCACACTGATACCCAGAAAGGCGTTACGCAGCTTTTCGGCGGTGACAAAATCCTCTTCCCGGAGGATGCGGTGATAGTGGTTGGTAAGCCGGGCACTGACTTCTTTGAGCTGCCCGTTTATCTCTGTCGCCTCGGCAGACTTGCCTTTTGCCTTACCATTCTCCCATAAATCCGGCGTAACGAATAGTTTGGTTCCCAATACTTTGTCATCCCCATCAATGGAGATCTTCACCATGATGGGGGCTTTTCCGTCCCGGTTTCTCACTGCCGATCTCTTGATGTAGAACGAGGTTGCAAACGTACTTCTCTTTGTTTTCATAACTCTAAAATTTTCGTTTCTAAAGGTAGTTAATTATTTGTTACCAAGAGTTATGCAAAACAACGCATAGTTATGAAACAGAACTTGTTATATCCCATATATCCTCTTTAGGACTGGTAGCTGCTTAGTAGCCGAACTTTGTCCGAAAGGGGTATTTTCAAGCGTTTTATGCCAAAGTTTGTTTCAATCCGCCCTGCATATAAAATACTGACCTCCAATTATTCAAGTAGAACTTTGCTTTTCTTTGCGTCTTATGCCGATTTTTATCAAAGAAACTAAATTCTTATTTTCAAGAAATAGAAAATCAATATCCTCTCAATAATTCGTACATTAATGATTTGAAAAAGCGTTTATAAATAAACAATATGTCTTTTCTATCGTTTATTTAATGTATAATACAATACTGTATAATTATCAAATTTGATAATTTATACCATGAAATTTGTTATCACAAAAAATAAAATTCTTATCTTTGCAGAAAGATAATGAAATTGCATGAATATCTATACAGAAGATGAAGCATTAATAGAGTTGTTGGAAGTGGGTTGCACCAATGACAAAAGATACAAAAGACTTCCTAAGGATGTTATTAAAGGTTATATAAAAGCATATAATCATTTAAGGGCAGCCAAACGAATAGAAGATTTATTCAGAATTGGAAGTTTGCATTATGAACGGTTAAAAGGAGATTTAAAGGACTTTGAATCGGTTAGATGTACTGGACGTTGGAGGCTAATATTTAAAAGTTCTACCATAGACAGTTCATTGATAATTACAGATATAGAATTAATAGAAATATCCAACCATTATGGCGACTAAATTTAAATTAAACGATTGTGTACCTTGCATAGCAATTCATCCGGGAGAAATCATTAAGGATGAATTAGATGCAAGAGAGATGAAGCAAAAAGAATTAGCTTCATTTATGGGTATGCCTACTTCCGTACTCAATGATATAATAAAGGGGCGTCGTGCTATAACTCCTGAAGTTGCTGTTTTGTTACAGGAAATTTTAAGTATAGACGCTTCTTATTGGTTATCATTACAAAATCAATATGATATAGACAAAGCAAATATCAATACAAAAATAATAGAACGGAAAAGAAATATTGAGATTTGGAAAATCATTTCTCAATATTGTTCTATTAAATGTTTTGAGAAATTAAATATTATAGGAACTAAAATATCAGAGAATATAAAAACTATATATTCAATTTTTGGTGTTACCTCTGTTGAAGAACTAATAACATTATACTCTCAAGAGAAAGAAGTTTCTTATTTTAAGAAATCTGAGCGTTTGAAAAGTGAGCCTATAAATATTTTTTCATGGAAATACTATGTTTTTTATGAAAGTTCGAAAATTCAGTGTGATACGAAGTTTAGTAACGACAATTTAAATAATCTTATTGATGAATTAAATCATTTATTTGTTATAAATAAGGATACTATAGATACAACAAAAAAAATTCTATCACGATATGGAATTAAATTTATCATAGTGCCCAAATTTGACAAAACTCCCATTGATGGATTTTCTTTTTGGCAAGGAGAAAACCCAACTATTGTATTAACATTACGATTAAACAGAATTGACAATTATGCCTTTGCTTTATTGCATGAAATATATCATGTTTATATGCATCTTTTCAACAATAGAGAACAAAAATATATTTCCATCGAAGGAGCTGAAATAAATAAATGTGAAGAAGAAGCAAATAAATTCGCCAAGTATTCTTTAATTAGCAAAGACTTATGGAGTGCATTCTTAAAACAACATTCTATGATTTCTCCACATGCAATGCAAATGAAAATAAAACAATTTGCTCATCAACATAATATCAATGAAGCTATTGTTTTAGGATTTTATCAACACGATATTAATTTGTACTCTATTAAAAGTTCAATATCAAGAGAAATAAAATAGTCCAATTATATGTACCGTGCAAATCTAATTGCACGCAATTTGCACGCATCTTCAGAAAATAGAAGAAAACAAGAAAGATTATTTGAAAAAGAAATACTACCTTTAGGCTTGAAAATCAAGGAGTATGAACCTGAAAAGAAATGAAGAGCAAATTACTGAAAATCAATTATTTGCGACTCATAATCTGGAGGTCCCTGGTTCAAGCCCAGGCTGGTCCACAAATAAAAAAGGCTGATTCCTAAGGGAATACAGCCTTTTTTATTTGTAAACTCTCCAGGTATAAATCCGTTGCTTTAGATAACATTGGAATTTAATCAAGGTAGTTGTTGGCTTCAGAATTTACACAGAGATAATTAATGTATTGATAACGAGGTAGCTTTACATTTGTTGCTCTTGTTATAGGAATCATGAACAGAATTTCTTTCTCTTAGTATAAAATCATGAGCACATTATATACTCTAAAACTGCAAATGTGGGTTTTACCTTAAAAAAACAGGATGGAAATTTGTACGAAATAGAAAGATGACTTTATCTTTGAAGAATATTAAAGCTGGCCGGACTTTTTATTTTGACGGAATACAGAGATTGTTAGTATAAAAATAAAAGATTAAATTTAGGTTTTATGGTTAAAAGTTATGCTTGTGCAGGCATTTTATTGTTTGCGATAGGATTATTCCCCTTAATGGCACAGGACAACACTGTGGCCAAAGAGATGGCTATAAAGATAGCCGATCGTATTATTGCTTCTACGGTTTATGAGTTCAAAGATGTAAAAACAGGTAAAGTATACACTTCTTTGGACAATGTTGCTTTAAATCCGGATATACGTGTCAATAGTAAATATTTGAATTGGCATTATACAAACGGAGTAACGAATATGGCTTTGATGGAGTTGGGTGATAAAATACAGAACCGGAAATATGAGGATTATGTGCTGAAAAATATGAAGTTTATTTTTGACAAGACTAATCAGTCTTATTTTCATCGTCTGTATGATAAAACTTTCCGTGAAGGAGGATGGAGGGCGGTTCCCCGTCTTACTTGGCATATGATTTATAGAAACAAGCGCTTGGATGACAACGGTCCTATGGGGGCTAGTCTGATAACTTTGAACCAGCGTCATCCGGATGAGGCTTTCCAACAATATGTTGAAACAACAAATCATCATCTTATGGTTTCGGAACCCCGCTTGGCCGATGGAACCATAGCTCGCTTGTGGCCTCATGAAAATACTGTTTGGGCAGATGATGCGTTTATGGCGGTATCTTTTATTTCTAGAATGGGAGAGGTTACCGGTGAAAAGAAGTATTTTGATGATGCGGCCAATCAGATATTGAATTATACAAGGTATTTATGGTGTCCTGAGAAACAGATTTATTATCATTGCTATCATACGGATAATAAAGAGCATGGAGTGGCGCATTGGTCGCGGGCCAATGGATGGATTTTTATGGCGACAGCCGATTTGCTGGCCAGAATGCCGGAAGATCACCCCATGCGTGATGATGTGATAAAGAATTTCCAGATGCAGGCCAGTGGGGTAGCCCGGTATCAAGGGAAAAACGGTTTGTGGCATCAGCTATTGGATAAAGCAGATTCTTATGAAGAAATCACCGGTACTTCCATGTTTGTATTTGGTATAGCTAAAGGTGTGAAGGAAGGATGGCTGCATCCGGATTTCATTTATGTAGCATGGCAGGGATTAAAAGGTATGTTGTCAAAGATTTCAGAGAATGGTGATGTGACGGCCATTTGTGTCGGTACAGGTATCATGCCTTCCACCGTATTTTATTATAATCGTCCTACTCAGGAAAATGATCCGATGGGTGAAGGGCCTGTGTTACGTGCTTTGGTAGAAATGATTGATGCACCTAAATATACGGAAATTAGTGCGAATGATCAGTATGATAAGATAAAATAAAGATAGAACCAAGAAAATACAATTGCCGTAGGGGTGGACTGGATTCGCCTGGATACACTTCTTTGTGGTGCCAGACGGAAACATTCCGCCCCTACAGTAAACCTGATGATAATGAAAAATATTTTTTTCAGTCTTTTGGCTATATCAGAACTTTAAATCCAATCGACCCTCTTTTATTCTTTCTCCCTCGAAAGTGCCACTGATTATTCTGTTATTTAAATCGAAACGGGTGATATTGATTATTCCATCTTCCAGTTTTTCTTCTTGATTATTCTCATTCTTGAATATAACATCAGTATAGATAGTCTGATCGTCACTCGCTCCTTCTGAGATACTGTAAATAGTGATGTCTTTCTCTTTGGGGTCAATGATGTTGAAAGAAATGGAAGCATTGTTGTCCACTCGGATATCTATGCTGACTATCGCTTTCTCGTCTTCGTTGCGGGCAGGATAATAAGAAGCCTTATCATCTGAGTCATAGCGCTGTCCCGTATATACCCAGCCATCTATCAGGCAACCAAAGGTATTGGCTCCTGTTTGAGTGGCAGGGGGCATGATGGTAGGATCTGCTGAAAAGTCTTCTCTATCACAGGAACAGCATAATGCGATTGTTAATACTATTGTAATAAGATATTTAATCATGGCTTGAATTTTTAAAAATGATAATTGATACCTACTGAGAATCCTAATTGTGAAATGTCGTCCGCCCCCTTCATTGGATAGTGTGGCTGCACCATCCATTCCTTATCATGATAACGAACAGAATACTCGCCGGAATATGCCAGGATATAGTTTATCCTTGCACTGACTCCCCAATGGGTGAAAGCACGGTATTCTCCACCTATGCCAAAGTTCGCCGCCCATTTATTCATGGATACTTTCCGTGGCTTATCATATACCGTACTGTTATCTTGATATAACTGATATCCGGTTCCGGTAGTAAAATACAAGCTGAATTGCTGTTTCAGCCAATGCAGGGAGAACTGTGGAGCAAAATAATGTGTTTGAATTTTATCACTGCTGTTTGGCATGTCGTTAGTATACCGGCTGCCTTGATAAAGTACTCCGAATCCCACCCGTATGGCAGGCTTGTTTCCTATCAGATAAGTATAACTTCCTGACCAGCCTATGCCATTGCGTAAACTTGAAGAGTGTCCAGCTACTCCTATCAGTTTTCCGGTGTAAAAGGTAGGCCCTGTTTGGAGGGACAGGATAGAACGTTCGCTAGTGCCGAATTGTGCGTATAGCACTGATGAATACAGCAGCATGGCTGTTAGTAAAAAACATAATTTACATTTCATAATAGTTGTGTTTGTCTAGTTAAGCATTATAAATACAAAAATAGTAAATCATTGAATATAATGATCTTATTAGCCTATTTATTTTAAACCGAGCATGAAAAATGTGATAGATTAACGCTTATCCGAATCTGTCTTAGGGTGGAAAATAACTGTTATGTAATGATTTGACTTCTTTTGCTACTGAATATTATGTAAATATAGGTACCGAATCGTGAACGAAAGTTATTATTTGAACATTTTCCTATGGAAATTTGTTATAAAGGAAAATATGATATACATTTGGAAAAAGTTTCCTAGGGAAATAATTAAAGAAGATGATGTAACAGAGTCTGGTTTTAATCATAAAAAGAGAAGATTATGAAAAAAGAGTTTATAAGAAGGTATGGATGGACATTGCTTGGCATTGTGGCAGGAATGGTAGGAGGATACTTATATTGGCGTTATGTGGGTTGTTCCACGGGAACTTGCCCTATCACTTCTTCTCCTGTCAACAGTTCCATTTGGGGGGCGGCAATGGGAGGATTATTGCTCAGTTCATTTATACCGGAACGTAAAGAAATAAAGAAGGAGGAATAAGTATGAATAAGACAATTTTATTTTTTCTAGCCCTTATGCTGGTTACCACTACAGCTTGCGGCAGAGGAAACAGTAATAATAACCCTGTAAAAGAAGAAACTATGGCAACAGAAGGAAATGGAAAAGTCATACATTTGACTAAAGCTGATTTTTTGGCGAAAGTATATAATTTCGAGAAAAACCCGAAAGAGTGGAAATATGAAGGTGACAAACCGGCTATTGTGGATTTCTATGCTGATTGGTGTGGTCCTTGCAAAATGGTAGCTCCTATTCTGGATGAATTGGCAAAAGAATACGATGGACAGATTGTGATTTATAAAGTGGATACAGAGAAAGAACAGGAACTGGCAGGCGCATTCGGTATACGGAGTATTCCGTCCATTCTGTTCATCCCCATGGAAGGAAAGCCGGAGATGGCACAGGGAGCTATGCCCAAAGCATCTTTTAAAAAGGCTATTGATGAGTTTTTATTGAAAAAATAAGTAATTTTGTGCAATAGCATTCAAGAAGAAGCATCAATATGGAAACTTTATGTAAAATAAGAGACCTCTATCGCGCTATTGCAGAATTTGAAACCCGGTTTGAAAAGGTGCATCACCTTTGTCTGAACGAAGGAATGTTGTTATGCTGTCTCTCCAGGAAGAAACGCCTGTCTTCGGGAGAGATTGCAGAACTGTTAGGCCTTACTAATTCAAATACTTCTAAAGTCATCAGATCTGTGGAAGATAAAGGCTATGTAGAGCGTAATCTGGGAGATAGTGACAAACGACAGATGTATTTCTCGCTTACGGCAGAAGGAAAGAAAATTCTGAAGGAGATGGAATGCTGTAATATTGAGATTCCTGAGTTACTGAGGTCTGTTTTGTAATAGTAAACAAGATATCGCTGTAGATGAAGCCCGTTTTTATTTTTATATCATTGCTGATAATGCTCTGTCCCGCTTTCTCGCAAAGCAGGATGGAGCATTATCTTGACTCCTTGGGACTGGTGAATGTAGGCCGGATGGACCCGACATTGAAAATAGATTTGATGTATACCCGTGCCGACAATTTTACCGGGAAAGTCCTTTATGAGGATTTGCAGGAGGCTTATCTTCATCCCGAGGCCGCCAAAGCCTTATTGCAAGCGCAAAAGCGGTTGAAAGAGTTGTATCCAGGTTATTCTTTGATTATTTATGATGCCGCCCGTCCCATGTCCGTGCAGCAGAAAATGTGGAATGTGGTAAAAGGTACTTCCCAAAATATATATGTATCCAATCCGGCTCGGGGAGGAGGATTGCATAACTATGGTTTGGCGGTAGACGTAAGTATTGCAGATGAAAAAGGAAATCCTTTGTCTATGGGAACCAAGGTGGATCATTTGGGCAAGGAAGCCCATATAGATACTGAGGCGGCAATGGTACAGCAGGGAGTCATTACAGCACAGGAACGGAGAAACCGCTTGTTGTTGCGTCGGGTCATGACGGATGTGGGTTATAAACCTTTGCGCAGTGAATGGTGGCATTTTAACTTCCGCAGTCGTGAAGAGGCAAAACGGAACTATAAAGTAATTAGATAAAGGATGGAAATATCAGCAAAAACACTCCATTTCATCGAAGAGCATAGGGAGGACGATACGCGTACACTGGCTTTGCAAAGTAAGAAATATCCCGATGTAGACATGGCGGCAGCTGTCACACAAATTGCCGGACGGCAGGTAGCGGCCCGCAAGTTGCCTTCATGGCATCTGGTTTCCGCATTGTGGTATCCTCCTCATTTGTCTATGGAGCAATGTTCTTCCGAAGCAACTGCTTTGTATAAGGCCTCTTTGTTGGAAGGCGATACTTTTGCCGATTTAACCGGAGGTTTCGGTATTGATTGCAGTTTTATCTCCCGGAATTTCAAGCAAGCTGATTATGTGGAGAGGCAGACGGAGCTCTGTGAGCTGGCTTTGCATAATTTCCCTTTATTGGGGTTGGGACATATCCGGATACATAACCGGGATGGGGTGGCTTATTTGCAGGAAATGCTTCCGGTAGATTGCCTGTTTCTAGACCCTGCCAGAAGAGACGGACACGGTGGCAAGACGGTTGCCATCTCTGATTGCGAGCCGGATGTAAGTGCTTTGGAGTCTTTGCTGGTTGACAAGGCAAAGAAGGTGATGGTGAAATTATCGCCTATGCTGGATATGTCATTAGCATTGAACGAGTTGAAAACAGTTCGTTCGGTGCACATTGTCGCTGTGAATAACGAGTGTAAGGAGTTATTGTTGATATTGCAAAAAGAGCCCGTTTCATCGGAAATAAGCATCCATTGTGAGCATATTGCAGGCAACGGTGAGAGCCAGCATTACACCTTTACCTTGAAGCAGGAAAAGGCATCGGCCTGTCCCTTGACTGATCAAGTCGGAACTTATTTATATGAACCGAATGTTGCTATACTGAAAGCCGGTGCTTTTCGTTCCCTTACACAAACCTATCCTGTGATGAAACTTCACCTCAGCAGCCATTTATATACCTCTGCTTCTTTGGTTCCGGATTTTCCGGGACGCCGTTTCCGGGTTGAGTCCGTATCGGGCTTTGGAAAAAAGGAATTGAAAGCGTTTCTGAAGGATATGGACAAGGCGAATATTACGATTCGTAACTTTCCATTATCGGTAGCGGAACTTCGCAAACGCTTGAAACTGAAGGAGGGAGGAGATGATTATATCTTTGCCACGACCTTGTCCGACGAGCGGAAAGTTTTGATTAGGGCGAGGAAGTGCTAGTTTATAATCAACTTATAGCCTATTCCCCTGACATTCACAATCCGTATTTTATTGTCTTTGGATAGTTTATGGCGTAACTTCGTAATAAATACATGCAAGCTGCGTGAGTTGAAGAAGCTGTCATCTCCCCAAAGCTCCAACAAGATGCTTTGGCTGCTCACCACTTCATTCCGGTTCTCACACAGGCGTTTTAATATTTCCGATTCCCGGTGGGATAGTTCTTGTGTGTTTCCTGCAAAGTCAAGCTGTTGGGTAACGGAGTTGAACTGATATCCTCCAATGGTATAGGTATTTGTAATTTCCTTTTCTACAAAAGCTTTGTGCATCAAGGCTTTGAGGCGTACAATCAGTTCTTGCATTCCAAACGGTTTTTTCAGATAGTCATTTGCTCCCAGTTCAAACCCCTCCACCACATCATTGATGGCGGACCGGGCAGTGAGAAAGAGGATCGGAGTCACTTTATCGGACTGGCGGATACGTCGTACCATTTCAAAACCATCCATACGGGGCATCATGACATCAGCCACCAACACATCCGGTTTCTGTTCAAAGAACTTCCTTAAGCCTTCTTCGCCATTTCCGGCGGTAGTGATGATGAACTCTTGTTCTTCCAGCGTATCCTTGATAATCATGGCAAGTGTCTGTTCATCCTCTACTAATAAAACGCGTATCTTCTCCATTTGCTTATTCAGGAATTTGAAGTGTAAAGGTACTGCCTTTTCCTGTGATGCTTTCCACGGAAACAGTTCCTTTGTGTTGTTCTATCATTGTTTTTACATAATAAAGTCCTAGTCCATATCCTTTTACATTATGCAGATTGCCGGTAGGAACCCGATAAAACTTATTAAACAGGTGTTTCTGCTTGTCGGTAGGGATACCTATTCCTTTGTCTTGAATCTTTAGCGTTACATGAGCGTTACAACTACTGTTACAAGAACCGTTACAGCGTGTTGCAGAAATGCAAATATACGCCTTTTCATCGGAATATTTTATAGCATTGTCTATCAGGTTGCTGATCACGTTGTACAAGTGCAAGCGGTCTGCGCATAGGATTATGTCTTCTTTCATAATAAGTTTGAACTCAGCCGGCTTATCAGCTTTCAGCCTATGTTGGCTGATCAGATTTTCCAACATAGGCCTCAGTTCGACAAGCTCATAGTTCAGACGGAAATTCTTCCGTTGTTCCATACTCATGGAAAGGATCTGTTCCACCAGTCCGCTGAGCTGTTTCAGCTGGGCTTGGATAATCTGAAGATAGTTCTGTCGTTTTGTCAGATTCTCTGCTCCGTTGAAGTTCAGCAGCGCATCGTTGGCGGCGTAAGCTACAGCTATCGGAGTTTTCAGCTCGTGAGTAATGTTATGCGTGAAGTCCTCTTTCATTTCTTCTACGCTTTTCTGCCTTAAGATGATGCGGATAAGAAACCAGAATGACAGACCTAATATAATAATGATAAGGAAAGAAGTATAAAGTATTCCTTTCATTTGCTGCAGGACGATGGTGTTTGTCGGTTCTACCCATAACCGGTATGCCATTTTGTTGTACAAGTCATAATTGTAATAATAGCTCACTGCTTCCTTGCTTGGCTTGTACTTTTGAGGTGAGCTGAATCCCTGTACCAGAGTACTGTCCCGGTGCAAGTTCACAATTTCTATGCGGTGAGGCAGATAGATGATGCCGCGCATGGCAAGTGTCCTTGTGAAAAGGCTGTCGAAAGTATGCAGATTTATTTCCGTGAAAAGATCCAGCTGGCTGTGAATCCCCCGTTGGAAGTATTTGGTGAGCAGTTCCAGTGTACCGTTCTTGTCGATGGTGGTAGATACCGGTTCTTTTATTTCCAATCCGAATTTTCTTTGCTGTTTGAAGGCTTCGGTTTCTACAGTCTTGGTAACCAATGCACTGCTGTCCAGATTGATACTGGATTCAATGTAACCGTTTACGGTTGCGTTGCTCCGCTTTACGGAGTCGCATCGTTCCATCATTTCATTGTAGTCGCTCACCTGTAAGGTTTCTATCAGGCAATTGTCCATATCCTTCTTCATCGAGGTATATAGTCCTGTCAACCAATATGCCTGATAGGCAAAGACGCCTATCAGCGAAAGGATAATCAATGCGGCTATGGCTTTAAACGGTATCTTCATGGTTTGGCAAAAATAGGCACAAAATAAGTATTTTCTTTCTTTTGATAACACTAAATAAGACTTCGTAAGCTGGTGGTAACACATACGGAACACTTTTAGCCTTTACTTTGCATAGACCTTAAAAATAAAACGACGATGAGGACAGTGATTATCTTTTGTTTATGCTTGTTTACATTCACGGTACAGGCGCAGGACGATGTGAATTATACCTATATGGATAGTCTTTTTCAGCAACTGCCGGAAGTGTTGGTGAAAGGTGAACGTCCTGTAGTAAAAGCAGAACGGGGAAAACTGATTTACGATTTGCCCCGAATGGTAGAACGGCTTCCGGTGAATAACGCCTACGAGGCGGTAAAGGAACTGCCCGGCATCGTGGAACAAGACGGTAATCTGACATTGGGCGGTCGCGGTATAACGGTGGTAATAAACGGAAAGGTCAGTACATTGGATAAGGAAGATCTACGGACAGTACTCGAAAATACCCCTGTCAGTCGTTTGGAGAAAGCGGAAATCATGTATGCTGCTCCGGCCCGTTACCGGATTCGTGGAGCCATGGTGAATGTGATTCTAAAATCGAATATCGGGCAGAAACCTGCTTTGTCCGGCGAAGTAGCGGCTATGTATGAACAGTCTCGCAGGGAGGACATTGCAGGCCGTGGAAATTTGCTTTACACTTCCCAGCGCTTTTCGGCGGATGTGATGTATTCATACGGGTTCAAACATACCACTTTCGGATTGGACAAACAGTCATGGCACACTATGGCGGGGGAAGTACACGAGTTGGATTTGAAAACAGAGGCTAAAGGGTATGGCGGCCGGCATAACCTCCGTTTGGGGGCGGATTATGATTTCGGGAAGAAGAACTTGTTGAGTGTGGTTTACAATACACAATACCGCTATGGACAGGACTGTACAAAAATGCGTGGAACAGCCCACAGTGATAAAACGGATGACGGCAGCCGCCAGTTACATAATGTGACGGCCGATTATCAATCTTCTTTCGGCCTTTCGGCAGGAATGGATTTCCTTTTTTTCTCCAGTCCGTCACAGACCTTCTTACAGAAAGATATGCAAAGTGTCCGTCAGACATTGAATTATGACAGCAACCAACGTATCAACCGCTGGTTGTTCTATGCCAACCAGCTTCATTCCTTGCAAGGTGGAACCGAGATCAATTATGGTGTAAAGTATACTACCACACACGATAACAGCTACCAGTTCTATCGGGATGGTGAAACTGGAGCCTTGACTCCCGATAATTCCGAGAAACTGCTTCGAAAAGAATATACTCTGAATATGTACACCGGTGCTTCACATAGTTTTGGGAAGAAGTTTTCTGCCGAAGTTTCCTTGGCCGCAGAGCTTTATCATGCTGAGGGACGCCATAGCTGGATGCTGTATCCCACTGTAAACACAACTTATACTCCGGCAGATGGTCATACCTTGCAAATGTCCTTCACCAGTAATCGCAAATATCCCGCTTACTGGCAGTTGCAACCTATTATACAGTATGTGGACAGCTATACCGAGGCCCATGGAAATCCCGACCTGAAGCCAAGTTCCAATTATTCGCTCGACTTGAATTATCTGTATAAGAATAAATATATGATAGGGGTGAATTACAATTACACCCCCGATTACTTTGTGCAGCTTCCTTATCAATTGCCCGACCGTCTGGCGGAGATGAATCAGTTTGTGAATTATGATTTTCAGAAAAGATGGACCATACAGACTATGGCTTCTTATAAAGTGAGTACATGGTGGAACGGGCGCATTTTTGCTTTCGGTCTGTTCTCTCATGACAAGAACAGCCATTTCCATGATATTGCATTCGACCGGTATAAATTCAGCGTCATCCTGAATACCACAAACACATTCATTTTATCGAAAAAACCGAATATCATAGGTACGTTGGCTGGCTTTTACCAATCACGTGCCATACAAGGGGTGTATAACTTAAGTCCTATTTGTAATATTTCGACTTCACTTCAGTGGACTTCTCCGGATGGAAAGACGAAGGTGATATTGAAAGGAAATGATATTCTTAATACATCGAACATGACCACCCGGCTGGCGTGGGGGCAGCAACGGAACCGGACAGAAATGAATTGGGACAATCGTAGCTTTACATTTTCATTCCTCTATAAATTCGGCGGATACAAAGAGAAGAAACGTACCGATGTCGATACCAAGCGGCTGGGGCGATGATTTTTAGTGGTTAGTAATCACTAACCACTAATCACTAATTTGCCATTTTTGCCTTGAAAGCCAGCGCATACATACGCATCTGTTTTACCATCGCCAACAAGCCATTGCTACGGGTGGGCGACAAATGTTCTTTCAAACCTATCTTTTCTATAAAGTATAAATCACTGCTTAATATTTCATCAGGAGTATGTCCGCTGACTACTTTAATGAGCAGGGCAATGATACCTTTTACAATCAAGGCGTCACTTTCCGCCTGGAACACCACTTTGCCGTCTTCCATATCGGCTTGCAGCCATACGCGGCTTTGGCAACCATCTATCAGGTTTTGTTCTGTTTTATATTCGGGGGCGAGTGGTTCCTGCTCGTTACCTAAGTCTATAAGCAGTTGATACTTGTCCATCCAGTCATCAAAATCACTGAACTCTTCTATTACTTCGTCCTGAAGTTCGTTTATTGTTTTCATTAGTTTATCATTTATTTCTCATTATAAATCACATCCATCACCGTCTGTCCTACCGCTTTCAGCGTGTTACGGTCAATGTTCTCCATCGTATCATTTACCGTATGCCAGAAAGAGCCGAAAGAACTTTGCGGATTACCGGCATCATAATTAATGATATCCACACACGGGATGCGGGCCAGTTTGTTGACATAGATATGGTCGTCTACTGTTTCGCCCCCGTCTTCCTTTACAAAATATTTGCCGTATCCCAGCTCATGTGCCTTTTTCCAGATCTTCTTCATCTCGGAACGGGCGGTGCGGGCCGAGTAACCTTCATAATAGAACGTGGCATCTTTTCCGCCTACCATATCCAGCAAGATTCCATAGCGTGCATTATAGTTCTGAACATGTGGGGTACGTGCCCAGTATTGTGAACCAAGGCACCAAGTGTCTTGTTTGTATCTACCGTCATAAAATTCAGGAATTCCATAATCCTCCGAATCAAAAAACACGATATCTATGCCCAGAGCAGGTTGTTCTTTCTGTATCTGACGGGCGATTTCCAATAACACACCTACACCACTGGCGCCATCATTTACTCCTAAAATAGGAGTGTGGTGATTTTTCGGGTCGGGATCATTGTCGGCATACGGGCGGCTGTCCCAATGGGCGCAAAGCAGGATGCGTTTTTTACTTTCGGGCTTGTAAGCGCCGATAATGTTGCGTGATTTCAGTATAGTACCATCATAAGCTATCAAATCAGCATATTGATTGTATACCTTGGCTCCGAATTTTTCCAATTGTCCTGCTAGGTATTCCCCACATTCTTTGTGCGCCTGCGTGTTAGGGACACGGGGACCGAAATCAGCTTGTACCTGAATGTACTGGTAGGCGCTGTCCGCATTGAATTCGGGAGCCTTGATCACTTCTTTGTCTACGGTTTCTGTCCGGTCGTTTCTGCTTTTACTGTTTCCACAGGCTACAGCCGTCAATACAAGCAGCAAGACCGGGATTACTAAAACGTTTTTTATCTTCATACTTATTCCTTGTTATTTAAGTACATATTGTGCATTGTCCTTATCAAGATAGAGAATCTGCGCCGCAAAGTTACGTTATTTTCTTTGTACTTCTTCCATAACGCGCAGGAAGTTTCCTCCCCAGATCAGGCGGATACTTTCTTCACTATATCTTTCCAACAGCAGCCGGCGTGTAAAGTTTATCAATTCTGATGCCGAAGCACAGCCTGTGATACCGCCGTCACCGTCAAAATCGGTTCCTATCCCTACATGCTCTATGCCCATGACATTTACCATGTGGTTCAGATGCTCGATGGCATCCTTGATGGTAGCTTCTCCGTTCTTACGAAGGAATCCGCCATACATACATACCTGTGCCACACCCCCTTTGGCTGCCAATGCTTTCAATTGGTCATCCGTCAGATTGCGCGGATGGTCGCAAAGGGCACGGGCCGAAGAGTGAGAGGCCACGATCGGTTTTCTGCTGATTTCCAGTGCATCGTAGAAACTTTTCTCTCCGGCATGAGAAATATCTACCATCATTCCCACACGGTTCATTTCTTTTATCACCTGTTCGCCGAATGTGCTTATGCCCAGTCCTTCCTCATTATAACGGGCGGAGCCGCAGATATCATTATTTCCGTTGTGGCAAAGTGTCATGTACACCACGCCACGATGTCGGAAACGTTCTACATTCGTGATATCCTTGCCAATGGCATATCCGTTTTCAATGCCCAGCATGACAGCCTTTTTCCCTGCTTTTTTCAAACGGGACAGATCAGCGGGAGTATATGCTATATCTACGGCTGTGCAGTTTTTGGCAACCATCTCCTCTATTTCGTTCAGGATGCGGTCTGCTTTGGCAGTAGCGGCCGATAAGGCTTCATCGGTACGTTCCAATTGCTTCAGGTAAGCCACCATGATGGTTGCGTCCAGATGTCCTTCCGTCATCTTATGCAGGTCTACCAGGATTTTCTTGTCACGGGTGGCAAAATTTATTCCTTGATCGAAGAACATGGGAGTGTCGCAATGTGAATCCAGCGTTATCATGCGTCTGTGAAGTCTTTTGGCTTCTCTGAAAGAAGAAGATTCCCTTATAAACCACTCGAATAGTGGCATCATGCATGTGTTGTTTTCCAATATGAAACATTCCGGATGCCATTGCACTCCCATCATTGACTTGCATTCGGTAGACTCCATCGCTTCAATGACTCCGTCGGATGAACGGGCGGTTACCCTGAAACCCGGCGCAACCTCTTTTACCGCCTGGTGGTGAAACGAATTGACCGGCAAAACTTCTGTTTCAAACAATTTGTAAAGTAAGGAATCTTTCTCTATCCGAACCGTATGCGAGGCATACCCCCGTCCCAAATCCTGATCGTGTTTGATCCGTTTCCCTTCCATTTGTACATGAATATCCTGATACAGGCTGCCTCCAAAAGCGGCGTTCATCACCTGTATGCCGCGGCATATCCCTAAAATCGGTATTTGCCGGTCTGCGGCCAGTTTGGCAAGCAATAACTCCTGACGATCCCTCCGAGGATTGATGCTGTGTAATTCCTTTACCGGCTCTTCTCCAAGGAACAAAGGGTTGATATCCGCACCTCCGGTCAGCAGTAAGCCATCCAATGCATTCAATGAGTTTATCAAACTGTCAGTGTCGTCAACTGGAGGGATGATGAAAGGAATCCCTCCTGCTTTCAGAATGGAAGTGAAATATCCTTCCAGTAAAGTACAGGCTCCCTCCTGGAAGTTTCCGGTAAGTCCGATAACAGGAGCGTCCTTGTGGCATGGAAATGTGCGGTGTATGGCATCGTACTCGGCTGAAATGTCAAATGTTTGAAACGTTTTCATAAGTTAAATTATTCATAGAAACTGAGCAAAGATAGGGATAAATTCAGATTTATTTTTCATATTTGCTAAAAATCTAATGACCATGGAACCGATACAGGACTTCGCCAGCTTGATAAGCCGTTTACGCTCGTTGAAAGAACGGAAACGGGTTGTGGTTGTTTGCCCTAATGACCCTCATACCGAATACGTTATAACCCGTAGTTTGCACGAAGGCTTTGCCGATTTCTTATTGGTAGCGGATACGCCCCATTTATTGAATTCGGAATATATCCGGATGCAATATCCGGACCATGTGAAAGTATACGAGGCGACAAGTCCCGACAAAGCGGCGCAGGAAGCTGTTTCGCTGATACGTGAGGGACATGCGGACGTGTTGATGAAAGGGATTATCAATACGGATAATTTATTGCGGGCCGTGCTTAATAAGGAACATGGTATCCTGCCGAAAGGGAATGTGTTGAGTCATATCACGGTAGCACAGATTCCTACATACAAGAAACTTTTATTCTTCTCGGATGCAGCGGTCATTCCCCGTCCCACCTTGGAACAATTTGAGGCGATGTTGCTGTATGATCTGGAGGTGTGCCGGCGCATGGGGATAGAAGCTCCTCGGGTAGCCTTGATTCATTGTACGGAAAAAGTGAACGAGAAATTTCCCCATACGCTGGACTATGTGACCTTGAAGGAGCGTGCGGCTGCCGGTGTTTACGGAAACATGTACTTGGATGGTCCCATGGATGTGAAGACGGCATGTGATGCGCATAGCGGTGAGGTGAAGGGAATCAGTTCTCCTGTGGTGGGACATGCGGATCTGCTTATCTTTCCCAATATCGAGTCGGGAAATACATTCTATAAAACGGTGTCGTTGTTTGGTGACGCCAACATGGCAGGCATGTTGCGAGGCACTACTTCTCCTGTAGTGGTTCCTTCGCGTGCCGATTCCGGTAATTCGAAATATTATAGTCTGGCATTGGCCTGCGTGGCCGGATAAAACCTTTAAATTATGAAGATATTTGTGATTAATCCGGGCTCTACTTCTACCAAAATAGCCCTTTTCATCGATGAAAAGCCGGTATGGGTGGCAGGGGCCCATCATACTGCGGATGACTTGTCGGAGTTTCACCACGTCAACGAACAGTATGAGTACCGTAAGAATTTTATACTGCGACTGCTTGCCGAGGCGGATATTCCGTTGGATTTTGATGCCGTCATTGCCCGTGGCGGTTTGTTGAAGCCTACGCCCGGCGGGGTGTATGTCATTAACGAACAGATGAAACATGATTTGCTGAACGCCCGGATGGAGCACGCTTGTAACCTGGGAGCGTTGATTGCCGATGAAATTGCCCGGGAATGTCATTGTCCCGCCTACATTGCCGATCCCGAAGTGGTAGACGAGCTGCAACCGGTAGCCCGTTTGACGGGAATACCGGAGATAGAGCGCATTTCCATCTTCCATGCCTTGAACAGTAAGGCGGTATCGCGTAAATATGCCGCTTCCATCGGGAAACATTATGAAGATTTGAATCTGATTGTGGTGCATCTGGGAGGTGGCATATCGGTGGGCGCCCACTGCAAAGGCCGGGTGATTGATGTCAACAATGCCTTGAACGGTGAAGGCCCGTTTTCGCCCGAGCGTGCCGGAACGATTCCTGCCGACCAGTTTGCAGAGCTGTGTTTCAGCGGCAAATACACTTTGAAACAGGTTAAAAAGATGCTGAATGGCAAAGGGGGGCTGACGGCTCATCTGGGTATGAATGATGTGGTGACTATCGCCCGGAAAGCTTCCGAAGGCGAGGAGCCTTATAAAGGGGTATTGGATGCGATGCTCTATACGGTGGCCAAACAGGTAGGGGCCATGTATGTCACTCTCCGTGGGCAGGTGGATGCCATTATTCTGACGGGAGGCATTGCTCATAGTGATTACTGTGTAGGGATTCTCAAGGAACAGATTGATTATCTGGCGCCGGTTGTGTTGATGCCCGGTGAAGACGAGATGGGGTCACTGGCTTATAATGCGTTGGGAGCCTTGAAAGGTGAACTGCCTTTGCAGGTTTACCGGCCGGAATAAGAAGATGGTGGTACATCGGAATTAGAATAAGCGATAAAATTGTTCAAATCCCTCATGGAAGGGTAATGTTTTGATATACAGAAGACTATTATGAAGGAATTATTATAAATTCCTTCATAATAGCTTCAGGGATATTTTTACCCGGCCAGTGCTACCAGTTTATACATATTTCCTGTTGTGGTATGCATCCGTTCCGCTCCCAGGGAATTCATGATTCTTCCCATTTTGTTTATCGTGATGCCGCGCATGGCTGCCGGATATCGTTTCAGTAGGATATTGAACAAGCATACTGCCGAGTAAAGTTTGAAGTCTTCTCCTTTCTCCGGCAGTCTGAAACAATGGAGAATCATTTCCGCTTCGGTGGGCAAGGCATAATAGGCCTGGTTGCGCAGTTTCAGCTCGGATTCCTCCTCCGCCGAGAACCAGTAACGCTTTCCCTCGTCCAGTTCTGCTTTCAGTTGGGCGAAAAGCTGTTTGTGCTCCAGTGGCGAGCAGTCTATCTTTTCTTTTACCTCGGCAAAGAAATAACGGCGGCTTCCGCTGGGGTCGGTGAGCAGCGCTTTCCGGTTGCTGGTGCCGATGAACGAGGCTATCCGGGGCAGATGGCTGTAGGACGTGCGGTGCGACTTGCGGAAATCCAGTTTTTTCATCTGCATCAGATTTTTCAGCAATGGCAGTTTCTGTGGTGAAAGACGGTCGTACTCATCCAGATTAATCAGTCCGAAGAAAGCCAGCTTCTGCTCACATCCTGCCTGTCCGGTCAGTTCGAAGCTGTCCGTATAGTAGTCTTTCAACGAATCGGGCATCAGCAATTCGCAGAAAGTGGATTTGCATCTTCCTTGTTCGCTGCTCACCAGCATGGGAGCTACGGCGTTGGCACACCGCGCCATGTGTCCGCTCCACTGGGCAGTGACACCCAGCATCCAGCGGTGGAAACTGTTCACCCAGAAATCTTTCGTAGATATGCGTTGTGCCAGTGGCGTCACGCGGTCCATGCCGTCCCATTCGGGAAGGGTGTTCATATAGGAAAGTAACGGATGATAGTCCGGCATCTGCTCCGAGTTCACGAACCGGCTTACATCCTTGTCCCAGCAGTTGATGTGACGTGCACGGGCTTCCAGACACAGGCTGTTCAGGGTGCGTTGGCTTATTACCTTATATATAGGTGTGTCAGCGTCTTTTTTGCAACATTCCGTTTGTTCCGTCAGTACGTTGAAGCGGAAGTGGTAGCGGCTCAGCAAATATTGTTCCAGTTTTTGCTGTATTTGCTCCATTTCAGGTTTCTTCTGCATTGATAATGAGGGAGATGAACTCTTCACTGTCGGACTTATCACTACATTCGAGGAAGCAAGCTTCTTCATTACTTTGTTTAATAACTTTTTATTCATTATTTGTTGTTTTAGGTTTCCGTTGGAACAAAGATACTGTGTAAAATAGCGTTTTGCAAGTGTTTTTCGTGGGGCTTTAGAGAAAAGTGACTAAGCGTAAACATCCTGAATAACAAGCTGTTTCGTCCGGTTGATTACACGATATCTTCCTTTTGATTTAGTTGTTTCACTTAAGTGATGAAGTTTGAGCACTCTAGTGATGAAAGTTCATCACTTAGGTGATACAATATCATCACTTAAGTGAAATAATTTACTTGAAGGGAAGATACAACGACTTCGACCGGATGATACACCTTATTCGTCCGGTTGTTGTCATTTGATGAAATGTGAGTATTTTGCCGGACAGTCATCACATCGGGATGCGTTTTTGGAGATGGAACGGGGCTGAAAGAATATGAAGTTATTATGAAGAAATCGTAGAAGGATTATTCATAATAACTTGCTTGTAATCAGTAGGTAATGTGCTGATGAAGGGTTTGACGGAAATAATTCCGGTATTACATTTTCTATGCCGGCGAGTATGTTCTCGGTTACAGAGATGGAAACAGGAGTTATTTGAACAGACCGGTGGGCAAGAGATTTTTCATCAGGCTCCGGTCTGATAATAGAATGGTATCTCATGATGAAATAAGTAAATTATGGGAAGGAGCGATAATGGAAAATCATAGCCTTTATAATTTGATTGCAAAAATGGGGAAGGTCTTATCAGTGGATACTCGCATTGAATTAGTTACCGTAGGGAAGGACGGTTATGCTCTGAAAATAGAGGATGTTGCGAGCTGCATATGAGTAAGCGTTTCCGCGATTCTATAAGTGTGGTAAAATAAAAAGTTTAATTAGCCTTGTTTAGCTATTTTCCTTTTCCCATTTATCAGGAAGTAGTTCCCTGTATTTTTCAAGGGGTGTGTTCGGTTGCATTCTGCGGTTCTATTGAAGGTGATTGTGATCCCGGAAAGGCTGAACTCTTCTTCCGACAACATGATGGGTACTATTTGAGTGAACGAAGGAGAGGAGGTTGTCGTTCGGGAGTGGGCAACACCATTATAATAATCACGAACCACATCTTTCCTAGCTTGTTTAACGCTATAGCCCCGTCGGGACATCCAGGAGCTCATATCCCCCAAAGTGGTATGTTGCTTGCGGCAAACATCGGCTAAAGAACAATTGTGGTCTACTTTCAATACTTCCAGAAAACGTTTCCAAGTGGCTCTAAATCTACTTTCTTCTAAATCCATAATACTTCGTTTTTATACGCTGCAAAGATACAAGAACGAAAAAAGACAGACTAGGTAGAATCGCGGAGACGCTTACAACATATTAAAATTAAAGACTTTTCGATAATTATTTGCGCAAATAACTATCACTTGTTGTCTGTATGCTTTCCGCACGTTTTACCTTTACTTTCTTGCCAAAGTCAAACTTATATATAAGGTTTAAGCACGCTCCTTGATAAGGGGTTTTATTATTTTCTTCTATTCTGCTTAGATTGTTATTGGTAATTGTGGTCAGGTTTCTTCTTTTATTCAAAATAGCGTAAACTGATAAATTTATGCAGAACTTTTGATCCAGGAAATATTTGTAAAGGCCGGCATTCATATTGTATACACTGTGATATATTGTTTCGCTTCTACGTGCTCTTCTTTCTGCCATAAAGTTAAAACTTCCACCGAAAGTATTTGTGAAACGAAGACTGTTGTCACAAAAGAATAAGCAATGGACTATATGGTAGGTCTGTTTGGGCGACACTTCTTTAGTGTAGTCGCCATCAAGGGAGGCATTGGTAGTCCACCAGCTGAACAAGGCCTTAGTGAAACCTATTGAAAAAGCATGTCGATAAGACTTCCCTATATTGGTCGGCATAGTATAGGTGATGATCGGATTGTCTTTATCTTGATAGATCAGGGGAAATAAATCATCTTTGCACTTTGCGTAAGCGTAGCTTATACTCCAAGTATTTGACAGACTCAACAATAGCCTGATACGATGTTCGGTAGTAGGTACTAAATCCGGATTCCCTTTAGCATAAGAATATTCAGAGATATAGACAATAGCCGGATTCATGCTCTTATAAGGGATATTTCCCATTCTTTTTGAATAGGATAAAGAGGCTTGGTTCTTTTCAGAGAAAAGGTAACCCACCTTGATGGAGGGGAACAGATTGCGATATGTGCGTTTGTCACCTGCTATGTTATTGGAAATACATTTCACTTCATCCTCTTGTACCCGTATACCGCCATTTAATGTAAATTCCTTCCATTGCCATACATATTCTGCATAGCCTGCATAACCTATACCTTTATAGGTAAATAGCCCGCTTTTATCTTCTTTCTGCCATCCTTCTTCACTCTGATATGTGTAATACATTTGGTTGCCGGTATGGTTATTATAATAGTCGCCACCCCATTTCAACCTGGAATGTTTGTTGAGCAAGAAGATATAATTTATCTCTGCTTTCCATAAATCAGAAACAGTCCCGGTGTTGCTACATTTATTATCCTCTTCGTTTTTCTCCGGATACTGATAAAGATAATGGTGATTCAGTTCTTTCGTTTCGTCACTTCTCAAATAATCAAGAACTGTTCGCAAAGTATGCTTTCCGTTTTTTGATTTCCAATTATAGTTCAAACTAGCCTGATATATTTTGTCATCCCCTTTCCCTTTACTATGGTAGGAAGAGGTATATTCCTTTTCTGTTTCTTGTATTTCGGAAAAAGAAGAAGATTTTAGTGTGCTTCCAGCTTGTTTTACCATACAGTTAAGTCCGATGCTTTGCAGGGTAGTTATATCATATAACATACTGAATGTTTCATTGATTCTTCTTATATTTTTACGGTCTATATTCTGGTTTACAATATGGGTATTCTGGTGGCTGTTATGGGTTATATTTTCCGTGATATAAGGATCTCCTGCATTAGAAAGAACTAGATTGTTGTAAAAATTCCATTTCCCAAGCCGAAGGCTTAATGGAAGACCCAAGCGTTCCCAATGACTATTTCTTTTTCTCATTTCTCCTAGCAAAGAGGGTGAACCATTGCCTCCACCATCTGCATTTTTTTTCAAAGATATATATGATTCCTCCTTTAGTCGTGGCATTATATTGTAAATCAGCTTCCGGCAGGATTTCAACATTTTCTATGTCCGTGGCTTGCAGACTTGATAATTCTGTGCGGTCATGAAGTTCTCTGCCGTTTATGTATATTTTAGACACGGTTCCTCCATTCAGCCTTAGTTCAATTATATGCAAGGAAAGAATTTCAAATATAGGAATAAGAAGAGTTTGCAGAGTACGGAGCAGGGGATAAAGTTGTGAAATAATTTTTGTTTGATATGTTGCAGGCACGGGATGCGTATGATATTAGAATTGCGGAAACGTTTATGAAGAGCGCATGAGGAATGCACGAAACTTGAGAGTGTCATCTGATGTCATAGTACAGGCTACAGGGCTTTCTGAAGAAGAAATAAAAGCCCTTTAATTGAATTGCAAAGGGTTTGGCCGGAAAGAATAGTTTCTATTCATATTCGTGTTTCCGTTTCGGATTCATCGGAAACCAACCTTTCAGCACACGTTCGCGTTGCTCGAAGATCTCCTTGATAGTCCAGAAAGAAGAGAAAGAGAAGACACCCAATAAAGAGGAAATCAAGATGTCACTGATAAGCACAGTCCCTATAATGCCTGCTATGCCCAGTACCAAAAATATCCACCAGCACCGTGTACCCCAATAATATTCGGCCTTGACCACGATGGGGTGGAAAAGACCGATTATTAAAAAGGTACAAATGCCGATGGCGATACCGCCTAAATGGTATTCATTCAGCCATTCCATTCTTTCTTAGCTTTGAATGGGTATTTCTTTTTTGATGCTCTGTTCCAGAGAGATCAAGGTCTCGGTAGCCGTAACACCGGGAATTTCCTGAATCTTTGAGTTCAGCAAGTCCATCAAATGTTCGTTGTCACGAGAGTAAAGTTTGGTCAGCATAGTATATGGACCTGTAGTGAAATGGCATTCCACAATTTCGGGAATCTTCTTCAGTTCTGCCACTACGTTTTTGTACATGGAACCTTTTTCCAGCTTGATTCCTACGTATGTACAGGTTCTATACCCTAAACTCTTAGGGTTCACATGATATCCTGAACCGATAATAACTCCCAAATCAATTAATCTTTGCACACGCTGATGAATGGCTGCGCGTGAAACTCCACATTCTGCTGCGACATCTTTAAACGGGATGCGGGCATTTTGGGATATAATTTCTAGAATTTGTCTGTCGAGACTATCAATTTTCTCCATAATATACCGATTTTAATGTTATCAATCTGTAAGCAAATATAGGAATACTTTTTAATTTATCTACTATTTTGCAAGAAAAAACAGGATTTCTTTGAAAAAAAGTGCAAGAAGAGGAGCTAATCACCTATTTTCTTCTCTATTTCGCCGATTTTCCCTCTTCTTTCAAATGAGAAGGTATCGCTATGTGTATCTAAATAGTTCAACAGGAATAGCGATTTTCTTAACAAATATTTTTGTTCTTCGGACTCTTTCAACAAAGCATCCTGATAGAGCAGTTCGGATAACATGTCGATGCGCGTGAGCAATTCCTCGCCACCATAGTTTTGTCCCATCTCGTTCAGTATATATTCCGCATCCTGATCATAATAGAAGGTGGAAGGATGATTGAAGTAGGCACGATAAATGCTTTGAAGTTGCAATTGCAGCTCGGGACCGTCCTTTTTATCTCTTTCTTCTACCAACTTTTCCAATGCTTCGAAAAACTGTTGAAGCAACCGCATAATGTAATCTCTTTGCAGCATGTTAATTGTCCTCTTCGTTTTTATGGGTTAGTGTTACTAATACTTTATCTATCCGGGCTCCGTCCATGTCGACTATTTCCAGTGTGAAGTCATTCCATTCCATGGCTTCACCGGTCTTGGGAATGTGACCTAGTTGTTGCAAGATGAGGCCGCTCAAAGTGTTGTAATTATAATCGGGGTATAAATCCTCCATTTCGAAATGACTCAGAAAGTCATAGAAAGAGCATTGCCCGTCTATCAGCCAGCTTCCGTCCTTGCGGGGAACGATATCGGGATCTTCCGAGTCACTGGGCAAGGTGCCTACCAGGGCTTCCAGAATGTCCTTCATGGTGATGATGCCTTGCAGACTGCCGAATTCATCACAGATTAATCCGTATTTGATGTTGTGCTGGCGTATTTGTTCCAATACTTTATATACATCCATGTTTTCGTGGAAGTATTGTGCCGGACGGATCACATCACGCAGATTGAATTCGCAACTGTTCAGCTTCCCGAAGAGGTCTTTCAGGTAAACTACTCCGATGATGTTGTCCAGGGTGTTTCCTTGAGTTACAGGGTAAACTTGGTACAGGTGTTGGCATACGATGTCATACAGTTGCTTGTTGTTCATGTCTATGTCAATGGATACGATGTCGCTGCGATAGGTCATGATGGTGTTGATGCTACGGTCGCCCAGGGAGAAGACGCGGTCCACAATATCCTGTTCCACTTCCTGCACTTCGCCGTTCTCAGTCCCTTCGTCTATCATGGATTTGATTTCCTCTTCAGTCACTTTTTCTTCAGCTGTGTTGATATGCAGCAGGTTGAAGATAAGTGAAGTGCTTTTGGCAAGTATCCATACAAAAGGAGAGGCTATGACGGACAGCCAGTACATGGGACGTGCCAATAGCTTGGCAGCACGGGTGGAGGCACTCATGCCAATGCGTTTGGGCACCAGCTCGCCAAAGATAATAGTGAGGTAAGTGACCAGAATGACAATCAGGGTTTGAGCCAATAAATAGGCATATGTGGCGGGTACGCCGGCGTCAGTCAGTATGTTCCCAAAATCGGTGGCCAGCACGTCGCCGGAGTAAATACCGGTCAATATACCAATCAGGGTGATTCCGATTTGGATGGTGGATAAAAACTTGTCCGGGTCATTGGCAAGCTTTAAAGCGATACGCGCTGTAGAGCTTCCATGACGGATATCATTGGACAAACTACTTTTACGCGCTGAGATCAGGGCGATTTCGGACATAGCGAATACCCCGTTTAATAAGATAAGTGCGATAATAATGGCAATTTCCATGTAAGAATTTACGTTTTGTTTTGCTAACAAATGTACTAAGAATTGTGTTTTCTCTTTCTTCTTTTAGATTTAATTAATGAATTATCTGTCATTTGCGCTATCTTTGCGGTGTCTATACTTAGAAAGGAGTAATTATGCATCCGTTGGAACTATTCAAATATTGTCCGAAGTGTGGTTCGCCGCACTTTGAAGTGAACAATGAGAAATCAAAGCGTTGCGCCGATTGTGGCTTTGTGTATTATTTCAATTCCAGTGCCGCTACTGTAGCTTTTATCTTGAATGATAAGAATGAGTTGTTGGTGTGCCGCAGAGGAAAAGAACCGGCAAAGGGAACATTGGACCTGTCCGGTGGGTTTATTGATATGTATGAAACCGGCGAGGAAGGTGTGGCACGCGAGGTGCTGGAGGAAACCGGCTTGCAGGTGGAGGAGGCTGTTTATCAGTTCTCATTGCCCAACACTTATCTTTATTCAGGATTTCTGGTACATACATTGGATCAGTTCTTTCTTTGTAAAGTGAAAGATACCAGTCGGATAAAGGCGATGGATGATGTGGCGGAATCTTTCTGGCTTCCGTTGGATGAAGTGAATCCCGAAGAATTCGGGCTGGATTCTGTGCGTGAAGGAGTCCGGCGTTTTTTGAAAGAACATAAACTTTAATGATAAGATATGAAAAGAAAAACCTTATTGATGGCCGCATTGATGGGAGGCTGTTCCTTGCAGGGAATGGCGCAGCAGATAACTCCCAAGGATGTGGCAGGTGACAAGGAATATAACCGGGTATGCCGGGAATATGAGTTGAAAGGCGGGGACAGCATGGAACTGTTACAGGCTTATCTGGACAAATATCCTGACTCCCGTCATAAAAACAGGGTGCTGTCACTGATTGCCTCTGCTTATTTTATGGAGGGAAAATACAAGGAGGCCATTGCCCTGTTCCGGTCGTGTGATCTGGAGGCTTTGCCTGATAAGGAAAGAGATGATTGTGCCATGCGTCTGGCCACCTCTTATCTGAAAGAAGATAATCTGCGTGAAGCGGCTGTATGGTTTACCTTGCTGAAAGAGGTAAGCCCATTGTATCAGGATGACGCTGTCTATAATCTGGCTTATATTGATTATGTGGAGAAACGCTATGACAAGGCGCTGAAAAGTTTCCAGTCTTTGCAGAATGATGCCGTATATGCAGCATTGGTTCCTTATTATATAGGAGAGATTTATTTGGTGAAAGGAAATTATCAGCAGGCCCGTACTGTGGCAAAAGCGTATCTGGAGCAATATCCAGCTAAAAAGGATGTTCCTCAGATGGAACGGATTTGGGGAGAGGCTTGTTTCGGATTGAATGATTACCAAGCGGCGATACCTCCTTTGGAAAGATACCGTGAAAGTGTCTCCCACCCGCAGCGTAAGCCTTTGTATGAACTCGGTATGAGTTATTATTATACTGGTGTTTATTCCAAGGCTGCCGCTACTTTGGGGGAAATGGCTTCGGTACATGATGCCTTGTCACAGAATGCTTATCTCCACATGGGGCTGGCTTATTTGAACTTGAAGGAGAGGAACAGGGCACGCATGGCATTCGAGCAGGCAGCCAATTTCAGTTTTGACCCGAAAGTAAAGGAACAGGCTCTTTATAATTATGCTTTGTGTATTCATGAAACCTCTTATTCTCCATTTGCCGAGTCGGTTACCGTGTTTGAGCGTTTTCTGAACGAGTTCCCGAACTCGCCTTATACGGAGCGTGTCAATGATTATTTGATAGAAGTGTATATGAATACCCGCAGTTATGAAGCTGCTTTAAAATCTATAGCAAAGATTGAACATCCGGGCACACGTATTATGGAGGCCAAGCAGAAGATTTTGTTCCGGCTGGGCACACAAGCGTTTGCGAATGCTCGTTTCCAGGAGGCTCTGGAGTTCTTCAACCAATCGCTTGCTGTGGGGCAATACAATCAGGCGACAAAGGCGGACGCTTATTTCTGGAGAGGGGAATCCAATTATCGTTTGGACCGTTTTCCGCAGGCGGGTAACGATTACCGCTTGTATCTGGAATTTGCCACCAGCAAGGACGGACAGGAATACGGTCTGGCTCTCTATAACTTGGGATATACTTATTTCAAACAGAAAAATTATGGAAATGCGGGCACTTGGTTTACCCGTTTTGTGGGCAGGGGAAGTGCCAATGAACGTGCCATGCAGGCAGATGCCTATAACCGTATAGGTGACTGTAACTTCTATGACCGCCGTTTTGAACAGGCTCGTCAGGATTATGCCCGTGCGGTGGAGATTGATCCGTCACTGGGGGATTACTCTTTGTATCAGGAGGCGTTTGTACGTGGTTTGCAACGTGATTATAATGGAAAAGTGCAGACGTTGAACCGCTTGATTTCGGATTATCCGGAATCACAATACATGGATGATGCCCTTTACGAGCAGGGACGTGCTTTTGTGCAGATGGAAGATAATGCCAATGCCATTGCCCGTTTCAATATTTTGGTGAAGAAATTCCCGGAGAGCAATGTCGCACGGCGGGCAGCTAACGAGATCGGTTTGCTGTACTATCAGGATGACAAGTATCCTGAAGCCATTCAGGCTTATAAGCAGGTCATAGCCAGTTATCCGGGCAGTGAGGAGGCTCGTTTGGCGCAGCGTGATTTGAAATCTATCTATATTGATTTGAATAAGGTGGATGAGTATGCCAACTTTGCTTCAACTATCCCCGGCGGTGCCAACTTTGATGTAAATGAGCGTGATTCATTGACTTATGTGGCTGCCGAAAGGGTATATATGCGAGGAGAGGTCACCGAAGCCCGCAACAGCTTTACCCGTTATTTACAGACTTTCCCCGAAGGTGCTTTCAGCCTGAATGCCAACTATTATATCGGTTTGATAGACTATAACCAGAAAGCCTATGAAAGTGCAGCTCGGCATTTGGATAAAGTATTGGAATATCCCAACAACAAATATTCTGAAGATGCCATGTTGATGGGTGCCGAAATGGCTTATACGGCGAAGGATTATGAAAAAGCTTTGCATATTTACAAGCAATTGAAAGATAAAGCTGCTTCTATGGAGCGTCGCCAGCTTGCAAAAACCGGAATGTTACGCAGTGCGCATATGCTGGGAAATGAGGAAGAGATTATCTTTACCGCAACAGATTTGCTGGCCGATACTAAACTGGCGCCGGAATTGTCTAACGAGGCACATTATTACCGTGCAAAAGCTTATTTGGATGCCGGCAAGACGGATGGAGCTATGGAAGATCTGAAGATCTTGGCAAAAGACACCCGTAATGTATATGGAGCGGAGGCCAAATATAAAGTCGCCCAGATTTACTTTGACGGCGGACAAACGGATAAGGCGGAGCAGGAGGTGCTGAATTACATCGAGGTAAGTACACCGCATACCTATTGGCTGGCACGCAGCTTTGTGTTATTGGCTGATGTGTATATGAAGTTGGGACGTAACTTGGATGCTAAACAATATTTGCTTTCATTGAAGCAGAACTATCAGGCTGATGATGATATTGCCGGAATGATTGAAAGCAGACTTGAGAAATTGAAAACTGAGAATTAAAAATTAAAAAATAAGTGCTGAATATGATAAGTAAGAAATTGTCAATTGTCCATTGTCAATTGTCCATTATATTGGCTTTTTTGCCTCTGTCTGTTGCATATGCGCAGCAAGATAGTACGTTGAACCGCACTGTGGTGGTAGAGAATGAGTATAATCCCAATATCATGGATGCCTCAAAGATTAATGTCCTGCCTAAGGTGGAGGAGCCAGCTGTAATGAAGAAAGGCATAGAATATGCTACAGCCTTGCGCCCTGTTTTGGCCTGGACGTATGAAAGTATGTCTCCTATAACCCGTGAATGGGCTATGAACCGCGCGAAACGTGGGTATGTCCGTGCCGGATATGGAAATTATGGGAATGTGGATTTTAAGGCTGGGTATCTGTGGGATATCACCGGAAAGGACCGCCTGAAAGTCGGAGCATCTCTGGATGGCATGAACGGAAAGCTGAAGCATTGGAATGCTGAGGATTGGAAATCACGTTTTTATTCTACTGAGTTCCGTTTGGACTATTCTCATGATTTCAGCAAGGTAACTTTGAATTTAGGTGGCGGCCTGCAATCACAAGTGTTTAACTATATGCCTGATTCCGAAGCGCATACGGCTTCTGCCAGAGCTACTGATAAACAGCATCATACTTTAGGCGATTTTCACATCGGTGTTTCTTCCAGAGATGAATCGCTTCCTTTGCAATTCACTTTGCAGACCGGATTGAAGTATTTTGGTATCAAATATCCGCTGGATTATTCAGATAATGCATCTACAGGTAAGGAGAAGATTGTACACACCGAAGGAGATGTATGGGGCAAGCTGGATAATGAGCAACGGGTAGGCATCCGTTTCGAGATGGATAATCTGTTTTATTCTTCGGACAGTTTAATGGGCAACTATACTTCACTGGGTTTGAATCCTTATTATATGTTGGAAAGTGATGACTGGCGGGTCCGTGTCGGTGCTCATGTGGATTGGCAGTCGGGGGAGGACAGTGGCATTGATGTGTCTCCTGACGTGAAAGCCGAATACTTGTTCTCGGATAGTTATGTGCTTTATTTACATGCGTTGGGAGGGCGTGAACTGAATGATTATCGCCGGTTGAATGCTTTTTCACCTTATTGGTCTTTAAACGCCCGGATGCCTTCTACCTATGTGCCACTGAATGCTACATTGGGTTTTAAAGCATCTCCGGTAAATGGTTTGTGGTTTAATATCTTTGGTGGATATCGGATCAGTAAAGATGAGTTATTTTGCAATCTGGTGGATGCGGACGGGTATTATTTTACTCATTTCTTGCAGGATAAAGCAAAAACCGCATATGGAGGTGCTGAACTGAAATATGGTTATAAGGACTGGTTTGACGCTTCATTGAAAGGTACATTTTATAGCTGGAAGACAGACAATGAAAATGAAGAGCTGTATTTAATGACCAAGCCTAAGTTTGAATTGAATTTTTATGCTGAGGCTAAGGTTTTTGAAGGATTGAAGGTTTATTTGGGCTATGAATATGTACAGAGGAAAGAGTATGTAATAGAAGAAGGGAATAGCAGCAGGGATTTTGGTTTGGGCAATATCAGCAATTTGAGTGTGGGAGCCAGTTATACCTTCCTGAAAGACTTGTCTGTTTTTGGGCGTGTGAATAATCTGTTGAATAAACAATATTATTATGAGTACGGCTATCCTGCTGAAAAACTGAATGTTCTAGCCGGGCTTTCTCTGGTTTTTTAGTTAAATAGACATTCGGAAAGGACTTTTTTAAGAAAAAAAAGCAGAAACATACCTTATTATATAGGTGTGCTTCTGCTTTTTTTCTACTTTTGCCCCAAAATAAAATGGAATACATAGTATTATGCAAAAAAATCTAGTAATAGTTGAGTCACCCGCTAAGGCTAAAACCATTGAGAAATTCTTGGGTAATGATTATAAAGTCCTTTCCAGTTACGGGCATATCCGGGATTTGAAAAAGAAGGAGTTTAGTATCGATGTAGAGAATGGGTTTGAGCCGACTTACGAGATACCGGCAGACAAAAAGAAATTGGTAGCCGAATTGAAAGCGGAGGCAAAGAAAGCTGATATGGTATGGCTTGCATCCGATGAGGATCGTGAAGGAGAAGCTATTTCATGGCACTTGTTTGAAGTCTTGGGGTTGGACCCTGAGAAGACCAAGCGCATTGTATTCCACGAGATAACCAAAACAGCGATACTAAAGGCCATCGAAAATCCGCGTGACATTGATGTAAATCTGGTAAATGCCCAGCAAGCACGCCGTATTCTGGATAGAATTGTAGGTTTTGAACTTTCACCGGTATTGTGGAAGAAGGTAAAGCCTGCTCTTTCTGCCGGACGTGTGCAATCTGTTGCCGTTCGTTTGATTGTGGAACGTGAACGTGAGGTACATGCTTTTGTCAGTGAACCGTCTTATCGCGTTACAGCAGTGTTTGAAGTTCCTGATGTTGATGGAAATGAAGTTGAAGTGAAAGCAGAATTGTCCAACCGTTTCAAGACCAAGGAGGAAGCACAGACTTTCCTTGAAACTTGTAAGGATGCGCAGTTCTCTATTGAAGATATAATAACCCGCCCTGTGAAGAAATCGCCGGCGGCACCGTTTACTACTTCTACGTTGCAGCAGGAAGCTGCCCGTAAGTTGGGATTTACAGTAGCGCAGACCATGATGGTGGCACAGCGTCTGTATGAAAACGGACAAATTACTTATATGCGTACGGATTCGGTGAACCTTTCGGATTTGGCTTTGAATACTAGCAAGCAGACTATTTTGTCCCTGATGGGAGAAAGATATGTCAAAGTCCGTAAGTTTGCCACCAAGACTAAAGGAGCACAGGAAGCGCATGAGGCTATCCGTCCTACCTATATGGAGAATGAGACGGTGAGCGGAACCGGTCAGGAACAGAAATTGTATGAACTGATCTGGAAACGTACCATCGCTTCACAGATGGCAGATGCGGAACTGGAGAAAACAACGGCTACTATTGTAATTAGTAACAGCAGCGAGAAATTTATCGCTACCGGCGAGGTGATTACTTTTGACGGTTTCCTGCGTGTATATAAGGAATCATATGATGATGACAATGAGCAGGAGGATGAGGGTCGTCTGTTGCCGCCTCTAAGCAAAGGGGAAAAACTGATAAGAAAAGAAATTTTGGCAACTCAACGCTTTACCCAATGTCCGCCCCGTTATACGGAAGCCAGCCTGGTACGCAAACTGGAAGAGTTGGGCATCGGTCGTCCATCTACATACGCACCTACCATTTCTACTGTGCAACAACGCGGTTATGTAGAAAAAGGAAACAGTGAAGGTGTGAAACGTCCGTATGATACCTTGAAACTGAAAGGCGGCAAGATTACGGAAATTACCAAGACAGAGATTACGGGAAATGAAAAGGCCAAGTTGTTACCTACTGATACCGGTATCGTGGTAAACGATTTCCTGATGGAATACTTCCCTGAAATCATGGACTTTAACTTTACAGCGAATGTGGAGAAAGAGTTCGATGAAGTGGCTGAAGGAGAAAAGGAATGGACTGGTATGATGGACAGTTTCTATAAAGGTTTCCATCCGTTGGTAGATAAGACCATTCACTCTAAGACTGAGCATAAGGTGGGTGAAAGAGTATTGGGGACAGATCCTGTAAGCGGTAAGCCGGTATCGGTTAAGATAGGTCGTTTCGGTCCGGTTATTCAGATTGGTACTGCCGATGATGAAGAGAAACCGCGTTTTGCGCAGTTGGCAAAGGGATTGTCTATGGAAACCATTACGTTGGAAGAAGCGTTGGATGCGTTCAAGCTTCCCCGTACGTTGGGGGATTATGACGGTCACACGGTGACGGTAGGAGTAGGGCGTTTCGGACCATACGTGCGCTATGACAAACTGTTTGTTTCTATTCCTAAAGGAACGGACCCGATGGAGATTTCTTTGGATGAAGCGGTCGAACTGATCAAGAATAAGATAGAAGCGCAGGAGAAGAAGTTTATTAAAGTATTCGATGCTGACCCTGATATGCAGGTCTTGAACGGACGTTACGGCCCATACATCAGCTATCAGAAAAAGAATTATAAGATCCCTGAGAATGTAGAACCGGCGGATTTAAGTCTGGAGGCTTGTTTTAAGGTGATTGAATTGCAGAAAAGCAAGGCGGAAACCCGTAAAACGAAAGCGGCTTCAAGAAACAGGGGAACCGTAAATATGGAAGAGGAGTCCGAAAAAACCGAAGAATCCGCTAAAAGTAAGGCGGCTCCCAAGGTAAAGGGCACTGCAAAAGCAAAAAAATGACACGTATATTTCTAATAGGATATATGGGTGCGGGCAAAACGACTCTAGGTAAAGCGTTTGCCCGTGAAATGAGTCTGAATTTCATTGATTTGGACTGGTATATCGAGGAACGTTTCCATAAAACCGTTCAACAGTTGTTCTTGGAGCGTGGAGAAGACGGATTCCGGGAACTGGAACGGAAAATGTTGCATGAGGTGGCCGAATTTGAAGATGTGGTTGTTTCGGCCGGTGGAGGAACACCTTGTTTTTTTGATAACATGGAGTATATGAATGACTGTGGTGATACGGTATTTCTGGATGTGGAACCTGCTGTGTTGTTTCGCCGTCTGAGAGTGGCCAAGCAGCAACGTCCATTGTTAGCAAATAAAAGTGATGAGGAACTGATGGATTTTATCTGTGAGGCGTTACAGAAAAGACATCCGTTTTATTCCAAGGCAAAACATCTGTTTAAAGCTGATGAGCTGGAGGATAAAAAACAAATTCAAGCCTCTGTTGACAGCTTGAGAAAGCAATTGAATAAATAATTATATATAGTAAATACACACTCTTTGTACAGAAGAAGAAATGAGAAAATGGCGTATTGAAGATTCGGAAGAACTCTACAACATAACCGGGTGGGGAACTTCGTACTTTGGTATCAATGACAAAGGTCATGTAGTGGTAACTCCTCGTAAGGACGGCGTTGAGGTCGACTTGAAAGAGTTGGTCGATGAGTTGCAATTGCGGGATGTGGCAGCTCCTATGCTGGTCCGTTTTCCGGATATTCTGGATAATCGTATTGAAAAAATCGCGAACTGCTTTAAGCAGGCATCTGATGAGTATGGGTATAAGGCCCAGAATTTTATCATTTATCCTATCAAGGTAAACCAGATGCGTCCTGTAGTAGAAGAAATCATTAGTCATGGTAAGAAATTCAATTTGGGACTGGAAGCCGGTTCTAAACCCGAACTCCATGCGGTGATAGCTGTGAATACAGATTCGGATTCATTGATTATCTGTAACGGATATAAGGACGAAAGTTATATTGAGTTGGCTCTGCTGGCACAGAAGATGGGGAAACGCATTTTTCTGGTGGTGGAGAAAATGAATGAATTACGCCTGATAGCCAAAATGGCAAAGCAGCTGAATGTGCGGCCTAACATAGGTATCCGCATCAAGCTGGCTTCTTCGGGAAGTGGTAAATGGGAAGATAGCGGAGGAGACGCCAGTAAGTTTGGCTTGACATCCAGTGAATTGCTGGAAGCGCTTGACTTTTTGGAAAAGAAAGACATGAAGGACTGTTTGAAACTGATTCATTTTCATATCGGCAGTCAGGTTACTAAAATACGTCGTATCAAGACTGCTCTGCGTGAGGCATCGCAATTCTATGTGCAGTTGCATGTGATGGGATTTAATGTGGAATTTGTGGATATCGGTGGTGGTTTGGGGGTGGATTATGACGGAACTCGTTCTGCCAATAGTGAAAGTAGTGTGAATTACTCTATTCAGGAGTATGTGAATGACTCTATCTCTACGCTGGTAGATGCCAGTGACAAGAATGGAATTCCTCATCCGAATATTATTACTGAAAGCGGACGTTCACTGACTGCCCATCACTCCGTGCTGATTTTCGAGGTGCTGGAAACGGCGACTTTGCCCGAAATGGATGAGGATTTCGAAGTAGGTGAAAATGACCATGAATTGGTACATGAACTTTATGAGATATGGGATAATCTGAATCAGAGCCGTATGGTGGAGGCGTGGCACGATGCACAGCAGATACGTGAGGAAGCACTTGATTTATTCAGCCACGGTATTGTGGATTTGAAGACCCGTGCCCAGATAGAGCGTCTGTACTGGTCGGTGACCCGTGAGATCAATCAGATTGCTTCGGGGTTGAAACATGCGCCCGATGAATTCCGCAAACTGGACAAACTGCTGGCTGATAAATATTTCTGTAATTTCTCGTTGTTCCAGTCGTTGCCGGACTCGTGGGCGATAGATCAGATATTCCCTATCATGCCTATCCAGCGTCTGGACGAGAAGCCCGACAGAAATGCTACCTTGCAGGATATTACTTGTGATTCGGATGGAAAGATTGCCAATTTTATCTCTACCCGTTATGTATCGCATGACCTGCCGGTACATTCGTTGAAAGGAAAAGACGCTTATTATATAGGTGTGTTTCTGGTTGGTGCTTATCAGGAGATTTTGGGTGATATGCACAATTTGTTTGGAGATACCAATGCGGTGCATGTCACGGTGGATGACAAAGGATATTCCATTGATCAGGTAATTGATGGTGAAACGGTGGCCGAGGTTTTGGATTATGTACAGTATAATCCGAAGAAACTGGTGCGTACACTGGAAACGTGGGTGACCAAATCAGTAAAAGAAGGACGAATTTCTGTAGAGGAAGGAAAAGAATTCCTCTCTAATTATCGTTCCGGGTTGTACGGATATACTTATTTGGAATAATAACATGAAAGAGAAATTGACTATCATAAAAGTAGGTGGAAAAATTGTAGAGGAAGAGTCTACACTTAATCAGTTATTGGCTGATTTTTCTGCTATAGGAGGTTATAAGTTGTTGGTACACGGTGGCGGGCGCTCTGCTACCAGACTGGCGGCACAACTAGGGATTGAAAGCAAGATGGTGAATGGTCGCCGCATTACGGATGCAGAAACGCTGAAAGTGGTAACCATGGTATATGGCGGACTGGTGAACAAGAGTATCGTAGCCGGTCTTCAGGCAAAAGGTGTGAATGCCATTGGACTGACCGGAGCTGATATGAATGTGATCTGTTCAGTAAAGCGTCCGGTAAAAGACGTGGACTATGGCTTTGTTGGTGATGTAGAGAAAGTAAATGCCAATTTTTTGGCGGCATTGATCCGTCAGGGCATTGTGCCTGTTATGGCTCCATTGACCCATGACGGCAAAGGAAGCATGCTGAATACCAATGCTGATACCATTGCCGGAGAAACCGCTAAAGCATTGGCCTCCTTGTTTGATGTGACATTGGTTTATTGTTTTGAGAAAAAGGGTGTATTGCGTGACGAGAATGATGATGACAGTGTAATTCCTGTCATTACTCCTGAGGAGTTTAAAGAATTTGTAGCGCAAGGTATCATTCAAGGAGGGATGATTCCTAAGCTGGAAAATTCTTTTTCTGCTATTGATGCAGGCGTCAGTCAGGTGGTAATAACCTTAGCATCAGCCATTAGTGAAGGAAGTGGAACCGTAATTAAAAAATAATTCAAAAAAACAGGCGGGTGAGTGTAACTTTAGTGTAACTCACCCGTCATTATTACAGAGCAATGCGAGAGATCAGTTTCCGAAACGATATTCTGCCCCTGAAAGACAAACTCTACAGGTTGGCGCTTCGTATTACGCTGAATAGTGCTGAAGCGGAGGATGTGGTGCAGGATACGATGATCAGAGTATGGAACAAGCGGGATGAATGGCCGCAGTTTGAATCCATTGAGGCATATTGCCTGACCATTGCTCGTAACTTGGCAATTGACCGCAGTCAGAAGATGGAAGCGCAAAATTTGGAACTGACCTCTGAAGTGCGGGAGATGCCTGATACATTGACGCCTTATGATCGGTTGGCGCAGAACGAACAAATACAGTTGGTTCACCGTCTGGTCAATGAGCTTCCCGAAAGGCAGCGTACAATTATGCAGTTGAGGGATGTTGAAGGAAAGAGTTATAAAGAGATTGCAGATATTTTGCAGATTACGGAAGAACAGGTGAAAGTAACCCTTTTCCGTGCCCGGCAGAAAATAAAACAAAGATACACTGAAATAGAGGATTATGGATTATAAATATATTGAACAGCTTTTGGAACGTTATTGGAATTGCGAAACTTCATTGGAGGAAGAGCAAATATTACGTTCATTCTTTCGTCAGAAGGAAGTGCCTGCTCATTTACTCCGGTACAAGCAGTTGTTTGCTTATCAGGATGTGGAGAAGGAGAAAGGTTTGGGAGATGATTTTGATACCAGAATTCTGACCCGGATAGAAAGACCGGTGGTAAAAGCACAACGTCTGACTATGCGTACGCGCTTTATGCCTCTGTTTAAAGCGGCTGCAATGATTGCCGTGTTGTTTCTTATGGGTACAGTGATGCAACACACTATGGAAGGTGGTGATAGTGATACGGTATCGGTACACGATGAGTATCAGAATTCTACTACCGACCCCCAAGTGGCATACGAACCTGTATTGCCTACAGATACGGTGGCAAAGATTACCGTTGATGATACCGGTACAGGGAAAACAAACTAGAACATTTTCATTTGCTTTTATATAAATATGATAGTTAGTGCTTATTAAAACAACTTTTTAATTCGAGGCTGTGAAGTTTCAATTCTCTCAAATTTTAAATTAACTAACTAAATAATTTTAAAAAGGATTACCGCGTGAGCAGTAATCCTTTTTTGCTTGGTAGATAATTTAATGTAAAGAGAGAGTTATGAAATGAGTTATTTGCTCTTAACGCTTCCAATTCCGGATTTTTTTAGTCCGGTAACCTGAGGGTCACCGTAGTAGTTTACACTTCCTACTCCCTGGGCACTGATATTTATCGTCCCGGATGCATAACAAGAAACACTTCCCACACCGTTTTGTTCAACTACAACATCAGAAACAATCATGTCTTTTGCTTTCAGGCTACCTACTCCTTCCAAATAATATGTCGCATGACCGGCCTGCCCCTTTAAATTGATACTGCCTACTCCTTCTTGGGATACTTTGATGGAACGTGCCATTAATGCATTTGCTTCAATACTCCCCACACCTTCAGCACTGATAGAAAGATCTGTTACTTTCACGCTGTCTTTCAGATAAATACTTCCTACACCTCTTTGCTTGATACTACATAAGACCGGACTGGTAATTGAGATATTGATTTTTGAACTCTTGAAGTTTTTGAATTTGTCTTTATCCATACTGATACTCAGCGTACTGTCTTTGACCATGACAATGAGTTGGGGGATGTAATTATCCGGACCGTCGGCTTCTACTTTGGTCACATTCCCTTGAGTAAAGACAATGTTAGCAGGTGCTTTGTTCTCTATCTTATTGAAAGGAGTTACGCTATATTTTTTGGTCATTTTACTCTTGCTGGGTTTCGGACCTGATGATATGTGGAAACAGCCTGTCATCATTGTGATTGCCAGAAAAAGACTGAAAAAATAAATAGTTTTTGTTCTCATGGTAATATATATATTTAATTGGTTTCTGTTAATTAGACGGTGAAGATTCCTGGAAAGTTGCAAATCTCTGCCTTTTTTTATTGGAAAGCTGTATCTTTGTATCCGTATGGCAACTAAAAGAGTACTTCCGGATAAAGATTTTGACCGTATTATAGTGCGTACACACAAGCTGGCGCGTAATGTTACTATGCGGGTAAAGCCCGACGGACTGCATGTTACTGTTCCTCCTTATAGTTTAAGCAGCAAAGTGCTGGAGGTGGTGGAGCAATACAAGCAACGTCTGTTGGAGGACTGGAGGAAAGTGAGTAAGAAACCGATTGATTTAAATTTTCGTATTCATACTCCCTGTTTCCGTTTATGGCTGGAGCAAGGTAACTTTACTTGCTTTTCCGTACGTTTTACCGAGGAGGGAGTCAAGATTATCTGTCCGCGGAATGTGGATTTTTCTTTACCTGAAGTACAAAGGCTGGTACGTAATGCCATCATCCGTGCCATGAAGAAAAATGCTCAAGAATATCTGCCACCTCTTTTATCCGCTTTGTCCGAACTGTATCATTTGCCATTTAAACGTGTGAAGATTACCGGCAGCAAGGGAAGATGGGGAAGTTGTTCGGGAACAGGCAGTATCAATCTTTCCTGTTATTTGATGTTGTTGCCTCCCCATTTGATGGATTATGTACTGTTACACGAATTGTCTCATACCAAGGAAATGAATCACGGCCCTCGTTTTTGGGAGTTGCTGGATAGTATGACAGGAGGGAGAGCTCGTGCCTTGCGTGCGGAGTTACGTAGATTTAATACTGATTTTTAGAACTATTAAATAGAATTACAATGAAAAACAGATTTTTAAGCATGCTTATTGGGGCTGTCTTGTTCGTTCTTTCAGTAGCGGCCGAAAATTATCCTTATCGGAGTGATGTGCTTTGGGTAACTGTACCCGATCATGTCGACTGGTTGTACAAGACAGGCGAGAAAGCGAAGATTGAGGTTCAGTTCTATAAATATGGTGTTCCGCAAGATGGTGTGGAGGTTTTATATGAGCTGGGAGGCGACATGATGCCTTCGGATACCAAGGGAACTGTAAAACTGAAGAATGGAAAAGCGGTTATTTCTATGGGGACAATGAAAGAGCCAGGTTTCCGTGATTGTCGTCTGACGGCTAAAGTAGGAGGTAAAACTTATTCCCACCATATCAAAGTCGGTTTCTCTCCTGAGAAGCTTCAACCCTATACCCAGTTGCCTTCTGATTTTAATGAATTCTGGAATAAGACTAAGGCGGAAGCGGCTCAGTTCCCTCTGACTTATACCAAAGAGTATGTAAAGAAATATTCTACGGACAAAATGGACTGTTACTTGATCAGGCTTCAGCTGAATAAGCAGAACCAGTGTATTTATGGTTATCTGTTCTATCCTAAAGCGGAAGGAAAGTATCCGGTAGTACTGTGTCCTCCAGGGGCTGGCATCAAGACGATCAAAGGGCCTATGCGGCATAAATATTATGCGGAAGAAGGCTGTATCCGCTTTGAGATAGAAATCCACGGATTGAATCCGGAGTTGGATGAGGATACTTTCGGCGAGATAAGCCGCGCTTTCAGCAGTCGGGAAAACGGTTATTTGGTAAACGGCTTGGATAGCCGTGAAAATTATTATATGAAACGGGTTTATCTGGCTTGTGTCCGCAGTATTGATTTGCTGACTTCATTACCTGAATGGGATGGTAAAAATGTTATTGTGCAGGGGGGGAGCCAAGGGGGAGCTTTGGCTTTGATTACGGCAGGACTTGACAAGCGTGTTACGGCATGTGTGGCAAACCATCCCGCTTTAAGTGATATGGCAGGTTACAAAGCCGGCCGTGCCGGGGGATATCCTCATCTTTTTAAGAATACGGTAGATATGGATACACCTGCCAAGATGAAGACCCTTGCATATTATGATGTGGTGAATTTTGCCAAACAGATTACTGTTCCTGTTTATATGACATGGGGATTCAATGACAATACTTGTCCTCCTACTACCAGTTACATTGTCTATAATGTACTGAACTGTCCGAAAGAGGCGTTGATTACTCCAGTCAACGAGCACTGGACTTCTGAAGACACAGAATACGGGCATTTGCGTTGGATAAAGAAACACTTGAAATAAATCGATGGAAATAGATGTTTTTAAGATTATAATTGCTATATTTGTTTAGCATAGTGTAGCAACTATCTGTATTTTGATGTTGAACCCTTAAATCGCAAACAGATATGACCGACCTCACCATTCTAATCGCTGTTATTGCATTGGCATTGTGGCCGCTTGCATTTTTAGTTCTTCGCATCCGTCATGAGCGTAAAAAACGTAGAGACCGTTTGGACCGTATGACAAAGGAAGACTTGGAGGATATCGGTACGGAAGAGCTGGTTATAGCTGTGCTCAAAAAGATAGGCTGTCAGCCGGAAACCAATGAGGAAGGACATATTGTCTTTAAATATCAAGGTGATGATTTTTATATTGCGGTGGAGGATGAGGCCCGGTTCATCATGATATGGAATCCGTGGTGGGCGTCTATCAGTGTGGATAATCCGGCTTTACCTTACTTAAAAGAGATTGTCAATCTGGTCAATGTGGATTCGTTGGTGACCACTGTCTTTACGGCGGATGAGGATGAGAAAAACGTGGGGCTTCATTCCAAGTGCCATACGGTCTTTACTCCCAAAGAAGGCCAGTTGGACGAATATCTGAAAGCTATGCTCGATCATTTCTTTGTTACTCACGATGCTATCAAGCAAAATTTGCAGCAACTGGGTAGTGCCGCTTCGGAAAGTGTTAATAAGGAACGGACAAAGGTGAAAGGATTTGCTGCTTATAAAGAGAACAGTACGCCACTGTCTTCTGTCGAAGAAGAGAAAAAATAAGGAATGTTTTCATTCGTTCCGGCTTTTATGAAAGTTGCTTTGATGTATGGTTCAAAGCAACTTTATTTGTGTTTATACTTATGCTAAATCCTTTTTCTCTTAAGTATTTTTTTTCTTATCTTTAAGTTCTTTTTTCTTGAAATCCTGAAGTTCAACAAGAAGGAAGATAAGGTGGAGGGCATGTTTGACAAATGCCTGTTCGTTCTGCGTAATCTATCTTCCCTTCTTGAGCGTCTGTGTGCGTTGCAGAGCCGTGTATTCGACCGTTTTTTCGAGGCTGCCGAGATTGCGAAATTCACCTCTAGGGAGTTTGGTGAACATTGGGAAAATTTGAAGAGCTTCCGTGATTGGTATAGCGTAATGTCTACTCAATTGAAGAAAGGACGTGAGGAGGACCCTAAAGAGGAACTCGAAAAAGGTCTTTAGGAAGGATTTGAAACAGGTCGTAAGGAAGAATGCTAAAAATGAAACAGGGCGGTATTGCATTTGATGTAAATTGCCCAGATTACCGGTTTATCGGCTCAGGAAATAATGTTTCTTTAAGTTCTTTTCTGGAGAAATTGACTTCGTAAAGTGATTAAGTTGGCTTGATGCCTGAAACTTGTTGACCGATTTCCGTTCAAAGAGTTTGTTCAAATTATTTCGGTGAATCTTTTTTAAGGAGAGAATCTCTTTTTTGTGATAGTAATCAATTGATTAACAATTGATTATTTCCTTCTTTTATATATGCTTATTTGTATATCTCTTACCAAGAGATATACATTTTCTGTGCAAAAATAAGCAAAGTTTTGAGAACTAATACATTTTTGGCAAAAAAAATAGGAATTTATATAAAAAATAAGCTTCCAAGTCCATTTTTATACTCCTTTATCCTATTTGAAATAGGATATAATATGTTGATATATTGTTTGTTAGTTACTTTCTATAGATCTCTTGGTAAGAGATCTATAGAAAATGTCGTTTTTAAGTTCCTTTATTATATGATAAAGTATGTCTTTGAAGCGATGAGAATGAATGAAATTAACATAGAGCAGATGGAATATCTATTTCTAAGACGTAAACGAAGTAGCGCCGTTTCCGAGCGGCAGAAGAACTTGCTTTTCAAGGCCGCCCAGCGGCATTGGGAGGAGGAGTTTGTCGGCAAGGAAGCGAATATTCGTAAAGTGGACTGCCGTATATATAAAGCTATATTGTACCAGCTTGAGATACGTCAGATATTCCTTGACACTTCGCTTTCGCTGAAAAAACTGAGCGATTTGCTTGAAACAAACCAGACCTACCTAAGTAATGTAGTAAACAAATACTTTGGCTGTAACTTGAAGGAGCTTGTGAACGGCTATCGTGTGGAATATGCCAAGGAGCTTCTTAGTTTCGGTCGTTGTGCATTGAATGACTTGCCTCGTAGTTGCGGTTTCGCTTCTAAAAGTGCTTTCTATTCAGCTTTCAGTAAGGTTGTGGGTGTGTCACCTTTGTCTTATCAGTCACGGGAAAGGAGGAAACGGGAGTTACAGGTAATAAACGAACTAAGATATTAATAATGAGATTAATATGTATAATCAATTTTAGTTTTTTAAATTTATAAATTTAAAGTTTTTCTATTATGAACAAAAAGTTTTTAAGTGCAATCCTGTTCGGAGCCTTGATGGTTTCGTCAACGGGAACATTTGTGTCTTGTAAAGACTATGATGATGACATTGACCAGATTAATCAGAAATTGGACGGTGTTGAAGCAACTGTCGCAGACCTTCAGAAGAAGATTGGTGATGGTGCTTTTGTAAAATCAATAACTCCTACTGCCGATGGTTTTACTGTGACAATGAGTGACGGTTCTTCTACTACTATTACTGGTATCAAAGGTGATAAGGGTGAAGCCGGTAAAGATGGTGCTGAATGGACAATCATTGATGGCTATTGGGCTTGCAACGGTGAAAAAACCACAGTAAAGGCTGAAGCTGTTGACGGTAAAGACGGTCAGAAAGAAGTTGAAAAGAGGGAAGATGGTTGGTATCTGTGGAATGGTACTGCATTTGAAAAAGTAACGGTTGATACTCCTGCTGTTGTAGGTGTACCTTACTATCAAGAAGATGCAACAGATCCTAATTATATTGTTATGCACATTTTCGATGCAAATGGAAAGAATGAACAGACTGTCCGTTTGCCGATGACTGAAGGTTTGGCTCAGATTGCTATGCTAAGTAATAAAGATTTGACTATCTACTATTCTATCGCTACTGCTGATAAAGCTCTTCAGGCATGGGAAGGTCCTAAAGGTGCTCCTGCTAAAGGTGATTATATGATCACTTATTCTGATGACTCTTTGATGGTCCAGGTTGCTCCTAACAACTATGATCTTTCTAAAACTGCATTGAAATTGGTTAATTCTAAGAATGAGGAAGCTCCTGTAACTTTAGGTGCTGCGGTTGCATACGAAGGTTTGTACACTAGAGCTGCTGTTTCAGCAAATGGCTTGTACCAAATTCCTTTCTCTATTGAAACAATTACTGATGAAATCGTAAAAGCATACAGTGAAGTAGATGGAAAACGTCCTGCTTTGGCACTGGTAGCAAGTGATAAAGTACGTTCTACTTATGAAACCTCATTGATTATAGAGAAACCTGAATCTATAGATTCTTGGTCTTTCTATATTAACAAGAAGAATAATACCCCCAATAACCGTATTGAACCAGGTAAGACTGGTACATTGAAAGTTAATGGAGAAAATGCGGATAAACTGTATGATGCTTTCTTGACTATGGATACTAAAACATATGCTAATGCCAAGGCAGACTCTATTAAATATGGTATTAAAACTGATGGTTTGACTATCTCTTGTAGTGCAAATGCTAAGTATTCTCTTCCGTTTGTTGTACATACACTGGATGTGACTGGTAAGATTATGAAAACTAAAGGCGTTTATGTTCAATTTAGTGAAGAAGCTGCTGAATTAACTATTACATTGGCAGAACAAGCTCATATTGCAACAGCTAAGGTTGAAGATCAGAAGTTGGTAGTAGATCTTGCTGCTTATTTCGATAAGATGTCTGAAGCTGACCGTATTCTTTGGAATGCTGATGCTAGAATGCTTCTTAATAATACCAATGTTTCGTTTGTTTATACAGATGAATCTACCGGTAAGGAAGAAACTGTCGATGTTGTATCTGGTTTGATTGCTGGGTTTACAAAACTGAAGAAAGATGGTAAGACGGAAGCTACTAATAATGCAGACATCGCAAAATTAGGAATCAACTTTGTTAATAACTATGGTGAAACTATGTTGGGCAATGGTGTGTATACTGCTAAGATTACCGTAGAGATCAATGGTGAAAATGGAACAAAAGAAACTCAGACTATTGTTATTCCGTTCACTATCGCTAACCCGACTACTGCTGAAATCACTAGTCAGTATACATTCGATCCAGCATTCTATGCAAATGGTGTTTTGACTGTAATTGATGGAACATCAATCGATTTGAGCACTATGATTTCTGTTAAGGACGGTGCTGCTATTGACTATACAGGCTTGAAGGCTGCTAAGGAATTGACTGTTAGCGGAACAGTCTTGACAATGGGTGCTGACGCTAAGGCTAATACAGCTTATGATGTGAAAGGCTTGAAAGTTACTTACTTGGGTGGTCGTTCATATGATATGCCAGCATTCAAGGTTAAGTTTGTGGATTCTAAGACTTATATTGCTGATATGGCAAAGGCAAGTTTCTCACTTGTTTCAGGTAATGCCGAAGATGCTAACAGCGATAAAGTATTCTATGCAGAAAAGGCTGATTCTAAAGCAGGAATTGTCAACTTCTATAAGGTAACTAATGCAGGAGGTAAATTTGTTGCTGATGATAAAGTGGTTATTGTAGGATTTGATGCATTGGTAGATGGTACTGACAAGACATTTGCTTCTGACTTGATTAAGGTTGAAGTTTCTGAGAAGAATGATATTGTAGTTACAGCTCAGAAGAGAATCACAGTAGATACAAATGTCGTTGTTCCTGTTAAGTTGACTGTAACTAATGCAGATGGCACAAATGCAACTGTATACGCTTCATTCACAGTAACAGTAAAAGCATACCCGGTTCAGTAATCATTCACCTTGATGATTGATATTTGAAAAAGGTGACACTATCTCTTTCAAGCGGGGAAAGCATACGTATCCGGCAACGGGCGTTTCTTTCCCCGCTTTTTTTAAAGGAAATGACTCTGAAGAATAGTTTGTTTCTTTCCCGCTTAGAGTCTGTTCATTGAATTTGTAATCAATAAATTGTATATACCATGAATAAAATAGAAGAGATAAAGAAAAAAATCAGGGATTTGAAGTTAAAGCAGAAGATGACAACTGGGCGTTTGGAATGGAACGATATACAGAGAGAAATAGACATTTTGAATAATAAGTTAAAGCAACTAGAAACAGACAAACCACAATATGGAAAATAGATTATACTTGTACAACTTAGGTATAAAGACATTTGGCGGCTTTGCAACACTGGGTGGAGTTATACAGGCTTTGCAACTATTTACGCAGCCTGATCTTGATATTAAATCAATTTTGCTTTCGTTTCCTGCGTGGGTAGTATATGTATTTGTATGCCTGACTATTATTTTTGCTATGTTGAGGGAACGGTACAAATCGATGAGTCAAAGGGTGGAAGTATTGAATGTTAAATTGAACGAGCAAAATGCAATAATTCGTTCGTTGCAGGAAATGATGAAAATTGTGCCATTCAAAGGACGCTTTTTCTTGACCACAGAGTATTTATACAATGAATTGGGGGAATATATACAGAATAACATTGATATTGATTCAATAGAGATAAAGAATACAATAGAAAAAAGAGGTATGGGAAACAAGAGAGATTCCTTTGTCCGATTAAATATAAGAGGTGTTGTCTCACATAAAATCAGTACATTTCATTTGCTGGTGGCAGGTGATACCATTGTTAACTTTGAAGATATAAACATACAAGCGTTCGAGCGTGTTGGTGGGAAGCAGAAAAAATTATGTGCAAGAATTGCTGATAACGGACAGGATTCTTTGTTGAAGCAGGTTGTTGTTTCTTATGGCAAAGTAAAAAGTCCTGGTAGTATTGTTGATTTGATGATTGAATGGTGCTGGCCTAATATGTTGAATGTTACAGATTGCGACTATACTACATTGCCTAATTTTTTGGCAGGTACGGTGAAACATCTGAAAATGTCTTTGGAATGTAAAGAAGATATAGATTTTAAATCGGCAAGTATATATAAATATAAAGTCGGTATGGATAAGGCCCGGTTGATTTTGGACGTTGATATGTCCGAAATCACAGATACGATATCTTATGAAGAAGATAATCCGTTAATGAATTCTACTTATATATTGTATTACGAAGTTGCCAGATGATTGGAAATCTGAAAAAATATATAGATAAGGTATCTTTTATGGAACATATAGATGCCAAGCTGCGGCAGAATGAACCTATGATTATAGATTCATTCGTCAGTAATAAATGTAATCTGAAATGTAGACATTGTTATTTTGGAGATGCCCGGCCCATATCAGAGTCGGTTTCTTTGGCAAGATGGAGAAGTTTTCTTGATGAAGCTATTGGAATGGGTATGAAACATTTTCATTTTTCGGGTAAAGAATCTTTTTTGGATAATAGAATCTTTGATATCCTGAATCTTTTAGCAGAGTATAAAGAAGATAGGAAAATATTTTATGGAGTTGTTTCAAATGGAATGAGTATGGATATTCAGGGGTATGACGAAGTTCTTGCAACCAACATTTCATACCTTGAAATTAGTCTTGAGGGCTCTGGAAAATACAATGATTTGATAAGGGGTGAGAACGGATACAATACGGTTTATGAGTTGATTGAAAATGTGGAGCATCGAGATAAAATAAACATTACTTCTACTATTTTTGATGATAATGGAGCTGATTTATTATCCATGTTGCTTGCATATTGGAAATTAGGAGTTGATAAATTTAATTTTGCTCCTATCATGTATTATTCACCATTTGAAATGAAACCATTGAAAAGTTTGTCGTGTGAATCCTTGCTTGGTTTTGTTTCGCTCTGTCTTGATTTTATGAATAATGATAACAGTTCGGATGCTATTGATATAAGGATTTGTATGACGAAAGCAATGGCGTATGAACTGTTTTTGAAAGAAAATATATTAACCGGAAAAATAGAGGAATATATATACAGAGGCAATAAAATGAAATATCAGAGGGGGAATAAGGTGTTGGAGTTTAGTTATCCTTTACTCAGCATTCCATTCCTTAATGAATTGGTCGTTACTCATGATGGTTACATTATATCCTGTGCAGATGATATTCATTATAAGTATCTTGATAAGATCGCTTTACCGAACGTGAATATAGTAAAAAACAGTTTTGCAGAAATATTGCAAGCGAGAAACGAATTTATTTTGTGTTATTTAGACAAAGAATTATCTCAATATACTAAATGTTTATAATTATGAAAACACAAGAATTTGTAGATGTTCGGGTGGGTGAAAGCACTCAGCCGGATCACGGTTATGAATTGAGTGATAAGTGTATAATAACGAAAAGTTCAAATGCTGTCGCTAGCGGAGCAGGAAGCAAAGGCTTGTTTTCGTATAAAAGTACTAAGCTGAAAAGTGCTGAATGTAAAATCAATCAGAGTTTACGGGATGTTGATAATGGAGCAGGAAGCAAAGGTTTGTTTAGTGTGAATGTTGATTAGTAAGCATGGCTTTGTAGAGAAGTTTGTTTGTCTTTTTAACTTCTGAACATGAAGCTAAAATGTTTGACCTCTTTTGCATGTGGCAACAATAAATTGACATAAAGCAAGTAATCATTCCTTTTCTTATAAAAGTGTGCTAAAAACACTTATATCTGAAAACATAACAATTATTTTTGTACGTTTTTTAATTAATGGATTGTTTTTATTCAGGTATGAAGAAGAGTTTGACGGCTTTGGCGTTCGGCACATTAGGATTGGGCATTGCCGAGTTTGTAATGATGGGCATTTTGCCCGATGTAGCGAAGGACTTGCATATAAGTATTCCGCAAGCAGGACATTTTATTTCGGCTTATGCACTAGGTGTGTGCGTAGGAGCACCGGGGATGGTTTTGGTGGCTCGTACCCGTCCGCTGAAACATATTCTGTTAGGCTTGATGGTTATTTATATTTGTGGTAATTTGTGTGCTGCCGTTTCAGTGAATTATTGGATGATGTTGATGATGCGTTTTATTTCCGGATTGCCTCATGGCGCCTTCTTTGGGGTTGGTTCCATTGTGGCGGAAAGAGTGGCTGATAAAGGAAAAAGTTCGCAGGCAGTGGCATTGATGGTGTCGGGTATGACGATTGCCAATCTTTTTGGTGTACCTTTGGGTACGTTCATGAGTAATATAATGTCCTGGCGTATTCCTTTTCTCTTTAATGGAGTATGGGGACTGATTACCTTGTTCTATATTTGGAAATGGGTTCCTTCACTGCCTGCTTTGCCGGATACAGGTTTGAAAGGACAGTTCCGTTTTTTGAAGAATCTAGCTCCATGGTTGTTGATATTTACGACTATGTTTGGGAATGGAGGTATCTTTTGTTGGTATAGTTATGTTACTCCTTTGATGACACATGTGGCAGGTTTCAGTGAGAACAGTATGACTTTCATTATGGTGCTGGCAGGTCTTAGCATGACTGTAGGAAACTTGATGGGTGGAAAGTTTTCTGATCAGTATGGAGCAGCCCGTGTGGTGAAATATACACAGATTATTATGGCCTCCGGTTTGCTTGCCATTTTCTTTGCAGCTTCTATCTCTTGGCTGGCAGTGATATTGATGTGTGTATGTACGGCAGGATTATTTGCTGTTTCGGCTCCACAACAATTATTGTTACTCCAAAATTCACGCGGAGGAGAAATGATGGGAGCGGCCTGTGTGCAAGTCGCTTTTAATTTGGGCAATGCCATTGGTGCCTATGCCGGTGGGCTACCCATAGATGCCGGATTGGGTTATCGGTATCCGGCTTTGGTAGGAGTTTTTATCGTATTGACCGGCTTTGTCGCTGTTTCCCTTTATTCCAAAAGGGAATCGGCTTCTCTTTCCAAGATATAAATCACATCTCCACTCTTTTTAACCTCTACCCGGCTACCTTCCGGATTCAGGTTGAAAGGTGTGGTCTTGTCTGTTTTGTTATCTACGACCATCAGTACATTATCTTCGGCAAAGCGCTTTATTTCCACTTTCAGGTTGGCGTCGGGCATGGTTTGGTCCAGCAGCAGACTGTCATTTAGATATACCGCTATACTATCTCCGGCAAAACTATTAGTTAGTTCTATGTTGTAGACTCCTTCATAAGTCTGTACTTTGTCAGCCTTGCGTTGGAAACGGAAGGACATATACAAAAAAATGATAATAACGGCAAAGACTCCAAAAGCCAGCATACCGTTACCTATCATGAATTGCTTGTTCGTATTTAAACTGTTTTTATCCATAGTGTTATAAGTTTCTGCAAAACTACAATTTTTTAATAGAATATTTTGTAGCACTGGTAGATAATTTGTATCTTTGCACCGAAATGGATGAATGGTGGGGCTTGATTAAGCCCTTTTTTTGTTCTTAATAGTGAATAAATGATAGATAAAAATGTAGTAACCCGGATTGTTGACGAGTGGCTGGAAGGTAAAGATTACTTTTTGGTAGATGTCACGGTGAGCCCGGATGACAAAATTGTGGTAGAAATTGACCATGCCGAGGGAGTATGGATTGACGATTGTGTAGAACTTAGCCGCTATATTGAGTCTAAACTGGACCGTGAAGAAGAGGATTATGAACTGGAAGTGGGTTCGGCCGGTATAGGACAACCTTTCAAGGTATTGCAACAGTACTTGATACACATTGGTAAGGAGGTGGAAATCCTGACTAAAGAGGGAAAGAAGCTGGAAGGTGTATTGAAGGATGCAAATGAAGAGAACTTTACCGTAACCATTGAAAAGAAAGTGAAACCGGAAGGAGCCAAACGCCCCAAACTGGTAGAGGAGGATATTACTTTTGCGTATGATGAGATAAAATACACTAAATACTTAATTAGTTTTAAATAATTATGGCCAAAAAAGAAGAAACAATCAGCTTGATTGATACATTTTCGGAATTTAAGGAATTAAAGAATATTGATAGAACAACTATGGTGAGTGTACTCGAAGAGTCTTTCCGTAGTGTGATCGCGAAAATGTTTGGCACTGATGAAAATTACGACGTTATTGTGAATCCTGACAAGGGAGATTTCGAAATATGGCGTAACCGTGAAGTTGTAGCAGATGAGGATTTGACGAATCCCAATATGCAGATCTCATTGACCGAGGCACAGAAAATTGATGCTTCTTATGAGGTGGGTGAGGAAGTGACCGATGAAGTAATCTTTGCCAAGTTTGGCCGCCGTGCCATTCTGAACTTGCGTCAGACACTGGCATCGAAGATTTTAGAACTGGAGAAAGATAGCTTGTATAATAAATATATTGATAGGGTGGGTACTGTAATCAGTGCGGAAGTTTATCAGATATGGAAGAAAGAAATGTTGTTGCTGGATGATGAAGGTAACGAACTGCTTTTGCCCAAGACTGAACAGATTCCGAGTGATTTCTACCGTAAAGGCGAAACTGCCCGTGCCGTAGTGGCCCGCGTAGATAATAAAAATAATAATCCGAAGATTATTCTGAGCCGTACTTCACCTGTGTTCTTGCAACGCCTGTTTGAAATGGAAGTACCCGAAATCAATGACGGGTTGATCACTATCAAGAAGATTGCGCGCATTCCCGGAGAACGTGCTAAGATAGCTGTTGAGTCGTATGACGACCGTATAGACCCGGTAGGTGCCTGCGTAGGTGTAAAAGGATCACGTATTCACGGTATTGTGCGCGAGTTGCGTAATGAAAATATCGACGTGATCAACTATACTTCTAACATTCAGTTGTTCATTCAGCGTGCGTTGAGTCCGGCTAAGATTTCTTCTATTGTGCTGCACGAAGAGGAGAAAAAAGCAGAAGTATATCTGAAACCGGAAGAAGTGTCTTTGGCAATCGGTAAGGGGGGAATGAATATCAAACTCGCTAGTATGCTTACCGAATATACGATTGATGTGTACCGCGAATTGGATGAGAGCGCGATGGATGAGGATATCTACCTTGATGAATTCAAGGATGAAATTGATGAGTGGGTTATCACAGCCATCAAGAATATTGGATTGGATACAGCTAAGGCTGTACTGAATGCTCCGCGCGAGATGTTGATAGAAAAAGCGGACCTGGAAGAAAACACGGTTGATGACGTGTTGAGAGTTTTAAGAGCTGAATTTGAAGAGTAACTCTTCAGTCCCGGCTCGTAGTTAATAATTAAAAAACGAGTATGACGATTAGACTGAACAAAGTAACAAGAGATTTAAATGTAGGAATAACGACGGTAGTTGAATTCTTGCAGAAGAAGGGCTATACCATTGAGGCTAGTCCTAATGCGAAAATTACCGAAGAACAATATGCTGTACTTGTGAAAGAGTTCAGCACAGATAAAAATTTAAAAATAGAGTCTGAAAAATTTAGTCAGGAAAGACAGAATAAGGATCGCAACAAAGCTTCTATCTCTATCGAAGGTTTTGAATCTAAGAAAGAGAAAGAAGAGGTGGTGAAAACTGTTATTCCTGAAGAGGCACGCCCCAAACTGAAGCAAGTGGGTAAAATAGATCTGGACAATTTGAACAAGAAAACTGCGTCAAAGGTTGTAGAACCAGCTGCGAAAGTTATTGAACAAACTCCGAAAGCAGAACCCGTGGTGGAAAAGGTGGTTGAGAGGAAGGAAACTCCCCAGCCCCAGAAGGAAACGCCGAAGCCTGTGGTGGTAGAGGAAAAGAAACCGGAATCGACTCCTCAACCTGCTCCTGCTCCAGTTTTGGAAGAGAAGAAAGAGCCTAAAATTGAAAAGACGGAAGAAAAGACACCCCAGGTGAAAGAGATGGAAAAAGAAACACCCGAAGCAGCACCCGTTCAGGAAAAAGAAGAAGACGATGTATTTAAAATTCGTCCTACTGAATTTAAATCGAAAATTAATGTAGTAGGTCAGATTGATCTGGCTGCATTGAATCAGTCTACCCGTCCGAAAAAGAAATCGAAGGAAGAAAAACGGAAAGAGAGAGAAGAGAAAGATAAGCAGCGTCAGGAACAGCGTAAACTGATGAAGGATGCTATTATCAAAGAGATCCGTAAGGGAGACGATAAGATTTCTAAAAACTTGGTTAACGATGATGCCGCAAAGAAGAAAAAGCGCAATAGAATAAATAAGGAACGTGTGGATATAAATGCTGCCGGTACAACGAATGTTGGAGGAGCATCTAATAATAACCAACGTAACGATAACGCTAACAGACCGAATAGGAACAATAACTCCAAACCTAATAGTAATAACAATCAGGGTGGAGGCAAATTTAATAAAGACCGTTTCAAGAAACCTGTTGTAAAAGCGGAAGTTAGTGATGAAGATGTGGCAAAGCAGGTTAAGGAAACATTGGCACGTCTGACTAACAAGACTAAGAACAAGGCTGCCAAGTATCGTAAGGAGAAACGTGAAAATGTTCAGAACCGCCTGATGGAACAGGAGGAGATGGAACAGGAAGATAGCAAAATATTGAAACTGACCGAGTTCGTTACTGCGAACGAATTGGCAAGTATGATGGATATCCCTGTTACTCAGGTTATTGCTACTTGTATGAGTATCGGTATCATGGTTTCTATCAATCAGCGTCTGGATGCCGAGACAATTAACTTGGTAGCAGAAGAATTCGGATACAAGACAGAATATGTAAGTGCTGAGGTAGCACAGGCTATTACAGAAGAGGAAGATAACGAAGAAGATTTGCAGCCGCGTGCTCCGATTGTGACAGTAATGGGACATGTTGACCATGGTAAGACTTCATTACTGGACTATATTCGTAAAGCAAATGTAATTGCCGGTGAGGCAGGGGGTATCACCCAGCATATCGGTGCTTACAATGTGAAATTGGAAGACGGACGTCATATTACATTCTTGGATACTCCGGGTCACGAGGCATTTACCGCTATGCGTGCCCGTGGTGCGAAAGTGACGGATATTGCTATTATTATTGTAGCTGCCGATGATAATGTGATGCCGCAGACCAAAGAGGCGATTAATCATGCTATGGCTGCCGGTGTGCCTATCGTATTTGCTATTAATAAGGTGGATAAGCCGCACGCCAATCCGGATAAGATTAAGGAAGAACTGGCTGCCATGAACTTCCTGGTGGAAGAGTGGGGTGGTAAGTATCAGTCGCAAGATATTTCGGCAAAGAAAGGTACAGGTGTACATGATTTGTTGGAAAAAGTATTGCTGGAAGCTGAAATGTTGGATTTGAAGGCTAATCCCGACCGCAAGGCAACCGGTTCTATCATTGAATCGTCGTTGGACAAGGGACGCGGTTATGTGGCTACTATGTTGGTGGCAAACGGTACGCTGAAAATGGGCGATATAGTCTTGGCTGGTACTAGTTATGGTAAGGTGAAAGCTATGTTTAATGAACGTAACCAGCGCATCAAGGAGGCCGGTCCTTCCGAACCGGTATTGATTCTGGGGCTGAACGGTGCTCCTGCGGCAGGTGATACTTTCCATGTGATTGATACGGAACAAGAGGCTCGTGACATTGCCAACAAACGTGAACAGTTGCAGCGTGAGCAGGGCTTGCGTACTCAGAAACTGCTGACATTGGATGAAGTGGGCCGTCGTTTGGCTTTGGGTGATTTCCATGAGCTGAATGTGATTGTTAAAGGTGACGTGGACGGTTCTGTCGAAGCGTTGAGCGATTCATTGATAAAACTGTCTACAGAACAGGTACAGGTTAATGTGATCCACAAAGGTGTCGGTCAGATTTCCGAGTCGGATGTGACTTTGGCTGCTGCATCAGATGCGATTATTGTAGGTTTCCAGGTTCGTCCTTCAAGTTCTGCCGGCAAACTGGCTGAGCAGGAGGGTGTGGATATCCGCAAATATTCTGTTATCTATGATGCGATTGAAGAAGTGAAGGCTGCTATGGAAGGTATGCTGGCACCTACTTTGAAGGAACAGATTACTGCAACCATCGAGGTGCGTGAAGTCTTCAATATTACCAAGGTCGGTTTGGTTGCCGGTGCTATGGTGAAGACAGGTAAGGTGAAACGTTCTGATAAGGCACGCTTGATTCGTGATGGTATTGTAGTCTTTACCGGTGCTATCAATGCTTTGAAGCGTTTCAAGGATGATGTGAAAGAAGTAGGTACTAACTTTGAATGTGGTATCAGTCTGACAAACTGTAACGATATCAAGGTCGGTGATATTATTGAAGCTTACGAAGAAGTAGAGGTTAAACAGACTTTGTAATATACTGAAGTCTGAGAATATAGATGGTAATGTCATCCTGAGCATAGCGAAGGATCTGGCACCTCGCCCAGCGCGTGGGCTGGCAGATTCTTCGCTTTGTTCAGAATGGCATTACTGCTTTTTGTAATAACGATAAAGATGGCGACAATAGATATTATTATATTGGCTATGATTGGTGTGGGTGTCATTATGGGATTAATGAAGGGATTTGTGAAGCAGATGGCGTCTATTGTAGGGTTGATAGCCGGATTGCTGATGGCTCGTGCCTTGTTTGGCATTGTTGCTGAAAGGTTGGCACCGGTTTTAGGTACTTCGACGACTGTAGCACAGGTCTTAGCTTTTATATTGATCTGGGTAGCTGTACCTTTAGGTTTTGCGTTCGTCGCCTCTTTGTTGACAAAAGCATTGGATGCTGTGCACCTGGGATGGCTGAACCGTTGGTTAGGCAGCGGATTGGGAGCATTGAAGTATATGATACTGATAGGGTTAGCTATTCATGTGATAGAATATATAGACCCGAACAATGAGCTGATTAGTGCAACAAAAAAGAAGGAATCAGTGTTATATTATCCTATGAGGGACTTGTCCGGTATCTTTTTTCCGGTATTTAAGAATGTAACAGAACAATTAATAGAAATATAAGATAGATATGCAAGAAGAACCCAATAAATATGTGAAAGAACTGACGCAGGAGAAGTACAAATATGGCTTCACCACAGAAGTTCACACAGATATTATAGAAAGGGGATTGAATGAGGATGTTATCCGCTTGATTTCTGCAAAGAAAAACGAGCCGGAGTGGTTACTGGAGTTTCGCCTGAAAGCATACCGCTACTGGCTGACAATGGAGATGCCTGCATGGGCACACCTCACTATCCCTGAAATAGATTATCAGGCTATATCCTATTATGCGGATCCTACAAAGAAAAAAGAAGGACCGAAAAGTATGGATGAGGTAGATCCTGAGTTGATTAAAACTTTCAATAAATTAGGTATTCCCTTGGAGGAACAAATGGCGTTGAGTGGTATGGCAGTAGATGCTGTCATGGACTCTGTATCCGTCAAGACTACATTTAAAGAAACCTTGTTGGAAAAAGGGATTATTTTTTGTTCGTTCAGTGAAGCGGTGCGTGAACATCCCGATTTGGTGAAGAAATATCTGGGTTCGGTGGTTGGACCGCGGGATAATTTTTTTGCAGCCTTGAACTCGGCAGTGTTCAGTGACGGATCGTTTGTATATATTCCGAAAGGAGTGCGTTGTCCTATGGAACTCTCCACCTATTTCCGTATCAATGCGGCTAATACCGGTCAGTTTGAACGTACACTGATTGTTGCGGATGATGATAGTTATGTTTCTTATCTGGAAGGATGTACGGCCCCTATGCGGGATGAGAACCAATTACATGCGGCCATAGTGGAGATTGTGGTGCATGACCGTGCGGAAGTGAAATATTCTACCGTACAGAACTGGTATCCGGGAGATGCCGAAGGCAAAGGAGGAGTATATAACTTTGTGACAAAACGTGGCCATTGCAAAGGAGTGGATAGCAAATTGAGCTGGACACAGGTGGAAACCGGATCGGCCATTACTTGGAAATATCCCAGTTGCATCTTGAGTGGAGATAATTCTACTGCTGAATTCTATTCGGTGGCAGTAACGAATAACTATCAGCAGGCTGATACGGGGACTAAAATGATTCATTTAGGTAGAAATACCCGTAGTACCATTGTTAGTAAAGGAATCAGTGCCGGAAAGAGCCAGAACTCTTATCGTGGTCTGGTACGTGTGGCTCAGAAAGCAGACAATGCCCGTAATTACAGTCAGTGTGACTCTTTGTTGCTGGGGAGCCAGTGCGGTGCTCATACATTCCCATATATGGATATTCATAATGAGACTGCTGTGGTGGAACATGAGGCGACAACCAGCAAGATCAGCGAAGACCAGTTGTTTTATTGCAATCAGCGCGGTATTCCTACGGAAGACGCTATTGGGTTGATTGTCAATGGATATGCAAAAGAAGTACTGAATAAACTTCCAATGGAGTTTGCGGTAGAGGCACAGAAGCTGCTGGCTATTTCTTTAGAGGGAAGTGTAGGATAAATGAAGAACTAAGAATTTAATAGAATTATGTTAGAGATAAAAGACTTACATGCCAGTGTCAATGGCAAAGAAATATTGAAAGGTATTAATCTAAGCATAAAGAAAGGTGAAGTTCATGCTATTATGGGACCCAACGGTTCCGGAAAGAGTACCCTTTCGTCTGTGTTGGTAGGCAATCCGGCTTTTGAGGTAACGAAAGGTTCGGTGACCTTTGAAGGAAAAGATTTGTTGGCTTTGAATCCTGAGGATCGCAGCCATGAGGGTCTGTTTTTGTCTTTCCAATATCCGGTGGAGATTCCCGGAGTCAGTATGGTGAACTTTATGCGTGCGGCGGTAAACGAGCAGCGTAAATATAAAGGCCTTCCTGCATTAACAGCCAGTGAGTTCTTGAAGCTGATGCGCGAGAAACGGGCTGTGGTAGAATTGGATAATAAATTGGCAAACCGTTCGGTAAACGAGGGATTCAGCGGTGGTGAGAAGAAGCGCAATGAGATCTTCCAGATGGCTATGCTGGAGCCTAAGTTGAGTATTTTGGATGAAACGGATTCCGGTCTTGATATTGATGCGTTGCGTATTGTAGCCGAGGGTGTGAATAAACTGAAGACTCCCGAAACAAGTTGTATCGTCATTACACACTATCAACGGTTGCTGGATTATATCAAACCGGATATTGTACATGTATTGTATAAAGGACGTATTGTAAAAACTGCGGGTCCCGAATTGGCTTTGGAACTGGAAGAGCGTGGTTACGACTGGATAAAAGCCGAGTTGGGAGAATAATATTGGATGCCTAAAGAAGAAAGTGATTATGAGAGCAGAACAACAATATATTGATCTCTTTTCTCAATGTGAGGCGATGATTTGCCAGCATAGTGCCGAGGTGCTGAACGCTCCCCGTGCGCAAGCTTTCGCAGATTTCGAAAAATTAGGTTTCCCTACCCGCAAGCAGGAAAAGTATAAATACACGGATGTGAGCAAATTGTTCGAGCCGGATTATGGTTTGAATTTGAACAGACTCGACATTCCGGTGAATCCGTATGAAGTGTTCAAGTGCGATGTACCTAATATGAGTACCGCTCTTTATTTTGTAGTAAATGATGCTTTTTATCGTAAAGTTTTGCCGAAGGCGCAATTGCCGGAAGGAGTGTTGCTTGGCAGCTTGAAAGAGCTGTCTGAACAATATCCGGCTTTGGTCAAGCAGTATTATGGCAAGTTGGCAGATACTTCCAAGGATGGTGTGACCGCCTTCAATACTACTTTTGCCCAGGATGGCTTTATGCTGTATGTGCCGAAAGGCGTGGTGGTGGACAAACCCATTCAACTGGTGAATATATTGCGTGCTGATGTTAATTTTATGGTGAACCGCCGTGTGCTGGTTGTGCTGGAAGAAAGTGCGCAGGCTCGTCTGTTGATTTGTGATCATGCCATGGATAATGTAAATTTCCTTTCTACTCAGGTTATTGAGGTCTTTGCAAAAGAAAATGCTACTTTCGATCTTTATGAACTGGAAGAAACCCATACCAGCACAGTGCGTTTCAGTAACCTCTATGTGAACCAGGAGGCAGACAGTAATGTGCTTTTGAATGGTATGACTTTGCATAACGGTACTACGCGTAATACAACTGAAGTAACTTTGGCCGGACGTGGAGCTGAGATCAATTTGTGTGGTATGGTCATTGCCGATAAGAATGAACAGGTGGACAATCATACTTTCATTGACCACAAGGTTGCTGATTGCACTAGTAATGAGCTGTTTAAATATGTATTGGATGATCAGGCGACAGGTGCGTTTGCCGGAAAAGTATTGGTACGTGAAGGAGCACAACATACTAATTCCCAACAAACCAACCGCAACCTCTGTGCTACTCGTGATGCCCATATGTACACTCAGCCGCAACTGGAAATTTATGCGGATGACGTAAAGTGCTCTCACGGAGCTACTGTCGGTCAGCTAGATGAAAATGCGTTGTTCTATATGCAACAGCGTGGTATCAGTCTGAAGGAAGCACGTTTATTGCTTATGTTTGCTTTTGTCAATGAAGTAATAGATACGATCCGCCTGGATGCATTGAAAGACCGTTTGCATTTGTTGGTGGAAAAACGCTTCCGTGGTGAGTTGAATAAATGTCAGGGATGTGCGATATGTAAATAGGACGTCATGTACGATATACAAAAAGTAAGAGAAGATTTTCCGATATTAGATCGGGAGGTGTATGGAAAGCCGCTTATTTATCTGGATAATGGGGCTACCACTCAGAAACCGCGCCAAGTGGTTGAAGCCATAACCGATGAATATTATTCGGTCAATGCCAATGTGCATCGTGGTGTGCATTTCTTGTCTCAGCAGGCTACCGAGTTGCATGAAGCTTCTCGTGAGACTGTACGTCGTTTTATCAATGCACGCAGTAGCAATGAAATCGTGTTTACACGGGGCACGACGGAGAGTATCAACCTGTTGGCTTCTTCTTTTGCCGACAGTCAGATGAAGGAAGGTGATGAAGTGATTGTTTCTGTCATGGAGCATCATAGCAATATTGTACCTTGGCAGTTACAGGCTGCGCGTAAAGGAATCGTGCTGAAAGTGATTCCCATGAATGACAGGGGAGAACTGTTGTTGGATGAATATGAGAAACTCTTTTCGGAACGGACCAAGCTGGTGAGTTTCGCTCATGTAAGTAATGTGTTGGGCACTGTCAATCCGGCGAAAGAGATGATTGCGACTGCCCATACACACAGTGTTCCCGTTTTGATTGACGGGGCGCAGAGTGTTCCTCACATGAAAGTGGATGTTCAGGATTTGGATGCTGACTTTTTTGCTTTCAGCGGACATAAAATATATGGACCTACCGGTGTGGGAGTGCTTTATGGAAAAGAAGAGTGGCTGGATAAACTTCCACCTTACCAAGGGGGAGGCGAGATGATACAAAGTGTCAGCTTCGAGAAAACGACTTTTAATGAATTACCGTTTAAGTTTGAAGCAGGAACTCCCGATTATATCGGCACTACTGCCTTGGCAAAAGCGTTGGATTATGTATCTGCTCTCGGCGTGGAAAATGTTGCCACCCATGAGCATGAACTGACACAATATGCTATGCAGCGTCTGAAAGAAATAGACGGGATGCGTATCTTCGGAGAGGCCGGTAACAAGAGCAGTGTCATTTCTTTCTTGGTAGGAAATATTCATCATTTGGATATGGGTACGTTGCTTGACCGCTTGGGCATTGCTGTGCGTACCGGGCATCATTGCGCACAGCCTTTGATGCTTCGTATGGGGATTGAGGGAACTGTACGTGCTTCTTTTGGTTTGTATAATACTAAAGAAGAGATAGATGTGCTGACTGCCGGTATTGAGCGTGTCAGCAGGATGTTTTGATTTCTCCAAACGAAATAAGTCGCCTGTCATTGATAAACATTATATTAATGGCAGGCTTTTTTGTATAACAAGAATCAGCGTGACTTCACACAAGATTAGGAGAAACTTCTCACAAGATTTGCCTCATCTTGTAACAAGATATCAGGCATCCTAGTTTCTTGCGTCTTTTTATGTTCTTTTTTGTGGGCATATTCCTCTTCCGGTGGAAAATATGCTCCTCCCGAAGAATTGCCCCAAAAATCCTTCAAAAGTTTCAGCCTTTTCGTAAACTCCCTGTTCATGCGCTTTCCGGCTGAAGGATTTTTTCCAGGCTGAAAGATTTCGAGGTATCAATTCTTCAGCCAGAATGCCGATGAACAAAGCGTTTGTGGAGAGGCTGAAACCTCTGAAGGAAAAAATAAGTGTTTTGCTATGTGTATATAAAGAAACAGGAGAAACAACAGGACGTATTAATAAAAGCTCTTGATGTTTTTTTAATATGTCCTGTTGTTTTTAAAAAAGGGGCAGATGTTTTGAAGTTTCCTGTTGTGAAGTGTGAACATATACTGATGTATAGGCTGAAAGATATATCATGTTTCAGCCGGAAGATATATAATCTTACACCTGTAACATTCTACTTATTCATTGGAGAATTTTTATCACTTCTGAAAAGAGTGTATTGGGGGGTAACAGGTAATACGATATAAAAGCAGGGGGCTACATTCATCACGAGTGCGGCCCCCCTTTTGGTATTATTTATATTAAGGTAAAAAGAGAGAGTTTATTTGCCATAATCATCATATAACATCAGCAAATGTGATGAACTCCAACTGAAATGGGGAGCTTTTAACAATTCACCGGTGTGTGTGCCATAGTTTTCATGTATCGGTGCTCCTTCTTTCAAGCCTTGCAGACGGTCGAATACCTGGAGGGTATATTCATCCGCCATCTTGTTATATCCATAGTTGCGCAGACCGCGGATAGCGAAATAAGTCTGATCCAACCAGATAGGGCCACGCCAATAGCCACGTGGGTTATACTTCGGGTTGTCTGCTGCTACTGTGGGGAAGGGAATGTAGGTAGAGAACTTGGCTGTATCGGTCAGCAGGGGCAACATGGCTTTTACCTGATCGGCAGTAGCTACTTCTGTCCATAACGGAGTATATGCTTCGCATCCCGGTTCCTGTATAAAGCTTCCGTCCTTTAAACGGCGATCGAAGAAGAAACCTTTTTCTTTGTCGAAGAAATAATCGGCTACTTGGCTACTGTAATCCGGACCGTCAAAAGTAACTCCCAGAATACTTGCAAATTTCTTTAATAGTTTACATTCCAAAGCCAGATAAGCATTTAAATCAACACTTTCCTGATCCATGCTCCATGCATCCTCAGCCCCGTTATTTTTCAGCATCTTGGCATCATCAAAACGGATGGCATTATCCATACCGCTTTCCCAGGCTGCTGCTTCCAATGTGCCATCGGTAGAACCGTATTCACACATACCGTTGCGGTTATGGTCACGCTTGTTGTACCACCATTTGTAATAGGCCATCAATTGTGGATACATTTCACTGATGAACGCCGTATCATTGGTATGGGTGAATATTTCGTCTACCGCCCATGATACGAGAGGAGGTTTGCTGTCGCGTGCATTATTTTCGGCAGGATCGGTATAGATACAGTCTATAATCATACCGTCAGGCTGCTGGTAGTCAAACATGGCACGAATGTTGTCCTTGGCCAATTCCGGATCGAATTTTGCCAGAGCAGCAGAGAAACGCCAAGTGTCCCAGGCCCAGAATCCTACGAAGTAGTATGCGGCATGGCTCGGAACAATTCCTTCGTGGAGCAATCCGCCGCGGTGGGTACGCCAGTTGCTGATAAGTGTAACAACTGCTTTCACGGCGATACGGTCATACTCAGGTTTCATATCTTTGCGCAGAATCTTGGTGAGATAACCTTCCCAGCGTTCTTTGTTGGCTTTGAGTCCTTCCTGCGGATTGCTTAGAGCCAATTGTGCTTTTTGTAATCCGGCAGAAAGTTCTTTTTCTCCGGTATAGAAAGAAATGGCTACGTAGGTGTCGTGTTCGCTGCCATTGATTTTTGCTTGGTAATTATTGTCAGTGCCCTTTACGCTAACATCCGGGGTAAAAGTTAATGCTACAATCTCACCGGAGGGATGACGGGCGATGACGGTATTTTGGTCTGTTTGGACTTGTATCTCTTTTCCCCATTGGCTGGCAGTTAAGGAGAGTTCCTTCCCTGCATCGGAGTGAATGCGGAGCAATGCGGTAGAAGCATCTAAAAAATTTAGGCGTTGAATGATTTTACCTTCCTCTGAACTTGCCGAAAGATATAACTCTCCCGGGAAATAACAAGTGGAATCCGGAGTAAATATAACATTCGCCTGATCGGCATATCCTACCGTGACAGCCGATTGTGCCATCCATTGGCGTCGGTTCATATCCAGACTGAACGGGCCACAGAAACCGTTCACCCAGTGATCTTTCTGCGGAAGGGTAAATCCCATCCAGGAACCGGCGTCTGTGAACCAACCCCGGCAACGTGTCAGTGTATCGGGAGTATAGGCTATATCCAGTATGTTATTGAATTCATATCTTTTGCCTGTGGGGATGTTCTCACTGGCAGGGTTACAGGCGGCTGTGAAGCCTGCAACTACTGCTGTGAGAAGAATGATTTTGGTAAATTTATGTTTCATGTTATTTCGTTATTTGAAGATCGTTTCATCACAGATTATTCAGATTAATACAGATGCAATCATTCACGAATTGAAATTCAATCTGCGAGAATCTGTATAATCTGTAGTGAATCAGAATTTTTAAAACCATTTCTTATGCGCTTTTTCAGCAGCATCGTCTTGATTGCTCAAAGGTTGCATGGTAAAGCTGTATTGCCATTCGTGCGGAGTGATGGTATATTCCGGATGTACTTGCGCTCCCCAAGTATTATCTCCACCTACCCCCATGTGACGGTGGTCGATGTTTAACCATACCATGTCTTTCTTCATAATACTTCCACCATGACGGCGTTCTGTATTGAATGCTACATAGTCAATATCCTCCAACGGGAAATTCCATGCACTGACATTCAGCGGTTCCTCACCTGTGATTAACAGGCCTTCCCCTGCTTTATTACGCAATGCAACCCATCGTACATCGGTTTTGTTGCCGGTTTCCTGTGCACGGACATACGGATGGAATTGTTCCCATACTGTAGCGGTATAGAGTCCGATAGGATAACCCGTCTTGCGGTCTGCATAGTTTTCTTGTGGCCCGCGGCCCAGCCAGGTCATCACATCATATTCTGCCGGAAGAATCATACGCATACCCAGACGTGGCATTTCAGGAAGGGCTTTGTTGCCGGGTACAAAGTGCATACTTACTTTGACAGCTCCATTGGGGCGTACCTGATAGATGGTCTGCAAAGTTGATTCTTGTGCTTCCAGTTTATAATTTACAGTAACGGTTGCCAGTTTCTTGTTTGAATCTTCTTTTAAATCGATACTTTGTAACTTGGCGTTCTTGCCTGCAAATTTCCAGATGCCGCAACGCTCCAGATGGTTGTTGGCAACATCATTGTCGGTTAATGCACGCCAGAAATTGGGTTGCAATCCTTCTTTTATCAGATTCTTTCCGTTGTATAAGAGTTCTGTCATTTCACCATCAGCAGTAGAGAATGCGATACGGAAGTTCTCCCCTGTCAAGGTGATAGCATCCGGAGTACGTTCGGTATTTACAGTTTTGTCTACTAGTTCCCGGGCAGTCCATGTAGCATTCAGCAGCCGTTCTCCTTCCGGATTCAGTTGCCATTGCTCCATGGCTACCTGATGTCCCTTTGGAACTAATGGGGCTTCCTTTTTGGTAAATGCTTCCAATTTCAGGAAGTATTCTTTTCCATCATTAGGAATCAAGTTCATCGGGATAGTGATGAAGGCAGAAGAACGGGCAGTCATTGTCGGGAAATCCATTTCACCGCTTTGTACAGCTTTTCCGTCTGTTTCTACAGTCCAGTGTAGTTTGTAATCTTCCAAACCGATAAAATCATGCCAGTTAGTCACTTTGATTTGCTTGGTGGTAAAGGCAACCGGCTCAAAATGAATGTATTGATATACTTTTTTTACTTCCCAGATGTGTGGATGAAGTGAACGGTCTGCCGCTACCAGTCCGTTGGCACAGAAGTTGGAGTCATTAGGGACACCTACAAAGCCCATATCGCCTCCGTAAGCCCAAATCTTATTGCCGTTCTTGTCTTTGATATCAAAGGTGGCGTCAACCCAGTCCCATATGAAGCCACCTTGCAGCTGGTCATATTTATAAATCAAATCCCAATAGTCTTGTAGATTACCTACACTGTTACCCATAGCGTGGGCATATTCACATAGAATCATCGGGCGGGCATCACGCTGGTTTACATGGCGGCGCAGGGACCAGATGCGTGCATACATCGGACAGTAGATGTCAGATTTGGCATCATAACCACCTCCCTCATATTGTACAGGGCGAGTAGGATCGAACTTCTTGGTCCAGTCATATAACGTTTCAAAGTGTTTTCCGTAGCCGGACTCATTTCCCATTGACCAAGTGACAATGGCGGTGATATTGCGGTCTCGCAGCACCATGCGGCTCATGCGTTGCATAAACGGTACTTCCCAATCGGGATTATTAGCCAGTGTGCCATCTTTATGCGCCTGCATACCATGGCTTTCAATGTTTGCTTCATCTACCAGATACAAACCGTATTCGTTACACAATGCATACCATTCATAGCGGTTGGGGTAATGGCAAGTGCGTACAGCATTCAGGTTGAATTGCTTCATCAACTGAATGTCTTTTATCATGCTCTCTACGGTAATGGTACGACCATGATGCGGATCGTGTTCATGGCGGTTTACTCCTTTAAACAATACGGCTACCCCATTTATCAGTTGCATGCCGTTACGCATTTCCACAGAACGGAAACCGAAAGGCTGTGTGAATGATTCCAATGCTTTTCCTTGAGCATCGTAGGTGCTGACTACCAATGTATAGAGATTGGGTGTTTCGGCATTCCAAGGCAATATGGCCGGGAACAAGTGTTTCTGAGCGAATAAAGTATCTGTAACAGAAGTTATTTCCTTTTTATGCTGATAAATTACATTGCCTTTGTCCATAATCTTCACTTCCACAATTCCTCCCGGATGAGGCTTGTGGAGTGTGATATCCAGATTAAAATCTCCGTCTTTATAACCATTTGTCAGACCGGCTACCAGTTTGAAGTCTTGTACACGGCTTTGAGGACGGGCATAGAGATACACATCGCGTTCAATACCGCTATATTTCCAGTAATCCTGATCCTCCAGGTAGGAACCATCACTATAACGGAAAACTTTAACGGCCAGTTTGTTCTTCCCGGTTTTTAAGAACGGAGTAATATTAAAATGAGCCGGAAGACGGCTGTCTTCACTGTATCCTGCCAATTCACCGTTAACCCAGCAATAAAAAGCGGACTCAACTCCTTCAAAATCAAGGAAAATATCCATTCCTTTCCAATGGGCCGGTACGGTAAATTCACGTACATATGCACCTACCGGATTGTAATCGGTTGGAACATGAGGCGGATTGGCAGGGAAGGGGTAGGCTACGTCAGTATAGATGGGGGAGTCAAATCCTTGCAGTTCCCAGCTTCCCGGAACCTGTATGTCTTTCCAGCGTTTGGTGTTGTACCCCATTTTATAAAAATCTGTCGGGCATTCCTCATTGTTTTTAGAGAATAAGAACTTCCAGGTTCCGTCTAGTGAAATGCGGCGTTCTGTGGCGGGGTTTACTGCAAAACGTTGGGCGGCAGGTAAAGCTTGTTGTTTCAGTGCATTGGCCTCATTCGTATAAGGAATGAAATGGGCATGGGCAGGTTCACGATTTATTTCATTTATTTGCGGATTTTGCCAGGGCACGTTTTCACCCCAGGCAGAAGCACAAACAAACAACAGTGTAAGAAAAGTATTAAGAGAGTGTTTCATGGTTATTGTTATTTTAAATAGAACAGAAAAGAGTCACAAGAAAAGGTACGCTGAAGTCCACTACAAAGCCGTGAAATATAGAAACCACTACGAAGCTTTGACCGGAATAGCGGGTGATGATGGGTAATGTTGTATCCATCGTAGTGGCTCCTCCAGCCGAAATAGGGGCCAGGTTACCAAACCAACGTACTAGCAACGGGGCAAAAAGCAAAGTGATAATCTCACGTGTGATATTGGATAATAATGCAATGGTTCCCAACTCCGGACCTTTATATTCTGTAATAAAGATACTGGATAGAGAGTAATAGCCGAAACCGGCACCTACTGCCATACAATCTGTTACTGAGCGATGCGAGAGAAACAGACTGACCACTGCGCATCCTGCCAGTGTTCCCAATATGGTCATGACCGGTAGAAAGATCAGGCGAGGATTTAATGACCGGAAATTACGTAAGGTCTGTGGATCATTACCTACACTGACTCCTACACTGAACATTAACGCACACAATGCGTAGAAACTTAGCTTACTTTGTGTAAAGTCGTATGGAATAAGGTGATATACCCCACAAAGAGCTCCTAGTACAAAGAATCCGACGATAATCAAACTTCCTTTCATACTTGTCCCTCCTTATTTCTTTTGTAAAGTACATACCATAAAGCCCATGCTGCCGTAACACTGCCCAGCACTGCTGCCAAGGTGATGACAATGGCTTCCAACCCTATAGTGTGCAGACCATTGATAATTTTCTGATTACCGCCTACATCTATACCCAATAAAAAGAGTAGCAACCAAATAAGAACGGTGATGACTTTGTGTATTCCTGAAAGCTTCTGCTTGCGAAGCAGGAAGCCGAGGAGCATCCCCGTGAGCATTAATCCAATAATTGTAAACATATCTATGTCGTTTTATTTATAGGCAAAGATACTTCATTTTTAGATTACAAGGCGGTATCACTGTAGCGAAAACCGCCCTGTTGCCTAATTATATCTAACCAAAAAAGAAAATACTTATTTTAAGGCATCATTAGCATTCAGCTCTGTAAGAGGAGTGGGGTAGAATGAATTTTTGTCTTCATTGAAGCCTGTTCTTCCGGCAGCTTGCAAGGCTGAGGATAGTTTGCCCCAACGGCGGAGATCATACCAACGATAGTTCTCAAGAGGGAATTCAATCATGCGTTCATGTTCAATTTGCGCGCGGACTGCTTCTTGAGAAGTACCTGCCATGGGTGGCATATCCCCGTGAACGCTTCTTACTTCATTGATTAAAGGAATAGCCTGTTCGGGATGTCCCTGCTCATTCAATGCTTCGGCCTTCATTAACAGTACGTTGGCATAACGCATCAAAGGAACATTGATAGCGGAATAGTTTTGGTTTAAACCTTCATAGGTCGAGGGCATGAATTTACGGAAGGCTACGCGTTCTTTGTTGTCGAACCAGTCATTATAGTCGTAGCCATAGACACGTCCGTTACCATCGTTATAATAGTCACAATTAAAAAATAATGTTGCATACATACGCGAGTCATAACGTCCTGTAGTAGCCGTTTCCCCTTCTTTTTTGAATTCACTAATCAATGTTTGACTGGGAAGAATCTCATCCCATCCCCCAAGTTCGGAAACACCGATCCATCGATGGAACTGAGTACGATAAGTAGCTCCGTTTGCAGAACTCATAGAGAATTGAATTTCAAAAATCGATTCTTTACTGTTCTTATTATCCCCGCTGAACATAGTGCTGAAATTATTAACCAATTCATATCCTTTTATTTGGTTGAATGCTTCTATAGCACTAGCCAGATAAGAGTCTTTGTTGGCTGCCTCTTCATAGGCGCGTGTCAGATAGGCAAAACCAAGATATGCATAAGCTGAACCGCTTGTGGCACGGCCTACATTATCAGCGTCACGTGTTGCTGGCAGACTGGTTGCACGTTTCAAGTCTTCAATGATGAAATTCCATGCATCCTCACGGGAAGAAAGTGGTTTGCTTAATTCAGCCGGGTCAGTGATATATTTATCACGAACTATGATTTCTTTCCAGTTCAATAAAAGTTGCATGTGGTAATAAGCGCGGATAAAGTAGCCTTCATTGACCAATTGCTCGCGTGTTGCTGCGTCTATATTCTCATCGGGTATTTCTGCGGTTTTTTCAATTACCTGATTAGCAAAACTAACGCCTTTATAGTAACATTGCCAGTAATAACTGAACTGAGAGTTACCATTGGTGTAGGTGTAGTTGCCTAATTCCACCCAGTTCGGGTAATTCAGAGCATCGCTTCCTAATTGGATAATATCTTCACGATAGGCTTCCACCGGCCATTTGATTTCCGGGAAAGACCACATGTCACCCGAATAAGTCATCAGGTAAAGTTGGGAGTATGCGGCGGCAATTCCGGCTTCAGCATCAGACTGGTTGCGCCAAAAACTGCTTGATGTCAACTGGTCAGGAGATTCTACCGTGAGATAATCGTCACAAGCGCTAAATAAACTTGCAATGCAGATACTTGCTATGTATAATAGTTTCTTCATTTTCTTATTACTTTAAAGGATTAGAATGTAAGTTGAGCTCCAACGGTGAATGAACGGGTAAACGGATAAATCAATTTATCAACACCGGTATTCAACACACTGGCACGAGAGAATTCAGGATCTATACCATCATAGCCTGTGATAGTGAACAAGTTTTCACCACTTACATAGAAACGCAGTTTCTCAATATAGAATTTCTGCATGAGCGATTTGGGCAAAGTATAACCTAACTGTGCCTGACGCAGACGGACAAAATCACCGTTTTCAAGGAATCTGTCTGATTCTTTCATGTTGCCGTTCGGATCTTGATATACTGCGCGGGGAACATCCGTATTTCTATTGTCAGGAGTCCATGCATTCAATGTAGACTTCAGCATATTTGATTTAGAGTTCATTCCTTCATAGAAATATTTGTTTCCGTTATACAATTTGAAGTTCCATGCGCTGCCAAGTACGATTGAAAGGTCAAATCCTTTATAGCCGAATGACAGATTTAAGTTCGCTTCCAATGTCGGGATACCTGAACCACAGTATTCTTTGTCACCGGCGTCTATGCTTCCATTACCATCTAAATCTTTAAAACGGATATCACCCGGTTGGGCATTAGGCTGTAATAATTGTCCATCCTTGTTTACATGGGCATTTACTTCATCCATACTTTGGAAGATACCGTCTGTTCTATAAAGATAGAATGCACCGATAGGTTTGCCCACTCTGGTTTCTGTCGGGAAATGCTCCGTTCCATATTTCAATCCTTCACCCTGAAGAACTTGGTCTGCATCTGACAATTCAACCACTTTATTTTTGGTGGTGCTCATATTGAAACCGATATTGTAATCAAAGTCTTTTATAGCATCTCCCCAGTTTAATTCAAGTTCGAAACCGGTATTGCGTATCTTTCCGACATTCAGGGTGGGATTAGTCATACCTGCTGAAGGAGGTAAAACTTTTGTTATCAACAGGTCTTCTGTTTGGTTATAGTAGTAGTTTAATGTACCGGTTAATTTGCTGTTAAAGAAGCCGAAGTCGAAACCAATATTTTTGGTATCCGTTGTTTCCCATTTCAAAGAACGGTTTTCCAATCCGCGAGCGATACTTCCTGCCCATGCGTTATCACCGTTGCCTTTCACGTATCCTTGATACATTTCATTGTATGTACTAATCAGCGCAAGGAAGTCATAATATCCCAAAGCATTTTCATTACCCAAACGTCCCCAACTGACACGAAATTTCAAATTGTTCAGTGCAATGTCTTTCGGGAAGAATTCTTCCTGACTGATTCTCCAGCCTAATGCCACTGACGGAAAGCAGCCCCAACGGTTGTCTTTACCAAACTTGGATGAACCGTCATAACGTACAGTTGCCTGTACCAGATAGCGGTCATTATAATTATAGTTCAGTCGGCCGAAGAAAGAAGCGCGGTTATATTTCCATTTTGTTCCGCTACCATCAAATGTGCCACCTGCTCCTGCACCTACAGTTGAGAAAGATGGATCAAGAAATCCGCCCGGAGTTTCACTGGTTACCAATTTTCCGTCTTCTACTTTATAAACAGTGGTTTTACCTTCTACCCCAACAGAATTCCATGTATATTTGCGAGCAGTCATGGAAGTACCTGCCATTGCATTGACGTTGTGTTTTCCAAATGTCTTATTAAAACTTAATACATTTTCCCATACATGTTCTTCCCAGTATCCTGTGGTTTCGCTATGATAAGGATAGTCACGTTTGGCTTTTGGGTCGGCAACATAAGCCGGAGTATGATAAGTCTGACGCTGGTGTTCACCTCTGTATGCATAGCTTGTCTTGAAATTCAGCCATGGGGTGAAGTTCATAGTCAAGGCAACATTGGCTGTGGTATGATATTTTTTGTCTGTAGATTTTTCATAATGCTGGTCAGCCATAACATTACGGTTACTGGGCAGGTCATCAAAGTCACTTAAGCCGAAGCCATACTCTCTTGTATCATCATAGATAGGAACAAGCGGAGAAATCATGTACATTTCTTTAATGGAATATTCCGGTTGTTTGCTATCTGTAAATTTGAAAGCGATATTTGCATCTATATCAAAGATATATTTATTCATATGGAGTTTCAGACGGGCATTGTCTTGGCGATAGTTGTTACCTAGAAAAATTCCTTTTTCGTCGGCATGATTGTAGGAGAGTGAATACTGGGCGTTTTCGGAACCGCCACGGATACTAAACATATAGTTTTGTGAAACACCACCCCTTAGCATGGCATCTTGCCAGTCTGTATCTATTCCTGTGTTTTTATTTACAAATGCAGGCATAGTAACCTCTGTATCATTGGGATACTGGTTCATATAGTTCTGATACATTTGTTTATGAACACTTTTGTATTCTTCGGCATTTAGCAGTTCCAGCTTTTTTGCTACGCTTGTAAAGCTTACATAAGTACTGAAATCAATTTTCATGTCACCTTTTTTACCGTTTTTGGTAGTTACGATAATGACACCATTTGCAGCAACCGAACCATAGATAGCAGCGGCTGCACCATCCTTCAGTACTTCCATTGACTGAATATCTTGCGGATTCACATTTTCAATATCACCGGGAAAACCATCAATGATATAAAGAGGTTGGTTATCACCAAACGTTTTGACACCACGGATTTTAACCTGCACACCTGCACCGGCATTACCACCAGCCTTCATAATGTTTACACCTGCAATCTTACCTTGCAATGCTTCTGCAGGGTTGGTTGTGGTGCGCTTTACCAAATCGTCTACATCTACTGAGGAAATAGCACCGGTCATATCACTTTTCTTCATGGTACCATAGCCCACTACTACAACTTCATCCAGCATCTCAGTATCTTCTTTCAAAGTCACCCGGATGTTTGTCTTTCCGTTTACAGGGACTTCTTGTGTTGCATAGCCCACATAAGAAATAATAATAATGGCTTTGGGGGATACGCTTAATGCAAAGTTACCGTCAAAGTCTGTGATGACCCCGTTGGTTGTACCCTTCTCTACTACACTGGCACCAATAATAGGTTCGTTGGCAGCATCAGTAACCAGACCAGTCAGTTGAATCGTCTGTGCTAATGCGCCGAAAGGAGTCATAAAAGCAAAGAGTAGAATCAATAGTATGATTCTTTCCTTGAAATAATTCTTTTTACTCATGTGAATAAATTTTAAGGTTAATAATTGTTTTTCACATCGCTAAGTAATAGGTTGTATGTGCAAATTCCTAATTATTATACCCTACAAATGAACTACAATGAATAAAAAAACTCTCTTTTTTAATCTACAAATATAAATGTAATATATTGATATATAGTGTTCTATATAAAGAGATAATATCTACAAAATGCTGTTTAATAAAAACTATAAAAATATAGGTTCTTTAAATATTTTGTAGATAGTCTGTCAAGTCATCCTCCGAAGATAAGTTTAGAGATTTACGTAAACGATATCGATTCATGTTGATTGTTTTGGGAACATTTCCTGTGAGCATTGAGATTTCTTTGGTAGATAGATTTACCCGTAATAAAGTAGCTAGATATTTTTCTCCTTGTGTTAAATTAGGATGCCGTTCGGATAGCCGTTGAAGGAACTCCTGGTTCTTTTCTTCAACATTCATCAGCAAGGTGCTGTTCGTTTTATCTCCATTCTGATATTGGCTGATGAAGGCATTGACTTTCTTCAGATGAGGAATCAATGCTTGTTGGTCCATCTTATATCCTTGCTTTATCATTTCTCTGATTTTCTCTAGCAATTCATTACGGCTATGCAGGAATACAGCAAAACTGGTAGCTTCCTGACGACTGTTGTCTAATGCACTTTGGACAGATTTTAATTCGAGTTCTTGCTGTCGTACTTTAAGTTCTGCCAATTCATGTTCCGATTGCTCCAGATTATAGCGGGCAACCATTAACTGCATATTCTTTTTGCGTTTATACCATTGGTATAGAAATATACTGAGTACTATCAATGAGATGAATATGATTACTAGTACAAACAGATTCCGTTTCAGCAGCTCTATTTTATAAGCTTGTTCTCTTAGTTCTGCTTTCCTTTGTTGGTTTTGATATTGTTTATGGGAAATTTCCTGTTCTACGATGCGTAATTTACTTCCACTTTGCAACTCTTTGCTGAGAGTATATAGTTGCATCAGGCATTTATAAGCGTTTTTATGGTCTCCAAGGGCATCGTATACCCAAGATAAATATTCGTAATTATCACAAATCAGTTCTTTGGCACTAATGGAAGAAGCGACTTCGTATGCTCTTTGTAAAGCCATCAAAGCATTGTTGTATTGCTTTGCATAGAAGTATTGCTTTCCCATATTGTTATAGTTTTCCCCTAATGACCATTGAGAATTCAAGTTCTTGTTGATGACAATGGCCTCATTAATTAAACTTAGCTTTTCATTAAAATCACCCTCATATAAGCATAAATTATTCAAATTGGCGGATATCCCTCTTAAATTTTTCTGACTGCGGTTTATTGTAAGGGCTTGTTTAAGGAATTGTTCAGCTGTTTTGAACTCATTCATGGAATAATGGATGATGCCACGATCATTGTAGCATAGTGCGATAGAAATGGAATCTCCGATGGATTTAAAAATTGAGATGGCTTTCTCACTCATTTCGATCGCTTTGTTGTAGTCGGTCAGTTTGCAATAGAGTGCTCCTATCAGTGCGTAAATTTGTCCATTCAACTCTTTATTGGCAGGAGTTGCATACTCCAAAGCGTCATATAGATTTTTAATGCTCACATCAAAATTGCCTAATAGCTTTTCTGCCTGACTGTAATAGAACATTGCTTCAGCTTTTTGATCATTTTGCCTTTCTTCAGGAAATAATTCAATTACCTTGGCAGCATAGTAACTAGCCTGCTTCGGATTATTGTATAAGGCATCAACCGACTTTTTAATCAGTGTCTCGGCTTCTTGTTGCCTATTACGGGCATGAACCCATGAAAGGTTCAACAGGCAAAGGAGGATATATATAGGTAGGTTGTTTTTCATAATCAAGCGTATTTTTGCAAAAATAGTGATTTTCTTTGTAAAAAGACACTCTGGTTTCTCTTTTAAAAGAATATCTTTGCAAGCAACAATAAAGATGAACTATGTTATTACCTTATTTGAATAAAGACCTGATAGAAGCCGGTTGTGATGAGGCGGGTAGGGGATGTCTGGCAGGATCTGTATATGCAGCTGCTGTTATTTTACCTGTAGATTTTAAGAATGAATTGCTGAATGATTCCAAGCAACTGACGGAGCATCAGCGTTATGCGCTGCGAGAGATTGTGGAAAGGGAAGCATTGGCATGGGCTGTAGGTGTAGTGACTCCTGAAGAGATAGACGAGATAAATATCCTTAATGCGTCTTTTCTGGCAATGCATCGTGCTGTGGATCAATTGAAAATTCGTCCTCAACATTTATTGATTGATGGGAATCGTTTTAAAAAATATCAGGATTTACCGCATACTACAGTGGTAAAAGGAGATGGAAAATATCTGTCTATTGCTGCTGCATCTATTTTGGCGAAAACCTATCGTGATGATTATATGAATGGTCTGCATAAAGAATATCCTTTTTATGATTGGAATAGTAATAAAGGTTATCCTACTAAAAAGCATCGTGCGGCTATTCGTGAATATGGAACAACGCCATATCATCGGATGACTTTTAATTTGTTGGGGACAGATCCCCAATTAGAGATTCCTTTCTAATTTAAAGAATATATAGGAGGATGGGATGACTTCTTTGCATTTCATTTTACGTTGTTGAAAATAAGGCGAAGAATCTGTTTGATCCATATGGGTAGTAACAGATTCTTCGTTTCATTTTTTTACAATGGTCTCATGCAGCATATCAATATTTCCCTCGCTGGTAAGAGCGGTGTCCATAAATCGTAATAACCACAAAGCAGATAAATGGCAGGATAAATGAAACATTTACGGCTGGCATATTCCAAATGGTATTCATATCAATAATACTTGCTTGTAAAGGAGGAAGTACGGAACCTCCTAAAATAGCCATAATCAGGCCGGCTGCTCCAAACTTTGCATCATCTCCCAATCCGGTAAGCGCTATGCCATAGATTGTGGGGAACATTAATGACATACAGGCTGAAACAGCTACCAGGCAGTACATACCCCAGATATCCTGGAAGAAGATGACTCCGGCGGTGAAGCAACAACCCGCAATGGCAAGTATGGCCAATAATTTACCTGGGTTGAGGTAGCGTAAGATGAAGGTACAGACAAAGCGGCTGATACAGAAAATAACCATCGCAATGATGTTGTATTCTTGTGACAGCACTTCGGCGGCTTTTTCTTCCATACCTTGTGACATGAACAGATGTGTACCATATTGAATGATAAAGGTCCAACACATAATTTGCGCACCTACATAGAAGAACTGTGCCACAACTCCCTCACGGTAATGATGAATGGAGAAAATACGTTTCAAAGTCGGCCCGAAATTGATGCCGTGGGATTGGTCACCATTTTTAGGCATCTTAGTAAAACGGATAATGAGAAACATCACAAAGATGACAATACCGATTGTTAAATAAGGAGCGATGAGTACGGAAAGATCCGCATCTCTCACTATTGCAAACTCCATCGGATTCAGTTGAGCTCGTTCTGCCGTATCCATTGGATTCAGCTTTGCCTGGATAAAGTTCATGGCTACATACATTCCCAATAAAGACCCCATGGGATTGAATGATTGAGCCAAGTTGAGGCGTCGGGTAGCGGTAGCTTCCGTTCCCATGGACAAGATATAAGGATTAGAACTGGTTTCGAGGAAAGAAAGTCCACAAGTCAGGATAAAATAGGCTAATAGAAACGGATAATAATTGCCGGTCATTTTGGCGGGGAAGAATAATAAGGCTCCTACGGCATAGAGGCCTAACCCTAACAGGATGCCAGCTTTATAAGAATATTTCCGGATGAACATTGCTGCCGGAAAAGCCATGGCGAAGTATCCGCCATAAAAAGCAACTTGTACCAATGCGCCATCGGTAACACTCATCCGAAAGATTTTCGAGAACGCTTTCACCATCGGATTGGTGATATCATTGGCGAATCCCCACAGGGCGAAGCAGCAGGTGACTAATATAAATGGTAGCACGTAGCTGACTCCATCTTTGTGCAGGATGGGTTGATCTGTATCTTTCATTTCTTAAATTAAAGATTGAGAATTAAAAATTAAGAAATGAGAATTGAAAACAAAAAAGGATAGGCATATAACCATTTCTCAATTTTTAATTCTCAATTCTCAATTTATTAACTATTTATAAATAGGTCCGTAAGTTGAGCAAGCCCTGTAGTCGGAACCTTCCTTATCCATACCGAAAGCATTCCATGATGCCGGGCGGAAAATCTTGTCGTCTTCTACATTATGCATACAAACAGGAATACGTAGCATAGATGCCAGAGTAATTAAATCCTGTCCGATGTGTCCATAACTGATAGCGCCGTGGTTGGCTCCCCAGTTGTTCATTACTGAATACACATCACGGAATGCAGGTTTATCGCATAGGCGGGGTACAAACCAAGTAGTAGGCCATGTGGGGTCTGTACGCATGTTCAGTACCTGATGGATTTCCGGATCAATATCTACTGTCCAGCCTTCTGCCAGTTGCAATACTGGGCCTAAGCCTTTTACCAGATTAAGACGCATCATGGTGACAGGCATACCGCCTTTAGACAAGAAATTAGAAGAGAAACCGCCTCCACGGAAATAGTCGCGATCTGCCGGATACCAAGTTGTAGCTTTCAGACAAGCTTCTACATCGGCTTCAGTCATTTCCCAGTTAGGTTTCATGCAGGGCTCTCCCGCTTCATTATGGCTCTCACCGGTAGCGTCCAGAGTGGTTGCACCAGAATTGATAAGATGGATGATACCGTTTTTAGCCATTCCGGTAAGTTCTTTGCCGGTAACACGTTTCACCGCTTCGGGGCTCCAGTAAGTACGGATGTCGGAGAACATCTGTCCACAACCACTCAGCAGGTGACCGAATAACATGGCAACACCATTGCAAGCATCATTTTCGGTAGCCAGAACGTATGCTTCGCGAATACCGTTCCAGTCGAAAGTGGTGTTAAGCAGTGCTTCACTGAAGTCACCGTTTGGTTTCCAGTCAGTCCATTGGCGTTGTCCCTGGAAGCCGGCTGCGATGGCATTATGGCCGATAGCTTCTTCTTTGAATCCCATTTCAAGCAATTTCGGGTTGCCCACCATCAAGTCACGCATGATGATAGTCATTTTTACAATAAATTCCCAGTCGGCATCCTTCTCTTCACGGGTTTTGCGCTTTTCGGGACGGTTCTTAAAGTCTTCCCCTTCGTTGGGCTTGCAATATTTTTCAGTCCAGGCCATTGCCTTGGCATATTCTTCATGGTCATAGATTCCTTCTTCCATACGGCGCAGGATCTCAGTTTCGTCCACGCTTTCATTACGTATTCCCAGATATTCCTGGAAAAAGTCAGGATCGACAATAGAGCCGGCGATACCCATGCAGACACTACCGAAAGAAAGATAGCTTTTTCCGCGCATATTGGCTACAGCCATGGCGGCACGGGCGAAACGCAATAGTTTCTCTGCCACATCAGCCGGAATCGTGTTGTCATCCAAATCTTGTACATCGTGTCCGTAAATACCGAATGCAGGCAGCCCTTTCTGTGCGTGCCCGGCTAATACGGCAGCCAGATAAACGGCTCCCGGACGCTCTGTACCGTTGAATCCCCAGACTGCTTTCGGCCAGTGCGGGTGCATATCCATTGTTTCGGAGCCATAGCACCAACAACTGGTTACGGTAATGGTGGCCCCTACTCCTTCGCGTTCGAATTTCTCGGCACAAGCAGCGCTTTCGGCTACACGACCGATGGTGCTGTCTGCTATTACACACTCTACGGGGCTTCCGTCACCGTTTTTCAAATTGGATGAAATCAGTTCGGCAACAGCTTTTGCCAGGTTCATAGTCTTGTCTTCAAGGCTTTCGCGGACACCACCCTGGCGACCGTCGATAGTGGGACGAATCCCGATTTTAGGATACTTTTTCATGATATACATAGGTTTTAGTTATTAAATTGAATTTCTTAAATGGACTTCGGTAGGAAGATAAGTTCTTATTTCCTGTCCGGTTAGCACAAATTCTGCGGCTTTCCTCCCCAGCTCTTCCCAGTTGATACTTAGTACGGTGATCCCTTGGTCTATTACCTCGTAGGCAGGAGTGTCATTGTAGGCTATCAGTCCGAAATCTTCTCCGCATTTCAGCCCGGTCGTCCGGCTTTGCTTGATTATATTGACTACCTCTATCTGACGGATTGCAATGTACACTTCTCCTTTGCGGACTTGTATCCGGTCTGTATTTTCCACAATGGCTGAATCAATGTGATAATCCTGACAGAAACAATTGAAATACTGACAACTGCTACGGGGGTGTTTGATGTCTTCGGGAAATAAAAGTACTAGTCTCTGATATTTTCTCAAATGTTCTTTTAATGCGGCCAATGCATGATAAAAGGAATCGTCAAAATCCTGACATACGTATGAATAATCCTTTTTATCGAACTTCCCGAAATCCAACAGCAGTAACTTAGACGAATCTATTTTGTAAAGATGGGGGGATAGTTTCTCATTGTCGAAGTTCATCACAATGTATTTGTTGTATCTGCCTATTGATTCACGTAAGATGGTATTGAAAAGTCGTTCATTATATTGATGAAACAATAAATCTACTTTGTAGTTGATGGATAGTTTTTTGATAAAACTATTATATAACGAGTATTTAAAGGGAGAATACTCGTCCAGCAGAAGCAGAATGTTTGTAAGCTTGTTGGTAACGTAGTAACCTTTTCCCGGAGTAGAGTCTATTATTCCCCGGTCTTTTAAATCAATGAATGCTTTGAATACTGTATCCCGCGATACTTGATAGTCACGGCTCAGTTTGTTGATGGACGGTAATGTGCAGTCCGATCTATATTTGCCCATGGAAATCTCCTGACTGAGTAAATCAGCCAGTTGTTTCACTTTAGTGGTCTGCTGTCCAAAGGTAACTTTCATGAACTGTTTAAGGTTTTACACGGACAATGCAAACTGTGCTGAACTGTCCCGATGCAAAGGAATGCAATTTATTCATAAACAGCAAGATAAAATGGTATGTTTTATAACACAAGAATCGATGCTTCTATATCGATTTCCGGAAGAATGTGTAGTACGTACTAATCAAATAATATAATTAGAGTATTTGCCGAAGTATATTAACCGCATTACAGAACAAAGGGGGATAGTCGTGTCTTGCCGGTGCGCCGGATATTGTTTTGCTGGTTTGTGAAATGATTGCCGGGCGTATGAATGCAAAATTGACTCGGGATATGGAATTTAAAGACGGACTGCATTTTATCATCAAACTTCCTTTATAAAAAATAGGTGAAACATTATTCATTGACAGGGCTTTTTTGTACCTTTGCACCCGGAAAAAGCAAGGATAAACTTTAAACAAAATAAGATTATGAGTAAAAAAGCCCTTTTAATGATTCTTGATGGTTGGGGTATCGGCGATCAAGGTAAAGACGATGTAATCTTTAACACTCCCACTCCTTACTGGGATTCTCTGTTGGCAAACTATCCGCACTCTGAATTGCAGGCTAGCGGTGAGAACGTTGGTTTGCCCGACGGACAGATGGGTAACTCCGAAGTAGGACACTTGAATATCGGTGCAGGACGTATCGTTTACCAAGACTTGGTAAAGATTAACCGTGCATGTGCCGACAACAGCATAATGAAGAATCCCGAGATTGTTTCCGCTTTCTCTTACGCAAAGGAAAATGGCAAGAACATTCACTTTATGGGATTGACTTCAAACGGTGGTGTACACAGTTCATTCGATCATTTGTTCAAACTTTGCGATATCTCTAAAGAATATGGCATTGAAAATACATTTATCCACTGCTTTATGGATGGTCGTGACACAGACCCGAAGAGTGGTAAAGGCTTTATCGAACAACTGACTGCGCACTGTGAAAAATCAGCCGGTAAAATCGCTTCTATCGTTGGTCGCTTCTATGCTATGGACCGTGACAAGCGTTGGGAACGTGTGAAAGAAGCATACGACTTGTTGGTTGAAGGTAAAGGAAAGCAAGCCGCCGATATGGTTCAGGCTATGCAGGAATCATATGATGAAGGTGTTACAGACGAATTCATCAAACCGATCAATAACTCTACCGTAGACGGTACCATCAAAGAAGGTGATGTGGTTATCTTCTTCAACTATCGTAACGACCGTGCCAAGGAATTGACTGTTGTGCTGACTCAACAGGATATGCCGGAACAAGGTATGCATACTATTCCGGGCTTGCAGTTTTATTGCATGACTCCGTATGATGCATCTTTCAAAGGTGTTCATATTCTGTTCGACAAGGAGAATGTTCAAAATACATTGGGTGAATACCTGGCTGCTAACGGTAAGACTCAACTGCACATCGCAGAAACAGAAAAGTATGCTCACGTAACTTTCTTCTTCAATGGTGGTCGTGAAACTCCGTATGATGCCGAAGAGCGTATCTTGGTTCCATCTCCGAAAGTAGCTACTTACGACTTGAAGCCTGAGATGAGTGCTTATGAAGTGAAGGATAAATTGGTAGAAGCTATCAAGACCCAGAAGTTCGATTTCATTGTTGTGAATTACGCTAATGGTGATATGGTAGGTCATACAGGTATCTATGAAGCTATTGAAAAAGCAGTGAAGGCTATTGACGAGTGTGTAAAAGATACAGTGGAAGCTGCCAAAGCTAATGATTATGAAGTGATTATTATTGCCGACCACGGTAATGCCGACCATGCACTGAACGAAGATGGTACACCTAATACGGCTCACTCTTTGAACCCTGTTCCATTTGTATATGTAACAGAGAACAAGAATGCCAAAGTAGAAAATGGGGTATTGGCAGATGTTGCTCCCTCTATCCTGCACATTCTGGGTATGCCTCAGCCTGCTGACATGACCGGACGGGATTTAATAAAATAATGTAGGAAGTATATTTATTTGTCATTCTGAACAAGGTGAGGAATCTGTAATGAAGCATGGATTCGCCACTTTGTCCGGAATGACATTTTAATTTAATAAGAGATGATACAGATAGATGATGTTGTAATCTCCTTTGATGTGTTTCGTGAGAAATTTCTTTGTAATCTCGATGCCTGTAAAGGTGAGTGCTGCATAGAAGGGGATGCCGGCGCACCGGTGGAACTAGAGGAAGTGGAAAAGCTAGAGGAGGTGCTTCCTGTTATTTGGGATGAACTTTCACCCGAGGCCCGGGCGGTAATTGATAAACAAGGAGTGGTTTATACAGATGAAGAAGGTGATTTGGTAACTTCTATTGTCAATCATAAAGATTGTGTATTTACCTGCTATGATGAGAAAGGGTACTGTTATTGTGCCATTGAGAAAGCCTTCCGGGCAGGTAAGACCGATTTCTATAAGCCAATCTCTTGTCATCTTTACCCCATCCGTATAGGTGATTATGGCCCTTACAAAGCGGTGAATTACCATCGTTGGGATGTATGTAAAGCCGCAGTGTTATTGGGAAAAAAAGAGAACCTTCCTGTATACAAGTTCTTAAAGGAACCGTTGGTGCGGAAATTTGGTGAAGAATGGTATAAAGAGCTGGAGGTTGCGGCAGAAGAATTGAAGAAAAGAGGAATGATTTAAGCATCTTCGATTTTTATCATTCCTGATTTATTACATTAACCGAAATTTAATACTACGAAAATACCCCATGAAAAGACTACTCTTGTCATGCTGTATTCTATTATGCGCCGTTTCGACCTTGAAGGCGCAAGAACAGCCATTAATCAGTCCGGACGATTCTATCCGTAGTTTGGTGGGACGTTTGTTTCCTAATAGCAATCCGAATCTTTCGGCACACATGAACCTGCAATTCTCCACTTCGGGAGTTGCCAACTTTATTGAAGGAGATTTAGAGGATGCCTCTTTTAAATTGAATCGTGTGAAACTGGAGATATTAGGTTCTTTCAGTAAACAATTCTCTTATCATTTCCGTCAGTCATTTAATAAATACAACAATCCTCACTCGTTGGACAACTTATCCTCTTCCATTGAGTATGCTTTGGTGAATTGGAAAATGTCTGACCGGTTTACTTTGACCGTCGGGAAACAAGACATTGCTTTGGGTGGTTATGAATATTATGTTAATGCCATCAAAGTCCGCGAGTATAGTGAGTTTAATGATAACATCAGTTGCTATCAGGCAGGAGTAGCGGGAAGATTCAATCTGTCATCCACCAATGAGTTGGTGCTTCAGGTAGTAAATAACCGTAGTGGAGAAAATGATGAAACCTATCTTTACGGTTTGCCACAAGGAGTGGAAAAAGCTAAAGTTCCTGTTCTGTCAACAGTCAATTGGAACGGGTTCTTCTTTGATAACGCGGTACAATTACGATATGCGGCCTCATACGGGCAGCTGGCGGAAGGCAAGAATCTTTATTGTTTTACGGCGGGTAATATTTATGAGAAAGGCCCTGTTATTGCTTATATTGATTTAATGTATTCTCGTGAAGGGCTGGATAGCAAAGGTATTATCAGTGATTTGCAAGGTCCTGTTTTAATGACTCCATCTACGGCGCAGAATGCAGAATACTTTACTACGGTGGTGAATTTTGACTATCGTATCCATCCTAATTGGAATCTTTACCTGAAAGGTGCTTATGAAACAGCGGGTATCTATAAAACAAACGGACCTTTTGAGAAAGGACTTTATCGTACTACATGGAATGTGCAGGCTTGTGTGGAATATTTCCCGATGCGTAATAGTGAACTGCTTATTTTTGCTCATTTTTTATATAAAGGGCATCATTTGACCCGGCGTGCGCAGGCTTTGGGAGGTATGAGTCCGGACACGCAACGTATTTCTATCGGGTTGGTTTACTCTATTCCCGTTTTTTGATGTTCCTTATCATATCTTCACTCCGTTCCGTTTGATATTTCACATGGGTGAAGCAACTGCTTCACCCATGTGACAACGGCTGTTTACCTAAGTGAAATCGCTTCTTCACCAAGGTGAAGCAATGAACGCAGCCGGACAAAAATACAAGAAAAAAGGCTTACCTTTTTATTTCAATGAGGTTGTTTCCCCTTTTCATTGCAAGACCGGGGAAATACGCTATATTTGTGAAATAATTAATTACTTCAACTAACAACACTGAATATTATAATGAAAAAGACTGTCCTTTTTTTTCTGATGATTATATTGATAGCCTCGTGCCATCAAGAAGAAATTCCTTCTGTTTCCGATAAACCGGAAGGGAATCAGCTGATTTTTGATTTATCAGATGAAGATGTACTTCAGGGTTGTATTTATGTGAAACTGAAAGAAGAACCTACAGAAGAGGTGCAGGTAAGGAGTATTGGCAACACGGTAAGGACAGGAATTAAGGTGTTGGACCGGGCTGCCTCTTCTTTGAAAATAGAGAGAATGGAACGTACGTTTCCCTACGCCGGCAAATTTGAAGAACGTACTCGTAAGGAGGGGCTTCATTTATGGTACAATGTTTGGTTCTCCAAAGACACATCAGCGACTCGTGCAGCTGCTGAAGTAGCTTTTCTAGATGGTATTGAAATGGCTGTTCCTGTTCCTAAGATAGTTTCCAGGGCAAGGCCGGAAACAGTATGGGATATGTATGGTGTCAGAGTGGGGGAGTGGTTGTTCAATGATCCGGATTTATCCAAACAATGGTATTTTGATAATCCCGGTACAGAATCCTGGCAGAGGGAAGGTGCGGATATCCGTTTAGTTGATGTGTGGAAACAATACAATGGGAATCCGGCTATTATTGTAGCGGTTGTAGATGGCGGTATTAATCAGGAGCATCCTGATTTGCTGGATAATTTATGGACGAATCCGGGTGAGATACCAGAGAATGGTATAGATGATGATGGCAATGGGTATATAGATGATGTACATGGTTATAATTTTGTAGATGATAATGCAATTTTGGTCCCTCATCGTCACGGAACTCATGTGGCGGGTACCATTGGTGCGACAAATAATAATGAAACAGGTATCAGCAGCATTGCAGGAGGGAACGGAACTCCCGGCAGTGGGGTGAAACTCATGAGTTGCCAAATTTTAAAAAGTCTGACTTCCACTGGAGGAGAAGTCGCTTCTGATCCGTTTATTGCTGCCGCTATTAAATATGGTGCTGATAATGGAGCTGTTATCAGTCAGAATAGTTGGGGATACGCTGTCGGAACGGGGAGGAATACCTCTTCATATATTAATCCTGTACATAAGGAAGCTATTGATTACTTTATAAAATATGCCGGATGTGATAACAACGGAGAGCAACTTGACGGAAGTCCAATGAAAGGAGGGATTGTATTGTTTGCATCAGGCAATGCGAATACTTCTGACCCCAGGATAGCGGCGCCGGCTGATTATGACAAGGTAGTTGCGGTTGCAGCCATTGAGGCCGATTATAGAAAGGCTTCTTATTCCAATTATGGTACATATATGGATATTTCTGCTCCCGGAGGAGCATTGAACGGAGATGGGCGGATATGGAGTACGACCACAAAACTGGCCGGTAATTATGAATATCTGGCCGGTACATCTATGGCGTGTCCGCTGGTCAGCGGTGTGGCAGCACTGGTGATAGAGAAGTATGGGGTAGGCAAGAAAGGGTTTACACCGGAAACTCTGAAGGAAATCCTCTATCAAAGCGCATACGATTTGGATGAATATAATCCGAGGTATACCGGCCAGTTGGGGCACGGATGCGTGGATGCCACAGCTGCTTTAAAGATAGATGTTTCTAATCTTCATCCTTTTACATTGAAGTCCAATCAGGTAACTGATAATACTCTGATATTTAGTGTAAGCAGCAGTATGGCTGGTAATGGAGAACTGACTTTGTATAATGGCATTGGCAATAAGGTGCTGAGTCTTCATTTGGAACTTGAAGCCGCCTCCTTGCATTCTGTGGACATAACCAAGCTTTCTGCCGGATATTATACATTGGTGTACCGAGCGAACGGGATGGAGATCAGAGAGAAATTTATCAAGTACTAATCCTGATAAAATGAAATAGGACATGAAACGAATAGGACTATATCTGTTTATAATAGGCATAACTTTTATTAAAGCTTATGGACAAGAGGATTCCGGACCTGTCAATACCGGAGCGGCAAACTATCTGACTATACCGGTTGATGCACGCAGCGCAGCCATGGGAGGTGCCGGTGTGGCGATTTCGAGGGGAAATAATGCCGTTTTCCATAATGGTGCGGCAACTTTATCGGAGGCCATGCACAAAGGTGGGGTTACGTATACTTATTCCCCGTGGATGCGTGACTATGAGTCTGGATACTCTCTTCATAGTTTAGGCGGTTTTTATAAAATTAATAAGCGCAATGCCATTCTGTTAGGTTTCCGTTATTTCGGCTATCCGGAGATGGATGGAATAGGGGAGGATGCTTCGGGAATACATCCCAAAGAAATAGCTGTGGTGGCAGGTTATGCATACGAGGTCATAAAGAATCTTTCGGTTTCCGCTACTTTTAAATATCTGTATTCGGATATGGGTAAGATAGGAAATAGCAACGGTGCGAGTTCTGTGGCTTTTGATTTGGGGATATTATATAAGCGTGAGATAAAGGATTGGGAAGGTGCCGGTTGGTCGGTCGGGATTCATGCGAGTAATCTTGGACCGAAAATAAAATACCTAACCTCTAAAGAGGCTCTTCCTGCAATGGTCAAAGTAGGAGGTGCTGCTGACTTGCCTTTTGCATCAATGCATAGGTTGACTTTGACCGCTGATCTGGGTTACAGGCTTTCCCCCGATGATGTACAGGCGTTAAATGTAAGTGCCGGGGCGGAATATGCATGGATGGAGCATCTCATGTTGCGTGGCGGTTATCATTATGGTGATAAGAATAAAGGAGATGCCAGTTATGCTACGGCCGGGGCAGGAGTGGAATATGCAGGTGTGCATTTGGATTTTGCGTGGATGTTTGCGGGACATGAATGTCTTGCCAGAAATACGTTTTGGATTTCTTTAGGATACTCTTTTTAACTCTTGCACGGTTAGTCCTAGAAGCCTATATACATATATTAGGCTTCTAGGTTATCGGTTATTAACAGGAAGATTATGAGTTATCTTTACTTTCTTTTTGTAGATGATTGGAATGCATTCATAATGGCTGTGGGTTTTCCGTTTTTGTCAAAGGCTCCCATATCATATCCGTTCCATTCGTAACATTCCGGTTCCCAGTACCATACACCAGCGCAAGATTCCATGTCTCGGGCTTTGTTTATAAAATCGGCAAGGACTTGGGCGGAAGCGGAATCATTTTGTTTTACCCCTATTTCGGTTATCATGACTTTTACTTGGAAAGTCTTTGCTAGTTGGCTGATGTGTTTTAATGCTAACAAGTTCATTTCTTGCCATAATTTTGTGGAATGAGTTTGTGGATAGTGTGACAGGCCAATCATATCCAATTTTCCTCCAGCTTCTTTGAACTGCTTGAACCACCAAGTTAGGTCGTCCCAGGCATTGTCTATGTGAACAATAACGATACTTTGGGGGAAGATTTTTTTTACGGCATCGTAGCCGGTATTGACAAACTCGGCCAGATTTTGTGTGTTTTGTGGATATTTCACTCGCTCATTGGTACTGTTTAAGCCTTTGACATCACATTCTCGGATATCATAGAATGCACCGCTGAGTGCGACATTCTCATCCCACAACATTCCTGGACGGATTTCGTTACCCACTTGTACCCATCGTGGGGATATGTCTTCCGCCTTTAATGCTTGCAAGATGTCGATGGTATGGGCGGCAATGGCCGTCTTTAGTTCCGCTACTGATTTGCCGATCCATGCCTTGGGCTTGAACTGTTGTCCGGGATCAGCCCATGAGTCGCTGTAATGGAAGTCTACCATGACATCCAGACCTTGTTCTTTGGCTCGTCGGGCTTTGTTCACAACGTCTTGTTTACCGTTCCATCTGTCTTTGGGATTTACCCATACGCGCAGGCGGATGGCATTTATGCCCAGCTCTTTCATCAGTTGGAAGCAGTCGGTTTCTATGCCTTCATGATTGTAAAACTTCAACCCTTTTTTTTCCATTTCACTCACCCAACTGATGTCGGCTCCTTGAGTAAAACTGGTTTTGGAAGGTGCTGGTGTATCGGAATTATCTGTTCCGGACTGTTCGTTGCCGTGGCTTCCGCAAGCTGACGAGGATAATACCAGCAAAGCGGTTAGCATATAATTCTTGAGGTTATGATATATTTCTTTCATGTGTTTTCGTATATTAGTTTTTTAGAAGATAGACAACGGAGGCATATCCGTCTAGTTTTAAATAAAAGTTTCCATGGTCTTCCTTCTCCTGTACATTTCCGGATACGGCGATAGCTTTCTCCGTCCTGTCCGTCAAGGGAATCTCTATTTCAGAATTGCCAAAATTATGAATAACCAATAGTTTCTCGCTATCTTTAGTCATGTACCAGGCGGCAATACTTTTGTATTTTTTTTCTCCCTCTCCCGATTCGTTGAACAGAGCATGACGGGTCATGGTTCCTTGGGCCAGCGCTGGATAGGTGTTACGCAATGCGGTAAAGATCAAGTAGGTATTCAATACTGACTGATGGTCTGCCGTCTGTTTGGTTACATCGGGGATGTTTGTGCTTACTGTGGCATCTATTTTGTCGGTATAGTGGGTGGTATAACTGTCTCCCCACAACATAGGTCCGCGTACATATTCATCTCCTTTGTCTTTGGTGCCGTATAATCCTAGTTCTTCACCATAATAAATATAAGGTGAGCCGGGAGTAGTGAGCAGGACAGCGGCTGCTAATTTCTCCTTGGCGGTAGATTTACCTAGCTTGGAGGCTGCACGATCTTCATCATGGTTGCTTAGTTTGGTTGCTGCGATGTACCCGGGACGATAGGCGGCATATTCTTGCCTATAGTTCAGGATGTCTTTGGTGAAATAACATCCGGTGGCATTATTGAGAGCCCATTCCAGACGATACCAGAAAGAGAACTCGAACAAAGCGGGCAGACCGGCATAATAGGGGGCTACTTCGTTGTATTCGGACAGTACTTCACCCACCATGTAGAAATTGTCCGTGTGTCCTTTTTGCTTGTAATAAGTGTTCATGTCTTCGTAGAACATATTCAGAAAACGGGGATTTTCGTTGCTGGTAGCACTGTGGTAGATGTGCTTGACAGCATCCAGCCGCAGTCCGTCCACACCTCGGTCTATCCATCCTTTGGCACTGTTTGCCATGGCTATGTACGCAGGGGAAGAAGTGGCTTGTTCCACCGCACCATAGTTGAGGTCGGCAAAGTAGTCGGTGGCAAACTGGGAATGATAATACCATAAGTTCATGGAATCGAACAGAATATCGGCCGCTGTTTTGTTATCAAGAGTGAATGCAGTACCCAAAGTGACTTTGTGGGAAGCAGAAGTAGCACCGTATTTAGTTCCTGCAGGCCAAGAAGGATCGTTACTAGTGCGGATTAGAAATCCCCAAGAGGAAACGAAGTCTGTGGTCAGTTCATAATGGTTGTTCCCTTTGTCATAGAATTTTTTACATATGCCTTCTCCGAAATAAAGGTATTTGGCTCCGTTTGTGCCGGGGTCAGGGTTGTCCGCATCGGCTTTTTCGGCCCGGGTTACTGTGACGGTGGGTTGCGAGGCTTTGCTCCAGTCGAGGCTGAATGTATAGATGCCTTTTACTTCTGTATCTTCGGAGGAGGTTGCGAACCATTCATTGGCGGCATATTCTTCTTTGGGTATCATGGCTATTTTTCCTTCTGCTATCTCTGTTTGAGGAGATTGGGAGAAGAGATAGTAGCTACGATAAAGATTATCAGTAGATGAGGTGGCTTCCTTGAACCAAGGGTGGGCTTTGCCCGTATGGTTCATTACATAATCCAGGTATATTTTTATGTTGCGCTTGTGGGCTTCGGTGATGAGGCGGTCGAAGTCGGCCTCTGTACCTAGTTTGGGATTGACTTTGGTATGGTCTGTCACATCATAGCCGTGATAGGACATGGCAGGATGGATGGGGGAGAGCCAGAGGGCTGTCACTCCGAGGCTGTTGATGTAATCCAGCTTGTCAATGAGTCCGTTGAGGTCGCCGTATTTATCACCGTCTTTGTCTGCAAAGGAGTAAACTAATAATTGATAGGAGATGTCGGCACGCTTGGTACCATCCCAATTGTCGGGGGCGGCAGTGATATTTTTCCAAGTGGCGGTAGGAGGATCAGGGTTTTCGGAAGTCGGAGGAACCGGTATTTCCGGCGAATCGTCAGAACAGGCTTGTGACAGAGGTACCAAGCAAAGCAGGAATAGTATACCTACTAGAAAGAGATGGATTCGTTTCATGGTTTCTTTGTTTATAAGGGGTAAAAGAATAAGGCGGAGTACAGTATTACGGAAATTCCGCAAGCCGTAAACCGCCTTTTGTCGGTATAGGTACGGGGAGGATACAAGAAGCGTACCTATACTTGTATTGATTAGTTCTTAGTTAGGGTCAACAGGTTCATGCCGTCGCATTGAGGGATGAACCTGATGGTATAGTTTCCGGCCGTAACAGCGATGTTGCCGGCATTGAAAGTCGGTTTGGCTATCGAACCACCCCAGTTGATGTCCCAGTCATTATTGGCGCGGATTTTGATTTCACCATCCGTTAGGTTGGTGGTCAGATTCCAACTTCCATCTTCTTCGTTGTAAGTCATGTCGGTATCGGCATCCCATCCGGATGGGGTGGCGCTACCTATCACTCCGAGAGTTGAGATGAGGGTATGCTTGTAAGTCATGGCAGTCAAATCCACTTCCATCATGTAGAACCCTGCTTCCGGAGCGTCGATATTTCCTGCACCGTTTTCATCAAGTGTACCTGCCAGAGCATCACCACTTACTTTTTCCCAATCGCCTGTCCAGTTATCTTTTTCTGGGTTCGGCTTGTATTTGAATTCTCCGTTCAAATAGGCGAAACCTCTGTATTTGCCATCAAAGTTTATTCCGGCTAGCGGGCAAGTACCTGACCATGAGGTGTTATTACCTATTTCATAGATGTAAGGAGCGAAACCCAGCTCTTCCAGTGTGTAGGTGTATTCCATCATATCCAATGTCATTCTATACATGCCGGCTTGGGTTATCATGCCGGCTTGTGGATTGTTTGTTGTAAGTGTTCCTTCGGTAGCGGTATCTCCATCGGTTACGGTTCCCAATACACCAGCTCCCCAGAATTCTCCCTCGGTATTGGTCTTCGGAATAATTTTCCAGCATTGATTATCAGCGGTTGTGGTGAATACGATGGAAAATTTGGAATCTTCATAAACGTCTGTTCCCGAATGGCTGAATCCCACCATGCCGTCAGCGCTCCAACCATTTACCGAGGTTTCATCCTTGTCGTTCTTTATTGTGAACATGTCGCCTACAAGATAGTAACCGGTGTCAATAAATGGTGCGGCCGGAGTGAAATTTACGTCAAACGAACCGGCATTTACCAATAAGGCTTGTCCGTCTTTTATGGCATTGGCATATACTTGGGCAATGAAGGGACGCGCTATAGGACGTTTCCCGTAAGTTTCCACTACCAGCTTCTGAATGGTCAGGCTGTCAATCATTCCGTCTGTATTGGATTCCAGTTCTCCTGCCTTACCTTTCTCGGTAGAGAGCTCTACCCGTACATTGCCCAAGGTATATCCTTCGGGAAGTGTGGCATTAGATAGAGTGAACAATTTGATGCTGCTCCCCGGATTGGATAAATTGATGTCATCGACCTTGGATGCCGAGAAATCGGGAAGGGTTATTGCAGCTTCTTGTTCGTTGGCTTGAGGAGTTGCCCAATCAGTGTAATCATCTGTGCATGAAGACATGCACAGAACAGTCAGACCGATTAATGAATGGATTGATATATTTTTCATCTTGATTCAATTAAAAAGATTATTATTTGATTTCGCCTTCGCCGGTAGCGAAGTTCAGGTAGAGCTGCTGTCCCGCTTTGCCTGCTACTCGTGCTTGGTCTCCATTGTTGGCACGATATTCAATTTTGCCGTCGAAGACCATGAACTCGCTCTTCCACCACTCAAAGGTAGGAATTTTTACGTATGCACGCACACCGTCACCATCGCCACCCGGAACACTGGCAGCAAAAGCAGGTGAGACAAAAGAAGCGTTAAAAGTATCGGGAATGGTACATAACCAGCCTTCAGCCTGCTCTTTCCAGTCGCTGTTGCCTACAACAGGTCCCATCAACCATATTTCAGGTTTGTTAAACTGTATATCATAGACGAGGTTGCGTCCCGAAACGGAAGAGGTGATTACCATTAAGTACCATCCCGGAGTATCAGTAGCGATATTGTCTCCGTTGTCTTTGATATTGCCTGCCAAATCGCCGTTTATACTGTTTATACCAGAAAATCCTGTTTCATTTCCATCCCAAGCTTTGCTCTGATTGAATTTGATGCCGGCATCGTCTATCCATACCATAGACCAGAATACATGAGTTGCACCGTTTACGGGAATCATCTTGGTTGCCGAATCCCAGTTCCATTCGTTAAATCCGCCTACGATATATAAGTTTTCGGGGGTATTGACCGGAGGAAGCGAGAAAAGTAAATGTACTTTATTCAATGACACTACATTGGAAAGTATTTCGGTTCCTTCTATTGCTTTGTTATCACTGGTCATCATAACTGCTCTCAAGCGGATATAGACCGCTATATCCATCGGAAAATCAACATCGGTTGCACCTTTGTTTACTTTCATATCTGTAAGTGTACTAGCTAAAAGAGGTGCGTCTATACTGATTTTTGTTCCTGCATTGACATTACCTATTTCTGTAAAATCGGTCATGGATTCATCGAATGCCACTTGCACATAGTATCCAACGTTGGCGGGGAAGCCGTAGTCGGGTTGTGAACAGGATATTTCGATAGAGGAAGAATTGGCCAAATCGATTACTGTACCGCTGATAGCTGGAGTGTTTAGGACAAATTCGGTGGGTGAGATTAGCGTTGGGTTGGAGTCGCGATCATCATCACATGCGGTGAATATACCCAGTCCCAATCCGATAATCAAAAATGATTTAAGTATTTTATTCATTGTATTTTCATTTAATATTTATAAAACAAAAAGTTTTCAGTATCCCGGGTTCTGAGTCAAATTGGAGTTGGCAGTCAACTCATTGGTCGGGATGGCAAAAATATTAAGATGTGCATCAAAACTACGTCCTTCATAAGATCCGCCTTTCCATTGCCAAGTGTAATTGTTGTTGCCTCCATAGCGGTTGAATCTAATTAAGTCCATACGGCGGCGGCCTTCAAAATAGAATTCTCGGCTCCATTCATCGCAAATATCATCCAGGCTATATGCATTTGTACGGGTAGAAGCATGTGCACGACTTCGGATGGAGTTAACTGCTTGTGTACCTTCAGATGTAGTGTTTCCTCCATTCAAGCGAGCATCGGCTTCTGCAAAAGTCAGATAGGCTTCTGCAACACGTAGCAAGAAGTAGTCGGTATCGGCGAAGGTGGCATCATGTCCGGCTGAACCGTCTGTTTTGAAGTTGGTGAATTTTGCAATAGCATAACCGCTTTTAAAGGTAGATACATCTTCATTGTTTAAGGTACGTCCCACACCGTCGAATAAAGCACGGTCGTCTTTGGCTGCTACATACATGTCGTAGCTTGGCAGTTCGGGGGCATCATTCTGAGGGAAGAATTTGCGGATGAGGTCAGGACGTGCGCGGTTACCGCCCCAGTTTTGTGCAGAAACACCGTTGGTGGCTGTCAGGTCATTAGGGTTTGCATGCATCTCACCATCAAAGCAACCAGCTATCAAGAACAGGGAAGTACCCCAACTGGTGGTTGTCAGACCGTCTTGAAGTAAGGGTAGAAGAGCTTCGTAAGCAGCATCAGTTTCCCCGTTGTCACCCATGAATAACATTTGATAGGCAGTCCATCCGCCTTTTCCCACAGTATTGAGCCGGTAGGAGGATTTTATTACTTTGTCGGCATATTCTTTTGCTTTTTGCCATTGGGCCGTTCCTGTATAAATTTCCGAATTCAAGTACAGGCGTGAGAGCAACAGCCAGCAGGCAGCTTTGTCTACACGACCATAACCGGCATCTGTCGATTTTTTTGCTTTTGCTTCGGAAAGGGCCGGTTCTATTCCGATCAGTTCCTGTTCAAGCCATTCATACATTTGAGCTCTGGATCTTTGTTCAGGTTTGGTCATTGGTTCCAATGTAAAGGGTATGTTTCCCCAACCATCCATCAGTAAGAAGTAGTGTAGGGCACGTACAAAGCGGATTTCGGCAGACATGGTGGCATCTGTATCTCCAGCCATAGCCAGATATTGGTTACAATAGGTGATGCCGGTAGTCAGACGGGCATAGAACCCGTTTAACATAGGATGGGAAGCATTGTAAGTATTGTAGCAGAAACTGGCTACACCTTCATCTCCCCAGCCGCAGATAGCTTCATCAGTGGTCAGTTCGTTGGAATTGAACAATTGGCGGATAAAGCCTGTCGTACCACCATCCAAACCGTCAATATCACAGTCACCGTTAGCACCACCGTTTCCGGCTAATGCCATATTGGCGTAGCACTTGTTGAACAATCCGTTTAAATCAACATTGGTATCGATGTTCGGATCGATAGGATCTACATCTAAGTCTCCGATACATGAGGTTGCCCCCAAAGCCAACATCATGAATGTGGCAGGAACGATATTCTTTATGTATTTTTTCATATACTGCATAATTTTGCGAATTAGAAATTCAGGTTAAGACCAATAATAAATGAGATAGGACGCGGATAGAGATTGTTATCGAATCCGTTATTGATTTCGGGGTCGATGCCATCATAGTTTGAAATGGTGAAAACATTCGATACGGTTCCATATACGCGTCCATTCAAACCGCGATAGCTTCCGTTCTTGAAGAGATTGGAAAAGCTGTATCCTAAAGTGATGTTGTCACACTTCAAGAATGAGGCGTTACGCACCCAGTAGTCCGAAGCTTTGGCGGTAATTTCGTAAGTTTGCCAATTTCTGGCTACAGCGTCTACCGGACGGTTAGACAGGTAATTCAAAGAGTTGGACCATACTTCACCAGGATTCATGTTGCTCCATCCGGCGTTGATTCCATCATAAACATAGTTACCTAGACTGGCACGCAGTGAGAATCCGAAGTCCCAATTTTTGTATTCCAGGCGGGAGGAAAGCCCCATAGTTACGTCGGGAGCAGCATTTTTATAAAGGTATTTGTCATTTTCGGTAATCTTACCGTCACCGTCCCGGTCTACTACTGCATTTTCTATCGGGTTGCCTTGTGGGTCATATACTTGTTGGTATACATAGAATGAATTAGCTGGATACCCTACTTGATTGTATTGCAGATAAAAACCCGAACCTTGACCTACTTTGATATCGGTATTGGCTACAGGAGCACCACTATCGGATACACCACTTAGATCGGTAATCTCATTCTTATTATAAGTAAGGTTATAATTAATAGTCCATATTAAGTCATTGTTTACAATGGGTTTCCAGTCTAAGGCAAATTCGATGCCTTTATTTTCCAACGAACCGATATTTTGCCATGCTTGATTTCTATAGCCGGCCATGGACGCTAATGGTGCATAGTTCAGTAAATCTTCGGTTTTACGGTAATAAGCATCAATACTGGCTGTCAGCCGTTGATCCATAATACCAAAATCAACCCCAATATTATAGGTAGTAGTGGTTTCCCATTTTAAATCAGGAGTATAGTTGTCCGGGCGGTATAGGGTTCCGTTACCTATCAGTGGATAAAAACCGTTAGTACCTGTGCTTACTGAGTATGTGGGAATCCAGTTATAATTGTTAATTTTTTCTCCTGCCTGTTGACCTGTCATGCCCCAGCCTAAGCGAAGTTTCAAGTCAGATATCCAAGATATGTCTTTTAGGAAGTTTTCTTCTTTTGCTTTCCAAGCTAAGGCTACAGACGGGAACCACGCCCAATGGTCTTTGAAGCGTGAAGTTCCATCATCGCGAACGGTAGCTGTAAGATAGTAACGGTTCATAAGTATGTAGTTGGCACGTCCGAAGAAGGAAACCAAATAACTGTCGGTCTTGTATTGATACGGAGTGTGAGGACGCTCTGTGCCGGCTAATGTGGGGTCATCGTTCGTCATCGGATAACGACCTACGTAGTCACTGTTTGTGCTTTTCCAAAAATGTTGCCATTCGTAACCTCCCATAATATCAAAATGGTGGTTATCATTAAAGTCTTTATAATATTGGGCGTATGCATTCAATGAAAGGTTGCGTTTTAGGATACTTTCACCTCCAACAGAACCATAATACATGGCACTAGGGGAAGCAGTAGATTTATTCTGTGCTTGGCGTCCTTTGGAAACATCGGCACCTAGAGATAAATGAAGGCGAAGGTCTTCAAGACCATGTACTTTATAGTCGATATCGGCACTTCCCACAAAGGCGCGGCTGTGGGCAACTTCTGTGTTAAAAGCAAGCATGGCTAATGGGTTGGCACATTCTGCCGTGCTGTTATAGATGAACGGCCATGTGGAGTCGCCTAATGATGCGGCCGATGACCATTGGAAAAATCCCCCATAATTTTGTAATGTCTGATCCAATGCATTGCCGAATTGGGCTTTGTGATATTCGGATGTGAAATTATAAGGATCTTGGGTAGGGTCCATCTTTACAGCAGCACCTACGGCTCCACCGTCGGCATATGCAGAACGTGCGTACATTCCTTTCGCATTGAGGTTCATAGTCAAATGATCGTCAAAAAAAGACGGATTAAGATTCAATGCAGCTGTGACACGTTTGAAATCAGAATTTTTCAAGATACCTTCTTGATTGGTGAAACCTACAGATACACGATAAGGAAGGTCTTTTACTGCACCCGATACGGTTATATTGTGGTCATGACTGAGAGCGGTACGGTAAATAAGATCTTGCCAGTCGGTGTTGGCTGTACCCATGGCACGATAAGCATCGCTGTTTTCTCCGTATAAATCGGTGATAAGTTGACGGTATTGGTTGCTGTCAAGTACATCAACTGTTCCTTTTTTCTGACTCAATGTGACACTACCTGAATAGGAAACTGAAGGCTTTTGCCCTTTGCGTCCCTTTTTAGTAGTGATGATGATAACACCGTTTGAGCCGCGTGAACCGTAGATAGCAGTGGCTGAAGCGTCTTTTAATACGTTGAATGATTCGATATCCTGCGGATTAATCATGGCTAGTTTGTTAGAGAGGCCTTTTACTCCCTCATTGTCCATAGCCATACCATCAATAACAATTAGAGGGTCATTAGATGCGTTCAGTGAAGAACCGCCACGTATACGAATCTGGGCGCCACTGCCTGGGGCACCATCATTACTTGTTACATTGACACCGGCTATTTTCCCAGAAATCATATCCTGTGCGTTTATTACTAAGCCTTTGTTCTTTCCATCCGGTTTCATGGCTGTTACCGAACCGGTCAGGTCATTCTTTTTAGCCACACCATAACCGATAACGACTACTTCTTCCAAAGTTTCCGTATCATCTTTCAGTATCACATTTAGTGAAGTAGCAGCCGGAAGTTCCTGGGTCAGGTATCCGATAAACGAAATAACAATTATATCACCTTTATTGGCGTTTAACAGGAAGTTACCGTCAAAATCAGTGATAGTACCATTGGTTGTTCCTTTTACCACAACATTGGCACCGATAATTGGTTCGCCTGTTGTGTCCTTTACAAGTCCTTTGACAGTCATTTGTTGGGCAAATGCGTCTATGGACAAGAAGCATCCTACTATCAGTGTGAGTAGGATCTTGAACATCAAGTTTCTTTTCATGTCTTTAAATTTAAAGTTAAATAATTATTTCAAGTTTATATTCTCAGCTAAAAACACCTATTGAAAACTGTTTTCCCAAACAATCAGATTATTTATGGCTCCTTTAATCCTTATATTTCTAATGGAATTGATCTTTCTTTAAAACCATTGAATTTTTTCTGAAAATTTTGTGAGATCTGTTCAACTGGATATTGAGAGAGTTGAAACATGTATTTGTTTTTTAGATTTATTGAGATAGAATGAGTTCTCTATATTTCTGTTTATTGAAATAAATTTCAAAAAAGTATCTGCAAAAAATGATTTGTAATGAGATACAATAGGGGAAAAATTCTTTTTGGTTTTCATGATTTAATGGTATTTAGTTTTAGGTTAACGGTTATCCTCACTTTATTTTGTTTTGGATGTTGCAAATGTAGCTTTCTTGTAAATTGATTCTTTATCTAAGAATAAAAATATAAATGATTTAAATCAATTGTATTTTATAAGTGTTTGATTTATAGAATGATGTGTCTTTTTTGCATCTGAAAAAATATAAATGATTGTGAACTGTTTCGTGTTTGGACAAGAATGATTTATGGTTCTTTTATATTAATTCTTTGTCAAAACTTTAGTTTATATTGCATCAGCTAAGAGTTTTCTATAAAAAACTTTTAACCGATGCAATATAAAGGAATAAACTTAAAAGTAGTTTTATTTGTTTTTTACAACAATGATTTTGGGAGTTACCTTGTTGAAATACCACTTGATGGTATAGTTACCAGCTTCTGAAACTTTAAAATTACCATCACCGGCATCTTCAAACTCTCCTTCTACAGCTCCGGGAGCTATATCGTCTTCCCATTTCTCTTCAGGGCGTATTTTCCATTTATTACCGGCGGACATATCTAGGGTAGCTTTTAAATAATATTGAAATTTGTTGTTTTCATCCGTTTCAGTTTCCAGTGTCATCATTGTGTCACCGCTTCCCCAGCTATTGTGGTCTCCTACAATTCCCCATGAGTTGTGAGGTTTGGAAACTTTCAATTCTCCTGTGGTATTATTGAATTCTAAATAATAACTGTTTTTGCTGTATGCTTTAATGTCCCCTCCATTACCGGATACTAAAGTAACGAGGGATTGTTCGGGTGTCATACTTTCCGGAGCTCCCCAATTGTCCGTACCCCAGTCTTCCGTACCGCAGAATTTCCAACCATCGGCTGCTTTGCCGTCGAAGTACACCATAGCGGTGTATATATTATCAGAATTTACCGAATATACTTTTTGGCTTTTGGTGAAATCCCAACCATTATAACTTCCACGGAGTGTGATTGCCGGATATTCCGGCTCACCTTCATATGGAGTGATGGTGGTTGAGACAATGTTGGAATACAATGTATCGGCAGCTGCTGAGATAGAAGACGATATCCGAAATTCGATTCCTATCGGCGCTGTCTCCATTTCATAGACTTTCAGCAGGGTCATGATTTTGCTGTTCAGGTCACTGACAGTGATAGTATGTGATAAATCTGTTTTGGATGAGGCTAAAATTACTTTATTGGCAAAATTTTTGTCTTTAACATCCATTTCCAACGCATTGATAACGCTTGCTTGATAGCCTAAATCCGGATAGCTCCAGGTAAGGGTGAATGCCTCTTGGGAAGCATTTTTTGATTCCAGTATATAACTGTCATTCAAGGATGACAGGGTAGACGGGATGGCATTTTCCGAACTATATGTCACTTGTTCCAAATCACTTTCACAAGCAGTACAAAGTAATAGGGTAAAAATAGAAGTTGATATGCTTTTTATGAATTTCATGATGATGTACTTATTGATTAATAACCTTCATTTTGTTGTAAGTTACCGTTTACGGTCAGGTCGGTAACAGGTATAGGATACACGTTATATCTCTTGTTCACTCCTACTCCGGTATTGATTCCTCCTTTGAAATCCCATGTATAGGAGCCGGAAGTAAGCAGATCGAAACGTACTAAATCTGTACGGCGGATACCTTCCCAATATAATTCACGCCCGCGTTCATCTAACAAATTACGGAAATTATTTTCCTCTAACCAATTTTCGGAAATGTTGTGTTTTTCATCTCCATAGGCACGCTTGCGAAGGGCGTTGATATATTCAACAGCACTAGCCTTACTTCCTTCTCCACCGCGTGCTACGGCTTCTGCATACATCAGGTAAATATCTCCCAAACGGAACATCGGAAAATCAGTATCTACCCATAATGTATTTTTTCCCGGTTGTCCGTTGCTGTCTAAATTGCTGAATTTGAATACACTCCATCCTTCAGTTTCAAAAGTTCCGGATACACTGGAAGTAATGTCGATAGAGCGTCCTTTATCATAAAAAATACCACGTTTATCTTGAATCTCAGAAGCTTTGGGTTCTTCATCATTTTGAAAATCAAAGAGATGAACCAGATTGCTTGTTGCGCGGAATCCTGCCCAGCCTTGGTCTACCCCACTGTGTGCTAGTAAAACATCTTTGTCTTCAGCTCCTCTGGCTCCGATGATAATGGCAGCCATACCCCATGATTGGGTCTTGTCCCCATCAAAGATGATAGGATAGATTATTTCTTTTTTGGTATCCGGATTCTCGCCATTGTCTGCTTTGAATAAATCAGCATAGTTGTCTGCCAGTTGATACCCTGCTTTGATCACTTCGTTGCATGCATTAATACATTCGCTATATCGTGCCTTACCGGTGTAAACTTCTGCATTAAGATACATGCGTGCTAGTAAAGAACTGGCAACAGCTTGATCTGCTACTCCGTATTCGGAGCGTGGAGAGGGCAGATTGGGTTTGATTTCGTTTAGTTCTGCTTCTATCCAATTGAACAGGTCTTCTCTAGACAGCGGGGCAGGTTCTATGGAATAATTCTTTTCAGTGATGAATGGAGGCAATGCAAACATATCCATCAAGATATAATAGGCAAAAGCACGGTTAAAGCGGGCTTGTGCAATATAACTTTCTTTGTCAATGCTTTCGGGCGCGTTGGGAATGTTCTTTAAGAACTCATTTACCAGTGCCACTATATACATGCAGCGTTGATAAACCCCTTCAATGGGTTCCACTTTATTGGTAGTCCATGTCATATAGTTTACTTCTGTGCACCATGCATCATTCCATGCGTTCTTCATTTCATCGGTTGGCTGTTCTTGTAAAGTCCACCAACAGCGTAATAGTGCAGTATTTCCTGCATCAAGGCCTGAAATATCTGAACTGCTGCTGCCGTCTTGTCCGGATAACGCCCAAACTGAGTATATTTTATGAAGTCCTTTAGTGTAGCTTTCCGCATCGGTATAAGCTTTGTCTGCTGTTTCCACTGTGGGATCCAAAGGTAAGACATCCAAATCATTGAGACAACTTGAAAAAACAAACAGGCAAGTTGCCAGAGTTGTATAGATATATTTTCTTGTTTTCATACGTAATTCTCATTAAAAGTTAAGATTCAAACCTATAGTGTATGTGCGGGGACGTGGCCAGATGTTAGAATCTATCGCTCCACATTCCGGGTCTAATCCGCTATATTTTGAGATAGTAAATACATTTTGGACAGATGCGCTGATACGTCCTGATAGTTTGGCTGCAAACAGATTTTGGAAAGAATAGCCTAATGTAAGGTTGTCCATCTTCAAGAATGAAGCATTTTCCAGAAAATAGTCGCTGGCCATTTGTTCGCTGGTATTCAGCAAGGTAAAGCTTGTATCTTGAAAACCGTTATAAAGATTTGTAATAAATCCTTTTCCACCATAATTGTTGGAAGTGCTATTGCCTGATGCCACGCCATTGTATACATAATTGCCAAAGTTAGCACGGAGATTAAAGCCCAGATCCCATTTTTTGTAGCTGAACTGAGAACTGAAACCCATATATACTTTAGCCATCGGACTTTTGTGGGTTAGATAACGGTCGGCTTCGGTAATTTGTCCGTCATTGTTTCGGTCTACAAATGCATTTTGGATAGGCTTGCCGTTTTCATCGTATACTTGTTGGTATAAATAGAATGTTCCAGGCATTTCACCTACTTGGTGTTTTTGGTTTGTGCCGGCATCAATACCTTGGTAGTCGGGATTGAAAGTGGTAGTCAGCTTGGTAATCTTGCTATCATTCCAAGTGATATTATAGCCTACCTCCCATGTGAAGTCTTTGCTTTGGATAGCTATGGCATTTACATTGGCTTCCACACCTTTATTTTTCATTTTACCTACATTAGCGGTAATCAAGTTGATAAAATTCGTTCCCGCTGCGGCACTGATGGTGTTTAACAAGTCTTTTGTATGTTTCTGATAATATTCAATACTACCGTTGATACGGTTATTTAAGAATCCGAAGTCGATGGCTACATTGTATGTAGTTGTTTGTTCCCATTTTAAATCAGGACTGTAACCGTTTGGCTTCAAAAGCGTAGTTCCTAAATAGGTTGTATTAGGATTAGTGCTGAATGAATAGGATGTGATATATTGATAATCTCCAATTTCCTGTTGTCCGGTCACACCATATCCTAAGCGTAATTTTAATTTGGAAAGCACATTTTCTGTAGCTTTCATAAAGGGTTCATTACTGATGGTCCAAGCTAAGGCGGCTGAAGGGAAAAGTCCCCAACGATTGTTTTCACTGAATCGTGAAGAACCGTCACGACGTAAAGTGGCAGTCAGCAAATAGCGGTCCATGAAATTGTAATTTAAACGCCCGAAGAATGAAATAAGATAGTTTTCATACGGAATGCGACGGTGGTCATCACGGATGTAATGCCGTTCGTTTTCGTCATAGGTATATCCTTCTTTTGCACCTAAGTCCTCTGTAGGGTTTGAATAGGTGATATCATGATTGGCATAATAGAAATGTTGCCAGGAATAACCTGCCATTATATCGAAATTACTTTTGATGGATTCTATGTTTTTTGCATAGTTCATGTAGAAGTCCAGCAGGTGGTTACGACGCAGATTGTTCCAAGTATTGCCTTGTCCTAAACCGGTGAATGTTTTATCTAGTGAGCTTTGAACCGAATTGGAATTTACAAAATTACGACCGGTTGTTTTTGCCACGTCATAGCCTAAATTCAAGTTGGCATGTAAGTCTTCCAGACCATGTATTTTATAGTCCAATTGAATATTACCCAAACTACGTTTGGTTGTACCGTGATTGTTTCTATCGTATAATAAAGACAATGGATTCTGAGTCGCCAGATCGGCTTGTGCTCCTTGTACTATTCCCCAGTTCCAATAGCCATTATATCGATTTTCTTCATCGTAAATGGGTTTGGTGGGGTCAAAGAAAGCAGCGGCACCTACAGCACCGGAATCTGCAAATCGGTTTTTATTGATGGTGCCTTTTACATTGATGTCTACACTCAGGTGGTTGTCGAAAAATTTAGGACTTAGATTGACAGCACCGGTATAACGTTCATATTTAGAAGTCTTTAGTGTACCTTTTTCTGTATTATAACCTAAAGAGATACGGAAAGGCATAAATCCTGCTTTTCCTGCAATTCCGATGTTTTGGTCTGTACTTAATCCTGTCTGGTAAATAGCATCTTGCCAATCGGTGCTTTGGTTAGGGTATACGTTCAGAATCCGTTGGATGTCCGCCGACTGTGCGGTTCCTTCCGGATATTGAGCCTGCATTACTTCGCGGAATGATTGTGCGTCCAATGTCTCTATACGTTTATAAGGGTCTTTTGCCGTGAAAGTTCCTGAGTAGCTAACTTTTATTTTGTCTTGTGTCCCTTTTTTAGTTTGGATGATAATAACTCCATTCGAAGCGCGTGAACCGTAAATGGCTGTCGCCGAAGCATCTTTCAAAACAGTGAAAGTTTCAATATCATTGGGATTAATGGTGGCAAGTGCATTGGGAGTGCCTGGAGCGGCATCATTTGAAACAGGAACTCCATCGATAACAATAAGTGGATCATTGCTGGCATTTAGTGATGCACCGCCACGGATACGAATTGTCGAACCGGCACCAGGGGCACCGTCACCTTGACTAACAGAAAGTCCCGGAACTTTTCCCATAATCAGTTCTTGAGGAGAAGTAACAGCACCTTTGTTCATCTCTTCTGCTTTGATAGCTACCACAGAACCGCTCAGGTCATCTTTTTTCACAGAACCGTATCCAATGACAACCACTTCATCCAGAAGTTCTGTATCATCTTTTAATATAATATTCATAGAAGCGGCTGCCTGTGCTTCTTGAGACCGATATCCGATAAACGAAATGATGATAATGTCACCTTTATTGGCGTTTAACAGGAAGTTGCCATCAAAATCGGTGATGGTACCATTAGTCGTTCCTTTTACTATAACATTAGCCCCGATGATTGGTTCACCTGTAGTATCTTTGACAATTCCTTTGACAACTATTTGTTGGGCAAATGTGTTGACGGACAAGAATAATCCCACAATGAACATCAGTAGGACTTTAAACGTGGCGTTTCTTTTCATGTCTTTGTATATAAATGCTTTAATATTATTCATTTTATTTGGAAAAATACCTATTGAAAACTATTCAACCTTTTTACTTGCTTTTCTATAACCTCTTAATACCTTTTAATTCTGATTTATCTTTTACCTCTTTAATGCTGATTGCATAACCACCACCGCTTGCTGCGTGTAAGTTCAGTTTGCTTTTGTTGGTCACAATGCCTTTACGGATGGTATATGCCTGCGGATTATCTTTCCAGTCGGCATCTTTTGCGTCTGCATATACAGTTGCGATGTATTTTTTGTCCGGATCAAGGAAATCAAATATCAGTTTTGAAGAATGACCGTTCTCATCTGCCGTACAGCCGATATACCAGTCGTTGGTTCCTTTAGCTTTGCGGGCAATGGTAATATAGTCTCCCGGTTCGGCTTCCAGATATTTGGTTTCATCCCAGTCAATGGCTACATCTTTTATGAATTGGAAGGCATCCATGAAGCGTTCATAGTTTTCAGGTATGTCAGCAGCCATTTGTAATGGGCTGTACATTGTTACATACAGGGCCAGTTGACGTGCCAAAGTAGAACGTACCTGTGAATTGTTGGTAGGATTCATTTTGTTACAACGGGTTTCAAAGATACCCGGAGTGTAGTCCATCGGACCACCTATTAATCGTGTGAAAGGCAAGATGGTAGTATGGTTTACGTTGTTACCGCCAAATGACTCATATTCAGTTCCGCGTGCTGATTCGTTACCGATCAGGTTGGGATAGGTGCGGCATATTCCGGTAGGGCGTACAGCTTCGTGGGCGTTTACCATGATTTTGTAGTCCGCTGCTTTTTTCACCGCATATAGATAATGGTTATCCATCCATTGTCCATAGTGGTGCTCACCACGTGGAATAATGTTGCCTACATAGCCACTTTTTACAGAATTATATCCGTTGTCTGCCATGAATTGGTATGCCTGGTCCATGTGGCGTTCATAGTTACGTACAGAAGCCGAAGTTTCATGATGCATCATCAGTTTTACACCTTTGCTTGCAGCGTAACTTTGAAGTTCTTTAACATTAAAGTCGGGATAGGGAGTTACAAAATCAAAAACATAATCTTTGCTTTTTCCGAACCAGTCTTCCCAACCTTCGTTCCAGCCTTCTACCAATACTTGGTCGAATCCATGCTCCGCTGCAAAATCAATGTAACGTTTTACGTTGGCGGTGTTGGCAGAGTGTTTGCCGTTAGGTTTTGTTTTGTTGTAATCTGTTTCACCTAGTTTTACACTGGATAAGTCATCTGTGTAAGCCCATGAGCCTTTTCCCGTAATCATATCCCACCACACGCCGATGTATTTCACAGGCTTGATCCAGGAAGTGTCTGCTATTTTGCAAGGTTCGTTCAGGTTTAACGTAATGCGTGAGGCAAGAATGTTGCGGGCATCATCACTAACGATGACGGTACGCCATGGTGAAGTGCAGGGAGTCTGCATATATCCTTTGTCACCTTGTGCGTCCGGAGTCAGCCATGATTCGAAAATCATGTTCTTGTCATCCAGATTGAGGTGCATACAGGCATAGTCTATCAAAGCAGCTTCGTGCAGATTGATGTACAGACCATCGTCTGTTTTCATCATCAGGGCAGTTTGTACACCGGTGGGGCTGAATGCTGTTTGCGAGGAGTTCTCCGTATAAGCCTTTGAAAACAATCCTCTGATTTCCGACAGGCGGGAAACGGTATAGTCATATTCCTGTGTATCGTAATCTCCCGGAATCCAGTAAGCAGTGTGGTCACCTGCCATGGCAAATTGTGAATGTTCTTCTTTGATCACGAAATAGTTTAAGTTCTTCTGCTGCGGAAATTCATAGCGGAAACCCAGACCGTCGTTGAATAGGCGGAAACGGATGATTATAAATCTGTCATTGGCAGGCTGGTTCAATGTGACCGCCAATTCATTATAATGGTTACGGATTTCCTTTTCTTCTCCCCATACCGGTTGCCATGTTTCATCGTTGGTAGATGTCTGGACATCCTTTAGCTCGAAACCGTTATAAAGGTTTGTCTTGATGTCCAGTTTGTCTATGTCTTTTTTATCAGTCCATTCGAAGTCGGTTTTGGCGTTTGCGTCTTCCTTCTTTAATTCCAATCCCAATTTACTGGGTTTGATAACTTCCTTCTGTTTATAGGTCAGTTCATACGTAGGAGTGCCCTGACCATCTAGGGTAAATGTCATCTCCAGATTGCCATCCGGAGAGCTCAGTTTCTGTTGTGCATTCGCAATGAATGAGATACAGAGAAATGCGATAAGTGAAAGATTCTTTTTTAATTTCATAATATGTACTGGTATTAAATTATAAGCTTTTACTGATTGTTTTAAAATTCTAGAACTAGCATTCCACGCCCCGGGAGTGTTAAGTTTTTACTCAAGTCGATACTTTTATCCGTTAAAACATCATGGGCTGATGTTGTTGGAAGTACTTCTTTGTATGGAGTCAGGTTAATGGTTTGCGTTTTGTCTGTTCCATTCATGAGAACCGTTATCGATTTGTTTCCATATTTTCGTTCATAAACGTAAATCCCTTTGTTGGGAGCGAAGTGTTTCAATCTGCCTTTGGCTATGATTTCATTACCTTTTCTCCATTGGAGTAGTTTCTGCATATAAGTAAAGGCTTCATTTTGCTGCGGAGTACGGTTAGCCTCATTGAAACAGTTGCGTGAGTCATTTTTCCAACCTCCGGGGAAATCACAACGTAACAGACCGTCGCCATTGGCTTTATCTGCAGCCATCAGAATTTCTGTCCCATAATAAATCTGGGGAATGCCACGTGTAGTCAGCAGGAATACAAGTGCTTGTTTGTAGCGGTCAATATTTTGCGTGGCTTCTTCATTTAAATAAAAGCGTGAAGTATCATGGTTATCAAGGAAAACGAGCAGATTCATTGGATCTGCATATACCAAATCCTGAGTAAGATAATCGTAAAGACGATATAATCCGCCATTCCAGTCAGTTGTTTCTTCGTCAAAGGCTTTGTTCATTTGTTCCATCAGCGGGAAATCCATCACGGTACGGAGATTGGAATTTCTGGGAGCAGCCAGTCTGCTGTCTTTCTGCCAGAAAGAAACTAGCACATTACTGTTCAACCAAGTTTCACCTACTATGTTGAAATCAGGGTACTCATCGGTCACGGCTTTACACCATTCTGACATCATGTCGAAATCTGCGTAAGGGTGTGTGTCTTGACGGATGCCGTTAATCCCTGCATATTCTATCCACCAGATACTGCTTTGGATCAAATAGCGGGCTACATGGCGGTTGCGTTGGTTTAAGTCGGGCATTGATTCTGTAAACCATCCGTCTACGGCTATCTTGCGTTCATAATCAGAAGCGTGGATATCCTGTACGCTCGCTGTTTTATAAGAAGTTTGTGTGTAGTTTCCTTTAAAATTGAACCAGTCTTTGGAAGGCATATCTTTGAAAAGATAGTTTTCGCTGCCACAATGGTTGAAAATCATATCCATAACAACTTTCATTCCTTTACTGTGTGCTTGTTCTACCAGCTTGCAGAATTCTTCATTGCTGCCTAATCTGCGGTCTACTTGATAATAATCGGTAATGGCATAGCCATGATAGGATCCTTCTTTCATGTCATTTTCCTGTATGGGGTTCAGCCAGATGGCCGTAACTCCCAAGTTGGAGAGATAATCCAGATTATTTTCAATACCTGCGAGGTCGCCCCCGTGACGGGCGAACGGATCGTTGCGGTCTACCTTTGCTTCCAACATTTCCGGTACGACATCGTTCGAGGGATTTCCGTTGGCGAAGCGGTCTGGCATAATCAGATATAATACGTCACCCGAGTTGAAGCCTTCCACGTTGGAAGCATCTGCCTTACGCTGTTTTATTTCATATGGCACAACAGTTTGCTTTTTACCTTGTTTCAATGTAATATGAAAAGTCTGCGGAGTAGCTTCCGATAAATCCATATATAAGATTAGGTAATTGGGATTTTCTTGTTTCACAATATCTTTCAGAAGAATGTCTTTAGAAGAGATGCTTACATCACTGGAGGAAATATTGTCGCCATACAGTAGGATCTGTAGTTCGGGATTCTTCATATCCGCCCACCAGAAGGTTGGGGCTACTTTTTTAATTATGGCTGCGGACACTGTGTGTTGCAAACCGAATAACGCGAGTAATGCCATAAGTGCGAATGTTCTTTTCATAATATATAGAAATTAGTGTTTATATCTTCATTTCATTTGGATGTTGCAAATGTAGGAGTGGAATAGATGAGATTTGAGTACTAGAATAAAAATATAAATGTTTTATAGACTCAACTTATTGATAACTAGGTGTATTTATCTCTGCTGTATTGCTGAAAATATAAACGTCAATGAAAATATTTTCGTTGAAAAACTTTATTCTAATTACTTATATTTATATATTTGTGAATCTATAATAAGTATATAAGATGAAGAATGTAACCTATTTCTTTATATTGTTTTTGTTGATTTTGACACCTCCTTTGTTTGCTGATAAAAACAGCAATGAAGAAGTGTTGAAAAGGTTGGATCGGATCATTGATAATAAGACCGCTTATCATGTGCAGAAGGAAAAAGAGATTGTGGATTTAAAGCAACGTCTTCACCGTTCTAAAGATAATAGGGAGAAATATGAACTTTGCGGTTCTTTGTTTAACGCTTATCTGCATTATCAAGCTGATTCCGCATTGTATTATATTAATGGAAAAATGAATTTGTTGCCTCTGTTGAATCATCCGGAGTTAAAGAATGAGATTGTCATTAACCGTGCCGAGGTGATGGGGGTGATGGGAATGTATAACGAGGCTTTGGAACAATTGGAGCGGGTAGACCCGTTGGAATTGGAACGGGAAACTTTGGCTTATTATTACCGGACCTATCGGGTTTATTATGGTTGGGTGGCCGATTATACCACCAATGATGCCGAAAAAGTGAAATATTTGAAAAAGACCGATGCTTACAGGGATTCTATTCTTATTGCTACTGATCCTTGTGTAGACAGGAGCATTGTATGGGCCGAGAAAAAGATTATTAATGGCAGGGTGGATTCTGCTTTGGTTATATTGTCGGACCTATTGAAAGAAACGCCGGATGAACGGCAAAAAGGGTATATTTACTATACTTTATCCGAGGCTTACGATATGCGGGGAGATATTCAGAAAGAAATTTATTATCTGGCCTTGACCGTTATTACAGATTTGAAATCGTCTATTCGTGAATATGCATCCTTACAGAAATTGGCTCAACTGATGTATGAGGTAGGTGATTTGGACCGTGCCTATAAGTATTTGAATTGTTCAATGGAGGATGCGGTAGCTTGTAATGCCCGTTTGCGGTTTATTGAGGTAACGCAGTTCTTTCCTATTATTGATAAAGCATATAAATTGAAAGAAGAAAAAGAGAGGCAGATTTCCCGTACTCTTTTAATCAGTGTTAGTTTGCTTTCTTTATTTTTGCTTGCTGCTATTTTTTATCTGTACCGATGGATGAAGAAATTATCAGTGATGCGCCGTAATCTGAGTCTGGCTAATCAACAGATGCAGGAAGTAAATGCTGAGTTGGCACAGACGGGGAAGATCAAGGAAGTATACATTGCCCGTTATTTGGACAGATGTGTGATTTATCTGGACAAGTTGGAGTTTTATCGTCGTTCTTTGGCGAAACTGGCAATGGCCTCCCGTATAGACGATTTGTTTAAAGCGATTAAATCCGAGCAGTTCATACGAGATGAACGGAAGGATTTTTATAATGAGTTTGATAAGTCTTTCCTGGAGTTATTTCCTCATTTCATTACTTCTTTTAATGAGTTATTGGTAGAGGAAGGAAGAATATATCCAAAATCGGGCGAGTTGCTGACTACGGAATTGCGTATATTTGCTTTGATCCGTCTGGGAGTAACTGATAGTAATCGGATTGCCCATTTCTTGGGGTATTCTTTGGCAACGATTTATAATTATCGCAGCAAGATGCGTAATAAGGCGATAGGAAACAAGGAAACTTTTGAACAGGAAGTGATGAACTTATAGAGATAGGGGGACTTTTAATTATAATTGTAATGTGGATTAGAGAAACAATGAGGCTTAAATCGATATAACCGAAGGTTTTTATCTTCATATGGAGTTTATACTGAATGGTGTGCTTTCAAAATCTGTATGGTCTTTTCAGAACTTCTTGTGGATGAAAAGAAATTCTTATATTTATTGTTGTCTTTGCGGAATACAGAATTGAGCTGTTCTGCCTTTTCTCCATTATAATACCGAGGAACTGGCTTATTGAGTAGTTGCATTGTTAAGACATTATTAAATTCCTCATTTAGGAGAACGATAAATAAAGGGCATTGCAGCAGCCACTTCAGCATAGGAACTATTCAAAGCCCTTTCAATCCGTCTGTCTATCAGTTTACGTACTTTTTTAAGTTGTTTTTGATATATCATCTCATCTTTTTCGAAAGTTTTGGCATAGGTGCATTCGTCTACTATGATTTTAACTTTTTCATTTGGGGGATACAGGTTCTATGATATGCGATAGGGGTATAAGGTGGTTTTTCTACAAAATCAAAGCTTTATTTTTTTGAGAGCTTTTTTGATTCAAATAAATTAAAAGAAAGCGAGGAAAGAAGTATTCCGGTATGCGGAAACGTCTTTCCTCGCTTGGGAGAAGTTTATCTATATTCTAATATGAAGATATTACTATCTTTTTCATAGGATTAGATAAATTATTAAACTGCTGCATTTACTGTGATTTCTACAGGTACAGTTACATTCACAGTTTCACCCTTGGAATTCTTCACATTTGTGAATGTCAATTTAATGGTAACTTTTGTTGACTGAGAAATCATAGTATCCGCAGTTGTAATCTTGATATCATAACGTGTTACATTCTTCGGATTGTCTGCAGTTCCAATATTAACTGTACGTTCTACAAGTTCTGCACTCTTAATCAAGTTGTTCCCTTCTGTTATCGTTACAGTAGAATTGTTATCTACAGTGTAAGCATCTCCTGCGAAATCTACCAGTTTGTAAGTCAAAGCACCAGAAGCAGCGTTTCTGTAGTCATAAACAGTTACTGACTTGCCAGCACACATTACTGCTACATTACCGATAACGATGTCATCACCCTTAAGAGTAGCGAAGTTAACTTTCAAGTTTTCGATACCATAAGTACGGGATGTATTTTCTCCGCTTGCATTCTTAGCGTAAGAAGTATCAGTTCCCAAGAAGCTAATCTTCAGGTTTTTAATAGTATAAACTGTGTTCTTCTTACCGTCATCCTTTAAGGTTACAACACCATTTTCGATCTTAATCTTGTCATTACCTGTTGCCGGTGCGGCATTTTCTGTAACCAAAGTAGCGTTAGCACCTTTGAAGAAGGTATTCAATGTAATGCTATTTTGCTCTACAACTTTCAATACGCCATTGCTATAGTATTGAGCATCCCATGTAACGTGGCTGTTAATTTCTTCTGCAGTCGGTTTCGCGATAGTAAACGGAATTTCGACAGTCTGACGCAGATTGCCCTTCTTGTCCTTCATTTCGATAACAGCTTTCAATGTACCATTGCCCAAAGTAATACCTGCATATTCTTCATTAAACTGAATCTTCACTTTAGAGAAGTTAGACATATTAACCTTACCATTGTCATTGCTGTTGTTAGCATTCAAAAGAATAGCGGTCTTAAACAATTTGGCTGTTACATCGATTCCGTCTTCTTTTACTGATTCGCCATATTCATTCAGCTCATCCCAAATCAGTTTCACATTGTTTGTGAAGTTTGCCATATCATCATTCCATACCAGACGGTCACCGGCTGTAGGAGCAACTTTTGCAAAGTAAGGAGCAAAGTCTGCAATGATGAATTGGTTAGCAATCTTTTGTCCGGCCGCGTTTGTGTAAGTAGCAACTGCGTTATGAGCTTGTTCTGCTAATATGATTTCAGTTGTTTCAGGAGCTTCTTTACCAAAGGTTACAGTTACAGGGTCACTAATCACAACCATAGCCGTGTTTGTTACCTGGCGAACAGTAAATTTCACTGCTTGACCTTTGATAGTTTCCTTGTATGAGAAAGTCATACCATCAATAGAAATACCATATCTTACAGAGTCAGCTTTGGCTTTATCGTCTGCCATGACCAAATATGAATCGTAGATGTCTCCGGCTTTTTCAGGAACAATTGTTACAGGTTCTCCTATAGATTCAACAGGAATAGTTCTGTCTTCGAATGTAGCACTGTTTTTATTATTAGCTTGCTTCAATTCTACACCATAATTATAAATTGAGCGTACATTTTCGCTAGCAACCAGTGATAGTGCTTTTCCTTTAATGTTTTTCTCATAGGTTTTCATTTCAGCAGGAGTCATATCCTTTAATGAATAAGGAATTGCAAAAACGCCACTTTCTGAAATAGCTCTGCTGTTGCTGATGGCATCATTGGTAGGAACAGGAGTACCGAATACAACCGGAGCTTCGTCACCTTTCGTGTTAACCAACTTAAAGTTCAGTTTAGAGATGTCGTAATTAGAAGGAACGACTTGTACATAAACATAGTCTTGGTTGGCAGTCAACATATATTGCCCCTTAGCTGGCATAGCCTTGCTTCCATCCCATGTAGCTTCTTTAACTTGACCCTCTTTATTTGTGTGCAGACCATTGAAACGATGGTAATTAATGTCTAAATTTTCACCAAGGACTACAATCTGACCTAGATCGGCAGCCATCGGCAGGCGAATCTCCAATGGTTCTTTACCATTTTCATCATAAATCACCAAGATGTTGTAGTTTGGATCTGTAGGATCAGTATAGTAGAAAGGAATATTTGCAGCAGGAGCGGTAGCGCCGGCAAATTCTTCAAATTCTGTACCGTTCCACAAATACCACTTGCCGTTTTCCTTTTTCACTTCAGGCTGAGCATCCTTGCCCGGTTCACCCTGTGCGCCGTCCTGGCCTACAGCTTTAACGGTAGTCTTCTCACCGTTGCATACCCAAAAACCATCTTCCGAGATAGTCCATTCTGTACCTGCAGCACCTGCTTCACCGTCCTTACCGTTGGTAATGGTGTAGCTGCTACCGTCATTGAAAGCAACAGTGAAACCGCCTGTGGCAGGAGTTACAGAAGTAATCCAGTTGGCAGCATTGATTTTTGCTTCCAGGTCTTTGATTTGACTTTCGATGCCATCCACGCGTGAAGTCAGCTCGTCAATGTCATCATCGTAGTCTTTACAAGACACAAATGTTCCTGTTGACGAAACCATTAAGGCTCCGAACAGGATTGCACTTAAAAACTTTTTGTTCATAATAGAAAAACTTTAAATTTATAAATTTAAAAAACTAAAATTGGTTATACATACCATTTATTATAAAAGGACTTAATTATCTTCCTCTTGTTTCAGCGGATTCCTCTCGTGTGCCACATACTGCCGGGGCGTCATGCCCGTCACTTTTCCGAACGCCACATAGAAAGGGCTTTTCGAACCGAAGCCGCTGCGTACGGGAATTTCCTCTATGGGGCATCGTCCGCTGCGGAGCAGCTCTTTGGCGTATTCCACTCGGTAAGTGTTTACTAGTTCTTTCAGGTTGCAGCCGAAATAGCGATTCACCACATTACTTAAATAAGTCTGGTTTGTCTCCAGCATCGCACTCAGTGTTTTCAGCGAAAGAGAGGAATCGAGGAATACTTGACGCACTTCCATCAGGTATAATATACCTTTATATATAAGAGCGTCTATCCGGCGGACGTCCGTCCGCAACGCAAACTCCTTCTCCCATCGGCGAGAGGCGGCACGATAGAGCAAAGTCTTTTGGCGCACCGAAGTGTAGCGGGTCTTTTTACGTCGCAGAAACAGGTATTCCATTCAATTCTTTTTTCGTTTTTTATTTGCTTATTTTGTCGATCTCTTAGTAAGAGATCGACAAAATAGATGTAATATGCATAAAATCAAATAATTAAATCAATGAGAAGTGGGCTGTTGAGAGAAAGATTAAATAAGAAAAAAGGCTTTTTTTTGCTTTAGATCGTATTTTTTTAATGAAAAGTGTATTAGTTATCAAAACTTTCCTTATTTTTGCACGAGAATTATATATCTCTTACTAAGAGATCGATAAAAATCTATCTTGTATTTTGTAGTCTAAACAGGTAAAAATCAATTATTTATCTCTTCGTTTTATTATATACTTGGGCGCAGAATGTAACTCATGTGTCAGAAATGAGTACCGCTTTGTACTTTATTATATGGCGTATGATTTTTTCTATCGGCATCCAGAATTCATGGAGAAGTTGGAATAATGCTGGACGGAATGAAGATGAATGTGTCAAAACCAAAATGACAGCTTTGAAAAGTTGCAGATAGTAATTATAACGCGTAAAAGGGTCGTATCAAACTCTGTATTGAGTAATGATACGATCCTTTCTTTAGTCTTTTAGGATGCTCAAATTTCAGATTATAAGTTCATGTTTTCAAAAACAAAGTTTTGACACCGCGGAGTGAATTTCAGTTTCGGGAAACAGAACATTGAACGGTGGTGATGGAATGAGCATATATTACTTTTCGGGAAACGCTTTACCTCTCTTTGATAATACTTACACAGCCGGCACCGATAATCAGGAACACTCCAGCCAATACCAGCATGTTTACTTCCGGAGCGACACTACCCGGACTGGTAAATATCTTCAGTACGATACCTCCTAAAGAAGCTGCGACAATCTGTGGAACACAAATAGTTCCATTGAATAATCCCAGATAGGTTCCCATATGTCCTCCTGTTAATGCATTGGTCAGAATGGTAAAGGGAAGGGCCAGCATGGCTGCCCATGCGCAACCTATCAGGATGAAGGATGCAAATAAAGCATATTGATTATGGATAAAGAAAATGGAGATGAATCCAATGCCTCCCAATACCAGACTGAGTACGTAGGCAAATTTGCGGTTCTGAATCATCGGGATGATCGTTGCCCAAATAACGGAACCGATGGCTTGGACAGCAAATAAGATCCCGACCCAATCTCCCGCTGTCTGGTATTGTGCGGATTGTGTATCCAGTACCACTCTGGAAACACCGTTTGTCATGGTTGTTATGACCGGTGTGTCGAACACATTCAAAGCAACAGTTCCATTGGTGTAAGTCCACATGAACATGAAGGCGGCCCAGCAGAAAAATTGTACCAGTCCTACTGTCCAAAAGGCTTTGGGAGCCTTGACCAGCAATTTGAACATATTTGTCTTTTCTTTTTTGCTTTCATGGGTGATGCCATGATATGCTGCATATTCTTCGGGAGGAAATTCCTTTACTTTGACCGAAGTATAGATCACACATAGAATCAGTATCAATGCGCCGATATAGAAAGAATAGATGACAGAGTCGGGAATAACACCTTTGGGAGCAATATTACTGATGCCGATGGCGGCAAAAATAAACGGGAAAAGATATCCTGCCAGACTGCCGGCATTACAGAGAAAACTCTGAATGGAGTAAGCCAATCCTTTTTGTTTCTCATTCACCATATCGCCCACCATCATCTTGAAAGGCTGCATGGCCATATTGATAGAGGTATCAAGGAACATCAGTGATATCAGACCGAATACCATAGCTGCACTGACTGTCATTCCGAAACTACCTGCATTAGGGAGCAGGCACATGACGCAAACAGCAACCAGAGCTCCTGCAAACAGATAGGGGATACGCCGTCCGAAACGCGTCCAAGTGCGGTCACTCAGTGCGCCTATGATGGGTTGGACGATGATTCCTGCCAGCGGAGGTAATATCCAAAAATAGCTTAAACTGTGTGGGTCTGCTCCCAAAGTGGAAAAGATACGGCTGATATTTGCGCTTTGCAAAGCGTAGGCTATCTGCACGCCAAAGAATCCGAAACTAATATTCCATAGTTTCCAGAAACCTAAATCGGGAATTTTTTTCATGGTATGTGTGTTATTGATTATCGTTGGGGTAGAGATTCACCACAGACGGCCCCAGGCTGTCTGTGGCGGATGTTTAGAATCTGCCGGCAGTGTCAATCATCTCTACCAGCTTTTCATTGAACTTCTTGTTCTTTATCAGTTCTTCCAAAGTGAGATGCATGCGATATCTCCAGTAATGTCTTGGATTGGCAGGTATGTTGATACGTTCCGCGTTCACATCGGGATAGCGGATTTCTTCGTCTATTGACAGCCAGTCCTGAAAGGAAAGGATACACAGCAATGAAGGACATTCCAGATGGTGGCGTACTATTTCCTCGCAAACCCATCCCGGGGCTGAAACCGGAACTTCTCCCCAGTGTCCCATTACATGGTTGTAGTAGCGGCAGGTCTGTTCATAATCTTCTTCCCACCATCCCCGCAGAGTAGACATATCATGAGTGGAAATAGTACAAACTGAGCGGTACGGATATTCCCACACGTGACCGAACTCATGTTTGGGATTCTTGGGCATACGTTGGATTTCCAGACTGAGTATTTGCAACTGATCCATTACCCAAGGCACACAGTCGGGTACCATTCCTAAATCCTCTCCGCACACCAGCATGGAAGTGGCTTGTGTCAGGATAGGCAGCTTTTTCATCGCTTCCTGATACCAGAACTGGTTATGGCGTTGGTAATAATAATGATTATACAGACGGTTGAAAGCGTCTTTCTCCTTCCAGTTGAGGCGCCCGAAGATGAAATCATTCTGAACGGCAATTCTTGGATGATACATGGATGGGTGTTTGCGGTCGGGAACAAATAATACATTGCTTATCAAGGCATATACTCCCTCGCGTATATGGATACTTTCTTCATCTTTCTTATCGGAGAAGTAAGTCTCCACTTTGCGTTGGGTATCATATTCCGGACGCATTTCATAAATGTCATCGTGAACATGCTGTACGAATGTTTCTTTTACAAAAGCAGCTTTGTCACCAAACATCTTGTTTAGCATCTCTTCGTTGATGAACGGTTTGGTCATGAAGTCCTTTTGGAACGGCAGCCCGTAACTTTGAATTTCGTCCACACTCATAGGCAATGCCGGTACAAACTGTCCCAGCAAACCATGTACCGAATGAGATGGAATTTCCCAGATACGGAAGAAACCAAGAATATGGTCTATGCGGTAAGCTGTGAAATACTCTGCCATTTTGCGGAAACGCTTCTGCCACCATTGGTAGTTGTCTTGTTCCATTACCTCCCAATTATAGGTGGGAAAGCCCCAGTTTTGTCCGTTCACGGAGAATGCGTCGGGTGGTGCGCCTGCCTGACCGTTCATGTTGAAATAATACGGCTCAATCCATGCCTCCACGCTGTTGCGGCTGATGCCGATAGGGATATCACCTTTAAAGATAATACCTTTTTCGCGGGCATAGTTTCCTGCATCAAGTAATTGGATATGTAAATGGTACTGTGTGTAGTAGTAAAAGGCGATTTCTTCATAACAAGAGCTGTCCGGTGCGCATAAGGCTGCTATTTCTTCTGCCTTGTACTCTGTATGCTCAGGCCATTGGCTGAAATCCGGAGTGCCATACAGATCTCTTAGATAGCTGAATGCAGCGTATGGCAGCAGCCAATGTTCATTCTCTTCAAAGAATCTTTTGAATTCATCCGAAGCCAGCACTTTTCTTCCGGTTTGTTGGAACATCACTTTCAAGTAGGCACGTTTGGCATTGTTCACTGCTTCATAATCTATTTGAGGAAGAGCGTTCAATTCTTGTCGGCGGGCTTCAAAAACAGCCAGCGCTTCCTTATCCTTCATCTTACCCAGCTGGTTCAAGTCAATATACATCGGGTGGAATGCATAAATGGAAATGCTGTTGTAGGGATAAGAATCCATCCAGGTATGGGTAATGGTCGTATCGTTGATAGGGAGGATTTGTACAGCTTGCTGGTGGGTCTTTGCCGCCCAGTCTATCAGTTTCTTCAAATCTCCGAAATCTCCTACTCCAAAACTTTTCTCACTACGGAGAGAAAATACAGGGATAGCCGTTCCCGCCACTTTACGGGCCGATGAAGTGAAATGAACTTCTGTTTCCGGTGTCAGGTAGATTTCTCCTTTTTTTAATTCCGGATTATTAAGCATCCGGTTGTCGTGGTTCTCCCATTCCTCTACCTGCTTGCTGTCGGCGTTGCAGGTTACGAACTTATAACTTAGCGGAAATTCCAAAGTAGAAACATTCAGTGTGATGGTCCACTCGTTAGGCTGTATTTCTTCCATCAGGACAGTCTTTTGAATATCCCAATTGCCTAAAGCCGGGCAATCCCCGCTGATAGCCAGCACTTGATGCTTATGATGCAGGCAAGGGCATAAGGCCCGGAAAGTAATGCTTCCATCGGCGCTTGCTGTGACTTTTATAGCTGCTTCAGACTGATAATCACCACTGAAGGCGGAACTGTATAAGTAAGATTCAGCCGGAAGGTCTTTCCAGAAATCATTTAATATGTAGTGGCAGTTTTTCTTTTTCCCGGGACAAAACAAATGAGCCATGGTTCCGCTTTCACGGCGGATGCACTGTCCGTCACGATATACTCCATAGCGGTAGGAAACAGGTACGCATGCAGGGAGATCCGGCATTTCAGCTTCACCTTCCCAATGTTCCCCGTTTGGAGTGCGAAGGATGATAGGTTCACTATTGTTTCCGTCCAGTATCACCCCCAGTTCTTCTCCCCAGGCTGTACGGTATTCAATTCGAAATGTGAGTTTCATGTTATTATTTGAGTTAAATGGTTTAATGTCCCAAAATTAAGACTTTCTGTCAGAATATCGTCTTTCATCCAATTAATTTATAAGAAAAATGAATGAGGTTATGTTTGTTACCGGCGGTGAACTATTACAATTTCTGCCCATTTCATCGAAAAAAAGAGTCGGTATGAGTATCTGTTTCTTCGGGCATTTAAAAGAGGAAAAATATAAATGGGGGCAGATTGATTTTCATTGATAAAAAAGCCCCGATCCAGAGAAAAGCAGGATCGGGGCTACCTCAAATTGTAAGATGTGAGGATGGATTTTGATTAAAAAATAATGAATGAAAAATTACGCGTCTATATTCGCATATGTCGCGTTTTTCTCTATGAACTCGCGGCGTGGAGCTACATCGTCTCCCATCAGCATGGAGAAGATATAATCTACGTTGGCGGCATTGTCGATTGTTACCTGTTTCAGAATACGCGTTTCAGGGTTCATTGTTGTTTCCCACAGTTGTTCGGGATTCATCTCACCCAAACCTTTGTATCGCTGTGTATGGATTCCGTTTTCTTGTCCGTCACCATATTTTTGAATGAATGCCTGGCGCGCTTCTTCGGTGTAGCAGTATTCACTGATTTTTCCTTTGCTGCATTTATACAATGGCGGATTGGCAATGTACAAATGTCCGTTTTCTATAATTTCCGGCATATAGCGGTAGAACAATGTCATGATAAGGGTGTCGATGTGAGAACCATCGACGTCGGCATCGGTCATGATCACCACTTTGTGATAACGCAGCTTGTCGATGTTCGCTTTTTTGCTGTCATCATTTCCGTCCACACCGAAACGGACACCCAAGGCGGTGATGATATTATTGACCTCATCGCTTTCAAAAGCCTTGTGCCACATCGCTTTTTCTACATTCAGGATTTTACCCCTCAAAGGTAGAATTGCCTGGAAGGCACGGCTACGTCCTTGCTTGGCAGAACCACCTGCCGAGTCACCTTCGACCAGGAATAGTTCACATTCCTCCGGATTACGGCTTGAGCAGTCGGCCAGTTTACCCGGCAGTCCGCCACCGCCCATCGGACTCTTTCTTTGAACAGATTCACGTGCCTTGCGTGCGGCGATACGCGCTGTTGCAGCCAGGATCACCTTGTCAACAATCTGTTTTGCTTCTTTCGGATGTTCTTCCAGATAATATGTAAGCGCTTCGCCTACAGCTTGGTTCACGGCACCACTCACTTCGCTGTTACCCAGCTTGGTCTTGGTTTGTCCTTCGAACTGCGGCTCGGCTACTTTCACTGAAATGACGGCAATCAAGCCTTCGCGGAAGTCTTCTCCCGAAATCTCGACTTTTGCTTTTTCCAGTGCTTTGGTATCTTCCGCATATTTCTTCAGTACACGGGTTAATGCGCTGCGGAAACCGGCCTCGTGTGTGCCGCCTTCTATTGTATTGATATTGTTTACATACGAATGCAGACTTTCACGATAGCCTGTATTGTACATGATGGCACATTCAATGGGGGTATTGTTTTTTTCGGTATTCAGATAAATGACATCATCAATCAGCGCTTCGTTGTTACGGTTCAAGAAACGTACAAACTCTTTCACTCCTTCGTCCGAATGGAATATTTCTTTCTTGAAGCTGCCATCTTCTTCTTTGATCCGGCGGTCGGTCAGTGAGATGGTGATACCTTTGTTCAAGTAGGCCAACTCACGCATACGTGCCTGCAGAATATCAAACTTATATTCGGTAACAGTGAAGATGGTATCATCCGGCCAGAAAGTCTGTTTTGTTCCGGTAATATCAGCTGTTCCTACTTCTTTTACAGAATACAAAGGATGTCCGCAGCTGTATTCTTGCTGGTAGATCTTGCCGCCGCGGAATACCTGTGTGGTCATGTGAGTAGACAAGGCATTCACACAAGAAACACCTACACCGTGCAGACCACCTGAAACCTTGTAAGAACCTTTGTCGAACTTACCTCCCGCGTGCAGCACGGTCATTACTACTTCCAATGCAGATTTCTTTTCTTTTTCGTGAAAGTCTACCGGGATACCACGACCATTATCCTGTACGGTAATGGAATTGTCTTCATTGATGGTGACTTCTATATGATCACAGTAGCCGGCCAATGCCTCGTCGATAGAGTTGTCCACAACCTCATAAACCAAGTGGTGCAATCCCTTTTCGCTGATGTCTCCGATATACATGGCGGGACGTTTACGTACAGCCTCCAAACCTTCCAATACCTGGATGTTACTGGCCGAGTAATTGTTTTCGCCGTTTATCTTTTCTTCTTCACTCATGTTTGATTCAATTATCTTAAATATTAGCTTTCAAAGATACGAAAAATTGCTGAGACAGGCAGCTTTTATGGACTAAAAAACGTAAAAAAGAGGGGATTGGACAGGTTTGGAATGAGGTCTGTCCGTGAACGCCGGGAAAAGTATGGGAGTGATGTATTTATTTCGAGGGTAAGTCTTCTGGAAATTAATGGGTCTTTTTTTCCTTCAAATCCTTCATCGACGCTTAACAGGCTTTTTATCAGTACTTTATCATGTACGATCCTCTTCTAAATCCTTCATGAATGCTTCGGATTCTTCAGACTCTGTTTTTCGCGGAGCGAGGATTTGCGCTTCTTTTAGATGTTATGTTTGCAATATGTATTGCTTGTGTTTTATGAAGCGCATAAAAGACAAAAGGCCGGATTAAAAAATCCTGCCTATTTTATCTTTTAGTTTAAGACTTTGCTTAAGCAAGTTTGCTAATGTAAGCAGCCAATTTTGACTTCAAGTTAGCAGCCTTGTTCTTGTGTATGATATTGGTCTTAGCAAGTTTGTCCAACATCTTCTGAACGCCCGGATACATTGCAACAGCTTCTGCCTTGTCAGTAGTTGCACGAAGTTTTTTAACAGTATTACGCATTGTTTTTGCATAATATCTGTTATGAAGTCTTCTCTTCTCTTCCTGTCTGATTCTCTTTAATGATGATTTGTGATTTGCCATCTCGACTAATCTTTAATTTTGTTCTTTTATTATTTTTATTTGTAGCCCGTGGGGGAATCGAACCCCCCTTTCAAGAATGAAAATCTTGCGTCCTAACCGATAGACGAACGGGCCGAGCCTTGATTCTGCCGAGCCTTAGCTTGGCTTGCTTTCGGAGAGTGTTTTTCTCTTTTGCGGTTGCAAAGGTAGGAACTCTTTTTGAATTGACAAAACATTCGGCATATTTTTTTTATAAATACGTGCATTTTCATCTAAAAACCTTATTTTTGTATGTTCCAAAGATACATATATTTGTGTGGAAAAGCAAAAAACGTATTCCGGACAACGATTATCTAGTATATAAAAGAGAGAAAGAGTATGCTTCAAAAGACGGTGGGAATTGTACTTCATACCTTAAAATATAATGATACTTCGAATATCGTTGATATTTATACGCGCGAGAATGGCCGTGCTTCTTTTCTTGTGTCTGTTCCCCGTTCACGGAAATCGGCGGTGAAGACGGTATTGTTCCAGCCGCTTTCCATGATAGAGTTTGAAGCGGATTATCGTCCTATGTCCAATTTGTATCGTATAAAAGAAGCGAAGTCGTGGCATCCTTTCCGCACGTTGCCATACGATCCTTATAAATCTTCCATTGCCATGTTCTTGGCGGAATTTCTGTATCGTGCTTTGCGTGAAGAAGCGGAGAACGGGCCGTTGTTTGCTTATTTGGAGCATTCTATCCGGTGGCTGGACGAATGCGACAGAAGTTTCTCCAATTTTCATTTGGTTTTTCTGATGCGTTTTTCACGTTTCCTCGGTCTGTATCCTAATACGGAGGATTATAGGGAAGGATGTTTTTTTGATATGCTGAATGCCTGTTTCGTGTCTGTCCAGCCATTACATGGTGCTTTTTTGAAACCGGAGGAGGCTTCACGTATCAACCTTTTAATGCGTATGAATTATGAAACAATGCATCTTTTTACTATGAGCCGTCTGGAGCGTAACCGCTGTCTGGTTATTATGAATGATTATTATCGTTTGCATCTGCCGGATTTTCCGGTGCTGAAATCGCTGGATGTGCTGAAAGAGTTGTTCTCGTGAAATCCTTTCTTATCAGGATGTGTTCATGTTTCGCGCCTTTTTTATTTATCGTTTCACTTTAGTGATGAAGTTGTTTCACTGGAATGATGAAATCTCATCACTAGAGTGCTAAAGCTTCATCACTAAAGTGAAACGATAAATGAAGCGGGAAGCAAATGGGTATTCTTCCTGTCTTGAAAGTTAAGACGGAAAGCAGGTGCAATCTTTTGACCACGATATTGTATGACTCATCTTTGTCCTTTAGCATGATGGTCAAAGACATCGGTCCGGTGCGGGTGTTGTGGCGGCTGAAGGTGCTGACAGCGTACTGAAGGAGCTACTGTCAGCCTTATGCACTGTATATCAGCTTTTTATTGTGGCTGAATACACTGAAGGATACTTTGAATTCCAGGGCATTGGTGAAGTGAGAATGATAAACGGAAAAAGTTTAAAATGATAAACTAGCCTTTTATTTGCTTGGGAAGCTGGATAGGGTACTGCATACGTTTGCTTCTCACTGATTTTATAAAAAACGAAACTTCTGTCCGTAAAGATGAATCGGGGCAGAAGCTTCGTTTCTTGAATATGGATTGCCGGAGTATTATCCCAGTAATTCTTTCACTTTAGCCGAGATGGCACGTCCTTCGGCTTTGCCTGCCAACTTTTTGGTGGCGACGCCCATGACTTTACCCATATCCTGAGGACCGGCGGCACTCACTTCTGCAATAATTTCTTTTAAAGCCGCTTCCAGTTCTTCGTTACTCATTTGTTTGGGCAGATAGGCTTCAAGCACTGCCACTTGGGCCAGTTCGGCTTCTGCCAAGTCGGCGCGGCCCTGACCTTGGTAAATGGCGGCTGAATCTTTCCCTTGTTTTACCAGTTTCTGCATGATTTTCAATGCAGCGTCATCCGTCAAAGTGTCGTTGGCGCCCGGTGCTGTCTTTGCTTCAAGGAAGAATTTTTTCACATTACGCAAAGTTTCCAGTTTCACTTTGTCCTTGGCTTTCATAGCCTCTTTGATATCGTTGCTGATTACGTCAAATAAATCCATAGTTCTTTTCTATTTTAGTTGTTAAAATGTGATCGTTATTCCGCCGTTTTCGGTATCGTTATTGAACGTTTCCTCTTCTTCGGCTATTGCTTTGGACTGGATACTTTCCAACACAGTTTTGGTACGTTGGAAAGTAGGGGTTGTTTCCACCATACTGATAATATCATCATTGTCCAGATCCTCCAGACTGAAGATGTAAATGTTGTGGCGTTTCTTCTTGTTGCTGTTCTTGAAGGTGTCTTTGCCGTAGTAATCTCCACGACGTTCATCTTTGCGCTGTTCCTCTTCCTCCAGCTCTTCCAGTTTCTTTTGTTCCTCGATGGTGCGTTTGTTCATCATGTTGTCCATGCCCGGTACATCCTTGATGCCGAAACCGGTGGCAAGTACGGTGAACTTCACCTGCTCTTCCAGCGACTCGTCAATATAGAGCCCCCATTTGGTTTCCACGTCTTTGCCGAATTTGCTCATGAAGTCATGAACCTCATTCATTTCTTCCATCATCAACTCGCTCTTGGTGCTGAAAGAGATGTTGAACAGGATCTTCTTCGAGTTGAAGATATCGTTGTTGTTCAGCAACGGGGAATGGAGCGCATCATTGATAGCCTGGCTCACACGGCTTTCCCCTTTGCCGTATCCCGTACTCATAATGGCTACACCACCGTCTTTTAATACCGTTTTCACATCATTGAAGTCCAGGTTGATGGTACCGCGGATGGTGATAATCTCGGCAATACTCTTGGCTGCGATAGATAAAGTGTCATCCGCTTTGCCGAAAGCGTTCATCACGCTGAAGTCCGAATAAATATCACGCAGACGTTCATTGTTAATCACCAGCAGGGCATCTACATGCTGGCTCATTTTCTCCACGCCGTCCAGTGCCTGGTCAATCTTCCGGTTTCCTTCAAAAAGGAACGGAATGGTGACAATACCTACGGTGAGGATATCCATATCTTTGGCTGTCTTGGCAATGATCGGAGCCGCACCGGTTCCGGTACCTCCTCCCATTCCGGCAGTGATAAATACCATTTTACAGCCGTCGTTCAACATTCCTTTTACATCTTCTATGCTTTCTTCGGCTGCTTCACGTGCACGCTCCGGGCGGTTTCCGGCCCCTAATCCTTCTTTTCCCAGTTGCAACTTCACGGGAACGGGGGATTCGGCCAACGCCTGGTTATCTGTGTTGCACACAACAAATGTTACATCGTGTATACCTTCTTTATACATGTGATTTACGGCATTGCCGCCGCCACCTCCCACACCGATTACTTTAATGATAGTCGGGTTTTCTGCCGGGAAATCGAATGGCATTATAGTTTCATCAGACATAATCTTCTATATTATATTAAGGTGATGTAATTCGTTATTATTCTTCCAGAATCTTTCCAAACAAGTCGGTCAGCCGTTTGATCGGACTGTTGGCTTCTTTCAAACTCTTGATTTCTTTTTCCAGGTCGCGTATTTGGTTCAAAGCTTCTGCTACTCCCAAATCGCGTGCTTTGGCCAGTTGCGACAGGGCATTTTTGTATTTGCCTGCCTCTTTCAGTTCTTTTGCGTTTCTTATCAGGTTCTCGCAAGTGGCTTTTCGCAGCTTCTCCTCTTCCTCTGCTTTCTTGGCTGCCGCTGCTGCTCTGGCTGCTTCTTCTTTCTCTCTTTTCCTTTTGTCTTCCACATTCTCGCCGCTTTCATCGAAGAGAGGTACTTGTACGGGTTTCATAGGACGTTCCGGACGGTAACAGTTTTCTTTTCCAGCTCCTAGTAAAGCGATGATCGTATTGCATGTACCATCTTTTTTCAGTTCCACCATACCGCCTTTCAGACTTAGCTGACTTTCTTTGGCCATTCTAACCTTTTCTATTTTGGTACGGTTACTGAATGCTTCCTCCATATTCTTTAGATTGGCGGCACCACCGGTAATGATAGCTCCTGCCAGCAGTTTGTCTTCATATCCCGAAAGAACAATCTGGTTCCATACATTGGCCAGTATCTCATTGATACGTGCTTCTACGATGTCTTCCAGTAAGTGTGACTCAATACTGCATTTCCCGTCCAGCGAGTAGGTAGGGTTGTCATCTCCGTCCTCCGACTTGTCGGCATAAGCATTGCCGTATTTCTTTTTCAATTCTTCGGCATCTTCCTCTTCAATTTGCTGGCTGCAAATATCTTTGGTGATGTTGCTGCCTCCCAATGGGATGACTGCCAAATGGCGGAGTATGTTGTTTTTGTAAACAGATACAGTAGTCGTATCTGCGCCAAAGTCGATGAACATGCAGCCCGAGCGTTTTTCACTGTTGGTCAGTACGGCATTGGCCAGGGCCAACGGTGAGATGATGTAGTCGGCTATTTCGATTCCTGCCTGTTTGAAACATTTGTCAATGTTCTGCTTCACGCTGCTGCGGGCGATGATATTAAGGAAACGCCCTTCTATATGATCGCTGGGAACTCCTACAGGATCGGCCAGCAGGTTGATGCCCACTTTATATTCCTGAGGTGCTACTTCCAGTATTTCCTGGTCTATGATGGGGACTTCGCGGTTGCTGTCCATAATGGAGTCAATCAGTTCCTGTGAAATCTTGGTTTCTTCTTCCAGATGACGTACCTCCGTATTACGGATGGTGCGTAGAGATTGTCCTCCGATGCCTACATAGACCTTTCCGATAGAAGCCTTTAATGTCGATTCCAGTTTCTTGATAATCGAAGTAAGGCTTTGTGCGGTTTTATCCAGATTGTAAATCACTCCCTTACGGATAAAATCCGAAGAGTTTTCGCTGGCGAGGGCCAGCACTTGTATGCTTCCGTCCGCATGTTTCTTTCCTGCAATACCTGTGATCTTGGAGGATCCCAGTTCTATTGCTACTATAAAATCTGTTGCTGCCATATCTTACTTCTCTTTTTTAGTACAAATAATCTGATTATTAAATTCCAGACTGATGCGGCTGTACTTGTTCCAGCCTACTTGGTTCAGTCCTTTCTCATAAAAAGTTTTTAGTTTCTCGAACTTTTCCTCATAATTCCCGGGCTTGCCTAAGAATATGATATGTTCACCAACTCGTGGAACCAGTTCCAGTTCTTTGGCCTGTGTCACATTGATCTGCTCTATCTGGGCATCCCATAGCGGATGGGCTTGTAGAAAGGCTCCTAACGTATATAGTTCCTTGACGGCAAAATCACGATCCACGTATCCTGTAACAACAGCTACGTGTGCCGAACTGTTGGGTATCGGCATAATTTTTCCTTTATTGTCAATATAATAGTTGTCTCCATTGTTTGCCATCACTCTGAGGATGGGGAGGCGCTGTGTCACTTCGATACCTATTTTGCATCCCGGTGTACGGTAACATTCCACATTTTCAATCAAGGGATGTTGGCTGAGTTCTTCTTCCAGCAGGCGGGTGTTGATGTCGCCCATCTTCTTGCCCACGGGGGAGAGTTTCTTACCGTTCAGTAAGCGGAGTACTTCTTTCTGGCTGATGAAGCCATGGTCTATACTGTCCTTGATAATCAATTCCATACCCTTGCAAACCTGATCGGCAGGCTTGGTGTTGAAAGCGGTAACGGCTACAATAAGGTAGGCGGTTATCAGCAACAGAAACAGGAGTATGAGAATTTTCTTTATCATCTTTTATTCAGTAATCCGCAGATTTGGGGTACATAGTTATCTATGTCGCCCGCACCCAGGGTGATTAATACTTCTATATCTTTCTTGCTCAGTACGTCTAGAATTTCTTCTTTCTTGCACATGCTCTTCTCGATGCCCGGACGCAGATGGTCGTAAATCAGTTTGCTGGTGACGCCGGGGATGGGTTGCTCGCGTGCCGGATAGATATCTACCAGGATGACTTCGTCCAACAAGGAAAGGCTGTCGGCAAAATCTTTGTAGAAATCACGGGTACGTGTGTAGAGGTGTGGCTGGAAAATAGCCGTCAGCTTCTTGTCCCGGTAGAGGGCACGCATGGAGAGTATGCTTTGCTTTATCTCGGAAGGATGGTGCGCATAGTCGCTCAGGAAAACTACCTTGTCGTTCTTTATCTTGAAATCGAAACGACGGTCTACTCCGCGGAAACTTGCCATACCTCTCTTTATTTCTTCATCGGTCAATCCGCTCATCTGCGCTAAAGCCATGGCAGCTACTCCATTCTCTATGTTGATGCTGACGGGGACACCTAACTGTATATTGGGGATATTTCCCAGTGGTGATACGTAATCAAAGAAAATCTCACCGTTTCCAATACGGATATTCTCTGCATGAAAGTCACCCTCTTCTTTAGAATAGGTGTACAGCTTCACGCCATTCTGCAAGGCCGGTTGCAGTTCGATGCCTTTGCGTACAATCAATGCACCTCCCGGCTGGATGAGTGAGGTGTATTTGCGGAAGCTTTCCAGATAAGCCTCTTTGGTTCCGTAGATATCCAGGTGATCGGGATCTGTTGCGGTAATCACCGATATGTAGGGAGAGAGCCAATGGAAAGAACGGTCGAACTCATCGGCTTCAATAACCATGTATTCACTACTGTCAGACAACAGCAGGTTGGTGCCGTAATTCTTTGAGATGCCTCCCAAAAAGGCGTTGCATCCTACATGGGATTGGTGTAACAGATGGGCTGTCATGGTGGAAGTGGTGGTCTTACCGTGAGTGCCGGCTACACAAAGTCCTTTTCCTGCATGGGTAAGCATTCCCAATACCTGCGAACGTTTATGTATCTCGAAACCGTTTTCCCGGAAATAGGTAAACTCTTTATGTGTGTCGGGGACAGCCGGAGTATAGACAACTAATGTAGTTGCCGGGTTGCGGAATGCATCCGTTATCAGTCCCGTGTTTTCTTCGTAATGGATGGCTGCTCCTTCTTCTATCAGCTTTTCTGTCAGTTCACTGGGCGTACGGTCATATCCGCCTACCTTCTTGCCTTTTGACAGGAAGTAGCGTACCAATGCGCTCATGCCGATGCCTCCGGCGCCGATGAAATAAACTGATTTTAATGTGTTAACGTCCATTTTCTTTTCTGTATTTATCAGCCAGTTTGAATACCTCCCGGGCAATAACGTTGGCTGAGTCGGTAAAGGCTAATTTAGCAATATTTGTACTTAAACTTTTCAGTGTTTCCGGCTGTTTCACGGTTTCAACTGCTTTGTCCAGCAGAGCTTCTTTGGCAGCGGCGTCCTTGATATAGAGCGCTGCGTTTTTATTGACCAGCGCCAGTGCGTTCTTGGTCTGATGATCTTCGGCCACATTAGGCGACGGAACCAGAATGACGGGTTTCTGCAACAAACAGAACTCAGAGATAGAACCTGCACCTGCACGGCTGATTATTAAATCGGCAGCACTGTATGCGGCGGCCATATCACTGATAAAATCGGTTACATGGAGCATTGGTAACTCACCGGCTTGGGCTACTGCGGCGCGTGCTTCGTCGATATATATTTTTCCGGTTTGCCAGATAAACTGCGCGCCGGATGTTTTAATCTTGTCCAAACCTTCCATCACGCAGTTGTTGATGGTGCGTGCTCCCAAGCTTCCTCCTACAATCAGGATTGTTTTCTTGGATGGGTCCAGCCCGAAAGAGCGGATAGCATCTTCACGGCTGATGTGATGGTTGCGCAGTCCTTGGCGGACGGGGTTGCCGGTCAGGATAATCTTGTCTTTTTCAAAGAAACGTTCCATGCCGTCGTATGCCACACATATTTTGCGGGCTTTCTTTGCCAATAGTTTGTTGGTTACTCCGGCATAAGAGTTCTGCTCTTGTATCAGTGTCGGAATACCCATCATCCCGGCCATTTTCAAAGTGGGACCGCTGGCATATCCGCCTACACCTACTGCTGCATGTGGCTTGAAGTCCTTGATGATTTTACGTGCCAATAGCTGACTTTTGACCAATTTAAAAAGAACCGAAATATTTTTTAATAAGTTCTTACGGTCGAATCCGGCAACAGGTAATCCTTTTATAGGGTATCCGGCAGCAGGAACGCGTTGCATCTCCATTCTGCCTTCAGCACCTACGAACAGAATTTCCGCTTCGGGATGTTGTTCCTTGATGGCGTTGGCAATAGAGACTGCGGGGAAAATGTGTCCCCCGGTTCCTCCTCCGCTGATGATGATTCTTAAATTTTCTTCCATAATTCCTTTTTAGTCGAATTATTCGCAAAAGTATAAATAATACTTTTAAAATGAATGGTTTATATTATATTTCTTCTTCCGGCTCCCGCTTCCCGGCCGCATTCAGTAATGCCTTCAAGTCATCGGACAGCGAGTTTTCCTCCGACGGGAGGGAAGTGGCGGCTGTGTCACCTGACGGAAGTGTAGTAATGGCTTCCTGCATGGCGGCTACTATTTCCTGGCGCCGTTCGGCCTTGGCTGCCAGTTCGGCTTCTTCCAACGCCTGTTGCTCGGCAGCTTTCTTCTCTTCTTGCTCAGCTACGTAGCGGCTGACACTTAATATCATACCGATGTAGGCGCAGTTGATGAGTGTAGAGGTTCCTCCTTTGCTGATAAGCGGCAGGGGTTGTCCGGTGACGGGGAACAGACCTACGGCCACCATCATGTTAAGCATCGCCTGAGATATCAGTAGCAGGGCGATGCCCATCACCAGAAAGGCAGGAAAACTTTTTTCACTTCTTCGGGCTATTTTACCCGCCCGCATCAACAGCCAGATGTAGAGGATCACTACAAAGGCGCCTCCCAGTAATCCTAATTCTTCTATGACGATGGCGAAGATGAAGTCTGAGAACGCTTGTGACAGGAAATCCCGTTGTACACTGTTACCCGGCATCTTTCCTATGATATTGCTGGAGGCTATAGCAATATTGGCGTGTGCTATCTGGGCATCCTTGTCTATATCATATTTGGCAGCAGGAACGGCTTCTTTATCCTCGAAGAAACCTTTAATGCGGTTCTGCCAGGTTTCTACACGGTGCATCATGGGAACTTTGTTCAGTTTATGTGTAGGCATAACCATCACTATGCCTACGAAAAGTATCACCACGACTCCGACAGTTCCCATTAACTTGGCCAACTGTTTCCAAGGTACCCGGCCGATCACCATCATTAAAAAGACTACTCCGAACAGCAATGCTGCGGTAGAACCGTTTTCGGGAGCAATCAGAATGAAAACAACTCCGGTGATCCACATTATATATTTGAATGCTTTCGGATTGGCGTTGTCTTCTTCCTGAAACTTGGATAGAATAAAGGCGGTGACAATAATCACAGCCATTTTTGCCAGTTCGGAAGGCTGGAACTGGATGCCGAAAAAGGTCATCCAACGGGCTGCGCCATTGACACGGTCTCCGGTAATCAATCCCATACCCATTACAAATATCAGCAAAACAGCCGATATAGGCAGCAGGAAGAAGGGAAGTACACGGAAATATTTGCAGGGGATGTTATGTACCAGCACCACAATGCACACACCTACCATCAGGATGACACTGTGCTGGGTGATAGGCCCCCAATGATCCCCACTTTTGTAGGTAAGTGTGCTGGCGGCACTAAATACCTCGACGATAGAGATCAGGCAAAGAAACAGGAAAATAATCCAGATTACTTTGTCGCCCTTGAACAAGTCTTTTATCAGATCCATTATCTATATACCTTAATATTATATTACAGGTTTCTTACACATTCCTTGAACTGCTCGCCACGGTCTTCGTAACTTTTAAAAAGGTCGAAGCTGGCGCAGCAAGGACTTAATAATACGGTTTCACCTTTCTTGGCCATCCGGTAAGCAGCATCTACGGCATCCTTCATGCTTTGTACATCGGCTACAGGCAGGCCGAACTTGTCAAAGAAAGCATGCAATTTCTCATTGTGTAATCCCATGTAGATCAATCCGGTACATTTTTCTTTTACCAAGTCGGCAATTTCGTTATAATCGTTGCCTTTGTCTTTTCCACCTAATATCAGGATGGTTTTGGTTTTCATGCTTTGCAAAGCATACCAGCAGGAATTCACATTGGTAGCTTTGGAGTCATTGATGTAATCTACTCCTCTTACCCGGCAGACTTTTTCAAGGCGGTGTTCCACTCCCTTGAAATCACCCAAGGCCTCGCGGATGCATTCTTTGCGGATACCCGCCAGGTTGGCAGAGATACCGGCCGCCATGGAGTTAAAGAGATTATGGGTTCCGGTCAGTGCCAGTTCTTCCTGTTCCATGTTGAAAGCGATTGGTTCTGTAAAATAAACTTTGTCCTGTTCCACGTATGCGGCGGTTCCTTCTTCTTTCCTTTCGGCAAAAGGGTAGTAATGGCCATGAATGCCATATTTATGTAATTCACGCTGGATGACGGGGTCATCGTTCCAGAAGATGAAGGCATCGTCCGGAGTCTGGTTCTGGATAATGCGGAATTTTGCATCCACATAGTTTTGCATCTGGTGATCGTAACGGTCCAGATGATCCGGCGTGATGTTCATCAATACGGCAATGTTGGCATGGAACTTGTACATGTTGTCTAATTGGAAGCTGCTTAACTCGATTACATAATAATCATAGTTGTATTCTGCTACCTGATATGCCAGACTTTGACCGATATTTCCGGCTAGTCCCACATTCATACCTGCTTTCTTGAAGATATGATAAATCAGCGAAGTCGTTGTTGTTTTTCCATTACTTCCTGTAATGCAAATCATTTTAGCATTGGTATAACGTCCCGCAAATTCTATTTCGGAGATGATAGGGGTACCTTGTGCCTTTAATTTAAGAATCATCGGGGCATCATTCGGAATACCTGGACTTTTGATCACTTCATCCGCATTCAGAATGAGAGATTCGGTATGTTTGCCTTCTTCCCATTCGATGCCTCGCTCGTTCAGCATGTTTTTGTATGAGTCCTTAATCGTGGACATGTCTGAAACGAAGGTGTCGAAACCTTGTTTCTTTGCCAGAACGGCTGCTCCCGCACCGCTTTCTCCAGCTCCTAGTATGACAATTCTTTTAGCCATAATCTTCGTTTATCTTATCTTTAATGTAATAATCGTAATTGCAGCGAGTACGATGGTGACAATCCAAAAGCGTACCGTGATTTTTGATTCATGGAATACGCTGTTGGGTTTCATGAACAGATAACTGCAATTGGGGTCTAACTGTGCTAATGTAGTACGGAAATGGTCGTGGATAGGTGCACGTTTGAATACGCGTTGCAAATGCCCTTTCTTTTTTCCGCTTTTGAAATATCTCACCTGTAGAATAACCGAAAGGTTTTCTACCAAGAAGATTCCACAGAGAATAGGTATAAGCAACTCTTTATGAATGATGATTGCAAATACCGCTATGATACCACCAATGGTCAAGCTGCCGGTATCGCCCATAAATACTTGGGCGGGAAAAGCATTGTACCAAAGGAAACCGATCAGCGCGCCGATAAAGGCGCAGATAAAGATTACCAGTTCTTCACTGCCGGGAATATACATGATATTAAGGTATCCTGCATATTCGATGTGGCTGGATACGTATGCCAATATGCCTAAGGTAAGACCGATGATAGCAGAATTTCCGGCTGCCATCCCATCCATCCCGTCATTCAGGTTGGCGCCGTTAGATACGGCAGTAACTACGAAAATGGTAACTAATACGAAAATAATCCAACCTACAGTTTGGGCATTATCTCCCAGGAAGCCTACGAAATCAGCATAATCCAAATTATTATTCTTGAAGAAAGGAATCGTAGTTTTAGTGGATTTCTGATCTTGTTCTTTGTGCACCACTTCTACAATTTCTCCCCCTCTTTGTATTTCTACGTTCTCACGGATAACAACGCTTGGACTTAAATATAAGGTGAGTCCCACAATGAGTCCTAAACCTACTTGGCCGATGATCTTGAATTTGCCGTGCAACCCTTCTTTGTCTTTACGGAAAACCTTGATATAGTCATCCAAAAAGCCTAATGTGCCTAGCCAAATGGTGGTAATTAACATTAATATCATGTAAATATTATGCAGTTTCCCCAATAAAAGGCAAGGTATGAGAATTGCGACAATAATAATTATACCTCCCATCGTCGGCACACCAACTTTTTTCACATTAAAAGGGTCTATAGATGCGTCACGTTGGGTTTCGGTTATTTGTTTACGTTTGAGCAGGTTGATGAAATATTCACCGAAGATAGCCGAGATCAACAATGATAAAATGATTGCCATCAATGAACGGAATGAAACGTAACCGAACATACCGGCTCCGGGAAAATCAAACTTTTCTAAATATTGAAATAAATAATATAACATCTTTTGGTTGGTTTATTCATTAGCAAAAATATCTCTTAATACTTCTTTATCGTCGAAATGGTGCTTTATACCTTTGATTTCCTGATAATTCTCGTGTCCTTTCCCGGCAACTAAAATGACATCTTTAGCTTGGGCTAGCATACAAGCTGTACGGATTGCTTCTTTACGGTCGGCTATGCTTATCACTTTACGCATATCCTCTTTAGTCAGTCCTGCCAGCATATCATTGATGATTTCCTGCGGCTCTTCAAACCGGGGATTGTCAGAGGTGATAATGACCTTATCGCTTTGCTTTACCGCTTCTTGTGCCATCAAGGGGCGTTTGCCTTTATCGCGGTTGCCGCCGGCGCCTACTACCGTAATTACATTACCTTTGCCATTCAGAACCTCGTGAATGGCATTCAGCACATTTTCCAAGGCATCCGGAGTATGGGCATAGTCCACAATGGCGGTGTATCCCTTGGGTGAGCGCAGTGAGTCAAAACGCCCGGCAACGGGGCGAAGAGTACTCAATGCCAGCAGTACCTCTTCTGTTTTTTTCCCAAGCAGGCAGGCTGTTCCATAGACTGCCAGCAGATTGGAAGCATTGAAGCGTCCGATGAACTGTACATTGACTTCCACATTATTTATATCAAGCAGCATTCCTTCGAATCCATCTTCCAGCACTTTTCCTTTAAAATCACTCAAACTGCGCAGCGAATAGGTGTGTACCTTTGCTTTGGTATTTTGAGTCATGACCAATCCGTTTTTGTCATCCAGATTGGTTAAGGCAAAGGCTGTTTTAGGCAGACTGTCAAAGAATGCTTTTTTGGCTTTCAGATAGTTCTCTACAGTTTTATGGTAGTCCAGATGGTCACGGGTAAGGTTGGTAAATATACCGCCTGCAAATTTTAAACCACCAATTCGTTTTTGTGCGACTGAATGTGAGCTTACTTCCATAAAGGCATATTTGCATCCTTCATCTGCCATGCGTCCCAGCAGTTTGTTTAGTGTAATAGGGTCAGGGGTGGTATGGTCAGTTGGAATGGCTTCCTCATCTATATAATTGCATACAGTGGAAATGAGTCCTGTTTTATATCCGAATTTACGGAACATATTATATAATAAGGTAGCAATAGTAGTTTTTCCGTTGGTGCCTGTAACACCGACCAGTTCCAATTTCGAGGTGGGGTCACCGTAAAACGTAGTTGCTAGTTTCCCGACAACGTCTTCCGTGTCGTTCACTTTTATGTAGGTAACATTTTCAATTAATGTCTCAGGAAGGTTTTCACATACCACTGTACGGGCTCCTTTTTCTATTGCTTTTTGAATATAAGTATGTCCGTCAGTCTGCGTCCCTTTTACAGCAATGAAAATATGACCAGGCTCTATCAGGCGCGAGTCCATGTTTATTCCCGAAATCTCTTGGGCCATATCACCTATGATTTCATTGACTGTTATTCCTTTAATAATCTTTTCCAGTTTCATATTCTTCCTGTTACACTGTTAATTTAATCGTAATTGTATGGTCTGTCCTTTGCGCAAAGTGTTGCCGGCCGGGATACTTTGTGACTTCACTTTACCGATGCCGGTAATGCGGGCTTTCAATCCCATGCTTTCAAGTAGATAGACAGCATCCTTTGCGCCCATACCAATAACACTTGGTACAAGTTTATTGTTAATGTCTTTTTTGTTGAATAATACATTGTCCGGATTACTAGTCACATTTCCCCATACCGGTTTGCCTTCGGTTGATTGTTCCGAAACTCCGGATGAATTTACATTTATCCGGTTCAGTACATAATGCGCCGCACTTATATCCCCGTTTTTCACATCCGGAATAAGGATAGAAGTTGAGTCTTTTGCTTCTTTCAAATCTTGTGCCAGATGTTTGGCAAATACGCGTTCGGCAATTTTACTGAACACGCTGCCGGCCATCAAACCACCCGAGGCGGGGAGTCCAGGTTTCTGGATGGCTACAATGCAACTGTATTTAGGCGCTTCTGAAGGAAAATATCCACAGAAACTTACCAAATAACGGCGTGTGCCATTAGTGTATCCGGCTTTCCCTTGTGAAACCTGTGCAGTACCGGTTTTCCCGGATACATGGAATTGCTTGGATCCTGCTTTCTTTCCCAGCCCTTCGCTGACAACTTTTTCCAAAATTGTTTGTATCTCGCTGATAGCCTTGGGGGAAGCGATGGCCGGGTTGAGTATTTCAGGAGCAATATCTTCCACCACCTGCCCGTCTTTGACTATTGATTTCACAAAACGAGGCTTGACCATTACTCCGTTATTGGCTATAGCATTATAAAATGCCAGTGTATTGATGGGGGGAATTTGGGTTTCATAGCCAATAGACATCCATGCCAGTGCAGTACGTGACCAATTGCTCAAGTCTTTGTTGGGGATGCGGATGTTCGGCTTGCCGGCACCGGGAATATCGAGATCTAACGGAGTGGCAATGCCTACTCGATGCAGTCCGCGTACAAACTTTTCCGGATTATCATGATAATGATCATCGATCAACCGTGATACACCGATGTTTGAGGACACCATCAATGATTTTGTTGTGTTGATAGTGCCGTAGCCTCCACGATGCCAGTTGTGGTCTTTCATATAGCGACCGTGCATCATATAGACTCCGTTACCGGTTTCTACCACCGTTTCCGGAGTGATGACTCCGTCGTCCAGTGCTACCAGTATGGATGCGGTTTTGAAAGTAGAGCCTGGCTCCATCATGTCTGAGATGGCGTTATTGCGTATTTCTCTGTAAATGCCGTCATTACATTTGGTCATGTTGACGATAGCTTTGATGTCTCCCGTCTGCACTTCCATCAGAATAGCGACGCCTACAGTGGCGTTGATTTCTTTCAATTCATCTACCAATGCTTTTTCTGCGATGTCTTGCATACCTACATCAATGGTTGTAATGATATCACAGCCATCTACAGGAGGGATGTCTACAATGTTCAGGTATTTGTTCATTACCTTTTGACGATGAGTGATACCGTTTCTGCCTTTTAATATGGAATCGTATGAAAGTTCCAGCCCGTTCTTTGCACCTTGTTCTATATCAGGAAACATATCTCCCAATGTACGCATAGCCAGTGAGCCGAAAGGCTTTTTCCGCTGATTGAATGCCTGTTCATGGAATCCGCCTTTGTATTTGTTCAGATTAAATACGGGCAGACGTTTTGCTTCTTTATATTGTATATAAGAAATGCGTTTGGGGTAGAGTAGCCAACTGCGGCTCTCTTTTTTTCTTCCGTTTTTGATGTGCTGCTTGAAAAAGGCGGCACTTTTATCAGGGAATATTTCATGTAATCCTTTGCAGATTGTGTCAAGATTTGCATAAAGAACTGAGTCTTTGATATGTTGTAGCTTCAGCCGTGTCTTTTCCTCTTCTTCGGTTTCGCCCTTCCTCTTATTTATCATGAAGTCCATGTAAATCTTATATTCGGGAAGGCTGCTTGCCATCAGCTGGCCGTCGGATGAGATGATGTTGCCACGGGTAGGACGTACGGTGACGTTTTCTTTTACAAAACGGTCGGCTACGTCTTTCCAGTATTGACGCTCGGCAAACATGATGACACCGGCTTTGCAGATAATGGCAATACCTATCAACACCATGACCAGGATGATGAAGGAGAAGCGGAGCATTATGTTTTTTTGGTTGGGCATCATGGGCTTAGTCTTTCTTTATTAAATAAGGACGGTTGGTAGCCGTTTGTAAGGGGCTGTCTTCCGTCGAAATATATTCTTCAATACGTGATTGGCGGCTCTTTTCCATCAGTTCGGAAGAACGTGTCAATGCATCGTATTTGATATCGATCAAATCTTTTTTCAACTTATCAATTTCAATGAGTTCCTGTTGACTGCTATAACGGTTGTCTATGTATAGTACAGTCAGGATCATGATGAGAATTAGCAAACGGGTTTGTCTTTTGAAGAAGTCGTTTGCAAGGATATCTCCTCCCAATATGCTGCGGATAGACATGTGCTTGGGCGAAGCAGATTGTCCGTCTTTAGGTTGTTGTGCATTTTGTTTCAGTTCTTCTTCCATCTCGTTATCTCTTTTCTGCAATTCTCAACTTGGCGCTTCGGGAGCGCGGATTGCATGTCACTTCTTCGTTGCCGGCAACAATAACTTTGCTGTTGACTAATTTGAAAGGTGTCTGTACATTACCAAAGAAATCCTGTTCGGCCTTGCCTTCTATGTTTCCGGTTTTCATGATATTTTTTACCATGCGGTCCTCTAAGGAATGATAGGTGATTACTACCAGTCTGCCTCCCGGTTTCAGTGCTTTGGTTGCTGCATAAAGCATTTCTTTCAATGCTTCCATTTCCTGATTTACCTCTATACGTAAAGCTTGGAACACCTTTGCGAGTTCTTTTTTTTCACGTTCCCGCCCAAAAAGCGGTTTGATGACTTCAAGAAAATCACCGATGGTGATAATTTGTTTTACCCCTCGTGCTTTAACGATGGTTGATGCCAGTTTGCGGCTGTTCTTTAATTCACCATATAAATAGAAAATATTAGCCAAACGTTCTTCGTCATAGGTATTCACCACATCTGCTGCTGTCATGCCTGCACGTTTGTTCATCCGCATGTCCAATTTGCCCTCGAAACGGAATGAGAATCCGCGTTCGGAGTCGTCAAAGTGATGTGAGGAAACTCCTAGATCGGCCAAAATGGCATCTACCTCTTCCACGTCATAATAACGCAGAAAGTTGGAAAGGTAGCGGAAGTTACTACGCACAAAAGTGAAGCGGCTGTCGCTTACAATATTTTTCTCGGCATCTTCATCTTGGTCAAAACTATATAGATGCGCGGTGCTATCCAGCCGGCTTAGAATTTCCTTGGAATGTCCTCCGCCACCGAAAGTGGCGTCTACATAAATACCTCCGGGTTGAATGTTCATTCCGTCTACGCTCTCGTTTAATAATACCGGTATATGATATATCTGTTTTGCTTCACTCATTCTATTTCTACGTTGTTATTAGTTCCCATAATTTCTTCCAATTCTTTTCCAAAGTCCTCCGGCGTGATGAAGGGTTTGTCTGCTAGTTCTTTAGACCAGATTTCTATAGTGTCGTCCAATCCGATAAAGCGTACATCTTGCTGTATTTTAGCTAATTTCAAATATCGTTTTGGAATCAGAAAGCGCCCGTTTCCATCCAATGTGATAACTTCTACATCCGAAACGAACTGACGGAAAATCATTTGGTGTTTGGAATTCCAACGATTGAGCTTACAACGTAGTTCATTCATTTGTTCGTTCCACACATTTTCGGGGTAAAGAACCAGACAGTCTTGGTAGGTGTCTTTGCGTAAAATCAAGCATTCTTGGGAGGCAGCTTGTAACTGCTTCCTAAATACGGCAGGCAGGAACACTCTGCCTTTTGCGTCCGTCTTTGCTTCAGAATTCCCAAGAAATCGCATATCTACACCTTATTATATTGTTCAAGGTGTAAAATTACACAATTCCCCACAATTCCCCACAATATTTTAAGAAAATATTTCGAGAAGTTTTCAACAGGCTGTTAATGTAGCTAGTAGCTTGGTAAACAGTACGTTTAAATTTAATGATTTTATGATAAAAAATAATGGAAAGAGTTGGCTGTCGGAGGTTGAAAAACGAAACCAAACTATTGCACATTCGTTTTTATTTTGCGCAAAAATGAAAGAATTTGTATAGTTTCATACACAAAAACTCTTAATTTCTTTAGAGATTAAGAGTTTTTTCTGTCATAAATTGCCAATATAAAAAAAGATAAGTTACTTTTGCATGGAAAAGAACGTTTGCAAAATGACTGACGACTCTATATTTTTAATCGACATAGAAAAGATATTGAAAACGAAAGCCGGGAAAAAATATAAATATATTCCCCGTTTTGTCGTTTCGTACCTGAAGCGTATTGTGCATCAGGATGAACTGAATGTCTTTTTAAAAGACTCCAAAAATAAAGTCGGAGTTGACTTTCTGGAAGCTTGTATGGAGTTCCTAGATGCAAAAGTGGAGATAAAAGGTTTGGAAAACTTGCCTGAAAACGGTAAATGTACTTTTGTTAGCAATCACCCGCTGGGAGGACAGGATGGAGTTGCTTTGGGGTATATATTGGGAAAACATTACAATGGTAATGTACGCTATTTGGTCAATGATTTGTTGATGAATTTGCATGGTTTGGCTCCTTTGTGTATTCCTATCAATAAAACAGGCTCGCAATCCAGGGATTTCCCAAAGATGGTAGAGGCAGGGTTTGCCTCGGATAATCATATCATTATGTTTCCTGCGGGGTTATGTTCCCGTAGACAGGGTGGGGAAATCAAGGATTTGGAATGGAAAAAGACATTTGTCACTAAAAGTATTGAAACGCATCGTGATGTGGTACCTTTGCACTTTGAGGGCCGGAATTCAGACTTTTTCTATAATTTGGCAAATATATGTAAGGCCCTTGGCATTAAGTTTAATATTGCTATGCTTTACTTGGCAGATGAAATGTTGAAAAATCGTCATAAAACCTTTACCTTGACCATTGGAAAACCCATTCCTTGGCAAACTTTCGACAAGACAAAGACCCCGGCTCAGTGGGCGCAGTTTGTAAAAGATGTAGTCTACAAGCTATAATGGACAAAAGAGAGAATAAAAGATATGGAAGAAATTATTGCACCGATTAGCAAAGAGATTCTCAAGGCGGAACTTTCCGAGGATAAACGCCTGAGGTTTACGAATAAAAGTCATAATGAAATTTATGTCATTACGCATCAGGATTCGCCAAATGTGATGAAGGAGATTGGCCGATTAAGGGAAATAGCCTTTCGTGCTGCAGGTGGCGGAACAGGAAAGGCGATGGATATCGATGAATATGACGTGATGGAAAATCCCTATAAGCAATTAGTTGTATGGAATCCTGAAGCGGAGGAGATTTTGGGAGGCTATCGTTATCTCTTGGGGGATGAGGTGCAATTTGATGAACATGGAAAGCCTTTGCTGGCTACTGCTCACATGTTTAATTTCTCGGAAGTTTTTTTGAAAAAATATTTGCCTTATACGGTGGAGTTGGGGCGTTCGTTCGTTACATTAGAGTACCAGTCAACCCGTGCCGGTTCCAAGGGATTGTTTGCTTTGGATAATTTGTGGGATGGTTTGGGTGCATTAACCGTGATTAAGCCTAATGTGAAATATTTTTTTGGTAAGATGACTATGTATCCTAGTTATCATCGTCAGGGGCGTGATATGATATTATACTTCCTGAATAAACATTTTGGTGATAAAGATAAGTTGATAACTCCGATGAAACCGCTGGAAATAGAAACAGATAAGAAAATGTTGGAAAATCTTTTCTGTTATGATTCTTTTAAAGAAGACTACAAGATTTTGAATACGGAAGTGCGTAAGCTGGGATATAATATTCCTCCTTTGGTCAACGCATACATGAGTCTGTCTCCTACGATGCGTATGTTTGGAACAGCGATTAATTATGGATTCGGAGATGTGGAGGAAACCGGAATTCTGATTGCGGTAAATGAAATCCTGGAAGACAAACGGGTGCGCCATATCGAATCGTTTGTAAAGCAACATCCTGAAGCTTTGAAAATAACTTCAGGCGCTCATCCCATACTGACCAAATAATCGGACTAATAGTAATATTGGGGGAAACATTGTCAGGTGCAGATAAAATTTACAGGATTCATCTTGCTCGCATCTGACAATGTTTTTATTATACTGCCGGCAGACTGTTGCCTTTGATCTTCCGGTAGAGGTCGAGCGCATATACGTCTGTCATGCCCGATATGTAATCCAGCACAGCTTGAATTTTTCCATATAAAGTAGGTGCGTTGACATTGTACTGTCCGGATACGCGATTGATCAGTAGTTGTGAATACGCTTTTTCCGGAGAGCGCACTGCATTGATCATCAGGTCAATCAAGGTACTGATAACTCTGAACCCTGCCAATTCTATGTCCAGTACATCACTGGAACGATAGATTCTTTGCAAGGCAATTGCAGAACAATTCTCATAGGCCTCTTTCAATGGACTGCAAATGTGCTTTATCAGTGCGCCTTCAAACTCCCCGGCTAATATCTTTTTTTCATTTTCAGTAAATACTCTTGTGCATTCCTTTATTAGTGCACCGATGACCGAAGAACGTAAATAAGCTATCTGTTCATTGACGTCTGTTACAATCCGGCAAACTTCTTCAATGCGTTTTTTTCTTTTCTCATCAAAGAACAGCATATACAGTCCTTTGGTTTCATCATGTGTCAGAAGTTTTAATTTATGCGCGTCTTCTATGTCCATCATCTGATAACAAATATCATCCGCGGCTTCTACCAGGTAGACTAACGGATGGCGTGCGTAGCGTAAAGGCTCATCCGGCTTGCTGAGCTGGATGATGCCTAATTCTCTGGCTATTTTCTGATAATCAGCCTCTTCGCTTAAGAAGAAACCGAATTTTGATTTCTTTCCTGCCAATTGTGAGGAAAAAGGATATTTTACGATGGACGCCAATGTGGAGTAGGTCATTACGAATCCTCCTTTCCGTCTTCCTTCAAATTGGTGGGTAAGGATGCGGAATGCATTGGCATTTCCTTCGAAGTGGGTTAAATCATCCCATTCCATCGGTGAAAGTTCTTTTTTCAATGCCATTCCTTGTCCTTCCGAGAAGTAAGTTGAAATGGCTTTTTCTCCCGAATGGCCGAAAGGTGGGTTTCCCAGATCGTGTGCCAGACATGCGGCTGAAACGATAGAACCTATTTCCGATATATGGGAGTCGACCAAGTCTGGGTGCTTTTTCAGAAGCTGGTTGGCGACATCGTTTCCTAAAGAACGTCCTACACAAGACACCTCAAGGCTGTGAGTCAACCGGTTGTGTACGAATACGCTACCCGGTAAAGGAAATACTTGAGTTTTGTTTTGCAAACGGCGAAAAGGTGCTGAGAAGATGAGACGGTCATAATCGCGTTGGAATTCGGAACGGTCATCTTTACGGGCCTCGTGCAGTTCTTCCATGCCGAAGCGTTTATTTGATATTAATTGTTTCCAGTTCATAATTCAGGCTTTATCTGTTTGCAAAAGTAAGAAACTTCCGTTTAAAAAACTGTAAACGCTTAGATAAATCCATCTAAATGTGTAAATTCGCACTTTATTAATCATGTGGTAATGTGCTGATTTGTTAATATGCCAATTGGCTGCGCCAGGTCTGGACTGTGCTTGTTGTCTGCAAATTATTAGCATTGCCACATAAGCATATTGATAAATTGTTAAAATTATGAAAATACAGGTAATCAATAAATCAAAACATGCTTTACCCGAGTATGCTACCGGGCAATCGGCAGGGATGGATATCCGTGCTAATCTTGACGAACCGATTGTGCTGAAACCCTTGCAACGTTGTTTGGTTCCTACGGGACTTTATATCGCATTGCCTGAAGGTTTTGAAGCGCAAATCCGTCCACGTAGCGGGCTGGCTATTAAGAAAGGCATCGGAGTCCTGAATTCTCCGGGCACAATTGATGCCGATTATCGTGGTGAAATTTGTATTATCCTGGTCAATTTGTCATCTGAGGATTTTATGATAGAAGATGGGGAGCGCATTGCGCAAATGGTTGTAGCCCGTCACGAACATGCCGAATGGCAGGAAGTGGAGGTGTTGGACGAAACGGAACGTGGTGCAGGTGGCTTTGGACATACCGGAAAAAAGTAAAAGGAAACAATGAATAGAAGATTGAAATATGTACCCATGCTATGTGTATGTCTGATAGGCATGCTTGTTTCATGCGGTACGGTGAAGAGAACTTCCGGGGTGTCCGGAAATAAAGCTGTTGTGGAGGAAAAGGATCCGCTTACTCCGGAGCAACGTCGTAAATACGACTATTTCTTTTTGGAAGCGCTCCGGATGAAAGAAAAAGGTGACTTGGATGCGGCTTTCGAAATGTATAGTCACTGTTTGGACATTTATCCACAAGGAGCTGCTACTTTGTTCGAGATTTCCCGGTTCCATATGTTTCTCAATCAGCCGGAAAAAGGGGAGGAGGCTTTGAAGAAGGCAGTGGATGCCGACCCTAAGAGTTTTTGGTACAAGCAAACTTTGGCAGCCTATTATCAAGGTAAGGGAAATTACCCGAAAGCCATTTATGTTTATGAGGATATGGCGAGTCAGTTCCCCTCACGTCTGGAACCGTTGATGGCTTTGATTGATCTCTATACCCGTACCAAGGATTATCAGCAGGTAGTTAATACATTGAACCGCCTTGAAGCCTTGGATGGGAAGTCTGAACAAATCAGCATGGAGAAATTCCGCATGTATCTGGCCATGAACAATGATCAGCAGGCATTTACGGAGATTGAGAATTTGGCGAAAGAATATCCATATGACATGCGTTATCTTACCATTTTGGGAGATGTCTATCTGAACAACGGTAAGGAAGAAGAAGCATACGAAACTTATCAGAAAGTATTGAAGGAAGAACCGGGCTATGCGCCGGCGTTGCTTTCTATGGCTTCTTATTACGAGAAAAAAGGGCAGGATAGTTTGTATCAGGTACAGTTGGATACTATTTTGCTGAATGATAATGTGGATAGCGATACAAAGATGAACATTATGCGCCAGCTTATTCTGCGTTCTGAGCAAACAAACAAGGACAGTACGAAAATAGCAGGCCTGTTTACTTCTATATTGAAGGAAAAACAAGAGAATGCAGATATCGCTATGTTGGCGGCCCAATATCTTCTGACGAAAAAGATGGATAAAGAGGCAACCCCTGTTTTGCACCAAGTGCTTGAAATTGATCCGGAAAATACGCCGGCACGCTTGCAGCTGTTGAGCTTTGCCATTCGTGAGCAGAATATGGATGAAGTAATCAAATTATGTGCTCCTGCTTTGGAATATACTCCGGATGTATTGGAATTCTACTATTATATGGGATTGGCCTATCATCAGAAGGAGAAAACAGACGAGGCATTGGAGGTTTTTAAAAAAGGAGTGAATCAAGTAACAGATAAAAGCAATAAGGATATCGTTTCTGATTTCTATGCCATTATGGGGGATCTTTATCATATAAAGAAGATGAATGTGGAGGCATATGCCGCATACGATTCCGCTTTGGTTTATAAGGAAAACAATATAGGGGCCTTGAATAATTATGCCTATTACCTGTCTGTAGAGCGTAAAAACCTGGATAAAGCGGAAGAAATGAGTTACCGTACCGTAAAGGCCGAACCTACCAATGGTACGTATCTGGATACCTATGCCTGGATACTTTTTGAGAAAGGTAAATATGTAGAAGCAAAAATTTACATTGACCAGGCTATGCAGAATGATGGAAGTAAAAGTTCCGTTGTTGTAGAGCATTGTGGAGATATTTACTACATGAATGGAGATCGTGAAAAGGCTTTGGAATATTGGCAACAAGCGGAAAAATTATCCAAGGAGCCTCCTCAAGAAGGTAGTGAAGAACGTAGTGAAAAGGAATTGAACTTATTGAGAAAGAAGATTGTACAAAAGAAATACTTTGCAGAATGATGAAACGTGTCTGTTTTTATTTGTTTAGTGCTTTGCTGATTATATTTATTTCTTCATGTTCATCTACCCGGAGTATGAAGAAAGGGGTATCTATTGGCAATTTATCCGAGTCGGAATATATGGAAGAGCTGATTAGCCGTTCTCCGGGATGGGATGCAATTACTGCGAAAATGTCATTGGCCGTTGACTTGAACGGTAAAGGACCGACTAAAGTAAATGGTACGTTGCGCATGAAACGTGATGAAGTAATCCAGCTTTCTATCGCTCCATTTTTGGGTATTGAAGTGGCACGTGCTGAAATATCTCCGGACGGAGTTTTAGTGATGGATCGTATGAACAAACGTTATGTACAAGTCCCTTTTGATGAATTGAAAAATCTGGCAAAGGCTGATTTGGATTTTCATACTTTGCAGGCCTTGTTTATGAATGAAATTTTTCTTCCGGGAAAAAAGGTGCTGACTGTCCGTGATATTTCGTCCTTTGCTGTGCGTCCTGAAAACGAAAATGCATTAATAGAAGTAAAAAACGGCAAACATTTCGCCTACCGTTTTCGTACCAATACAAATGATGGGCTGCTGAAAGAAAGTCATATCGGCTTGTCCGGTACCCGGTACGGGATAAATTGGCGTTATGATAAGTTTCGTCCGTTGGAGCAGAAACAATTTCCGGCGTCTATGACAGTGTCTTTTGAAGGAGCGAAGCAACCGGTTACGGCAGTGTTCGAACTTTCCCGACTTTCTACAAACAAAGATTGGGAAAGTCACACTGAAGTGCCTCAAAAATACGAAAAGATAGAATTGCAAGATTTGCTAAAACAGCTTATTAAATAATGAAACGTATCTTCTTATTACTCATAGCCTGCTGCTTTTTAAGTACTCTTTTAGCGCAAAGTACTCGGAAAATAAGGGAGCTTGAAGCCAAACGGAAGGAACTTCATCAGCAGATTGCCGAGTCTGAAACTCTGTTGCAATCTACCAAAAAGGATGTGAAAAGCCAGTTGGATAACCTTGCTTTACTGACAGGTCAGATTGAGGAGAGAAGAAAATATATCAATACCATAGAGAGTGATGTTCATATATTAACAAGTGAGATCGCCTCTTTGCAGAAGCAACTGAATAAACTTCAGCGTGATTTGAAAGACAAGAAGCAGAAGTATGAGATTTCGGTGCAATATATGTATCGTAACAAGTCTGTTCAAGAGAAATTAATGTTTATTTTTTCTGCCGAGAACTTGAGCCAGACTTACCGTCGTATGCGTTATGTGCAGGAATATGCAAACTTCCAGCGTCTTCAGGGAATGGAGATAGAACGTAAGCAGAAGCAAATTGCCGCTAAAAAAAGAGAAGTGGAACAAACTAAGAATGCCAAACAGAATCTTTTAAAACAAGGTGAGGCCGAAAAGATCAAACTGGAAATTCAGGAAAAGGAACGGCAGACTCTTTTAGCGAATCTGCAAAAGAAGCAGAAAGGTATACAAAACGAAATAAGGAAGAAAAAACGTTCAGCAGAGCAATTGAATGCCCAAATTGATCGTTTGATTGAGATTGAAATAGAGAAAGCTAGAAAACGTGCGGAGGAAGAAGCCCGTAGGAAAGCCGCTGCTGAGGCTGCCGCAAAGGCTGCTGCAGCTAAGAAAGCGGAAAATAAAACTACGGGAGGGGTAACCCGCTCTAAATCTACGGAAAAAAATGAGGACACAAGGAAGGCCGCTCCGGTGGAGAAGTTCAGTCTGAACAATGAGGACCGTCAACTGTCGGGTAGTTTTGAACGTAATCGAGGTATTTTGCCGGTTCCCATTACCGGCCCATACGTGATTGTCAGCCATTACGGACAGTATGCCGTAGATGGTTTGCGTAATGTGAAGCTGGATAATAAAGGGATTGATATCAAAGGTAAACCGGGAGCACAGGCACGCGCCGTTTTTGATGGAGAAGTTTCGGCTATTTTCCAATATAATGGCTTGAACAATATATTGGTGCGTCATGGTAATTATATCTCCGTCTATTGCAACCTTTCTTCCGTATCGGTTTCTAAAGGCAGCAAAGTCAATACACGTACTGTTCTTGGAACTATCCATACAGATAGTTCGGGTAATACGGTCTTGCATTTTCAACTTCGTAAGGAAACGGCTAAACTTAATCCGGAATTATGGTTGGGAAGATGAAAAAGATAAGTTTTCTTTTTGTATTTCTGTACTTTATTACTTTGTTGTTTGTCGTAGCTTGTTCAGAAACTGGAGAGCTTCCTGTAGCTCCTGTTCCTGAAATTCCTTCCATTACTATCCCTTCCACGGAAAATACCCGGCTTGTTTTCACTTCGGACGGAGGGGAGGATACCCTTGCTTTTATTGCAACAACAGGATGGTCTGTTGCTATAAAGACTGCTGATTTGGCTGGAGATTGGTTAGCTGTGTCACCGTTAACCGGTAATAAGGGGGATAATGAACTTATTATTACATTGGCTTCCAATCCCTCTGCCGAGGATAGAGAAGGTGAAGTGATAATTCAGTGTGGAGAAGTTGCGGATACTGTTATCGTTCGTCAAAATTTCAATTATCTGGCAACTCTTTCTAAAGATGGTGATGTAAGAACTTGGCAAGAACATACGAAAGGGTGGGGAATTAATCTTGTAATGATGGGAGACGGGTTTGTGGAAATGGATATGGGGAGAGGTGGAAAATACGAGGTAATGATGCAAAAGGCGATGGATTCCTATTTTTCTGTGGAGCCGATGCATTCTTTACGGGAGTATTTTGATGTTTATAGTGTCACTGTTGTTTCAGTATCCGACAGCATTGACGGTGGAACAGCTCTAGGAACTACTTTTACAGGAGGCACTTCCATAAAAGGCGATAATGAAAAATGTAAGCAATATGCTACTAAAGTGCCTCTGTTGGGTAATTCTGTTAGAAATACACCGATGATTGTAGTCATGAATAGTCCTCGCTATGCCGGTACCACCTATATGCATTCTTTGGGCTATTCCATAGCATTCTGTCCTTATGTGGATAATGATGATGAACGTTTTGCACAGATTATTCATCATGAAGCAGTGGGGCATGGCTTCGGATATTTGGGAGATGAATATGATGATGTGTATGACGGTGAAATCCCGCCAAATGTTATGGCGGAACTAAAAGAAATTGCAGACCGGTATGGATGGTATTCTAACATTGATTTCACTCCGGATATAACGAAAGTGAAATGGAATTATTTTATCTCTGACAAACGTTATGTTAATGAAAGACTGGGAGCATGGGAAGGAGCATACGGATACCGGTCAGGTGTCTGGCGTCCGACGAATATCAGTATCATGCTCTATAATGTCGGCGGTTTTAATGCTCCTTGCCGGGAGGCTATTTATCGTCGTGTCATGAAACTGGCTGGTGAAAGCTATAGTCGTGATAAGTTCCTTGAATATGATGCAGTAAACCGGAAGTCTGCATTAAAGCGTATGAATGCTGGAAGTGTAGATCGGAATCACTTTATTCCTTTAGCATCTCCTGTTATTATAGATTGATTCTCTTTCTCTGTATCTTTTTGATATGTAGTACTGGGTAACTTTCTGTATAATAGCTATTAAAGTATAAATATGTATTTGAGGAACGGTTATTTTCCGTTTTAAAACTTGTCTGCCCTTTCGAAGAGAATGAAAAAAACATTTATTATTAAAAATAAATCTCCAATTAGTTTTGAGTTCAAGTCTAATTGCGTACATTTGTCCCCTGCATTAAGTATCCTCATAGAAGTACATTAATACTTTTCCAACTTATTCTTTAGTGATGATGGTAGAATCGTTTGTCTCTCTGTAAGATTCCTAATAGCAAAACGTACTTATTTTTTTATTAAAACATTTATTTTAAAATGAACATTTTTATTGCAGGGCTTAACTATAATATGAGTGAAGCCGAACTTGGAGAATTATTTGCAGAGTATGGTGAAGTTGTTTCTGTTAAGATTATAATGGACAGAGAGACCGGTCGTTCTAAGGGATATGGTTTTGTTGAAATGGCTGATGATGAAGCTGGAGATAAAGCGATTGCAGCTCTTAATGAAGTTGACATGGATGGAAAAACTCTTTCTGTGTCAATAGCGCGTCCTAGAGAAGAACGTCCGCGTCGTAGTTATGGCAACAATGGTGGTGGTTATCGTGGTGGTAACAACAGTCGTGGTGGTGGCTACGGTGGTGGTCGCGGAGACAATGGCTATGGAGGTGGCAGAAACAGATATTAATCTGTATCTCTATAAAATATAAAGAAACCTGCCTTGGACATTTGAAATGCTGAGGCAGGTTTTTATAGTGCCTTTTCAGGATATAAAATTAATTTTCTCAATTTTTTCTTCAGATTTTTATGGTTGTCTAAAAATCTTGTTTCCAATTGTTTGTTATGAAATCTTTCCATTTTAATATCTTCGTTCGGATATAAATCCTTTAGTTTCCAAGGTAGAGACTATATCCGACTGTTTGTTTTTGTTCTGGTATTTCATTTCGGTGGTATTCGGATTTCCCTATCCGGATTATCTTGTTCATTTATTTCCACATACATTCCAGGGACTTCTTTTTATCTTTATAAAAAGGCTATAAGTATTATGCGTGTTATATTCAACTTTATTCTGGATTATTTCAACAGGAAAGAAAATTATTTAGTATAGAGAGATTGTTAGCTTTTCTAGAAAATAGACTCCTGTGTTTGTGTTGTCAATAGTTCTAGTGCCTTGATTCCCATAACGGAATTTCCTTTTTGATTCAATCTCGGGCTCCACACTGCAACTGAATATCGTAGTGGGTAAACTGCGGCTATACCGCCTCCCACACCACTTTTCCCCGGAAGGCCTACCAGATAAGAAAATTCTCCTGCTTCGTCATAGAACCCACATGTTTGCATGATGGCATTGATACGTTTCACTTGAGAGGCGGTCAGTGTGATTCCTTCGAATGTAAAAGCTTGTTTATGGTTGGCAAACGGCAAAAAGGCTTTGGATAAATCATAACAACTCATTTCTATGGAGCATTGAAGGAAATAGAAATGAAGTACACGTTCTATGTCATTGTCGATGTTATGATGATATTTCAACAGGTTGGTGATTGCCGCATTCAGATAACCGTTTTCACGTTCGGACAGGGCTACTTCTTCATTATAATGGATCTGGTTATTCCCGCTGATTGAGTGGACGAAACGAAGATATTCTTCTTCGGGGTATTTCAAATGGTTCAGCAGGATATCAGTCATTACAATGGCTCCGGCGTTAATAAAGGGATTCCGAGGAATTCCTTTTTCTACCTCCAGTTGTACTAATGAGTTGAAAGCTGTTCCCGAAGGTTCTTTACCTACTCTTTTCCATAGATTATCTCCTTCAAGACTCAAACACATGGCAAGTGAAAAGACTTTCGAAATACTTTGGATGGAAAAGCCGGTGGTGGCTTCTCCATGCATGAAAGTTTTGTTTTGTATCGTATGGATGCACATTCCGAATTGATCTGGGTTGATTTTGGCAAGTGCCGGAATGTAATCAGCCTGTTTGCCAATAGAGGCGTAGGGCTGGATTTCTTGATAGATGTCTTTTAGAATCTGTTGATAATCCATGATTTGGACGTTTTTATTTTTCTGTATAGTCACCATTGGCTTTGATGAGTTCGATCAACTTCTCAACAGCCTGGTCTTCGGGAATGTTTTTTTCTATACATTCTTTCTTTTTATAGAGGCTGATTTTTCCACGACCGGCACCTACATAGCCATAGTCGGCATCCGCCATTTCGCCGGGACCATTGACAATACAGCCCATAATGCCGATTTTCAGACCTTTCAAATGCGAGGTGGCTGCTTTGATGCGGGCAATCGTAGACTCTAAATCATATAAGGTACGACCACAGCCCGGACATGAAATGTATTCCGTTTTGCTGGTTCGGATTCTGCCGGCTTGCAGGATACTAAATGCAGTGGTGTCTACCGCTATATGACTCAAAGAACCTTGGTTGTACAAGAAGATGCCGTCACAGAGTCCGTCAAAAATTAGTGCACCCATATCAGCTGCCGCTTTGATTTGCAGATCTTCAGTTTTCGTTTCCTGATAGTATTGGAAGAATACGACCGGATTTTCTAAACCTTCATTCATCAGTTCGTGTGTCATGGCACGATATTCGCCGAGGCGGTTGGGATGATTGCTTTGGGCGATGATTACCACCTCGGGATGCAGTTTGAGGGCTGCGATTACTTCGTCATTCATAGCCATATAGGGCAGGAACAGGAATTTTAGATCGGAAACCGTGTGATGTAATTCTATCATCTGCTGGTAGTTGAATGCCGGATAGACATTTTTGTCTTCTGGATTCCATGCATTGGCATCCACTAGATAGGCTATATTGTTATCTCGTGAATTGGGTACACTTCCACCGCAATAAATATAGTCAGGTTTGAATTGAGGATTGGTTTCGAAAGACCCTTCCAGACGTTCGGCTATTACTACAGGAGGATTATCCCCTCCAATATTCCGGACGGCCTTAGTCTTCCGGCGGCCCGGAGATAGGTAGTTGAATTGCGGAGCTTTTTTTCCAGGAATAAAAGGATGTCCTTCCCGAGTTAGTATATAATCAACCAGTTTGCGGGCTACCGGAATTTCATTTTCAGGAGCCTCGCTCAATGAGACACGAATGGTATCTCCCAAGCCATCGGCAAGGAGTGCACCTATTCCTAATGAGGATTTTATTCTTCCGTCCTCGCCATCCCCTGCTTCGGTAACACCCAGATGAAGCGGGAAAGCCATATTTTCCTTTTCCATTTCCTCTACCAGTAGACGGACCGTCCTGACCATTACTACGGTATTGGATGCCTTGATGGAAATAACCACATCGTTGAAATGTTCCGCAACACAGATACGCAGGAATTCCATGCACGATTCTACCATACCTTCGGGGGTGTCGCCATAATGAGACATGATGCGGTCTGACAGAGAACCGTGGTTTACCCCGATGCGGATGGCGGTGTGGTTTTCCTTGCAGATATTTAGAAAAGGAACGAAGCGTGCACGTATCTTTTCTATTTCTTGCGCATACTCTTCGTCAGTGTATTCCAGTTTCCGGAAAGTACGTCCCGGGTCTACATAGTTTCCCGGATTGATGCGCACCTTCTCCGCATATTGTGCCGCTACATCAGCCACTTTGGGATTGAAATGCACATCGGCTACCAGCGGGGTGTCATATCCTTGAGAGCGTAATCCGATATTGATATTTTTCAGGTTTTCGGCTTCACGTACACCTTGTGTGGTAAGACGTACATATTCACCGCCCACATCTATAATGCGTTTGGCTTGTTCCACACATGCTTCAGTATCCATAGTAATGGTGTTGGTCATACTTTGGATGCGGATGGGGTTGTTTCCACCCAAAGGAGTGCCTCCGATATGGACTTCGGAAGATTTGCGGCGGGAGTAATTAAATAAATCCATGTTTAGTGATTAGTGGTGAGTGGTGAGTGATTAGTGAGCTGCGCTGGAATGCTGCATGGGTATTAATCACTCACCACTAGTTAATTCGTTTTATATTCAAACTTGATTTCTTTCAATTCTTCATTGGCTTTTACAATTTTCTTTTTTAAACCGGTTTTGTAGTCTGCAAATTTAGCAGCCAGTTCTGTATCACTCAATGCTAGCATTTGTACGGCCAGAATGGCAGCATTCATGGCTCCATTGATTGCTACGGTAGCTACAGGAATTCCGGGAGGCATTTGGATAATAGAATAAAGTGCGTCTACGCCATCAAGAACTGAACCTTTTACGGGTACACCGATAACAGGTAGTGTGGTATTTGCAGCAATGACACCGGGAAGTGCGGCAGCCATGCCGGCAGCGGCAATGATGACTTTAATTCCACGGCCTGCAGCATTTTTCGCAAATTCCTCCACAGCTTCGGGAGTGCGGTGTGCCGAAAGGGCGTTCATTTCGAAAGGTACGTGCATCTCGTCCAGTAATTTGGCAGCTTTTTCCATTACGGGAAGGTCGGAAGTGCTACCCATGATAATACTTACGATAGGTTTCATTGTTTTTTTGTTATTGTTTGGTTTATATATTTACTTCAAGCACGGGTTATACGGATGAACGCGGATAGAAAAATCCGTGAGATCCGCGTAATCCGCGCCTGAACAATTCCCTAACGGGAATTTATATTATTCGTTGACTAATGCTTTATATCCTTCAGCATCCAGCAAATCGTTAACGTCATTAGTGTCATTGGGCTTAATCTTAATCAGCCACCCTTTACCATACGGGTCTTGGTTTACTAATTCGGGATTGTCGGCCAATGCTTCGTTCTGTTCCAGAACTTCTCCTGAAACGGGAAGGAACAAGTCCGAAATAGTCTTTACTACTTCAATAGTACCGAAAACTTCGTCTTTTTCTAAAGTTTCTCCTTCAGTAGTGATATCTACGAATACGATGTCACCTAGTTGCTCTTGTGCATAATCAGTGATGCCTACATAAGCTATATCACCTTCTACTCGTATCCATTCGTGTTCTTTGGTATACTTTACATTGCTTGGAAATTCCATAATGTTTTCAATTTATAAGGTTAATACTAATTTTTTTCAAATAAACAAAATTCCAATGACACCACAAAACAATCCGACAATAAATCCGGCTAAAACTTCTAATAAGGTATGCTGTTTTACAATGATACGGGCTGTGCCAAGCATTCCGGATAGCAAAATGAAAAAACAGAGCCACCATACAGGATTGAAATTGAATATAAAGCTGTAGGATAATAATCCGCCTACCATCATGCCGCTGCTTGCCACGTGTGTGCTGATTTTCCACTTGAAATTGATCAGTGTGCAAAGGATCATGCAGATGAGGGCGGCTACGATAATACCCGACATATAGCGGGGCAGATGTATCTTGTACATAGTGATGAGACAGGTGACATAGCTGATGATAGTCAGCGCGTATGGTACGAAACGTTTTTCGCGGTGTCCCAATTCATGAATCCCCCAACCGTTTATTTTTTGAAATAGGTAGATGGCGAGCATTGGCATCAGAATGGTGAAACAGTAGACTATGCCCAATACTATCAGTTTGTACTGGATGGGCATGATACGAAGATAAGTGAAGAAAAAAAGTAGGAAAAATGCCACAAAAGGAATCATAAAAGGCGTGAATATGCCTGATATGATACGTGAGCTGACTTCAAGCGGACTATTTTTCTTGGCTACTCTTATTGCTTCGGTTGTTTCGTTAGCTTTCATAATATTACCTTCTTAATCGTGCGACGGGTATGTTAAGCTGTTGGCGGTATTTGGCTACAGTACGGCGGGCTATGGGATAGCCTTTCGTCTTTAGTGTTTCGGCCAGTTCATCATCAGTGTAAGGTTTTTCTTTGTCTTCGGTATCTACACATTCTTTCAGAATGCGCTTGATTTCGCGGACAGAGAGTTCTTCACCGTCTTCGGTGGTGTAACCGTCGCTGAAAAAGAATTTCAACGAATAGATACCATAGTTTGTTTGTACATATTTGCTGTTGCTTACCCGTGATATGGTGGAAATATCCAATCCCGCGCGTTCGGCTACATCTTTCAAGATCATGGGCTTCAGCAAGGATTCGTCTCCTTCTAAAAAGAAGAGGCGTTGAATATCTATAATGGCTTGCATGGTGGTGAGTAACGTGTGTTGTCGCTGTTTTACGGCATTGATAAAACCTTGTGCGGCATCTACTTTTTGTTTTAGGAACATCAGTGCGTCCTTTGAGGCCTTGCTCTGATTGTCTTTGTTGCGAGTGTGTTCATCCAGCAATTCGGTGAACTGACGGCTCAGACGCAACTCAGGAACATTACGATTGTTTAAACTTAGAGTAATGGTGCCGTCTTCATACGTTTCTACGATGAAATCGGGAATAATCTGCTGCATATTTTTACCCATTGCTTCACCCAGTGAACTGCCCGGACGAGGATTCAGCTTGGTGAGATCGCTCACCGCCTCATTATATTGTTCTTCGGTAATACCTAGTTTTTGGATAATCCTTTCTTTATTTTTGCGGGTAAATTCATCACAACATTTACCGATGATGTCCAGTTCTATTTGTTTCAACGGCGAATCGGCTTTTCTTTGTATTTGTAACAGAAGACATTCCTGTAAACTGCGGGCACCGATACCTGCCGGATCAAAGTCTTGGATTATTTCTAATATTTTATTCAATTCTTCTTCAGTGGTATAGATGCCCCGATAGATGGCAAGTTCATCCATGATAGACTCCATATTTTTGCGTAACAGGCCGTCATCGTCCAATGAACCGATCAAGTACTCGGCTATATCTCGTTGTTCTGGGGTAAGTTCCTGCATCTGCAACTGGTCTTTCAATATTTCATAAAAAGATACGGCATCCGAGAAAGGGATTTCTTCGGCTACTCCTTCTTTGGAACGATTATGTTCCTGTAGTTTATAATCGGGAATATCATCTTCGTTACTGTAATCGCCTAATGAAAAATCCTCGTTCGACTCCGTATTTTCGTCTTCGTTTTCTTCGTATTCTGTGTTGTCATCTTCATTATCGGGCATTTCTTTCCCTTCCTCCAGGGCCGGATTATCCAGTATTTCGGAATGGATACGTTCTTCCAACTCCACAGTGGGCAGTTCCAGCAATTTCACTACCAGTATTTGTTGTGGAGATAAAGTCTGTATTTGTTGCTGGGCTTGTGTTTGTACTTGACGTGAGCCTTGTGCCATAATATTTTTATTTCCTTGTTTATTGCGACAAAAATAGGAAATTGTATTGTAATAATCTTCCTTTTTTTTGGGATTATTTTAAGGGGATGGTTATCTTTGCCTGTCATCCATACAAAAAACACAAGATTATGTTTGCAAAAGAAACTTATACAACCCGCCGTAACAGCTTGAAAAAAAGCCTGGGAACAGGTCTCTTGCTATTTCTAGGCAACGAGGAGAGTGGCATGAACTATGAGGATAATACTTATCATTTCCGCCAGGATTCTACTTTTCTTTATTTTTTCGGCTTGCCCTATGCTGGGTTGGCTGCCATTATCGATGTGGATGAGGATAAGGAAATTATCTTCGGGGATGAGCTGACTATGGATCATATTGTATGGATGGGAATCCAGCCTGCCTTGTGTGAGAAAGCGCAGAGGGTGGGAGTGACGGAAACTCGTCCTGCCGCGGATTTGAAGAAGTATTTGGAAAAAGCTGTTGCTAAAAGACAGGTGATTCATTATCTGCCTGTTTATCGTGCGGAGCACAGATTGAAGCTGTTGGACTGGTTGGATATAAAGCTTGGCATGGAACAGCCGTCTGTTCCGTTTATTCGTGGAGTCGTGAATATGAGGAATTATAAGACTGCTGAGGAGTTGGTTGAAATTGAACGTGCTTGTAATGTGACGGCTGATATGCACATTACAGCTATGAAAGTGTTACGTATAGGAATGAAGGAATGGGAAGTGGTGGCTGCATTGGAAGCGGTGGCACAGGCCAATGGTTGTGGATTTTCGTTTCCTACTATTGCCACGGTATGCGGACAGACTTTGCATAACCATTATCATGGGCATACGGTGAAATCGGGGGATATGCTGTTGGTGGATGCTGGTGCGGAAACTGAAATGGGATATGCTGGTGATATGTCGTCTACAATTTGTGCGGATAAAACGTTTACTATCCGTCAGAAAGAAGTGTATGACATTCAGGTTGCCGCACACACGGCAGCGGTTCGTGCATTGAAGCTCGGAGTGCCTTTTAAGGAGGTGTATGAACTTTCCTGTAGAGTGATTTGTGAAGGGCTGAAAGGACTGGGCATTATGAAAGGTGATCCTGCTGAAGCGGTGGCCGTTGGGGCGCATGCTATGTTTTTTCCGTGCGGACTAGGACACATGATGGGATTGGATGTGCACGATATGGAGAATTTGGGAGAGGTATGGGTCGGCTATGACGGACAACCGAAAAGCACTCAGTTCGGCCGTAAGTCATTAAGGCTGGCCAGACCTTTAGAACCGGGATTTGTGCTTACTATAGAACCGGGTATCTATTTTATTCCCGAACTGATTGATTATTGGAAAGCGGAAAAACGCTTTAAGGACTTTATCAATTATGATAAGCTGGAGAGTTATCGTGACTTTACAGGTTTGCGTAATGAGGAAGATTATTTGATAACGGAGGACGGGGCACGTCTTTTAGGTAAGAAGGTTCCTTTTACTACAGAAGAGGTGGAGGCTTTGCGATAAAATTATTGGGGGTAGATAGAAATACTTTTATCTACCCCCGATGATATATAATTATCCACCTATGGTTACCTTTAAACCGTAATCAGTCAAGATTTGTATGCACTGCTGTTGTACTTCTTCGGATGGCGTTTGCATTTTATATCCTTTAGGATTATAGATACTGCCTAGCTTTGTATGCTTTCCCTTTCCTATATCATGGTAAGGTAATAGGTTAATTATCTCAGGATGCCGTGGAAGACTGGCCAAAAATTCGGCAGACTGCTTTATGTTCTTTTCATCTGCATTCACTCCTTCAATCAATGGAATGCGGATATAATAAGGGAAACCGGCTTCTGCTACTCTGCGGATGTTTTCCAAAATTAATTCATTGGGAACATCACAAAATGTTTGGTGTACGGTACTGTCCATTGATTTTAAGTCGATAAGTAATAATTCACAATTCCGCATCACTTCATCCACCGTTTCTTTGCGGGCAAGTAGGGTGGTATCTACCGCCCGATGAATTCCCTGTTGTCCGCAACGTTTCAGCATATCAATCAAGAATTTGGGATGAAGCAACGGTTCTCCACCACAAAAAGTGACCCCACCGCCCGATTGATCCATAAATGGGATTTCCTTTTCTATTTCATGTATCAGGTATTCGGCGGTATATTCCGTTCCTGATATCTCGATAGCCATTGCCGGACATTCTTCGGCACAGCGTCCGCATAACACGCATTTTTGTTTGTCGGTGACAATACCCTCGGGAGTCAGTGTCAGTGCACCGTTGGGGCATACTTTCAGACAAGTTCCACAGCCAAGGCATTTCTTGGCTGTGTATAGTTTGTCTTTTCCGTTACGAATGCCTTCGGGATTATGGCACCATACGCACGAGAGCGGGCATCCTTTCATGAAAAGTGTGATACGGATGCCCGGTCCGTCATTGATAGCATAGCGTTTGATGTCGAAAATCAGATTCATTTTGTCAGAAGGTTTCTTGTGCCGTGCGGGCTATTACGTCATATTGTAAATCTGCGTTCATATCATTGAAATAATCGCTATACCCAGCTACGCGTACCAACAGGTCCCGATATTCTTCAGGATGCTTTTGGGCGGCATGTAAGGTGGCGGTATCTACTATATTGAACTGAATGTGATGTCCTCCTAAGGCGAAATAGCTGCGGATGAGGCTTGCTAGTTTGGCCAGGTCTTCATCACGTTTCAGCAGTGAGGGCAGGAAACGTTGATTCAACAGAGTACCTCCGCTTTTCACCTGGTCTAGTTTGCCTAATGATTTTACGACGGCGGATGGCCCGTGGGTATCTGCTCCGTGTGAGGGTGAGGTACCGTCACTGATGGCACGTCCGGCCAGACGGCCGTTGGGGGTGGCATTCATCATTTTGCCGAAGTAAACGTGACAGGTAGTAGACAGCATGTTCAAATGGAAGCATTCGCCTTTGGTGTTCGGCTTTCCTTCGATGGCGTCGTAAAGGTCGTTAAAGACCTGGATGGCGATACGGTCTGCATATTCGTCATCGTTACCGAAGAAAGGTGTGCGGTTCAGAATGAATTGTCGCATGGCTTCCTGTCCTTCGAAGTTGGTGTCGGTAGCATGGATGATTTGCTCCATATTGAATTTACGTTCTTCGAATACATGTTTTTTCAGAACGGAGAGACTGTCGGTAATAGTACCTAAACCGGTGCATTGAATATAGGTTGTGTTATAACGCGGTCCGCAGTTATAATAATCTTTTCCTTTGGCAATACAGTCATCAATGAACAAAGACAGGAAAGTGGCGGGAGCGTATTTGGCGAACATACGGTCAATGTAGTTGCTGACACGTACTTTCATATCTACAAAATAATGGATTTGTTTAAGGAATGCGTCATAAAGTTCTTCATAAGTCCGGAAGGTACGGGGATCTCCTGTTTCTAAGCTTACTTTCTTGCCTGACACAGGATCAGTTCCGTTGTGCAAGGTGACTTCCAATATCTTGGGGACGTTAAGGTAACCGGTCAGTACGTAAGCTTCTTTTCCGAAAGCGCCTACTTCTATGCATCCGCTACATCCGCCTTCGCGAGCGTCTTCCGGTGTCTTTCCCTGTCGCATTAGTTCCATGACGTATGTGTCGGGATTGAATACGGATGGGTAGCCGTAGCCCTTACGGATTACTTTGCAGCCTTCGCGCAGGAAACGCTCTGGGGTGCATACACTGATGTGCAGGGCGCTTCCGGGTTGTAACAGGTGAAGATCATCTACTGTTTCGAGCATGATATAGGATACTTCACTGACCCCGTTGCTACCATCGCGTTTGATGCCACCGATATTCAGATTGGTAAAGTCATTGTAGGTACCGCTTTCTTTGGCGGTGATGCCAACTTTGGGTGGGGCTGTCTGATTATTTATTTTGATAAAAAAACATGACATTAGTTCTTTGGCTTCTGCACGAGTCAGTATTCCTTCTTTTAGGTCATTTTCATAGAAAGGAGTGAGATGCTGGTCAAAATGTCCTGGATTCATGGCGTCCCATCCGTTCAGCTCTGTAATGGTGCCGAGATGGACAAACCAGTACATCTGTATGGCCTCCCAATAAGTACGTGGGGCATGTGCAGGAACCCATCGGCAGATTTCCGCTATTTTTTTCAGTTCCTTTTTGCGTTTCGGATCGGTTTCTCGTCCAGCCATCTTTTCGGCCAGTTCAGCATGGCGTTCGGCAAAAATGATAGCGGCATCACAGGAGATGGACATGGCGGTCAGTTCTTCTTGTTTGTCGGTTGCTTCTGGATCATTCATGAAATCCAGATTTCTCAGCTCATGGGCAATACGTTCTTTCAGATCCAGCATGCCATATTGATAAACTTTTCCGTCCAAGGAAGTATGACCGGGGGCTCGTTGTTCCATAAATTCAGTGAACATTCCTGCTTCGTAAGCTTCTTTCCATTCTTTGGGAACGTGATTGAAGATGCGTTCGCGTTGGGTGCGCCCTTTCCAATAAGGAATAACCTCGCGTTCATAGGTGTCTATATCTTCTTGGCTGATGGTATAGCGCTGTAATTCGCGGGTGTTCAACACATGAAGGTCTTCCACGCTGTGACAGGTCAGTTCAGGGAAAGTAGATACGGCTTTGGGATGTGGTCCACGTTCACCTACAATCAGTTCGTCTTTACCTATGTATATAGTTTTCCGTTTACAGATTTCAAGAAAGTTCAGTGCTCTTAGAATGGGAATTGGATATTTCCCTTCGTTTTCTTTGTAAAATTCGGTCTCTATCAGAGCACGTTCTATGGACAGAGAAGGTTGTGCGTTAAAAGATTCTTGACGCAGGCGTTGGATACGGTCTGTCATTCCGTTGGTTGTTGTTATCATAAGAGTTATAATAAGGTTTATTTGTTCATAAATAGGAATTCCCATAAGGACGGATTGAAGGAGCCGACCGATTGATATGCAGAAGAAGATATCAATAGAATGAAACGTATGCCAAAAGTAAGATACGCTGTCATTCAATCCATCTTTATGGTGGCTAATGAATGTACAGTCTGCTGGCTTTTGGCATACCCTCCTGAAGAAGAAATGTTCTTAGCAGTAGAACATCAGGCAGTTGAACAGTTTTCTATAGCCTTTGGAGTGCATTCGCTTATACTTGTTTAATAGTGGTCGAAATTACTGTTTGTTTCGCACATAAACAAACCTTATATACTGTTTAATAACAGGTTAATACCGGAAACTGCTTCCTCCTAAAAATTCTCTCAGTAAAGAGGTAGGAGGCAATTCTTTATCTTGTACCGAAGCGAAATATTCCAAGAATTTGCGTAAACGATATGCTTCTGAATATTCCGGTTTGTTATTGGGGACATTCCTTAGAATGGGAATAGCATAATCTTTCATAATGGCCAGTTCAAACAATAGGGCAGAATTGAACATGGCATCTGCATTTTCTTGATATGGAAAGATCCATTTTTCTTCTCCGGCACGTACGCTGGGCCATCTTCTGATCGTTTCTTCTGCGGAATAGCCACGGTATTTGTGGTCGCGGATAATACGGCGCAACAAACGGTTGTCGGTAGTCGGAATATAATTATGATTGTCCAGCAGAATAGTGGTTAATGCCGATACATATATTTTATATTTATTTTCGGTGGGAATATGAGGAGTTAACTCGGGGTTAAGTGCATGGATCCCTTCGAGAATCAATATCATGTTATCGTCAATCTTAAGTTTGTCACCTTTAAATTCCCTTCTTCCTGTGGTGAAGTTGAAACGTGGTAATTCCACTTCCTTTCCATGAAGCAGATCTTGTAATTGCTTGTTGAAGAACTCTAAATCTAATGCATACAATGATTCGTAATCATAATCACCTTTTTCATCTTTTGGTGTCTTTTCTCGGTCAACAAAATAATTGTCCAGGGAGATGGGGTAAGGCTTCAGACCGTTTGCCATCAACTGAATACTGAGCCGTTTGCTGAAAGTCGTTTTACCAGAAGAGGATGGACCGGAGATAAGAACCAGTTTTACTCTTTGACCGTTTTTTCCTCTGTGGTATATCTCATCGGCAATATTGGAAATCTTTTTTTCCTGCAAGGCTTCGGACACATTAATCAGATCGGTGGCATAGCCTTCATTACAGGCCACATTGAAATCTCCTACAGTCCCTACGCCTAAAATCTGATTCCAACGACGATGTTCTTTGAATACTTCCAGCATTTTTTCTTGTTTTACCACTTCCTCTAGTACTTCCGGATTCTGACGGTTGGGGACACGCAGCAACAAGCCGTCATAGTATTTCACTATGTCGAATTTGCGGATATATCCGGTGCTGGGCAGCAGGCTGCCATAGTAGTAGTCAATGGTATTTTCCAAAGTATAATAATAGGAGTAAAGTTCTCCTGAAGTTTCAAGTAGTTTTACTTTGTCCATCATTCCTTTCCGGCAGAATAGTTCTACTACTTTAGTTGTATGACATTCAAAACGATGGAAAGGGATGTTGGCTTCCACAATCTCTTTCATTCGCTGCTTAATACGGGAAACATCATCCAGTCCGGTCTCGTGCCCTATCTGCAAGTCGCAATAATATCCTTTGGATACGGGATGTTCAAGCATGATTTTTCCATCAGGGTATAGGTCCTCCACCGCTTTGCACAAGATGAAGCAAAGTGAACGGACATAAGTGCGCATTCCCGAAGGATTTAGCATATTCAGGAATTCCACATCCTTATTATTATAGGCCCGGTAATTGAGCCCTTCTACTTTGTTATTGACTTTGGCACTGACTGGTCCATATGGGATATCTAGATTAAAACCATTATAAATATCCAAAAGTGAGCTTCCGATTGGGAAGTTCTTTGAAATATTGTTATTTTTGCAACAGATTTGTAACATAATCGTAATAATTATTACTAACGTAGTGAAACGGCTTGAAATTTACTGAATAAAAGGGAGATTAGCCAATTCCTACCAAATTAATTAAAGATGGAGTATTCTTTTTATGATTTCTTAAAGCTGCTAGGTTCACTGGCGCTATTCCTTTATGGAATGAAAATCATGAGTGAGGGGCTGCAAAAGTTTGCTGGTGACAGACTGCGTAAAATCCTCACAGCGATGACCACCAACCGGGTAACCGGAGTGTTAACCGGTGTTCTTATCACTGCGTTAATTCAATCCTCTTCTGCTACTACTGTTATGGTAGTAAGTTTTGTTAATGCCGGACTCCTTACGCTTTCACAATCAATTGGGGTCATTATGGGGGCGAATATCGGTACCACTGTTACTGCATGGATTATATCTGCATTGGGGTTCAAAGTAGATATTGCTGCTATGGCGCTTCCGTTATTGGCTGTTGGCGTACCTTTATTATTTTCAGGAAAGAGTAACCGTAAATCCATTGGAGAATTTATATTCGGTTTCTCTTTTTTGTTTATGGGCCTCTCTCTCTTGAAGACGAATGCTCCTGACTTAAGTAGAAACCCCGAAATGTTGTCTTTTGTTCAGAACTATACCGATATGGGATTTGGTTCTGTTATCTTATTTGTTGTCATCGGTACAGTTCTGACTATGATTGTACAGGCATCGGCGGCAACGATGGCTATTACTTTAATTATGTGTGCCAATGGTTGGATTAGTTTTGAGTTGGGGGCTGCATTGGTGCTTGGCGAGAATATTGGTACTACCATAACAGCCAACCTTGCTGCACTGACTGCTAATACGCAGGCTAGGAGGGCTGCGCTGGCTCATTTGGTGTTTAATGTTTTTGGGGTTATTTGGGTATTATGTCTTTTCAAGCCTGTAACTATGGGGGTTTCATGGTTTGTAGAAGATATAATGAAAACAGCAGATCCGGCTGTTGCCGTATCTTTTAAACTGTCTGCTTTTCATACTACTTTTAATATATGCAATGTGTTGATTCTTATTTGGTTTGTTAAGTTGATAGAGAAAACAGTCTGTAAAATCATTCCTCAGAGAGAGCAGGATGAAGAATATCGTTTGCGCTTTATTACAGGTGGTATGCTTTCTACTGCGGAGCTTTCTATATTGCAGGCACGCAAGGAAATCAATCTCTTTGCAGAGCGTACTCATCGTATGTTTGGCATGGTGCGGGATCTGCTTCATACCACAAATGACAATGACTTTAACAAATTGTTCAGCCGTATTGAGAAATATGAGAATATAAGTGATAATATGGAGGTGGAGATTGCTAATTATCTGAATCAGGTATCCGACGGGCGTTTGAGTTCTGAGAGTAAGTTGCAGATTCGTGCTATGCTTCGTGAGGTGACTGAAATAGAGAGTATTGGTGACAGCTGTTATAATTTGGCACGTACAATTAATCGTAAGCATCGGAGTGATATGGATTTCACTCCGAAACAGTATGATCATATTCATCAGATGTTCCAGTTGACAGATGATGCTTTGTCCCAAATGGTTTCGTTGGTGGAAGATGAACATCATGTGGTGGATGTGAATAAATCGTTTAATATAGAGAATGAAATAAATAACTATCGTAATCAGCTAAAGAATCAAAATGTACTGGATGTGAATAATAAGGAGTATGATTATCAGATGGGTGTACACTATATGGATATCATTGGAGAATGTGAAAAACTGGGCGATTATGTAGTTAATGTGGTGGAAGCCAGTAGCAATGTGAAGGAAAAGAAATCCTAACCTGAAATGGCTATGGTGAACAGAACAATGATATAGATGCAGAGGTGCAAGGTTTAACTCATGACGGATTAAATACTTTGTACCTCTGTGTCTTTTTTAATAAAGTGTAATAAAGAAGAGGGTATAAATAAAAGAGAATCTACATGTCAATATTTGTTTTTTTGAAACTGATAGGCTCACTGGCACTTCTGATGTATGGGATGAAAACCATGAGTGAGGCCTTGCAAAAACTGACAGGCGGACATTTGCGTCATATTCTGGGGGCAATGACCACGAACCGTTTTACCGGGCTGTTAACTGGTACATTTGTGACAGCTTCTGTACAGTCTTCTACTGCGACAACGGTAATGACAGTTAGTTTCGTAAATGCGGGATTGCTGACTTTGGGGCAGGCTATTTCTGTAATTATGGGAGCTAACATTGGTACTACGGTGACCGCTTGGATTATGTCTATTTTCGGTTTCCAGATCGATATGAATAATCTTATTTTTCCTCTCTTTGCATTGGCTGTTCCTTTAATCTTTTCTAATAAAAGTCAGAAAAAATCTTTTGGGGAATTTATTTTTGGATTTTCGTTCATGTTTTTGGGATTGACTACGTTACGTGAGAATGCCATGCATATGGATTTGGAGCATAATGCAGCTATCATCAGTTTTATTACCTCTTGCAAGGAATGGGGATTTTTTTCCATTTTATCATTCTTGTTGATAGGTGGAATAATAACAATGTGCGCACAGTCTTCTGCTGCGGTTATGGCCATTACATTGATTCTTTGTTCCAGTGGTGTGCTTGATTTGTATTTGGGCATTGCACTGGTGATGGGCGAGAATATTGGTACTACTGTAACTTCTAATATTGCAGCTTTGACGGCGAATACGCAAGCAAGGCGGGCAGCGTTGGCTCATTTTATTTTTAATATATTTGGGGTGGTATGGATTTTATGTATTTTCCATCCGTTTGTAGATATGGTGAGTGGAATGATTAACCGCTTATTTCCAGGAGTATCGCCTGAAGTGGCAATTACTTATAAACTTTCGGCTTTCCACACAGCTTTTAATATCTGTAATGTGTTGATATTGATTTGGTTTATTGGACCGATTGAAAAGGTGGTCTGTTGGGTAATCAGACCAAAAGAGGATGAGGAGGAATTCCGTTTGCGTTTTATCTCTGGTGGTATGCTATCTACTGCTGAATTGTCTATTGTCCAGGCAAGGAAAGAAATTAATTTGTTTGCTGAGCGTACTCGCCGTATGTTTGGTATGGTGCGTGATCTATTGCATACTACGAATGAGAATGATTTCAACAAATTATTTAGCCGGATAGAGAAATATGAAAATATCAGTGATAATATGGAGCTGGAGATAGCCAATTATCTGAATGAAGTTTCTGAAGGGCGGCTGAGTTCAGAAAGTAAATTGAAAATACGTACCATGTTGCGTGAAGTGACTGAGTTGGAAAGTATTGGTGACAGCTGTTATCATTTGGCGCGTACTATCAATCATAAATTCAGAGGGAATGAAGATTTTACGGAAAAACAATATGACCATATTCATCAGATGCTTCAATTGACGGATAATGCACTACAACAAATGGTATCTTTGGAAGAAGACGAATATTATTTGGTTGATCCTAACAAATCATTTAATATAGAGAATGAGATAAACAATTACCGTAACCAGTTGAAGGATCAGAATGTATTGGATGTGAATAATAAGGAATATAATTATCAGATGGGGGTTCATTATATGGATATTATCAGTGAATGCGAAAAATTAGGCGATTATGTAGTTAATGTTGTTGAGGCGCGTACAGATATAAAGGAAAAGAAAATTTGATTTGTAAATCGTGGTAGTATCCATATTTTGTGTAAATAGAAACGGGATTCAGTTATAAGTCTCTTATATCTGAATCCCGTTTTCAAAAATAAGCATAAATTGGTTCATAATCAATCCCCAGTTAGTAATCGGCATTGTCCATTTCTTCTCAATCTCCATCAGAGCGAGGTATACCATTTTCTTCACCGCATCATCCGACGGGAATGAAAGTTTTGATTTAGTGTACTTTCTGATTTTTCCATTCAGATTTTCAATGAGGTTTGTAGTGTAGATTATTTTCCTGATTTCCAATGGGAACTGGAAGAAAACAGTCAGGTCATCCCAGTTATTCCTCCATGAGAGGATGGCATAAGGGTACTTCCCTCCCCATTTCTTTTCCAAATTATCCAGTTCCACGGCAGCAGCCTCCTGTTGGGCGCGTTATAGATGCTCTTCATATCGGCTGTAAACTCTTTCTTGTCCTTGTAAACGACATATTTACAGGAGTTCCTGATCTGATATACAACACGTATTTGCGTGGAAGACAGAGGAAATACGGCACGTATGATGTCGGTAAACCCGTTCAGGTTGTCAGTGCAGGTAATCAATATGTCCTGCACTCCGCGGGCCTTCAAATCTGTCAGGACACCCATCCAGAATGAAGAACTTTCTGATTTTCCCACCCACATGCCAAGGACTTCTTTCAAGCCGTTCTGTTTCAAACCGACACAGAGATAGACAGTCTTGTTGATGATTTTTCCGTTGTCACGAACCTTGAATACAATACCATCCATCCAAACGATGAGATAGACCGGATCCAAAGGGCGGTTCTGTTATTCCTGAGCAGCCCTGGTTGACTTTGTTCGTGATGATGGAAATGGCTGATGTGGACAGTTCTATTTCATAGATTTCACGCATTTCCTCTTCAATGTCGGACACGCTCATTCCTTTGGCATATAGGGAGATAACAAGTTTTTCTATGGAAAACCCACGACCCTCGTGTTTGGGAACAACTATGGACTCGAATTCACCGTTACGGTCATGGAGAATAGGTATGATCGCTTCACCGTGTTCAGTTTGGATTTTCTTGGGGTAGCTGCCGTTACGGGAATTACCGCTGTTATGACCGGAAACCGAATTCTTCTCATAACCCAGATGCGCATCCATCTCACCTTCAAGCATTTTCTCCAATACCTGCGCGTGTAGTTGTTTCAGAAACTTGCTGACATCAGCTTCTGTCTTGAACTGGTTAAGGAACTTCTTACTTAATACCTCATCAGGCACTGCATGATTCTTCTCTTTCATAATCTTCTTCATTTTGCAAAGCTATTAAATAAAAAATACGGAACCCAATACTGAATCCCGTATTTTACATTTACACAAAATATTTTATAGTGCCTAAATCGTATTAAATGAGGTTATTTTTCGATGCCAACTAGTTCTACTTCGAAAATCAAAGTAGAGAAAGGTTTAATCTGACCGGCTTCACGTGCACCATAAGCTAGCTCTTGAGGGATGTAAAGTTCCCATTTAGATCCTACTGGCATCATTGTTAGCGCTTCAGTCCATCCTTTGATTACCTGATTAGCACGGAAAGTAGTCGGTTCTTTACGATCATATGAACTGTCGAACTGAGTTCCATCAATCAAAGTACCTTTATAGTTTACTTTTACTTTAGAAGAATCGGTAGGAATAGCGCCGTTACCTTCTTTAATTATCTTATATTGTAAGCCGCTTGATGTAGTTTTAACACCCTCTTTCTTTGCATTTTCAGCTAGGAATTTTTCACCGGCAGCTTTATTTTCAGCGAACTGGGCTTCAGTAGCTTTTGCTTTGATTGCTTCTGCCTTAGACTGAACGTAAGCGTTGGCTTCTTCCATAGTAACATTCATGCCTTTTTTCTGCAAAGCAGCCATGAAACCTGCCAGAAAGTTTTCTTTACTTAAACTTTGAGTAGAGTCATTTCCGAAAATACGTTGGCTCATCATATCGAACATACGTCCACCAACTTGTTGACCAATCTGAAGACCTGCCATATAAGCAACGTCTTTAGGGCTAGTCTTGCTGGTACCTTCTTTAACACCTCTGATGAAGTCGGACATATAGGCTGTATCAACGCCTAATTGTTGGCTCATATACATATCCAGACCTTGCGTGTTGGTGATACCCATCATGTAAGAAAGTGAGTCTACGTCATTCTTCATGTTTGCTTTCGGTGCTTGAGCTGTACAAGAAGCCAAGCTGGCTGCAGCAGCGATTGCTACAAAAAAACTAATTTTTTTCATTTGCCTTAAATGCTTTAATAATTATAATACTTCGATTAATTCTACTTCAAAAATCAATGTGCTGTGAGGAGGAATCATTTCTCCTGCTTGTTGTGCTCCATAGGCTAGTTCTGAAGGAATGAAAAGTTTCCATTTAGCACCTTCAGTCATCAGTTGGAGTGCTTCCACCCATCCTTTGATTACTTGGTTCACACCAAAGATAGCCGGCTCGCCGCGTTTGATAGAGCTGTCAAACAAAGTCCCATCAATCAAGGTACCTTCATAATGGCATTTTACACGGTCGGTTGCACTCGGTTTTTTTCCGTTACCTTCTGTAATCACTTCGTACTGTAAGCCACTGGGAAGTGTCACGACTCCCGGTCTTTTTGCGTTTTCCTCCAAAAATGATTTTCCCTTTTCAATATTCTCTGCATTCAATTTGGTTTCCAGCTCTTCAAAGTACTTGTTTACGATTTCACGTGCTTCGTTGTGGCTGATAGCCGTTTCTTTTCTATCTAATACGTCTTTGATTGCTTGAGCAAAGTCTTCAACATTAATACTTTGAGCACCCATGCTCAATAAATTCTGGCCAATACCAAGGCCGATGGCGTAACTGAATTTATCCATAACTATTTATTTTATAAGATGTTTTATACAAAACGCACAAAGGTAGGTGTTTTATTTGAATGAATCTGTTTTTAACAATTTAATTTTTCTTATTTTTGTGTGTTTAGTTAAAAGAGGAGGACTAGAAATGAAGAATTTAGTAGTTTTAACAGGTGCTGGAATGAGTGCTGAAAGCGGTATCAGTACATTTCGTGATGCAGGTGGTTTATGGGATCAGTATCCGGTGGAGCAAGTGGCTACTCCAGAAGGGTATGCGGCAAACCCTAAATTGGTGATTGATTTTTATAATGAGCGTCGTAAACAGTTGTTTGCTGTAAAGCCTAACCAGGGGCATGAACTGGTCTCTGAGATGGAAAAATTCTTTAATGTGACTGTAATCACTCAAAATATTGATAATTTGCATGAGCGTGCTGGAAGTTCGCATATTATTCATTTACATGGCGAACTGACCAAAGTGACATCTAGTTGGGAACCTAATAATCCAGCTTATATTAAAGAATTAAAGCCGGAAGAATATGAGATACATTTGGGAGACTTGGCCGGAGACGGTTCTCAGTTTCGTCCATTCATTGTATGGTTTGGTGAATCTGTTCCTATGATTGAAACTGCAATTGAATATGCTGAAACAGCTGATATCTTTTTAATTATAGGAACTTCGCTTAATGTATATCCCGCTGCCGGTTTGTTGAATTATGTGCCTGCCAACACTCCTGTTTATTTAATAGATCCTAAGCAGGTGCCCATTGCATCGGGGCGTAAAGTGCATGTAATTCAGAAAGGTGCGTCCGAAGGAATGGAAGAGTTAAAAAAAATATTAGTGAGATAGTTTGCAAGTAAACAATTTTATTGTATATTTGTTATGTATTTAAAGAACATTTAAAACATAAAACAGAGACAATTATGAAAAAGTACGTTTGCACAGTATGTGGTTGGGTTTATGACCCGGCAGAAGGAGATCCTGAAGGTGGAATAGCTCCGGGAACAGCATTTGAAGATATTCCAGATGATTGGGTTTGCCCTCTTTGCGGAGTAGGTAAAGATGATTTCGAAGTTCAAGAAGATTGATCCCATCTTATAACCGGATATCATATAAAGCGGAGGAGTTTCTTCTGTATGATATATCAGATAGCGCGATTAATTATTTAGTTGCGCTATTTATTTTACATTATTATAAATGGTTAATCTTTTAAAAAAAGAGCGTAACCTATAACAGGTTGCGCTCTTTATGGTATAAATAAAGAATGTTCTTATTTCTTTTCTTGTTTTTCAGGACGAGGCAGTAATACTTTGTGAGAGAGTTTAAATTTACCTGTTTTGGGGTCAATATCAAGTAATTTCACTTCTATTTCGTCCCCTTCTTTTAAACCGGCCTCTTCTATTGTTTCAAGACGTTTCCAGTCAATTTCAGAGATATGCAACAATCCGTCTTTTCCAGGCAAGAATTCTACGAACACACCATATGGCATTACTGAACGGACTTTACCTACATAGACTTCACCGACTTCGGGAACAGCAACGATACCCTTGATAATGCGCATAGCATCGTCAATACATTTCTTGTTTGTTCCCGCAATTTCAATACGGCCTACCCCATCAGTTTCTTCAATCGTGATGGTTGCTCCAGTCTCTTCCTGCATACCTTGGATAATCTTTCCGCCCGGACCGATGATAGCCCCAATGAACTCTTTAGGAATAGTCATCGTTTCAATACGAGGAGCATGCGGTTTCAAATCTTTACGAGGCTCGGCGATACATTCGGTTAACTTGTTAAGAATATGTTCGCGTCCTTCTTTTGCTTGCAGTAACGCTTTTTCCAAGATTTCGAATGACAGGCCATCTACCTTGATGTCCATCTGTGTAGCAGTGATACCATCACGAGTACCTGTAACCTTAAAGTCCATATCACCCAAGTGATCCTCATCGCCAAGAATATCAGATAATACGGCATATTTTTCTTCACCTGCATTCTTAATCAAGCCCATGGCAATACCTGAAACTGGTTTTTTCATGGCAACACCGGCATCCATTAATGCAAGGGTTCCTGCACAGACAGTAGCCATTGAAGAAGAACCATTTGATTCCATGATATCAGATACTACACGTACTGTGTACGGGTATCCTGCAGGAATTTGTCCTTTTAAAGCACGCCATGCCAAGTGCCCGTGCCCGATTTCACGACGACCTACACCACGTTGTGCTTTTGCTTCACCAGTAGAATAAGGAGGGAAGTTGTAGTGTAACAAGAATCGTTCTCTGTGTTGATCCAGAACATCGTCTACAATTTTCTCATCTAGTTTGGTACCTAATGTGACAGAAGTTAAAGACTGAGTTTCACCACGGGTGAAGATGGCAGAACCATGAGGACCGGGCAGATAACCTACTTCGCACCAGATAGGGCGAATTTCAGTCGTCTTACGTCCGTCCAGACGCTTGCCTTCATCAAGAATACAACGACGCATAGCTTCCTTTTCCACATCGTGGTAGTAACGGTCGATTAATGTACCTTTTTCTTCCAGTTCTTCTTCTGTATATTGAGTTTTGAATTCATCGCGGATGGCGTCAAAAGCATCCTGACGTTCATGCTTGTTTCTGTTTCCTGAAGCAGCGATGGCGTATGCTTTATCGTAACAAGTTTCGCGTACAGCTTTGCGCAAATCTTCATCGTTTTCTTCGTGGCAATATTCACGTTTTACTGTAGAACCGACCTCTTCCATCAGCTCCATCTGCGCTTTGCAATGAACTTTGATTGCTTCGTGAGCAGCCTTCATAGCAGCCAGTAAGTCTTGTTCGCTGACTTCCTGCATTTCGCCTTCTACCATCATGATGTTGTCATATGTGGCAGCAACCATCAGATCCATATCAGCTTTCCCAAGTTGTTCGAAAGTGGGGTTGATAACGAACTGACCATCGATACGTGCTACACGTACTTCAGAAATCGGTCCGCCGAAAGGAATGTCGGAAACGGCTAATGCTGCTGAAGCGGCCAATCCTGCCAATGCATCAGGCATATCTATTCCATCAGCTGAGAAAAGAACAATGTTTACGTAAACCTCTGCATGGAAATTATCGGGAAATAAAGGACGCAATGCGCGGTCTACCAGTCGGCAAGTCAGGATTTCATAATCCGAAGCTTTGCCTTCTCTTTTGGTAAAGCCACCGGGAAAACGTCCGAATGCTGAATATTTTTCTTTGTACTCTACCTGGAGGGGCATAAAATCTGTACCGGGAACTGCATCTTTTGCTGCACAAACAGTAGCTAGCAACATGGTGTTACCCATGCGGAGCATTACAGAACCGTCTGCCTGTTTTGCCAGCTTTCCCGTTTCGAGTGTGATGGTTCTACCATCAGGAAGCTCGATCGTCTTAACAATAGGATTGATCATAAAAAATGTTTTAATATATTTTTCGTCTAAAATTCGTGCAAAGATAGGCATTTATTCTTCTAATTTGGTGAGAATGAGATAAAAAGTTACTATGATTACTGTTTTTTTTCATTTTAATGTGTAAGAAGGTGGATAAATGCTTTGACAAACCACGAAAAGACGTATCTTTGCTCGATAAATTAACGAGAAAGAAGAAAAAATGAAAGCCGACAGCATAACATCACCTATACGCAAGCAGGGGTTTCGTGCTTCTATGACAGTGAAGTGGTAAATTTGAAGTTCAGTTCTTCGTAGGAAGTTCAGTGGTTAAAATCCCTGCCTGCGTATAGCTGAGAACCGTTGTGGGCTATTTTGCACACGACACGACAAACATCAAATGACTATCGAAATATGAGTTTATTAAACAATAAAAAAGTTGCAATTATCGGTGGCGGACCAGTTGGACTAACAATGGCAAACTTGTTACAACAAAACGGTATTGACATTACCGTTTACGAAAGAGATGAAAACCCAAAAGCACGAGTTTGGGGCGGAACGCTTGACCTTCACAAAAATTCAGGACAAGAAGCAATGAAAAAAGTAGGATTGTTGCAAACCTACTATGATTTGGCGCTACCTATGGGCGTAAACTTTGCTGATGAGAAGGGTAACATTATAGCAACAAGAAACCCGACACTCGAAAATAAGTTTGACAACCCCGAAATAAATAGAAACGCGTTGCGAAAAATGTTGCTTGGCAGCTTGAAAAATGACACAGTTGTTTGGGATAGAAAATCTATTGGGCTTGAACAAGAAAACGGAAAATGGCTGCTACATTTTGAAAATAAGCCAACTGCATTGGCCGACTTTATTATTGTTTCCAATGGTGGAATGTCTAAAATAAGAAATTTTGTTTCAGATAATGAAGTCGAAGAAACAGGTACTTTTATTATTCAGGGCGACATTCCTGAACCAGAAACGAACTGCCCTGAATTTTATAAGTTGTGCAACAACAATAGACTAATGACCGCACATCAAGGGAATTTATTAGTTGCGAATCCATTTAACAACGGAATGTTAACTTACGGTGTCATTTTCAAAAAGCCTGAAGAATGGAATAATGGAAAAGGATTAGATTTTAAGGACACAAAAAGCGTTTCCGAGTTCTTGACAAACAGGTTTTCAAATTGGAGCAATGAATACAAGGAGTTAATTCGTTCAACAACTTTTTTCGTTGGTTTAACAATAAAAATATTTCCGCTAGACAAAAAGCCTTGGAAGAGTAATCGTCCGTTACCCATAACTTTAATTGGCGACACAGCTCACCTAATGCCACCTTTTGCAGGGCAGGGCGTAAACATTGGACTAATGGACGCTTTGATTTTGTCAGAAAATCTTACAAACGGGAAATTTGGAACGATACAAAGTGCTATTGATGACTATGAACAACGAATGTTTGTTTACGCAACAGAAGCACAAGCGGACTCGACAAAGAATGAAATAGAAATGCGAAATCCGAGCTTTACTTTTCAACAGCTAATGAATGTATAACTCGACAGACAAAAAAAACAGCCCACAACAATCGGCTTGAAACGCAAGGCGGGGTAAACGTCTTCGATTGAACATTTTTTTCTAATTTTACGGTATCGGCTTCGATTGAAAGGTAGTGGTAAAAACCCGCCCTGCGTCAAGCCGCCGGACGTTATGTGCCATTTTTGAATGACAATGCGAATAGATACAGACAAACAAATGAATTTACTTAGTGATAAGAACGTTGCAATAATTGGTGGTGGACCCGTTGGACTGACTATGGCAAAATTATTACAGCAAAACGGCATAGACGTTTCAGTTTACGAAAGAGACAACGACCGAGAGGCAAGAATTTTTGGTGGAACCCTTGACCTACACAAAGGTTCAGGTCAGGAAGCAATGAAAAAAGCGGGATTGTTACAAACTTATTATGACTTAGCCTTACCAATGGGTGTAAATATTGCTGATGAAAAAGGCAATATTTTATCCACAAAAAATGTAAAGCCCGAAAATCGATTTGACAATCCTGAAATAAACAGAAATGACTTAAGGGCTATCTTGTTGAATAGTTTAGAAAACGACACGGTTATTTGGGATAGAAAACTTGTTATGCTTGAACCTGGTAAGAAGAAGTGGACACTAACTTTTGAGAATAAACCGAGTGAAACAGCAGATTTGGTTATTCTTGCCAATGGCGGGATGTCCAAGGTAAGAAAATTTGTTACCGACACGGAAGTTGAAGAAACAGGTACTTTCAATATACAAGCCGATATTCATCAACCAGAGATAAACTGTCCTGGATTTTTTCAGCTATGCAATGGAAACCGGCTAATGGCATCTCACCAAGGTAATTTATTATTTGCTAACCCCAATAATAATGGTGCATTGCATTTTGGAATAAGTTTTAAAACACCTGATGAATGGAAAAACCAAACGCAGGTAGATTTTCAAAACAGAAATAGTGTCGTTGATTTTCTTCTGAAAGAATTTTCCGATTGGGACGAACGCTACAAAGAATTGATTCATACGACGTTGTCATTTGTAGGATTGGCTACACGGATATTTCCTTTAGAAAAGCCTTGGAAAAGCAAGCGCCCATTACCCATAACAATGATTGGGGATGCCGCACATTTGATGCCGCCTTTTGCAGGGCAGGGAGTAAATAGTGGGTTGGTGGATGCCTTGATATTGTCTGATAATCTAGCCGATGGAAAATTTAATAGCATTGAAGAGGCTGTTAAAAATTATGAACAGCAAATGTTTATCTATGGCAAAGAAGCACAAGAAGAATCAACTCAAAACGAAATTGAAATGTTTAAACCCGACTTTACGTTTCAGCAATTGTTAAATGTATAAAATGGAATAAAACGGCACATAACAAACAAATTGGCAATAGAGCCGGTGAAGTACTTCTATTGAACTTTTGTGCAATGTTGAAGATTAGTAATTCTATTCAACATTTGTGCTAAAAGTCGGCTCCATCGCCAATTTGCCAAACGTTGTACGACATAGTAAAACCGAACCAAACAAAATGAAAGTCAGAGAAGAAAAGTTAAGAACAATTATAGAATGGTCGGAGAAAAACGAAGATGTAAGAGTTCTTCTTCTGACAAGTTCACTTGTAAATCCTTTAGCACTTGTTGACGAATTTAGTGATTTAGACATTGAATTTGTTTTTGAGGATAATACAAATTACATTTCAGACAAAAGCTGGACGCTTAAATTCGGAAATCCAATTGCTATGATTGAAGAAGACGAAAGTTGTTTTAACCATAAACACGCAATGAAAATGCTACTTTATGAAGACGGTGTGAAAGTAGATTTTAAACTTTACAGCAAATCAAAATTTATAAAGGAAACGCAAGAGAAAGAATTACCAGAAGATTGGGATATTGGTTATAAAATTTTAATTGATAAAGATGGTATTACAAAGCAAATGCTGAAACCAACTTATCAAATTTCCATTATCAAAAAACCGTCTGAAAAAGAGTTTCAAAATCTAATAAACGATTTTTGGTGGGACACAACTTACGTGGCAAAGTGTCTTGTGAGAGATGAAATATTCTATGCGAAATTTATGTCGGAAACCGTTATTCGCACAGAATATCTAATTCCTTTAATTGAATGGCACATTGCAAGTGAACACAATTGGAACATAACGACCAATAAATATGGACGACTTTTCAAAAAGTATCTTAACCAGGAAATGTGGGCTAAAACAGAACAAACATTTTCAGGGAGCGATATAAAGGAAAATTGGACTGCTCTATTTTCAATGACTGATTTAGTTTCAGAAATAGGAACTGAATTGTCAAAAAAATTAGAGTACAAATACCCGGATAAATTAGAAAATGACATACGAAAATATTTAGCTGGACTAAAACCCAAAACATAACTACGTCGTACAACATCGTATTGGCAATAGGCGGGCTGAACGGCTTCGTATCAACGGAAGTGCAAAATTCAACTTCTGTTCTTCGATTAAAGTTCAGTGCTAAAAATCCCGCCCATCGCCAATACGCGGCACGTTGTTAGCAATCCGCTGCGCTCCTTGCTAACAATGGCTCGGCGACTTACGTCGCTTGCCGTAAGCCGCCGCTTCGCGGACTGCTTACAACAAGCGACTTGGCTAAATAGCTCCGCTTTTGTATCTTCGATACAGCTTCGCTACTTCGCCAAGTCGCCGAGCCGTTATTCAGGACTGTTTAAGTTTTTGATCTCCTGACGTTTTTGGTCTATACTGTTTAATAGTTTATTTTCTTCCTCTCTTTTAATCACCAAATTATGGAATTTCTTAGGGTTAAGAGAATGAGTAGAATCGATATGCGATGTTACATGCGGTAGCTCCAATTCTATCATTCGGTAACGCATTTCATACGATTTTCTATCGTCTAATTGTTTGTTCTTCTCGTATAGAACACCGAGACCTAGCGAAATAATGGTAGATAATGCTATCATAACAATGATCAGAGGTGTTGATTTGAGATCAATGCCGTAATGATGTTTTACAATGACCTGATCAGGAATTTCAGCTATCTTTGAAACAATGTCTTTTTCTTTGATTGTTAATACAGCTAATTCCTGTCTAGTTATTGTGGAGATTTCATTAGCTACATCCTGAAGTGTCCCATAATCGTTAATGATCTTAGATAGTACATCGTTTTCTCTTTTAATAAATTGCTTGATCTGTTGTAGTAGTTCCTGATCCTTTGCTCGCATTTCATGAAATTCCTGCATTTTCTTTTCATTTTCAGAAAGTAGGGAGACAATTGTAGGCATTATTCGTACAATATCCTGCGTGATCAAGTCTGTGTTTTCCTGCAATGCGCTTACCTGTTGCTGTATATTTTCTAATTCTGTGTTCATGGTATTAACGTTTTAGTCCGTAATTCTCTTTCTTTTTTCTTTTCTTGATCAACGGATCATCTTGCTCTGGTGTAATTTCGGGGTTCGAAAATAAAGCTGATGTTATGTGACCAAGTGTTTCTCCGATATTTCTGTCTATAGAATGATCCTTCGAAACATAGCTTCCAGTAATTTGATTTAGTTCAATAGAATTATCTATGCTATTTAAAGCCTTGTCGATCTGTCCGAAGCTCAATGAGCGGTCTATGGCAGAACCCCGAAATGTCTGTTCATCTTTGATGAACGAAATACCTTGAACCTCATCCGACCCCAATCTATATTTAAACTGCATTTCCACACCTCTGTAACGGATATAATTTTGTAGTTCCTTCCAGTTTTTACTGTGTCGTATGCCTGCCTTGACGGTGTCGTAAATTTGGTATTTCGTTAGATCATTACCTTTCAGTCTACCTCTGTTGACATTTCGTTTTCCTTCGGACTGCTTAAAGCCATATAATGCATTTAATTCTTTACAAGCTTTAAAGCTCTTATACCGCTGATTGCTATTGGAGATAGTTTTGCCATGATCGTTTACCCGATTAAAAATAATATGGATATGATCATGTTGGCGGTCGTGGTGGCGCACCATTAAGCATTGGGTATCCCTAATATCTAATTTTGATAAATAACGCTTAGCTGCGGATAGCATGATGTCATTATTCAGCTTGTTTTTATCTTCTGTATTCCACGAAAGAATAATGTGTCCGACTGCCTTGCCCAATCTTGGATTCAGCATCCGCTGAAAATTAAAGTCCTGTGTGATGGTCTTTGCCGAATCCGTCCGTAATCCATTTACATGGATAATCTCACTATCTTTTTTCAGGGCGTATCCAACGCATCCGCCGAAAGATCGGCCCTCAATTATCTTCGCTATCATGGTGCAGTAGTTTATTGATACAATGGTTAATGTGATGGATCGTATTTTTGCATTCCTGTGTCACCTCAATCAGTCCAGACTGGTGTGCTTTTTTAGTTAGCTGATTTAGATTGTTCGAAGCCCCAGTAATCGCCCTAAAAGCTTTCAATTGTTCTTCGGTAAACCTAGGTGTAATTTTTCGTAGGATCGCAGATTTGCGTACCCATTCCGATTTGCTCATACCTGCAATTTTTGCATTATGCAAAACTCTGTTATGTTCGCTTTCATCGAAACGGACATTGATCCTGAACTGTTTTTTATTTTCGAGTGCGGGTCTTCCGCCTTTTTTCTTGTTATTTTTCATCTTGTTTCTTTTTAGCTGTGACCATCGGGAGCCAATCGGTTTTGGGGTCACCAAAACACAACCTTGCTTCCTACCTATTCGATAGTTTTCTTCCCGATTGAATATTTTGGGTCTGTTCTTTGGATGATGTGAAAATCAGATAGTCATTGACATCCTTGATCCTGTTGTCTTGCCTCTGCAATTCTTCCATTCCATTTTTTACGGTGTGCGTTTTTTCAAAATGGCTTCGCAAACTGTTGTACGATTTTAAACCACTGCTATCTGTGTCCAGATAGCTTGTTATTCCGTTATGTCGCCCTAAGAATGGATATGCTTTTTGCAGATTGGCGGTCGTATTCAGGATACAGAAGTTCGTATTTAGATACGGCTTACCTGCATTCTTTTTTAACGTCATAAAGGATAGCAGATCCGTGAAGCCCTCAAACAAAACAACATCTTTGTTGCCGTTATCGATCGTGGTGATCCCCTTTGTCAATAGGGAGCGTTTATCATAGCTGTTGCGCAGTTCGTATCCACCTGCATCATTCTTAAAACTTGCGGCAAAGTACGTCTGTCCTTTTGCCGTCCGGTAATAGATTTCCTGACAGTATACTCTGGCAATTTCAATATCTATTTTGCGTACGTCGGTCAGATAGTCTGTCAGAGCTTTGTTTCCGAGAGGCTCAACGGAAAGGATGGTGTAAGCGCGTTCATTTTCTTGTTGCATGACCTGTACTTTATCCAATACGGTCTGCTGGTGAAAAGAAAAGATATTTTTTCTTTCATCAGCCCAATCTAAAACAGTTGATAGGTTTTCCGTATCCAAAAACTTCATCAGGAAGTCAATGTTATTTCCTCCGAATCCTTCCGAATGCGAGTACCAGATATTCCTATGGATATCCAACTTTGTCGAAGCCGTTCTTTCGTCTCCTCCATTGAATGGGTTTTTAAACCATGCTTCACGGCTGTTCATCCTTGCGCATGGTATCTGTAGATAATTTAATATGGATATGAGCGGTATGCGCTTTAATTCATCACATGTCATAATCTTAATTTTAAAGTAGGTTTAGTTTAGTCTATTACTATATAGGGGCGGACTAAACTAAACCTGTTTTTTAATAATAGAATTCAGGGTTGAACCGGTAGGTCTTATCGTTTTTGATGACCATCCGTTTGTTTTCCAGAAATGTCTTCAGCTGTTTGGCTTTATTGATGCCGAAATTGAAGCCCTTTGCCAGATACGCATTCCGTAATCTGCCAACATATTCATCATATGTGCAGGTTATTTCACTGCCGTTGAACATTTCCTGTAACACTTCCCGATGGTTCTCTTTGGAAAGCTCCTGATAGTCGAATCCCTTTCTCGATACTGTACCTGACAGGTCAAAGTTCTCATCCAGTACGGGCAAACCATCATCGATAAAAAAGGTAAATGGCTCAAACTCGATATCCCTGATGAACTTTGGCGCCACGGTGCTGTAGTTTGTATCCAGATCGCTTTTGGTGACCTGTAATATGGATTCAGCCTTATTGTTCAATTCTGTCCCCAAATGCCCTCTGGTGTTGTCATCACCCTTGTTTAGGTGCAGTACGGTATGGATGTGTATATTCAGCTCCTGTGACCATTTCATCAGCTTGCCGGTAATTTCGGTCGCTTCCGTAGCATTATTGATGTCGTAAACAAGATCCCTGATCCCGTCTATGATGACCAGACATATTTTGCCCGCATATTTGGACAGGGCATATTCGATGATACTTATGCGCTCTTTAGTGGGGTATTCCCTCAGGGATATAAATTTTAGGTTTTCATGGACTTCCGTTGTCGGGTAATTTATGAGTTTGTAAACCCTTGAAATCAACCTGTGGCAATGGAATCTGCTCTGCTCCGTATCGCAGTACAGTACCAATGGACGGTTTATGGGAACTTTGACCTTATACTGTAATATCTGTTTTCCGCTCAATGCAGCAGCGACCAATGAAATCACATTGAATGTTTTCCTACTCTTGGCCTTTCCGGTGGATGCGCTGAAATTTCCTAATGTACCGATAACGGAATCGGAATTGCTGATTGTTATCATGATCGGAGGTTCTAAAAATTTATCTGTTATTTTTACTATAGCCCTATCCAATGCAGTGGCTATGTCCTGGTTAAACGAGATCATTATTTACCTCCTTTGTTATGGTTGAAGTTCGTCATGGATGCCATAACATCTTCTTTGTTGAAGTAAATGCGCTTTCCCATACGTTTATAGGGAATACGCCCCTGTTTCATCCATTCGGTCAGGCTGACAAGGGAAATATCAAGCTCGTTTGCCATTTCCTTTTTGGTCATTAGTTTTGTCGGTTGCTTTTTTTGCGGAGGATCGTCCATATTACCAACCTTTGAAATAAAAACCTGTAGTTCTTCCCTAACTGCATCCTTGACACAATCTCTAAGGGCATTTCGATCCAGTGTAATCATACTTTGCTCATGTTTATCAATTTAAGAATGTCGAAGTCATGGCCACTTTCTTCGTTTAATTAACTTGACACAAAATTGGGCAAGCAAGACCACAAAAAATGCCGTTCAGAATTTTGAACGGCATCTCTGCAAGGGGGTGGTATGATTTATCTTCTGGCTATTCAATTGGAATAATTTTGAATTTGCGATCTGAATTGTCAATGTCGGTGGGTTTACCGTCACAAAAATAGTTCTCTACTGTTCCGAATGGAATTGGCTTATCATGTTCCAAAAAATGATTGGAAATGATTTTTGCCCATGTTATATGGGCGTTAGTCCCTAGGAATGTTTCTGCTTTTCCGTTGATTATTATCTTTGCTTTCATAAATTCATCAAACAACGCGATCAGATTAAGTTTGTCGCCGTTCAGTATATTGATTTTATGATGATCCAAGGAATTCAATCGGGATTTCTCTTTTTTGAGCTTTTTAACCTGTTCTTTAAATTCATCCAATTCTTTTAATGTCGTATTATACTGTGCTAGCAAACGATCGAGATTTTGTTTCTGGATGAATTGCTTTTTTAATTCTTCCTGTTCCTCTTTGTTCGAATCTAGATAGTTCTCCAGAATAGTTTTTATGGTATTTATATTGGATTCTGTACTTGCATTGGATGAATTGGCAAGTTTCGTAAATGCCGAATCGATCAATTCCTGTGTCCGCTGGAATTCTATTTGAGTTTTGCTCTTTACTTCTTGCAATAGTTGCTCGCTGACTATCTCATATTTTTTTGACAGACTTACCGTGAAATTCCATCGGTCATATTTGGGAAGGATATTCTCGATGAAATACTGGAATTTCTGTATTCTAAGGTCGTTTCTTCTTTTCTGTGTCGCCGACAGCTTTTCCTGTGATTTGCTTCTTTCCTTTTTTAGCTCGGAATTAACAGTCTGCCATAATTCTTTAAAAAACTCTCTGCCGTCAGTATCGTTGAATTCAGCTTTGTAATAGTTGAAGTGGCGCAAAAAGAGATCTTCAAGTTGACTCTCTGGAAGTCGCTGAACTTTTATAAGAAAGTGTACATCCGCATGCGTATCGTTCTTGGAAAAAGGGACGCCCACGTCCAATGGATGCGGATCAAAGTCAAACGGTTTTCTTCTTCTGAAATATTTACTGTTCATAATTTTAAAATTTGTTCAGTGCATCGATTAACGAATCCGTGTTTGCCGATTCGTATTTCATTAAAGTCCTTATGTCGGAATGTGCGGTCAGTTTCTGCACAAGTGTAATGGGTACGTTCCTGCTCAATAGGTTCGTTACCATTGATCTTCTGCCGACATGGCTCGATAGGAAGTCGTACTTCCTTTTTTCTATCACCAGCTTTTGCTTACCTGAATACCTTGTGATCTTTATGATTTCGTCCATTCCTGCCAGTTTGCCGACAGTTTTGATATATTCATTGAACTTCTGGTTGGATATCTTGGGCACGGAGTAACCGATACGCTCCAAGATATCCTTTGCTGGGGCAATATACCCCTCAAAAGGTACGATCACCCTTTTTTTGACTTTTACCGAAATGAAGTCCCAAGCATTGTTTTTTATGTCCTTTGGGTCAAAGTTGATCAGATCCTCAAATCTTTGCCCTGTGTAGCACAATAGACAGAACAGATCCCGTACCCTTTCCAGACTGGGTCTGTCCGAAAGATCATGGTTCATCAGTTTCTGTATTTCGGATTCTGACAGGGCAATGATCTCATTGTAGGCTTTCTTCTTAAAGTTTGTCTTCTGGGTCTTGAAGACATCGGGATGCACCAAATAATCATTGTCGTTGCACCACTTTAGGAATACCTTTAACGTGGAGATGTACTTGTGGATGGTGTCATTCAGCAAGCCCTCTTTATCTCCATCGTTCGTGTTCTTTTTCCTGCTTAGAAATACCTCAAACTGATCGAGAAATTTACCGTCCATTTCCCTAAGGATAAGTTTTGTTCCCTTATGCTTCTCAAAATCCTCCAATCCCTTAAAGACTGTCCGGTATTCTTTTAACGTACCCTCTTTGACAAAATTGGATTTGTAGGAAAGGAACTGGGTTTTCAGGTGGGAAATGGATATTTCACTATTGACGGCATTGTCCCTGTCAATACAGTCCTGTACAATCTGTTTATAATCCTCTTTGGAAAGAAACTGGTTTGTTTCTTTTTTTCGCATTGCTTCCCTTGTACAGCAGTTTGCAAGGTTGTTCAGTTCAACATTGAATTCCAACGCTCCGCTGGCACTTGGTTTAAGCCTTTCCTTTTCAAAATCCCAACTTTTGGGCAATATCTTATAGTTTGTCCTGTATTTTATCCTACAGGATTTATCCGGTGAAAAGAAGAGATACAGTGCAGTGGGCGATGGATTCCAGAACTTTTGTGCAAGGTTCTTCTTTTTCCCTCCAACCTTTGCCAATTCCTGTTTGACCTTTTCAGGCGAAATATCGGGATTATAGGGCTTATCTAAATAAAAATTCACTTTCATATTTCTCGGACATATTTCGGACAGAAATGCTTAATATTACCATATTTTACCTTTGTAAGGTTAGGTAAAGATAGGTAATAAAATTTGTAAATACCTAATAATCAGAGTAAAATAAGAAAAGTAAAAGTAAGATATGATAACGGTTCGAATCCCGCCCTGCCGCAAAAAAAGCTACCTCTAAGGTAGCTTTTACTTTTAGAATGGGGCTTTATCTTCAACAATAGCCAACATTTCCGCTCGGTATAAACATAACGTATGCCTGCTGTTTCTCTTTGGCGAGTACCTTTCTCACCAGCCATGTGCGGAACAGGTGGGTGTTGTAGGTGTTCAGTCGGAAAGCGACCGGGATGATGATTTCAAGTGCGTACACATCCGCGTACAGCCTGTTTTCAAGCTGCATGTAGCGGCACACCTCGTAGTCGTTCAGCACGTCCGACTTGCGGACGGCTTTGATGGCGGCGTTCACTGCCGGGACGGTCGTATGGAACAGTCCGGCTATTTCGGTGGCGGTCATCCACACGTCATTACCGGTTACGCTGACCGCCTTGTCTTCTATGATGATTATGTCTCGCTTCATGGCTTCTCTTTTTTAGATGGTACAACCTGCAAATTCCTCGATGCCGTTCAACCTTGCCGCAAGGTTCTCCATGTCCTGATTGAGCTTTTCTTTGGTTATCTTCGCGTAAATCTGCGTCGTCTTTATGCTCTTGTGTCCGAGCATGGAGCTGACCGTTTCGATGGGAACACCGTTGGAGAGGAATATCGTCGTGGCTGCCGTGTGGCGGCTCTGATGCCACGTGATATGCTTGGTGATGCCGCAACGCTTGGCGACGGCACGGATACCGGCAAGGCACGTGTTATAATGCGGAACGGGAAATATCCTGCCGTCCCCGCACAGTCCCCGGTATTTGCCGATTATGCGGTTGGCGATGTCGAGCAGGCGGATGTTGGACACCACGCCCGTTTTCTGGCGGTTGATGTTTATCCACTCGTGTTCGTCGAAGTAGGTGCGGATATTCTCTTCCGTAAGGTTGCGCATATCCGCGAACGACAGCCCCGTGAAGGCGCAGAACAGGTAGAGGTCGCGGTACAATTCCTGTTTGGCGTTTTTCAGTTTCCCCTCCATCAGCAGGCGGATCTCATCTTTGGTCAGGAAACTGCGTGTTGTTTCCTCCTTCTTGATTTCATACTCGCGGAACGGGTCGCGCGTCAGCCACTCGTTGTTGATGGCGATGAATACCATCGTCCGTAGCGGGCAGACGTACAGCCACACGGTATTGGTGCAGCAGTGCTTGTCCGTGCGCAGGAACATCTCGAAGTCGGAGATGAAAGCCGGGGTAAGCTCTTTTAGGGCGATGTCCTTCACATGGTAGCGGATGTCGAGGAACTCTTGCATGTGCTTGTAAACGGTGCGGTACTTCAGCAGCGTGCCTTTGGCTTTCATGCCTGCCTCCACCTGCTTCTCGTAGTCCTCGTTGTGCTGGCGGAACACCTGCATCAGCGTGTGGTAGCGGTGTTCCAGTCCGAGAAAGGCGTTCTTCACCTTCTCCGCCGTGACGAAGTTGTCACGCTCCATGATTTCCTGATAGTGCTTGTTGATGCGCACCCGCATCTTGTCAAGCATACGATTCGTTTCAAGTGCCGCCGTGCTTCTGCCCGTGACACGTCCCCCTTTGGTGTCCCACAGCTTCGGGTCGACAGTCAGTTTGCAGCTGAACTGCGTCTGGCTGCCGTCCACCGTGATGCGTCCCATGACGGGAACTGTCCCGTCCTTTTTCACTACCTGACGCTTGAGGTAGTAGATTACTGAAAATGTACTCTTCATTGTCCTTAATTTTTGGGTTTCAAAATTAGTTGGTGAAGAGTCCGGTGTTGGTACGCAAAACGGGGAGGAACGGCGCAATCTTTTTCCGTAACCTGATTTTTCGCATGAGTTATGGATAACTCACTATTCCTTAGAGCCTTGTTTCGCTATTCGTACCCGTTTGTCGCATTTTCGGGCATGGTTACGAACAAGTAACGTAGCGGCGTCAGGATTTGGCTTCGGCAGGGATTGTAATGGCTTCACGGATTATCGCCACTTCAACCAAAACCCTTGTAACTCAATTCTATCACTATATCTTTCCGCATTTCACTTTTTTGTAGTAACTTTGCTCATCAAATTATTAAGAGAACACACATTTATATTAATTTTAGCGATGAAAAAGAATGTATATTTTTTGCTCGCACTTCTGTTGATAGGGTTGAGCGCCTGCGACAATGAACCGAAGTTCAAAGTTCAAGGTGAAATTAATGGTGCTGAAGATAAGATGCTTTATTTGGAAGCGTCGGGATTGGATGGCATAGTAGCGCTTGATTCGACAAAATTGGGCAGTAGCGGAAGTTTTAGTTTTGCGCAGAAGCGTCCGGAATCTCCTGAATTCTATCGTTTGCGTTTGGATAATAAAGTGATAAACTTTGCTGTAGACTCTACGGAAACTGTATCAGTTAAGGCTGAGATAAATGATTTTGCGACTGCCTATCGTATTGAAGGTTCGGAAAACAATTTGAAAATTAAGGAATTGGTGTTGCTACAAGCTGATTTGCAGAAGAATGTGGACAAACTCGGCCAGAATCGTAATATCCCTGCGGGTATCGCACAAGACAGTCTTTTGGCTATGGTAAACAATTACAAGAATAAAGTGAAACGAGAATATATCTTTGCGGCTCCAAATATGCCATACGCTTATTTCGCTTTATTCCAGTCGTTGAATGGGTATATGATTTTTGATCCTTTGACAAATAAGGAGGATGTGAAGTGTTTCGCTGCGGTGGCTACGAGTCTGAATAATGCTTATCCACATGCAGACCGTTCACGTAACCTGTATAATATGGTTATAAAAGGAATGAAGAATACCCGTACTCCCCGTCAGCAAACCATGGAAATCCCTGAAGATAAAATCAAAGAAGCTAGCATTATTGATATTCAGCTGAAGGATTTGAAAGGCAATACACGCAGTCTGACCGATTTGAAGGGTAAAGTGGTGCTGATCGATTTTACTGTATATAACAATGCAATGTCTGCTGCGCATAATTTGGCGTTACGTGAACTTTATAATAAGTATGCTTCTCAAGGGTTCGAGATTTACCAGATTTCACTGGATGGTGATGAACACTTTTGGAAAACATCTGCAGATAATCTGCCTTGGGTCTGTGTACGTGATGCTAATGGTGTTTATTCTTCATACATTTCATTATATAACGTAACTAATCTGCCTTCGATATTTTTGGTAAATCGTAATAATGAATTGAGTGCTCGTGGTGAGAATATTAAAGATTTGGATGAAGCCATTAAAAAACTCTTGTAAAAAGCTAATTATGAGTTGAATTTGTTTAAACATGTTACATAGCATCCTTATAAACTTGACTCGTATTAGATAAAAGTCTATCTTTGCAGTACTTGAAATACCAAAGAGGGTTCCGACATTTCCATGTCGGAATTCTTTTTGTTTTTATAGGTATAACTGGAACAATAAATAATTATATAATTTAAAAGGAGGAAAACATTATGGCTTATATGTCAGAAGAAGGTTACAAGCAACTGATTGAGGAACTGAAATATCTGGAATCAGTAGAACGTCCCAAAATTGTGTCGGCTATTGCCGAAGCGCGTGATAAGGGGGACTTGTCAGAAAATGCCGAATATGATGCTGCCAAAGAGGCGCAAGGTCTGTTGGAGATGAAGATCAGCCAGCTGAAATCAACTATTGGTGATGCTAAAATTATTGATACTTCAAAAATGAACGCAGATACAGTGCAAATTTTGACGAAAGTAGAATTGAAGAATGTCAAGACTGGAATGAAGATGGTTTATACTATCGTAGCCGAAAGCGAGGCGAATTTAAAATTGGGCAAGATTTCGGTAAATACTCCGATAGCACAGGGTTTGTTAGGAAAAAAAGTGGGTGATGTGGCTGAAATCACTATTCCGCAGGGTAAAATCAGCTTAGAAGTTGTGAATATTTCATTTTAATATTATAAGGCAGGTCCGCTATGCGGGGCTGCCTTATTTAATACTTATAGATATGGCAACAATATTTAGTAGAATTATTACAGGTGAGATTCCTAGCTACAAAGTGGCTGAAAATGATCAGTTCTATGCTTTTTTGGATATCAATCCGTTAACCAAAGGGCATACGTTGGTTGTTCCGAAATGTGAGGTGGACTATATCTTTGATTTGGAGGACAATGAACTGGCTGCTATGCATGTTTTTGCAAAGAGCGTGGCACTTGCCATTCAAAAAGTTTTTCCGTGTAAGAAAGTAGGTGAGGCGGTAATCGGATTAGAGGTCCCTCATGCACATATTCATCTGATTCCTATTCAGAAAGAGTCGGATATGATTTTTTCTAATCCGAAGTTGAAACTGACAAATGAAGAATTTGTGGAGGTGGCGACAGCAATCAATCAAGCCTGGGAAGGTGGTGACAAGTAATCTTTTTCTTTCTTAGTAAATATAAAGAGCGGGAAACGGATATTCTGTTTCCCGCTTTCCTTTATGATTAAACTCCGGTCACCTGTCTTTATACAAACTGATCTCCTAGCTTGATTTGTACGTCATTCACGAATTTTCGGATAGCGCTTTCGTCATCTTTTTTGCAAATGAGTAATACATTGTCTCTTGCGGCTACTAAATAACCTTCTAGATCCTGTATTACGGCTAATTTCCCTTCTGGCACTACTATTACATTATTATAGCTGTTATATAATAAGGAGTTTCCGTTTACTACAACGTTACCTTCTTGGTCCTTGGATGATATATCATACAGGGAGCCCCATGTACCTAAATCTGCCCATCCGAAGTCGCACAATTGGACGAAAACATTGTTGGCCTTCTCCATGATTCCATAGTCAATGGAGATATTGGGACAGGAAGCGAAATCTTCTTCTCCGTTAGTCAGTTTGGTACAAACTTCGGGCATAATCTCATTGAAGGCTTCTAAAATTGTATTGATATTCCATAAGAAGATCCCTGAGTTCCAATAGAATTCTCCACTTTCTACGAATACTTTGGCAAATTCCAGTTGGGGCTTTTCAATGAATGTTTTTACTTTAAAGAAGTCTCCTTGTTTTTCTTCCTCAATCTGAATATAGCCATAACCGGTTTCCGGTCTGTTAGGTTTGATGCCTAATGTTAGTAATTGAGGAGAGTTTGAAACAAATTCCAGTCCTTTCAAAATTGCAGCTTTAAATTCATCTTCTTTTAAAATCAGATGGTCGGACGGTGCGACAATGACATTGGCATTTGGATTGAATTTTTTTATGTGATAGGAAGCCCAAGCTATACATGGAGCAGTGCTTCTGCGAGTGGGTTCCAATAAAATTTGTGATTTGTCCAATTCTGGGAGTTGTTCTTGGACCAGTTCTTTATACAGCACGTTGGTTGTAATAAAGATGTTTTCTATAGGGACTATTTTTTTATAACGATCAAACGTTTGTTGTATTAGAGAACGTCCAGTCCCGAAGAAATCAAGGAATTGTTTAGGAAGGTTTTTGCGGCTATATGGCCAAAACCGACTACCTATACCTCCCCCCATGATGACACAATAATTATTGCTGTTTGTCATGATATAAAATCGTTTTAAAGTTTCCGCTAATATAGGGCTTATTTTTAGAAAACCATTGTCCGTTATCCCATAAATCGTAGTATATTTATCTTTTTTTGAAAAAAAGTGCCGAAAAGTTTGCAGATATGAAAAAAAGCAGTACCTTTGCAACCGCAATCGAGAAACAAATAAGGTTTTAAAAGATGCCCAGATGGCGGAATCGGTAGACGCGCTGGTCTCAAACACCAGTGGATTCACTTCCATCCCGGTTCGACCCCGGGTCTGGGTACAAGAAAGAAAGCTAAGTATTTGATAATCCAATACTTAGCTTTTTCTTTTGCTTGAATTTTCCCCACATTTTCCCCACACGTGC